>Ga0308160_10000030_pt1 | contig 475789 bp, 413 predicted proteins | sample PhyFR1_FD_201036 | JGI IMG/M metagenome (GOLD analysis project Ga0308160, IMG submission 201036) | Phyllosphere microbial communities from UC Gill Tract Community Farm, Albany, California, United States - DLSLF.R1 | ecosystem: Host-associated > Plants > Phyllosphere > Unclassified | place... | reverse complement strand
TTCTCCGCGGGCGGGGACGCGGGCCCGCCGCGAGGCGAGTCCGAACGCCGGAGCCCGTCCTTCCGGTGACTTGCGCCGTATGTACGCCGGGCGGGCGCCCGCGCGAACATTCGCCGCAAGTCACCGCCCGCGAACGCGCGACGCCGGGGGACGGCCCAAGAGCGCGCGACCCCAGAGGGCGCCGCGCCGCGCGTCACACCACCAGCCGATACCCCATCCCCTGCTCCGTCAGCAGGTGCACCGGGTTCGAGGGGTCGGCCTCGAGCTTCTTGCGCAGCTGCGACATGTACAGCCGCAGGTAGCCGCTGTCGGCGACCTGCTCGCTCGCCCAGATCTCCTTGAGCAGGGTCTGCCGCGTGACCAGCGAGCCCGGGTTGCGGGCGAGGAACTCCAGCATCCGCCACTCCGTCGGGGTGAGGTGCACGCGGGTGCCGTCGCGCAGCACGGCCTTGGCCGCGAGGTCGACCTCGACGGAGCCGAAACGCACCACGGCCTCACCGGTCGCGGGAGCCGACCGCCGCGCGTGCACGCGCAGGCGCGCGAGCAGCTCGTCGATCTGGAACGGCTTGGTCACGTAGTCGTCCGCCCCCGCGTCGAGCGCGTCGACCTTGTCGGCCGAGCCCGTGCGCCCCGAGACGACGATGATCGGCACGCTCGTCCAGCCGCGCAGCGCCTGGATGACCTGCACGCCGTCGAGGTGCGGCATCCCGAGATCCAGCAGGACGATGTCGGGGTGGGCCTGGGCGGCGAGAGTGATCGCCGCCGCCCCGTCGGCCGCCGCCACGACGTCGTAGCCGTGGGCGGCGAGCGTGATCCGCAGCGCGCGGACGAGCTGCGGATCGTCGTCGGCGATCAGAACCTTCACGGTGCGTCCTCTCGGATTCCGGATGCCACGGCCCCGGCGCCGTCCTCGGCGACGGGCAGCGCCACCACCATCGTCAGGCCCCCGCCCGGGGTGTCCTCGGGGACGAGGGTGCCGCCCATGCCCTCGGCGAAGCCGCGCGAGAGGGCGAGGCCGAGTCCGAGACCGGCGGTGTTGTCGGTGTCGCCGAGGCGTTGGAACGGCGAGAACATGTCTTCGCGCCGCTCCGCGGCGATGCCGGCGCCGTGGTCGATCACGCGGATCTCGGCGATACCGCCGAGACGGCTCGTGGCGATGCGCACGCGCACCCCCTCGGGCGTGTGGCGCTGGGCGTTGGCGAGGACGTTGACGAGCACGCGCTGCAGCAGCACGGCGTCGGCGCGCAGGAACGGAAGCGCGGGATCCAGGGCGAGCTCGACCTCATCGGGACCCAGGTCGAGCTCGTCGAGCGCGGCGATGACGACATCGGCGGCGTCGACGGGCGCGAGCGAGACCGCGAGCACCCCCGCTTGCACGCGGCTGACGTCGAGCAGGTCAGTGACGAGCACCGACAGCGTGGCGAGGCTCTCGTCCGCGGTCTCGATGAGCTCCCGGCGGTCGTCGTCGGAGAGGTTGTCGCCCGCCGCGCGCAGACCCCCGAGGGCGGCCACGGCGGATGCCAGCGGGCGACGCAGATCGTGGCTCACCGCCGAGAGCAGGGCGCTGCGGACCTGGTCGGTCTCGGCCAGCGCCCCCGCCTCGGCGGCGGTCTCGGCCAGGTCGGCTCGTTCGAGGGCCGCGGCGAGCTGCGCGACGACGACATCGAGCAGGCGGCGGGTGCCGGCATCCAGGTCTCCGCCGTGGAGCTCGAGGGTGGCGCGTCCGTCGCCGACGGGAACCGTGGTGCGCCGGTCGTCGCGGACCGGTTCACCGTCGGTCGCGAGGACGCGTCCGTCGGCGGCGATCAGGCGCACGCCGGCGAGGCCGAACGCTTCGCGCGCGCGGCTGACGAGCGCGGGGACGGCGACCTCGCCCCGCAGCACGCTGCCGGCGACCGTGGCGAGCAGCTCGGCTTCGGCGGAGGCGCGGCGCGCGGCGCGGGCGCGGCGGGCGGCCTGGTCGACGACGACGCTCACCAGCATCGCGATGACGACGTAGAGCACGAGCGCGATCGCGTGGACCGGGTCGCTGATCGTCACGGTGTGAAGCGGGGCGATGAAGAGGAAATCGAGGGTGAGCCCCGACAGGACCGCCGCGAAGACGGCGGGCCAGATGCCGCCGATCAGCGCGACGACCACGACCAGCAGTTGATAGCTGAGCACGTCCGTGGTGATCGAGTCGTCGGAGCCGGTCGCCAGCAGGAGGAGCGAGATGATCGGGCCGCCCAGCAGAGCCGTGACGAAGCCGAGCACCCGTCGCTTCACGCTCAGCGCCGGGCCGGTCAGACGGGGGAGGGCGAAGCGGCCGCCGGCGCGATCGTGGTTGACGATGTGCACGTCGATGTCGCCGGAGGCGCGGATGACGGTGTTGCCGATGCCCGGACCGGTCAGGGCCGCGCCGAGGCGTCCGCGTCGGCTCACGCCGATCACGAGCTGCGAGGCGTTGACCGAGCGGGCGAAGTCGACGAGAGCGGTCGCGACGTCGTCGCCGACGACCTGGTGATAGGTGCCGCCGAGCTGCTCGACGAGCGCACGCTGCGTCTCGAGTGCCGCGGGATTGCTCGTGCGCAGGCCGTCCTGCGTCGACACGTGCACGGCGAGCAGCTCACCGCCGGCCGAGCGCGCGGCGATGCGGGCGCCGCGGCGGAGCAGCGTCTCTCCCTCGGATCCTCCGGTCAACGCGACGACCACGCGCTCGCGCGCCTGCCACGATCTCTCGATGCCGTGCTCGGTGCGGTACCGCTGGAGAGCCGAGTCGACCTCGTCGGCGAGCCACAGCAGCGCGAGTTCCCGCAGCGCCGTGAGGTTGCCGAGCCGGAAGTAGTTCGACAGGGCGGCGTCGATACGTTCGGCGGGGTAGACGAATCCGGCGGAGAGGCGATCGCGCAGCGACTGCGGGGCGAGGTCGACGACCTCGATCTGGTCGGCCGCGCGGACGACGGCATCCGGAACCGTCTCGCGCTGCGTCACTCCGGTGATCTTCTCGACCACGTCGTTGAGCGAGGCGATGTGCTGCACGTTGACCGTGGTGATGACGTCGATTCCGGCGTCGAGGAGCTCCTCGACGTCGGTCCAGCGCTTGTCGTTCGCGGCACCCGGGGCGTTGGTGTGGGCGAGCTCGTCGACGAGGGCGAGCTCCGGATGCCGCGCGATCACCGCCGCGAGATCCATCTCGTCGAGCGCGACCCCCCGGTGGGCGACCGTCTGGCGCGGGACGACCTCGAGGCCCTCGGCTTGGGCGGCGGTGGCGGCCCGACCGTGGGTCTCGACGACCGCGATGACGACGTCGCGTCCCTCGGCGGCGAGGCGGCGGCCCTCCTCGAGCATCTCGTACGTCTTGCCGACGCCCGGGGCCATGCCGAGCAGCACGCGCAGCGTGCCGCGCTTCACGACCGCCCTCCCGCGCCCCGGATCCCTGAGCTTGTCGAAGGGCCCGGGGCCAGCGCGCGCCGCCGCCGCCACGCGCGGGGCGCGGCGGCGGCGGCGGACGCGACGACGGTCATGTCAGCGATTCTCGTCGCTCAACGGGCATCGAGCGCGCGATTGAGTTCGAACACGTTCACGCGCGGATCGCCGAGGTACCCGAGGTCGCGCGGCAGCGTGTGCTGCGCCACCAGGGCCGACACCTCGGATGCCGGGATGCCGCGGGCCTCCGCCACCCGCGCGACCTGTCGCTCGGCGTTCTCGACCGAGATGTCGGGGTCGAGACCCGAGCCCGAGGCGGTGACGGCATCGGCGGGGACGGAGCCGTCGCCGTTGAGCGCCTCGAACGCGGCACGGCCGTCCTGGATCGACGCGATGAGGTCGGGGTTCTCGGGTCCGAGGTTCGAGCCGGTCGAGGCGGCACCGTCGTACGAGGCCGCCGAGGGGCGCGACTGGAAGTACTGCGGAAGCGCCTGGCCGTCGGCATCCTGGAACGACTGGCCGAGGAGCTCGGAGCCCACGACCGTCCCGTCGGCCGAGCGCACGAGCGATCCGTTCGCCGGGAAGGGCAGGGCGACCTGTCCGATCGCGGTGATCAGCAGCATGTAGCCGACGCCGAGGACGGCGGTGAAGACGAGCATCGCGCGGACGGCGACGCCGGCGGTACGCAGGGTGGTGCGCATGACGGGGCCTTTCAGAAGCCGGGGAGCAGGCTCACGACGAGGTCGATGAGTTTGATGCCGATGAAGGGGACGAGGACGCCGCCGAGCCCGTACACGAGCAGGTTGCGGCTGAGGATGCTCGAGGCGCTCGCCGCGCGGTACTTCACACCGCGCAGGGCCAGCGGGATGAGCACGATGATGACGATCGCGTTGAAGATGATGGCGCTGAGCACCGCGGATGCCGGCGACGACAGCTGCATGATGTTGAGCACCGCGAGCCCGGGGAACACCCCCATGAACATCGCCGGGATGATCGCGAAGTACTTCGCGATGTCGTTGGCGAGCGAGAACGTGGTCAGGGCGCCGCGGGTGATGAGCAGCTGCTTGCCGATCCGGACGATGTCGATGAGCTTGGTCGGGTCGGAGTCGAGGTCGACCATGTTGCCGGCCTCTTTCGCGGCCGAGGTGCCCGTGTTCATCGCGACACCCACGTCGGCCTGGGCCAGGGCGGGCGCGTCGTTGGTGCCGTCGCCGGTCATCGCGACGAGGTTGCCGCCCTCCTGCTCGCGCTGGATGAGGGCGAGCTTGTCCTCGGGGGTGGCCTCGGCGAGGAAGTCGTCGACGCCCGCCTCGGCGGCGATCGCCTTGGCCGTGAGGGGGTTGTCGCCCGTGATCATCACGGTGCGGATGCCCATCGCGCGCAGCTCGCCGAAGCGCTCGCGCAGGCCGTCCTTGACGACGTCCTTGAGGTGGATGACGCCGAGCACGCGGCCGGCGCCGGTCGCAGCGTTGCCGGTCCCATCGACAGGCTCAGGGACCTCGGTCGCGCGCGTGGGCGTGCACGTCGCCACGACCAGCGGCGTGCCGCCCGACTGCGAGATGGCGTCCGTCTCGCTCTGCAGCTGCGCGCGCAGCGCCTCCGGAACGGGGGAACCGGATGCCGCCAGCCAGGCCACCACGGCGGATGCCGCGCCCTTGCGCACCTGCGTGCCGTCGACCAGGTCGAGGCCGCTCATACGGGTCTGCGCCGTGAACGGCACGGGCTCGGCGCCGCGGGGCATCTCGGCGACGATGCCCTGGGCCGCGGCGAGCTCGACCACCGAGACGCCCTCGGGCGTGGGGTCGGCCTGCGACGACAGCGAGGCGTACTCGGCGAGCATCGGCCCGCCGACGCCGTCGAGAGGCACGAAGGCCGAGGCGCGGCGGTTCCCGTAGGTGATCGTGCCGGTCTTATCCAGCAGCAGGGTCGTGACGTCGCCCGCGGCCTCGACGGCGCGGCCCGACATCGCCAGGACGTTGCGCTGCACCAGGCGGTCCATGCCCGCGATGCCGATCGCGCTCAGCAGCGCCCCGATGGTCGTCGGGATCAGGCACACCAGCAGTGCCACGAGCACGGGGATCGACACGGGGGATGCCGTGTATGAGGCGATCGGGTTCAGCACGAGCACGACGACGACGAACACGATCGACAGGCTCGCCAGCAGGATGTTGAGCGCGATCTCGTTGGGCGTGCGCTGGCGCGACGCGCCCTCGACGAGCGCGATCATGCGGTCGACGAACGTCTCACCGGGCTTCGACGTGATCGTCACGACGATGCGGTCGCTGAGCACGCGCGTACCGCCGGTGACGGCGCTGCGGTCGCCGCCCGACTCGCGCACCACCGGTGCCGATTCGCCCGTGATGGCCGATTCGTCGACGGTCGCGATGCCGTGCACGATGTCGCCGTCGCCGGGGATCAGCTCCCCGGTCTCCACCAGCACGATGTCGCCGACGCGCAGGTCGCCCGAGGGGACGTCCTCGGTGGCGGCGTTCACCGCCCCGGGGTCCGTGGGCGAGTACGCGACGACCCGCCGCGCCGAGGTCGTCGTGCGGGTCTTCCGCAGCGTCGCCGCCTGCGCCTTGCCGCGGCCCTCGGCGACCGACTCGGCGATGTTCGCGAAGAACACCGTGAGCCAGAGCCAGATCGCGATGCCCCAGGTGAACCCGAAGGGGAGGCTTTCGGACGCTGAGCCTGTCGAAGCGTCCCCGAGGAACGGCTCGGCGATCGCGATGAGCGTCGTCAAGGCCGCACCGACCCAGACGAGGAACATCACGGGGTTGCGCCACTGCGCGGCAGGATTCAGCTTCTTCGCGGCGCCCGGGAGGGCGGCGACGATCTGCGCGGCGCTGAACGCGCGGCGCGGGGCATTGGCCGGGGTGCCGGACCCTTCGACAGGCTCAGGGACCGGCTGGTGGGGAGGGTGGGTGAGGGCGGACATCAGCGAACAAGTCCTTCAGCGAGGGGTCCGAGGGTGAGGACCGGGAAGTAGGTCAGGGCCGTCACGATGACGGCGACGCCGGCGAGCAGACCCGCGAACTGCGGGCGGTGCGTCGGCAGGGTTCCGGCGGTGGCGGGCACGGCATCCTGAGCGGCCAGCGAACCCGCCAGGGCCAGCACGAACACGATCGGCAGGAAGCGTCCGAGCAGCATCGCCACCGCGAGCGCGGTGTTGAACCACGGGGTGTTGGCGGTGAGCCCGGCGAAGGCGGAGCCGTTGTTGTTCGCCGCCGAGGTGAAGGCGTAGAGGACCTCGCTGAACCCGTGCACGCCCGGGTTGAGGATCGACGTCGATTCGACATCGGAACGGATGCCGGGGATCCCGAAGCTCAGCGCGGTCCCGGCCAGCACGAGCGTGGGCGTGACGAGGATGTACAGGCTCGCGAGCTTGATCTCGCGCGGCCCGATTTTCTTCCCGAGGTACTCGGGCGTGCGGCCGATCAGCAGGCCGCCGACGAACACCGCGATCACGGCGAGGATCAGCATGCCGTACAGGCCCGAGCCGACACCGCCGGGGGCGACCTCACCGAGCATCATGTTGATCATCGGCATCATGCCGCCCAGCGCCGTGTAGCTGTCGTGCATCGAGTTCACCGCACCGGTCGAGGTGAGGGTGCTCGTCGAGCCGAACAGCGTCGAGCCGAAGATGCCGAACCGCACCTCCTTGCCCTCCATCGCGCCGCCCGCGAGGGTCGGTGCTGTGCCCGCACCGGCGAGCTCGGCCCACGTGAGAAGAGCCGTGGATGCCACGAAGATCGCGCCCATCACGCCCAGGATCGTGTATCCCTGGCGGTTGTCGCCGACGATCCGGCCGAAGGCGCGGGGGAGCGAGAACGGGATCACCAGCATGAGGAAGATCTCGAAGAGGTTGGTCCAGGGAGCGGGGTTCTCGAACGGGTGCGCCGAGTTGGTGTTGAAGATGCCGCCGCCGTTCGTGCCGAGCAGCTTGATGGCCTCCTGAGAGGCGACCGGACCGCCGGGGATCAACTGTGCTGCCCCGGCCAGGGTCGTGGCATCCGTGAATCCGTTGAGGTTCTGGATGACGCCGCCCGCGAGCAGGACGATGGCCGCGACCACGGAGAAGGGCAGCAGCAGACGGTACGTGCCGCGCACGAGGTCGACCCAGAAGTTGCCGATCACGCCGCTACGTCGGAAGGCGAAGCCGCGCACGAGGGCGACCGCGACCGCGATGCCGACCGCGGCGCTGACGAAGTTCTGGACCGTGAGGGCGGCGAACTGCACGGTGTAGCCGAGCGTCGACTCTCCGCCGTACGACTGCCAGTTGGTGTTGGTGACGAACGAGACGGCCGTGTTGAACGACAGCGCCTCGCTCGGGGCGTCGAGACCCAACGAGAAGGGGAGGACCGCCTGCAGCCGCATGAGCGCGTAGACGATGACGACACCGACGAACGAGAAGAGCAGCGCCGAGCGCAGGTACGCCTGCCAGGTCTGGGCGCTGCGCGGGTCGACGCCGATCAGTCGGTAGGTGCCGCGCTCGACCGCGAGATCGCGCTCGCCGGTGTAGATGCGGGCGATGTAGTCGCCGAGGGGGCGGTAGACCAGCGCGAGGGCGGCGATGAGGGTGAGGCTGGTGAGGACGATCGACATCGGTCAGAACTTCTCGGGGCGGACGAGCGCGAACACGAGGTACACGACGGCGGCGACCGCGAGCACCGCGGCGAGGATCGAGAAGAAGATCACGAGCGCTCGCCTCCGCGTCCGGTGGGGCGGGCCGACGAGGGGCGGGCCTCGGGACCCATCCTCTCGACCCCCTTGGCGACGAGCGCGACCAGCGCGAAGAGCGCGGCGGTCACGGCGAGGAAGACGACATCGAGCACGACGACTCCAGGTTCGAGGGGCCGCGGATTCCGCGGGCGCCGCGGGGCGGCACGTCTGTCGATCCAACGCGCTGGGGGCGTGGCATCCGGGTGTCCTAACGCTTTCCCTACGGCTCGCTCCCGGACCCATACGGGGTGCTTACGGGCGGTGGGTCGCGGACTCGCCCCGTGCCCTGCGCGGCGTCCGCGTGGGCGTTCTGCTCGCGAGACGGCACCTCGCTGACATCTCCGTTGCAGGCTGACGCCGACTTGTCAGCCGGATGCCGTCTCGACGCCGCCCGGGCACGGAGAGCCGCCGACCGCGCATGATGGAGGCATGGCCGAGAACGACGTGCGCGTGAGCGCGGGACTGGTGATCCCCGCGGCCGAGCTGTCGTGGCGCTTCTCGCGCTCATCGGGCCCGGGCGGTCAGGGCGTGAACACCGCCGATTCACGCGTCGAATTGATGTGGGATGCCGGGGCCTCGACGGTCCTGTCGCCCGTCCAGCGCGAGCGGCTCATCGACCGTCTCGGGAGCCGACTGGTCGACGGGATGCTGACGATCGCGGCTTCCGAGCATCGGGCGCAGCTGCGCAACCGCGACGCCGCGCGCGCCCGGCTCGCCGCTCTCGTGGCCGAGGCCGTGCGGCCCCCCGCTCCGCCGCGCCGCGCGACGAAGCCGACGCGCGGCTCGACCGAGCGCCGCCTGCAGGCCAAGCAGCGTCGCACCGACGTCAAGAGGATGCGGCAGCGCCCGAGCGACTGAGCGCATTTCGTACTACACTACTTGTAGTACGAAAAGAGAACGGGAGCGCCGGTGCGAGTGCGTGTGCATCAGCGAGTGTCCCTGCGGCATCCCGAGGTCACCGAGAACGATGCGCGGACGGCCTTCGAGTCATCGCTCCGGGTGCGCGCACGGGACACGCACCCCGTTCAGTGGGTGGGCGTCGGGCCGGATTCCCGAGGGCGACTGATCGAGTACATCGCGGTCGAGGAGGAGCCGGACGGATGGCTGGTCTTCCACGCGATGCCCGCCACGAAGAAGGTTCTGAGGGAAGTCGGATTGGGGAGGTAGCGAATGAAGGAGTACTCCGACGTGAACGGGCTCCCGTTCACCGACGACGACATCGAGGAGTGGGGCGCTGAAGCCGAGTCCGAGAGGGGCTACACCGGAGGGCACCTCGGTCCGTCCCAGCCCGGTCGGCCGGTCAGCGTCGGCGCAAAGGCGCGACCGTTCACCCTTCGGCTCGATGCCGCTCGTCGGGCCAAACTCGACGAGGTGGCGCACGATCGCCACACGACGCCGTCGCAGCTCGTGCGGGACCTGATCGACGCACTCTGACGGCTCAGGCGGAGTCGCCCTCGGCGCGCCGCCGGCGCACCTGCTCCTCGAGGTCGGCGAGGCGCATCTCGCGCTCGAGATCGGCGATCTGCTGTTCGGTGCTGCGCGCGTCGTGCGGGCGCGGAGCCGGAGCCGGCTCGGCATCCTTCTGCCACCGGCGCGGGTCGCCGAACGACATCGGCGTCGACCGCTGCTCGTACTCGCGCCCGATCGTGAACCACAGGATCGATCCGATCAGGGGCAGCAGCACGATGAAGAACACCCACACGAACTTCGGCATGTGCTTGACCTGGTCGTCGCGGCGCGTGATGGCGTCGATCAGGGCGATCACCATCACGGCGAGGGTCAGGAGGGCGAGGAGGGGCATGGCATCCACCCTCTCGCGATCTCGTGTCGGCGTCTACGTCCCCGCACGCCCCCGCAGGCGCCGAAACTGCATCCGGCTGACGAATCCCCCGCAGGGTGCCGCGGACTTGTCAGCGAGATGCCGTCTCGCGAGAAGGTACGGCTCCGACCAGCAGAACCGGAATCAGGATGCCGAGTCGCCCGGCGTCTTCCGCACCGGCCGCGCCGGTACCTGGGCCACGGGCTGCCCACCGCGCTGCTGGCCGGGGAGCGGACGGGAGCGGCGACCGTAGATGACCTCCGACGAGTCGAGCAGCCACGGGACGAGGGTGATCGAGACGCCGTGCACGAGCATGAGCTGCTGCGCGAGCCGACGGGAGCGGCGGTTGTGCAGGATCGACTCCCACCAGTGCCCCACGATGAACTGCGGCAGGTACACCGTGACGACCGAGGAGCCGTGCTTCTCGCGGTACGACCTGATGAAGCTCGACACGGGCGATGTGTACGTGCGGTACGGCGACTCGATGATCACGAGCGGGATCGGCATGTCGTGCTCGTCCCACTCCTTCTGGAGCTTCGCCGACTCCTCGTCGGTGATGGCGACGTGCACCGCGAGCGTCTTGTCGTGCTTGGCGGCGAGGGCGTAGTCGATCGCCTTCATCACGGGCTTCTGCAGGCGGTTCACGAGGACGATCGCGACGTCGCCGGAGGCACCGAAGTGCACCGTGTCATCCATCTGGATCTCGTGCTCGACGTCGCGGTAGTAGCGGTTCACGCCGATCATGAGCACCGCGAGGATCGGGATCGCGATGAACACCAGCCACGCGCCGTGCGTGAACTTCGTGATCGTGACGATCAGCAGCACGAGGACGGTCATGCCGGCGCCGAGCGAGTTGATCCACAGGCCCGAGATCGCGGAGCGGCGCTCGATCGCCGCCGACTGCTGCTTCGCGGCCTCGGGGGTCAGGGTCTTGAGCCCGCGCAGAACGCGCCGCCAGTGCTTGACCATGCCCACCTGGCCGAGCGAGAACGACACGAAGACGCCGATGATGTACAGCTGGATCAGTGTCGTGAGGTTGGCCTGGTACACGATCAGCACGCCGATCGCGACGATGCCGAGGATGATCATGCCGTTCGAGTAGACGAGGCGGTCGCCGCGCGTGTTGAGGGCCTTGGGCGCGTACCCGTCGCGGGCGAGCACGGCACCGAGCAGCGGGAAGCCGTTGAACGCGGTGTTGGCCGCGAGCAGGAGCACGCACGCGGTGGCGGCCTGAATGATGAAGAACGGGATGCTGCCCATGCCGAACGTGGCGGCGGCGACCTGCGCCATGAGGCTCGGCTGCGGGTTGTTCGCGCAGTCGAAGCCGATGAGGTGGCAGGGGTTCTCGGCGTAGTGCACGCCCGAGATGAGGGCGAGGATCGTCAGACCCGCGAACAGCACGATGGCGATGCCGCCCATCATCGTCAGCGTCGTCTGGGCGTTGCGGATCTTCGGCATCCGGAAGGCGGGCACGCCGTTCGACACCGCCTCCACGCCGGTCAGGGCCGAGCAGCCGCTCGAGAACGCCCGCAGGACGAGCAGGATCAGGGCCGCTTGCGTGAGCGATTCCGCCTGGACGGCGTACTGCGCGCTCTCGGCCACGGGCGCGTTGCCCAGCAGGGTCCGGCCGAGGCCGACGACGATCATGATCCCGACCGAGCCGATGAAGAGGTAGGTCGGGATCGCGAACACGCTCGAGGCCTCGCGCACGCCGCGCAGGTTCACGATGACGATGAGGATCACGAAGCCGACGGCGATCTCGACGCGGAACGGATTGAGTTCCGGCAACGCCGAGATGATGTTGTCGACCCCGGATGCCACCGACACGGCGACCGTGAGGACGTAATCCACCAGGAGCGCGGCGGCGACGATCACCCCGGGGACCTCGCCGAGGTTCTTGCTCGCGACCTCGTAGTCGCCGCCGCCCGACGGATACGCCTTGATGAGCTGCCGGTAGCTCAGGACGACCACCACGAGCAGCGTCACGACGGCCACGGCCACCCACGGGCTGAGGGTCAGCAGGGCCGTTCCGCCGATGAGCAGGATCATCAGCAGCTCCTGCGGGGCGTAGGCCACGGAGGAGAGGGCGTCGGAGGCGAAGATCGGCAGCGCCATCTTCTTGGGCAGGAGCTGCTCGTCGAGTTTTTCCGACGTCAGAGGCTCGCCGATGAGGATGCGCTTGGCCATCGGCGTCTCCACGCCGGGCTCGCGACTTTCTTCAGTCACGGCGCGCGACATTACGCGCACTGAAGGTCATGCGCAATCTGACGCGCTCGACGTTCATGGCATGGTCGCCAGACTGTGACGGAGACCGCCGCCCGCCGAGGCGACCCCGCGCCCGTGGCGGTGAGGGTTCGCCCGGGTCGGATGATGCCGAAGGTGCAGGTCCGCGACGACCGCGTCGTCGGAGAAGACCGGCGTGGAGCCGCCGAGGAAAACGGTCCCCGACGGGACCAGCCGCCGGGTGACGCGTGCCCACCCATCGAGGAGCACGGTCGCGTTCGCGGGGGTCGCCGCGGGGGAGCCTCCACGGCGTACGGTCACGCCGACCGTGGCGGTGTCGCGGGTGGTGATGACGTTGAGCACGCGAACGCACCTGTCCGTCGGCGAACTGATGACCTCGTCCTCCCCGCGGAACCGCAGCGGGCGATCGTGGTTCACCCGGTGCTCGACGGCGCCGATGCGCAGCGTCAGCTCGGCGCCGTCCAGGGGGATGAGGAACCGGTCGCGTCCGGGAAACGGCGAGAACGTCCGGGCCTCCCGGATCTCGGCGAGGCTGACGACCCAGTGCGAGGTGTGCAGCAGCACGCGGCGCGACCCGGTGCCGTTGCTCCACGGCTGCTCGGGAACGTCGCGCGGGACGATGACGTCGTGTCTCATGACTCTCCTCGAGGGGGTGGGCGGGGAGGGGGTACGCCCTCCCCGCCCGCGGCGGACTCAGACCAGGGCGTACGCCTCTTCGCCGTGGACGGCGGTGTCGATGCCGGCCACCTCGTCCTGGTTCTTGACGCGGAACCCGATGGTCTTCTCGATCACCATCCCGACCACGTAGGCGATCCCGAACGAGTACAGGGCCACGGCGACTGAGGCCACGATCTGCAGCACGAGCTGCTCGTAGTTGCCGCCCATGAACAGGCCGGTGCCGTTGGCGAAGAAGCCGAGGTACCAGCACCCGATGAAGCCGCCGATGCCGTGCAGACCCACCACGTCGAGGGAGTCGTCGAAGCCGAGCTTGTACTTCAGCTCGATGGCCAGGCAGCACACCGCGCCGGCGATGAGACCCAGCACGATGGCCCAGATCGGCTCGAGCGCGGCGCACGCCGGGGTGATGGCGACCAGGCCCGCGATCGCCCCCGAGCCGGCGCCCACCGAGGTGGCCTTGCCGTCCTTCATCTTCTCGACGCTGACCCAGCCGAGGATCGCGGCCGCGGCGGCGACGAAGGTGTTGACGATGATCTTGCCGGCGTTGGTGTTGTCGGGGCCGAGCAACCCGAGCGTTCCCTCGGCGCCGGCGTTGAAGCCGAACCAGCCGAACCACAGGATGCCGACGCCCAGCAGGGTGAGCGGGACGTTGTGCGGGCGGTGGGCGCCCTTGGCGAAGCCGACGCGGCGGCCGAGCACCAACGCGAGAGCGAGGGCCGCGGCGGCGGAGTTGATGTGCACCGCGGTGCCGCCGGCGTAGTCGATCGTCGCGGCCGAGAAGCCGAGGATCTCGCCGAGGTCGTAGATCCACCCGCCCGCGCCCCAGACCCAGCCGGCGACGGGGAAGTAGACCAGGGTCGCCCAGATGCCGGCGAAGATCATCCACGACCCGAACCGCGCGCGGTCGGCGATCGCCCCCGAGATCAGGGCGGTGGTGGCCACGGCGAAGGTCGCGCCGTAGGTGGCGGTGATGAGGGTGGCGCTGTCGTACCCGGCGAGGGCGAAGTGCTCGCCGAACGGGTTCCCGGCGAACTGGAAGCCCGGGAAGGCCCCGTCGGCCGTGTCGGTGAGCGAGGCCATCCCGAACCCGTACAGCACCCACAGGACGCCCACGAGCCCCATCGCGCCGAAGCTCAGCATCATCATGCTGACGACCGATTTCGCGCGGACCATTCCGCCGTAGAAGAAGGCGATACCGGGTGCCATGAAGACGACGAGCGCGGTGGCGACGATCGCCCAGGTGAAGTTTCCGCTGTCCAAGAGAGGTCCTTTCGAGTGCAGATCGAACCACCCGCGAGGAGGCCGCGGGTGGGTGGAGCGTTAGCGGAGCAGGAGGTGTTCGAGAACGGATGCCAAGGCCTCGACGCCGGCGTCGACGTCGACCGCGTCGGCGGTCTCGGCGGGCGTGTGCGAGGCCCCGGTGTGATTGCGGACGAAGAGCATCGCGGTCGGGATGTGCGTGGCGAGCACGCCGGCGTCGTGGCCGGCGCCGGTGTCGAGCACCGGGGCGTCGGGGAGCACCTCGGCCATGGCGGCGCGCAGGGCCGGGTCGAAGGCGACGGTGGGCGAGAACGAGTGCTCGGTGACGGTGGCGACGCATCCCTCGGCGTCGGCGGCGGCCTCGGTCGCAGCGGTCACGTCGGCGACGATCGCGCGCACGACGTCCTCATCGCGGTGGCGCACGTCGAGCCACACATCGACCGTCGAGGCGATCACGTTGGTGCCGCCGGGGGTGACCTCGAACCGGCCCACCGTCCCGCGGGCGTCGGCGCTCTCGAGCACGCGGGCGCGCAGGGCGCGGACGGTCTCGGATGCCACGACCACCGGGTCCTGCCGGTCGGCCATGAGCGTCGCCCCGGCGTGGTCGGCGCGCCCCTCGACCCGCACGCGCCAGCGTCCGTGCGCGATGATCGCGCCGGCCAGGGCGACCGGCTGGTCGAGGTCGGCGAGCCCGCGCCCCTGCTCGACGTGCAGCTCGACGAAGGCCGACAGCCCCGCCAGCCGCTCGGGGTCCGGGCCGACGGCCTCGGGGTCGAAGCCGGCCTCGCTCGAGACCTCGGCGTAGGTGCGACCGTCGCTGTCGCGCAGCGCGCGCACCCGGTCGGGCGCGACCGCCCCCGTCATCAGGCGCGAGCCCAGGCAGGCGACGCCGAAGCGCGAGCCCTCCTCCTCGGGGAAGACGGCCACGGCGAGGGAGCGGCGGGGAGTGACGCCGCGCGCCCTCAGCACATCGACCGCGGCGAGGGCACTGGCCACCCCGAGAGGGCCGTCGAAGTTCCCCCCTCCCGGCACGGAGTCCAGGTGCGACCCCGTCACGACGGCACCGCGGCGGTCGAGAGGCCCCTCGGCATCCCACCAGGCCCACAGGATGCCGTTGCGATCGGTCTCGACGTCGAGCCCGCGGCGCACGGCGTGGGCGACGAACCACTGCCGCAGCTCCGCCTCAGCGGGCGAGAACACCGGGCGTGCATAGCCGCCCGCGGGGTCGACGCCGATTCCGGCGATCTCGGCGAGCAGCACGTTGGCGTCGCCGGTCACCGCACGACCTCCGTGAACCGCTGCCCGGTCGCCCGGAAGCGCTCGCCCGCGCGGCCGGACCCGGCCACGAGGTCGTACACGAGCTCGCCGAGCAGCGGCGCGAACTTCGCGCCCTGCCCCGAGCACGGCGAGAGGATCGTGATCCCCTCGGCCCGGTCGATGATCATGTCGTCGCGCGGCACGTTGGTGAACAGGCACGTCGCCTCGGCGTAGGGCGCGGTCTCCAGCCCCGGCACGGACGCACTGACGAAGTCGCGCACGCGGTCGCGGTTGGCCGGGTCGATCACGCCGTCCTGCTCGCGCGCCGAGTCGATCGTGCGTCCGCCGTTGTACTCGGCGATCTTCTGCCCCGCGAAGTCGGCGTCGCGGCCGCCCGGGAGGCTGTAGATCTGGATGTCGTCGCCCTTGTAGATGAAGGTCGGCCATGAGGTCGCCGCGTCGTCCGCGGTCGCTCCGGTGTCCTGTTCATCGCGATAGGGGAAGTGGAAGGCGTTCTCCTGCCGCACCTCGAACGAGGGCAGCGCCGCGCGGAAGTCCGCCGGCAGGTCGAGGTCCGCCAGCAGCGCGGGCAGCCACCCGCCCGCGGCGACGATGACCTGTCCGGCGACGATCGTGTCGCCCGCGGTCGAGGTCACGGCGTACCCGGCACCGGCCCGGCGTACCGAGGCGGCCTCCCAGGCCGTCCGCACCTCGGCGCCCGCGGCCCGCGCCAAATCGAGCATGGCGTGGACGGAGGCCTCGGCATCGAGCACACCGGCATCCGGATGCCACAACACCTCGGTGTCGAAGCGCAGCTGCGGCCAGCGGTCCTCGGCATCCGTTCTGCTCAGGAGCTCGTGCGGCACGCCGACGGTGTCGAGGGCCTCGGCGAGACCCCGCGGATCGCGGACCGAGCCGAAGTCGAGCGAGCCGCTCGGGGTGATGAGTCGGCGACCGCCCGCGGCCTCCAGCTCGTCCCAGCTGCCGCGCGCCCGGGCGACCAGGTCGACGTAGAACGGGTCGGCGTAGGCGTAGCGGAAGATCCGCGCGGAGCCGTGCGAGCTTCCCAGGTGGGATGCCGGGACGTCGCGCTCGACGACCACGACGTCCGCACCCGACTGGGCCAGCCGCCACGCCGCCGCCGCGCCGCTGAGGCCGGCGCCGATGACGAGGAAGGACGTGGTCTCGCTCATACCAGGTCCGGGGCGTCCCAGAGGTTGAGCGTCGTACCGATGCCGAGTTCGATTGCGTTCTCGTAGACGGTCTTCGCCCACGCGACGTCCTCGACGCCCATGCCGCCGACGCTGAAGAGCACCGGCTGATCATCGAACTCGCGGCCCTCGGCGGTGCCGTCGAAGACGTCGCCGATGTTCACCACGCGCGACTCGTCGAGCTCGCCCGCTTCGATGAGGTCCTGCCAGTAGAGGCCGATCATGCCGAACGCGGTCTCGTGCGAGGGGGCGGGGTACTCCTCGGCCCACGCCTCGTAGATCTTCTTGGCGTCCGCGATCAGGCGCGCCTTGCCCGAGAGGGTGTACTCCTTGTCCATGCGCAGGTTGGCCGGGAGGCTCAGGAAGGCGCCCGGCTTGATCCAATCGCCGTCGATGTAGGGGTAGTTCTCGGAGCCGACGAGACCTGTCACGGCCTCGGAGACGATGTCGGAATCGCGCACGGCCTGCTCGACCGTCTCGGCGATCTCGATCGTGCTGAACTGCGGGTAGTGCTCGCGCACGTAGTCGGCGAAGGCCTCGGCGGTGACGCGGCGGCGGCCGTTGATGCGGATGGTGTGCAGGCTCGGGCGCGCGGTCGTCATCGCGTGCAGGGCGCTCTTGTTCATCGCGCCCGGGCCGATGATGCCGAGGGATTCCGCGCCGATCGGGGCGAGCTTCTTCGCCGCGGCGCCGGGGACCGCGGCGGTGCGGTACGCGCTCTCGAGGTTGCCCGACATGATCGCGTAGGGGGCGCCGGTCTCCTTGTCGTTCAGCACGATCAGGTGGATCGAGCGGGGGAGGCCCTTCTCGCGGTTGTCGATGTTCGAGCCGTACCACTTCACCCCGGCGGTGTCGAAGCGCCCGCCGAGGTACGCCGGCATCGCCATGAAGCGGCGGTCGGCGGCATCCAGCGGCATGCCCGGGAACGGCGACGACGCCGGGAAACCGATCTGCGCGCCGTGCGAGTTGGCCGAGCTGCCGGCCATGCGGTAGTCGCCCTTGGCGACGAGGACGAGCACCTCTTCCATGACGTCCATGCACCGGGCCATGTCCTTCATGCCGGCGGCGATGACCTCGGGCTCGCTGAGGTAGAGCATGTCGATGCGGGTGTCGGGGCTGGCGGCCACGGTGTCCTCCTGGGGCGTCGGATGCGACGATTCGTCGGGTGTGCTGGGACCAGGAAACGGGCATTTCCTCGGGCCGGTCAAATACCTGTTTCGGGTGCGATTGATATCGATGCGCTCGCAATCGAGCCGAAATCCGGCGGTAATACGACGCCCGTATGGTGCTGCGATGGAGCTGCGCCAGTTGCGCTATTTCGCGGCCGTCGCCGACGAGCTGCACTTCGGCCGCGCCGCCGAGAAGCTCCACATGTCGCAGCCGCCGCTGAGCGTGCAGGTGGGGCACCTCGAGCGCGAGCTCGGCGTCGCGCTCTTCGAGCGCACGACCCGCCAGGTCTCCCTCACCGCCGCCGGGCGGCATCTGCGCGAGCGGGTCCGCGCCCTCTTCGACGATGTCGCCTCGATCGAGATCGACATGCGACAGTTCGCCGACGGGCTCACCGGAGAGCTCACCGCGGGCTTCGTCAGTTCCGCCAACTACACGGTGCTCCCCGGTCTCGTGCCGCTCTTCCGCGCGCGGCGCCCGCAGGTCGAGCTGTCGCTGATCCCGCTGACCTCGGGCGAACAGCTGGACCGCGTGCGCGCCGGGACGCTCGACGTGGCGCTCGTGCGCGACGACGTTCCCGGCGAGGAGGATGATCTGCACGCCGAGGTCGTCTTCGAGGAGCGTCTGGTCGCGTGCGTGCCCGCGGGTCACGCCCTCGCGGGGCGGGCCGAGGTCGCGCCCGCCGATCTGATCGACACCCCGCACATCTCGTACCCGCACGCTCTCATGCCCGGTTTCGTGGACCGCGTCTCCGCCGCCTTCGCCGAGGTGCCGGGAACGCGCCGCATCGTGGAGGAGGTCGTCCACCAGGAGACCGCCCTCGGCTTCGTCGCCGCCGGCGTCGGGGTCAGCATCCTCCCCGAGTCCGTGCGGCAGCTCGTCCCCCCGTCGATCGCGGTCGTGCCGATCGCCGGGTCTCCGACGAGTCGGTTGATGGCGGTCTCGCCCCAGCGCCCCCGCAATCCCGCGATCACCGCGTCGTTCATCCAGTGTCTGCGGGATGCCGCGGCCGAGCTCGCTCCCGGGGGCGCCCGCGCGGCGCCCCGCTGAGGCGGCTCAGCGGGCCCGGTCGGCGATGAAGGATGCCACGGCGTCGGCGCCGCCGTGATCGTCCGCCGTCACCGTGACGACCGCGTCTCCCGCGAAGACGATCAGCTGGCCGTACGCCCCGTGCAGGCGCCATGCGTCCCCGGGACCGTCCCAGCCGGACAGGGCGTAGCGACGGTACCCCTCGCCCTCCCCGCCGGTCTCGACCCAGCCCGAGTGCATGGCATCCACGATCCCCGTCGAGACGAGGCGACGACCGTTCCAGACGCCGCCGTCGCGGATCAGCAGACCCAGGCGAGCCATCTCCTCGGTGCGCAGCGCGATGCCCTCGCCGCCGAGTACGCGCCCGTTCGGACAGCGCCGCCACGAGACGTCTCTCAGGCCGAGAGGGGCGAACAGGCGCGGGCGCAGGTACTCCTCGATGTCTCCGGTGCGCTGTGAGAGCGCGTGCATCGCCGTGTAGGTGCTGGCATTGGAGTACTGGAAGACACGGCCGCGCGCCGGGCGGGAGAGGAACTCGGCGGACAGGTCGGGCCAGTCGGTCATCATCGTGGTCGAGTACGGGAGATCGATCCCGCTCGTCATGGTCAGCAGGTGCCGCAGCGTGATGTCGGCCGTGGTGGGAAGCAGCTCGGCGACGGGTTCGTCGAGCGAGATCAGCCCCTCATCGGCCGCGATCCCCGCCGCCAGGACGGCGACGGCCTTCGCGACCGAGTGGATCTCCTCCCGCACGTCGGGTCGCCATCGATGCTCGGCGACGTCGTCGCCGACGCGCACGTGCAGACCGTGCGCGCCGAAGCCGGTACGGTCGACCTGCTCGACCAGGGCGTCGCGGAGGGAAGCGGCGGGGGACATATCCACAAGGCTACGGTCGCCCCTCGGGGTCTTCCCTAAGCTCTCGGGGTGGACAACATCGTGCGATCGGGACTGCTCGCCGTGATCGCGGGCGGAGTCGTCGCGGTGCTGGCGTTCGTGCCGTTCGTCGCGGTCAGCTACCGCCGCCGCGGGCGTCTGACGCTCTGGCGCACCGCGCTGTGGACGGGCGCCGCGGTGTACTTCTGGGCGATCTGGACCTACACGCTGGTCCCCCTGCCGGATGGCGACTCCTACCGGTGCGCCGGCATCAACCTCCGGCCGTTCGAGTTCGTCGACGAGATCCGCGCCGCCGTCGCCGTCTCGGGTCGCTACCTCACCGACCCCGTCGTGCTGCAGGTGGCGTTGAATGTGCTGCTCTTCCTTCCGCTCGGGTTCTTCCTGCGGGTGCTGGGCGGTCGCGGCATCCTGATCGCGGGGCTCGCCGGCCTGGTCGTCTCGGGGGTCGTCGAGACCACGCAGCTCACCGGCGTCTGGGGGATCTTCCCGTGCGCCTATCGCGTCTTCGACGTCGACGATCTGATCGCCAACACCTCCGGAGCGCTCCTCGGGTCGGTGCTCGCGTTCGCGGTGCCCGCGCAGCACCGTGGGGTGCAGAAGAGCCCGGATGCCGAGCAGCCCCGCCCGGTGAGACGGCGCCGCCGCCTGCTCGGAATCGTGTGCGACGTGGTGGGAGTGTGGCTCATCGGCTTCGCCGTCTCCGTCGTCGTGCAGGCCGCGATCGCCCTCACCGCGGGGGATGGCGCCACGGTCTCGACCGACGACGTGGCCTCGCTCGCGGGGACGGGGGTCTCGGCGGCCGTCTGGCTGGTCGTGATCCTGCTGACGGGCCGATCGGTCGGCGATCTCGCCACGCGTGTGCGGTTCACGAACGGTGTGCTGCCGGCGTGGGTCGCGCGACCGCTGCGGTTCCTCACGGGAGCCGGTGCGTACGCCGTGCTCGCCGGACTTCCCGCGCCGTGGTCGCTGTCGGCCCTCGTGCTCGCGCTCGCGACGGGCGCGCTGCTCGTCGTCTGGAGGGACGGGCGTGGCCTCACCGGGTGGATCGGGCGCCGTCGCCTGGTCGACGACAGGGCGGGGGTGGTGAGTCCCTCGGTCGACGCGAGGTCATCGACGGGCGGCGCCGGAGGACCGTGACGAGAGGTTCGGCGTGCGGTGCCGTGGAACCTCAAGAAAGCGCCAAGGACTGCGCAACAAACGCAAGATCGCACAGGCGGTCGATAGCTTTCGGCTATTACCCGTATTCGCCGATCTCTTCCTCACGACGGTCGGCAGCCCGAAGGAAACCATGAAACGCACATCTTGGGCCGTGCTCGCGAGCGCAGCCACGTTCTCGGTGATCGCGGCGGGGGCATTGATCGCTCCGCCCGCTTTCGCCGCTCCTGCCTCGTCGAACGACGCCGTCGTCGCATTCGACCAGGGCACTGCCTACGTCCTCACGAATGTCGCCACCGGTCTCGTCGCCGGCATTCCCGGCAACACGAAGCACGAGGGCGCTCTCCTCAAGCAGTCGGCGGACAAGGGCACGGCCAACCAGCAGTGGTACGTGCGCCCCGCGGGTGGAGACCTGTTCACCGTGGTCAACGTCAACAGCGGACTCGTGCTCGACCGCTTCCTCGACGACAAGCGCGGGACCGCGGTCGGTCAGTGGACCGCCAACGGTCAGACCAACCAGCAGTGGACCTTCGAGGCCGTGGGCGACGACACCTACGAGATCCGCGTGAAGGACAGCGGACAGGTGCTCGAGGTCGGCGCCAACGCCGACGAGGCCGCGGGTGTCACCGTGGGCACCGATGAGTCGAAGCCGACGCAGCGCTGGCGATTCACGGCCCTCAACCCGGTCACCGTCACCCCCACGCCCTCGGTCGCGGCCGGCGGGACGGGCTGGTTCACGGCTCCCGTGTCGCTGACCTTCCCGGCATCCGCCGACGGGGCGACCGTGCAGACCCGCGTGCAGGGCACGGGCACCTGGTCCACCACGCAGCCCGTGCGCGTGAGCGCCGAGGGAACCACCGTCATCGAGTACCGCGCCGTGCGTAACGGCTCGGTCGCAGCCGGCTCGCAGGGGACCACCGAGGTCAAGATCGACACCGTCGGTCCGGTGGCGTCGGCGACGACGAACCCGGCATCGGGGACGGTCGCCGCGGGCGGCACCGTCACGGCGGCCTTCACCGCCACCGACGCCACCTCGGGCGTCGACCACCTCGAGTACTCCATCGACGGCGGCACCACCTGGGTGCGCGGGAACCAGGCCTCGTTCACAGCGTCCGGCACCTACGCGGTGAAGTACCGCGCGGTCGACGTGGCCGGCAACGTCGGAGCGACGAAGACGGTGACCCTCACGGTGCAGGCGCCGGTCGTCGCGCAGAAGGCGACGCCGTCGATCACCTCGGCCGACACGAGCCCCCTGAACGACTGGTACCAGAAGGACGTGTACGTCACGTTCGTCGCGCCGCAGGCCGGACAGAAGATCCAGTACCGCCTCTACGGCAGCGACTGGAAGAACTACACCACGCCGGTCAAGGTCGCCCGCAACGGCATCTCGACCCTCGACTACCGCCTGGTCGCGTCGGGCAAGCCCGTCGCCGGGTCGGAGGCGAGCCTCACGATCAAGGTCGACAAGGTCGTCCCCGCGGCCACGGCCACGCGCAACAGCGCGAGCGGCATCGGGACGCCCCGCACGCCGGTCTCGGTCTCGTTCGTGGCGAAGGACCTCCACTCGGGCGTCAGCAAGGTCGAGTACCGCGTGAACTCCGGCGCCTGGGTCACGGCATCCGCTGCTCCCGTCGTCTTCGACAAGGTCGGTGCCTACACGGTGTCGTACCGCGTGACCGATGTCGCGGGCAACGTCTCGGCGGTGCGTTCGGTGCCGGTGACGATCAAGACGAAGTAGCCCCTCCGTTCCGTGCCCGGTCTCCCGAGGGGAGGCCGGGCGCGGTGTCGTGGACGTACGCGGTCGTCCCGGTGTCCGCCGACAGGCCAAGGCCATCCATCTGGATGACAATCTTTGCCATCGGGCATAAACTGACCGATATGGCGACCATGAACATCTCGCTCCCCGACGAGTTGCGGCAGTTCGCCGAGGCGCAGGTCTCGGCGCATCTGTACGCGTCCGGGAGCGAGTATGTGCGTGAGCTCATCCGTCGTGACCGCGACAACGTCCTCTTGCGCGAAGCCGTGCTCGCCGGTGTGCGAGCCGGCGACGGCGCCGACATGGATGCGGACTACTTCGCGCGTCTGCGTGGCCGCTTCAGCGACGCCTCGTGACTCACCGCGTCGTCTCATCGAACGCAGCTGACACCGACGTGGCGAACACGGCCGATTACTACGCCGAGGTTGCTGGTCCAGAGCTCGCCCTCCGCTTCATCGATGCCGTGGAGGCGAGCGTGCGTCGGATCGGGACATTCCCGTCCGCGGGGTCGTCTGCGCCGGAAGCGGAGACAGGCATCTCCGGTCTGCGGGGCATAGCCGTGTCAGGATTTCCGTTCCGGCTGCTCTACACCCGACACGCGCTACGCGTCGCCGCGATCTCGAACGATCGCTGGCTCGGCATCGGGTTCTGCGTCGATCCGGGCGCGGTCCCCGACGTCGAGCTGCTCGCGGATGCGGCGCATGATGCGTGGGAGGCTCTGCGGGCCGACGCGCTCTGATCTCGGCTCCCGTGAACGTCTCTCGACGACGATGCACCTCCCGCGCCGGGGTCGACCGCCCCGCCTAGGCTGGGAGCGGAGGAGTCGCATGTCATCGAGAGCAGGGCGCGCGGGGCGCGTGGGCCGCGGGGTCGCCGCTGCCGCCGTCGCGACCTTCATCGCGACCGTCTCCCACGCCTCGGTCGGCGCCGAGCTCCCTCCCGTGCTGAACGTCGCGCTCGCTCTCTGCTTGGCGGCGCCGGTGTGCGTGCTGCTGGCCGGACGCACGGCGTCGTGGTGGCGTCTGTCGCTCGCCGTGGTGCTCAGCCAGGCTTTGTTCCACGGCATCCTGGCCCTCGATCTGCGCGCAGACGGCGTTGCCGCAGCGGGCGGGCACCACGCCGCACCCGCGGCGCTGCTCGATGCCACCGGATCCAGCCATGCGCTCGTCGCGCACGGGTCCCACTCGCCCTGGATGTGGGCGGCCCACGCCTTCGCCGCCGTCGTCACGATCGTCGCGCTCGGTCGTGGAGAGCGCGCCGTGCGGGTCATCGCGCGGTTCTTCCACGCCGCGCTCGCGGTGCTGCGCCCCTTCCGCGGGCTCTCCCTGCGAGCGGACGAGGTCCGCGTCGCGCCCGAGGCTCCCCTGCTGACGACGGCGATGACGGTGCTGTCGGTGATGAGGCATCGGGGTCCGCCGCTCGCGGCGTGATTCCCCGACCCTCTCACCCTTGCGCGACGCGAGACGCTCGCGCGCGCCTTCGCAGAAAGCAGCACCATGTCTCGTTCTCCCTTCCTCCGCCGCGCCCTCGTGGGTCTCGCGGCGGGCGCCGTCCTCGCGATCGGCGTGCCCCTCGCGGCCTCCGCTCACGTCACCGTCAACCCGAACACCGCCACCCCGGGCAGCTACGCCACGGTCAACTTCCGCGTTCCGACCGAGTCGGAGACGGCCTCCACCGTCAAGCTCGAAGTCACCCTGCCCACCGACACCCCGCTGAGCGCCGTCCTCGTGCAGCCGGTTCCCGGCTGGACCGCCACCGTCGAGAAGGGCGCGCTCCCCGCACCCGTGCAGGTGGAGGGGAACACCATCAGCGATGCTCCGCTGAAGATCGTGTGGCAGGCCGACCCCGGCGTGGGAATCGGCCAGGACCAGTTCCAGATCTTCTCGGCGGTGCTCGGACCGGTCCCCGACGTCGGCCACCTCGTGCTGCCGGCGGAGCAGACCTACTCCGACGGCTCCGTCGTCGATTGGGCGGCGACGCCCGATCAGGTCGCCGCGGACTCGTCGCTCGAGCCCGCGCCGGTGCTCTACGTCACCGACACCCCGCCGACCGCGGAGCACAGCCACAGCACCGCCTCGACCGCCCCGTCCTCGGCGGATCACGACACGGATGCGGATGCCGTGGCATCCGGCTCGTCATCCGACTCGGGCACCGCTCTGGGGCTCAGCATCGCCGCGCTCGTCGTCGGGGCGCTCGGCGCGGTACTCGGGGCCCTGGCGTTCGCCCGCCGTCCGAAGCGCGGCTGATCGTGCGCCTGTCGAACGCCCTCGCGCGGACCGCGGCGATCGCGGCGATCGCCGTGGGCGCCGTGTGGGGCGGGGCCCAGGCCGCTTCGGCGCACGACAGCCTCGAGTCGACGACGCCCCCCTCGGGCGGCTCGGTGTCGTCGCTGTCGGAGGTGTCGCTCGACTTCAGCGCGAACCTGCTCGGATACGACGGCGGCAACATCGTGATCGTGCTGGGGCCGGACGGGCGCCACTACGAGACGGACTGCGTCCAGCTGTCGGGCCCGACCCTGACCGCGCCGGTGGCGCTGGGTGCCCCCGGCGAGTATCAGGTGGAGTGGCGGGCGGTCTCGTCCGACGGGCATCCGATCTCGGGGTCGTTCTCGTTCACCTCGACGACCGCCGGCGCGTCGGCGGGGGCTGAGCAGTCCCCCTGCGCAGCGGCCGCCGGCGCGGGGGAGGTGCCGTCGGCGGCGCCGGACGCGGCCTCGAGCAGTGCGCCGTCGGGACTCACCCTGGGGCTCGTCGTGGGCGGTGCCGTCGTGGTGCTCGTGGGTGTCCTGGTCGTCGTCATCCTCCGGACGCGCTCGCGCGAGGAGTGACCCGCCCGCGGTGCCGCCGTCCCACGGAGGTGGGCGGCGGTGCCGTCGGGACGGCCGGGAGCTACAGGTCCTGTCCCGCCACCGCGAACGTGTCGCAGGCGTTCACGCCGCCCTCGCGCCCGGAGTCGAACCACCGCTGGCGCTGCTCGCTCGATCCGTGCGTCCAGCTCTCGGGGTTGATGCCGCGACCGGACTCCGCCTGGATGTGGTCGTCGCCGACCGCCGCCGCGGCCGCGAGCGCGTCGGTGATCTGCTGCGACGTCGGCGCCTTCAGGTAGGGCGTCCCCGCTTCGTCGACCTGTTCCGAGGCAGCGGCGACCCAGGCTCCCGCGAAGCAGTCGGCCTGCAGCTCGGTGCGTACGCCGTTGCTGTCGGGGCCGGTGCCGTTGTTCGGGTACTGCTCCATGACCCCGGTGAGGTTCTGCACGTGATGGCCGTACTCGTGCGCGAGCACATAGAGCTGCGCGAGCGGGCCGGCGGTGGTGTCGTACTGCTCGCGGAGGATCGCGAAGAACGTCGGGTCGACGTACACGGTCTCGTCGGGTGGGCAGTAGAACGGACCCGTCGCGTTCGAGGCCGTGCCGCACGAGGTGCCGGTGGCCTGATCGACGATGATCAGCTGCGGCTCGCGGTACCCGTCGAGGCGTTCCTGCCAGAACTGATCGATGTTGAGGGATGCCGCGGCCAGCCGGCACGAGTCGTCGCTGTTCGCGTCGGCCCCGGTCTCGCAGTTCGCGATGGCTTCCCCGCCGCTCTGCGGTCCCCCGCCGGTCCCTCCGCCGATGAGGCCGGTCAGGTCGGTGTTGGTGAAGAGCGAGATGAGCAGCACCACGACGGCGCCGATGCCGACCGCTCCGCCACCCACGGCGGCGACGGTCCCGCCGCCCCGGCGCTTCGCTGAGTTGCCCCCGACCCGGGCGTTGTCGTTGAACGTCACGGTCGCCACGGTACGCGCGCCGGCGCGCGCCGGCAGAGGCCTTGCGCCGGAGCGTTCGGTCGGTTCAGCGCTGCGAGATCGGGTGCGTCTCGACCTCGAACTGCCCGAACGGCAGCGGCGACCACACCGAGAAGGAGCTCCAGTCGTCGATCCGCAGTGTCATGATCGCGACCCACGTGACGGCCAGGCCGACGAGGGTCACGACGACGATGATCATGCGGGCGTTGTTCAGGATCCGGAGGGCGTGGTCGACGTCGGTCGCGCGCCCGAGAACGCGTGTGAGCGCGGACACCACGATGATCCCGAGCAGGACGAACACCAGGGGACTCGGGCTCATCGTCACCGTCCCACAGAGCGGTTCGATATCGGTCGGTTCCCCGTTCGCGTCGAGGAAGCCGTTGCCGTCACTCGCGAGCCCTCCGGGGCAGCTGCCGTGCGTGCCGCGAACCAATGCCCCGAGCATTCCCGCTGCGACGATGCCCCAGATGACGAGCGAGCGGATGCCGACGATGATCGGGGCTCCGGGGAGGAGATCCTCGCGGTCGTCGACGGTCGTCGGGGAGTCCTCCTGCGTCGCGCTCATTCCCCCACCCTTGCAGGCGAGGCGCGAGGCGTCGAGAGGGGGAACTTCAGACGATCCGCCGGACCGCGGCATCCGCCGGCGGCGGCGCGGTGCTCTCGCGCACGATGAGCTGGGGGCGCTCGGACGAGAAACGGCGGCCCGTCTCCCCGGCGATCTCGTTCAGCAGGAGCTGGAGCCCTCGACGCCCGAGGCCGGCGAAATCCTGGTCGACCGTGGTGAGCGGGGGTGTCCAGAGCGCGGCGAGAGGGTGGTCGTCGAACCCGGCGACGGAGATGTCGTCGGGAACACGTCGACCTGATGCCACGATCCCGCGGATCACGCCCATCGCGATTTCGTCGTTCCCGCAGAACACCGCGGTGACGGTCGGGTCATCGGCGAGGCGCCGTCCGATCTCGATCCCGGAACGGGGGTCCCACGATGCGTCGCTCACCGGGGGGACGGCGGCCCCGCGACGCTTGAGCGCGCGGCGCCAGCCGGTCGTTCGACCGTCCTCGCGGCGTGAGGGCGGGACGCGCACGTGGTGCACGGTCGCGTGGCCGAGATCCAGCAGGTGATCGGTGAGCTCCTCCGCGGCGCGCGACTCGTCGAGCACCGCCTGACGGAGCCCGGGCTCGCGGACGCCCGAGAGGGCGACCACCGGCAGCGACGGCGGGATGCGGTGGAGAGCGGCGACACCGGGAGGGTCGAACTTCAGCACGCAGACCCCGGCGAGCGGCTGTGACAGCGTCGCCGCGATCGCGCGGTCGATCTCGTCGTCGTCCGTGCTCTCGACCACGGTGATCATCACCGTATAGTCCCCGGCGCGCGCGGCCTCCTCGATCCCGCGGATCGTCTCGGCATAGCCGTACTGCGAGGTGTCCCCGGCGATGACGGCGATCACCTGCGCCTTACGGGACGCCAGCACACGGGCGGCTGCGCTGGGCCGGAAGTCGAGCGCGGCGATGGCCGCCTCGACGGCCTCGCGCTTTGCGGGACTCACCTTGGCGGCGCCCGTCAACACGCGTGACACGGTCGGCACCGACACGCCGGCGCGAGCGGCCACGTCGGCGATCGTGGCCGCTTTCGTGCGGGAGGGGTCCATTGCGCTCCGTCTGTGCGCGGCGCCCGTCCTCATTTGACGGCGCCGCTGGTGATGCCCGAGATGATCTTGCGCTGAGCCACCATGAACGTGATGAGCAGCGGGAGGCTCATCAGGATGATGTAGGCGAAGATCAGATGCCAATTCTGAAGATACAGACCGGCGCTCGCCACCTGGTACAGGTTCAGGGGCAGGGTGTCGAGGCGGCCACCCACGACGAACAGCGCGTAGAACACGTCGTTCCAGATGTACAGGCAGATGAGGATCGTCGCCGTGGCGAGCACCGGCATCAGCAGCGGCAGGATGATCTTCACGAACACCCGCACCGGCGAGGCCCCGTCCACGCGGGCCGCTTCCTCCAGCTCGACGGGAATGGTGCGCACGAACCCGGTGACGAAGAAGATGACGGTCGACATGTACATGCCCATGTACACCCCGATCATCCCGACGGGCGTGCCGGCGAGGCCCAGCTGACGCAGCAGCAGCACGATCGTGACGACCGCTGGGGGCAGCACGATGCCGCTGATCGCCACCGCGTAGACGAAAGCGAGGCCCTTGGAGCGGCGGCGCCCGAGTATCCAGGCCGCCATGGACCCGAGGATCAGCACGCCGAGCACCGCCGGCACCATCACGAGGACGCTGCCGCCGAAGGCGGCGATCATGCGCCCGTCCCCGATCACGGTGGCGAAGTTGTCGAACAGGTGCCACTCCGAGGGCAGGGCGAGCGAGGGGACGAACGCCTCCGCCTGCGTCTTGGAGGCCGTGAGCACGGTGAGCAGGAACGGGATGCCGAGAAGCACCACCGCCACGATGATGGCGGCGATCGGCTGGATCACGCGTCCGATCGGGGAGCGGCGTCGGGGGATCCGCCGGGCGCGGCCGGTGGTCAGGGTCATGGTCTCGGTCACAGTACGTCCTCCCGCTTGCGCAGAAAACGGATCACGGGGAAGGCCAGGATCGCGACCACGAGGAACAGCACGAGGCTCATCGTCGTGGCCTGGGCGAAGAGGCCCTGACCGAACGTCCGGAAGATGAAGATGTTGAGCAGTTCGGTCGTCCCTCCCGGACCGCCGGCCGTCGTCGCCTGCACGATGTCGAAACCGTTCATCGAGCCGAGCAACGCGGTGGCGACGTTGAACGTGACCGCCGGGGCGAGCAGGGGGAAGCGGATGGAGCGGAACGTCGTCCACCACCCGGCGCCGTCGAGGCGGGCGGCCTCGAGGATGTCGTCGTTGATGGTCTTCAGGCCCGCGAGGTAGATGAGCATGGACAGCCCCATCCACTTCCACGCGTGGATGAGCGCGACGACCACGATCGTCCACGTGGTGCTTCCGAGCCAGGCGATGTCGATGTTCTGCCCGGTCACCGCGCTCAGGATGCCGTTGAGGGCGCCGTCCGGCTTGAGCATCGCCTGGAAGACGTAGCCGACGGCGAGAGCCGACATGATCACGGGCACGAAGAACGCCACGCGCAGCGCACGGTTTGTTCGCGTGTCGCGCTCGAGCAGGAGGGCGAGGGCGAGCCCGAAGAGGTTCTGGAAGATCGCGACCAGGACCGCGTAGATCAGGGTCACCGTGAGGGCATTCACGAGCGAGCCGTTGGAGAACAGCGACACGAAGTTGTCGGTGCCGATGAAGTCGATCGAGCTCTTGAAGCTCGACCAGTTCGTGAACGCGTAGACGAAGTTGAAGACGGTGGGGACGGCGAAGAACACCACCAGCACCGCCAGCGCGGGGACGAGGAACCACAGCGGATGGTCCTTCGCGTGACGACCGCGCGGTGCGGAGCGCGGGGAACGCGGCGGCGGCGTCACCGTGCGGGGACGCTCGAGGGTCGATGTCATGGGTCGTTCCTCCCGGAAAGGGGGCGCCGGGTCGAGACCCGGCGCCCCGGGGAATCAGAAGCCGGGGGTCCCGATGGCCTTGGCCAGCTCGGCGAACTGCTTCTGCGTGGCTTCGGCGACCTGCGTGGGCGTCTTGGTGCCCTGGAGCATGTCACCGAGGTTGAGGTAGAGATCGGGGTTCGCGACGGCCAGCGCCTGCATCGAACCGACCGAGTCTCCCAGCGAGCTGCTGACGTCGAGCAGCGCCTGCGGCACGTCCGAGGACGACGCCACGTCGCTCTGCAGCGACACCGTCTTCTGCGCCTGCACGAAATCGCTGTAGCCGTCGCCGAGCCAGTACGACAGCAGCTGGCGTGCGGCGGCCTCGCGCGTGGCATCCCCCGTCTTGAAGGCCACGAGGGCGTTGGACTGGTCGGGGATGAAGGTGCCGACGTTGCCCGACGGTGAGATCGGGAAGAAGCCGATCTTCTCGTTCAGCTCGGCGGTGTCGGCGAGCGACTGCAGCTGCCCGAAGAACGAGTTGACCTGAACGGCCATGGCCGCTTCGCCGGAGAGCAGGGCGGGGCCCTGGTCCTCGAAGGTCGCGGTCTTGAGGTTCGCGTTGAACAGACCCTCCTGGATGAGGCCCTGGTAGGTGTCGATCGCGCCCTGGATGGTCGGGTCGGTGAACTTCTCCTCGTTCTTGTTCACGCGGTCCCACAGGCCGTCCTTGGCGGCGTCCGCCAGCTGGACCGAGACCCACCACTGCGTGGCCCACGGGGTTCCGCCGCCGAAGTCGAAGAACGGGGTGACCCCCGCGGCCTTGAGCTGACGGGCGTCGGCGAGGAACTCGTCCCAGTTGCCGGGCGTCTGGGTGATGCCCGCCTTCGCGAACACCTCCTTGTTGTAATAGACGCCCTCGACCGCCGGCGTCGTGATGAGAGCGGCGTAGCGCGTGCCGTTCAGGATGCCGGTGATGTCCTTCAGCTCGGGCGTGTAGGCGTCGATGAACGGCGCGCCGTCGAGGGACTGGAGGTTCGTCGAGGCGTTGAGCGCCGTCAGCTGGGAGGCCGTCGGCTGCCAGAACGCCAGGTCGGGCTTGTCGCCCGTCGCCACCTTGGTCTGCACGCTCTGCTCGTACGGGTCGGGGATCGTCACGACGTCGACCGTGGCGCCGGTCGCCGCTTCGAAGCCCTTCACCACGCTGTCGGGGATCTTGTTCGAGTTCTGCGCCGCCCAGATGGTGAGGGTGGTGCCGTCGAGCTTCGTGTCCTGCGCGGGCCAGTCGGCGGGGGCCGCGTTGCCGCCGCCGGCGCCGGGGTCCGAGCAGCCGGCCAGGGCGAGTGCCGCCACGGCGGCGAGCGCCGTGCCGGCAAAGAACCGCTTCTTCATTGAATTGCTCCTTCTGTGTGATCAGTGTGATCCGGTGCGGGCGTCGTCGTCGACCTCGGTCGGCCGATGTGACAGACGCAGGGTGCGCGCGGCGAGTCGGGCATCGGCGCCGCGCACGTGGAGGGTTCCCGTCGTGGCATCCCAATCGGTGCGCCAGGCGGGGAGGTCCAGGGGGAAGACCGGGGTCACCTCGACGTCGCGACCGACGAGGTGGGGGAAAGCCAGGGTGGTCGCGTTCGCGCCCCCTCGTCGCCAGATCGAGACGAGGTCGCTGCCGGTGCCGCGCAGACCCAGCGCGAGCCACGCGTCGTCCCAGCGGGGCAGTCCGAGCGGCCAGTGCGGGTGCGCGGTCGCGATCTCGCCGCGCAGCTGCCGGGCGACGGTGATGGCGGTGGCGACGCGCGAGCGCTGCTCGGCACTCATGCGGTTGAGGTGACCCGAGACGTAGAAGCGACCCAGCAGGCCCGTGACGAGGCAGAACGACGACTCCTCGGCATCCATCTCCGGCTGGGGGTAGGCCCAGCTGGCGGCCTGCTCGGGGAGGATCGACACGGGTGCGCTCGCCGCGATCGGCGGGTACTTGCGGAAGTCCTGCTGGTCGGAGGTCGACTGCATCGCCAGTCGCGAGAGCATCGCGTAGTCCATGCGCATCGCACCCGAGCTGCAGTTCTCGATGACGAGGTCCGGATGCCGATCCAGCACGCCGTCGAGCCAGTCCAGGTGCGCGCGATTGTGGCGCAGCAGCCCGTCGCCGACGCTGTCGGCGTCGAGGTCGGTTCCGGGGCCGGGGTTGATGTTGTAGTCGATCTTGAAGAAGCCGATCCCGAACTCCGACACCAGGCGGTCGACGACGCCGTCGAGGTGTGCGCGCGCGGCGGGGTGCCGCAGGTCGAGGTGGAAGCGGTCGTGCTCCACCACGCGCTCCCCGTTGCGCTGGAGGAAGGCCTCCGCGGGGAGCGTGTCGGCGATCGGGCTCTGGATGCCGACGACCTCCGGCTCCAGCCAGAGCCCCGGGATCATCCCCTCGGCGTGGATCGCGTCGATCACTTCGCCGAGGCCGCCCGGGAAGCGGGTGGTGGACGGCATCCAGGCGCCGACGGAGTCCCACCAGTAGCCGGAGTCGTCGTACCAGCCGGCGTCGATGCAGAACACCTCCGCGCCCACTCCCGCGGCGGCGCGGATCAGGGGGAGGAGCTTCTCGGTGGTGGGGTCGCCGTCGAGGGTGTTCATGTAGTCGTTGAAGATCACCGGCATCGCGGTGTTGTCGGGATGGGCGCGGCGCGTGGCCCGGCGGTGGTCGGTCAGGGCTCCGATCGCGTCCACGGCGTCGCGGCCGAAGGCGAGTGTCGCGGGGACGCTCTCGAAACTCTCGGCCGGGGCGAGGACGCGACTCCACCCGGAGTCGGCGTCCGTCGGGCCGGAGAGCGCGAGATAGGCGCCGGCGGTGTCCTCGCCGATCTCCCATCGCCACGCGCCGTTGTGCTCGATCTGCCACGCGAGGGCGAGGGATGCCTCGCGGGACTCGAGGACGCCGGTCGGCAACTGCTGCGCGGTGGACCACGTTCCCGTCGAGACGGCGGACAGCGCGCCGCGCGGGTTGTGGCCGGTGAGGTGCTCGGCGAGGGGAACGAAGTCGGGACCGCGCAGGGGAGTGCGCGTCCACCGACCCTCGCCGAGCCAGTCGTTGGTGCCGGTGAGGAGTTCCCACCCGGCGAGCGCGTCGCCGGAGTTGTCGCGCGAGGTGAACCCGGCGACCCACGACGCGACGGCGCGGAGCACGATGCGCCCGTCGCCGACGTTGCTCGCGGTCACGCGACTGGTGACGGCGGCGACCCCGTCGCGCGCGGTCAGCTCGAGGCGCACCTCGAGGTCGCCCGAGCGTTCCCGGATCACGAGCCGGCGGATGCCGCGGTCCTCGGTCTCGTGGTGGTCGACGTCGCGCAGGCGCACGCCGTGCTCGGTGTGGGCGAGGCGGCCCGACGCGGGGCGGTGGCCGGCATCCGCGGTGAGGACCTCGACGGCGGGCACGCGGTGAACGGGCACGGTGCGACCCGCGACAGTGACGGCTGAGCACGTGACGGGGGTCTCGGCATCCCACTCGAAGGTGAGCGTCACCCGGTCGTTGCCCCACGCCAGGGAGGGCTTCGCGCCGGTGGCTGCGGGTTGCGTCGTCGTCATTCGTCTCTCCGTCGTGTCGAACTGAGGAGGACGCTAGCTCAGTTTGAAAGCGTTATCAAGCAGAGTCTTGAAACCGCTATCAAACCGGGCTACATTTCCCTCGGGCGCAACGCCGCGTCCTCTGATCGATGGAGACACCCCCGATGAGACACCCCCGATGGATCGCTGCGAGTGCGATCGGAGCCGTCGTGCTCGGCACACTCGCCGCTGTCGTCCCCCCTGCGACCGCCGCCACCACCGACACCCTGTCCGTCGACTTCGCCACCCCCACCGGCGATTTCCGCGGCGGCGCGTCGGGCACGCTGTACGGCCTGGGCGACGAGGGCGCCCCCACCCAGGCTCTGATCAACGGTGCCCACCTCACGAACACGTCGCAGAAGGCGCCCTACGGCACGCAGCACCCCAGCGGCGACGCGCTCAAGGTCGAGAACGGGTTCTTCGCGAAGAACGGCACGCAGCTCGACATCTACGTGCAGGACTACTACCCCGACTGGGCGTACAACGGCGGGAAGCGCCCCGGCGACGACCGCACCTACAACCAGGCCGACGGGTCGTACACGAATCAGCCCAACGGCATCTGGGACTACCTCGAGGTCGTCGAGTTCGTGACGGAGGCCGTCGCGACGAAATCGGCTCACCCCGACAAGTACGTCTTCATCCCGTTCAATGAGCCGGACGGCGGCAACTGGTACGCCGACAACACGGTCTTCACCCAGCAGTTCCTTCCCGACTGGAAGGCGGCGGTCGAGAAGATCCGCGCGGTCTACGCCCGGCACGGTCTGGGCGATCCGCTCATCGGCGGTCCCGGTGACGCCTCCTGGCGCGCCGACCGCACGGCCACCTGGCTCGACTACGCGAAGCAGACGAACACCCTGCCGCAGTTCATGATCTGGCACGAGCTCGGCATCGACAACCTCGCCACCTACCGGTCGCACTACGCCGAGTACCGCAAGCTGGAGGCCGACCGCGGCATTAGCCCGCGGCAGATCAACATCACAGAGTACGGCCTGCTGCGCGATATGGGCGTACCCGGTCAGCTCATCCAGTGGTTCTCGATGTTCGAAGACACCAAGGTCGACGCGCAGACGGCGTACTGGAACTACGCCGGCAACTTCTCCGACAACTCCGCGCGGCCCAACGGCGCCAACGCCGGATGGTGGATGTTCAAGTGGTACGGCGACCTCGCCGGCAGCAAGACGGTCAAGGTCACCCCGCCGCAGCTGAACGTCGCGGACACCCTGCAGGGCATCGGCGCGATCGACGCCACCGACAAGAAGGCGACGGTCCTGTACGGCGGGTCGGGTGCCGATACGGTCTCCCTCGCGCTGAACGGCTTGAGCTCGAGCGTGTTCGGCTCACGCGTCGACGTCGAGGTGCGCGAGGCTCCGCTGTCGGGCGCCGAGGGACTCGCGGCCACCCCGCGTGTCGTCGCGTCCCTCTCCGGCGTGACGGTGACCAACGGTGCCCTTCAGGTGAGCGTCCCGAACTACGACCGCTACGCCGGCTACCAGGTCGTGGTCAGCCCGCAGCGGGATGCCGTGCCCTCGACGCCGCAGGTCTGGTCCACGTCCGTGGAGGCGGAGAACACCGCGATCACGGGTGCCCGCGTCTACGACCAGTCCCCCACCGGTAACGGCGGGTGGATGTTCCTCGCCTCCCACGGCCGGGACGTCGGCTCGTTCAACAACGCCTCGGCCAAAGCGGACTGGAGCGTCACCGTTCCGCGTGACGGCACGTACCGCTTCCAGGTGATCGGCGCGACGCCCGGCACTCCCGGACGCCACGTCCTGTTCATCGACAACGCCGACCCGACGACGGTGCAGTACACCGCCGACCTCGCGTTGAACGACAACAGCAAGTGGAAGTACCGCGGCAGCGCCGAGGTGCAGATCGCGCTGAAGAAGGGCACGCACACGCTGTCCCTGCGGGCGAGTGCCGACGGGTCGACCGTGCTGCCGAACTCCGACATCACCCTCGACAGGTTCGTGCTCACCGACGTGACCGACGGGGAGCCGACCGTCTACCCGGCGTCCACGATCCGGCTCGCGGGTGCCGCCACCCTGGCGTACGACGTGTCCGGCAGCCGAGGAGCGGCGAAGATCGGCGCCGACGGCCGCGCCGACGTCTACGCGACGGCCTTCCAGTCGGGGTACTACGACGTCAAGGTCGACTACCGCACCACGGGGGCGTCCGACGTCGCCGTCGACCTCAACGGCCGCCGCGTGGCGACCGGCAGCGCGAACGCGGCGGGCACGTGGTCGACGACCGCTCGTCTGCACCTCTCGGAGGGCATCAACGAGATCGAGGTGCGCTCGCAGGCCGGCATCGCTCTGACCGCGGTGACCACCACGCGCGTCGCTGCGGCGGACTCGTCCGCTATCAAGGTCGAAGCCGAGTCCGGCACCCGTGCGGGCGGAGCCCGTGTCGGGAGCTATGACTCCGCATCCGGTTCGAACGTTTCGGGCGGCGCCTTCGTCGGCAACCTCGGCAATGGAACGGGCAACACCCTCAGCATTCCGAGGGCGTCCGGCTTCAACACGGCGGGTGACTACGACGTCGTCGTGAAGTACGCCAACGCCGAGGTGTCGGGTCGACACGACTACAACCCGCAGGTGGTCGACCGCCGCCTCCAGGTCACGGAGGCGGGCAAGGGCCGCGTCGGCGAGGGATACTTCCGGTACACCTACGCGTGGAACAGCTTCTGGGAGCGGACGATCCCGGTCACCCTGTCCACGACAGGCGGGGCGATCGTGCTCGGCAACGACGGCCCCTGGGCTCCGGACGTCGACTACGTCGTGATCGCCCCGGCGCGTCTCGGTCAGCCGTCGACGGTCCGGATCAGCTGACCTGTACGAAAAGAGGTGCCCGGGCCCTCACGGACCCGGGCACCTCTTTCACGCCACCCGACGGTCAGCCCAGGAACTCCCGCGCCGCCACCACGAGGTTCTCCACCCCGCGATCGATCGTCGGCTGCATGACCGGGGCGAAGAACGGCGAGTGGTTCGTCGGGATGTCGCGCTCGATCGTGCCGCCGGCGAGGGCGTCGGCGAACTTCTGAGGGTCGACACCGCCCCAGAACCAGTAGACGAGGGGCACGCCCGCGTCGCGCGCGAACCACGAGACGTCCTCGCTGCCCGTGAACATGCCCGGGTCGACGACGCTGGTCTCACCGAACGCCCGACGGAAGGCCGCGGTCAGGCGGGCCGTGGCATCCGGATCGTTGATCGTCGGCGGGAGCGTGTGGTCGGTCGTGATCGTGGGCGTCTGCTCGGCGCCCGAAGCCTGCGCCTCGGCGCGGACGATGCGCTCGACCTTCTCGAGCACGCGGTCGCGCGCGGCGTCGTCGGGGTAGCGCAGGCTCAGCTCCAGCTTCGCCTCCGCGGGGATGATGTTGTTCTTCAGGCCCGCGTGGATCGATCCGACCGTCACGACGGCGACATCGCGCGGGTCGACCTCGCGCGAGACGATCGTCTGCAGGCGCATGACGGTCGCCGCGGCCATCACGACCGGGTCGATCGTGGAGTGCGGACGCGAGCCGTGACCCCCGCGGCCGTGCAGCACCACGGTGAGGCCGTCGGATGCCGCCATCTGGGTGCCCGGGCGCACGCCGATCGTGCCGGCGGGAAGGGGCGTGACGTGCTGGCCGAGCACGATGTCGGGCTTCGGATACCGGCCCAGGATGCCGTCGTCGAGCATCGCCCTCGCCCCGGCGCCGTACTCCTCGGCGGGCTGGAAGACCGCGATGACGGTGCCGGACCATTCGTCGGTCGTCGCGACGAGCCGCTCGAGCGCGCCGATCATCGCGGTGATGTGCATGTCGTGGCCGCAGGCGTGCATGACGGGGACGGCATTGCCCGCCGGATCGGTGCCGCGCGCGGTGCTGGCGTACGCGAGGCCCGTCTGCTCCTCGACGGGGAGTCCGTCGGTGTCGGCGCGGAGCCAGACGACAGGACCGTCGCCGTTGTCGATCCGCGTCACGATCCCCGTGCGGCCGACCCCTTCTTCGAAGGCGAGTCCGAGCTCGGTGAGCTGCCGTGCGATGACGCCCGCGGTGCGCGTCTCCTGGAACGACAGCTCGGGGTGGGCGTGCAGGTCGATGTACAGGTTCTCGAGGTCGACGCTCATGCCCCGAGCCTAGTTCGAAGGTCGCGCCCGGGTCTCGATCCCGCGTCGCGGGGTCGGACCCCGCCGTCTCATCCCGCGGTCATGCCGAGGATCCCGCGAAAGCTCGAGGTCTCGCGCACCCTCTCGTACGCGCCCGGGGCGAGGCCGTCGATGACGAGCTTGCCCACCACGTCGGCCCGGACGTACTCGATCGCGAGCAGCGCGATCACGGGGTTCGTCGTGATGGTGCCCTGGTCGTCGGTGCGGTCGCCGTACTCGGCCACGACGGCGGCCGTCTCGTCGGCGACGACGACCGCGAGACGGCGGCCGGAAAGGCGCAGTCGCGCGCTCGCGCCGCAGTCCGCCAAATCGTAGGTGTGGGGGCCGGTCAGTGTGCGTGACCCGTAGATCGCGACGTGGGTCTCGACGCCGCGACCGGCGGCCTCCTCGAGCAGGGGTCCGAGCTCGTCGAGTTCCTCTTCCCACACCCCGGCGAAGATCGAGGACTCGGCCTCGCGGATCGCTCGCGCGAAGGCGTGCGTGTTCGCGTCCGCTCCGGTGAGCGACCACACCAGCCCGGCATCGCGGTGACGGGGGAGTCGCGCGATGGCTTGCTCCGCCGCTCGAAGGTCGCTCTCGGTCTGCGCGCGGAGTTCCCGGATGACGTGATCCGGGTCGACGGCCGCGTATCGCACCGGTTCGGACCGGTTCACGAGCGCGGCACCGCGCGCTTCGAGGCGGTGCAGGGTCTCGTAGACCTTGGATGCCGGCATCCCCGCGCGGCGGCTGACCTCGGCGCCCGTCGAAGGCTCTTGCCCGATCAGGGCCGTGTAGGCCTGCGCCTCGTACTGGGTGAAGCCGAGGCGGGTCAGGACGTCTGTGAGTTCGCGTGCCGACATCGCTCCATTCTACGCATTGACGAATTGTGTACTACCCGAGTAGTAGTTAACCATCGATCTCTCATGAGAGGAAAGACAGATGCGCACGATCGTCAGTACCGGGAGTCCCTGGGAGTCCGCAGTCGGATACTCCCGCGCCGTCGTCGTCGGCGACATGATGTTCGTCTCGGGTACCGCCGGACCGGGCGCGACCGCGTACGAGCAGACCCGTGCCGCCTTGGCGACCCTCGAGACCGTTCTCGCGGGTAACGGCTTCGCATTGACCGACGTCGCCCAAAGTCGACTGGTGGTCGCCGACTGGGAGCACTGGGAGGATGCCGCCCGTGCCCACGGCGAGGTCTTCGGCGAGATCCGTCCCGCCTTCTCGCTCGTGCACGCGCTGCCTTTCGTCGACGAGGCCATCCGCGTCGAGATCGAGGCCATCGCCGTCCGGTCGCGGGCGTGACCCGCGGCGCCTCCCACGCTCGGCTGTCGCATGCCGCGGTGGCGATGCTGGCCGTGTGCGCCGGGGGTGCCATCTCGAACGTCTACGCGTTCCAACCCGCCGTCGGCGAGATATCGATCTCGATGGGGGTGCCCCCGACCGCGGTCTCCGGTGCGATCGCCGCGGCTTTTCTCGGGTATCTGCTCGGGCTCGTCGTCCTCGTGCCCCTCGCCGACCGCGTGAGTGCGCGGATACTCGTCAGCGCGCAACTCGTCGTTCTCGCCGGATGCCTCGGCCTCGCCTCCGTCGCTCCCGATCCGGCCCTCCTCGCCGGGGCGTTCTTGTTCGTGGGCGCCGCGACCACCGTCGCCGCGCAGAGCAGCGCGATCGTGGGCGCGCTGTCCGAACCGGTCACGCGCGGCGCGAGTCTGGGAGTCGTGTCGGCGGGCATCTCGGCCGGACTGCTCGTGAGCCGCTTCGTCGGCGGCGCGCTCACCGACCTCGCCGGGTGGCGCGGAGCGTTGCTGATCTGCGCGGCGGTCATGGTCGTCTGTGCGGGGATCTCGGCGCGCGTGGTCCCGCACACCGCCCCGATCACCGCGGAATCGTTCGTCGCCCGCCTCCGAAGCCTCCCGCGCCTCTGGCGGCGGCATCCGCTCCTGCGTCGATCTGCGGCGGCGGGAATGCTCTGGTTCTTCGCGTTCAACGTGGTCTGGATGGCCTTGACCCTGGTGCTCGACGGGCCACCGTACTCGCTCTCGGCGTCGACGATCGGTCTGTACGGTCTCGCGGGAGCGCTCGGCCTCGTCGTCACCCGTGTCGCCGGTCGTCTCGCCGACCGATGGGGCAGTCGGGCGGTGCTCCTCGGCGGACTGGCCACCGCCGCCGCATCCGTCCTTCTGCTCCTCGTCTCCCTGGGAAGCCCCCTGCTCACCGCCGCCGGTCTGGCCCTGTTCGACGCGGGGTGCTTCGCCGCCCAGGTCGCCGCCCAGGCGCAGATCGTCTCGCTCGACCCGCCGCGGTCGGGAGGTCTCCTCTCCGCCTACCTCACGCTCTACTACGCGGCGGGTGCGGTGGGCGCCGGAACAGCGGGCGCCCTCGTCGCGGCCGGGGGCTGGCCGGGCGCCATGCTCGCGGCGATCGCCGCGACGGGCACGGCGTTCGCCGTCGCGTATCGTCCTCGCGCGCTCCGTCAGCGTCCGGGAGGAGAAGACACGCGGGTGTGATCCGTGCGTGCTGCGCGCGGGGCCGGGTCCCTCCGCCACGCACGGACGCGTCGGGAAGGAGACGATGTCGGTCGGTCCGTGGGGGCATCCCGCTACCGGATGCCGCTGACCCCCGCAACCCGCCCCGACCACGCAGACGCGACGACGAGGCTGTGCCTCATGACCACGACTCACTTCGATCACCTCATCGTCGGCGGCGGCATGGCCGCGGACACGGCGGCGCGCGGCATCCGCGAGATCGATGCGGACGGCTCGATCGGCATCCTGAGTGACGACGTCGACGCTCCGTACACGCGCCCCGCCCTCAGCAAGAAGCTCTGGACCGACGACGAGTTCACGTGGGAGAAGGTGCCGCTCGGCACCGCCGACGACACCGGCGCCGACATCCGCCTGCGCACGCGCGTGACCGCGATCCGTCCCGAGGCGCGAGAAGTGGATGCCGAGGGCCAGACGTTCACCTACGGCACCCTCCTCGTCGCCACCGGCGGCAAGCCCGTGGCCCTGCCGATCGAGGATCGCTCGAACGGTGCCCGAGCACTGTCGTTCCGCACCGCCGAGGACTACCGCCGACTGCGTGCGCTCGCCGACGAGGTCGACCGCATCGCCGTCGTGGGCGGCGGGTACATCGGCTCCGAGCTCGCTGCGGCCCTCGTGCAGAACGGCGTCGACACGGTCCTCGTCCACACCGGCTCCGTGCTCGGCGACGCGGTCTTCCCGGCGGCCCTCGCCGAGCGATTCGAGAAGCTCTTCCGGGACGCGGGTGTCGAGATCGTGGCCGGTGCGAAGGTCGTGGGGGGAGAGGCGGATGCCGACGGCGCCCGCCTCGAGCTCGAGAACGGCGACGCGGTGCGGGCGGATGCCGTGGTCAGCGGCCTCGGGATCGAGGTCGCCGCCGAGCTGGCCGAAGACGCCGGACTCACGGTCGACGACGGCATCGTCGTCGATGCCCAGCTGCGGACGTCGGTCGACGGCGTCTGGGCCGCGGGCGACGTCGCGAGCTACCCCGACCGCATCCTCGGGCGCCGCCGCGTCGAGCACGTCGACAACGCGAACGAGCAGGGACGGGCCGCGGGCCGCAACCTCGCGGGAGCCGCCGAGCCGTACACGCACACGCCGTATTACTACTCTGCGGTGTTCGGCATCCGGTACGAGGCGGTCGGAACGCTGGATTCCTCGCTCGACACGGTCGAGGACTGGATCGATCCCGAGCGCGGGGTCGTGTACTACCTCGACCAGGATCGCGTCGTCGGCGTGCTGTTGTGGAACGTCGAAGAGGCGCGCGATGCGGCGCGACGGGTCCTGGCCGAGGCCGACGGTCTGTCGCGCGACGACCTGCCCGGGCGTATCCGCTAGCGCCTCTGGAGGGTTTTGTCACACCCTCACGCCTCCCGGCGGGGTGTACGCCGCCTCGCTATGATGCTCCTGTTCTGCGCGACGCCGTCGCGGAAAATCCCCAGGAGTCCCTATGCCCGAGCCTGTCCTTCTGCGCCTCACCCTTCCCGCCGCCCCGGCCCGTGACGCCGTCGCGTCCGCTCTCGTCGAGCAGGGTTTCACCGTGCAGCCGACGGCGACGGGCTCGCTCGACGTGTCGCGCGGGAGCCTGGGCACGACCCTCATCGCGGGCGCTTTCGCCGGGCAGGACATGCACGTGCGTTTCGACGTCCACGTGAAGGACGCCCCGGACGGCTCCGTCGTCGAGTTCGTGCACTCCGCGGCCGGCGGCTTCTTCAAGGGCGGCGCCGTCGGCGCGGTCAAGGCGGGCGACGTCGTTCGTGAAGCGGCGCACCGAACGGGCGTGCGGCTGGCGGAGCAGGGACTCGTGCAGGGAGCCGTCCCCGTTCCCCCCGCGCCGGACGCGGCGACGTCGGGCGCTCCGGCTCCTGAGGGCGCTCCGGCTCCTGAGGACGCTTCCGCTCCCGAAGGCGCCCCGGCGTCCGCTGCCCCGACGGCCCCTCCCGCCCCGCCGTTCACCGGAGCGCCCTCCGCCGGGGCGCAGCCGGGCGGCGTCCCGCCGTACGCCGGCTCGGCATCCATCCCCCCGCCGGTGGACTACGCGAACCGCACCAACGTCGTGTCGATCTTCGCTCTGGTGCTGGGCTTCCTCGTGCCGATCGGTGGCATCATCGCCGGCGCGGTCGCCCTCTCCCAGGTCAAGCGCACCGGGGAGAAGGGCCGCGGGCTGGCGATCTCCGGCATCATCGTGGGTTCGGTGATGACCCTGCTCACCATCGTCGGCGTGATCCTCTTCTTCGTTCTCGTGGCCTTCGGCGCTGCGGCGGAGGAGGCGCAGTCGACGGACGACGGAGGGTTCTTCGACCCCAACCAGAACGCGCCCACCGAGTTCCTGTCGTTGCAGGTCGGACAGTGCCTCGACGATGTCTCGACGGGCTTCATCACGAGCGACAACCTCGTCGACTGCGGCCTCGCGCACACGTACGAGGTGTTCGGCGACTTCACGGTGCCCGACGGAGCCTTCCCCGGCGACGACGCGATCACCGCCGCGGCGCAGGAGCAGTGCGACCCCGCGTTCCAGTCCTACATCGGCGTCTCGTACGCCGACTCGACCCTCGAGTACAACTACATCGGTCCCTCGAGCGACACCTGGGCGCAGGGCGACCGCGAGATCTCGTGCCTCGTCACCGACCCGGCCGGAGAGACCACGGGTTCGCTGCAGGGATCCGCGCGCTGATCGCCGGCGCGGGGCGGCGGCTCGGACTCTTCCGCACGGGATTCCGGATGCCGTCGCCTCGCGCCGCCGTCGCGCCCGACGTCGATTCGCCGGGGGACGCCGTTTGATGGCCCCGCCGCCGCGTGCGTCAGCGGGTCGGCGGCGGGATGGCACGTTTTGGCAGCGTCTCAGCGCGGCGAGGCGTCGACCGGACCCGTCGACCCGCGATCGACCAGCTCGAACGGAAGGGTGCCGAGGCCGGGCGCGGGCTCGGCGCCGTCGAGTTCGGCGAGAGCCGCCTCGGCCGCGCGCTCGCCCTGACCCCGCGCGAACTGGTCGACGGTCGTGAGACCGAACCACCGCCCGAGCTCGTGCCCGTCGACCCCGATGACCGACACGTCCGCGGGGACACGCAGGCCGAGCTCGCGCGCGGCGAGGATCGCGCCGATCGCCATCTCGTCGGAAGCCGCGAAGATCGCGGTCGGCGGGGTGTCGCCGCGGAGCGCGCGGGTCGCCGCCGCCGAGCCGCCCTCGATGGTGAAGTCGGCGGGCTCGAACACGGGGTCGGCGCCGATGGCATCCATCGTCTCGGTGAACCCGCGTCGACGGAGCGCAGGAACCGACGATCCCGCGTCGATCGTCGGGTCGGCGCCGATGTGCGTGACGCGGCGGTGTCCGAGCGCGATGAGGTGTGCGGTGGCGAGGCGTCCGACCGCGCGGTCGTCCACCGTGAGCGTCGTCAGCAGCGGGTTGGGGCCGCCGATCGAGACCACCGGGACCCCCAGGGTGCGAAGGAGCGCCGACTCGGCGGCATCCATCTCGATCGCGATGGTGATCACCGCGTCGATGCGCCGGCGACGCAGGTGGTCGTCGAACACGCGGCGGCGCTCAGCGGGGTCGGCGCTGACGCTGTAGAGCGTGATGTCGTAGCCCTCGCGCACGAGCGCGTCGGAGATCCCCGCGAGCACGGTGCTGAAGAACCATCGGTCGAGGAAGGGCACGACGACCCCGATCGCGCGGGCGCGTCCGGTGGCCAGGCTCGACGCGGCCGCCGACACGACGTAGCCGAGCTCCTCGGCCGCCGCGAGGACACGATCACGGGTCGCCGTCGAAACGGGCCCGCGTCCGCTCAACGCGCGCGAGACCGTGGCCGTCGACACCCCCGCCGCGCGGGCGACGTCGTCGATACCGGCCACGGTCTCGCGATTCCGGATGCCGCGGCTTACGCCGCCGCGATCCACACGGTCGTGTCGGACGGCAGGCGGTCACCGTCGAGGGGACCGCTCGCGACGAGCACCTCGCCCGCGGGGAGCTCGACCGCCTCGTCGCCGAGGTTCGCGATCACCGTGAGCGTGCCGTTTCGGAACGCCACCACGTCGTCGCCGTAGCCGTCCAGCCACTCGAGGTCGCCGGCCCCGAGGGTGCGCGCGCGGCGCTCGGCGAGCAGCGAGCGGTACAGCGTGAGCGTCGACGCGGGGTCGTCGACCTGCTGGTCGAACGCGAGGTCCGCCCACTCGGCCGGCTGGGGCAGCCACGACGCACCGGTGTCGTTGAAGCCGTAGGCCGGCGCATCGGCCGTCCAGGGCAGCGGCACGCGGCACCCGTCGCGGCCGTAGCGCTCGCCGTTCGTGCGGAACCACGTGGGGTCCTGACGGGCGTCGTCGGGCAGGTCGATGACCTCGGGGAGCCCCAGCTCTTCGCCCTGGTAGAGGTACGACGAGCCCGGCAGCGCGAGCATGAGCGACGTGGCCGCACGGGCGCGACGCAGGCCCTTCACCGGGTCGGGCTGGCCGGGAGACTTCGGTCCGATGCCCGCGCCCTGCGGGTTCTCGGCCGTCAGTGCGAGGCGCGAGGCGTGACGCACGACGTCGTGGTTCGACAGCACCCACGTGCTCGGGGCGCCGACGGCGCCGTACTCGTCGAGCGACTCCGTGATGACCTCGCGGAGGGCAGCGGCATCCCACTTCGTCTCGAGGTAGTGGAAGTTGAACGCCTGGTGCATCTCGTCGGGGCGCACCCACAGCGCCGTCTGCTTCACCGTCGGCAACCAGGCTTCGGCGCAGAGGGCGCGGTCGCCGTCGTAGGCGGCGAGCACCTCGTGCCACTCGCGCCAGACGTCGTGCACACCGGGCTGACCCCAGTAGGGGACCTCCTCGGCGTCGCCGCCCATCGAACCCGCCTCGGGGTCGGGGCTGTAGTCGGGCAGGCCCTCGGCCTTGATGAGGCCGTGCGCGACATCGACGCGGAAGCCGTCGACCCCGCGGTCGAGCCAGAAGCGCAGCACGTCGCGGAACTCCGCGCGCACCTCCTCGTTGGTCCAGTCGAAGTCGGGCTGGCTCTCGTCGAAGATGTGCAGGTACCACTGGCCGGGCGTGCCGTCGGCCTCGGTCACGCGCTTCCACATGCCGCCGCCGAACACGCTCTCCCAGTTGTTCGGGGGCAGCTCGCCGTTCTCGCCCGTGCCGTCGCGGAAGATGTACCGCGCGCGCTCCGGGCTGCCGGGGCCGGCCTTCAGCGCCTCCTGGAACCACACGTGCTGATCGCTGGAGTGGTTGGGGACGAGGTCGACGATGACCCGGATGCCACGCTCGTGCGCGCCCGCGAGCATCGCGTCGAAGTCGGCCAGGGTGCCGAAGATCGGGTCGACGTCGCGGTAGTCGGCGACGTCATAGCCCGCGTCCTTCTGGGGCGACCGCTGGAAGGGGCTGAGCCAGATGGCATCCACTCCCAGGTCGCGCAGGTCGTCGAGGTGCGCGGTGACGCCGGGCAGGTCGCCCAGGCCGTCGCCCGAGGCGTCGGCGAAGGAGCGGGGGTAGATCTGGTAGATGACGGCGGTGCGCCACCACTCCGAGCCGGGTGCGGACGCGAGTTCGGGTCGCGAGTCCTGCTGCGTGAAAGTCATGCGGTACACCGTACTGCAAGCGCTTGCATCGGCGTCAAGCGCGTTCCTCGCCGCCCGCCGTCGCCCCATGCCCGCGCCACCCGCTCGCGCTCCCGTGCCCCCCGTTCACGCTCCCGTGCGGGGCCTCGGTCCCGAGTCTCGCTCGCCCTCGCGTTCCGTGCACGTGAGTGTCCAAAACACCCGGACGGTTCCGAAATTCGTCCGGGTGTTTTGGACACTCAACGGGGGAGAGCGCGAGGGCGCGGGGGAGAGCGCGCGGGTGCGGGGAGAGCGCGCGGGTGCGGGGAGAGCGCGCGGGTGCGGGGAGAGCGCGCGGGCGCGGGCGCGAGCGCGCGATTAGGCTGGGGCGGTGCCCGACGCCTCCGCCCTCACCCGTGCCGAATCGCTGATCACGAGCATCCCCGACTACCCGAAGTCGGGGATCGTGTTCCGCGACATCACGCCCCTGTTGACGGATGCCGCGGCCCTGCGCACCGTCGTCGAGGCGCTCATCGAGCCCTTCGCGGGCCGCTTCGACGCCGTCGCGGGGGTCGAGGCCCGCGGGTTCCTGCTCGCCGGCGCCGCCGCGATCGCCGCGAACGTGGGCCTCATGCCGATCCGCAAGGCGGGGAAGCTGCCGCGCCCCGCCGCGGCCGTCGAGTACGACCTCGAGTACGGCTCGGCCACCATCGAGATGCACGACGACAACGCCGCCGGCGCGCGCGTGCTCCTGCTCGACGACGTGCTCGCGACGGGTGGCACGCTCGCCGCCGGCCGCGAACTGCTCGAGGCGGTGGGGAGCGAGGTCGTCGGCATCGCGACGCTGCTCGAGATCGACGGCCTCGGCGGCCGCGAGGCTCTCGGCGGCGACGTGCACGCGGTCTTCCGCGTCTGACGCGCCTCGCGCCCGTCCGCACGGCGTCGGCACGCGCGCCCGCGCGCGCGTCCGCGGCGCCCCGCGCGGCCCCCGCTCAGTGTCCAGGCCACGCCGCAACGCGGTCATCCGTTACGGCGCGTCCTGGACACTCACCGTGACGGGGTGGCGTGCGCCCCGAGGCGCAGCCGCAGGCCCTCGAGCAGAGCGTCGAGGCCGAGAGCGAACGCGAGGTCGGCGGGGGTGACTCCCTCCGCCGCCGCGAGCTCGCGGCGCGCGTGGTACGCGCCGGCGAAGCGGGGAACGTCGGTCCGCTGGCCCGGGTCGAGCATGTCCGGGGGAGCCGAGGCGTCGAGCGCCGACCCCAGCACGAACGACTCCACGGCCACGATGACGCTCATCGACTCGGCGGCCGACCAGCCGGCATCTTGAAGCTGGGATGCCAGGTGGTCGTAGGCGGTGCCGACCGTGGAGTTCGCGTCGAGGGGGAGGGTGGACAGGTACGCGACCGTCGCGGGGTGGGCCGCGAACGCCGCGCGGTAGGCGTGCGCCCAGGTGCGCAGGGCGCGGTCCCATCGAGGGTCCGGTGCCGCCTCCCCGTCGATCCGCTCGGCCAGGATCTCGCGGATCTCGGCGAAGACCGCCGCCTTGTTCTCGACGTGGTTGTAGAGCGACGACACGCGGACGCCGAGGGCTCGCGCGAGATCGCTCATGCGGAAACCCGTGTCGCGATCCTCGTCGAGGAGGCGCAGGGCGGTCTCGCCGATGAGGCGGCGTGACAGGATCCCGACCCGCGGGCGCCCCACCGATCGAGGGCGTTCGTCGACCTCGGACGCTGGCTTCGTCGCTGCACTCACGCTGTTCCCTCGCCGTCGGGCCGGAGAAACTCATTGTACGTGGGGCTAAATCGAACTATGTTCGTTTAACGCGATCGCTGGTGATCGCCCCTCACCCAAGGAGTTCGCTCATGTCTCAGCGTTCCCGCACCTCTCTTCCCCGCTCGATGGGCGTCACCGGGCTCACCCTCTTCGGCATCTCGTACATGGCCATCGGCACGGTCTTCACCACCTACGGCATCGTGAACCAGCTGACCGAGGGGCATCTCGTCGCGTCCTACGTCGTCGCCCTGGTCGTGATGCTGTTCACCGCGTCGAGCTATTCGGCGATGGTCCGGCGCTACCCGGTCGCCGGCTCGGCGTACACCTACGCGCAGCAGTCGTTCGGCGGGGGCGTCGGCTTCCTCACCGGATGGATCCTGCTGCTCGACTACCTCTTCATCCCGATGATCAACTTCCTGATCCTGGGGCTGTACGCCAACACGCAGTTCCCGGCCGTACCGGTGTGGGTGTTCACTCTCGGCGCGATCATCGCCGCGCTCATCCTGAACGTCCTCGGCATCTCGCTCGTCAGCAAGGTCAACAGCGCGGTCGTGCTGGTGTCGTTCGCGGCGGTCGTGGTCTTCGCCTTCTTCGCGATCAAGACCGCGATCGGCGACCCGAACGCCCCCGGCGTCTTCGAGCCGTTCCTGCCCGGCAGCGCCCAGTTCAACCCGGTCCTCACGGGCGCCGCGGTGCTCTCGCTCTCGTTCCTCGGCTTCGACGCCGTGTCGACGCTCTCCGAGGAGGCCAAGCGCCCTCGTCGCGACATCCCGATCGCGATCATGGTCACGACCGTCGTCGGTGGACTGCTGTTCATCGCCGTCGCCTGGGTGGGTGCCCTCGCCTACCACTTGCCCGACTGGAGTGCGGCCCCGCAAGCGCTCCTGGATGCCGCGGGCGCGGTGCTCTTCGACCACGTCGGCGGCCCGATCCTGGCCGGCGTCTTCGTGTTCGTCACCGTCCTGGGGACGCTCGGCGCCGGGCTCGCGGGCCAAGCGGCGGTGTCCCGCATCCTGTTCTCGATGGGGCGCGACGGCATCCTGCCTCGTCCGCTCGGCGGTCTCTCCCGGAAGTACGGCACACCGGTGGTCGCGACCGCGCTCGTGTCGGTGATCGCCCTCGCGGGCCTGTTCGTGACGCTGTCGCAAGCGGCGTTCATGATCAGTTTCGGCGCGCTCGTCGCCTTCGCGATGGTGAACCTCTCGGTCATCCGCACCTACCTCTTCGGTCCGCGTCCGGAGCGGACGGCGCTCACCGCGGGACGCCTCGTGCGGTACGGCATCGTGCCGGCGATCGGTTTCGTGCTCACGCTGTGGCTGCTGAGCTCGCTCCAGGGCGTGACGTGGATCATCGGCGGCGCGTGGGCGCTCGTGGGCGTGGTGATCCTCGCGGTCAAGACGGGGATGTTCCGCCGGCCCGTCCCGAAGCTCGACTTCTCGGAGGTCGAGCCCACCACCGAGGCCATCGACCAGCTGCCGCGCGAGTCCTTCCTGGGGCAGAAGTGATGGCATCCGCCCTCGACGACACCCGCCGCTCACGAAGAAGGGGGACATCCGTGCCTGAGAACATCGACCTGCTGATCCGCGCGGGAGCGGTCCTGACGCCGGCCGCCCTGGCCGGCGCCCCCGCGGAGGCCGGGTTCGTGGCGATCCGCGACGGAGAGATCGTCGCAGTGGGGACCCCGGATGCCGCGGACGCCTGGGAGCTGCGCGCGAAGCGCGTCGTCGACCTGGGCGACGCGACGCTGACGGCGGGCATCGTCGACGCGCACATCCACCCCGTCGCGGGAGTCGGCATGACCCGCGGAGTCGACCTGAGTCAGGCGACGAGCCTCGAGGAAGCCCAGCGCGCGCTCGCCGCGGAGGCCACCGATGCCGGGGAGTGGGTCCTCGGGTGGGGGCTCAACCCGAACGTGTTCGGCGACCAGCCGCCGTCCGCGCGCGTGTTCGACCTGCTGGCGCCAGACCGCCTCGCGTTCGTGCAGCTGTTCGACGCGCACTCCGCGGTGGCCTCGGCGGCGGCGTGGAAGCGGGCCGGGATCACGGGTGCCGAAGCGTTCGAGGACGCGTCGTCGATCGCGGTCGACGCGGAGGGGACGCCGACCGGGTATCTCCTCGAACACAGCGCGATGGGCCGGGTCATGCGGATCGTGCCGCCCCTGACCTTCGCCGACCGGCGCGACGCTCTCGGCGGCATCCTCCGCGGAATGGCCGAGACCGGGGTGACGATCGGCCAGATGCTCGACTCCTCCGATCCCGACGCCTTCGACCTGTTCGACGCCCTCGAGGCGGAGGGCGAACTGCCGATCCGGCTGCGCGTCTCGCCGATGGCCCTCCCGGGCTCCACGGAGGCCGACTGGGCGCGTCTCGCCGACCTTCAGGGCCGCCACGGGCGTCGATGGGAGGTCCGAGGCATCAAGCTCATGATCGACGGCACCATCGACAACGGCACCGCGTGGCTGCGCGAACCCGACACGCACGGCGAGTCGACCGAGTCGCTGTGGCTGCGTCCGCCCGAATACGCCGCCGCGGTCGCGTACTTCCACGCGCGCGGCATCCCCACGACGACCCACGCCATCGGCGATCGCGGGATCGCATTCGTCGCCGCGACGTTGAACGCCCTCGAGCGCACCGGGGTGCCGCACCGCATGGAGCACATCGAGACGCTGCCCGACGACGTGCTCGACCTCATCGTCGAGGCCGGGGTCTCGGTCAGCATGCAGCCCACGCACTGCACCCATTTCACGCGCGCCGACCACACCGACAACTGGTCGCGCCGTCTGGGCGAGGAGCGCGCCGACCGCGCGTGGCGCACGCGCGACCTGCATGAGAAGGGCGTGGTCGTGGCCCTCGGGTCGGACTGGCCCGTCGCCCCCTACGACGCGCGGGCGACCCTCGCCGCGGCGATGCTCCGCCGCCCGGCCGGCCGCGCGGACGTCGTCCCGATCCGACCCGACCAGGCTCTCGATGCGCCGGTCGCCCTCGACGCGCACACGCGCGGGTGGTGGCGCTCGGTCGGCGAGTCCGGCGGGACGATCGAGGAGGGGATGCCGGCCTACCTCACGGCCTTCTCCGCCGACCCGCTGTCGGCCGACCCCGATGCGTTCGCGACCGCCGAGGTGCTGCTGACGGTGGTGGACGGTGCGGTGGTCGTGGATCGGTCGGCGGTGGCCGTGCCGCGGTGACGCGTCGGCGCCGGACGCTCGCGCTCCGCGTCGGCGAGGGGGCGACTCAGCGCATCACGCTCGCGCCCAGCTCCACCGGGCTGCCCTCGATGTTGCCGACGATCCCGCGGATGACCCCCGTGCCGTCCTCGCGGCGCAGCCCGTCGTACCAGGCCTCGGTCGCGGCGACATCGAACGCGTGCGTCTCGTGCGCGCGTTTGCGGGCGCGCAGCACGAGGTCGCCCGCGCGCTCGGTGCGGATGCGCTCGTAGCGCTTCAGCGAGTCCTCGACGCCCAGGGTCGAGGTCGCGAAGACGATGCCGAGCGCGAAGCTGTCCTCCAGGGCCGAGCACGCACCCTGGCCGATGTCGGGGGCGGTGTTGTGCGCCGCGTCGCCGAGGATCGCGACCCGCCCGAGCACCCAGGTGTCGAAGGGGTCGATGTCCCAGATTTCGACGCGGTTGAGCGACTCGTCGGGGTCGATGCCGTCGAGCAGTGCGCGCACCCCGGGGGCGCCCCACGACCCGAAGGCGGCCTCCAGGGCGGCCATGCGGTCCTCGATGACGCCGGAGGGGCCGGGCACGTCGACGAAGAAGTAGAAGCGATCGCCGGCCACGGGCATGACGGCGCAGCGTTTGCCGTCGCCGACGTAGGTCGTCCACTGGTCGAGCGGTCCGATGCGCTCGTCGGCCGTCACCAGACCGTTGTAGTTCACGTACCCCGAGTACGAACGCTCGGGACGGATGCCGGTGGGCTCGGTCACGTAGTCGCGCACGAGCGAGCGCGCCCCGTCGGCACCGATCAGCAGGTCGGCGGTGTCGGTGGAGCCGTCGGCGAAGGTGGCGGTCACGACGCCGTGGGACTCGGCGACGCCGGTGAGCTGCTTGCCGAGGTGGATGTGGGCGGAGCCGACGGCATCCATCATCAGCTGCTGGAGGTCCGCCCGGGCGACCGGGTAGGGGCGCTGGCCCGTCTGCGCGGTCACGGGGGCCAGGCTGAAGCGGCAGAGCTCGTCGCCGGTGTGGCCGTCGTAGTAGGCCATGTCGTCCATCCGCCCGCCGAGGGCGGCGACCTGGGGACCGAGGCCGAGCCAGTTCAGCACCTTCACCCCGTTCGACCACAGCGACAGAGCGGCGCCGACCGGGCGGTTCTCGCGCATGCGGTCGTAGACCACGACCTCGTGGCCGAGCTTCTGCAGGGCGAGGGCGGCGGAGGTCCCGCCGACACCCGCGCCGATGACGATGACCTTCATGACTCTCCTCAGCTGCCGCGGTAGGTCGAGTAGGCGAACGGGCTCAGCAGCAGCGGCACGTGCAGGTGCGCCTCGCCCGCGACGGTGAAGGCCACGGTGACGACGGGGTGGAACGAGGCGACGCCGCGCCCGCGGAAGTAGTCGCCGGTTCCGAAGGTGAGGGCGTAGTCGCCGTCGTCGAGCCGGTCGGGACCGAGGGCCAGGCGACCGTCGGCGTCGGTCGTGCCGCCGGCGACGGGGGTGCCGTCGAGTCGGGCCAGTGCGACGGTGACGCCGGTCGCGGGCGTGCCCATCGTGGCATCCAGGATGTGGGTGGTCAGGTGGGTCATTCCGCGTCCTCGGGCTCGGCGGGCGCGTCGTCGGCGAACGTGGTCCGCAGGCGCAGCAGGGCGATCTCGGCGAGCTGGCGGGTGGCCTCGATGGTCTCGGCGGCGGGGTCGTTGGCCAGGCGGCGCTCGAGTTCGGCGCGCATCTCGCCCGGTGTGCGTCCGGCGGCGCGGATGAGGAACACCCGGCCGAACCGCTCCTCGTAGGCGGCGTTCCCTGCGGCGATGGCTGCGACGTCGTCGTCGGCGGCGGATGCCATGGAGCCCTGCTCGCGACGGGATGCCGCGGCCTCCGCGCCGTCGCCGTCGACCCTCGCGCCGATGCGGGGGTGCGCATGCAGCGCCTGCTCGAGGTCGGTAGGCGACCAGGCGACGGCGAGATCTCCGGCGTAGGAGGCGAGGGCCTCGACGCTCGCGTAGGGGCGACCCGCGACGAGGGCGTCGACCCAGCCCGGGATGTCGGCCCACACGCGGGCGACGGCCGTGGCCTCCGCGTCGTCGAGGGCGTGGAAGTCGTGCAGGTGCATGCCCGTCAGGCTAGGCGGCGCGCGTTACGGCGCTGTGGCGGGATGTGTCGGCGATGTTGCTGTGGGGAACATTTCTGCCGCGCGCGTCGCCACGGGAAGTCGCCACGAGAACAGGGGATGCCACCGGAACAGGCTGATTCGGCAGATTTCGGCCTGTTCTCGTGCCGGCGCCTGTTTTCATGACGCGGTGGGACTGCGGGCGCAGCACTTCGCGTGCGCGGCCATACGCACAGCACCTCGCGTTCATGTCCCGAGAACGGACGCGACCCTCTGCGGGGGCATCGGATGGATACCTTCGGTCCGGCCCGTGCCCCGGCGGGCGTTTCTTCTGCGAGAGGACCTCTCCTTCCCATGTCATTCCTCCTCCCGAGACGGTCGTTGCCCGGCGTGGCCGCCGCGGTCGTCGCGCTGCTCGCCCTCGGCGTCGGTTCGCCGGCGCACGCGGCCCCGTCCGATGTCACCGGACGTCTCGCCGCGGTCGGCTCCTCGTACGAGGGTGTCGGCGCTCCTCAACGGATGCTGCTGGAGAGCGTCAATGCTCCCGGCAAGGTCGTCCAGCTCGGCGACACCAACGCGCAGGTGTCCTCCGCCCCCGGGGCGACCGACCGCGCCGCGGCCGCCGTCGAAGCGATGAAGACCGGTGATCCGTCGGCGCTCGCCGCCCAGGCGCTGACCTTCTACCCCGTGAACGGGGCGGCGAACACCTACGTCATCGCCGATCAGCAGGGTCGCGCCCTCATCCGGTCCCGCAACAGCTCGACGACCTTCCGGTACCTGCAGCTCGCCGACGTCGCCGACTCGGCGACGGACCCGTACGCCCAGTGGGAGGCCCGCGACGCCGGCGACGGCACCGTCAACCTCGTCAACGTGCAGCAGGACCCCTCGAAGAAGTGGGCCGCGCTCGACCTGTACAACCAGAAGACGGCGGACGGGTCCGAGGTGCAGTCGTACACCCTGGCCGCGGGCAGCGCGGTGCAGAAGTGGCGCATGCACGCCCTGACCGCGACGGTGGCGGTGCCCACGGCCGTCACACCGGTCGGGACCGAACCGCGCCTGCCGGCGAAGCTCGTCGCCCGCTACGGGTGGGGCACCTCGTTCCCGCTCACGTCGATCGCCTGGCAGAAGCCCGATCGCTCCGTCTGGAACGCCCGGGGAGATGTCGATGTCACGGGTACGACGTCGGGCTTCTTCGGCGAAACCATCGCCGTGTCGGCGCATTTCGCCGTCGGAGCGGCGGATGCCGCGGACGACGCCACGCTGCGGTCGTACGCGGGGGTCAGCGTCAAGGAACTGCGGATGCTCGCGCCCCGAACCGTCGTCCGCCAGGTCGGCGGATCCGGGGGAAGCGTGACCGCTCCCGTGTCGTGGGACTTCTCGCGCCTCACCGACGCCTCGCTCGCGCAGGCCGGCACGGTCACCATCCCGGCCGTGTCGGGAGCAGGCTTCTCCGCCCGACTGGTGGTCACCCTCGTCGCCCCCGAGAGCGTGAACATCCTGCGTCAGAGCGGCGTGCACCCCGACTGGGCGGTGCGCGACACCGGCACGGCGTTCGCGCTCACCGACGGCAACCGCAACGCGGTCGGGTTCTCCGACTGGCGCAGCGGCGGGGCCGCCAACCGGGCGAACCCCAACCGCGTCTCGTTCGCCCTCGACCAGCCTCGATCGATCACCGGGGTCAAGGTCTACGACATCGGCGGGAAGCAGAACATCGGCAGCGTGACCGTGCAGTACCGCACGCTTCTCGGCGGGTGGAAGAACCTGCCGACGTCGACCGCCTGGCCGGCTGTGAACACGTCCGCGAACCTCTCGCTCGAGGTCGCCTCGACGCCCGTTCTCGCGACCGGCATCCGTGTCCTGATCTCCAACAAGTCGTCCAGCACCTGGATGACGCTCTCCGAGGTCGAGGTCTACGGACCTCAGGCGCCCGCCGCGTGACCTCCTCCCGTTCCCCCTTCCCCGAATGAGAAGAGAGATGTCCCTCCATTCCCCGCGCGTTCGACGCGCACGCCCGTTGGCCGCTGCGATGATCGCGCTGACCCTGTCGGCCCCTGTCCTCGGCAACGCCTCCGTCGCGCTCGCGGCCGATGGGGGCACCCCGTCCGCTGCGGCATCCACCGACGCGCCCGCCGCTGCGGACCGGTCCAGCTTCCTGCTGCCGGTCCTCCCCGACACGCAGTTCTACTCGCGATACAGCGCCTCGCAGTTCTACCCGCAGTACGGGACCAACCCCTTCGAGGCGCAGACGCAGTGGGTGGTCGATCACAAGAACGACCTGAACATCCCCTTCGCCGTGCAACTCGGTGACGTCGTCGACCAGCAGTGGGTGGGGGACCAGTGGACCGCCGCCTCGAAGGCCATGCGCACCCTCGAGGACGGCGGGGTGCCGTACTCGATCATCCCGGGCAACCACGACGTGAACGATCAGGGTGCACGCTCGTCGGAGGCGAACGCGGCGAACTACCTGTCGAACTTCGGGGCCGCGACGCTGAAGCGACAGGCCGGCGGCACGCTGCTCGGCACGTTCCAGAACGGCTACTCCTCGGCGTACGACTTCCAGGCGGAGGGGCACGACTGGATCGTCCTCTCCCTCGGCTGGAACGCCTCCGACGACACGTTCGCCTGGGCGCAGGGCATCCTCGACGCCCACCCGGGGGTCCCCGTGGTGCTGAACTCGCACGCGATCATCGGCATCGACCAGGACCAGGTCTCGCCCACGAGCTGGTGGTACGGCGATCTGCTCTGGGACAAGCTCATCCGCAAGAACGACCAGATCATCCTGACTCTGAACGGTCACTTCCACGGCGCGACCCAGCGGACGCTCACCAACGACTTCGGCCACCCCGTGTTCGAGGTGCTGACGGACTACCAGATGGCCGCGGACGGCGGTAACGGCATCATGACGCTGTTCGAGTTCGACCTGACGAACAACAGCATCGACGTCGACACGGTCTCGCCCTGGGTGCCGAAGAAGCACGCCGATGCGCTCACGTCGACGGACACCCCCGTGCTGGATGGGAAATGGCAGGACTTCAGCCTCCCGATCGACTTCGGCGCCCGCTTCGGATGGTCGGCCCCCACTCCCGCGCAGACCGACAACGTCGACCTCTCGGCGCGAGCCAAGCAGATCGTGTCGGCGGGATGGTCCGGCCACGGGAAGGAGCAGCAGCTCGCCGTCGCCGGGAACGACACCGATTACGTGCGGGTCGAGGGAACGCTCGCGCACTGGCGGTTCGGCGGTGTCGCCGAGGGCGACGTCACGGAGACGACCGAGATCCCCGACATCGCCGGCTCGAGCCCGATGTACCGGAACCCGGTGGATGACACCGACGCTCCGGACACGAGCGACGACGTCACCATCTCGCACGCCAACGCCCCCGTGTACTCGGCGGACAAGGGTGCGGTCTGCTTCAGCGACGTGCACCGCAACGCGGGCGGCAAGGACAACCTGGGCTACCTCACCACGGAGTACGGGGCCCCGGTCACCTTCGCGCACCTCGACGCGAGCACCGGTTACACGCTCGAGACGTTCCTGCAGATGGACGGCAACTGGACCGAGGCGGCCAACCGCTGGGGAGCCGCCATCACCCGCGGCGGCGCTCGCCAGTGGATGGGGATCAACGACTCCTCCGACCCCGGTGCCGGTGCCGCGTGGCTGGGGATCTCCAACCTCCGGGAGTACCAGTACTCGGCCGCCGACCCGCGCTCGAAGAACTCCTACACCCTCTGGTCGGGCGAGATCATGCCCGGGTCGTGGCACCACGTCGCGATCGTGAACGACCCGGCCGCCGGAACGGTCATCATGTACGTCGACGGCGTGCCGGTGCTCCGCAACGCCTCGCAGGTCGGCGGCATGATGGCCGCCGACTTCATGCCGTGGATCATCGGGGCGTCGACGTGGAACGAGGAGCCCGAGCACGGCTGGTACGGCTGCGTCGGTGAGACGCGCATCGTCGACCACGCCCTGACGACCGATCAGTTCCTGTACCAGCGTCAGAACATCGACGCGGGCGGACCGCAGTTCGCGCTGACGACCGACATCTCGTCGGCTCAGCCGGCGGGCACGTCGCTCGCGTCGTTCGACGGCACCGGCCTCGCGGGCGGCGACGTGCGCGTCGTCGAGCAGGGCCGCACGATCGGCCGCGCCACGGTCTCGTCGGATGGCACCTGGCACGTCGCCCTCGACACCCCCGTCTCCGGCGCCGGCGCGCATGCGCTGAGCTTCGTGCAGTCGCTGGGAAGCCGCGACGGCAAGGCCCTCGACGCGACGGTGACGATCTCGGCATCCGTGCCGACGCTCACCGACCCGTCGGATCAGCGCGTGCTGGTCGGCGGCACGGCGACATTCTCGGTGACCGCGGGCGGTTCACCCGCTCCGGCCGTCGCCTGGCAGTCGTCGACGGACGGATCGACCTGGACGGATGTCGCGGGGGCCACCTCGTCGACCCTGACGGTGAAGGATGCCACGACCGCGATGAACGGCCGGATGTTCCGAGCCGTGGCCTCGAACACCGAAGGGGGCACGGCCGCGTCGTCGGCGGCGACCCTCACCGTCATCGACCCCACCCCGCAGGTGCCGTCGTCCTCCGACACGGCTCACGTGGACGTCGTCGGTCCGGTCGACGGGGGAACCACCATCACGGTGCATGCGGGCACGGCCCACAAGAGGCAGGTCCTGCGCGCGTGGGCGTGGTCCTCGCCGACCGATCTCGGTCAGGTGACGACGGATGCCGCGGGCGACGCGGTCATCGACGTCTCCGCGCTCGAGCCGGGGCGTCACACCGTGGCGCTCACCCCGCCGAACGATCCGACCGTCGTCGCGTGGGGCACGTTCGAGATCCCGGTGCACCCGACCACGCTGCGCGACAGCGCGGAACTGCGCACGACGGTGACCGCGAGCGATCTGTGGTCGCTCGACGCGCAGAAGTCCTCGGTGGACTTCGGTGCCGTCGAGCGGGGGACGCGGGCGACGGCGAACCTCGGCAAGGTCACCGTCGTCGACGATCGCGCCGCGCTGACGGGATGGACGCTCACCGCGACGGCCACGCCCTTCACGAGCGGCACGTACTCCGCTCCGGCGGACGCCCTCGGCATCCGTCCGATGTCGTTCGCCGGCGAGGTCCCGCTTCCGGGCCTCACCGTCGGCACGGGCGGAGGCGTCATCGCCTCGTCCTCGGCCGGGGTGTCCACCGGGGTCGGCGGGGCTCGCTTCGACGCGGGGCTCGACTTCACGCCGCCGAAGGACGCTCCCGTCGGCGTGTACCACTCGACGCTGACGCTCACGCTCGTCGCGAAGTAGAACATGCGGAGCCCCCGTCGACTTCCGGGTCGGCGGGGGTTCCGTCGTGTCACGGGCCCGCGCGCTTCCTTGCGGGCGGGGCCGGAGCGCGGGGGAGTCACGGGAACAGGGGATGCCATGAGAACAGGCCGATCCGGCTGATCGCGGCCTGTTCCGGTGTCGTGCCCTGTTCTGGTGACAGGCCACGGGACACGGTGGTCGGTGACCTCGCGCCTCAGGCGTGCACGATCAGCCAGTGCGCCACGGCATCCGTCCCGCCGGTGTTGTGCAGGCGGTGGGGGACCGAGCACGGGTAGCTGATGGCATCCCCCGCCCGCAGGATGACGCGTTCGGCCTCGAAGTCGATGGTGAGCTCTCCCGCGACGACCGTGCCGACCTCGTATCCCTCGTGGTGGAAGAGGCCGTCGGCCCCGTGGGCCGAGGCGCCGGGCGGGTAGATCGACTCGAAGTAGTCGACGCCGGGGGAGGAGCCCGGGGTCAGGCGACGGAACGAGACGCCGCTGTCGAGCACGATGTCGGGCGATTGCCCCGCGCGTTGCAGCGTGAAGCCCGAGGGGCCCGCGGGTTCGACCGGGCGACCGGATGCCGGATCGAACGCCGCGACGAGCGGCACGCCGAGGGCGTCGGTGATGGCGATGAGTCGCGAAACGCTCGGCTGCATCACACCGCGCTCGATCTGCGAGACGGCGCTGGGAGAGATGCCGAGCGTCTTCGCGAGCGCGCGGGCCGAGATGCCGCGGGCCTGGCGGAGGTCGCGGATGCGCGCTCCGACGCTCGAATCCGTCGCCGCGGAGGGGGTGTCGACGGGGCCGGGATCGACGGCGTCGGCGAGGGGCGGCTGCGTCATGCCCCGAGTCTAGGCAGCCGCCGAGTGTGAAGGAGCGACTTCACACGCTCGTTACACGAGCGAAACGGGCGCGGTCGTGTGAACCCATAACTTCACATCAGAGCTCCACTCCGGCCGCGGACTCCACGTCGTGGCATCCATCCGTCCTGAGAGGAATGACATGACAACCACCCCGCTCACCGGCCCCCACGATCTCGTGGAGGCCGCCGGCCACCCCCACGGGGGCGGCAACATGAAGGCCCACTACGACGACCGGCTCGCCAACGAAGACCTCGCGCCGCTGCGGAAGCAGAAGTGGTCGAGCTACAACATCTTCGCGTTCTGGATGAGCGACGTGCACTCGGTCGGCGGCTACGTCACCGCCGGCTCGCTCTTCGCCCTCGGCCTGCAGTCGTGGCAGGTGCTCGTGGCGCTGATCGCCGGAATCGTCATCGTGCAGGTGTTCGCGAACCTCGTCGCCAAGCCGAGCCAGAAGACCGGCGTCCCCTACCCGGTGATCAACCGCGTCGTGTTCGGCATCCGGGGTGCGAACATTCCCGCGATCATCCGCGGTCTCATCGCGATCGCCTGGTACGGGGTGCAGACGTTCCTCGCGGCCGAGTCGCTGAACATCGTGTTCCTGAAGTTCATCCCGGGTTCGGCGGCCCTGCTCGACGTGTCGTTCGCGGGCCTCTCGGCGCTCGGCTGGATCTCGTACGCGATCCTGTGGACCGCGCAGTTCCTGCTGTTCTGGAACGGCATGGAGGTCATCCGCCGCTTCATCGACTGGGCGGGTCCGGCGGTCTACCTGGTGATGATCGTGCTCGCCGTGTACCTCGTGTCGCAGGCCGGAATCGAGAACATCTCGTTCACGCTCTCGACCACCCAGCTCGACTTCTGGGCCTCGATCCCGGTGATGTTCGCGGCGATCGCGCTGGTGGTGTCGTACTTCTCGGGCCCGATGCTCAACTTCGGCGACTTCGCCCGCTACGGCAAGAGTTTCGCCGCGGTCAAGAAGGGAAACTTCTGGGGCCTGCCCGTCAACTTCCTCTTCTTCTCGCTGCTGACCGTCATCACGGCGTCGGCCACGGTGCCGGTGCTCGGCGATCTCATCACCGATCCCATCGCGACCGTCGAGCGCATCGACACCCCGTTCGCGATCCTGCTCGGCGGCCTGACCTTCGTCACGGCGACGGTCGGCATCAACATCGTCGCCAACTTCATCTCGCCCGCGTTCGACTTCTCCAACGTCGCCCCCAAGAAGATCTCGTGGCGCGCGGGCGGCATGATCGCCGCCGTCGGCTCGACCTTCCTCATGCCCTGGAACTGGTACTCCAACAGCGACGCGATCCACTACTCGCTCGGCGTGCTGGGCGCCTTGATCGGCCCGCTCTTCGGCATCCTGATCGCCGGGTACTACTTCGCCGCTCGTCAGCGCGTGAACGTCGACGCGATGTTCACGATGGACGCCAAGGGGCCCTACTGGTACCGCAACGGCTTCAACCCGAACGCGGTCAAGGCCGTCGTCGCCGCGGGAGTGCCGACGGTCGCGATCGCGATCTTCCCGAAGCTGTTCGCCGACCTGGGCCTGTTCACCGTGTCGTGGGTGAGCGACTACAGCTGGTTCATCGGCTGCGCGCTGGGCCTGGCGCTCTTCCTCTTCTTCGAGCGTCTCGACCCCCGCGTTCCGACGTTCGACGGCGAGACCGAGGGCATCTCCGACGGCACCGTCGACGGGGCAGCGGCCACCGTGGCATCCGGGCCGCCGGCTGCCGCCGGCCCCGTGCCGGGCTCCGGAGTCTCGGCGCCGGATGCGGCCGCGGTGCTCGCGCAAAAGGCTCAGGATGCCATAACTCCGGAGCGCGGCACGGCCTCGTCGCTCGATCGGCCGGCCACGGGCGCTCGCAAAGGCCTGCTCGCGTGAGGATCCTGCTCATCAACCCCAACACCTCCCGGGCGATGACCGCGAAGATCGCGGCCGCCGCCCGGGAGGTGGCGGGGCCCGACGTCCTCGTCGACGCGGTGTGCCCGTCGGTGGGTGCCGCCGCGATCGAGAGTCACGTCGACGAGGTGGCCGCCGCGGCCGCGGTGGTCGAGTTGGTCGCGGCCGACCGCGACGGTCCGGCCCCCGCCGACGCGTACGTGATCGCGTGCTTCGGCGACCCGGGGCTCGACGCGGCGCGGGAGCTCGTCACGGCGCCGGTGATCGGGATCGCCGAAGCGGCGATGCACCTGGCCGCGGTGTCGGGGCGGCATTTCGGCGTCGTCACGACCCTGAGTCGCACGCTCGGCCGCGCCCGCGACCTGGTCGCGCGGTACGGCATGGAGCGGGCGTGCGTCTCGCTCGCGGCGACCGGGATCCCGGTGCTCGACCTCGAGGACACCGGGTCGGCAGCCGTCGCGACCATCGAGCGGTTCGCCGCCGACGCGGCGTCGGGCGGTGCCGACGTGATCGTGCTCGGCTGCGCCGGCATGGCCGATCTGTGCGTCGAGCTGACGGCGCGCGTCGGTGTGCCGGTGGTCGACGGGGTCGCGGCGGCGGTGGGAATGGCATCCGGGATGGTGCGGATGGGCCTCGGCACGAGCAAGCGCGACGAATACGCGTTTCCTCCCCGCGGCGGAGCGGGCGGCGCGACCGCCGCCGCTCTTCCTCCCCAACGGGCCGATGTCGAGGTGTTTGCATGAATGTTGATCACGGTTACATCGGCGAAACGCGGGGCGCATAGCGTGACCGGTATGAGCACACGGATCGCCGCACGACGGGTCTATCTGGACGGGGAGTTCCGCCCCGCGACCGTCGTCAGCGAGGGCGGAACGATCACCTCCGTCGAGCCGTTCGACGCCGCAGCCGAGACCGTGCTGCCCGGGGATGCCGTCCTTCTCCCCGGCCTGGTCGACTCGCACGTGCACCTCGACGAACCGGGGCGCACCGAGTGGGAGGGCTTCGCGACCGGAACGGCCGCGGCCGCCGCGGGCGGCGTCACCACGATCGTCGACATGCCGCTGAACAGCTCTCCCGTCACGACGACGGTCCCGGCACTGGATGCCAAGCGCCAGGCCGCCGCGGGAAAGCTCGCGGTCGACGTCGCCTACTGGGGTGGCGCGGTCCCCGAGAATCTGGGCTCGCTACGCGCGCTCGCCGACGCCGGGGTCGTGGGCTTCAAGTGCTTCCTCTCGCCCAGTGGCATCGACGAGTTCGGGCACCTCGACCCCGAACAGCTCGAACGGTGCCTCGCCGAACTCGCCGTGTTCGACGGTCTGCTGATCGTGCACGCCGAGGATCCCGCGCACCTTCACGCCGACGGCGCGCTCGGCCCGCGCTACAGCGACTTCGAGGCCAGTCGTCCACCCCTCAGCGAACGCGCCGCGATCCTCCGTGTCATCGACGTGGCACGCCGCACGGGCGCTCGCGCCCACATCGTGCACGTGGCCGACGGGGGAGCGCTCGACGACGTGCGCGCCGCCAAGGCCGAGGGCGTTCGATTGACGGTCGAGACCTGCCCCCACTACCTCACCCTCGACGCCGCGGCGGTGCCGGACGGCGCCGGTGCCTTCAAGTGCTGCCCGCCGATCCGGGGCGGCGACAACCGCGATCTGCTGTGGGCGGGCGTCGTCGACGGCACGATCGATGCGATCGTGAGCGACCATTCGCCCGCGACCGTCGAGTTGAAGAGCAACCCCGACTTCGGTCTCGCCTGGGGCGGGATCGCGGGTCTGCAGACCGGACTGTCCGCCATCCACAGCACGGCGCGCGCGCGGGGCCTGGCGTTCGAGAGCGTGTTGCCGCTGATGACGACCGGCCCGGCACGGATCGCGGGTCTCCAGGGGCTCGGCGTCATCGAGCCCGGTGCTCCGGCGCACCTCGTGGCCTTCGCCCCCGATGAGGAGTTCGTCGTGGACGCCGCTGCCCTGGAGTACCGCAATCCCGTCTCTCCGTGGCACGGGCAGACGCTGACCGGTGTCGTGCGCGAAACGTGGCTCCGGGGCGAATCGGTGTATCGCCGCGGCTCGGCGGTGACCGAGCGCGAGGGGCGCGAGCTGCTGCGCTCGGCCGAGGCGGTGCGCGCATGATCGGCGGTGGCTTCGACGGGCTCGGCCACCGCGCCTCCGCGTCGGCCGAGGTCCCTGAGCCTGTCGAAGGGACCGGAACCCCCGCCCCCTTCCCGATCCTCCAACCCGGTACCGGCCCGATCCCCGGCGACCACTACCTTCCTGCCACGTGCGACACCGTCCTCTGGGGGCGCCTGCCCTGCGCCGCCGATGCCCCCGTGCTCGAGATCGCCTCGGGAGACACCGTCACCATCGACACGGTCAGTCACGAAGGCATCCTCGACGACCAGGGCAAGGATCCTGCCGCCTACTTCGCCGGGCACGGGGTGCCGCGCTCCCAGGTGCTCGACGACGCGGTCGAGATCGCGGCATCCGTTCTCCGAGACCCCCATGTCGACGGACCGCACGTGGTCGTCGGACCCGTGCGGGTCGCGGGCGCGCGCCCCGGCGATCTGCTCAAGATCACGGTCGAGACGCTCGTGCCACGAGTGCCGTACGGCGTGATCTCGAACCGTCACGGCAAGGGGGCGCTCGTCGGCGAGCTCCCGCGGGGCGCGCACAACGTCAGCGTGTTCGCGGCGGTCGCCGAGCGCGACGGCGTCCTGCACGGCACGCTGCCGATCCGCGAGGGCGCCGAGCCGGTCGTCGCGTTTCCTCTCGCGCCGTTCCTCGGCACGATGGGCGTGGCGGTCGCGGGCGACGAGCGCCCGCACTCGGTGCCGCCCGGAACGCACGGGGGCAACATCGACATCAACCTCCTCGTCGAGGGCACCGCTCTCTTCCTCCCCGTCCAGGTCGAGGGGGCTCTCGCCTACGTCGGAGATCCGCACTTCGCCCAGGGGGACGGCGAGGTGGCGTTGACCGCGTTGGAGGCCTCGCTGCGCGCGACTCTGCGGTTCGAGGTGATCCCCGCGGATGCCGCGCACGCCGCGTTCGGCCAGGTCACCGGCCCGCTGGTACGCACGCCCGAGTACCTCGTGCCGACCGGGATGGACCCCGACCTCGATGCCGCGATGCGCGCGTGCGTCCGCTCGTCGCTCGCTCTGCTGGGCGGCCGGTGGGGGATGGACGAGCACCTCGCCTACGCGTACCTCAGCGCGGCGACAGACTTCGACATCTCGCAGGTCGTCGACATCGTCTCCGGCGTGCACGCGCGGATCCGAGAGGCCGACTTCGCCGGTGTGCCGGCGGTCGAGCCCGAGGCGGCGGGTTCCGTGCCCGAGGGAGCGGCATCCGCGGGGTCCGTGCCCGATCCCGCCGCGCATCGAACGCGGGTCGCCCGCGGCGAAGGAGACGACGCATGACCTCCGCCGTACCCGACGCGGACATCCCCGCCGACCTCCGCGCGGCATTCGACGCGTACGAGCGGGCGATCGTCGCGAACGACCTCGACGCGCTCGACGCGTTCTTCGCGCCCGGGTCCGACACCCTTCGCGGCGATCCCGCGGGCCTGCTGGTCGGGCACGAGGCGATCAGCGGCTTCCGGTCGCTGCGCGGCGGGGTCCCCGCACGAGACATCACCGAGGTGCACTACCGTCCCCTCGCCCCGGCGAGCGAGGGCGCGGGCGTGGACGTGGCCCTGCTCATGTCGGTCTCACGCTTCCACGGCGGAGGCCGGGGGCTGCAGACGCAGGTCTGGCAGCGCATCGACGGACGATGGCTCATCACCGCCGCCCACGTCGCTCCGCGTACGCCGCCGCTCGACCGCTCGGTCTGGCGCAGCGTGGGCGATCCGTTCCTCCAGGGCGCGTGGGAGGGGGCGCTCGCCGGTCTCACCGTCGCGGTGAAAGACCTCTTCGCCATCGCCGGCTTCCGCATCGGGGCCGGTAACCCGACCTTCCTCGAGGAGGCACGCCCCGAGAAGGTCACCGCCCCCGCCGTGGCCGACCTCCTGCGGGCCGGCGCATCGTTGCGCGGTATCGCTCGTACCGACGAGTTCGCCTACTCGATCGCCGGTGACAACGTGCACTACGGCACCCCGCCGAACGGCGCGGTCGTCGGGGCCCTGCCCGGGGGCTCGTCCAGCGGACCGGCGTCGGCCGTCGCCGCCGGTCACGCCGACATCGGCCTCGCCACCGACACCGCCGGGTCCATCCGCGTGCCCGCCTCGTACCAGGGGCTCTGGGGGCTGCGCACGACCCACGCCCTCGTGCCGCGGCAGGGGATGCTGCCGCTCGCGCAGTCCTTCGACACGATCGGGTGGCTCACGCGCGACGGCGACACCCTGCAGCGCGTGGCGGAGTGGTGCCTGAGCTACGACGGATCGTCGACGACCGAGAACGTCTACGGGGCGTCGGGCGACGACCTCCCCTGGCGCTTCCTCGTGCCCGAGGAGATCCTCGAGTGCGTGGAGCCCGCGACCCGCGAGGCGTTCTCGAAGCTGCTGGCCGCGCTCGCGGCATCCGATGATCCCCCGCCGTTCCGCGCCGTTCACTCGGGAGATCTGGATGCCGCGTTCACGGCGTTCCGCACGGTCCAGGGTGCCGAGGCCTGGCGCAACAACGGCGAGTGGCTGCGCGCACACCCCGGGGCGGTGGGTCCGGCGGTCGCCGAGCGCTTCGCGATCGCCTCGCGTATCACCGCCGCTGACGAGACCGCCGCGCGGGTGGATCTCGAACCGATCGCCGCGCACCTGGCCGAGCTCGTCGACGGGGCCGTGCTGATCTTCCCGACGGTTCCGGGACCTGCGCCCCAACGCACGGCCGACGTCGATGCCGTTCGCGCCGCGACGCTGCGCATGACGGCACCGGCCGCGATCGCGGGCCTGCCCGCGATCTCGGTGCCGCTCCTCGTGGTCGACGGAGCCCCGGTCGGGCTGTGTCTTGTCTCGCGGGCGGGCACCGACATCGCGCTCGTGCGCCTCGCCCGTCGCCTCGCCGCTCTCGTCGACGGAGCGCTCCGGTGACTGGCCCGTCTCCCTCACCCCGCTGCTTCATCCGCCCCGCCCGCTCCCTGGAGTCCTGATGTCCCACCTCCCCGGCCCCATCGATCCGCCCGCCCGCCTGCTGATGGGCCCCGGCCCCATCTCGGCGTACCCGAGCGTGCTGCGCGCGATGGGCGCACCGCTCGTCGGCCAGTACGACCCGTTCATGACGGCCACGATGACCGAGACGCAAGAGCTGTACCGCCAGGTCTGGGGCACCGACAACGACGCCACGCTGCTCATCGACGGCACCAGCCGTGCCGGTATCGAGGCGGCGATGGTCTCGCTCATCCGCCCCGGCGACCGCGTGCTGGTGCCCGTCTTCGGACGATTCGGTCACCTGCTCGCTGAGATCGCCGAGCGCGCCCTCGCCGAGGTGCACACGATTGAAGTGCCGTGGGGGCAGGTGTTCCCGGTGTCGACGATCCGCGAGGCGATCGAGCGGGTGAAGCCGCACCTCGTCGCGTGCGTGCAGGGCGACACGTCGACGACCATGCTTCAGCCCCTCGACGAGATCGGCGAGATCTGCCGCGCGCACGGCGCCCTCTTCTACACCGACGCCACGGCCTCGCTCGGCGGTAACCCCTTCGAGATGGATGCCTGGGGCCTGGATGCCGCGACCGCGGGCTTGCAGAAGTGCCTCGGGGGACCCTCGGGGTCGGCGCCGATCAGCCTGTCCGCACGCGCTGTCGAGGTCGTTCGCTCGCGCGCGCGCGTCGAGGCTGGAATCCGTGAGGAGGGCGATGCCGCGGCATCCGACTTCATCCGGTCGAACTACTTCGACCTCGCGATGATCCTCGACTACTGGGGACCGCGACGCCTCAACCACCACACCGAGGCGACCACGATGCTCTACGGCGCGCGCGAGTGCGCGCGCGTGCTGCTGCTCGAGGGCCGCGACGCGGTCATCGCGCGGCACCGGCTGCACGGCGACGCCATGCTCGCGGGCGTCGAGGGCCTGGGGCTCGCCGTCTTCGGCGACGTCGCGCACAAGATGACGAACGTCGTCGCGGTCGAGATCCCGGATGCCGTGGTCGGAGACGCCGTGCGCAGCGAGCTGCTGAGCGACTTCGGCATCGAGATCGGCACCTCGTTCGGGCCTCTCCACGGTCGTGTCTGGCGCATCGGAACGATGGGCTACAACGCCCGCACCGACGCCGTGCTCACCACACTCGCCGCCCTCGAGGCTGTGCTGCGCCGTCACGGCGCCGCGGTGCCGGCCGGTGGTGGGGTCGAGGCCGCCCAGGGCGTGTACGCGGCGGCGCGCTCGTGACGTCTTTCGTCGCTCTCGCTCCCGCGGCGGCGCCCGCTTGCCTCGCGTCCTTCGCGGCTGTCGCTCCCGCGCCCGCGCCCGCTTGCCTCGCGTCCTTCGCCGCTGTCGCTCCCGCGGCCGCGGCCGCTGCTCGCGTGTCTTCCGCGCACGCCCCAGCCGCCGTCGCGCCCGTTCCCGTCCCCGCCGCGGCTGTCCCCGCCGCGGCTGCGGCCCCGGCCCCCGCCCCGGCAACCCCCGGTGACGTGCGCCGCATGCTCGCGCCGGCTCGCTCCCGGCGGGCATACGCCGCAACTCATCGTTCTTCCGCGCTCGTCGGCTTTGGGGACTCCGGTGAGTTGCGTCGTATGTTCGCGCTGCCCCGCTCTTCGCGCGCATACGCCGCAACTCACGGCCAGGGCGGGGTTCGTGCGAACGGGGGGCGCGCGTGACCACCGCCACCCGCCTCGACGTCGCTCCCGAGCGCATCGCGGCGGCCGCTCGCCGCGTGATGGGCCGCTGCGAAGAGCTCGGGCGCGTCACGGCGACACCGGGCAGCATCACGCGCGTGTACCTCTCGCCGGAGCACGCGCGGGTGAACCGTCTCGCCGCCGAGTGGATGCGTGAGCTCGGCATGACGACCCGGCAGGATGCCGCGGGCAACCAGGTCGGACGCCTCGCCCCGGCCGGATCGCCCGACGCCCCCGCGCTCCTGATGGGATCGCACCTCGACACCGTGCCGGACGCCGGACGGTTCGACGGCATCGTCGGGGTGCTGATGGCGTTGGAGGTCGTGCGCCTGATCCGCCGCGTCGACGACGAGGGCACGGCATCCAGTCCCTTCCCCTTCGCGCTCGAGGTCATCGCCTTCAGCGACGAGGAGGGGACGCGGTTCGGCAAGGCGCTTCTCGGGTCGTCGGCCGTCGCCGGACAGTGGGACGACTCCTGGTGGGACCTGACGGATGCCGACGGCATCACGCTGCGCGAAGCGTTCCGCGAGTTCGGGCTCGATCCGGGGCGCATCGGCGAGGCCGCGCGCCGGCCCGATCAGCTCGTCGCCTACCTCGAAGCCCACATCGAGCAGGGCCCGGAGTTGGACCGCAGCGGACAGGCCCTCGCCGCGGTCTCGTCGATCGCATCGGCGCGGCGGTTCCAGCTGGTCGTCGAGGGAGAGGCGCGGCACGCCGGCGGGACGCCCTACGACATGCGCCGAGACGCCCTGCTCGGGGCGAGCGAGGCGGCCCTCGCGGTCGAGCGGATCTGCCGCGGCGAGCACCACATCATCGGCACGGTCGGGCAGCTCGAGGCGTTTCCGGGCGCGGTCAACGTCGTACCGGGTGAAGCGCACTTCTCCCTCGACCTGCGCGGGGAGTTCGACGCGACCCGCGATCACACGTGGGAGGAGATCTCGCGAGAGCTCGACGCCATCATGGGTCGCCGCGGCCTGCGCTGGCGCGCCCGCGAGGTCCACAGCGCACCGGCCGTGTTCTGCGCGCCGCTCCTGCAGGACGTCGTGCGGGCCGGGATCGGCGGCGAGGCACCGACGCTCTTCAGTCGCGCCGGGCACGATGCGATGTCGATCGGCGCGATCACCGAGGTGGGGATGCTCTTCCTGCGCAACCCCGACGGCATCAGTCATCACCCCGATGAAGCGGTGGCGGGAGCCGACGTGGCGGCGGGGATCCGCGCTCTGGCCGAGGCGGTGCTGCACCTCGGGGCGGAGCCGCGCTGAGGGAGCCGGGAGGGGCTCGCGCTCAGGCCCTCAGGCCCGGTTCCAGGGCGGAGGGTTCTCGACCACCGGCGGCGGTGCCGAGGTCGCGAGAATCGTCGCGCCCAGCACGACGACGACGCTCACCACGACGAGGATGCCCGCGACCACCCGCGACGACCGGGTGCGCGTGCGTCCGCGGGCGACGAAGAACCCCGCCAACGTGAGAAGCACCCAGGCGCCCAGGGCGACGACGCCCATCCCGATGCCGATCGCGCGCTCCCCGTCGTCCGAGTCGGAGTAGGGGATCACCGTAAGACCCGGCCCCGCCCAGCTCAGTCCCGAGACGCCCAGCATCAACGCCCCGAAGAGCCCGGCTGCCATCGCCACGATGACCAGAACGATCCCCCCGACGATCCGCATGGTCCCATCATGGCTGCTCGCCGAGGCCGCGCCGTGTACCCCCGCACGCAGCGACGCGTGGGCGGCGAAAGGAACTCGGTCCACGCATCCCCGATCGGCCCGCGCGGACGCCCCGGGGCTCGCGCGAGAATCGTTCCATGACCTCGACCCCTGGCATCCTGCACCTCCTCGCTTTCGCGGCCGAGCCCGGTGGCGGCAATCCCGCCGGGGTCATCCTGGATGCCACGGCCCTCGACGACGCGCAGATGCAGCGCATCGCGACCGACCTGGGACACCCTGAGACCGCCTTCGTGGGGGAGCGGGAGGGGCGGCGCGTCGCCGTCCGGTACTTCTCGCCCGACGACGAGGTGCCGTTCTGCGGACACGCCACCATCGCCACGGCCGTGGCGCTCGCCGAGGCCGAGGGCGTCGGGGCGTACACGTTCGAGACGGCCGCCGGGGCCGTCGAGGTCGTCACGGCCGCCGAGGGAGAGCGCATCGTGGCCGGGTTCACGAGCGTCGAGCCGCACGTCATCGACATCGAAGACGATGTGGCCGACCGGCTCCTGGGCCTTCTCGGTCTGACCCGTGACGACCTGGACGAGAGGATGCCGCTGGCTCAGGCTTTCGCCGGAAACCTCCACCCGGTGGTCGCGATCGCCTCGCGCGAGACGTTCGACGCGTTCACCTTCGACGGGCCGCGTCTGCGTGCGCTCCTGGACGAGCGGGGGTGGAAGGGCACGGCGACCGTGGTGCACGTGGAGGGTCCGCTGGAGGACGGGGTCGTCATCGAGGCTCGGAACCTCTTCCCCGTCGCCGACATCCTCGAAGATCCCGCGACCGGATCCGCCGCGGCCGCTCTCGGCGTCTACCTGCGCGACCGTGTCGGCGTGCCCGCCCCCTTCGGCTTCACCGTGCGACAGGGTCGGCACATCGGCCGGCCGAGCGTCCTCGAGGTGGAGGTGCCGGCATCCGGGGGCATCCTCGTGCGGGGATCCGCGACCCCGCTCTGACCTCCGGATTCGGGGCGGGTTCCTTCGTTCGGGGCGCGAGTTCGCCGCCCCGGACGGCGACATGCGCTCCGATCGCGGCCCGGACCCCGCGCCGCCGCCGCGCGAGTCAGGCCCCGCCCGCCAACCTCCACACCCGATCGCGTGAGAACGGCAGGGTGTACCCGCGGCGCCCCACCGCGCGCGACACGGCATTGCCGATCGCGGCGCCGACGGGGTTGTAGGGCGACTCGCTCATCGACTTCGCGCCGAACGGGCCGAGCGAGTCGTCGGTCTCGGCGAAGTACACCTCGGTGTCGGGCACGTCGGCGAACTGCGGCACGCGGTACGTGCGGAACACGGGGTTCTGCACCACGCCGTCCTCGAGGAGCACCTCCTCGTACAGCGCTCCGCCGAGCGCCTGGGCGGCCCCGCCCTCGATCTGCCCGCGGCACTGCGCGGGGTTGATGACGACGCCGGCGTCGGCCGCTTGGATCGACTGCAGAACCTTCACGGTCCCCGTCTCGGGATCCACCGCCACCCGGGCCGCGTGCACGTTGAACGCGAGCGAGCGGAGATCGCCGAACTCCGCGCCGTCCGCGATCAGGCCGTCCCCGTCGCGGAAGTCCGCCGGTGCCGCCTCGATGATGCGCGCCCACGACACGACCGTTCCGCCCACGCGGACCCCGGAGGCCACGAGCTCGACGTCGACCCCCTCGGACAGCGGGGTCGCGACCCCCGCGTCCCCTCCCGCCAGCTCCGTGGCGATCTCCACCATCCGTCGTCGCAGCACCGTGCACGCCCCGAAGAGGGCCTTGCCCGCGACCACCGTTCCGGCGGAGGCGAACGCCCCGGTGTCGTGCCGCACGGCGTCGGTGTCGGCCGCCCACAGCTCGAGGCGCTCGGGTGCCGCGTCGAGCACGGTCGCCGCGATCTGGCGGTGCACGGTCGAGGTGCCGTTGCCGAACTCGGCGGTGCCGACGCGCAGCAGGTACGTGCCGTCGGGCCGGAGGGTCGCGGTGGTGTGCGCGATGTGCCCGCGCGGGGCCATCGTCGCGATCATCGAGGCCGCCATCCCCTCACCGACCAGCCACCCGGGCGGGGCCTCGACCCCGTTGCCGCGCGCGAGGGCGTCCTGCGCGAGGTCGAGGCACTGGTCGAGGCCGTAACTGCCCCAGATCAGGTCTTCCTCGTATTTCTCGTCGTCGTCGGGGTGCAGGGGGTCGCCCTCGCGCACGGCGTTGAGGCGACGCAGGTCGAAGGGATCCATGTCGAGCTCGACCGCCAGGGCGTCCATCGCCGACTCCACGCCGAACACCACCTGTCCGAGGCCGTAGCCGCGGAAAGCCCCCGACGGGGGGTTGTTCGTGTAGACGGCCTCGGCGTCGATCCACTTCACCGGCACCCGGTAGAGCGTCGTCGACTCGGCGCACGAGTGGAACAGCACTCCGATCGCGTGGTTGCCGTAGGCGCCGGTGTCGCTCAGGACGTCGATCTTCATGGCCGTCAGCACGCCGTCGGCATCCGATCCGAGGGTGACGCGGACGCGCATCGGATGCCGCAGAGAAGCGCGCACGAACTGATCGGTGCGCGAGAACTCGTAGGCGACGGGGCGCCCGAGCTTCAGCACGGCGAGGGCCGTCAGGTCTTCGGTGAAGAGCTCCTGCTTGCCGCCGAAGCCTCCGCCGACGCGGTTGGCGTACACGCGGACGCGATCGGAGGAGACCTCGAGGATGTGCGCGAGCTCGTTGCGGACGAGGAAGGGGACCTGCGTCGACGAGCGGATGACGAGCCGACCGTCGTCGTCGAGCCAGCCGACCGCGCCGTGCGTCTCCAGCGCCGCGTGGGTGACCCGTGATGACGTCCACTCCCCGGTGACGGTGGTGTGGCTCGCGGCGAGAGCGGCGTCGATGTCGCCGCCGTGGCCCGTGTGGAATCCGGCGACCACGTTGCGCCCGGCCTCCATCACCCGCTCGTCGGGGGTTCGGTCGGCGTGCAGCAGCGGGGCCCCGGGGCGGCGGGCCTCTTCGGCGTCGAACACGGCGGGCAGCACGTCGTAGTCGATGTGGACCGCGCGGCAGCCGGCATCCGCTGCTTCCGCCGTCTCGCCGACGACGGCGACGACCCTCTGACCGACGTGACGGACGACGTCGTCGAGCATGCGGGTGTCATCGGGGTCGTCGGTGCGGTGCTCGTGGCGGCCGGTCGAGTAGCGGAGGTCGGGGACGTCCTCGTGCGTGAACACGGCGACGACGCCGGGGACCGCGAGGGCCGCGCGGGTGTCGATGGAGCGCACGCGTGCGTGGGCGTGCGGGGAGGTGACGACGCGCAGGACGAGCGGGGGACCGCCGGGCACGGGCTCATCGAACGTGAAGGGCTCGCGGCCCTGCACGATGCGCCGCGCGGCCTCGGGGACGGCGGAGGTGCCGATGCGGCCGTCCGCGCGGGGTCGCGGGGCGTCTTCGTGGCCGCCGACCCCCGCGTGGCCGTCGCCCCCCGGATGAGTTGCGCCACATGTTCGCGCGGGACCGGAATCGGCGGACATATCGCGCAAGTCAGCGGGGGTGTGGGGCGCGGCGTCGGGCGCGGGCGCGCGGCACGAGCCGGTCTCGCGGACCGGCCCCAGCACTGTCGCGCGGATCGCCTCGCGGATCGGGCGGTACCCCGTGCACCGGCAGAGGTTCCCCTTCATGCGTCGGTCGAGGTCGGGCAGGTCCTCGGCGGTCAGCGTCGAGGCGGTGACACTCATCCCGGGAGTGCAGAAGCCGCACTGGAAGCCGAAGCCCGCGGCGATCGCCTCCTGCACCGGGTGCAGCTCGTCGCCGGGGGCGAGACCCGCCGCGGTCGTGATCGCCCGGCCTTCCAGACGCATCGCCGGCACGATGCACGAGTGCGTCGGCACCCCGTCGAGCAGCACCGAGCACGCACCGCAGTCGCCCGCGTCGCAGCCCTTCTTCACCTCGACATGGCCGGTCTCGCGGAGCAGTGTGCGGGCGCTCTGGCCCGGGCGGGGGTCCGCCTCGACCGACATCCCGTTGACGTCGAACCTCACGAAACGTCCTCCCGGCCGGTGCTCCCGGATGCCATGCGCGAGGGCCGTCGAACGCGCCTCACGCCGCGACCTCGCGCGCGAAACCCGCGCGCAACCTCTCGGCCAGCACGACGCTCACGCCGCGCCGCCAATCCGCACTGCCCAGCGGGTCGGTGTAGAAATCGGTCGCGGAGGCGACGGCATCCCGAAGCTCCCCGGCGCCCGGGACCCGGGCGAACCTCAGCACGCGGGGCCGCCGCACCGCCGCGGTCACGACGAACACCGCCGGGCCCTGCGGATCGACGCGCGCGGTCACCACGGCTCCGGAGCGGCCCAGCTCCGCGAGCGCGATCTTCTGCAGACCGACGCGCGAGCACAGGGCATGGGCGGGGATGTCGAGCGCCCGCACGACCTCCCCGGGAGCGAGTGAGGTCGCCTGGTTGTCGATCACCAGGTCGGCCACGGCGATCTCGCGCTCGCCCCCGTCAGGTGTCCAGATGAGGGCCGTGGCGTCGAGGGTCGACAGCAGGGCGATCATCGCCCCTGCCGCGAACGCCTGGCAGACATTGCCCCCGACGGTGGCGGTGTTCCAGATCTTGAACGACGCCAGGAGCGCATCGGCCGACGGCCGGGCGAGGGCGAGCGAGGTCCACGCGGCGGGAGCCTCGGTCTCCACCCACGCGAGCAGGCGCGCGATCGTGCAGGTCGCGCCGATGCGCAGGCCCGCGTCGGTGATCTCGACGTCGGGCCACCCGAGGGTCGTGAGGTCGACGAAGCCCGTCGTGGTCGGTTGGGGCTCGCTCATCAGCCACGTGCCGCCGGCCATGACGACTTCGCCCGGGGCGAGGGCGAGATCGGCGCGCGTGCGGGCGGGTCGGAACGAGGTGACCGTGGTGATGTCCATGTCAGCCCGCCAGGATCCGCCCCGACCAGCGGCCGTCGGCGAGGGTGTAGTGCTGCCGTGTGCTCTGACCGACAGGGTCGCCGCGCCAGAAGGTCAGCGTGAGGGGGCGCAGGCGGAACCCCGTCCATCGCGCGGGCGGGTCGAGCGTGGGGTGGGCGGCGTCGAACTCGGCCCACAGGTGCCGTCGGGCCGGGGCCTCGAGCTGCGCGTTCTCCCGCGTGTTCAGCCACGCGAGGAGCTGCAGATAGCGCGACCGCTGGGCGTAGACCTTCGCCGCTTCTGCCGCCGACACGCGCTCGACGATCCCGCGCACGACGAGCTGGCGACCGAGCTCGGGCCACGCCACGGCCATCGCGGCCACGGGGTTCGCGGCGATCTCGGCGACCTTCGCGCTCGCCTCGTCGGTGTGGAACGTCAGGCCGGCGGCATCCCGGTCGCTGATCAGGACATGACGCAGCGACGGGATGCCATCGAGCCCGATGGTCGAGAGGGCGGCGAGGGGGCGCAGTTCGCTGTCGTGCGCGGGGAGCCACTGCACCATGAGGGCGAGCGGGTCGTCCACGAGCGCGTCGGTGGCGTCGACGTCGGAACCGAAGGTGGTGCCGGCCGTGATCATGGGTCCTCCCGGAAGCTGCGGTACGGCCGAGCGTAGGGAGCGCGCGTTTCGGCGATGTTGCCACCACGAACATTTGTCGAAACACGCGCTCCGTACACTCCGGCCATGACCTCGCTGCCCCTGATCGACGCGTGCCCCAAGCGCATGGAGTACGGCCCCTGCGGGGGCGTCGGGTTCGACGGATCGTGCGAGATCGATCCCGCGCACCGCTGCGCGTTCCTGCACCGCCCGACGGTCCGGTGGACGGGCGTCGACCGGTCATCGGTGCCGTCGCCGGCCCCGCGCACTGCGGCCGCCGCCGACACCCTGGCCTCCCTCGGCACGCGCCCGTGGGTCGTGGCCGACCTGCCGGCGCGGGCGCTGAGCGTGGCATCCATCGACGCTTGTGCCGTCGTCCTCGCGGGGGAGGTGGATGCCGTCCTCGCCGGCGACGCGGGAAGCGCGCGCGTGCAGTTCCCGCCCGCTTACCGCGCGGCCCTGCTGCACCGGCGCGGAGTGCGCGTGTGGACCGGGCTGAACATGCGCGACCGCAACCGCGTGGCCGTCGAGGGTGAGCTCGCGGCCCTCGCCGTGGAGGGGGTCGCCGGGGTGCACTGCGTCACCGGCGACCACACCCGCACGGGGCACCGGCCCGATGCCGCTCCCGTCTTCGACCTGGACTCGACCGAAGCGGCGGCGCTCGCGCGCGCCGCGGGACACGTCGTGTCGGTCGCGGCTTCGCCCGCCGCCCCGCCCGTTGAACGTCGGGCCGCGCGACTGCGTGAGAAGTTTCGGGCCGGGGCCGACGTCTGCTTCGTCAATCACGCGGGCGGGGCGGCTCCCGTGCGGAGGTTCATCGACGAGGTGGGCGTTCCGGCGGCCTTCATCCCGTGCGTCCCGGTGGTGGTGGATCACGCCTCGGCCGCGCTGCTGGAGTCGTTCACGACGCTCGTGCTGCCGGAGGGGTTCCTGTCGCGCGTCCGCGATGCCGCGGACCCCCGCGCGGAGGGCATCGCCCTCGCGGTCGCGCTCGCCGAGGAGATGCTCGCGCTCCCCGGGGTGGTGGGCGTGAACCTCTCCGGCGGCCGCGAAGGCGGCGAGGAATCGTTCGCCGAGGCGCTGGCGGAGGTGGCTCGGCGGCTGCGCTGAGGCGCGGGGTGCGCCGCCTGCCGCGGTCGGTGGCCGCTCGCGGGGTGACGCCGACTTCCCGTCGTCGACAGCTGAGTGTCCAAGACACCCGGACGCTTCCAAAATTCGTCCGGGTGTCTTGGACACTCACGGTGGCGCGGGCCCGGCGTGGCGCGGGCCCGGCGTGGCACCGGGCCCGGCGTGGCATGGCACGGCCCGGCCCGGTGCGGCGCGGGACCCCGCCACCCCCCCGTCAGCGCGATACCGCCCAGCGGCGCTGCTCCGCGATGGACGTCACCGCTTCCGCGATCGCTCCCGCGGCCCGATCGGTCGTGCGCAGCGAGAGCGCGTTGGAGCGCGGGCGGGTGAAGGCGCCCGCTTCCATGCCCGCGGTGAACGGGCCGATCGCGAAGAGCGTCGCGTGCGGGACGCCGTCGCGCGAGAGCACGCGCCCGTCGGGGTCGGTGTCGATGCGCCCGAGCGAGCCCGTGAACGTCTCGTCGCTGACGTGCACCTCGCGGCCGTGCCGCGTCGCGAGCTCGCGCAGAGCGGGGTTGTCGCTCGCGGCCGCGCCCGCCCCCGGCAGCCACGCGTCGACGAGCGCTCGTGCACGGACCTCGCCCGGAACGCGGGGGGAGGATGCCACGAACCGTCCGTCCCTCACCCGCACCGTGATCTCGGGGCCGAGGAACCGCACGACCCCGGCATCCGCGAGGGCACCGAGCTCTTCCAGACGATGCGCGGGCGGCCCGGAGGCGACGTAGCTGAAGAAGGTGTGCCAGGTCACCGGAAGGTCGACGGCCCGCGACCGGGCGCTCCACCGCTCGACGGGGATGTCGGACAGAGCGATGAACGACGAGAGGATCGTGAGGAACAGCGCCTGCGCGGTGCTTCGCTCGGGGGCGGTGCGCAGATGCAGGTCGTCGGCGAGGTGTCGTCGGACGCGGCGGTGCACCTCCGCCGCGTCGCGGAAGGTCTCGTCGCCGAGAGGGACGTCGAGTGCGGGAACGTCGAAGCGGTCGAGCGGGTCGGGGACGACCTCCGCGACCGCGCGCCGAAGCGCCGCCGTGTCGCCGTCGACGAGCCGCAGTGTCTCGCGGAACACCTCCCACGGGACACGCACCCGCTCGGGGTGCCCGGTGAACAGCTCGCGATAGTGCCCCCACACGAGCTCCCGGGCGATCAGCGGCCACACATCGTCGAGGAAGTCGACCGTGCCCGGCCGCGCCAGCAGCGCGGCGACCGCCGCCGGCGTCAGCACCTCGCGAACGGGTGGGTCGCCGCGGAGGTCCGACGACACCTTCGAGCGGTAGGGCACGCCGCGCCGCGACCCGAGGTGCAGCCGCGGTTCCCGACCCGAGGGGGAGTACCGCAGGGTGCCCTCCGGCGTCCGGGAGAACCGGCCGCCGCGTCCCTCGGCCAGGAGCACGACGGCATCCACCGCCGCCAGCCCCATTCCGCGCACGATGACGTCATCGTCCGCGCCGAGGGCGGAGAGGTCGGCGTCGGCGGTGAAGGACGGCGGGACGTAGGTCAGGCCGCTCTCGGCGGCCGCGGTGATCAGAGCGCGCGTCTCGCCCTCGGGCTCGCGCCCGTTGTGCCCGAGCGCGTAGACGACGATCTCGGCCGGAAGACGGATGCCGTCGGCCAGCGCGACCTCGTACCCCTCGGCCGTGTCGTCGACCCACTGCGCGGCGCCCTCATGCCACTGCACCTCGACGCCCGGGGGTGCGATCGCAACGGTCCGTCGCCAGAACCAATCGAGGTACATGCTCTGCAGCCGACGTGTCGGGAAGCTGTCCCCGCGGAGCGTGCGGAGCTCGGCATCCAGGGCGGGATCGTCGATCTCGACGTCGGGGAGAGAACCGGCACGGACACGCTCGGCCCACTCGATGAGCGAGGGCCCCGAGCGCACCGGCCCCGAGATCGTGCACGTCTCGTCGGTGAACACGGTCACGTCGCGCGCCATCGAGTTGAGCTTCAGCAGCGGCGACTGATCGCGCCGCCAGATGCGCCCGGCCCCCGGCGGGTGCGGGTCGACGAGGGTGATGTGCAGGCGAGGACTCGCCGCGCGTGTCCGACGGGCGAGCAACCGCTCGACCAGCATCACCGCGCGCGGGCCCGCCCCGACGACGACGATGCGGATCATGTCCGCGCGGGGGCGACCACCGGCGGCAGCCCCAGCAGATCGTGCAGCGTCGCTCCCTCGTCATACGCGCGGCGGTACGAGCCGCGTTCCTGCAGCAGCGGCACGACCCGGTCGGCGAACTCGTCGAGGCCGTGCGGGGTGACGTGTCCGACGACGGTGAACCCGTCGGTCGCGCGCTCCTGCACGTAGCGGTCGATCTCGGATGCCACGTGCTCCGGCGTCCCGACGAAGGTGTGCTTCGCGGTGAGACGGATGACGAGCTCGCGGATGCTGAGGTTCTCGGCGGCAGCCTGCTCGCGCAGCTGCCCGACGCGCGCGCGGATCGCCGCGTGCCGCCCGGCGAAGCCCTGGGCGGTCTCGACGCCGGTGTCGGGCTCGATGTCGGGGAGCGGGCCGTCGGCGTCGTAGCCGCTGAGGTCGCGGTTCCAGATCTGCTCGAGGTAGGTGATCGCGGTCTGCGGGCGCACCTGGGCGAGGGCGATCTCGCGCGAGCGCTCCCGCGCCTCCTCCGCGGTGTCGCCGAGCACGAAGGTGGAGGCGGGCAGGATCTTCAGGGAGTCCTCGTCGCGACCGTGCGCGGCCAGGCGGCCCTTCACATCGCGGTAGAACTGCTGCGCGTCGGCGAACTCCGTGTGCAGCGAGAAGATGACGTCGGCATGCTCCGTCGCGAAGTCACGTCCGTCCGGCGAATCGCCCGCCTGCACGATGACCGGCCGGCCCTGCGGGGAACGCGGGACGTCGAACACCGCGTCGACGTCGAACAGGCGGCTCTCGTGCCGCACCCGCGCGATCGCGTCGTCTCGGAGGAACGCCCCGGTCTCGGCATCCGCGACGATCGCATCGTCACGCCACGACGACCAGAGCGCCTTCGACAGCGCCGCGAACTCCGACGCCCGGACGTACCGGTCGGCGTGGTCGAGGTAGCCGCCGCGGCGGAAGTTCGCCCCGTGGAACGCATCGGAGCTCGTCACCGCGTTCCAGCCGGCGCGGCCGTTCGACAGGAGGTCGAGCGTGCCGAGCTGACGCGCGAGCTCGTACGGCTCGTTGAACGTCGTGTTCAGCGTGCCGACGAGGCCGATGTGCTCGGTCACCGCGGCCAGGGCCGTGAGGATCGCGAGGGTGTTCGGGCGACCGGCGACGTCGAGGTCGTGCAGCCGTCCGCGGTGCTCGCGCAGGCGCAGGCCCTCGGCGAGGAAGAGGTAGTCGAAGAGACCGCGCTCGGCGGTGCGGGCGAAGTACTCGAACGAGGCGAAGTCGATCTGGCTGCCCGCGCTCGGGTCGGTCCACACCGTGGTGTTGTTCACACCCGGGAAGTGGGCGGCGAGGTGGATCTGGCGGCGGGTCATGCGCCGACCTCCTGACGGGCGTAGCGACTGGCGAGACGGGGGAGCCCGACGCGTTCGCGCAGCGTCGGCGCCCCGTCGTCGGGGATCAGGATGCCGGCAGCCGCGGCGCGCGGAACGACCCGGTCGACGATCGCGTCGAGGTCGGCGGGAAGGCGGGCGGGGCGCAGGCGCACCCCGTCGACGCCGGCCTCGGCCAGGGCACGGATCTCGTCCACGACGTCGTCCGCGGTGCCGACCACCACGCGTGCGTCGGTGGTGAGCGCGGCGCGGTCCTGCAGGCGGTTCCAGACGCGTGCGGCCTCGCCGCGGGTCTCTTCGATGAGCACGAGTAGGTCCGCGAAGACGCGCAGCGGTTCGTCGAGCGTGCGCGTCGCCTCGGCGGCATCCGCCAGTTCGCCCCGGATGCCGCCGACCGCAGCCGCATCGGCGGGGGTGACGAAGACGAGGTCGGCGTGCTCGGCGGCGAAACGGTACGGGATCGTCTGGTGGGCGAGGGCGGTGACGAGCGGCTGGCCCTGTGGGGAGCGCGGAACGATCGAGGCGCCCGTGATCGAGAAGAACTCGCCCTCGAAGACGACGTTGTGCACGCGCTCCCGATCGAGGAACTTCCCCGTCTCGCGGTCGCGCACGATCGCGTCGTCCTCCCACGAGTCGGCCAGGCGCCGGATGACGTCGGCCACCTCGCCCGCCTCGCGGAACGCCGCGAGCAGAGCGGGGTCGTCTTCGACGCGACCGGATGCCGGCAGCCCGGTCGGTCCCTCGGCGTGGCGCCCGAAGTTCGCGCGCTCCTGCGGCGTCGAGCCCGCGACGAGGCGGACGCCGGCGCGGCCCCGACTGGCGTGGTCGAGGGTCTGGAGTCCCGTGGCGAGGTGGAAGGGCTCGGGATGCGCGGTGGTCGCGGTCGGGACGAGACCCAGGCGGCGCGTGACCGGGGCGAGGAACGACGCCACCAGCAGCGCGTCGAGGCGCCCCCGGACGCGGTCGCGCCGGGTCTCGGCATCCGGTTCGACGGATCGGCCGCCCAGGCTCAGCGCGTCCTCGATCGTCGCGAAGAGGAGGCCGGCGCCGTCGGCCGTGCGGGCCAGGCCGCGCCAGTACGCGGGGGAGGTGAGCGCGGTGGGCCGTGCCGTCGCCTCGCGCCAGGCGGCCGGGTGCCAGCCGGCGCCGTCCAGAGCGACGGCGAGGTGGATGCGGTCGGGCATCGGGACTCCTTCGCGGCGGGCGGGTCCCGCCGAGAGGCCCACTGTGCCGCCGGTGCCGCGTCGACACAATCGCGCGCGTCACACAACGCCGCGAGGCGTCATTGTTACGTCGGGCGGACACGCCCCGCCCGCGCCCGCGCTCGCGCTCGGCGTCGAGTGTCCAAGAATCCCGGACACCGCGTGCCGCACGCGGCCATCCTGCGCTTGAGTGTCCACGAAACCCGGAGGCCGCGAAAATTCGCCCGGGTGTCTTGGACACTCAGTGCGCACCACGCGAGGCGGTGAGTGGGAGCGGGGCGGCGCGCGGCGCGGGGTGGGGCGGCGCGCGGCGCGGGGTGGGGCGGCGCGCGGCGCGGGGTGGGGCGGCGCGAGAGCGTAGCCCGCATCGCTCGCGGCGCGGGCAACTGTGACTCCCCGCGACATCCCGTGTCGGTCGGTGACGTCTCGCGACGGTGCGTTTCCCCCGAGGTGAGGGCGCTTCCGTCGTCGCCCTACTTTCGGCTGCACTCCCGTCCCCACCCCGAGAGGTCAGTCCCATGAGCGCTCCCACCGCGACCGCCCCTCGCACGGGCCTGTCCGCGCTGCTCGACGACATCGAGCGCGACGCCCCCGGCCTCGACGTGCGCCCGCCGTCCTCCCAGACCGCGGAGTACGCCCACGACGCGGGTACCGCGCCCCGAGCCATCGCGGGCGCGACGGACGGACCCGCGGTCGCCTTCCCCGCCACGGTCGCCGAAGTGCAGGAGCTCGTGCGCCTCGCCGGGCGCCACAGCGTCAGCGTCGTTCCGCGCGGAGCCGGCACCGGTCTCTCCGGCGGGGCGACGGCCACCGACGCCCAGCTCGTCATCTCGACCGACCGCCTGAACAGGATCGTGGAGGTCTCGCCCGCCGACGAGGTCGCGGTCGTCGAACCCGGTGTCCTCAACGCCGCGCTCAACGACCATCTCGAACCTCTCGGCCTCTTCTACGCGCCCGACCCCGCGAGCTGGCGCATCTCGACCATCGGCGGCAACATCGCCACCAACGCCGGGGGCCTGCGCTGCGCCAAGTACGGTGTCACCCGCGAGTCGGTGCTCGCCCTCGACGTCGTCCTCGCCGACGGGAGTCTCGTCTCGATCGGCCACCGCTCGATCAAGGGCGTCACCGGCCTCGACCTCGTCTCGCTGTTCGTCGGTTCGGAGGGGGTGCTCGGCATCGTCGTCGGCGCGACCGTCCGCATCCGACCGCTCCCCGTCGCCCGCCGCACGGTGACCGCGTTCTTCGACTCCACCGCGGCGGGGGCCGCCGGCATCGGGGCGATCACCGCCTCGCGCGTGCGTCCCAGCGTCATCGAGTTCCTCGACGAACCCACCCTCGTCGGTATCGACGCTGTCAACGACTCCGGATTGCGCGCCCGGGGCGCGGCCCTGCTGCTCATCGAGCTCGACGGCTTCGGCATCGACGAGCAGACCGCCGAGCTCACGACCGCGCTCACCGTCGCGGGTGCGCGGGTGCGGGTCGAGAGCGACGCGGATGCCGAGGAGCTCTGGGAATTGCGACGCTCGGGCCGTCGTCTGGGCGAGGGAACCTGGTTCGTCGGGGGCGACGTCGCCGTGCCCAAGTCGCGCATCGCCGAGGTCTTCGCGGGCTTCCCCGCCCTCGAGGAGCGCTACGGCGTCGCCGTGAGCGCCGTCGCCCACGCCGGAGACGGCAACCTGCATCCCGTCATCACCCTGCCCATCCCCGCCGGCGCCGACCCGACCGCCGTTCCCGCGGTCCTGCACGACGCGGCCGATGACCTCGTCCGCGCGGCCCTCGCCGTCGGCGGCACGGTCAGCGGTGAGCACGGCATCGGCACGGTCAAGCGCGAGCTCGCCGCCGAGGAGCTCGCCGAGCGCGTGCGCGTCGCCCAACTCGCGATCAAGGACGCGCTCGATCCGACCGGACTCTTCAATCCCGGCAAAGCCCTCTGAAACCTGTTCTCCACAGCACCTCCCCACAGCACAAGGACCCCTCATGAATCTTCGTCTCCGGCGCCTCCTCGGCGCCGCCTCCGCCCTCACCGTCGGCGCCGTCCTGCTCAGCGGCTGCGGGGCCGGTACCGCGGCCGGCCCGGCAGAGAGCTCCACGCCGAAGCCCGGCGGCGACCTCGTCTTCCTGATCGACTCGCTCGGCGCGACCTGGATCCCCAACAACAGTTCGATCTCGAGCTACCAGGGCCAGATCTGGGGCAACCTCACCGACAAGCTGATCTACGTCGACGCCGAGGGCAACCTCAGCCCCTGGATCGCCGAGAGCTGGGACGAGAACGCCGATAAGACGCAGTTCACCCTGCATCTGAAAGAGGGCGTGACGTTCTCGGACGGCACGCCCCTGGATGCCGCCGCGGTCGTCGCGAACATCGACATCTGGGCGAAGGGACGCCCCGACGACGGCATCAACCGCATCGGCCTGTTCCCCTCGGCGAACTACGTGGGCGCCGAAGCGGTGGATGCCACGACGGTGAAGGTGTCGTTCTCGGCTCCGACCCTGAGCTTCCTCCCGACCCTGGCCTACCACGGCTCGATCCTCATCTCGCCGGCCACCCTCGCCCTCCCCGCCGCCCAGCAGGCCGACCTCACGAAAGACATCGGCAGCGGCCCGTTCGTCGTCGAGAAGGTCGCCGAGGGCGACAGCGTCGTGCTGAAGAAGCGCGACGACTACGACTGGGGCCCCGAGGCCGTCGGCCACGAGGGCGCGGCCTACCTCGACACGATCACCTACAAGCAGGTCGCCGAGCCCACCCTGCGCACCGCCTCCGTCGAGTCCGGCCAGGCGCAGGTGGCGTACAACGCCAGCCCGCAGGATCTGGAGGCGTTGAAGCAGGAGGGGCTGACCGTCGAGACGCCCCGCTACCTCGGGTTCGTGAACGGGTACGCCCTGAACACCTCGGTGGCCCCCTTCGACGACGTCAAGGTGCGCCAGGCCGTGCAGCACGGCATCGACCGTGACGAGATCCTCTCCACGGTCTACACCCCCGACTGGTTCGCGGCCGAGTCGCTGTTCCAGAGCACGGCGCCCGAGGCCACCGACCACACGGCGGACTTCGCGTACGACCCCGACAAGGCCGCGGCGCTGCTCGACGAGGCGGGCTGGACGAAGGGCGCCGACGGCGTCCGCACGAAGAACGGGCAGAAGCTGTCGTTCACGCTCTACCCCAACCCGTACCTGCAGGCCTCGCAGTCCGTCGACGAGCTGGTCGACCAGCAGCTGACGAACCTCGGCTTCGAGGTGAACCTCGAGACCTACGACGTTCCGACCTACGGGCAGAAGGTCATCGGCAACGCCGCGGTCCCCGCGACCGAGATCACGCGCAGCTTCGTCGACGTCGGAACAGTCGCCGGGGTCCTGACCTCGCAGAAGAAGGGCGACGAGGACTGGTTCAAGGTCGGCACCTCGGATGCCACACTCAACGACCTCTCGACCCGCATCGCCACGGCGACCGACCGCGACGCCCGCGCGAAGGTGGCCGACGAACTGCAGGGCTACGTCCTTCAGCAGGGCTACTTCGTGCCGCTCACGCAGATCGTCCAGCGCGTGTACGTGCAGGCGCCCGAGGTGAACGGCGTCTCGTACAACGGGCTCGCCTACGCGTACTACCTGGACGCCTGGCTCAACGGCTGACGTCCTCCCGGCCTTCGCGACAGAAAGGAGAGAGCATGCTCGGCACCTACGGCCGCTTCGCGCTGCGGCGCACGGGCCAGGCGCTCGTCGTCGTGCTGCTGGCGTACCTGTTCACCTTCTCCGTGATCAGCATCCTGCCCGGCGACCCGATCACGAGCACCCTGCGCAACCCCGACAACGGCTTCACCGAAGACGACATCGCCCGCATCGTGTCGTACTACGGCCTCGACCAGCCGTGGTGGGTGCAACTGGGGGCGTCGCTCGGGCGCTTCGTCGTCGGCGACCTCGGCGTCTCCCTGCGCTCGAACCTGCCCGTCGGAACCCTCGTGCTCGACGCGCTCGGCTCGACGCTCAGTCTCGCGGGGGCCGCCCTTCTGGTCGCCGTGGTGCTGGCCGTCGCGATCGCGTACGGCACGCAGTTCCTCCCGCCCCGGTTCGGTCAGGGAGTGCTGCGCTCGCTGCCCTCGCTCTTCCTCTCGGTGCCGAACTTCGTGATCGGCCTGCTGCTGATCCACGTGTTCGCCTTCGGGCTCGGGCTGTTCAGCATGATCGACACCGAGACGCCCTGGGGAACGTTCTTCGCCGCGGTGGCTCTCGGCATCCCGGTCTCGGCCCAGCTCGCCGAGGTGCTCATCGCCTCGCTCGACCACGAGTCGCGGCAGGAGTACGTCGCGGTGGCCCGCTCGCGCGGCCTCGGGCAGGGCGCGCTGTTCCTGCGTCACCTCGTGAAGCCTTCGGCGCTACCGACGGTGACCGTGCTCGCGCTGATCGTCGGCGAGCTGCTGGGCGGCGCGCTCATCACGGAGGCGATCTTCGGTCGCGTGGGCATCGGGACCCTCGTGGAGCAGGCCGTCGCGAGCCAGGACCTTCCGGTGCTGCAGGCGGTGGTCTCTCTCGCGGCGATCGTGTTCGTCGTGGTCAACCTGATCGCCGACCTGGCCTACCCGCTCCTCGACCCGCGGGTGTCGATCGGTTCGCGCGGGCGCGCGGTCGCCGCCCCCGCGGTCGACGAACCCGCACCGCTGCTCCGTGAGGAGGTGAGCATCGTATGACCGCCGCACCCCTGTCCCCGGTCGCGGCCCCGGTGCCGCCCGCGGCCGACCCGTCGCCGGGATCGGTGTCGGGATCCGCCCCGGGCGGGCCGCTCGCCCACATCCGTGGCATCCGTCTGTCCGTTCCGGTCGACGTGATCGTCTCGTTCGCGGTCGTCGCCGTGGTCGTGGCGTTCTCGCTCGCGCCGTGGCTCTTCACCGCGCAGAATCCGGCGCAGGGCGTGCCCGCCGACAAGCTGCAGCCGCCGAGCGCGGCGCATCTGCTGGGCACCGACCACCTCGGTCGCGACCTGTTCGCGCGCATCGTCTTCGGCGCGCAGTCGTCGGTGACGAGCGCCCTGGTCGCCGTGGCGATCGGGGTCGTCGTCGGGGGCCTCATCGGCTTGCTCGCCGGATTCCTCGGCTCGTGGACCGACACCGTGCTCGCCCGCCTCGTCGACGTGCTGTTGGCGATCCCGGCGTTCCTGCTCGCCGTCGTGATCGTCAGCTCGCTCGGCTTCCAGACGATCAACGCCGCGATCGCGACGGGCGTCTCGGCCGTGGCGGTGTTCGCGCGGGTCATGCGGTCCGAGGTGCTGCGCGTGCGCTCGTCGGTGTTCGTCGAGGCGGCGCGGTTGCAGGGCGGATCGACCCTGCACGTGCTGTTCCGGCACGTGCTCCCCAACGCCTCGCGCTCGCTCATCCCGCTCGCCGTGCTGCAGTTCGGGCTGTCGATCCTCGTCATCGCGGGGCTCGCCTTCCTCGGCTACGGCGACCCGCCCCCGGCATCCGACTGGGGTCTGCTCATCTCGGCGGGCAAGGACTACCCGCGCGCGCCGTGGCTCGTCGTGTGGCCGGCCCTGGTGACCGTGGCCACCGTGCTCTCGATCAACCGCATCAGCCGCTGGCTTCGGAGGACGTCATGACCCTCACCCTTCCCCTGCAGCCCGACACCGGCACGGCGACTCCGCTGCTGCGCGTCGAGAACCTGTCGGTGTCATACGGCCGCACCCCCGTGGTGCACGACGTGTCGTTCTCGATCCCGCGCGGCGGCAGCCTCGCGCTCATCGGCGAATCCGGGTCGGGGAAGTCGACGATCGCACGGTCGGTGCTGCGGCTGCTTCCACGCGGCACCGGTCGGGCGAGCGGGCGCGTGGAGTTCGCCGGCGACGAGGTGCTGGGGCTTCCCGAGGCGCGGTTCCGGCCGTTCCGCGGCCGCCGCATCGGTTTCGTCCCGCAGGACCCTTCGCACGCGCTCAACCCCGTGCGCACGGTCGGTGCGCAGGCGCTCGAGGCGGCGGCGCTGACCGACGCCCTCGACCGCCGCGCGGCCGTCCTCGACATCTTCGCCCGGGTGGGTCTGCCCGACCCGGCCCGCGTCTACGACTCCTACCCGCACCAGCTCTCCGGCGGCATGCTGCAACGCGTGCTGATCGGTCTCGCGGTGCTGCCGCGGCCCGATCTGCTCGTGGCGGACGAGCCCACGAGCGCCCTCGACGTCACGATCCAGAAGCGCATCCTCGACCTGCTCGGCGAGCTGCGCAACGAGCTCGGCATCGGCCTGCTGCTCATCACGCACGATCTCGCGATCGCCGCCGAGCGCACCGACGAGATCGTGGTGCTCAAGGACGGGCGGGTCCAGGAGGCGGGCGCCACCGGAGACGTCTTCGCCGCGCCGACCTCGGCGTACACCCGCCAGCTGCAGGCCGACGCCCCGGCCCTCAACCCCGACCGCTACCGTCACGCCGACGGGCGCGGGGTCGACGCGTGGACCACCGACACCACCGCCGCCCGCATCGAGGTGCGCGAGATCTCGAAGAGCTTCGTCGTCGACGGCACCGCTCGAGCCGCCGTGGCCGGGGTCTCCTTCCGCGTCCCGCCGGGCACGACCCACGCGCTCGTGGGCGAGTCGGGTTCGGGGAAGACCACCACCGTGCGCCTGCTGCTGGGGCTCGAGACCCCCGACGCCGGCGAGATCCTCGTCGACGGCGCGGCGGTGACCGGGCGCACCGAGGCCGAGCTCCGCGGCATCCGTCGTCACCTCCAGCTCGTGTACCAGAACCCCTTCACCTCCCTCGATCCCACGTGGAGCGTCGGGCGGATCATCCGCGAACCGCTCGACCGGTATCGCGTCGGCACGCGCGCCGAGAGGTCCGCCAAGGTCGCCGAAGCCCTGGATGCCGTGGGCCTGCCGCCGCAGCTCGCTCGCCGCCGCCCCGACGCGCTGTCGGGCGGCCAACGTCAGCGCGTCGCGATCGCGCGCGCCCTGGTGCTCGAGCCCGACGTCATCGTGCTCGACGAGCCGACCTCGGCCCTCGACGTCACCGTGCAGGCGGGGGTGTTCGACGTCCTCCGCCGCCTGCAGCGCGAGCGCGGCCTCACCTACCTGTTCGTCTCGCACGACCTGGCGCTCGTGCGGCAGATCGCCGACACCGTCTCCGTGCTCCAGGGCGGACGCGTGGTCGAGGCCGGGCGCGTGGCCGACGTGCTCTCGCACCCGCGCGAGGAGTACACGCGCGCCCTCGTCGACGCGATCCCGTCCCCCGATCTCCGGAGCTCCCGATGACCGTTCTCGCCCCCTCCCGTCCCGTGCTCGTCCGGGCCTTCAGCGCGCCGAAGGGGTTCGGCGACCAGACCCTGCGCGAGCGCCGTCCGGACGCGATCGAGCTGCTCGGCGGCATCCCGGATCCGTCCGTGCTGCCGACCGCCGAACTCACCGAGGCCACGGCCCGCGTGCTCGCCCGGCCCGGCGCGCCGTCGCTGCAGTACTCGCGGACCGAGGGCATCCCGGCGCTGCGCGAGTGGATCGCCGCCCACGAGGGCGTGGCCGTGGAGCGGGTGCTCGTCACCAACGGCGGATTCCACGGGCTCGCCATCGCGGTGCAGACGGTGCTGGAGCGCGGCGACCTCGTCGCGGTCGACAACCCGGTGTTCCCGCTGTTCCTGCGCGGGCTCGAGCTCGTCGACGCGCGCGTGCTGCCCATCCGCGTGGGGGCGGAGGGGCTCGACGTCGATGCGCTCGCCGCGGAGCTGCGCGCCGGAGCCCGGCCCGCCGCGGTCTACACGGTGCCCGAGTTCCACAACCCGTCCCAGTCGTCGCTGCCCACTGCTCGCCGCCGGGAGCTCGTCGACCTGGCCGAGAAGTACGGCTTCGTCGTCTTCGCCGACGACCCCTACCGCGAACTGCGCTTCCACGGCGAGCCCGAGTCGCTCGTCCCGTTCCACGACTCCGACCACGTCATCCACGTCAACACCTTCACGAAGACCCTCGGCCCAGGTCTCCGCCTGGGCTGGGTCGTGCTCCCCGAACGCTTGGTCCCGGATGCCGTGGCCCTGCGCAGTCGCCAGGATTCGCACTCGTCGACGCTCGTGCAGGCCGTGGTCGCCGAGTTGTTGACGGGGGACGCCGGGCTGTTCGACCGGGTCCTCACGGGCGCGCGGGAGCTGTACCGGTCGCGGGCGCACGCCCTGGCCGAGGTGCTCTCGGCATCCGGTTCCTTCGACGTCACGGTGCCCGACGGCGGACTGTTCCTCTGGCCGCGACTCGTCGACGACCGGGTGGATGCCGATCGCCTCGCCGCCGACGCGAGCGCCGAGGGCGTGGAGTACCAGCGCGGCTCGTTCTTCCCCTCGGGGCCGGGGCCGGGGACCGATGCCGACCGGCACCTGCGCCTCGCCTACGGCGACACATCGGAGGAACTGCTGCGCGAGGCGGCGGCGCGGCTGGTGCGGGCGGTGGCGCGGCAGCGCTGAGCCGCGCGGCGACCCGCCAAGCTGGGCGTGAGGTCGTCTCGGCCGCGAGCCGCAGCGCAGTACGCTCGCCCCATGGCGGATGACGTTCGAAACATTCAGCACGCTCTCTCCACGATCAGCGAGCACTGGCAGCCCCACCGCCTGACGAGCATCAACGACTACGACGTCAAGGTCGTCAAGCTGCAGGGCGAATTCGTCTGGCACACGCACCCCGACACCGATGAGCTCTTCCTGGTGGTGAGCGGTCAGCTGACCATTCAGCTGCGCGATCGCGACGTCGTCCTCGGCCCGAACGACGTCTTCGTCGTCCCCCGCGGGGTGGAGCACTGCCCGAAGGCCGCCGACGAGGTGCACGCCCTCCTGTTCGAGCCGAAGGGCACCGTCAACACGGGGGACGCGGGCGGCGACATGACCGCCGCGCTCCAGGAGTTCGACTGAGGTCGGCGGCGGTTCGTCCGCGCGGCTCGTCCTACGCCGAAGCCGTCCATCCAAGCAACGGTCCGAGCCGACCCGCGATGTCCTCGAGGATCTGCACGTAGTCGTCGGGCGCGAGGGCGAACGGCAGCGCGAAGGCCACCTCATCGACCTGGGGGAAGGACCGCGACGCCAGCAGACGCTCGGCGATCTGCTCCGACGTGCCCACGAGATCCTCCGCGAACAGCAGCCCCTGCGGACCCTGGGGGATGCCGACGCGCCCGCGCCGTGACTCGGCGTAGGCCGCGTAGCGCTGACGCTGATCGGCCGTCGCGGTGTCCGTCGGCACGACGACCAGGCCCTGCGACACCCGCGCATTCTCGCCGTCGGGGTGCGTGTCCCGGTACAGGCGGATCTGGGCGTCCTGCTCGACGTCGAAGTCGGTCGCGGTCGTGGAGCGGATCACGCTGCTGGTGAGCAGGTGGAAGCCGTTCTCGGCCGCCCAGGTGGTCGAGGTCGGGCTCCCCGCGCCGTACCAGAGGCGGTCCGCAAGACCGGGGGAGTGCGGCTCGATCCGCTCCGAGTATTCTTCGATGCCCTCGGTTCCGGCGAACGGGCTGACCGAGTCGCCGGAGAGGAAGCGCCGGAGCCGTGCGAGGCGCTCGTAGCCGAACTCCTCGTGGTCGGCGGTGTCGGGGTACAGCGCCGGGGCGATCTCGTCGAGACGCCGGGGAGGACCGACCGAGAAACCGGGCTCCAGTCGCCCGCCGGTGAGCACATCGACGGTGGCGAGGTCCTCGGCGAGGCGGAACGGGTTCTCCCACCCGAGGGGGATCACGGCGGTGCCGAGCCGGATGCGGCTGGTGCGCTGGGAGGCCGCGGCCAGCATCGCGACGGGGGACGAGATGCCGTACTGCAGGTGCCTGTCGCGCAGCCAGGCGCTGTCGAACCCGAGGCGTTCGCCCCGCTCGATGATCGACAGCGTCGTCTCGTGCCCGACGCGCGGGTTCTCGCGGTCGAAGAGGCCGATGGTGAGGAAGCCGAGGGAGCGCAGCGGGCGGGTCATGCGGTCACGCTAGCGGGGGCTTTCGAGAGTCGGCTCCGGAGCGTCACGGATGGTCACGGGCGCTCTCTTCACCCGCATCGTCGATGCTCGTCGATGTCGCAGCGCCCGACGCGCGTCGTGGTCTACTGCGGGGGCTCGCGCGTCGACGTCCGCGACGCGGACACCGAACTCGCCGGGCACCACCACAGCCGGCGTGACACGCGCATCGACGATGTCTCGCCTCGATTCCTCGAAAGGGAACCTGCATGTCGAATCGGCCCGCTCCTCCTCGCTCCGTTCTCCGGCGCTCCGCCGCCGTCCTGGTCACCGCGGCCGTCGCCGCCTCCATTGCTCTGGGAGGTGCCGTCTCCGCGCAGGCCGCGTCGGCGACCGTCACCGCGAGCCCCACGACGGTCACCGCCGGTGGACTGACTCTCCTGACCGCGCAGGGCTTCACCCCCGCCGACACGCTCTCGTTCGATCTCGACGGTGCCCCGCTCACGACCTCTCCGCTCAACGGCAGCACGGAGACCACCGATGCAAACGGCGACTACGACGGTGACGCCTGGATGCCCGACAGCCTGTCCGCGGGAACGCACACGATCTCCGTCACCGACGCGAGCGGGTCGGCCGTCGCCTCCACGACGATCACGGTCGTGCCTCGCCCGACCGCGTCGGTGACTCCGGCGTCGCTGGCGCTCTCCGACTACCTCGCGACCGGGGTCACGGCGACCTTCTCGGGATTCACGCCCGGTGACACGGTCTCCTTCGGCATCTCGGATGCCACGTCGGGAACCCAGCTCTCGACGACCGCCGTGGCGGACGCGAACGGCCAGGCGACTCTCTCCTACGTCCCGACCGCCGGAAGCGCCTACGCACAGGTCGGTACGTTCCATCTCATCGCGGCAACGGGTGATCTCAGCATCGTCTCGGAAGAGGTCAGCTTCGAGGTGACGGCGGACCCCGCCCCGAGCAGCGGGACCACCCCCCTCGTCGCTCCCGTGGACACCCCGGTCGCGCCCGCCGCGACGCCGGTCAAGCGAGCGGCGACCTTCACCGGCTGAGCGCGGACGTCCACTCGTTCCGGGCCGGGACGCACGTCCCGGCCCGGAACTTCGATCACGACACCGGAGACGTCCCGTGCCCTTTCGCTCGCCCGCCCGCATGCAGCTCGGAGCCGTGGCGCTCCTCTCCGTCCTCCTGCTCACCGGTTGCGTTCCCCCCGGCTCACCCGACACGACGGACGCATCGACGAGCGCCCTCCCGGCCGTCGAGGAGCCGACGAGCGCTCCCGGGCCCAGCGCGGCGGCGGTCCCCGCGACCTCCGCGACCGCGATCGGGGATCGTCTCGCGATCTCTCCTCAGCCCGGTGCAGACGCGGTGCAGACCCTGTCGAATCCGCAGGAGTCAGGGGCACCGTTGACGTTGCTCGTCGTCGCGCGCCACGACGACTGGCTCGAGGTCTCTCTCCCGCAGCGGCCGAACGGCAGCACGGGGTGGGTCCGCGAGGGCGACGTCGCCCTTCACGCACTCGTGTACAGCCTGGAGGTCTCGACCGGCCAGAACACTCTGACGCTCAGGGAGAACGCGCAACAGGTGAAGACCTACCCCGTGGCCACGGGCACGGGCGGGACCCCGACGCCCCATGGCTCTTTCTTCCTCACCGAGCTCATCGAGCCGACGAACGAGGGCTACGGGCCGTACGCCTTCGGGGTGTCCGCGTTCTCCGAGGTGCTGACGAGCTTCGGTGGTGGCCCGGGCCAGATCGGGCTGCACGGCACCGACGACGAGGGGAGCATCGGTCAGTCCGCCAGCCACGGCTGCATCCGCATGTCGAACGACGACATCACCGAACTCGCGGGGCGCCTTCCCCTCGGAACGCCGATCACGATCGGTCCCTAATCGTGGCCTGTGGTGATTCCCTCGCCAGTATCGGGTGATCTTCGGTTCTGAGGGGGCGCTTCTCCGACGACCTCCCCGATCACCCCGAGCTGCGTCTTCGCGAGTCCGCGCGCCGGTGGGCGCGGTCGGCAGCCGCGGGCGTCGACGGGGAACCGTACCTTCGCGCTCACCTCGACACGCTCGCCGAGCTGCGCGCCGCGGCCGGCGAGGGGGAATGAGCCCGCGCACCGACCACCTCCGCCGGGGACGCTCATCGCCCACGTCGTCATCCGACGTGAGACGGCACCGGCTGAGCCGCGGACGTTCGTCAGCGCTGGATGACGAGCTTCGCGTCCGGCACGGGGGCGTCGGGCGCGACGTCGAAGACGTAGGCGACGCCGTCGCTCATGAAGTTCGCGGCGCTGATCGTGCTGTCACGGACGTGGACGTACGGGTCGGGCCGTTCGGCGAGGGCCGCTGCGACGACATCGGCGCTGTCGACGGCGGTGATCCAGTTGTCGATCTGGAAGAGCAGCTGCCGAGGCCGCGCAGGCTCGGACGCCGGGCCGTTACCGGTCCATACCGGCGCGCCGCCGGCCTTCGTGTAGGTCTCCGCAGCCTCGGCGAGGGCACGCGTGTCGTCGGGGAGGTCCCAGACCTCGCTCCGGTCGATCATGTCGGCTTGCTCGGGGGTCAGGCCGTCGTCGTCCTGCTTCCATTCGCCGACCCAGACGCGGGGGAGGATGCGCGTCTTCCCCGAGGACACGTCGTCGGGTACGTCGGCTGCGGACCCGAGCTCGGTCACCGGGACGATGAGGCACCGGTTGGCCACGTCATCCGGGTCCCAGAACTCGCACACGTCGTCGCTCTCGCATGTGAAGACGAGGAGCACGTGTCCGGCGGGGACGCGGCGAAGCCACGGTCCGGCTGACAGCTGAAGGAGCGGGCTCAGCGCGGTGCCGCACTGCCCGCAGACGGGCCACGCCGCCGGGTCGAGGCCGAGGGGGATGCCCCCGAACCAGCTCACCCCCGCCGCCGGGTGCGAAGGCTTCCGGACGGTCCACTGCGGTACCCAGATCTCCATCGCTCGACGATAACGCGGTGATCCGCGTCCCGGCTCTGCGACGTCAACGATCGCGAGACAGAACCGCTCGACCGACGTCGCCCGCGCCCGTCGCTCGCTCGACCACCTCGCCCAGCGTGCCGAGCATGCTTACCGGCTGACGGCCCCGGCCCAGCCCACCCGCAGTTGGAGAAAGGACGATCATCGTCGCGGGGGTGGGGGCCGGGTTGATTCAGCGCTGAGAGAGCTGAGGAACGACCGCGAGTCGGGGACCGGTCGCGGTGGCGGCACCCCGGACGAACTCCTCCAGTTCGTCGAGGCTGTCGAGGCGGTGTGCATCGACGCCGTAGCCGCGGGCGACGGCGCACGGGTCGAGGCCGGGGAGGTCGAGGTAGCCGCCGTCGGGGACGTCCATGATCCGCGAGAAGCGCTGCAGCGCTCCGTACTCCTCGTTCTGGGGGATCACGAAGGTCACCGGGATCCCATAACGAGCCGCCGTCCACAGCCCGGCCGGGGTGTACTGCATGGCGCCGTCGCCGATCAGCGCCACGACCGGTCGGGCGGGGTCGGCGAGTTGCACCCCGATCGCCGCGGGGAGCCCCCAACCGAGTCCGCCGTTGGCGGGGAAGTAATACGACTGGGCGCGATCGACGGTGAACCGCGCCCACATGGTGTCGGCGGAAGTCCATTCCAAGACCACCACGGCGTCATCGGGCTTCGCGCGATCGACGGCGTCGAGGATCGCCTGCGCCGAGTGGCGTCCCTCGACCGTCGGGGGAGCGGCATCCGGAGCGAAGGCACCGTCCGCGGGACTGTCGCCCTCGCGCACCCGTGCCGACAGACGTGCCGCCGCATCGACAGGGTCACCCACGTGGATCGCTCCCGTCGCCGCGCGCGCCGCCTCGCCCGGGTCGGACGTGACACCGACGAGGCGCATTCCCGGACGGAGAGGCGCACCCTCGACGAACTGGTGGTAACGGAAGACGGCCGCGCCGAGGGTGAGGACCACGTCGTGCTCGGAGAGGAGTTGCGCGACGGCACCGAGACCGGTCGGCAGGATGCCTCGGAAATGAGGGTGCCGGGTGGCGAACGGCGCCCGCGAGGGACTCGGTGCGACCCACACCGGCATCCCACGCCGCTCGCTGAGCGCCCGTGTCGCCACCCACCCGGCCGCGGTGTCGACGCCCGGCCCGAGGACGAGAACCGGCGAGGAGGCGGCATCCAGTGCCGCCACGATCTCGTCGATGCTCGCCTCGGACAGCACCGGTGTCGCCGCCACCGAACGCGCCGGGAGGCCGGCAGAAACCTGCTCGTCGGCCGGTCGCGTCCAGTCGTCGAGTGGAATCGAGACGTACGTCGGGCCGGTCGGGGCCGACATCGCCAGCAGCGCCGCCTGGGACACCACCACGGGGACGTCCGCGGGGCGCAGCGGCTCGGCCGACCACTTCACCAGCGGATCCGCCAAGCGGGTGGCATCCACGTTCGTCAGCATCGCGTTGAGCGGAACGTAGCGCCGGCTCTGCTGGCCCGCGATGACGAGCACTGGCGCGTGGGCGGCGGCACTGTTGGTCAGGTTCCCCATGGCGTTTCCCGTGCCCGACGACGAGTGCAGGTTGACGACGCCGAGCGATCCGGAGGCCTGCGCGTAACCGTCGGCCATCGCGACCGCCGCACCCTCCTGCAGGGCGAGGACGTACTCGATGTCGTCGGGCAGGTGCTTGAGCATCGTCAGCTCGTTGGAGCCGGGATTGCCGAAGATCCGGGAGACTCCGCGCGAACGGAGGATCTCGTAGAACGCCTGGGCGACGTCGGGAGCAGACATGGGTGAGCCTTCCGAGGGAATCAGAACGGGTAGGTCGCGACGTCGGCCTGCATCGTGACCCACTGGGTTTCGGTGAACGCCTCGATGTTGGCCTCGTGCCCGCCGAAGCGCGCACCGGTTCCGGATGCGCCGACGCCACCGAACGGTGCCTGCGACTCGTCGTCGACCGTCTGGTCGTTGATGTGCAGGATGCCGCTGGGCAGGCGGTCCGCGAGCTCGTAAGCGCGGAAGGCGTCCTTCGCGAGGATCCCCAGCGAGAGCCCGTAGTCGCTGGCGTTGACGAGGTCGACAAGCTCGTCCACCGAGCTGAATCGCGTCACGGGGGCGACGGGTCCGAAGATCTCCTTCTGGAAGGCGGCGTGCGTGGGGGTCACGTCGGCGAGCACCGTCGCCTCGAAGAACAGCCGGTCGTAGCCGCCGCCCGCGGTCACGCGAGCTCCGGCGTCGACCGTCTCGCGCACGATCGCGTCGATCTTGTCGCGCTGACGCTCATCGATGATGGGGCCGAGCGGGGCACCGGTCGAGGGGTCGCCCGCGGGGAGGGCGGCGGCTTTGGCGCTGAGCGCTTCCACGTACTCGTCGTAGATGCTGTCGTGCACGAGGTGGCGCCCGGTCGTCATGCAGATCTGGCCCTGGTGCAGGAACGACCCCCACGCACCCGCGGATGCCGCGGCGGCGACGTCGACGTCACCGAGCACGACCAGGGCGTTGTTGCCGCCGAGCTCCAGGTGCGCGCGCTTGAGGAGCTGTCCCGCCCGCGCGCCGATGATGCGGCCGGCCTCGGTCGATCCGGTGAACGAGATGATGGGCACGGCCGGGTGGTCGACGAGGGCCGAACCGACCTCGACGCCGCCCGGCAGCACCGAGAACACCCCGGCGGGTACACCGGCGGCTTCGAGCACGGCGGCGAAGAACAGGCCGCCGCTGACACTCGTGCGCGGGTCGGGCTTGAGCACGACGGCGTTACCGAGGGCGAGGGCGGGCGCGATCGAACGCCCAGACAGGATGCCGGGGAAGTTGAACGGCGAGATCACGCCCACCACGCCGACGGGGCGGCGACGGTTGAGACTGAGGCGCGGGCGGGCCGAGCGCAGGAGCTGACCGTACGGCATCATCGCGGTGGCCGCAGCGAGGTGGAACTCGTTGGCGACGAGACCCGCCTCGAAGTGCGCCTTGCCCTGGGCTGAGCCCGCCTCGTCGCTGAGCCAGCGGGCGAGGGTCCCGATGTTCTCTTCGATGATCGCCGCCGCGCGGCGCATGACGGCGGCGCGCTCCTCGGCGGGTGCGGCAGCCCACGCGCTCTGCGCGCGGCGCGCGGCCTCCACCGAGCGGTCGAGGTCGGCGGCGGTCGAGGCGGCGACGCGGCCGATCGTCTCACCGGTCGAGGGGGAAACGACCGCGGCGGTGTCGGGCGTGCTCACCCACGATCCGTCGAAGTAGCGGCCATCCCAGGTCTGCGGGTCGAAGAACGTCATCGGTCGGTCCCTTTCCAGTGGTTCAGTGAGTGAGTGCGCCGGCGCGCGCTACTTTGTCGGCAAGAGCCGCGGAGGCCTCGTCGACGGCGGCACGCTCGGCGTCGTCCAGGTAGTCGAGGGGCGCGGGCACGACCGCCCCGTCTCGAACGACGGCGAGCAGCGTCGTGTGCGAGTCGTTGCCCTCGGTATCGCGACGCCACACCGCGACCGGCATCGGTTCGCCGGCGGCGAGTCCCGCGATCGTGCGGGCGGAACCCAGCGGCGTGGTCCAGCCGGAGCTGCGGCCGGGCCGCAGGTCGGACCACCGGCGGAACCAGCCGCGCGCGTCTGCGTCGATGCGGGAACGCTGGTCGTCGGTGAGTGAGAGGGGGGATCCGTCGAGCCGGATGCCGCTCCATACCGGAACCTGTCCGTCGCCGTGCTCGCCGACGACGAGGGCGTCGATGCGGGCGGGATCCACCTGCAGGTCACGGGCGATGGCGGCGGTCAAGCGCACGCTGTCGTTGAGGCAGTATCCGAAGATGCGTTCCGGGGCGATGTCGCTGAGCTGGGCGAGGCAGGTGGCGAGCACGTCTGCGGGGTTGGTGAGGATCATCACGAGACCCGTCTCGCCCGCCAGGGCCGCGAGTGCCGGCTGCGCTGCGCGGAGTACCCCGAGATTGCCCTCGAGGAAAGCCTCGCGACTGCCGCCGGGCGTCTCGGGGAGGGAGGCGGCGAAGACGACGAGGTCGACCGGACTCTGCGCGGCGGCTTCCTCGAGCGGGACGATCGTCAGACGGGCTCGCGTGCGTCCGTCGACGATCTGCGCCTCGCGCATGTCGATCGCGTGCGCCTGGAGCACGTTGTCCTTCAGGTCGGACAGCAGGATCTCTTCGTAAGCGTCGCTCAGGGAGAGTTGGTGGGCGAGGCCGGCCCCGGTGAGGCCGGAGGCTCCGAGGATCGCGACGCGTCGCGGCGACCATGTCTGCGTCATTGCACTGTTCCTTCCGCGCCGTCCCTGGCGCCGTCTTCGATTGAACGCCTCGATGAGCGGCAGGTCCAGACGAGTTTCCGGATGCCGTCGATAGAATCTCTCTATGTCGCTGGCGGCGCGGAGGGAGAAGCCATGGCATCCGTCGATCTCGACCTGCTGCGTACGTTCGTCACGATCTACGAACGGCGGAGCCTCACACTCGCCGCCGGGGTGCTCAACGTCACCCAGCCCTCGGTGAGCTATGCGCTGGGGCGACTCCGCCGTGACCTCGGCGACACGCTCTTCGTCCGATCGGCCGCGGGCATGGTTCCCACCGCTCGCGCCGACCAGCTCTACGCCGTCGCGCGTTCGGCCATCGACGCGATAGACGACGTCGTCGAGGGGCGCGAATTCGATCCGCGCACCGCTCGCACGCGGTTCCGTGTGGCGCTCACCGACATGGGGGAGTACGCCTACCTCCCGACACTCATGCAACGCCTGTCGGCGGATGCCCCCGGGGTGAGCCTGGATGTCGTGCCCGTCGACGTCGACGTGGTCGACCGCTGGATCGCCCGCGGTGAGATCGATGCCGCTGTCAGCAGCGCAGCTCCCACCGGCCGCACGGCCACCGTCGACCTCTTCACAGAGACCTACGTGTGCGTCGCGACCTGGCCCGACGACCTGCTCGGCGTCGCGGTCGGGCCGGCCGAGCTCTCCACTCTGCGGCTGGCCGTCATCGACTCGTCGGCGGGGCACGATCGTGTCGGGCGCGCGCTCGACGATGCCGGCATCGCCCCCCTGGCGGTGTTGCGCGCGCATCACTTCTCCACGCTCCCCGAGACCCTCGTCCGTTCGGGCGGGGCGGCGATCGTGCCGCGCCGGGTCGCGGGGATGTTCGCGCGGCGCTGGCCGCTGCGCGCCCGCCCGCTCGACGGCCTGGTCGAGGACTTCCAGGTGCGGTTGTTCGCCAATCCGGTGCTGCATCCCACCACCGCCCGGCGGTGGTTCCTCGGCGTGCTCGAGCAGGCCATCCGCGCCTTCGCCGACGAGACCGATGCGGCGATCGTTGCTCAGCCCGACGCCGAAGGCATCGACGCCCGCGCGATGTGAAACGCGAGGTACGCGACCTCCTCGTCGGGCACCGACACCCATCCTCGCGATCGATGAACGTGCGCACGCGCTCCGCCGTCGTCACCGCGCCCGGATGCCGCTCCCGCATCGTCTGCGGCAGGAAGTCGTCGTCGCCCGGCATGCGTTCGGCGAACAGACGCTCGGGTTTCACCACACGCGCGACGGCGTGGGCAGGACGGGCGTCTCGACGCCGGGCTCACCGCGGGGTATCGTCGCCGGCGAGATGGTGCGACGACGCCCCTCGCTGTCGGCATCCCGGTGTCATCGACCGGAAACATGCGCGGTCGGCAGCGCGACTAAGGTCGGCCCGACGCAGCGCGACAGGAGGATGTCATGAGCCGCGTGTCGTGGAAGATCATGGAGACGCTCACCGCTGAGGCGCCGTTGCCCGCCCGGCGCCAGCGTCTGGGGCGTCACGTTCTTCGCGCCGTCGCCGGAGACTCCTTCGTGTCCTACCGGTGGACGCCGACCGGCCCGTACGCCGAGCCGGTCGGCGTCCAGTTCGATGACGCGCATCTGCGCGCGTACGACTCCCGTTTCCGACACATCGACACGATGACCCCGCGTTTTCTCGAGGCGCGTGGCGCGTCGGCGATCAGCCCCCGGCGCGATAGTCGCGACGAGTTCGTCCGCGATTTCCTGTTCCGCTCGGGCATGTTCCACGGCATGAACTACTTCGCTCCGCACCCGGTCGTCGGCTCCATCGATCTGCGCGTGTGGCGTTCGCAGCGGCGAGGCGCCTTCACACCGGACGACGTGCGCAAACTGCAGGCGATCGGGGATCTCATGCACCGACTGTGGAGCGACGAGCCGCTTGCGGCATCCGCTCTTACTCCACGGCAGAAAGAGATCGTGTCGCTGGTGGGCGACGGGCTGACCGACAAGGCGATCTGCGACCGGCTCGGCATCTCGCTGCCGACTCTTCGCACCCATCTCGCGCAGGCGTTCGCCAAGACCGGGACGCAGAATCGCACGTCGCTGGCCATGGCGGTGCGCACCCCTCGTCATTAATGACGATGCCGACGCGGCCCCGCGTCGAGGATGCTCGGTCGCACGCAACCGCTTCAGCATCCCGGGAGAGAAATGTCCACACTGCGCGCAGGGGTCTCGCCCCTGTCCCGACTCGATCGCTTCCCCCGGTGGGGATTGAGCGCGATCTCCGTCCTCACCATCGGTCTGGGCATGCTCTTCGTCCAGTACGACATCTTCAACATCAACGTCTCGTTCGTGCAGACCTGCGCGCAGATCATCGGCGGCTGCACCGCGGCCACATCGGATCAGTTCATCGGGCTCCCGATCTTCCTCAGTCTCCTGGGGTACGGAATCGGGGCGCTCGTCCTGGGGCCGATGTCCGACCGTTTCGGGCGCCACCGCCTGCTCATCATCGCGATGGTGATCACGGGGCTGGGGTCGCTGTTCTCGACGTTCGCCGGGGACGCGACATCTTTCAGCCTTTCGCGACTCGTGACCGGCATCGGCATCGGCGCCGACCTGGCGATCATCAACGTGTACGTCAGCGAGATCGCGCCGCGGCGCATGCGCGGGCGTTACACGAGCGTCCTGTTCTTCATGGCTGCTCTCGGCTCGGCGCTGGGCATCTGGCTGGGTCTGTTCCTCACCACCCCCATGACGCCGTGGCCTCAGGGGCTGCCTTTCGCGTTGGCATCAGACTCCTTCACGTCGGGCTGGCGCTGGGTCTACGCCGTGGGAGCGATCCTGGCCGCCGTATCGATCGTCCTGCGCATCGCCCTTCCCGAGTCACCGCGGTGGCTCGCGACCCGAGGCCGTGACGCCGAGGCCGCCGCGGTCGTCGAGCGCATGGAGCAGCTTGCAACGCGTCGTCACCCGCTGCTTCCCGCGTCCCCCGAAGACAGCAGCAGCACCGAGGTCGCTACGGGCGGCACCTGGTCGGGCGTGCGCGAACTCCTGACGTCGCCCGTGTATCTTCGTCGCCTGCTCGTGATCGGCGCGGCCTGGCTGCTGGGATACGTGACGCTGTACTCCTTCGCCGGGGCGTTCACGTCGGTGCTGGTGCGCCAGGGCTACACCGCGCCGGAGGCCGGAATCGTGAGCGCCGTGGGTCTCACCGGCTTCCTCGCAGCGGCAGTGGTGGCCCGCTCGGTCGTGGACCGCATCGAGCGCAAGTGGTGGATGCTCATCGGCGGCGCGATCACCGTCGTGGGTGCCGTCATCGTCGTGGCCGGGGGAGGGGCGACCGTCATGACGTTCCTGGGGGCCATCCTCGTCTTCTTCGGGCAGAACATCTGGGTCCCCGCGCAGTACGCGCTCACGGCCGAGAGCTTCCCGACACGCTTCCGCACGACCGCGTACGCCCTCGCCGACAGCATCGGGCACGTCGGAGGAGGACTCGGCGTCTTCCTCCTCGTCGGGATCTTCTCGCAGTTCCCGCTGCTGGGCTCGCTCCTCGGACTCATCGCCTTCCTCGTCGTCGGCGCGCTGATCAACCTCCTCGCCCCGCGCACCCGCAACCGCTCGCTGGAGGAGATCTCCGCATGATCGCCGGGCAAACGACGACGTCCGACGATCACGGCACGTGGACGCAACTCACCGACGACGCAACGCTCTCGACCGCGTGGCGCGCAGCCGGGCCGGGCGCGTTCCCGCTCGCCGTCAAGGCGAACATCGCCGCTCGCGGCCTGCGTCGGTCGGCCGGATGCCGTGTCCTCGACGTGGCGGCGGAGGAGGCCGACGCGCCGGTGGTGGCGGCCTTCCGCCACCACGGGGCGGTGGTCGTGGGCATGGCGAACATGCACGAGCTGGCGCTCGGGGTCACTTCCGACAACGCCGCATACGGCGCCGCCCGGGTTCCCTCGGCCCCCCACCTGTCGGCTGGCGGCTCGTCGGGCGGGAGCGCGGCCACGGTCGCCGCGGGGCTCGTGCCCCTGGCACTGGGTACCGACACCGGCGGGTCCGTCTCGATCCCGGCCAGCAACTGCGGCGTCGTCGGCTTCCGTCCCAGTACGGGGCGGTGGCCGACCGCGGGGATCGTGGGGCTGTCGTGGACGAGGGACACGCCGGGGGTCTTCGCCACGACCGTCCCGCAGGCGGCGCGCGCAGATTCCTGGGTCACCGGGAGCAGGCCGGCGCCCCCCGCGGAACGGGCGCGTCTCGGCATTCCCACCGCCTTCCTCGAAGACCTGGACGCAGGGACGGAGGAAGCGTTCTTCCGCGCGATCGACGCGCGAGGGCCGGGCATCGAGGTCGTGGAGATCGACATCGCCGATGCGCTCGCCTGTGCCCGCAGGGCCGAACCTCTCGTCGTCGGGTGGGAGGCTCCCCGCGAGCTCGCGGCCGCCGCTGCTCGCGCGCTGGATCTCCCGCCGGACGAGGCGTTCGAGGTGCTCCGCGCGGGTGTCGAGACAGCTGATGTCGCCGACTTCCTCGCGGGGGTGGTGGACCGCCCGGTCTCGGCCGACGAGTACGCGGGTGCTCTGTCGCTCGTCCTCGAAGCGCGCACGCTCGCCGATGACGCGATGGACCGCGTCGGCGTCGACGCACTCGTCTTTTCGACCACGCCGGCGCCCGCACCCTTGTCAGGCGGCGGTGCCACCGTGAGACATCGCGACCGCGAAACGTCGGTCTTCGGCCTGTACACGCGACACACCGGCCCCGGGACGATCCTCGGCGCGCCGATGGTCACCGTTCCTGCACGGGTGACGGGAGCGCCGGTCGGGATCACGGTGCAGGGCCGACCTTTCGACGATGCGCGGACGTTGGGCATCGCCCGGAGGCTGCACGACGACTGGCACGATGAGGTGGCGGCGCGTGGGAGCGTCAGCGTCGAGCACGGATCCTGACGCAGTGGAGCGTCAGGCGGGCGTGCGTACCGCCGCGAAGCGGTTGCGCCGCCGCAGCGCGAATCCCAGCTTCTCGTACGCCGCGATCGCGTTCACGTTCGCCGCGGCCGCGTGCATCATCGCACGGTCCCCGCGCTGCTGGATGTGGAAGGCGACGTCGAGTACCAGGCGCGACGCGAGGCCCTGGCGCCGGTGATCGGCATCCACGGCGACGGCGCTGATCTCGGTCCACCCCGTCGGGTGCAGTCGCTCGCCCGCCATGGCGACGAGTCGACCCTCACGACGGATGCCGATGTACCGGCCGAGCTCGTACGTGCGGGGCCGGAACGGACCGGGCTGATTGCGCTCGACGATCGCGATCATGTCGGCGGCGTCGTCGGCTCCCAGCTCGATGGCCTCGTCGTCGGGACGCGTGTGCAGGGCGTCGGTCTCGACGAGCTGAACACCCTCGCCGCCGCCGAGGTACTCCCACCCCTCGGGGACGTCACCCTCGTACCCGGACAGGCCCACCTCGGCGCCGGGGCCGACGAGGTCGCGCAGGGCGTCCCAGACGCCGGGGTCGTCCCACGTGCGGACGGCGACGAAGGGCGCGACGTCGGCCGGATAGCGGCGCACCAGGTCGCCGCCGATCGCGAACGAGGAGTGGGGGCCCGCGAGCGAGTACCAGGCGGCGTTGTCGAGGACGGTGGCGTCCGCGTGCGGGATGTCGAGGGCGGGAGCGGTGGTCACCGAGACACTCTGCGCCGGTCGCGGCCGTCGCGCAAACCGGTGGTCATCGCGCGCAACGATCGGCCGTCGAGGGGACAGGGTCGGGCCAGGCTACGTGACGGGCCGTGACGTCGGGAGACACCGTGTTTCCTTGTGGACGCCAGGTCGGCGAGGTCGGCGCATGCTGGAGGGGATGGCATCCGGCCCCCATCGCCCGAGGAGAACGATGAGCCAGGTCGATCGAGAACCGGCCGCGTGGACGATCGAACGCGTCGACTGGGACGACGAGCGGGCGGTGGCGCTGCGCGCGGCGATGGACGACGAGATCGGCCCGCGATACGCCGAGGTGTTCGCGGCGTTCGACGACGAGACGGCCGCGCTGCTCGCGGAGGACTTCGCGGTCGACCCGGCCACGATCGTCGACGTGATCCTCGTGCTCGACCGTGCCGGTGAGCCGGTCGGTCACGCGGCCCTGCGTGCCCTCGGCGCCGAATTCGAGGTCAAGCGAGTGTTCGTGGAGCGCCGCGCGCGCGGGCGCGGGGCGAGCCGCATCCTCATGGCCGAGCTGGAGCGTCTCGCGCGGGTGCGCGGGGCCGAGCGTCTCATCCTGCAGACGGGCGATCGCCAGCCCGAGGCGATCGCCCTGTACGAGCGCATCGGCTACCGCGCCATCCCGGTGTTCCCGCCGTACGTGCGGTTCGCGGGGTCGCGGTGCTTCGCGAAAGCGCTCGGGGTTTCGGGCCGGTAGTCCGCGGAGCCGTCGGCACGCTCTCTGTCGGCGCCTTCCCTCGGGCTCATCGGGGAAGAGGATGTCCTCGCGCGCATCCTGGTGCTCCCGGGTGACGCCGGTCACCGCGTCGCGGGTGGGCCTGTCACCATGGGTCCATGCCCGTCATCGAGTCCCGATGTGTCGTCCCGGTCGCGCCGGACGTGGCGTTCGCCGTCTCGCAGACCACGGGCGAGATCCGCAAGCGCTGGGATCCCTTCATCCGTCGGCAGCACTTCGTCGACGGCGCGACCGCCCCGGCGAAGGGGGTGCGGACTTTCACGGTGCAGCGCTTCGGCTTCCGGATGGAGAGCGAGTACGTCTCCTACAACCCGCCGTCGAACGTCGGCATGAAGATGACGAAGGGGTCCTGGTTCTTCGAGCGCCTCGCCGGCGGATGGAAGTTCACGCCCGTCGCCGACGACCCCGGCAGCACCCTCGCCGTCTGGCGGTACAACTTCGCCTGTCGCCCGAAATGGTTGGCGCCGATCGCCGAACGGATCGGCGTGATCGTGCTGAAGCGCGACATGGACCGGCGGATCCAGGGCTTCGCGAGAGGGTGTTCCGACCCGCTCGTGCTGGCGGCGGTGCGCTGACCGCGGGCCCGGACCCGCGTCCGCCGTCGCCCCTCAGCCGCGATGCAGGGCGGTGAAGCCGCCGACCGCCACGAGGCATCCGCCCCCGATCCGCCGGAAGAGCCTCATGCGCGAAGGCGCATGGACGATCGACGCACGGGCCCAGCTCGCGCCCACCGCCCACGCGGCATCCGACATCAGACCGAGGACCACCGGAACCGCGGCCAACAAGACCATCTGGGTTGTCGCCGGGACCGACGACGACGCGTCGACGAAGGTCGGGAGCAGTGCGGCGAAGATGATGTAGACCTTCGGGTTCGTCACGCCCACGACCACCGCAGCAAGGAAGGATCTGATGCCCGAGCGGTCGGTGACGGCCCGTGGCGCGGCGGCCGTCGGATGGGCTGTGCGTCCTGCCGTCACGATGGCCGTCACCCCGAGCACCACCAGCACCGCCGCGCCGAGATAGCGCATGGCCTCGACGATGACGGCGGACTCGGTCACCAGGACACCCAGCCCGAGGGCGATGAGCAGGCCGGCGATCAATGCTCCCGCGGCGTTGCCCGCTGCACTCAAGAGGGCCGCTGCGCGTCCTCTCGCCAACGCCTGCCCGACGATGAAGATCACGCTCGGGCCGGGCACGAGGATGAGGAGCACCGTCGCCGCAGCCACGCCGAGGAACTGAACCGCAGACATGGAAGCACAATAGGACGTGCGGGTAGGATTCAGGCCCCCGCGCCCTCCCGTGCTCGCCGCAACGCCCCGCCCAGCTGCGCCGCCTGGCGCAGGGTGAGCCCGGGGATGTAGCACCGGATCAGCGCGATCGCGATGGCCGGAAGCTGGGTGGCATCCGGGTACACCATCCACAGGGGCGAGAACTCGGGCTGGAACTTCTTCTTGAAGTTCGCGAGCGATCGGAAGCCGTAGGCCGGCTCGAGCAGGGCGCTCAGGGTGTCGAGCCCGCGGTCCCAGGGGCTGCGGTCGTGCTCGGCCACCGTCGAGTGGCGGGCGAGCGGCGATCCCGACAGGCTCATCACCGTCATCCCGTCCGCGCGGAGCTGCTCGACGGCGCGACCGATGAGGAACTCCATCACGCCGTTCATCGCCTCGTCGCGGCGGCGCATGACGTCCAGAGCGTATCCGGCGACGGCGCCGTCCCGGTGGATCGGGATCCAGCTCGTGAACGCCACGATGCGGCCGTGCGCGTCGCGGGCCAGCAGGAGGCGAACGGACGTGTCGTCGATCTGGTCGGTCGAGCCGAGCGTGAAGCCCATCTCGGGGATGGTCTTGTCGGCCACCCAGGCCTCGGAGATGTCGCGGATCCCGCTGCGTTCGAGGAACGACAGCGCGCTCCAGCGGGTCCATTCCGCCGTGACGCCCTCGCGCTCTGCCCGGTTGGTCGCGGTGCGCACGTCCTGACGCTTCTTCCCGGCGGGCGTCCACGTCGTCGGGTCGAGGAAGGCCTCCTCGGCGACCTGTAGGCGCGGCCATCCGAGCGGCTCGAGGCGCGTCCGGTCGGCTTCGTCGACGCTGTAGAACACCGGGGTCCAGCCGTGCCGTTCGCAGAAGTCGACGAAGTCGCGCCCCACCGTGTCGGCGTCGCGATCCGGCCCGAACGGGCCGCCGAGGGTCACGGCGAACCCGCCGCGGACGCGGTAGGCCACGGCGGCTCGGGCGTCGGGTGAGAACCAGTACGAGTTCCCCTCCCACAGGGCCATGTGACCGAGGGTGTCAGCCGAGCCCGCGGAGAGCAGCGCCTGCGCGCGACGGCGGTCGGGGGTGCCCGCCTCGGCGCGGGAACCGGCGATGAATCGCACCGTCGCGACGACGACCGCGATCCAGAACAGCAGCGGCGGGAGGTACCACGCGGCCTGCGCCGCCCCCGTCACGGGCACGAAGGCGAGCGCCTCCGCGGGCAGCAGCGACGGCGGCACGAGCCGCAGCGGCAGCGAGGCGATCAACGTCGACAGGTCCGGCCACGGGCGGAATCCCCCCGAGAAGGCCAGGATGCCGACGAGGGCCAGGGCCGAGCAGGCGACCGCCGCGCCGGCGATCGTCGCCACGAAACGGCGGCGCACGGCGCGGGCGGACGGGATCTGGGCGGCGGAGCGGAAGCGCACGAGGACGACGGCCGCTGCCAGGGGGAGGATCGCCCCGACGACCATGCTGAGCACGGTCTGCCAGGCGTTGACGACGGCGAAGGCGGCGCGCACGTCGGCGAGCTGCTCGAGGGTGTCGATCTCGCTCACCGTCACCACGCCGACCATGGCGACGAAGGTCAGCACGTTCACGACGACGGCGAGGTGCAGCGCCCCGCGGCGTCCGCGCAGGATTCCCCACGCCGCGATCAGCAGGACCAGTTGCGGCAGGAGGGCGACCCACCCGGCCCACGGCTGGAGCTCGGCGTAGGCGGTGACGACGGAGGGGCACGGCGCGGCATCCGAACCGATCGCGCACACGACGCCGTTCACGGTCGCGAGGGGGTCGTACGACAGCCAGCCGTAGACCGAGAGGAGACCGGCGCCCGAGCCCCAGAGCGTCGCGATGACCGGGCCGACGGCGATGATCGCCGTCAGCGCGGCCAACAGCACGCGCTTCTCCCGCAGGGAGCTGCGCAGCACGCCGGGGGCGCTCGATCCGCCCAGGAGCAGTCCGACGCCCGCGCCGACCGGCAGGGCGATGAGCGTGTACATGTCGCTCGCCGAGGCGGCGTAGAGGAACAGGGTGAGCGCGAACACGACGCTGCCGAGGCGGATCCGTCGGCGCCACAGCGGAGAGGCGAAGCAGCTCGCCGCCATCGCGACGGTGAGGAGCCCGGCGATCGGGGGAGCTCCCGACACCGGCACGTCGTTCAGCGGGATCGCGGGGATCACCTGCTGCTCGAACACGCCCACGGCGAGGCCCAGGACGCCGACGACGAGGCCGCCGCCGAAGAAGGTCGCGAGCAGTCGGCGGGTGCCGAATGCTCCCTCCGCGAACCCGCATACCAGGAGGGTCGCCGCGAGGATCACCGCCAACGTGGGGACGTGATCGACCCGCAGGAGCGAGAGGAACATGTCGCGCAGGTCGAACGGACCGGTTCCCACCCGCGAGACACCGGTGCGCATGCTCGCGAGGCTGACGAGCGCCACGGCCGCGGCGATGGAGAGGGTTCCCAGGCGCCGCCGGAGGAACGCGGCGGACCCGCGCGGGCGGAGCGGGAACGTCGCCGACGAGACCTCGGGGGTCGCCGTGGCGCGCTCGGGGAAGGTGGACACCTGGGACATCGGTCCTCCGTCTGACGGGGACGCCGGGGGCCCGGCATCCCTCTCCATGTTTCTCGTCGCGGCATCCGGGCACATCGGCCATTCGGACCGGGGCGTCATCCGATCGGATGACATGCCGTGTGCCGACCGGGTCAGGGTGTCCGCACGCGAGCGGGCCACAGCCGTCGCACCAGCAGCGGACCGGCGATGCCGTGCAGGATGACGCTCCCGAGCACGACCATGCAGGTCGCGGCGAGCACGAGGAAGCCCTCCTCGCCGGGCAGGGCGTTGGCGGCGATGAGCCCGAAGACGATGGATGCCGCCCCTCGGGGCCCCATCGCGGCGACGAAGAGTCGTTCCTTCGGGGTCGCCTCGGTGCCGATGAGCGAGAGGAGCACGGGGAGGAACCGCCCCACGGTCAGGGCGACGAGGGCGAGGACGATGGCCGGCCACCAGTTGTACGTCTCGCTGAGCAGGACGATCGAGGCGAAGCCGAAGGCCAGCCACAGCAGCAGGTTGAGGAGCCACGAGAGATCGTCGAGCAACGCGATCTCGGCGGTGGCGAGCGCGTCGGTCCCGCGCGTGAGCCGCACGGCCACACCGGCGACGAACACGGCGACGAAGCCGTTGCCCTGCAGCGCGAGCGCGAGGCCGAAGACGATCAGGGGTGCGGCGATGAACGCGATCCGCATGCTCTGCGGCTCGGTCCACCCCCGACGATCCGCGAAACGGATCGCCCCGCCGATCGCCGTGCCCGCGGCGGCGCCGACGACGATCGCGATGAGCCCGGCGGGGGCGGCGACGGCGAAAGCGCGGCCGGCGTCCGAGGTCGTTCCGGCGGAAGCGAAGGCGACCGCTCCGAGGAGGAACGGCGAGACGAGGCCGTCGTTGTAGCCGCTCTCGATGCTCAACCAGCGGCGTACGCGCGCCGGGACGCGCTCGTCGCGGACCAGCGATGTCTCGGGGGAGAAGTCGGCCGGGACCGAGATGCAGGCGATCGCGAGGATCACGGCCACCGACAGCCCGAGGGGGAGGACGAGTCCCACCGCGAGCACGAGGATCAGCGACAGCGGCAGGCCGATGCCGAGCAGGCGCGCGGGCACACCGGTGAAATGCGAGCGCATCGACCCGCGCACCTCGAGGGCGTCCACGAAGAGCAGGTAGGCGAGCACGATCTCGGCGAAGAAGAGGGTCGCCTTGGACTCGAGGAAGAGCTCGCCCTGGATCGGCAGAAGCGCGCCGGCGAGCAGGCCCAGACCCGTCATGACGATGGGGCCGTTCACGGTGGCCTTGCGGAAGACACGACTCCACAGCGCCCAGATGAGCAGCGCGAGGCCGACGACGAGGAGGGGGACGGACACGGGAGGGCTCCAGTCGGGTCAGCTCGGGGCGAGCGTGAGGTCGATCTCGTCGGTGTCGGGCAGGAACCCCTGCGACACGGTCAGCCGCACGGTGACGGAGCCGTCCCACGCGTCGTCCGTCGCGCTCTCGCGCGGCTCGACGAGCACGGCGACGCCCTGCGCGGCATCGTGCCGGTCCAGCACGATGTGATCGCCCGCTCCCACCCACGTGCCGTCGCGGAAGGCGACGAGCCGCGCGCGCGGGGCGGATTCGCCGACGAGCTCCACCGTCGCCGTGGTCGAGCTCGCCGCCCGGGTCACCGGAGCCGTCCGGAGCTCGACGGCCCCGGGCTGCTCCTCCGCGCCGGGCGCGACCGCGGAGGCCGGGGCTTCGCCCACGACCTCCAGGTGCGCCGCCCCGTGACCCCGGATGCCGAGCGGCACCGCGATCACGAAGAGGACCGCCGCGACGGCCAGGGCGATGCCGCCGACGAGGAGGTTGCGGCGGGCGCGTGCGGGAGTGGGGAGTGGTTCGACGGGATACATGCGGGTCCTCGGGGTTCGGTGCGGACTCTTCCACTGTCGTCCGCGGGCACGGTCGTCGTCACCGGCCGACCGGCTACGCTCCCGTCCGGTCGGGTAGTCCCCGGCCGAACACGCCGCGCTCGTCGTCCGCGCTCCCTAATCTGGGCGCATGGCCCCCACCGTCGCCTCCCCGATCCGCGTCGTCGTCATCGATGACGAAGCGCTGATCCGGACCGGGTTCTCGTACATCCTCAACGCCGCCGCCGACATCGACGTCGTCGCCACCGCCGACGGGGTGGAGGCGATCGACGTGCTCGAGGTGTCCCGCCCCGACGTCGTCCTCCTCGACATCCGGATGCCGGGACGCGACGGTCTGTCCGTGCTGCGCGAGATCCGCGCGCGGGGGTGGGACATGACGGTCGCGATCCTGACCACCTTCGACTCCGACGACCACATCGCCGCCGCGCTGGACGGCGGGGCGGCCGGGTTCCTCGTCAAGGACACCGACCCGCGCCAGCTCCCGCAACTCGTGCGCACGCTGCACGGCGGCGGCGTCGTCTTCTCGCCGACCGTGAGCCGCGCGGTCGTCGCCGGCTACCTGCGTCCCGAGACCGGCGGCGACGCGCGCCTCGTCGCGGGGCTCACCGAGCGCGAGAAGGAGATCCTCGTGCACCTGGGGCGCGGATTGTCCAACGCGCAGATCGGCTCCGAGATGTTCCTCAGCCCCGCGACGGTCAAGGCGCACATCAGCACGATCCTCGGCAAGCTCGGCGTCGAGGGCCGGGTCTCGGCTGCGCTCATCGCCGAGCGTGCGGGCCTGCTGCGCGATGCGGGCGGCGCGCAGTGAGGGGGTGGGTGCGGAGGTACCGCGCGATCCTCGTCGACATCGGTCTCGTCGGGATCGCCGCGCTCGACGGGGTCCTCGGCCTCTACACCTCGGGAATGACCGAGCTGATCCTCACCCTCGTGGGGGCGGCGGGGCTGCTCCTGCGCCGGCGTTTCCCACTGGTGGCGGTCGCGCTCGCGCTGCCCGCCCTGTTCCTCACGGGCGGCCCGATCGCCTCGGTGATCGCGCTCGCGACCGTTGCGACCCGCGTGTCGTCGACGACGGCCCTGGCCGTCGCCACCGCGGTGACCTTCCTGGGTCTGACGCTCTCGTGGGACTCGATCGAGTCGATCAACGACCTCGTGCTCGCGATCGTCTACGGGACGATGACCTCGGGCGGCGCAGTGGCGATCGGGCGCCTTCGCCGGGGGCAGACGCGCTTGGCCGCCAGCCTCGCCGAGCTCGAGCGTGCGCGCGAGGAGGAGACGCGCCTCGCGGCGCGCGAGGCGGTGGCGGAGGAACGCGCGCACCTGGCCCGGGAGATGCACGACGTGGTGTCGCACCAGGTGAGTCTCATCACGGTCCAGGCGGGCGCGTTGATGGTCCGGGTCGAAGATCCGGAGGTCGTCGACACGGCCGACACGATCCGCCAGCTCGCCGCCACCACCCTCACCGAGCTGCGGCAGATGCTCCTCGTGCTGCGCGCCGACGGGCCGGAGGCGGCGCCTCTGACTCCGCAGCCCACGCTCGCGCACCTCCGCGAGCTTCTGGATGTCGCCGACCTCGACGTCACCGCGCGCATCGATCTGCCGGACGGACTCGCGCAGGTGGTCCAGCGCGCCGTGTACCGCACCGTGCAGGAGGGCCTGACGAACGTGCGCAAGCACGCACCCGGCGCACGCGTGGAGGTGACGGCGGGCGTCGAGGCGGGGGAGACCGTCGTCCTGCGCGTCGTGAACTCCGCCCCGACCGAACCCGTGACGCCGCAGATCGCCACGGCGAGACTCGGGCACCGCGGCCTCTCCGAGCGCGCGCACCTCCTCGGCGGCTCGTTCCGTTCCCAGGCATCCGACGACGGCTCCTACGAGATCGAACTGCGGCTGCCGCTCTCGGGGCGCGCGCGTCCCTGAACGCCCTTCCCCCGGTGTCCCCTCCGTGTTCGCGGACGAGCACCGGACGGTCGCGCGGTGTGTTGGGCGGCGGCATCCGTTCTGTCAACGCCCGCGCGCGATCCCGCGACGCCGGCTTACCGTCGTGCCCATGACGGTCTCCCGACTCCTGCTCGTCCGGCACGGTGAAAGCGAGGGCAACGTCGCCGCCTCGCGAGCGGAGCGCTCGGGCTCCCCGACGATCGATCTCGACGTCCGCGACGCCGATGTCGCCCTGTCTCCGACAGGGGAGGAGCAGGCGCGGGCGCTGCGTCCCTGGTGGGAGTCGGCCGGGCCCATCGACGAGTACTGGGTCTCGCCGTACCTGCGGGCGCGGCAGACCCTCGCGCTCGCCGTCGAGGAGGGGGCGCTGTCGTCGCGGACGCGGGTCGACGAGAGGCTCCGCGACCGGGAGCTCGGCATCCTGGATCTGCTGACCTCCCTCGGCGTCCGGGAGTTCCACCCCGAAGAGGCCGCGCGGCGGCGCCACCTCGGCAAGTACTACCACCGGCCGCCCGGAGGGGAGTCGTGGGCCGACGTCGCGCTGCGCCTGCGGTCGTTCCTCGGGGAGAGCCTCGACCGTCCCGCGGACACGGTGATGGTCGTCGCCCACGACGCGGTCGTGATGCTGATCCTCGCCGTGCTCCTGCCCCTCGACGAGACCGAGCTGCTCTCCTTCGCCGCGGAGAACACCGTGCGCAACGCCTCGGTGACCGAGCTCGTGCGCGGCGAGGCCGGCTGGGAGCTGACGACGTTCTCGTCCGTCGAGCATCTCGCCGCCGAGGGTGCCGACATCACCGTCCACTCCGGAGAAGACGATGTCCCCGAGCGTTGAGGACGTCACGCTGTCGCTGCTGCGCGAATGGGGACTCCCCGAACCCGGCGGCTCGAAGAAGTCGCGCGGGCAGGTGGTCGTGGTGGGCGGGTCGACTCGTTCCCCCGGCGGCGTCCTGCTCTCGGCGGAGGCGTCGCTGCGCGTGGGCGCGGGACGCGTCGGCATCGCCGTGCCCGCCGACATCGCACCGCCCCTGGGCCCGGCGATGCCCGAGGCGGGCGTCTACGTGCTCCCGGCCGGCTCCCTGCCCCTCGACGAGCACCTGCGCTCCGCGGTCGAGTCCGCCGACGCGGTGCTGCTCGGGCCGGGTTTCGACGATCCGGATGCCACGCGCGCGGCGCTCCTCGCCGTCGCCGACGCGGAGGTCGACAGGCTGGTCCTGGATGCCTTCGCGCTCGGCATCCTGCCCGATGTCGACCGCGGCATCCTGCCGGCCGATCTGGTCATCAACGCGAACGAGGAGGAGGCGGCCCTGCTGCTCGGGCGCGATCTCGGCGAAGACCGGGTCGCCGATGTCCGCGAGATCGCCGAGCGGTTCTCAGCGGTGGTGCACTGCTTCGGCGCCGTCGCCGCTCCGGACGGGCGCGCGTGGCGCGCGGAGCCCGGAGGTTCGGGCCTCGGCACCGCGGGAAGCGGGGACGTGCTCTCGGGGGCGATCGCCGGCTTCGCCGCCCTCGGCGGGGAACCGGAGCGCGCGGCCGTCTGGGGTGGGTGGACGCACGCGCGGGCGGGCGACCGGCTCACCGAGCGCGTCGGCATCGGCTTCCTGGCGCGCGATCTGCTTCCCGAGCTGACGGCGGTCGTCCACGACAGCTGACGGTGTCAACGGTCTTCGACGCACGGTCGTCCGCGGCCTACCGTCTGCCGAATGAGCACTGACACCACGGCTCCCTCCACGCTCCGGCGGGGAATCGGCGGCCCCCTCCTGTTCGCCTTCATCCTCGGCGACGTCCTCGGCGCGGGGATCTACGCGCTCATGGGCGTGCTCTCGGAACGGGTCGGCGGGATGCTGTGGGCTCCCCTCCTGGCCGCGCTCCTGCTCGCGCTGCTCACCGCCGGCTCGTATGCCGAGTTGGTCACGAAGTACCCGCGGGCCGGGGGCGCCGCGGTCTTCGCGGAGCGCGCGTTCAAGAACACGCTCGTGTCGTTCCTCGTCGGCTTCAGCATGCTGGCCGCGGGGGTGACCAGTGCCGCGGGTCTGTCCATCGCCTTCGCCGGCGAGTATCTGTCGACGTTCATCGATCTCCCGGTGATCCCGGTGGCCATCGTGTTCCTCGGCGTCGTCGCGGCGCTCAACGCCCGTGGCATCCGGGAATCGATGGGGGCGAACCTCGTCATGACCGTGATCGAGGTGAGCGGTCTCGTCATCGTCGTGGTGGTCGTCGGGATGCTGCTGGGTGGAGGCGGCGGCGATGTCTCGCGTGTCGTGCAGGCGCCGGAGGGCACCGGCGTCGCGACCGCGGTGCTGGCCGGGGCGATCATCGCCTACTACTCGTTCGTCGGGTTCGAGACGTCGGCGAACATGATCGAAGAGGTCAAGGAGCCGTCGAAGATGTACCCGCGGGCCCTCTTCGCCGCGTTGGGAACGGCCGGTCTCGTCTACGTCCTGGTCGGTCTGGCCAGCAGCATCGCGCTCTCGCCCGAGCAGCTGTCGGCGTCCAGCGGTCCGCTCCTGTCGGTGGTCGAGGCCAGCGGGGTCGCGATCCCGTCGTGGCTCTTCAGCCTCATCGCGCTCGTCGCCGTGGCGAACGGCGCGCTGCTGACCATGATCATGGCGAGCCGCCTGACCTACGGGATGGCCGAGCAGGGGCTGCTTCCCCGTGCGCTCGCGCGCGTGCTGCCGCGTCGGCGCACTCCGTGGGTCGCGATCCTCGCGACGACGCTCGTCGCGATGCTGCTGACGCTCGTCGGCGACCTCACCCTGCTGGCCGAGACCGTCGTGCTGCTGCTGCTCTTCGTGTTCCTCAGCGCGAACATCTCGGTGCTCGTTCTCCGTCGCGATCGCGTCGAGCACGCGCACTTCCGCGTGTGGACGTTCGTGCCGATCCTCGGGATCGCGTCGTGTGTGCTGCTGCTCAGCCAGCAGAGCCTCACCGTCTGGATCTTCGGTCTGGTGCTGCTGGCCGTGGGGGTGGCGCTGTACTTCCTCGCGCGGTGGGGGCGGGCGCGCGGGGAAAGCTGAGGGTCGAGCTCCCTCTCGTGGATGCGGTCGGCAAAGGCATCACGCACCCGCTGGGCGACGGACGCGCCACCGAGGCGAAGGTGCTGATCGCCCCCTGACGTTTGTCCGGCCGACGTCAGAGCAGCTTGGTCGCGCCGCGGGCATGCGCGCGTATCCGCTCGGCGACCGACGCTGCGGCGGTGTGCTGCACGAGATGCCTGTGTCCGGGAATCACAGATACCGAACCGGCGAGTGCGCGGGCGGCGAGCCGCCGAACCCATCCCTCCCGCGCGATGGGATCGGCGGATCCCCGCAGCGCGAGCAGGGGGACCGTCAGGAGTGCCACGCGATCCTCGATCGGGTATCGCAGCATGTGGCGCGCCTGTCGCGCGTACCAGAGCGGCCCGCAGCGGGTGTAGTCGGTGAGCACCATCGCATTGGCCCGGGGCGGTTCGAGTGCCGAGTCGCGCGCGAGCAGGAGCGACTGCATCAACGCCCCGCGTCGTTCGTCGTCGGTGACCGGGCCGATGGCCACGACGGTGCGCGCGAGATCGGGGCGTTGCACGGCGAGTTCCACCACCCACTGCGCACCCATCGAGTGCCCGACAAGGGTGGCCTCGCGGAGGCCGAGCTCGTCGACCACGGTCCCGAGCGCCCGGGCCATGGCCGCGACGTCGGGCGAGGTCTTCGGTTTGGGCAGACCGCCGAACCCGGGGAGGTCGATCATGTGCACCTCGGCATCCGCCGCCAGCTCCGTACACAGTCGGGACAGATATCTGTGGGACATTCCGATGCCGTGAACCAGGACGTAGGCGGGGCTGTTCGAGCGCCGACTCGCCCACGACCGGAAAGCGAGGCCGCCCACTGAGTGCATCACGAGCGCGATGCTATGGTCGGCACCGTCCGGGGCGATGGAGGGTTGCACTCTCTGCCGTGCGCCGCCCGTTGCGGTGGGTTCCGGGTGCGCGCGGTCGTGGGTTGTGCAGAAGAGGGAACCCGTGATGGCTGCACCGGTGCATCGCCTGCGATCCGGGAAGGACGTCGTCGCTCAGAGGTCGTACCCGAACGCCCGCAGGTCGAGCACCCGCCCCGGTTCCACCTCGACCGGGTGCTCGCGTTCGGTCAGGCGACGGAAGCCGAGCTTCAGGTACAGGGCGTGCGCACCGAGCATCTCGGGGCCGCTGTTCATCACGACCCGCTGTGTTCCCCGAGCGCGCGCGATGCCGATGACGTGGCGGGTGAGCGCTTCGCCGACTCCTCGGCCCCGCGCAGCGGGGCTGACCGCGAGCTGCCGGAAGTCGAGCTCGCCCTCGAGAGCGAGGTCGGAGAGACGCTCCCCGGGGCGAGGGATCCACACGGTTCCGACGATGTCGCCCGAGGCCTCGACGGCCACCCACACCTCGCCCTGAGTCAGCCGTCCGGCGACGTCGGCCAGCGAGGCGAGGTAGTTCTCGGAGAGCCCGTCGTAGCTGTGACGGTAGGCCTCGGCGGTGACGCGTCCCGCCTCGGCGTGCTCGTGGGGGTGGACCGGGCGAATGGTCAGCGTCGATGCGGGAGCGGGGGTCATGGCATCCATTCTTCTCGAAGGGGAAACGGCCTGGCCCGGTCGCGGATGACCGGGCCAGGCGGGCGGGTCAGGACTTGGGGAGTCCCGGCGGGTTGATCTCGGACGTCGTGACGCCCTCGGAGTCCAGCCCCCACGCGTCGAGCACCTTGGCGTACGTGCCGTCGGCGATGTAGGCGTTCAGCGCAATGCGGACCGGCTCGATGAGACCGTTCCCCTTCTTCGTCGCCGCGGCGATATCGGCCGCCAGCGGCCAGCCGCCGGGGATGATGCCCACGAGCTTCGTCTGGCCGGTCTCACGCGCGGCCCAGGCGGCGGTCGCGTTCGGACCGAAGGTGGCGTCGACGCGGCCGGACTGCAGAGCGAGGGTCGCCGCGGCGTTGTCGTCGTAGTAGTTCAGCTCGGCGGGTGCCTTGCCCTTCGCCGCGAGCTCCTCGTTCCACTTCAGCAGCACCTTCTCCTGGTTGGTGCCCGAGCCCACGACGATCTTGAGACCCGAGATGTCGTCGGCACCCTCGATCCTCGAGATCGCGCTGTCGGACCGGACGTAGAAGCCGAGCAGGTCCTGCCGGTAACTGGCGAAGTCGTACAGCTCCTTGCGCTCCTCGGTCACGGTGACGTTGGAGGTGATGAGGTCGTACTTCCCCGATTGGATGCCGAGCGGCCAGTCGGCCCACGCGACCACGACCGGGTTGTACTCCAGGCCCAGGCCCTCGGCGATGAGCTCACCGAAATTCGGCTCGGTGCCCGCGACGTCGGTCGCGGCGGTGGTGCCCTCGGGCTGGTAGCTGAGCGGCGGGACGAACGCGCCGACCGCCACCGTCAGCTTTCCGGGCTCGATCGGGGTGAACCCGCTCGCCTTCAGGGCCGCGACGGCCTCCGGCACGGCTTTCCCGGTGATGCGCGGGATCTCGCCGGTGTCGGGGTTCGCGCCGGCCGTGGCGCTCGGGGCGGCGGCGGCCTCCGCCTCGGCGGGGCGGTTGAAGATCGCGAGCGATCCGACGCCGACGATCGCGGCCACCGCGACGACGGCGACGCCGATCGCGATGCCCTGTTTCTTGCTGAGTGCCATGCTGTGTCTCCTTGTGGGGTGGGGATGCCGCGGCGTCGGTGTCGCGCCGCGGGGTCGGATGAGGTGGCTGACCCTGTCGAAGCCACCGGGCATGCTGCGGGGGTCCCGGCCCTTCGACAGGCTCGGGGACCTACAGAGGTGGCTGAGCCCGTCGAAGCCGCCGGGCTCACGACGGGCGTCCAGTCAGCCGAGCACCTTCGCGAGGAACTCGCGCGTGCGCGGATGCTGCGGGCGCACGAGCACGTCGTCGGGCGTGCCCTGCTCGACGATGCGCCCCTGGTCGAGGAACACGACGCGATCGGCGACCTCGCGGGCGAAGCCGATCTCGTGCGTGACGATCACGAGCGTCGTGCCGAACTTCGCCAGGTCGCGGATGACATCGAGCACCTCGCCGACGAGCTCCGGGTCCAGCGCGCTCGTTGGCTCGTCGAAGAGCAGCACCTTGGGCTGGAGCGCGAGCGCGCGGGCGATCGCGACGCGCTGCTGCTGGCCGCCCGACAACTGTCGCGGGTAGGCGTCGGCCTTGTGCGCGAGCCCGACGCGGTCGAGCAAGCCCCGCGCGAGTTCGGCGGCGTCGTCCTTGCCGAGGCGCTTCAGGGCGAGGGGTGCTTCGGTGATGTTCTCGAGCGCGGTCAGGTGCGGGAACAGGTGGAAGTTCTGGAACACGATGCCCACCTGGGTGCGGTGGCGCAGCACCTCCCGCTCGCGCCGTTCGTGCAGTCTGCCGTTGCGGAGCTCGTAGCCGATGAATTCGCCGTCGACGGTGACCGAGCCGGCATCCACGGTCTCGAGGTGGTTGATCGTGCGCAGCAGCGTCGACTTGCCCGAGCCGCTCGGGCCGAGCAGGGCCACGACTTCGCCGGGGCGGACCGTCAGGTCGACGCCTTTCAGCACCTCGGTGCCGTGGAACGACTTGTGGACGTTGCGGACCTCGACGAGCCCACGGGTGGGGGCGACGGCGCTCATGCGCGCACCCCCTTCGCGGCGGCGGGGCCGTCGGCATCCGTCCCGCCGGGAGGGGCGTCGCCGAGTCGTGCCCACTGCACGCTCACCCAGCGGCGGGCCCGCTGCACGGGCGTCGGCGGCAGGGCGCGAGCCGAACCACGGGCGTAGTACCGCTCGATGTAGTACTGCGCGATGCTCAGGATCGTGGTGATGAGCGTGTACCAGACCACCGCGACCAGCAGCAGCGGGATGACGCGGCTGTTGCGGTTGTAGATGACCTGGACCGCGTAGAACAGCTCGGGGATCGCGATGACGAACACCACCGACGCACCCTTCACCAGGCCGATCACCTCGTTCGTGGCGTTCGGCACGATCGAGCGCATCGCCTGCGGCAGGATGATGCGGAACAGGCGACGGGATGCCGGGATGCCGAGGGCCGCGGCCGCCTCGTGCTGGCCCGGGTCGACCGAGACGAGTCCGCCGCGGATGATCTCGGCGGAGTACGCCGCCTGGTGAAGGCCGAGTCCGAGGATCGCCGCGGCGAAGGCGCTCACGAGCTGCACCGTGGGGAACTCGACGATCCAGAAGTCGGTCGTGAACGGGGTCCCGAGACCGAGCGTCGGATAGAGGTATCCGAGGTTGTACCAGACGATGATCTGCACCACGAGCGGCACCGACCGGAAGAACCAGATGTAGCCCCAGGCGACCGCGTTCAGCAGAGGCGACGCCGACAGGCGGCCGAGGGCCAGCAGGGTACCGAGTGCGAAGCCGACCACGGCCGAGATCGCGGTGAGGCCGAGCGTGTACCCGATGCCGATCAGCACCGGCTCCGCGAAGAAGTACTGCGCGAAGGTGCCCCACATGTAGCGGTCGTTCGTCACGAGGCTCCAGGCGAACTGGGCGACGACGAACAGCAGCAGGGCGCTGAGGATCCAGCGCCACCAATGGCGGGTGGGGACGACGGCGATCGTGCCGAGGTCGACCTTGGCGGTCGACGCGACATGCGGGGCCGTGCGGTCGGCGGGCGCCGGCGCGGTGGTGGTCATATCGTGCTCCTCGAGACTCCGGAACGACGCGGGGGCGTCGGTGGGTGAGGGTCACGGTACGACCGCCCCGGAGAGCTCCGCGAGGCGCGGATTCACGGGCCGAAACGCTCCGCCACGCGCCGAAATCCGGTGTCACGGGCGGTAACACGCTGGCGCGCGGCGGGCCGACGGACGAGCTGCGCACACCGGCGTGCCGGGCTCCGGAACAGAGCGCTGATTCATCGGCATCCGGGGTGATCGGCGGGGCGGGGGCCGGGTTTTCTCCGGAGCCCGGCACGGCGGGCCGCCCGGCGGGCGTCCCGGTCAGGCCTCGCGCAGGATCCGCGCCGTCACCCGCGTGCCGAACGCGAGCGCCTCGACGGGAACCCGCTCGTCGGCGGCGTGGAACTGCCCGAACACGTCGAAGTCGGCGGGCACGCGCAACGGCACGAACCCGTACCCGCGAATGCCGAGCCGGCTCAGGTGCTTGTTGTCGGTGCTCGCCGGCAGCAGGTACGGCACGACCACCCCGTCGGCATCCTCCGCGCTGATCGCGCGCTGCAGCACCCCGACCAGCGGTGCGTCGACGGGCGACTCGATCGCCGCGATGTCGCGCGCCCACGTCACCTCGACGTCGTCGCCGACGACGGCGGCCAGCGCCGCGCGCACCGCGTCGTGCTGCCCGGGGACGATCCGCACGTCGAGGACGGCGCTCGCCGAACCGGGGATGACGTTGGGCTTGCCGCCCGCGGTCAGCACCGTGGGCGACGCGGTGTTGCGCTGCCCCGCGTCGAGGAGGGATGCCGCGAACCCGAGGTCGTCGATCCGCCCGCCCGCGCGTTCCCAGGTCTCGACGAACCGTTCGAGCGTCGCCGTGCGGACCACGGGGAACGTGTGCGCACCGACCGCGGCGACGGCCTGCGCCAGGCGCACGACGGCGTTGTCGGCGGTCGGACGCGAGCCGTGCGCGGCGCGCCCGCGGGCGGTGAGGGTCGCGGTCGAGACCCCCTTCTCGGCTGTGGCGACGAGGTACGCGCGCCGGTCACCGGGCAGCGGTAGCGAGAACCCGCCCACCTCGCTGATCGCCTCGGTCGCCCCGGCGAAGAGCTCGGGCCGGTTCTGCACGATCCACCGGGCACCCCACACGCCCCCGGCCTCTTCGTCGGCGAAGAACGCGAAGATGAGGTCGCGCCGCGGCACGATCCCCTCGCGCCGGAACGCCCGGGCGATCGCCAGCAGCATGCCGGCGAAGTCCTTCATGTCGACGGCTCCCCGGCCGTACAGCATGCCGTCGTGGATCTCGGCGCCGAACGGCGGATGCGTCCAGTCAGCGGCGTCCACCGGCACGACGTCGAGGTGGGCGTGGGCGACGAGGGCACCGGCATCCGGATCCGACCCGGCCAAGCGCGCGATCACGCTCGCCCGCCCGGGAACGGGCTCGACCAGCGTCGTGTCGTACCCGGCGTCTTCAAGCTGCGCCTGCACGAACCGCGCCGCCCGCGTCTCGCCGTCGCCGATCGTCGCGGGGTCGCCGGTGTTGACGCTGTCGATGCGGATCAGGGCGCGGATGAACTCCAGCGCCTCCGCCTCCAGGGCGTCGGGCTGCGGGCCGCCCGGCTGCGGCGACCCGGCCCCGGTCTCGTCGTCCATGGGGAGGAGCCGTCAGTGCTCGTGGGGACGGGCGTCCTCGCCGAGCTTGAACGCCAGGCGGCCGTGCGCGTACCCGCCGCCCGCGCGGATCGCGGTGGCGACCCAAGCGGCCTCGGCCAACTCGGCCTCGGTCGCGCCCGCCTTGACCGCGTTCTGCGAGTGCCCGTCGATGCAGTAGACGCACTGCGTGGTGATGCCGACGGCGAGGGCGATCAGCTCGCGGTGCTTCAGCGGGATCGCGCGCCCCTCGGGGGCGAAGACCGCCTGATCGAACGCGGCGAACGCGGCGAGGATGTCGGGCGTCTCGTTCTTGTAGACCTTCGTGTAGGTCTTGTCGGCGGTGCGGTCGAAGTACTCGGACATGTGCTCTCCCGGTCGGAAACGGCGGACGGATGCCAAGCCCCCACCGTAGCCACCGCCCTCCGGTGCGCCGCCGGGCCGCCGTCACGCGCGGTCATACGCCGCTGTTCACCGCGCCCCCGCCTCAGTGCATGATCATCCCGCCGGTGACGTTGATCGCCTGCCCCGTGAGGTAACCGCCCGCGGGGGAGGCGAGGAAGTGCGTGACCCCGGCGACGTCCTCGGGCACGCCGAGTCGGCCGAGCGGTGACTTCGCGCTCCACGCCCTCACGTCGTCCTCCGAACGCGTGTCGGCGCCCATGTCGGTGAGCACGTAGCCGGGGCACACGGCGTTGACGCGGACGCCGTGGCATCCCCATTCCTGTGCGCCGGCGCGCGTGAGGGCGACGACCGCCGCCTTCGAGGCGGCGTAGTGCCCCTCGCCGCCGCCACCTTGTTTGGCGGCCATGCTCGCGATGTTGACGATCGTGCCGCCTCGCGCTTCGAGCATCCGGGGGGCGACGGCCTGCATCGTCACGAGCGTCGCTCGGGCGTTGATGTCGAGGACGAGATCCCAGTCGTCGACGGTGATGTCGAGCAGCGATGCGTGCTGGAACACCCCCGCGCAGTTCACGAGCACGTCGATCCCGCCGAGCGCCTCGACGGCTTCTCCGACCGCTCGTCGCGTGTCGAGGGGATCCCGCAGGTCGACGGCGAAGAACGCGGATGCCGCATCCTCGGCCGGGGCGCGGCGATCGAGCACCGCGACCCGGTCCCCGTCGGCGCTGAACCGGGCCACGATGGCGGCGCCGATGCCGCCCGAGCCTCCTGTGACGATGACGCGCTGCGACATGAGGTTCCTCCCGCGGGCATCGGGTCGCCCTGGCGGTCACGGTACGCCCGGCCCCGTACGCCGCGGAGACGGCGCTGTTTCGCGGCGGTAACAGGCGTCGGGGGGTGGCGAGGCGCCGATGTTTCGGCGGCGTGAAGCTTCGTCGTGACGGCGGCGACGGCGGCATCCGGCGGTCTACGCTCGGGGCGTCGTGCGATCAGCGGCATCCCGAACCCCACCGGAAGGACCCCCGTGACCGACGCCGTGCACCCGGCCATCACCGATCCGCCCGTGCGTGCGCACCTCGCGCGCCTCGCCGCTCAGGCAGGGACGATCCCGTCCGGGGCGACGGATGCCGACGGCGACGACGCCACGCGGATCGCCGAGCTGCGCGCGAACCCGTCGTGGGTGCGTCTGCCCGACGACCAGGATCTCGAGTCGTTCGACCTGGATGCCGACGGCCTCGCCCTGCGCCTGTACCGGCCACGCGCCGGTCACCGCGGCACGCTCGTGTTCGCTCACGGCGGGGGATGGGTCGCCGGGGACCTCGACAACAACGACGCGCTGTGCCGCGCGCTGGCGCTCGCCGCCGGGACGCAGGTGCTCAGCGTCGACTATCGACTGGCGCCCGAGCATCCCTTCCCGGCCGGACTCGACGACATCGAGAGCGCGCTGCGCTTCGCGGCGACCGGAGCGGAGGGGCTGATCGACCCCGCGCTGCTCGGAGTCGCCGGGCACAGCGCGGGCGGGAACCTTGCGGCCGCCCTCGCCCTGCGTGCGCGGGACGGCCGCGCTCCCGGCATCCGGGTGCAGGTGCTGCTGTGCCCCGTTCTCGACGCCCCCGATCCCGACCGTCCCAGCTACCGCGCCCACACAGAGAACCTGCCGCTGACCGCGAAGGGGATGCAGTGGTACTGGGGGCTGTACCTGCAGGATGCCGGTGGCGGGGCGCCCGTGGCCGCGTCGCTACCGCGGCCGGATGCGGCCGGTGCGGCGCCGGGTGGCACGACGGGGAACGGCGCGGCTGAGGTTCCCGTGGAGGCCGCGCCGCTGCGGGCGCCGGAGCTCGCCGGCTCCGCGCCGGCGGTGATCGTCGCGGCGGCCGTCGACCCGCTCTCGGACGAAGCCGAGGAGTACGCCGCGCGGTTGGCGGCATCCGGAACCCCCGTCGAATTCGTGCGGCGCGAGGGCGTGCCGCACCTTTTCCTCGTGTTCCCGTCCACGCCCGCGCGCGACGAGGTGCTCGCGCAGATCGCACCGGCGGTGCGGGCGGCGTTCGCCTGACCCGCTCGACCCTCGTCCCACTTGTGGTGGGTTGAGGGGCGCTGCACAGGCCCTTTCTGGGACACGCACCGCCAGAAGTGGGACAAGATTCTGCTGGGGCGCTGCCTTCGCGCTGCGCTGCGCACCCCTGTCCCACTTGTGGTGGGTTGAGGGGCGCTGCACCGGCCGTTTCTGGGACATGCACCGACATAAGTGGGACGAGGCTCCCTGCAAAACCCCCGCCACCGGCCCGGAACACCGCGGAAACACGCCATTGTTACCGTCATCAACATGTCGCTCCTCGTCACGAACGCACGTCTCATCACGGTCCCCGCGGGCACCGACGACCCCGGCTACATCGAGCGCGGGTACATGCTGGTGCGGGACGGCCGTATCGCCGCGATCGGCGCGGGCGACCCCGATCCGGGACTCACCGCCGACGAGGTCCTCGACGTCGACGGCAAGTTCGTCGCCCCCGGCTTCGTCTCGAGCCACAGCCACCTCTTCACGAGCGGTTCGCGCGGACTCGGCGTCGACCAGACGCTGTACGGCTGGTGCACCTCCATGTTCAGCGTGCTCAACAACGCCTCGCCCGACCAGATCTATTGGGCGACGCTGCACGGTTCGCTCGACTTCCTCGCCAACGGCGTGACGACCGCCTACAACTTCACCGACCCGCTCCTGCCGTGGGAGCCGATGGTCGAGGGCAAGCGCGCCGACGGCGGCGGCATCCTGCGCGATCACGCCTGGCACACCCGACAGGCCGACGGATGCCATGACGCCGGGCTCCGCTTCGTCGACTCCATCGCGCTCGACGCGACCGTCGGCACCGACGACGAGATCTTCGCCCGGTTCGAGGCCTCCCTCGATCACGTCCTGGCCATGGACCCCGACATCGCGCTCGGTGCCTCGATCATGGGCCAGGTGCAGTGGTCGACCCGCCCCGACGCGGCCGAGATCGAGGTCGCCGTCATGGACCGCTTCGGCGTCACCAACCAGGCGCACTTCCTCGAGACGTACGAGGCGATCGAGCACCAGCAGACGAAGTTCCAGCTGTACAAGAACGCCGGCGCCCTCCGCCCCGGCATGATGTTCGGCCACTTCATCCAGACGACGCCGGAGATCATCGCGGATGCCGCCGCGGGCGGCGCGAGCATGTCGTGGCAGCCGGCATCCAACGGACGTCTGGCGTCCGGCATCGCGCACGTGCCCGAGATGCTGGAGCAGGGCATGAAGGTCGGCATGGGCCTCGACGACCAGGCCTGCACCGACGTCGCGGACCCGTGGCAGAACATGCGCATGGGCATGTTCATGCAGCGCGCCCGCACCCACGACCCGCTGTCGATGATGCCCGAGCGCGTGCTGCGCCTGCACACCCTCGGGGGAGCGGAGATCATGGGTGTCGACGACCGGGTCGGCAGCCTCGAGGTGGGCAAGTTCGCCGACTTCGTGGTCGTTGATCCGCGGAAGCCCGACGTCGGCCCGCTGTGGAACCCGGTGCGCAGCTACGTGCTCGCGTGCGGCCTCCGCAACCTGACGCAGGTCTACGTCGGCGGCAAGCTCGTGAACGAGAACGGCGTCTCGACGAACCCGCTCGCGGTCGAGGCGTCCGAGGTGCTGCACACGCAGCTGCCCGCCCTGGCGGACGAGTTCGGCGTCATCCTCTAGCCCGCCGGTTCCGCCAGCCCCGCGGGCTCCCGAGCCCCGCGCTCCCACGAGCCTGAGTGTCCAAAACACCCGGACGATTTTTCGAAGCGTCCGGGTGTTTTGGACACTCAACCACGGGGACGCGCGCGTCACCCCTCGAACTCGGCCCGCACCTCGGCGATGTCTCCGAGCTCGTCCCGGAGCCGCGCGACGAGCTCCCTACCCTCTGCGAGCCATCTATCCAGATCGGGGAGCTCCTCGTCGAGGTCCCGATCCTGCCAGTGCTCGTTCCACGCCTCGAGAGCGTCCTGCAACTCGGCCGAGAGCGGCAGTGCGTCGCGCTCGAAGGGATAGTTCTCGGTGAAGTTCTCCCAGAGAGGCAGTCCGCTGATCCACTCCGGAAAGACGCGGATGAGACGGCGTCCGTCCTCGAGTCGTGGAGGCGTGGTGGACCGCAGCGACCGGTCCTGCCAGCTCCAGTGGGCGAAGCGCGATCGCTGCTCCTCGTTCTCGGGGTCCACGAGGACCACGCTACGCGTCGCGTGATCGCCGCCCACACGGTTCCGGTCTGCTCGACAGGCTCAGAGTCCGCGCTCGCGGGCGCGGCGGAGGTGCCTGAGCCTGTCGAAGCGCCCGACCGAGCGCGCGGCGGTGATTGAGCATGCGCCCGACTGAGCATGCGCCCGACCGAGCATGCGCCCGGCCGAGCACGCGCCCGACCGAGCACGCGCCCGACCGAGCGCGCGGCGGTGAATGACCGTCAGATCACCGACCATCCCCCGTCGCTCGGCAGCAGCGCGCCGTTGACGTTGGCGGAGTCGTCGCTCAGCAGCCAGGTGATGGCGGCGGCGAGCTGTTCGGGCTGGGCGACGGGCGGGACGACGACCTGCAGGAGAGGGCCGATGCGTCCCGCGGCGTAGGCGCTCCCCATCGGAGCCTCGATGTTCGTCGCGACCGCTCCCGGGGCGACGGCGTTCGCGCGGATGCCCTGCGGTCCGTGGAAGAACGCGACGCTCTTGGTGAATCCGACGATCGCGTGCTTCGACGAGGTGTACGCCACACCGGCGGCGGACCCGCGCAGCGCCGCCTCCGAGGCGACGTTGACGATCGCGCCCCCTCCGGCCGCGATCATGAGGGGGAGCACGGCGCGCGTCAGGCGCATCGGGCCGGTCAGGTTGACGCTCAGGACCCGGTCCCAGGTGGCGTCGTCCACCTCGCTCGGCGGCAGGAAGGCATCCATGATCCCGGCGACGTTCGCCAGTCCGTCGACGTGATCCCCCGCCGCCTCGATGAGGGCGGCGATGGTGTCGGGCGCCGAGACGTCTCCGACCACCGTCTCGACGGCAAGGCCGCTCAGCTCCTCGCGCAGGGCGTCCAGCCGCTCGGCGACGACGTCGGTCGCGATGACGCGCCCGCCTTCGTCCGCGATCCGCGTCGCCGTGGCGCGCCCGATGCCGGACCCGGCGCCGGTGACGATGATGGTCTTGTCTGCGAATCGTGCGACGGTCGACGCGGTCATGATCTTCTCCTCCGTGAGGGCGCGAGTGCGCCTCTCACGGTTTTAGCACTCAGTGCCGAAAGGTGTCCATGGAACATCCGAACGAGCGTGCCGCGGGGCGACCGCGCACGATCGATCCCGGCCGCGTCTCCCTCGTCGCGCTCCGTCTCTTCGATGAGCAGGGGTTCGACGCGGTGTCGATGGACGACGTCGCGGCGGCGGCGGGGGTCAGCAGGCGGTCACTGTTCCGCCTGTTCCCGAGCAAGGCCGCTCTCGTCTGGGACGGGTTGGAGGAGTCGCTCGAGCGCTTTCGGGCCGCTCTGACCGAGAGCGCGGAGGAAGACCCGGTCTGGGAGGTGATCCGCCGCGCATTCGAGGCCAGCGCGGCCATCCCCGCCGAGTCGATCGAAGTCACGCGCCACCGGCTTCGCGTCATCCGTGCGAACCCGTCCCTCGCGCAGCTCGGTGCCCCGACGATCGGGACGATGACGGATGCCGCGGCGCTCTTCGCCGCGGAACGGACGCACGCGCGACCCGACGACTTCTCGATCGTCGTCCGCGTGCATGTGCTCGCCGCGGCGGTCGATGCGTCCGTGGTCTGGTGGGCGCTCCACGGGGGCGAGGAGACTCCGCGGAGCGTGGCGGGGCGAGCGCTCCGCGAGATCGCGATCTGATCCCGAGGGCCGGGTCTCGCGCGTGCGTCCCGGGCCCTCGACGGACTCGAGGACCTCGCTCGTGCAGCGCCGCCGCGTCCGTGGTTACCGCCGCGCCACCCGCAATAACGCCTCACCCGCAGCCGCGATGCCCGCGGCCAGCGCCAGCGACACCGCGATGGTGACGAGAGCGGTCGCAGGCCCCGTGGCATCCAGAGCCGCTCCGGCGATCACGCCGCCGATCGGCACGCCGAGCGACATCGCGGCGGTCGGGTAGGCGAGCGTCTCGGTCACGCGGCCCTCGGGGGCGCGGGCGGATGCCACGAGGATGCCGGAGACCATCACCGGCGACACCGCGAGACCGAGCAGCAGGATGACGCCGAAGAGCAGCGGCACCGAGCCCTGGGCGAACGGGAGCCCTGCGGCGACGACGGCGGCCAGGGCGGCGAAGCCGATGTACCGCGCGGCGGGGGACAGCCCCCACGCCCGCGCCCCGGTCACGACCGATCCGATCGCGATGGCCACCGCGAGGGCGCTGAACGCGGGCCCGGCGAGCCAGGGACGGTCGCCGACGTCGGCCCACCCGACGAGGCTCACGTCGAACGCCCCGAAGACGCCGCCGAGCGCGACGCAGGCCAGGGCGATCGGCACGACGCCCGCGGGCGGGAGGACGAGCCCGCGGCGCGCCCCGCCCGGCTGCGGCGGAGGCTGCGTCCCGCGCTGGGCGGCGAGCCATACGCCGCCGACCACGCCGAGCCCGAGCGAGCCCAGCATCGCCACCGCCGGATCCAGGGCGGCGGCCACCGCCGTGATCGCGGGCGGACCCGCGATGAACACCATCTGGTCGGCGATCGTCTCGAGCGCCAGCGCCGGGGTCCGCTGGGACTCCGGCGCGAGCACGGTCCATCGCGCACGCACCGCGGAGGTCAGGTCGGGGGTGGCTGCTCCCGTCGCGAACGCCGCGACCAGCCACGTCCAGAACGGCGCGCCCGTCAGCACGAGGGCGAGCAGACCGGATGCCGCGAGCACGAGGCATCCGAGCGAGATCAGGATGACGCGGGCCTGACCGTGCCGGTCCATCCGCGACGACCAGAGAGGTGCGGCCACCGCCATGCCGCCCACGAGCGGTGCCACGACGAGCCCCGCCGAGGCGAAGCTCCCGGTCGCGGCCGACACGAGCAGGATGATCCCGAGCGACAGCGTCGCACGCGGGAAGCGGGCGAGGATGCCGGCGGCCACGAAGCTGCGGGCCCCGGGCAGGCCGAGCACCTGCCCGTAGGCGCGGACGCCGGTGGCCGGCGCGGCGACGCTCACCTCGTCACCCCTCGGATGCCGGCATCCGGATTCCTCACGCGGTGTAGTCGAATCGGCTGATCTCCTCGAGCGCCTCGACGACGAACGAGACGCTGTCCTCGAACAGCTGGGCGCCGTGGGTGGCGTTCGCGCCGGTGGGGTCGCCGAGCACGCCGGTGGGGCCGAAGTCGTTCGACAGCCACCCGAAGGTCACGGGCTTGCCGTTGAAGCCGATGTGCCGGAAGTCGCCGATGTGCGCCGGAACCGTGGCCTCGAATTTCGTGGCGTCCACGAGCTCGGGGCGCAGGTGCATGATCATGCTCGTCTCGCCGTGACCGGCGTGGATGCCGGTTCCGTGCTCGTCGGGGCCCCCGTCGGTGCCGTCGAACGAGGGCACGCGCGCGGCGGGCATGAAGAATGTGCGCAGTCCGAAGCGGCGCCGCAGCTCACGGTTCGCGACGTTCAGCAGCGCGACGTTGCCGCCGTGGCCGTTGAGGAACACGAGCGTGCGCGCCCGGGTCGTGAGGATCGAGCGGCCGATGTCGACGATGGTCTGCAGCATGGTCTCGGGCGTGAGCCACAGCGTCCCGGGGGCCCACGAGTGCTCGTCCGACTTCGTGATCGACAGCGTCGGCAGCTGCCACACGTCGAGCCCCTGGGCGGCGGCGCGCGCGACGGCGGCCGTGGCGGACGCCTCGGCGACGATGGCATCCGTCGCCAGGGGCAGGTGCGGTCCGTGGTGCTCGATCGCCCCGGTGGGCAGCACCAGGATCGAGTCCTCGGTGAGGGCCTCGGCGGCGGCGGAACCGCTCAGCTCGGCGAGAAGACGGGTCATGAGATGATCGCTCCCTTGCGCGCGCCGGTGTAGTCGGGGTTGAGCTTGCCGGGGTTCAGCAGGCCGTGCGGATCGGTGGCGCGGGCCGTCTCGACGGTCTGCTCGACGTTGAAGTCGACGTTCCACTGGTGGGGATTGTGCACGCCGACGCCGATCGCGTTGAGCGCGGCGATGCCGCGGTAAACGTCCTCTTCGCTGACGTAGGGAGCGGCGAGCATGCCGATCGGGAACGCCTTGGTCGACTCGATGTGCAGGTGCGCGCCGGGGAACACGGCCTCGACCGCGGCGATGTCGTCGGCGAGCGGCGCCCCGGCCACCTCGAGGTGGAACACCTCGTGCGGCTGACTCTTCTGGTACCACTCGATCGGGTGGTTGTAGCTGAGCATCGACAGGCGGATGCTGGCCTGCGGCCCCTCGCGCACCGCCTCGACGCGGCCGCCCGCGCCCTCGATGATCCCGGTCACGGTCTCGATCTGGTCGGCATCCAGGATCACGCGCAGGCTCGATCGTCCCTCCGGAATCGCCTCGTCGGAGGGGAGGGATGCCGAGATCTCGGGCCCGTCGCCCGACACCAGCCGGGGCGAGGGGTCGAGGTTCCCGATCGTCTGCACGACGGAGAGGGTCCCGGCGAAGTCGGGGAAGCTCGCCCAGAGCCCCCGCCACTCCCGGAGTGGCTCCAGCCGGACCGTGGCCCGCACGATGACGCCCGCGGTGCCGTAGTTGTGCACGTACTTCTGGGCCTCGTCGCCCTCGACGTGGTGGATCTCGTCGCTGCCGTCGGCGTGCACGACGTCGAGGGCGGCGACGAAGCCGCGGTCGTTGGAGCCGTAGGCGATCGAGCCGGTGCCCCCGGATCCGCCGGAGAGGAAGCCGCCGATGGTGGACTGCGCGGTCGAGGGGTACATCCACAGCGCCTGGCCCGCGGCCCAGGCCGCCTGCTCGAGCAGCACCATGGGGGTGCCGGCCTCGGCGGTGATGAAGCCGTCGCCGACCTCGACGATGGCCTTCGCGCGGGTGGTGTCGATGACGAGGCCGCCCTGCATCGGGATCGCCTGGCCGTAGTTGCCGGTGCCCTTTCCGCGCACGGTGATGGGCACCCCGTGACGGGATGCCGCGGCGACGGCCGTCGCGATCTGTCCGGCGTCGGCGGCGAAGACGACGAGGTCGGCGAGTCCGAGCGGCAGCTGGGCCGCGATGATCGGCGACATCGGTGAGCCGTCGACGCTGGCGCGCTCGCGCACGCGCGGTTCGGTGCTGACGGCGGCGGGGCCGAGCAGGTCGAGGAGTTCGTCCTCGAGGGAGAGGACGCGGGTGGCGGTGTCGCTCATGGGTGTTTCTCCGGGTGGAACGGGTGGTGGGAGTGGGCGCGGCCCGGTCCCTTCGACGGGGCTCAGGGACCTGGGTTGCGGCTCAGGGGCGTGGGCCGCGCGCAAGGTGGCTGAGCCTGTCGAAGCCACCGGGGTGAAGCAGACCGAGCGGCCCGGCCCGCACGAAGCGGGCCGGGCCGGAGGTCAGAACGAGATCGAGGTGTCGATGAACTCGTTCGTGTAGAGGTCCTTCGCGGTCTCACCCGACGCGGGCGGGGTGCCGAGGTCCGTGTAGACCTTGGCCGCCTTCGTGTAGAAGTCCGCGAAGCGGGTGTCGTCGAAGTCGCCGTAGGTCGAGTCCGGGCCGTTGCCGACGAGGCCGAGGTCGACCTGCGTCTTGACCGAGTAGTCGGCGACGCCCTGCGTGTAGGTCCAGCCGGTGGCGTACTCGTCGACCAGCTTGAGGATCAGGTCGTTCGCGGCCTTCGGGTCCTTGTAGTAGGCAACGCCGGCCTTCTGCAGCACGGGGACGAGCTTCGAGAGGCAGGGCGACAGCTTGTCGAAGTCGGCCTTCTTCACCGACATCGAGGACTGGTAGGTCTGCCATCCCGCGTCGTGGATCAGGGCGAACTTCACCGGCTTGCCCCAGGCCGAGACCTCGTTCTGGTACACGTACGGCTCAGCCGAGGCGAAGCCCTGCTGCATGTCCTTGCCGCCCGCGGCGACGAAGTTCGACGGGGTGCCGTCGTACGAGCCGTCGAGGATCGACGCGTTCGCGAGGCCCGCGCTCTTGAGGTACTCGATGTACGCGGAGCCGTCGAAGTAGCGCCACACGCCGCCGTTCTTCTCGAGCGCCGGGGCGACGTCCTGGATCGTCTTGACGTCGGGGTAGGTCGCGGGGTCCCACATGACCATCGTCGGGCTGATGTCCAGGGGCGCGAACACGGCCTTGGTGGGCGTGGTGGCCGAGAGCTGGATCGCCTCGTCGGTGCTGACGTAGCCGAGGGTGATCTTGTCGTCCTGGTACATCTGCGCCGAGACGGTCTGGAAGCCGATCGCAGGTCCCCCGGCCCGGATCTCGAGGTTCACGCCGGTGTACTCGCCGTCCGACATGAGGGGACCGGTGACCGCCTTGGTGTTGGCGTCGATCGTGTAGTCGTCCTTGATCATCTCGTAGAGGTGACCGTGCTCGGCCTCGGGGTTCCAGTCGGTCTGGACGACGATCGTCGAGGGGCAGTCGGCCGAGAGGTCGACCGAGCCGATCGGCATGTCGGTCGCCGGGGCCGCCTGGTCCGCGGCGCTTCCCGCGCACGAGGTGAGCGTGAGAGCGATCGCGATGGCACCGCCGGCGGCGGTGACGCGAAGGAGAGTGGAGCGCTGCATGCTGGGTCGCTTTCTGTGACGTGATGGGGCTCGGGTGCGGAAGGTGGAGCAGGTGCAGGGGTGTTTCGGGTACGCCGGATGCCGCCTCCCGCACGCGTGACGCGGCGGGAGGCCGTGGCATCCGGAATCCGGGTCAGCGCGTGCTGTCGTACCAGCGGCCGACGGCCACCTTCGACAGCCAGCCGAAGAAGGCGAAGATCGCCACGCCCAGCAGGCACGCCGCGAGGATGGCGGCGAACAGCTCGGCGCTCTGCAGACGCGACTGGTAGTTCGAGATGAGCGAGCCGATGCCCGGCTCACCGCGACGGAAGAAGTAGTCGCCGACGATCGCGCCGATGACCGAGAGTCCGGCCGAGGTCCGCATGCCCACGAAGATCGAGGGGAGGGCGGCGGGCAGGGTGAGCTTGGTCAGCACCGTCCACTTGTCGGCCTTCTGCAGGCGGAACAGTTCGCGCTGCGACTTGTCGACCGACTGCAGACCGAACAGCGTGTTCGACACCATCGGGAACAGCGCGATCAGCACGCAGACGATCACGCGGGCGAGGAACTCGTAGCCGAACCAGAAGCCGACGAGCGGGACGAGGGCGAGGATCGGGATGCACTGGAGCATCACGGCGTACGCGTACGTGGAGCGCTCGACCCAGCGGGCCAGCGACATCGCGATGGCCCAGCCGATGCCGATCACCATGGCGATGGCGAGGCCGGTGAGGGCGACGCCCGTGGTCCGGAACAGGGCGATCCAGATGTCGGAGCCGACCTGCGGGTCGAAGAAGCCCTGGGTGAACATCTCGTGCGGCATGGGCATGAGGAAGCCCTTGCCCGACGCCGCGAGGGCGATCGAGACGCCGTACCAGGCGCCGAGCAGCACGACCAGCACGCCGAGCGGCGGCAGGATCGACGCGGCGCGAGAGCCGAAGCCCCGACGACGCGCGGGCGTGCGCTGCTTCGGCGGGGTGGGCGGAGGAGTGGATGCCGTGGGCTCGGGCGACAGCGTGGCGACCGGCTCTGCAGACGTGGTGCTCATGAGTGTCCTTCCCGAAGGGCGTGGGAGACCTCGCCGACGAGCTTCGCGTACTCGGCCGTGTAGCGGATCTCGGGATCGCGGGGCATGTCGAAGGGGATCTCGAAGGTGTCGACGAGGTGGCCGGGGCGTCCCGACATCACGACGACTTTGGTGGAGAGGTAGATGGCCTCGGAGACCGAGTGGGTGATGAAAAGGCCGCCGAACTTCTGCTCGACGAAGATCTTCAGCAGCTCGTCGTTCAGTCGTTCCCGGGTGATCTCGTCGAGCGCGCCGAACGGCTCGTCGAAGAGGAACAGTTCGGGGTCGAGGGTGAGGGAGCGGGCGAGCGAGGCGCGCATCTTCATACCGCCCGACATCTGCTTGGGCAGGTGCTTCTCGAAGCCCTTGAGCCCGACGAGGTCGATCGCCCACTGCGCCTTGGGGACGCGCACGCGCTTCGGCTGCCAGTTCAGCTCGGCGAGCAGCTCGACGTTGGACTGCACGTCGCGCCAGGGCAGCAGGGTCGCGTCCTGGAACACGTACCCGATGCGGTCGGTGTTGACCGTCGCGGTGCCCTCGCTCGCGGTCTCGAGCCCGGACGCGATGCGGAGCAGGGTCGACTTGCCGCAGCCCGAGGGGCCGACGACGCTGACGAACTCGCCGCGTCCGACCGTGAGGTCGACGCCCGAGAGGGCGGTGGTGCCGTTGGGGAACGTCATGGCGACGTTGCGGAAGTCGAGCAGGGGCGCGGTGGGATCCGCGATGTCTGCGGGAGCGGGAGAGGCCAAGGTCACGGGAGCGCTCACTTTCCGGTCGGGTTCAGGGAGTCGTCGCGGGTGCGGCGGCGCGGGCGGGTTCGGTGGGGCGGGGAGTGGCCGTCTCGGTCGAGACGGTGGTGCGGCTGACGAGACGGCCGCGGTGGATCACGACCCGGTCGGCGGACGCGAAGGCCACGGCTTCCTCGAGCGAGTGGGCCCGGATCGCGACGAGGTCCGCTCGCGCTCCCGGCACCGGGCCCGCGACGGGCAGTCCCATCACGTCGCGCGCGCCGACGGTCACGGCATCCATCGCCTCCGTCGGGGCGAGGTGCCCCGCCGACACGAGCAGCGACGCCGTCTCGAGGTGATCGCAGCGACCGACGGGGTTGAAGGGATCGCGGACGTTGTCCGCTCCCGCGGCGACGCGGACGCCCGCGGCCTTGAGGCGACCGATCGGCGCGATTCCGCGGGGCACCGCGTGATCGGCATCCCACCCCTGCAGGTACAGGTTGGTGATGGGCAGGGCGATCACGCCGATGTCGGCGACGCGGATCTGCTCGGCCAGTTCGGCCAGGTCCGTGGCGGGCATCATGCTGAGCCGCACGCAGTGGCCGGCGCTGCGCGGCCGGTGCCAGCCGGTGACCGCGCGGGCGTAGCTCGCCAGCGTGTCGGCCCCGGCGAGGCTCTCGTCGGTGTGCAGGTCGAGTCCGACGTCGCGGCGGCGGGCGAGGGCGATGAGGCGCTCGAGGTCGGCGATCGGATCCTCGGCGAGGTGCGGGGCGCCCCCGACGAGGTCGACGCCCGCGTCGAGAGCGGCGTCGAAGACGTCGTCGGTGATCGTGGGTCCGCCGAGCGCGACGAGCTCGATGTCCATGAGACCGGCGAGTTCGTCGCGCAGTCGCACCATCGCGCGGACCCCCGTGAGGGGGTCGTCGCCGCGGAGGAGGTCGACGTGGGTGCGCACCGAGGTGATCCCGGATGCCAGCATCCGCAGCGCCGTGGCCCGTGCCCGCCCGAGGGTCTCGTCCTCGTCGAGGGCGACCGCGAAGGCGTGCCAGCTCTCGATCGCGCGCTCGAGGTCGCCGAACGGGGGCCGGATGGCATCCCAGGACAGGGCTTTGTCGAGGTGCGCGTGGGGCTCGGTTCCGGCCGCGGTGAGCAGGTAACCGGTGAGGTCGAGGGTCTCGCCGTCGGTCTCGGGGAGCGGGCTTCCGGCCGGGACCACCGCGAGCACCTCGTCGCCGTCGAGCGCGATGTCGACGACCGCGCCCGAGGGAAGGCGCGCGCCGCGCAGCGCGGCGATCGAGACGGGTGGAACGGCGGACACGGGGCCTCCGAGGAGTCGGGTAGACGGTCGTCGAGACGGGAGCCACGGCATCGGGGCGGGTCGCCTGAGGCGGCCGGCCAGTGTTGGTGTGACCAACATCCGGCGATGCTCCGATGCTAGGAACCGCGCGTTTCCGCTGTATTTCCTCGGCGTGACCCTCGTGACAAACCTTTCGCCGCGGTCCGCGGGCGCCGCCGCGCGCCGTCATGGCAACAGGGGACGCGACCAAAACAGGCCGATCCGCGCCGGATCGCCCTGTTCTCGTCGCATCCCCTGTTCCGGTGACGGCAGGGATGCTGTGCGCGTCAGAGTTCGAGCGTGATCCGCCCGCACGCCGCCCGCGAGACGCACACCATCATCGAGCGGTTGGCATCCTGTTCCTCCGGTGACAGCACCGAATCGCGGTGCTCCACCTCGCCGTCGACGATCGCGACCTCGCACGTGCCGCACGTGCCGACCCGGCAGCTCGACGGGACGACCGCGCCCGCCTCCTCGACGACGTCGAGAACGGATCGATCGGGCGGCACCGTCACGGTCAGGCCCGACATCATGAGGTCGACCTCGAACGGCTCCGACCACACCGGCGGTCCCAGCACCTTCGCCTCGAAGCGCTCGAGGTGCAGGCTCCCGCGCGGCCAGCCCGCCATCGCCTCCTCGAGGGCCTCGAGAAGACGCGCCGGTCCGCACGAATAGACCACGGTCCGTGCCGTCGGCGTCGCGAAGCGCGCGGGCAGATCGAGGCGGCGCCCCTCATCGGCCGCGAAGACCTCGACGCGCTCGCCGTACCGCTCGACCAGCTCGTCGACGAATGCCATCGTCCGGCGCGAGCGTCCCGCATAGAGCAGCGTCCACGCGGCGCCCGCGGCCTCGGCCGCCTCGATCATCGGCACGATCGGCGTGATGCCGATCCCACCCGCGACGAACACGTACGACCGCCCCGCGGTGGGGGCGAAGAGGAAGTGGTTGGCGGGGCCGCGCACCCGCAGCGCCGAGCCGACCCGGGCGTTCTCGTGCAGCCACACCGACCCCTCGCGCTCCCGGAGCACGCCGATGCGCCACGTGCCGCGCTCGCTCGGCGACCCGCACAGCGAGTACTGCCGTTCGATCCCGCCGGGCAGCACCACGTCGATGTGCGCGCCGGGCGACCAGTGCGGGAGGGTCCCGCTCGCCCGTTCGAGATCGAGCACCACGATGCCGTCGGCGGCTTCGCGCCGGTCTCGCACGATCGCGTCGAAGGTCACGCCGCCGGTCATCTGTCTCCTTGGGGCATGTCGTCCACCGAGCCGTGCACGAGCTCTTTCACGATCAACAGTCGGTACGGCGATCCGTCGGGCGAGTGCCAGCGGTGCGGGGTGCCCGACCGGCAGTACACCGAGTCGCCCACGGTCAGCCGGCGTTCGCCGAACGGCCCGAACGAGACCACGATCGTGCCCTCGAGCACGGTGAGGAATTCGTCCTCCTCGTGGATGTAGTGGTCGCCGGGTACCGCGTTCGAGCCGGTGAACTCCAGCGGTTCGAAGCGTCGGGGTCCCTCGGCGAGCAGGCGCGCGCTTCCTTCGGCGTAGGGCCCGACGAGCCCCTCTGTGGCGCGCACGACGGAGGGACGCGCGTCGGAGTCGCTGCGCGGCGGTTCGGATGCCGCGATCAGCTCGACCCGGCTCGTGCCCAGGGCCCGAGCAAGACGCTCAAGACTCGCCATGCTCGGACGGGCGAGGCCGCGCTCGAGCTGGCTGAGGAAGGGGTGCGACAGCGCGGCCGCCTCGGCGAGCTGGGTCAGGGTGAGCCCGCGGGCCTTGCGCAGCCCGCGCACGCGGGCCCCGAGCCGCTCGTCGCCGGTGGGGGAGTCGTCGACGGACGTCGCAGGAGCCATGGTCGTCATCGTCCCACCCTCTCGAACAGCCGCGCGACGATCTCGTCCTCGTCGGCGGTGACCAGGCGGCCCTCGTCGACGACGATCCGTCCTCCCACGACGACCGTGCGCGGGCGTCGCCCGGGTGCCGCCCACAGCAGGCCCGCCACGGGGTCGGCGACGCCGGCATCCGCCACTCCCGACACGTCCCACAGGCAGAGGTCGGCCGCCGACCCCGGAGTGAGTCGACCCAGTTCCGGCCGCCCCAGGCCGTCCGCCGACCCCGCGGTCGCCAGAGACAGGACCTCGGATGCCGGCAGCTGCGGCCCCACGAGAGCCGAGACCTGCATCGCCAGGCGAGCATCCGCGAGCAGGTGTCCCGCGTCGTTGCTGCCTCCTCCGCTCGTCCCGAGCCCCACGGCGATGCCGGCGTCGAGCAGCCGACGGACGGGCGCGATGCCCCAGCCCATCGGCACGTCGCAGCCGGGTGCGTGCGTGGCGGAGATCCCGGATGCCGCGAGCCGGGCGATCTCGTCGGCGGTGACGTCGCACAGGTGGGCGAGGGTGACGTCGGGCGCCAGCCAGCCCCACCCCTCGAGCAGGTCGAGCGGGCGCGCGCCGTAGCGTTCGAGGGCGATCTCGACGTCGACGACCTCGTTGGCCTGCGTGCGGCGGCGCAGCCCGTGCGTGCGGGCGACCTCGCCGAGCAGCTCGAACGTCTCGCGCGAGTCGCTGTGGACCCCGGCGGGGCCGACGGCGACCTGCAGCATCCCGTCGACCGAGACTCCGCCCGGGGCACCCGGGACCAGCGCCCGCACGATCGCGTCGGCCGATATCGCGGCCTCCTGCGGATCATCGCGTGCGGCGCCCCGGACGAACACCAGGCGGGCGCCGAGCTCGGCGGCGGCCTCCGCCGCAGCCCGCGCCATGCCGACGGTGTCGGCGCCGGTCGGCCAGGTGAGGTGGTGGTCGGCGACGGTCGTGACCCCGCTCAGCAACGCTTCGGCCAGTCCCGCGCGCGCCGCGAGGCCGGTCAGCTCGGAGTCGACCCGCGCGGCCGCGTAGGCGGTCGCCATGGCCGGCAGCCACTCCCGCATCGGGATGCCGCGCGTGCCGGGCAGCGTCCGGAACGCCGTCTGCAGCAGGTGATGGTGGGCATTCACCAGACCCGCGGTCACGACACATCCCGTCGCATCCACGACCGTCGCGCCCGCCGGGGCGACGCCCTCGACGATCACCCCGTCGACGCACACGACGTCGTCCGTGTGCACGCGCCCGGTGCCGTCGACCACGGCGACCGCGCCGCGCAGGACGAGAGCGTTCACGCGCTCCTCACCGCGCACGCGTCCTCCCGTGGCCGGAGGGGGCCGCGTCCGTCCCGGAGCGGTCTCGCGCTGGCCGAGTTCCGGGATGCCACGATCTCGGCGATCACCGAAAGCGCCGTCTCCTCCGGGGTGGCGCCCCCGAGGTCGAGGCCGAGGGGGGAGTGCAGGCGCGAGAGCTCGGCATCCGTGACGCCCGCGGCGCGCAGGAGCATCGCCCGCCGCGCGACCGTCGCTCGCGCCCCCATCGCACCGACGAAGCCGACGGGCATCCGCAGGGCCGCGCGCAGGGCGGGGACGTCGAGGCGCTCGTCATGCGTGAGCACGCAGACCGCGGTGCGGGCGTCGGGGGAGTCCAGGGTCGCGAGGTAGTCGTGGGGGGCCGCGACGATGAGCTCGGCGGCATCCGGGAACCGTTCGCGCGTGACGAGGAGCGCCCAGTCGTCGCACACGGTCACCGCGAATCCCGCGGCGGAGCCCAGTCGGCAGAGGGCCGCGGCGTGCTCCCCCGCGCCCAGCACGATCAGGCGCGGGAGGGCCGGTCGGTGCAGGTGAAGCGGCTCGCCGTCGAGATCGAGGCGGAGCGTCGCCTCCCGGCCGGCGCGGGCGTCCCCCAAGGCCGCCCGCGCCACGGCACCGTCGATCGGATACGCCACCACGTCCACCGCTCCACCACAGGCGAGTCCGGCGGCGATGGGGGTGACGACGCCGTCGTCCGTGAATCCGAAGCGCGCCCGACGCACGGCGCCGGTGCGCAGCGCGTCGAGGCCGAGCATGACGGCGTCGTTCTCGACGCACCCGCCCGAGATCGAACCGATCACGCGCGCGTCGCGCGTCACGGCGAGAGTCGCCCCCACACCGCGCGGTGCGCTGCGGACGACCGCGGTCACCGTGACCGCGGCGACGGGCACTCCCGCGTCGAGCAACGGCACCAGGTCGGCGGCCAGATCGAGCATGGACGCGACGGTAGCCGGGGCGTGTTTCGCGCACGCTACGCTGTCGTGACCATGCCCGTCGCCCCCCTGGATCCGCCGTGCGGAGTGGTCCTCGCGGCGGGCGCCGGGCGCCGTTTCGGGGGTCCCAAAGCCCTCGCCCGCACCCCGGCGGGCACTCCGTGGGTCGTCCTCGCGGTCCGTGCTCTGCGCGCGGCGGGATGCGGCGAGATCCTCGTCGCGCTCGGGGCGGCGGCCGATGAGGCGGCTCCGCTCGTGCCGTCCGAAGCCACGATCGTCCCCGTGCCCGACTGGGCGTCAGGAGTCGCCGCGTCCCTTCGCGCGAGCCTCGCGCGGGCGGCATCCGGATCCGCTCCCGCCGCTATCGTCATGCCGGTCGACACCCCGGATGCCGCGCCCGAAGCGATCGCGCGCCTGGTCCGTCGGGCACGGCCCGACGCGCTCGCCCAAGCGGTGTACGACGGGGTGCCGGGTCATCCCGTGGTGATCGGCCGCGCGCACTGGGCCGCCGTGGCCTCCGCCGTCCGGGGAGACATCGGGGCGCGGCCCTACCTGATCGCGCAGAACGCCGAGCTCGTGGAGTGCGGCGATCTGTGGTCCGGGGCCGACCGCGACGAGCCCTGATCACGGTCTGATCACGGCCGCCACGAATTTTGACGTGGCTATAGACAAAACCCCGTCCGCTAGATAATTTTTCGGAGCCGTCATAATTGCGACGGCACCAAGAAGCCGGGACGAAGGCGTACCCGATCTGTGCCGGGGAGGGCACGGGTGCGACCACGGGGGTCCCTGCAGTTCAGAGAGGAACGCAGATCACATGCTGAAGAAAATCCTGACCGGTGCGGCCATCGCCGCTCTCGCCGTCGGTCTCGGAGCGTGCAGCGCGGAGCGCACGACCTCGGGTGGCGGCGACGCCGCCGGCGGCGGCACCGAGTGCAACGTCGGTATCGCGATGCCGACCCGCAGCCTCGAGCGCTGGATCAATGACGGTGAGCAGCTCCAGAAGAAGCTCCAGGACGCGGGCTGCACCGTCGACCTGCAGTACGCGGACAACAAGACCGACCAGCAGATCAGCCAGATCCAGAACCAGATCTCGGGCGGCGCGAAGATCCTCGTGATCGCCGCGATCGACGGATCGACCCTGGGCCCGGTGCTCCAGGAGGCCAAGGCGCAGAACGCCACGGTCATCGCGTACGACCGCCTGATCAACGGCAGCGAGAACGTCGACTACTACGCCACGTTCGACAACTACAAGGTCGGCACCCTGCAGGGCCAGTACATCGAGACGCAGCTCGGCCTCAAGGACGGCAAGGGTCCCTTCAACCTCGAGCCCTTCGCCGGCAGCCCCGACGACAACAACGCGAAGTTCTTCTTCGCCGGCGCGTGGGACGTCCTGAAGCCCTACGTCGACAAGGGACAGCTCGTCGTCCCCAGCGGCAAGTCGCCCGCCAACGATGACGCGTGGGCCAGCATCGGCATCCAGGGCTGGGCGTCCGACAAGGCCCAGGCCGAGATGGACAACCGCCTCTCGTCGTTCTACGGCGACGGCAAGAAGGTCAACGTCGTGCTCTCGCCCAACGACAGCCTCGCCATCGGTATCGAGGCGTCGCTGAAGTCGGCCGGATACACCCCGGGCGCCGACTACCCGATCATCACGGGCCAGGATGCGGACAAGGCCAACGTCAAGGCGATCCTCGACGGTGCTCAGGCGATGACCGTGTGGAAGGACACCCGCGCCCTCGGTGACCGCGTGTTCACGATGATCCAGGAGATCAAGGACGGCAAGACCGTCGAGGTCAACGACACCAAGACGTACGACAACGGCAAGAAGGTCGTCCCCTCGTACCTGCTGACCCCCGAGGTGGTCACCAAGGACGACGTGCAGTCGAAGCTCATCGACTGGGGCTTCCTGAAGGCGTCCGACGTCGGACTCTGATCCACCCCTCGGGGGGGGGCGGGCTTCGGCCCGCCCCGCCGCTCGATCCCTGACGGAGGGACAACCATGACCGAACCGATCCTGCGCATGTCGGGGATCTCCAAGTCGTTCAACGGCGTCCCGGCGCTCGCCGACGTCTCGGTCGACGTGCACCGCGGTGAGGTGCACGCGATCTGCGGAGAGAACGGCGCCGGCAAGTCCACCCTCATGAAGGTGCTCAGCGGGGTCTACCCGGCCGGGAGCTTCGAGGGTGGCATCAGGCTCGAGGGCAAGGAGGTGGCCTTCCGTTCGATCAACGACAGCGAGGCCGCCGGCATCGTGATCATCCACCAGGAGCTCGCGCTCAGCCCGTACCTGTCGATCGCGGAGAACATCTTCCTCGGCAACGAGAAGGCCCGCCGCGGCGTCATCGACTGGAACGCCACGAACACCGCCGCCGCCGAACTGCTCAAGCGCGTCGGCCTGCGCGAGAGCCCCGCGACGAAGATCTACGAGATCGGCGTCGGCAAGCAGCAACTCGTCGAGATCGCCAAGGCCCTCGCCAAAGAGGTGAAGCTCCTCATCCTCGACGAGCCCACCGCGGCCCTGAACGACGACGACTCCGCCCACCTGCTCGACCTCATCGACCAGCTGCGCGACCAGGGCATCACCTGCATCATCATCAGCCACAAGCTGAAGGAGGTGCTCCGCATCGCCGACCGCATCACGATCATCCGCGACGGCCGCACGATCGAGACGATGCGTCGCGACGATCCCGAGACCGACGAGGGCCGCATCATCCGCGCCATGGTCGGCCGCGACCTCAACAGCCTCTTCCCGCCGCGCGAGCCCGACATCGGCGACGAGCTGTTCCGCGTCGAGAACTGGACCGTGCACCACCCCGTCGACACCGAACGCGTCGTCATCGACAACGCGTCCTTCATGGTGCGCGCGGGAGAGATCGTCGGTTTCGCCGGCCTCATGGGCGCGGGCCGGACCGAGCTCGCGATGAGCATCTTCGGCCGCATGTACGGCACGGGCATCTCGGGTGAGGTCTACAAGAGCGGTCAGCAGATCGACGTCCGCACGGTCGACGCCGCGATCAAGCACGGCATCGCGTACGCCACCGAGGACCGCAAGAAGTACGGCCTGAACCTCATCGGCGACATCCAGGTCAACGTCTCGGCATCCGCTCTCTCCCGTCTCGCCCGCCTCGGCGTGGTCGACCGGTACCGGGAGTACAAGGTCGCCGACTCGTACCGCTACAAGATGAACATCAAGGCCCCCAGCGTCGCCGCGATCACCGGGCGCCTCTCCGGCGGCAACCAGCAGAAGGTCGTGCTGTCGAAGTGGATGTTCACCGGACCCGACGTCCTCATCCTCGATGAGCCGACCCGTGGCATCGACGTCGGCGCGAAGTACGAGATCTACGGAATCATCAACGAACTCGCGGCCCAGGGGAAGGCCGTCATCGTCATCTCGTCGGAGCTGCCCGAGGTCATCGGCCTCTCCGACCGCATCTACACCATCTCCGAGGGACGCATCACGGGCGAGGTCAGCCGCGCGGACGCCACCCAGGAGACGCTCATGCGGCACATGACCGCCGGAAGGAACTGACAGCAATGGCCACCGCATCCACCCAGACGGTCGAGGCGCCGACCCAGCCGGGGCCCCGCCGCCGCGGCATCCTGTCGCGCATCAACTTCCGACAGTTCGGCATCCTCGCCGCCCTGGTCATCATCATCGTGCTGTTCCAGGTGCTCACCGGCGGACGCCTGCTGATGCCGGGCAACGTCAACAACCTCATCCAGCAGAACGCCTACGTGCTGATCCTCGCGATCGGCATGGTCATGGTGATCATCGCCGGGCACATCGACCTGTCGGTCGGCTCGGTGGTCGCCATGGTCGGCGCGATCGCGGCCATCGCCATGAACCAGTGGGGCCTGCCCTGGTGGCTGGCCGTCATCCTCTCGCTCGCCGTCGGTGCCGTCGTCGGCGCCTGGCAGGGCTTCTGGGTCGCCTTCGTGGGCATACCCGCATTCATCGTGACCCTCGCCGGCATGCTGCTGTTCCGCGGTCTCACCCTCGTGCTGCTCACCGGCGGCACGATCGCGGGCCTGCCCGACGGCTTCACCGCGATCGGCGCCGGGTGGCTGCCGCCGCTCCTCGGCTACGTCGGCGTCTGGGACTCCCTCACCGTGGTGCTCGGCTTCGTCGCCGTGGTCGCGCTCATCGCCCAGCAGCTGCGGACGCGGGCGACCCTGCGTCGTCTCGAGCTGCCGCGCGAGGTGGCGTGGTCGTTCTGGGCGAAGAACGCCATCGCCGCGGTGGCCATCATGGCCGTCGCCTTCACCCTCGCCGCCTACAACGGCACCCCGATCGTCCTGATCATCCTCGCCGTGCTCGTGCTCGCCTACACGTTCGTGCTCAACCGCACGACCTTCGGTCGCCACGTCTACGCGATGGGCGGCAACCTGTTCGCCGCCGTGATGAGCGGCGTGAAGACGAAGTGGGTCAACTTCTTCATCTTCGTCAACATGGGTGTGCTCGCGGGCCTCGCCGCCGTCGTCAGCACCGCTCGCGCCGGCGGGGCCGTGGCATCCGCCGGTCAGAACTACGAACTGGATGCCATCGCCGCGGTGTTCATCGGTGGCGCCGCCGTCCAGGGCGGTATCGGCACCGTCATCGGGGCCGTGGTCGGTGGCCTCGTCATGGGCGTGCTGAACATGGGTCTGTCGATCCTGAGCGTGGACGCCGCCTGGCAGATGGCCATCAAGGGCATCGTGCTGCTGCTGGCCGTCGCGTTCGACATCTTCAACAAGCGACGCAACGGCGGTGCCTGATCGGGTGGGGAGCGTGGCCCCGGGGCCCGCTCCCCATCCGCGTCGCCGCGTTACTCGTCCGCCCGGCTCCGATGGGATGATGGGGGAGGTGCGCCCCTCATGACCCCTGCCGTGTTCGAGCCCGCGACGCCGCTCGCACCCCCGGCCGGTCGTACGACCAACGACCTGATCCGCCAGCAGAACCTCGCGTCCGTGCTGTCGCTCCTCCACTCTCGGGGAGCGCTCTCACGCGCGCAGCTCGGTGCCACCACGGGGCTGAACCGCTCGACCGTGACCGGGCTGGTCATGGAACTCACCGAGCTGGGGCTCGTCCGCGAAGCCCCGGGCGGGGAACGCACCGGTAAGGTCGGACGCCCCACGCTCGACATCGAACCCGAGGACCACGTCGCCGCCCTCAGCGTGCGGGCCGAGCCGCACGCGGTCACGGTCGCCCTCGTCGGACTCGGCGGTGTCGTGCACGCACGTCTCCGCCACGACACCGCGAGCCCGCCGTCGCCGCGCCGGTTCGTGCAGATCGTCGAGTCGTCGGTCGAGGCCATGCGCGCCGACATCGACCGTCACTACCGGGTGGTGGGGGCCGGGCTCGCGGTGCCCGGTCTGGTGAACGCCAACGGATCGGTCCTCGTCTCACCCACCCTCGGCTGGAAGCGCGACCCGGTCGCCGCTCGGCTGAGCGACCAGCTGGGCATGCCGGTCACGGCCGGGAACGACGCGAGCATCGGTGCGCTCGCCGAATCGCGCTTCGGCGTCGGCGTGGGCGTCGGGAACCTGCTCTACCTCGGCGGAGCGATGCACAGCATCGGCGGCGGGCTCATCATCGACGGCACCCTCCTGCGGGGCACGTCGGGCTACGCCGGCGAGCTCGGGCACACGGTCGTCGACCCCCGGGGCCGCCGCTGCGTGTGCGGGAGGAAGGGATGCCTCGAAGCCGAGGTCAGTCTCGACCTCATCGAGCCGCTCCTGGGGCGCCGCAAGCTCGACGAGGACGAGCTCGACGTCGAGCTCGGAGTCGCCCGCAACCCCCGCGTGATGGCCGAGGTCACCCGCCAGGTCGAGGTGCTGTCGATCGCGCTGACGAACTTCGTCAACGCGTTCAGCCCCGAGACGGTCGTGCTCTCGGGCTATCTCGGCGCGCTGCTCTCGGTGAGCCGCGAGCGTCTGGCCGACGCGGTGCGCGTGCATCCGCTCGGCGCGGAGGGGCGCACCATCCGGCTCGAACGCGCGCACCTGCGCTCCCGCCTCATGCTCGTCGGCCCCGCGGAGCTGGCCTTCGCCGACCTGCTGTCGAACCCGGCGGGCTTCCGCGGCTGACGTTCCCGACCCGGACCCGTGCGGGGACGGATGCCGGCACGCGATGACGCTACGACGTCGGTGTCGGCGCCGACGCCGCCGTTCTCGCGCGACGACGGGCGGCGATGCGGTGGCCCCAGCGGTTCATGGGGGCCTCGACGAGCCGATACGACGCCCAGGCCAGCAGCAGGGCGCCGATCAGCCCGAGGGGGTACTGCACCCACGGCGGGATCGCCGGCGGGAGCCTCTCGAGCGTGTTCAGCACGAACGCGTGCGTGAGGTAAAAGGAGTAGCTCACCGTTCCGACGAACAGCAGCGGACGCGTGCTCAGCACCGCCGCTGCCGCTCCCCGCGGCGCGGTGAAGAGCGAGATGATCGTCAGCGCCCACAGGATGCCGTACGGCACGTACCATGGCGTTCCCAGAGCGATGTCGGGGTACAGCACCAGGCAGAGGCTCGCCGCGAGCAGAACCCAGGTCGTCCACCGCCGTCCGAACACGCGGGCGAGCACGGCGAACGAGGCGCGGTAGTGGAGCCCGGCGGCGACGAGCACACCCAGGATGATGTGCACGTACGGCTGCACCACCCGGGCCACGGGAGTGCCGAAACCCACCACGCTCAGCACGCTCGCCGACACCAGCAGGAGCGGCACCAGGACGGCCCAGCGCCGGCGCAGCAGCAGGAAGCCGACGACCGGCCACACGAGGTAGAACTTGTCCTCGATGCCGATGGACCACGCGCCCGAGAACGGCGCTTGGCTGCTGACCGTGTTGGTGAGCTGGACGATCTCGGGGAAGCCGAGCAGATAGCCCGGCAGGGCGTGCACGAAGTCGGTGCGGCGGTCCGCCTGCGCCCCCACCACGAAGATGAGCACGCCGTAGACCGCGAGCACCAGCACGTACATCGGCAGGATGCGGAACGCCCGTCGGATGTAGAAGGCGCCGAAGTCGACGGGGCGCTCGTCGCTCTCGCGCAGAAGCAGCGTCGTGATGATGAAGCCCGAGATGACGAAGAAGAGCGTGACGCCCACCCCGCCGTGCACGGCCTTCCACGGTCCCGGAGCCTCGACGTGGCCGGTGAAGACGAGCAGGATCGCGATCGCTCGCAGGCCGTCCAGGGGGAGCAGCCGGGTGGTCCGGCGGAACGCGGTGTACGTCGTCTCGACGGCGTGAGTCATCTCGTCCTTTCCGTGCGCCGCGGGTCCACCGTCGGTGCATCTCGGCGTCGGGGTGTTCGAAGCCCTTTCTCGCGAGGATGCCGTGCGCGTGCCCCGCCGCATCCTCACGGGTGTCGCGACGGGCGGATCCATGCGCGAGCGGGAATGTGGATTCACCCCACCGCTCACACGCTGCGGAGCTCCGCCCGTCCCGCGTGCCCTGCCCGGCGCCGCCGCGGGAGGGCGGGGCCTCGTCCCGCGCGGGGATCGGGGTGATCGATGAGGTGAAGTGCAGGAGGTTCGCGCGCTGTCCGCGAAGTGGTCCCGCGAGCGCGGTGTCTGCCGTTGCAGCGCGTGCGACGAGAACGAGGCGGGGGCGGCGCGAAGGCGCGATGTCACGGGGTTGGTAGCTTCCCCCGGGAGCCTCGTCGATTCGTACGGCTTCGTTCGAGAGCGCGTCGCGAGGAGATGTCATGCGGATCGCCAGTGTGGTCGCCCACGTTCCGTACTCCGGGATTCCCCACGCGGGCGGGCAGTACGTTCTCGCCCACCTTCGTGCTCTTCGTGCGCTCGGACACGAGGTCACCGTCGTAGCCCCCGCCTGGCGCGGCAACGACGAGGGAGCTGAGCGCCTCCGGGCGGAGCTCGACGTCGAGGTCGTCGTCTGCGCACCGCGCTTCGCGGGGCGACTGGCCCGCTGGCTGGACACCCAGCAGATCCGCCTGTTTCCCGTGCGTCCTCCGCGTCGGTTCCGCGGGGCGATTCTGCGCTCCGAGGGGGCGCGCGCGGCGTTCGCGCAGGCCGATCTCATCGAGGCCCATTGGACCGAGATGGGCTGGGTGAGCCGGGCGGCGCGGGCAGCACACGACGTGCGCCGTGTCGTCGTCGCCCATGACGTCATCACGCAGACGTACGAGCGCATCTTCGCGAGAGAGCGCAGGTGGTCGCCGAAGTGGATCCTGGGCCTCTGGCGCAACATCAGCGTGACGCGCGACGAGGGTCTGCTGTATCGCTCGATGGACACGGTGATCGTCTTCAGCGAGAAGGACGCGGGGTACGTCCGCCGCCTCGGCACATCGCCCCGGGACTGCGTCGTGCTGCGGCCCCCGTTCGCGGCCCCCGATGGAGCTGATGCCGTCGAGATCCCCGCGGATCCGCCCACCGTCCTCTTCGTGGGTGCCTTCTTCCGCGACGTCAACGTGGAGGCGGCGGAGTGGCTCATCGACGAGATCATTCCGCGAGTGCGTGCGGCTCGACCCGACGTCCGGTTCATCCTGGCTGGTGCCGGTCCGACCCCCGGCATGATCGCGGCGGCCGAGAACGATCCGCTCCTCGAGGTGACGGGAGAAGTCGTCACGCTGGAACCCGCGTACGCCTCCGCGACGGCGATCGTCGTTCCTCTTCGCATGGGCGCGGGGCTGAAGTTCAAGACGGTGGAGGCGATGATGCGCGGCATCCCGGTCATATCGACGCCCGTGGGCGCGGAGGGGCTGGTCGGCGAGGGCGAGACCTCGGGTCTGGCCGTCGCCGACGACGTCGAAGGGCTGGTGGCGGCGCTGCTGCGGGTGCTCGACGACCCCTCGACCGCCTGGGAGGCCGCGCGCGCCACCCGGGACTGGGCGCGCTCGGTCTTCGCGATCGAGACCTACCCCGCCCGCCTGGAACAGGCGCTCCTCGGGCAGGGGGCCGAGCGATGAGTGTGGCGGTCGTCGTCCCCAACTGGAACGGTCGCGAGGATCTCCGGGTATGCCTGGACGCCCTGCGGCGTCAGACGACAGCGGTGGAGATCGTGGTCGTCGAGAACGGCTCGACGGACGGCTCGACGGAGATGCTTCGTACGTCCTACCCCGACGTGACGCTCCTGCCCCAGCGGGTGAACCTCGGGTTCGCCGGCGGGGTGAACGTCGGCCTCCGGCACGCGCTGCGTCAGGGGCACGAGCACATCGCGCTGCTCAACAACGACGCAGTGGCCGACCCGAGCTGGATCGAGGAGCTCGTCGCCGTGATGGCGAGCGATGACCGTATCGGGATGGTCGCGAGCAAATTCGTCACCATTGACGGCGAGCGCCTCGACAGCACGGGGGAGTGCTACTCGAGCTGGGGGCTGCCTTTTCCTCGCGGTCGAGACGAGGAGGACCTCGACGCCTACGACGACGCGGTGGAGATCTTCGGCGCGAGCGGAGGGTCGACGCTGTACCGCGCGGACATGCTGCGTGAGATCGGGCTCTTCGACGAGGATTTCTTCGCGTACTTCGAAGACGTGGACATCAGCTGGCGGGCGCAGTTGCGAGGGTGGAAGGTCCGTCTCGCACCGCGCGCGATCGCTCGCCATCGCATCGGTGCCACGAGCTCGCGCATGCCCGGCTTCACGACCCATCAGACCCTGAAGAACCTGGGGTGGCTGATGATCAAGAACGTGCCGGCGAGCCTTCTTCCGACGGTCGCACCGCGCTTGTTCCTGGCCACCACGATCACCTTCGCGCGAGCCGTCGTGCGGGGTCAGGGCGTGACGGCGGTGCGCGCGGTCGCGATCGCTGTGCGCAAGACGCCCAAGAAGCTCCGGGAGCGTCGCGTCATCCAGCGCGGGCGGCGTGTCGACGACTCCGTGGTGCGGTCATTGCTCACCTGGGATCTGCCGCCGCGATCTCGCAATCTCCGGCGCCTGCGGGCCGTCCTGACGGCCCCGGTGCGTGCCTTCCGCCGCTGACGGACGCTGGAGTCACCAGCGAGGGGGCGGCGTGATCGTTCGCCGCGATTCACCAGACGTCTCACCCGTTCCGCCCGCGCGGGAGCGGGAGACGGCGGGAAGCAGTCGGCTCTGTGTCCCGATGACGAAGAGCGGGACCACCATCGCGGCGAGCAGATCGTCGGGTGCCTCGACGCGCCACGCCGTCTCGGTGATGGAGAGGGCGGCGAGGATGCACAGGAACCCCAGGGCGGCCACGCTCTCCCTCCCGGGCAGGCTCTTGGCGATCCGCGCGCAGCGGTGCACGACGTAAGCGAAGGCGGAGACCAGGATGAGGCCACCCGTCACCGTGTAGGTGACGAACACGTTGTGCCCGTGGCCGGCCGCCGTGGTCAGAGCGTCTTTGAGGGTGTCGTAGTTGTCGGTGAACCAGGAGTGCCCGAGCCCGTCGAGCCACTGGGTTCCGGACAGCTTCGACAGCGTGAACTGCCAGATCGCGCCCCGGAGGGTGTACGCCGAGGGATCCGTGGTCGTGAGCGGCACGAACACCACAGCGACGCAGAGCCCGAACAGCAGCACCCCGAGCACGGCGCGCACGGAACGCCGCAGCAGCATCGCGAGCACAACGATGACGAACCACACGGCGACGCCGAACAGCGCCGTGCGCGACGCCGACCACAGGATCGCGGCGACGAGGACGGCGGTCGTGGACCATCGCAGATACCAGCGTGAGAAGAGGTACGTGAGGGGGAGGGCGAACGTGAGGAAGAGGCCGTTGCCGTTGGGGTGCGAGAAGAATCCCGCCAGCAGCGGCAGATTGAGCAGGGCCTTGTCCGTGGCGAGGTCGAAGCTCTCGGGCATGTACATGAGACGGGGGGCGATCGAGGTGAGCGCCATGGAGACCGCGGCCAGCGCAGCGGTCAGCAGGGCGTACAGCCGAAGGTCGGCCACCCGGACCTGCAGCGCCCACAGCGTGATCGCGATGCCGATGGGAAGGAGCACCTTCTCGGACACGGGACGACCGTGGGAGAACTCGTTGAGAACGATCCAGAGCGAGGGGAGGAGCATGACCACGAGGGGCGTGAGGTCTTTGCGCACGAACATGACTCGGAAGACGAGCAGAAACAGGGTGATCCCGGCGGGCACGAGGAACGCGACCCACCAGGCGTCGACGACCGCCTGAGCGATGGTGAACTTGACGCCCTCGACGGCTTTGCGTCGATCCATCGTCAGGGTCTGTGCGACGGGTCCCGAGATCGACACGCCCCACAGGACGAGCAGAGTCAGATACGCCGCGAACCGCGCGCCGGGGCCGCGGACGGGGCCCGTACCGCGGAGTGCGCGTCGCGTCGGTGCCGCGGGCGACGTTCGCGTGTGCGTGCGCTGCGAGGTGATGGCCGAAGAGGTCATCCGCACAGGCTAGGTGCGGGGGGAGCGGTGCTGAGGCCGCCGCGATGGCGGCGGCAGAGGGGACCGGGCGGGTGAAATCGGGTGCCTCCGAGCGGTGATCGCCGGGCGACGGAGCGCGCCGCGAATAGTCTGCTGCGGCGTGCGGGACCCTCATCGTGCGTGGCGAGGAGGACGACGGACGTGACGCCCGAGGCATCCAGGGGCGCACGAGCCCGGGGAGCGACCCTCCTCCTGTCGACCCAGTGGGTGCGTTACCTCCTGCAGATCGCCAACATCGTCGTGCTCGCGCGTCTGATCGGGCCGAGCGATTTCGGTGTCGTCAGCCTGGGGCTCGCGATCGTCGGCATCGCGTCGGTCCTCGGCGACTTCGGTCTCAGTCTCGCGGCTCTGCGGGAGAGTTCGCTCAGCCAGCAGCAGAAGAGCAACCTGCTGTGGATCAACAGCGGGATCGGCGCGGTGCTGGCCGGCGTCGTCGCCCTGGCCGCGGCGCCCATCGCGGAAGCGTTCGGTGACGACCGCCTTCTCGCCGTGGTGCTGCTGGCGGCACCCGCCTACCTGCTGCGGGCGACCGCCGTGCAGTTCCTCGTCGAGCTGAACCGTCGGGAGCGCTTCTCTCGACTGGCCGCTGCGGAGGTCGGCGGAGACGCGATCGGTGTCGGCGTTGCGGTCGCTCTCGCCCTGGCCGGCTCGGGGTACGTCGCGCTCGCCGTCCAGGGCACGGTCGCGGCGACGGTCACCCTGCTGTGGGCTGCGGTCGCGGCGCGATGGCGACCGAGCCTTCCGCGGCGGGCCGACATGCGCTCGCTCCTGACGTTCGGTCTGTCGACGCTCGGCACTCATGCGGCGCAGTACGTCACGACCAACGTCGACACCATCATGCTGGGGGCCTGGTATCCGGCCGCGATGGTCGGCTTCTACTCCCGCGCGTACCAGCTCGTCATGCTGCCGTTGCAACAGGTCGCGGCTCCGCTGACGAGGGTCGTCCTCCCGCGTCTGGCGCAGGTCGCCGACGACCTGCCGGCTCTCAATGACGCCCTCGTGCGGGCACAGCGTCTCGTGAGCCACGTTCTGCTCGGTGTCACGGGGCTCCTGGTGGTGGGCGGAGCCCCGTTGATCGAGGTCGTCCTCGGCGCGGACTGGCTCCCCGCGATGCAGTTCCTGCCGATCCTGGCCTTGGGAACGATCTTCCAGACGATCGCCTACGCGTACTACTGGGGCTTCGCCGCCCTCGGGCGATCCGGGGCGCTCTTCCTCTCGGAGGTCGTCGGGCGGGTGCCGATGGTGCTGCTGATCGTTCTGCTCGCCCCCCTCGCTCCCACGGGAGTCGCGTGGGGCGTCGTCGCGGGGCAGGTGCTCATCTGGGCCTCGGGCACTTTCTTCTTCGCCCCGCGCGCGGGTCTGCGCGTGGGCGCGCTGCTGGGCACCGCGGTCGTGCCCCTTCTCGTCAGCGGCGGAGCCACTCTCGCCGCGTGGGGTCTGGACGCGGGCGTCTTCGTGCACCTGCCCGCGATCGTCCGCCTGATGAGCGTCGCCGCGATCTGGCTGGTGATCGGCGTCCTGCTGCTGGCGCTGTGCGGACGCAGCGACGCGCGTCTGATCGGGCAGACGCTCCGAACCATGCGCCCGCCGCGTTCCGTCTGAGAGACCAGCCGACGTGCACGGGGACGGAGGCCGTATCCCCGCCGTTCACGTCGGCGTCGTCGCCGCGGTCTAGCGTCGCCGCGTGCGTCCGACCCGACGGGCGCCCGGGAGGTGCCCGTGGACCCCGGCGAGGTTTCACGCCGACCGTTCTGGCCGTGGCTGCTCGCGTTCGTGCTGGTGGTCGGCGGCGGGGGTGCCGTCGTCGTGCAGGCGCAGGCGACGGCGCTCGACGTCGAGCGTTCCGCGGCGCGCGTCGATCACTGGCCCGGGGTGGCACCGGCGGCCGCCGCGCTCCCCGATGGGTCCGCCGCGTCGACCTCGGGCTCCGGGGCTCCCGCCGAGGACGTCGCCGCTGCGCGCACGAGCGTGCTTCCGGTCGAGGCTGCGCCGGTCGTCCGGCCGGATCCGGCGTGGACCGGGGCGGTGGCGGCACGGATCGGCATCCCGGAACGCGCACTGCGCGCCTACGCCCACGCCTCGCTCACCCTGCGGGTGGAACAGCCGGACTGCGGTCTCGGGTGGAACACGCTCGCCGGCCTCGGGGCGATCGAATCCGCGCATGGCACGCACGACGGCGGTGTGCTCCGCGCGGACGGGTATCCCGACCCGCCCATCCGCGGGATCCCGCTCGACGGCAGCGCGAGCGCAGCCGTCTCGGACACCGACGGGGGCCGCTTCGACGGGGACACCGTGTGGGACCGGGCCGTGGGACCTCTGCAGTTCATCCCCTCGACGTGGCAGCGGTGGGGCGCCGACGCGAACGGCGACGGCGTCGCCGACCCCAATCAGATCGACGACGCGGCGCTGGCGGCGGCGCGGTACCTGTGCGCGTCGGGCGAGATGGCGAGTCCGGAGGGGTGGCGACGCGCGGTGTTCTCGTACAACCACCTCGACTCGTACGTCGACGACGTCGCCGCCACCGCGAACGCGTACGCGGCCCGGGCCGTCGGCTGATCCCGCGCGGGGGTGGCTCCGTCATCGCACCGGGAGCTTCGTCCCCGGTGACGTCCAGGTGGGGAGAATCGTCGCGGATCTCCGCACGGCTCAGCCGCCGATCACGACGTTCAGCGGCTCCTCGCCGGCGCGGAGGCGGTCGATCTGCCGGCGGACGAGGCGTGCGATGCGGGGGTGCATGGCATCCGTCGCTCCTCCGACATGCGGGACGACGAGGGCGCCCTCGAGGCTCCACAGCGGGTGTCCGGCGGGAAGCGGCTCGGGATCGGTCACGTCGAGCGCCGCGCGGATCCGACCGCGACGCACATGGTCGACGAGGGCGTCGGTGTCGACGAGGGGGCCGCGGCCGACGTTGACCACGAGCGCCCCGTCGGGAAGCGCCGACAGCGCCGTGTCATCGACGATGTGCCGGGTCGCGTCGCCCCCGGGGAGCGAGGCGATGAGGATGTCGGTCTCGGCGAGCACCTCGGAGAGCTTTCCGAGGGGGAAGACCTCGACCTCGTCCTGCAGGCGTCCGTGCGAGGCGACGGCGCGGAGGTCGACCTCGAACGGCTTCAGCCGTGCGGCGATCGCCCGGCCGACCCCGCCGAAGCCCAGGAGGGTGACGCGCCGATCGGCGAGGCCCGCGGCGCCGCCGCCGGTCCACTGGCCACGGTCCTGCGCGCGCACGAAGTCGGGGAGTCGGCGCTGCGCCGCCAGAACGAGGGCGACGGCGAGCTCGGCGGTCGCGGTCTCGTGCACGCTCGAGGCGTTCGCGAACACCAGGCCCTCGGGAAGGCGCCCCTCGACGTTGTCGTAGCCGATCGACTGGCTCTGGACGAGCCCGACCTCGACGCTCGACAGGGCCTCGATGACCCCGTCCATCGACATGTACGGCGGCACGACCATGTCGAAGCGCTCGCGCGGAGCGGCATCCTTCATGTCCCAGATCACCACCTCGACGCCGTCGGGCAGGGTCCCGAGGTCGTCGCGCAGGCGAGCGGTGGGAACGGACACGGTGAGGGGGATCGCGGTCGTCACCAGGAAGACGCTACCGCCGCGGGCTCTTCGGCGGAGGCCGGTTGCGCCCGCCGGCCGATGTGCACCGCCACGGGAACGTCGTACGCGAGGTACTCCTCGAGCAGCTCGTCGGACCGGCGCGCGAACAGGCGTCGCGAGAGGGCGGCGGCGAGCTTGGTCGCTCCCCCCACCAGTCCCGGGATCTGGTGGCTCAGCATCCCCTGGCTGATCCGCGCGCCGTGGTTGAACAGGTGGATGCGCGACAGCGCCTCGCCCCCCGCGCGGTCCACGAGACCGAAGTCGTCGTCCAGGTAGGGGAACGCGGCCAGCCCCGGGTTCTGGGCCGCGGCCTGGGGGCTGAGGCGGTCGCTCCACAGGGTGGCATCCGACGCGACGGCCGCCAGCTCCGGGCGCCGCGCCAGATCGGACACGATGCCGGTGGCCGCGAGGACGACGTCGTAATGATGGATGCCGTGCGGCGTGGTCACGGCGATGTCGGTGCCCGTCCACGAGACGCTCTCCCACGGCGACGAGGTGAGGAACCGGAAGTCGTCGAAGGCGTGCGCGCGCCACAGGGCGTTCTGGGTGGCGGGCTGGTCGACGGCGGAGAGGTGGACGTTGAAGGCCCATTTCTGCGCGTCGGTGAAGGTGCCGTAGTTCTCGATGAGACCGGCGAACTCCATCCAGCGATACGGGCTCACCTGCGGCATCGCGGCGCGACGCATGTGCACGTCGACGCTCGCGGCGCCGTGCTCGAGGGCGGTCGCGGCGTTGTCGAACGCGCCGGTGCCGGCGCCGAGGATGCCGATCCGGAGGCCGGCGAGGGCGGTGAAGTCGATGTCATCGTGCGTGTGGTGGACGCGGTCGGCGGGGAGGCCGTCGAGCAGCGTCGGGATGTGGCGGCCCCCGGCCCCCTCGATACCGGTCGCGAGCACGACGTGGTGGGTTTCGAGCATCCACGTGCCGTCGGGGCCCTCGAGGTCGAGCCTCAGGGGGCCGTCGCCCGGGACGATCGCCGTCACCCGCGTCGAGGGGACGACCGTGATCGCCGAGACCTCGCGGTACCACTGGAGGAAGCCGTGCCACGCGACCGTGGGGAAAAACTCGATCTCGTCCCAGGCAGCGGTGCCGTAGACGGCCTCGAACCAGGCTCGCGGGCTGACGGCCGGCGTTCCCCAGGTTGGCCAGGCGATGTCTTTCGGCGTGCGCAGCGTGTGCATGCGGGCGTAGGTCGTCCACGGGCCGGCCGAGCCGGCCGGTGCGGCGTCGAGCACGACGACATCGTCGATGCCGCGGCGGCGAAGACCCCGGGCGAGCACGAGACCGGCTTGCCCGGCGCCCACGATGACCACGGGGTGGACTCCATCGCGCTCTCCGACCCACGCGCGGCCGTCGCCCGCGCTGAGGGCGGCCTGGTGCGCCGCTTCGCCTTCGAGGGCGGCGAGGCGCGCGGCGGCGTCGATCAGCGGGGTGAGCACCGTCACTCCGCGTCGATGACGACGCGAACCCCGAAGACATCGTCGAGACGATGATTGTGGTGGTCGGTGACGTTGGTGTCGTCGAGCTCGAGGTTGACGAAGTCCATGCTCGGCTCGGCGAAGAAGGGTCCGGCGTGCCACGTGCCCTTGCGCATGGTGATGGCCGTGCGCGGCGGGATGCGGAAAGCCCGCAGGTCGTCGAGGGTCGGCTCCTCGAGGCCGGGGGCGGCGACGGCGATCGTCCACTCGACGTCGCCGACCGACATGAGCGTCTGCGTCGTCTCGAGGTGCCGCGTGACCTGTACGAAAGCGGGCGCCTTGTCGTGCAGGCGCATGAGGTAGAAGCGCGGGATGCCGTTGGACACGTCGAGAACTGCCTCTTCCGCCGTGAACGGGGTGCCGTCCTCCATGGGGGTCAGGACGACGCCGAACGGCTCGAATCCGGCCGGTGTGACCGTCTCGGACAAGAGGCGGTGGGGGGTGAGGGTCTCGGTCATAGCGGCTCGCTTTCGTCGGGTACCGAGAGCGTACGCTTGTCCAACAAGTGTCGCGACGACTTGTCCAACAACGTCACGTCGTCTTTACCTGGGCGAAACGCCGCGCGCGCGGCATCCCGCGTCCTCGTCTGGGGCTTCAGCGCGCCAGCGCGGCGAGGGCCCCGGCGCGGGGGAGGGGGACGTCGTCCGTGACGGTGTCATAGCGGCGGACGCGCTCGCTGCCCGCGAACGTCGGCCAGCCGGGGTCGCCCGTCTCGGCGAAGCGGATCCAGTCGCCGTGCATGCGTCGCGCGAGCTCGGCGGGAGCGGTGGGTCCGGCCATCCGGTCGGATGCGGGATCGTCGAGCGCATCGAACACGAAGCCGATCTCCAGAGCGTGTGCGGCCCGCAGATCGCGCACCGGACTCTGCCACGCGAACTCGTACACGAAGGTGGGGGCGGTGCGCGCCCGGGCCACCTCGACGGCGGGGACGCGCAGGATCGAGTCCGTGATCACCTGCCCGATGATCTCGCCCGCCGATGCCTCGGGGAACGCCCGTCGGTACGCCGCCCAGACGCCGCGCGGCACTCGCTTCGCCAGCGCGAGCAGCGCGTACGTTCGCCGGTTCAGTGCGGCGAGGGCTTCCGGCGGGTACCAGAGGCGGTACTCGTCGGTGTTGGTCCCGATCATCACGGGGACGTCGGCGTCGACGATCGCGCGGCGCGGCGCGTCCGGAAGGGTCTCGGGGTCGAGAGCCGCGGTGAACCCCGGTGCTGCGCGCAGGAGCGTCGAGCGGGCCGTCCGTGCGTCGCGCGCGGCCACGAGTCGTTCCGGTTCGATCTGTCGCAGGGCCGCCGCCGACGCCTCGACCCCGAGGGAGCGGGCGATGTCGCGGGTCGCCCGTGCGGCCCGCTGAGGGGTCTCGGCGTCGAGCGGGCCCGATTCGATGATCGCGCCGGCGATCATCGGGCGAAGGTCCGCGCGGGCGAGCAGAGCGGCGACGACGGCACCGCCGGCGGACTCGCCGAAGATGGTGATGCGGGCGGGGTTCCCGCCGAACCGCGCGATGTTGCGGTGGGTCCAACGCAGCGCCTCCGCGGCGTCGGCGAGTCCGAGGTTGCGCGGAGCGTCGGGCAGGACGGAGAACCCCTCCGCTCCCAGTCGGTAGTTGGCCGAGACGAAGACGACGCCGTCCCGCGCGAACGGGGTGCCGTCGTACGTGCTGAGCGCGGCGGTGCCCCGTTCCAGGGCCCCGCCGTGGAACCAGAGCATGACGGCGGCGCCGTCGGCATCCTGTGGTTTCCAGACGTTGACCGTGAGGATGTCGTCGCCCGGAATGATCCTCGAGGCCAGGAGCTCCCCGATCGCACCGGGGTACGGCGACTGGGGCGAGGTGGGCCCGAACGCGGTCGCCTCTCGCACGCCGTCCCAGGACGCGGCCGGCGCGGGGGCGGCGAAGCGACGGGGACCCACGGGGGCCTCGGCGTACGGGATGCCGAGATAGCGTTCGATCCCCTCGTCTCGCGTTCCCGCCACGGAGCCGGCGTCGGTCTGGATCACGGGAGGGGTCATGTCTCCATCCTCTCGCGGGGCGTGCCGGCGGTCCTCGCCGGAGCGGAATCAGGAACGCACGCGCCGGATCAGCGCGTTGCGCAGGCCCGCGGGCGCCGGCAGCTGCACCTCTCGCGACCAGTAGCCGATCGCGTCGTCCGCCCCGTACCCGCAGTACGTCATCTCGATCACCGGCGTTCCGGGCTCGGCATCCAGGATCGCGGCCCGCTCGGTATCGAGGGCGATCGCGTCGATCCACAGGGTCTCCCACGCGACACGGATGCCGTTGGCCTCCTCCGCGAGGTCGAACACCGGTCGCCGCGGGTCGAGGTCGATCGCGCGCGCGAGCGGGACGAGATCCTCGGCGAGGGCGTATGGCGCTCCGTCGACGCGCCACATCTTGCGGGTGCGCAGCACCTCGGTGCCGTCGGGCAGGTCGTCGTAGCGGTGCGCGCCCGGGGTGAGCGCGAGACGTTCGGCCGAGACGACCTCGAGCGTCGGCTCGTAGCCGGCGGAGCGGATGGACAGGGAGTGGTCGAACTGCTCGTCGATGCGGCGGCCCACGCCGGGGAGACGCCGGTTGGGGGAGGTGCGCGCGCCCTGCGTGCGGTGCACGTACCCGCGCTCCTCAAGGCGGATCAGCGCCTCCCGCACCGAGTTGCGGCTCGCGCCGGTCAGCTCGGCCAAGCGGGGTTCGGAGGGCAGGGTCTCGGCATCCGCCCGCCAGAGGTGCAGGATGCGATCGATCAGCGCGTCCTGGTCGGCGGCGCGCTTCTCGGTCACGAGCGAGGCGTCAGGCCGCGGCGCCCACCACGGCGGCGATCGCCGAGGTGAAGAAGCCCAGGCCATCGACGCCGGAGCGCATCGCGGCTCGGGTGCCGGGGCCGAAGCCGGGCTCGACCGCGTGCTCGGGGTGCGGCATGAGGCCCACGACGTTGCCGCGCTCGTTGGTGAGGCCCGCGATGTCGTCGAGCGAACCGTTCGGGTTCACGCCGACGTACCGGAACGCCACGAGGCCCTCGCCGTTCACGCGGGCCAGGGTCTCGGCATCCGCGATGTAGCCGCCGTCGGCGTTCTTGAGGGGGATGACGATCTCGTCGCCCTCGGAGAAGTCGCTGGTCCACGCGGTCGAGGCGTTCTCGACGCGGAGGCGCTGGTCGCGGCGGATGAACTGCTGGTGCGCGTTGCGGATCAGGCCGCCGGGCAGCAGGTGCGCCTCGACGAGCATCTGGAAACCGTTGCAGATGCCGAGCACGGGCATGCCCTTGCTCGCGGCGTCCTTCACCTCGGCCATGATCGGCGCGAAGGCGGCGATCGCCCCGGCGCGCAGGTAGTCGCCGTAGCTGAAGCCGCCGGGGAGGACCAGGGCGTCGACGCCCTTCAGGTCGTGCTCGCCGTGCCAGAGGGCGACCGGCTCGGCACCCGCGAGACGGATCGCGCGCTGCGCGTCGCGGTCGTCGAGGGAGCCGGGGAAGGTGATGACCCCGATGCGGGCGGTCACTCCACGACCTCGATGTTCACCACGTCCTCGATGACGGCGTTCGAGAGCATCTCGTCGGCGAGTTCGCGGGCGCGGGCCAGCGTGGCCTCGTCGACCTCGCCCTCGACCGTGAGCTCGAAGCGCTTGCCGATGCGCACGTCGGAGAAGCGGTGCTCACCCAGACGCGACAGGGCACCGGCGACGGCCTTTCCCTGCGGGTCGAGAAGCTCGGCCTTGGGCATGACGTCGACGACGATGGTGGGCACAGCAGCTCCAGAAGTCGGTGGGGTTGTGCCCCCATTCTACGCAGGGCGTACCTGCTGCCGTGGCCCCCGGTCCCATCGCGGTGATCCGCTCGCGAGACCGCATCCCGCTGACATCCCCGCCGCGGGCTGCAGCGGTTTCGTCAGCGGGGTGCGGTCTCGCGGGGTGCACGGGGAGCGGGCGCCTCGCCGTAAATATGGGAGCGCTCTCTTGACGGCGTGGGAGCGATCCCATACTCTCGACGAAATCGATGAGAGCGCTCCCACAATCGAGGCCGGGCGCGGAGGAAACCTCGTCGATTCGCATCCACCACAAAGGAGTGTCCTGTGAAATCACGCGCCCTGCGCCGCGTCGCCCTCGCGGCAGCCGTCGCCTCCACCTCTGCCCTCGTGCTGGCCGGTTGCTCCGGCGGCGGGGGTGCTGCCGCCGGCAGCAGCGACGAGGAGATCACCCTCACCGTCGCGACGTTCAACGATTTCGGCTACACCGAAGAGCTGCTCAACGCCTACACCGCAGAGCACCCGAACGTGAAGATCGTGCACAACCGCGCGGCCAAGTCGAACGACGCCCGCGCCAACTACTTCCAGAAGCTCGGCAAGACGGGCCTCGCCGACATCGAGGGCATCGAGGTCGACTGGCTGCCCGAGGTCATGAAGTACTCCGACCTCCTCGCCCCCGTGCCCGACGACCTGAAGAGCCGGTGGCTCGACTGGAAGGTCAAGGCCGCCACCGACTCCTCCGGCAACCTCGTCGGCTACGGCACCGACATCGGCCCCGAGGCGATCTGCTACCGCTCCGACCTCTTCGAGGCGGCCGGTCTTCCGACCGAACCCGCCGACGTCGCGGCCGCCCTCCAGGGCGATTGGTCGAAGTACTTCGAGATGGGCGACAAGTACGTCGCCGCCACCGGCAAGCCGTTCTTCGACTCCGCCAGCAGCGTGTACCAGGGCATGATCAACCAGGTCGAGGCGGCCTACGAGAACCCCGACTCGGGGGAGATCACCGCCACGACCAACCCCGAGGTCAAGAAGATCTACACCGAGACGCTCGACGCCAGCAAGACGCAGTCCGCGCACTTCGAGCAGTGGTCGACCGACTGGTACGCGGGGATGGCGAACGGCGCGTTCGCGACGCTCTCCTGCCCCGGCTGGATGCTGACGCAGATCGAGGGCAACGCTCCCGAGGTCTCGGGATGGAAGATCGCGGACGTGTTCCCCAACGGGGGTGGCAACTGGGGCGGTTCGTACCTGACCGTCCCCGCCAACGGTCCGCACGTCGCCGAGGCGCAGGCCCTCGCCGACTGGCTGACCTCGCCCGAGCAGCAGGTCAAGTTCTTCCAGCAGGCCGGGACCTTCCCGAGCCAGGTCGACGCGCTCAAGTCAGCCGACCTCCTGGGCGCGAAGAACGCGTACTTCAGCGACGCCCCGATCGGTGAGATCTTCACCAACCGCGCGAACGCCGTGTCGGTGACGCCGTTCAAGGGCCAGTACTACTTCCAGGTGAACGACGCGATGTCCAAGGCGCTCCTGCGCGTCGACCAGGGCACGCAGGACGCCCAGACCTCGTGGGACCAGTGGGTCTCGCAGGTGGATGCCATCGGCTGACGTCGGACGTCGCGGGCCGGGCGCCTCGTGCGCCCGGCCCGTACCCCCGGAAGGAAACTCATGACCACGACACTGCAGCCGCCCGCGACGCCCGCGGCATCCGCCCCCGACGGTCCCCCCGCTCGCACGCCCCGACGCGTCGGGTTCGGCTCGAAGCTCAGCGCCTGGGATCTGAAGCTTTCCCCGTACCTCTACATCTCCCCGTTCTTCATCCTCTTCATCGTCACGGGCCTCTTCCCCATCCTGTACACGGGCGTCATCTCGTTCATGGACTGGGACCAGATCCGCGGCTCGGGCACCTTCGTCGGCTTCGATCAGTACGCCTACGTGCTCTCGCAGCCGGCCTTCTGGGATGCCCTGCGCAACACGTTCAGCATCTTCGTGCTGTCGACCGTGCCGCAGTTGCTCTTCGCGGTCTTCATCGCGGCGATGCTCGATCAGAACATCCGGGCGAAGACCCTCTGGCGCATGGGCGTCCTCGTCCCGTACGTCATGGCCCCCGTCGCCGTGGCGCTGATCTTCAGCAACATGTTCGGCGACCAGTACGGCATCGTGAACACCCTGCTCGGCCGGATCGGTCTGCCTGCGGTGGGATGGCACTCCGACACTTTCGCCAGTCACATCGCCATCGCGACGATGGTCAACTTCCGCTGGACCGGGTACAACACCCTCATCCTTCTGGCGGCCATGCAGGCCGTTCCGCGCGAGTACTACGAGGCGGCAACGGTCGACGGCGCGGGCAAGGTCCGTCAGTTCTTCTCGATCACGCTGCCGAGCCTCAAGCCGACCCTCATCTTCGTCGTCATCACGTCGACCATCGGTGGCCTGCAGATCTTCGACGAGCCGCGCATGTTCGACCAGGGCGGCACGGGCGGTTCCAACAACCAGTGGCTGACCATCTCGCTCTACCTCTACAAACTCGGCTGGGGCGAATGGAACTTCGGTCGAGCGGCCGCGCTCGCGTGGATCCTCTTCCTCATCATCCTCGTCATCGGGGCGGTCAATCTCTTCATCAGCCGCTCGCTCGTCCGTGACGAGGGCGCCCGCGACGGTCTCAGTCGCGCCCAGCGCCGCGCCGCCTCGCGCGCCGCGAAACAGCGCCTCGCCGCCGAATCCACCGGAAAGGGCGCACGGTCATGAGCGTCATCGACACTTCTCCCGTCACCGCGGCGGCCGACCCGACGCCGCCGCGCCGGCGCCCCCGCGCCGTGCGGGGCTCGCGTCCCGGCTGGTTCGTCTACGCCAGCCTCGGCGTCGTCCTGCTCGCGGCGATCGTTCCGTACTACTGGGCGCTGCTGATCGGCTCGGGCGACTCGTCCACCATCCGCAACACCGACCTGTCGTGGATCCCCGGCGGCAACTTCTTCACCAACGCCGCCGCCGTCTTGAACAACCCCGCCGTGAACTTCTGGGCGGGGCTGTGGAACTCCATCTTCAGTTCGACGCTCATCGCGGCATCCGTCGTCTTCTTCTCGACCCTCGCGGGCTGGGCGTTCGCGAAGCTCCGCTTCCGCGGCGGCCCGTGGCTGCTCGTGTTCGTCGTCGCGACGATGGCCGTCCCCACACAGCTGGGCGTCGTGCCGCTGTACATCCTGTTCAGCGAGATCGGGTGGACGGGCCAGATCGGCGCGATCATCGTGCCGGCGCTCACCAGCGCGTTCGGTGTCTTCTGGATGACGCAGTACCTGCGCCAGGCCGTGCCCGACGAACTGATCGAGGCCGCCCGCGTGGACGGGGCGAGCTCGTTCCGCACGTTCCTCACGGTGGGAGTCCCCGCCGCCCGGCCCGCCGCGGCGATGCTCGGCCTGTTCACCTTCGTGACCGCGTGGAACAACTTCTTCTGGCCGTTCATCGTGCTCGACCGCCAGAACCCCACGCTGCCGGTGGCGCTGTCGCTGCTGCAGTCCAACTACTTCGTCGACTACTCGGTCGTGCTCGCGGGTGTGCTCCTTTCGACTGTTCCGCTGCTGCTGCTGTTCGTCTTCGCGGGCAAGCAGCTGGTCAGTGGCATCATGCAAGGGGCGGTGAAGGGATGACCCTCGCGCCCACGGAAGGAACCCGAATCATGTCCGACACCCGAGCCTTCCCCGAGGGCTTCCTCTTCGGGGCCGCGACCGCGGCCTACCAGATCGAAGGTGCCGCGTTCGAAGACGGCCGCACCGCCTCGATCTGGGACGCCTTCAGCCGTGTCCCGAACGCCGTGATCAACGCCGACAACGGCGACGTCGCATGCGATCACTACCACCGCTATGCCGGCGACGTGCAGCTCATGAAGAGCCTCGGCCTGCAGACCTACCGGTTCTCGACGTCGTGGTCGCGCGTGCGCCCCGACGGCGGCGCCCTCAACCCGAAGGGCGTCGACTTCTACAAGCGCCTCGTCGACGAGCTTCTGGATGCCGAGATCCTCCCGTGGCTGACCCTGTACCACTGGGACCTCCCGCAGGCGCTGCAGGACCGCGGTGGCTGGACGGTGCGCGAGACGAGCGAGAGGTTCACCGAGTACGCCCTCGACATGCACGATGCTCTCGGCGACCGGGTCGACGTGTGGACGACGCTCAACGAGCCGTGGTGCTCGTCGTTCCTCAGCTACACCGCCGGTGCCCACGCCCCGGGGCACTACTCGCAGGCCGAGGGCATGCTCGCGGCGCACCACCTGCTGCTGGGCCACGGGCAGACCGTGCGCGAGCTCCGCGCCCGCGACTCCTCGCTGAACCTCGGGCTCACGCTGAACCTCACAGTGGCCGATCCCGTCGACCCGACCAACCCGGCCGACATCGACGCCGCGCGACGCGTCGACGGGCAGTTCAACCGCTGGTTCCTCGAGCCGGTCTTCCGCGCCGAGTACCCCGCGGACATCATCAAGGACTTCCGCAAGACCGACGCCGACGCGGTGGCCACCTGGCAGGCGGCCGTGCAGCCCGGCGATCTCGACATCATCTCGACGCCGATCGACACCCTGGGCGTGAACTACTACCACGGCGAGTTCGTCGGGGGCACGCCTCCGCTCGTGAACCCGCCCGCGGGCGACGCCCCGACCGAGCGGCAGATCGCGTCGCCGTTCCCCGCCCACCAGAACCTGTACTGGCACGACCGGGGCCTCGACCGCACGAGCATGCACTGGGAGGTGCAGCCCGAGGGGCTCACCCGTCTGCTGGTCCACGTCAGCGAGGAGTACGCGGCCCAGGCCGGCGTGGCCCTCTACGTCACCGAGAACGGCGCCGCCTACGAGGACGAGCTCGTGGTCGAGGCGGAGGAGGGGCGCGTGCACGACACCGAGCGCGTCGCGTTCGTCGAGTCCCACCTCGGAGCGGTCCTGGATGCCGTGGAGCAGGGCGTCGATGTCCGCGGGTACTTCTACTGGTCGCTCATGGACAACTACGAGTGGGCGTGGGGGTACGAGAAGCGCTTCGGCATCGTCTACGTCGATTACCAGACGCAGACGCGCACGGTGAAGGACTCCGGACGGCAGTACGCTCGCATCATCGCCGAGCGCGCTTTGGTCACCGCAGCCGCGGTGTAGTCCGCGCGAGGGCCCGGAGGAGGCAACGCGATGGAACTCGCACCCGTGCGGGGCGCCGCCACGATCGAAGAAGTCGCTGCGCGAGCGGGAGTCTCCCGTTCCACGGTGTCACGGGTGGTCAACGGCTCCACCGCGGTCTCTCCCGCCGCCCTCGAAGCGGTGCGCCGCGCGATCGACGAACTCCAGTACGTCCCCAATCGCGCGGCGCGCTCGCTCGCGAGCCGGCAGACACGCGCCATCGCGCTGATCATCCCGGAGCAGACCGACCGCTTCTTCGGAGACCCGTTCTTCGCCTCGATCGTCGCCGGAATCGGCGAGGTCATCGGTGAGACCGACTTCGTCATGAACATGCTCATCGCGAGCGACGACGCCAGCGCGAAGGCCCTGGGCTACCTCCGCGGGGGCAGCGTCGACGGCGCGATCGTCGCCTCCCACCACACGAGCGACACGTTCCTGGAGCGCGTCGCCGACGTCGTGCCGGTCGTCTACGGCGGTCGGCCTCCGCACGTGCGCGCCGACGACTACTACGTCGACGTCGACAACGTCGAGAGCGCTCGCGAAGCCACGCAGTACCTGCTGGATCGCGGCCACCGCCGGATCGGCACCATCTCGGGGCCCCTCGACATGCCCGCATCGCTCGACCGCATCCAGGGATTCCGCGCCGCGATGGAGCAGGCAGGACTCGAGCCCGTCGCGATCGAGGACGGCGACTTCACCGAGATGGGTGGCGCCCTCGCGATGAATCGCATCCTGTCGTCGGGCGACCTCCCCGACGCCCTGTTCGTCGCGAGCGACCTCATGGCCCGCGGCGCCTACATCGCTCTGCGCGATCGCGGCCTCGAGGTGGGCCGGGACATCGCGCTGATCGGTTTCGACGATTCCGCCGTCGCGACGACGCTGACCCCCGGACTCACCACCGTGCGTCAGCCCTCCCTCATGCAGGGGCGGCACATGGCATCCGTCCTCCTCGACATCCTCGCCGGGCGCCCGGCCGTCCACGCGACGATCCTCCCGACCGAGATCGTGGAGCGCGGCTCCGCCTGATCACTCCCACCGGGCGGTGTCGGGATCGATGCCGTGCGCGCGGGCGCTGGCCTCGATCGCGTCGCGCAGCCAGACCGCGAGTCCGGGGCGGATCGCGTCGTAGTGCGCGGCGAAGCGCGGGTCGTCGGCGTACATCCGACCGAGGTGCACCTGCATCTGCCGGGTGACGGGGAAGTACTGCGAGAACACCTCGCGATGCCGCTCGACGAGCGCATCGGCCACCGCGTCGCCGGGCTCGACGCCGGCGTCGACGGCGGCGCCGAGCTCGTCGTCGAAGGCGGACACCGACCGGGTCACCTCCGCCCAGTCGTCGACGGACCGGGATGCCGAGCGCTCGGCGTACTGCTGCCACTGCGGCGATCCGCCGTAGGCGTCCCGCGCCTCCGCGGGCCAGCTCGTGTCCCACCCGGGGCCGAACGTCTCGCGCTGCTCGTCGTCGGAGAGCAGGATGCCGCGTTCCTGCGCCGCGATCATGCGCTCGAGATCCGCGTCGAGGTCTCGAAGCTGCGCGATGCGCCGGGCCAGCTGCGCCCGCTGGACGCGCAGCTGTGCGGCGACGTCGCCGCCCGGCTCGTCGAGCAGCGCGCGGATGGCGTCGAGGTCGAGACCGAGCTCGCGGTAGACGATGATGCGCCGGAGGCGTTCGAGGTCCTCGTCGGTGTAGAGGCGGTAGCCGGCGGGGGAGCGCGCGGCCGGGCACGCGAGACCGATCTCGTCCCAGTGATGGAGCGTGCGCACGGTCACACCGAGACGGGCGGCCGTCTCGCCCACCGGCATCCCGACCTCACCCATGGGACCCATTGTCGTCGCGCCCGATGCCCACCGCCTGGAGGTTCCGCCCCTCGACGGTGTTCGGGTCGAACGGCTTGGCCGCGGTGAAGAGGACCCGCGCGTTCTCGGGGGTGACGACTTCGACGTCGCGTGTGTTCCAGGGAGTGTCGCGGACCTCGGGGGCGGCGTTCAGGGTGCGCAACGACGAGAGCAGCGGGGCGACCTGGTCGAGCAGGCACGCGAAGCTCACGCTCGCGCTCGGCGTCGTGGCGGTGGTCCCCCCGGCCACGAGCAGCACGTCCTGGAACGCCCACCGCCGGAGGTGCACCATCTGCCCGGGGATGCCGAACAGCTCGAAGAACCCGAGACCTCGGGTCCAGAAGTCGACGGAGGCCGCCAGATCGGTGGTCGGCAGGGTGACGAACATGGGCATGCCGTAGATGCCGCGATACAACGGGGGTGCGACGGCATCCGGTCCGGGTGGGGGCACGGGGCTGACGTCGAACGCGTCGAAATTCTCGTTCATGACTTCAGCGTCCGCCCTCACGTCGCGTGAGGGTCAAGGGCGGGGTGAGGCCGCGGGCGAACCCGGCTATGTTGAGCGCAGGAAAAGCGGGACGGCGTGGGGAGTTCGCCGTTCCGCGGAGGGGGTTTCGTCATGCGTCGTGCATCCATCGCCATCACCGGAGCGCTGCTGGTCGGGGTCATCGCCTCGCTGACCGGGTGCGTTCCCGACGATCCGGCGCCCGCGCTGACGACGAGCGTCGTCTCCCCGTCCGCCGCCGCTCCGAGTGCCTCGCCGGCTCCGTCCGAGTCCGCGGCCCCGACGGCCGAGACGCCCGCCGCCCTCCCGGCATCCTGTGACGACCTCGGCACGGCGGCGACGCGCGAGCAGACGGTGGGCGCTCTCACGGCGCAGCACGCCGACGGGTTCGTGCGTCCGGCCCCCGCGAACGCGACGACCGCGCTGTCGTGCAACTGGATCCAGGAGGAGGCGGCTGCGGTGCTGCTCATCGTCAGCACCGCGTCGGACGCCGACGTCACGGCGGGCGTCGCGGGCCTCGCCGCGCAGGGGTACGAGTGCCAGGCCGCCGAGGACTTCGGCGCCCAGTACTGCGTGAAGTCGGGTGGAACCGCCGAGACCGAGGACGTCGTCGTGGCCCGGGACGGGGTGTGGATCTACCTCGAGACGGTCAACGTCAACGCGCGCGCGTGGCTGTCGGAGATCTCGTCGCAGGTGTTCGGGTGAGGAGGGGGACGGTCGTCCGCGGAACGCGCACAGCGATCCGAGGGGCGCTCGCCGCGGCCCTCGCCGGGCTCGTGGCCGTGACCCTGTCGGGCTGCTTCGTGATCCCGCTCGTCGACGGGCGATCGCCGTTCGACGACCCGTTCGGCTCGAGCAAGAGCGACATCGAGAGCGCGATACCGCCGATCCAGGCCGCGATCGACGACAGCGGGGCGGCCGACGGCGGGGTGTGGCGCATCGTCGCGGAACGGGGGAGCGACAACTGCGAGGGGCCCTGCAAGCTGCGCGTCGACGTGACGATCGAGCCTGCAGACGTGTCGGACCAGGACACGACCGACCGGCCCGACCTGAACAGCTGGTACCCGAACTACGCGGTGCCGGAGGAGATGCTCCGCACCGTCCTGATCGCGGTGATCCCGGTGGCGGAACAGAATCGTGTGGACGTCTCGATCGTCCCCGGCTACGGCGAGCTGTCCCCGGGTGGATCCACGATCTCGGCCGATCTCTCGGGCGCGGTGGAGGAGCTCTTCTCGTCCCGCCCGCGCGGTGACGGGTATTCGACCCGGTTCGGCGAGGGCGACGACGGCGAGGTCGAGGCTTTCACCCGCACGAAGACGGGGGTGCTGCAGGAGATGGGCCTGGGCTGACGCGCGGCGCTCCGCGCGTCACGAGAACAGGGGATGCCACCGGGACAGGGCGTTTCCGCGTGAGGCGCCCTGTTTTCGTGGCATCCCCTGTTCTGGTGATCGACGACGCGGCTGTCCGCGCACGCGAGAACGTTTCGGACCCTGCCGGACATGTCTGTTCCAGAGGGGCGGTTCCGCCCCGGTGAGGGAAGGTGTTCGGAATGGACGACGAGCTGGATGGCGCCCTGCACGCGCTGATGACCCGCGCGGATCGTGCGCGTGAGGTGGTGGACGACGGTGTGCGGCTGCGCGCGTCAGAGATGGCGCGCGCGATCGTCGCCGAAGAGCGGACGCGGGGCCGTCGGAGGCGCGTGCTCGCTGCCGCCCTCGTGCCGGTCGTCGTGCTCGGCAGCGCGGGGGCGGCCTACGCGGCGGTCACCGTCGACTGGGGGCGCTTCTGGATGGAGCCCGCGCCGTGGCAGGCGTGGGCTCTCGCTCCGGACGCCTCGTTCACGTACGCGCTCCCGGGAGGCGGGACCTGCGAGGTCCGGGTCGGAGACGTCACGTTCTCGCCCGCCGCGAACCGTCCCGCGGATGTGCCGGCGGACCCCGCTGCGGCCGACGTCGCCCGCGAGTACCTTCGCAGCGCCGATCTCGCCCGAGCGATCGACGTGGATGCCGCCCTCGCGAGACTGCGGCAGGAACAGCTGACGTACGAGAGCGAGGGGGAATCCGTTCCCTTCGGCTTCGGAACGAACCAGTACAACGCCGACGTCGAGTACAACATCGCCCTCAAGGACGCCCTCTTCACCGCGGTCATGACGCACGTGGAAGCCGCGGGCTACCCCACGACCGGTCTCGGCTTCTCCTCGCAGGAGCGGTGCGAAGGCGAGCAGCGGTGACGCGCGCGCGGCGCGGCGCACGCGACGAAGCGTCCTTCGTGGCCCTCGTCGAGGACGTGAGCCCCGATCTCCTGCGGTATTTCGCGCGCCGCGTGGACCAGGACGCGGCTGATCTCTTGGCGGAGACGCTCATGACGGCGTGGCGGCGGCGCGGAGATCTGCCGGGCCCACCCGCGGAGGCACGCATGTGGCTGTTCGGCGTGGCGCGGAACGTGCTCGCCAATGCCCAGCGCGGTGCACGCCGGCGTCACGCTCTCGCTGACGCGCTGCGACGGGAGATGTCCGCGGACGTGCGCGAGGACTCGACCGAGGTCGTCGCCCTCCGCGCGCTGGTCGCCGAGCTCGAGCCGGACCTCGCGGAGGTGGTCATGCTGGCCCACTGGGAGGGGCTGTCATTCGTGGAGATCGCCGAGGTGCAGAAGGTCGCGCCGGCGACGGTGCGGGGCCGGTATCGTCGCGCGAAGCTCGCGCTCGCGGCATCCCTCTCCGATCTCGCCGTGCCCCGGGATTGACCCGCTGCGGGCGTCACGAGAACAGGGGATGCCACCGGGACAGGCCGTTTCCGCGTGGATCGCCCTGTTTCCGTGGCGTTCCCTGTTCTCGTGACGGGGCGAGGCGGGTCGATACCGTGGACACCCGCCCGCTCCGCCGAAGGACACCCGCCCGATGCCCCACCTGCACACCCGCCCCGGCGATCACGATGCCACTGTCAGCTTCTTCGTCGTGCGCACCGACGGACCCGAACCCCGCCTGAGCTACCACCTGCACCGGCGGGCTCGGAAGCTCATGATGTTCGGCGGGCATGTCGAGCACGACGAGACGCCCTGGGCAGCGGTGCGACGCGAGCTGGTCGAGGAGTCCGGTTACCAGCCCGATCAGGTGCGGCTGCTGCAGCCGCCGCTGCGCCTGCTTCGGCTCACGGATGCTGCGGCGCACCCCGTTCCCGTCCTGTCATCGACCGCCTGCACCTCGCCCGAGCCGGCGCACTTCCACACCGATCTGCTCTATGCGCTCGTCACCGCCGAGGAGCCCGCGGGAGCCCCCGGCGACGGGGAATCGACCGATATCCGGCTCCTCACCCGCGCTCAGTTGGACGCGGTCGCCGACGACGAGATCGTCGAGATGTGGCGCGAAGCGGGGCGATTCATCCTCGACGAGATCCTTCCCGCCTGGGAGCCGGTCGAGCTGGGGGAGTACGTGAGCGTCGCTCCCGCGGGGTGAGCGCTCAGCGCTGCGGCGGGTGGGGCTGCTGATACACGTCCGGAATGTCGTCGCCGTCGGCATCCACCTCTTCCGCGAGAGCCAGGTGCTTGTAGCGACGGTTCCGCGCGAGCAGCACGATCGAGGCGAGGACGGATGCCAGGAGCGAGGCGACCATGATCGCGATCTTCGCGTCGTCGGTGTGCGGCGAGCCGTCGGGGAAGCTGAGCTCGGCGATCAGCAGCGACACAGTGAAGCCGATGCCCGCGAGCAGGCCCACCCCGGCGAGGTCGATCCATTTCAGCGCCGGGTCGAGGCGCACTCTCGTCGCTAGGGTGAGAAGGCGCACCCCGAGAAGGATGCCGAGGGGCTTGCCCAGTACGAGCCCGGCGACGACACCGATGGTCACAGGATCCATCAGCGCGCGGGCGATCCCTTCGCCTCCTCCCACCGCGACGCCCGCCGCGAAGAACGCGAAGATCGGGACGGCGATGCCGCTGGAGAGCGGACGGAAGCGGTGCTCGAACTGCTCGGCGAGGTCCATGCCGTGGTGCTCGGGTTGGCGCTTGGACGCGGCGACGGGGATGGTGAAGGCCAGCGCCACACCGGCGATCGTGGCATGCACGCCCGAGGCGTGCAGGAACGCCCACGCGGCGAAGCCGATCGGCAGCAGCACGACCCAGGCACCCCAGGCGTTGCGCGAGAACCAGGCGCGGGCGCGGTGGGCGATCACGCCGTACACCACGACGAGCGCGGCGAAGACGGCGAGGGGGAGCAGCTCGATGTCGGTCGTGTAGAAGATCGCGATGATCGCGATCGCGATGAGGTCGTCGACCACGGCCAGCGTCAGCAGGAAGATGCGCAGGGGGCCGGGGAGGTGCGAGCCGACCAGGGCCAGGACGGCGACGGCGAAGGCGATGTCGGTCGCGGTGGGGATCGCCCAGCCCGCGAGCAGGCTCGGCTGCGTGTGGACGACGGCCACGTAGATGAGCGCCGGGACGGCGACCCCGGCGAAGGCGGCGGTGACGGGAACGATCGCCGTGTTCAGCCGTCGGAGGCTTCCGGCCACGATCTCGCGTTTGAGCTCGAGACCGACCAGGAAGAAGAAGATCGCGAGCAACCCGTCTGCTGCCCAGGCGCCGACGCTGAGCTCGAGATGCCAGGGCTCGTAGCCGAAGCGGAAGTCGCGCAGCGCGAAGTACGACTCCGACGCGGGCGAGTTCGCCCAGATGATCGCGGCGACGGCCGCGACGACGAGCAGCATCCCGCCGACGGACTCGCGGCGGAGCAGGGTCGTGACGCGGTGGACCTCGGCGTAGCCGGGCCAACTCGGCGCGCGAACGGTGTCAGGGCTCATGAAGCCTCCAAAGGGGTCGATCGACGAAATGTCGACCAGTCTTCCCGACGCACCTCTTCGATCGTACCGGAATGCGGCGGCTCAGTCGGCGAGGTCGGCGCGCGTCGGGGGGTCCATGCCCTCGCGCCCGACGGTGATGGCGGCCGCGCGTGCCGCACGGCTCAACAGCTCGACGAGGGCGTCCCGGTCCACGGCGCGAACGCTCGCGCGGAGCTCGTCGACGTCTCCGGGGATGTTCAGGATGCCGTCGAGCAGGGTGCCCATGAACGTGTCGCCCGCACCGACGGTGTCGACCACGCTGACGGACACGGCGGCGATCTCGACGCTGGTGTGGGCGGTGACCGCGAGGGATCCTGCTTCTCCGTCGGTGATCACGGCGAGTCCGGCGCCGAGCTCGACCCACCGCCGGGCGACATCCGCGGGGGAGACGCCCGGGTAGAGCCACTCGGCGTCTTCGGCGCTGGCTTTGACGACGTCGGAGAGGGCGACGAGCGCCTCCACCCGTGCCGTGGCGTCGGCGTGGCCACCGGTGAGCGCCGGGCGGATGTTGGGGTCGTAGCTGACCAGGGCCGTCTCGCGGGCGCGTTCGGCGGCGGCGCGCACCTCGTCGGCGCCGGGTGCCAGGGTCGCGGCGACCGATCCGGTGTGGAAGATCCGCGCGGCGGGGATGCGAACGGGAACGGGCAGGACCCAGTCGATGTCGAAGTCGTACGTCGCGTTGCCGTTCTCGCCGATGGTGGCGCGGGCGGTGGCGGTGCGTTCCGGCGACCCCGCGGTGATCAGGTGGACGCCGGATGCCGAGAGCCACGCGTTCAGGGCGTCGCCCCGCTCGTCGTCGGCGACGCGTGCCACGAGCGCGGCGTCGCGGCCGAGTCGGCCGAGAGCGACGGAGACGTTCGCGGGGCTGCCCCCGGGGCGCTCCGACGCGCCCGCCGAGGTGGTCACGATGTCGACGAGGGCCTCGCCGAGCACGGCGACATCGTGGGTACGGTCTTCGGTGGTCGTCATCGTGGTCCTTCCGGTGGGCGATCGCCTCGCCGTCATCATGGTGCATGGAGCGGGCCGGCGCGAACGCGGCGCCTGCCGGGAGAGCCCGCCCCTCACCGGCACGGCCGGGAGGGGCAGGCCCGCGCGATGTCAGGCCGACAGCACCGCGGGCTGGGTGATGACGAGGCGATCGCCGTCCCAGGCGACGGGCATCGGGTCGGTGATCCCGCCCACGAAGCGCCCGTCCACGCCGACGTTGCGGAACGCCAGCAGCTGCCAGCGGCCGACGCGGTCCCGGACCAGGCGACCGACGTACAGGTCGTCATCGGTGATCGGCGTCGCGGTCGAGATGTCGAACGGGCCGAGGACGCTGTCGGCGGCCACCGCCCACACCGCACCGCGCGGGTGGCGTGCGCGCACGGCATCCATCGCCTGAGCGGGCATGCACGAGAACAGCAGCACCGCGCGGCCGTCGACCTCTTCGACCTGGGTCACCTCGAGCTGTCCGAAGCCCTGGTCGGTGGGCTCGCTCACCGGAGCCTGGAGCGTCCACGTCTCGAGGTCCGGCGAGGTCGCGTGCGCGACGACACCGCTGCCGTTCAGGGGGCCCCGGGGCGCGCGGGCGGTGACGTACATGTGCCAGCCGCGGCCTGCGGGGTCGGCGAACACCCAGGGGTCGCGGAACGCCTCGTCGTGCCAGTCGGTGGTGGCGAGGCGCTCGTAGACCTCGCCGTCGGCCTCGAGTACCGGGTTCGCCGGGTTCTTGTGCCAGGTGTACAGGTCGTCGCTGGTCGCGTAGCCGATGCGCTGCACGTTGCGACCGTCTTCCGCCAGGCGCGAGCCCGTGTAGAAGAGGAACCAGGTGCCGTCGTCGCGGCGCACGGTCGAGCCGGTCCAGGTGGCGAGGGCGTCGAAGTCGTCGGCTCCGCCGCGCACGAGTGCGTCGGCGACGCGCTCCCACGAGACGAGGTCGGTCGAGACGGCGTGGCCCACCGAGGCGCGGTAATGGCGGTCCTCCGGGTCGTGCAGAGCGCGCGAGGCGTAGAGGAAGAACAGGTGGTAGCGGTCGCCGTCGTCGGCGAACCAGAAATCCCACACGTAGGAATCGGCGAGGTCGAACACGTCAGGCACTCTCTTTCCCTGCAGCGGTGTGCCGCAGGTCTGCTGGGGTCGGGGGTCTCAGGCCGCCGTGCGCGCTCGCCGCGGGCGGCGACAGGGCGGGCCTTCCGCCGGGGCGCTCGGCCGCCCCGGCGGAAGTGGGGCCGATGTCGACGGGTGCTCCATCGGGCACGGCGACATCGGAATCGCGGGTCATCCCTTCACACCGCTGGCCGCGATGCTGCTGACGAACGCGCGCTGGAAGACCAGGAACACGATCAGCACGGGGAGGGTGATGAGCGAGGTGTAGGCCATGACCTCGCCCCACGCGGTGTTGAGCTGGAAGAAGTACTGCATGCCGACCATGACCGGGCGCAGATTCTCCTTCTGCACGACCATGAGGGGCCACAGGTACTGGTTCCACGCGGGCAGGAAGGTCAGGATCGCCACCGTGGCGAACGCCGGCCCCGAGAGGGGCACGATGATGCGGCGATAGATCGTGAACCAGCTCGCTCCGTCGATGCGTGCCGCCTCGTCGAGCGAGGGGGGAATCGTGGAGAAGTACTGCGTGAACAGGAAGATCGAGAAGGCGTTCGCGATGAACGGCACGATCTGCACCTGGTACGTGTTCAGCCAGCCGAAGTCGTACTTCAGCACCCCGCCCTCCATGACGAGGGTCGGCAGCTGGTTGACCCAGTAGACCATCGGCACGGCGATCGTCTCGAAGGGGACGATGAGCGTCGCGATGATGAGGGCCAGGACGACGACCCGGCCCTTCCAGCGCAGTCGCGAGAGGGCGAAGCCGGCGAGGGAGTTCACGATCAGCCCGAGTCCGACGGTCAGGACCGTCACGAGGATCGAGTTGAAGAGGAACTGCCCGACGGGCACGCGGTCGAACACGCCGAAGTAGTTGTCGAGGCTGATGTCGCCCGTGGGCAGGAACGCCGCGGGCGAGTTGATGTCGCGAAGGATCTGCGCGTCGGGCTTGAGGCTCGACACGAACATGAACACGAGCGGGAACAGGAAGAACACGGCGAGGATCGACATCGTCACGTACGTGAGGATGCGGCCGTTGCGGCCTTCCGAGGAGCGGGCGCGGCGCTGCGCGGGCGCGGTCCGTCGCGCGGCGCGCGCGGTGCGGCCGGGGCGTTCGAGGGTGCCGGTCATGTCAGTTCTTCTCTCGGGTCAACCAGCGCTGGATGAGGGCGATGACCAGCACGGCGACGAAGAACAGGAGCGAGATCGCGGCGGCGTAGCCGATCTCCTGCTGCTCGTAGCCCTTGCGCACCGCGTGGTACACGACGGTCGACGTCGAGTTGAGGGGACCGCCCTGGGTCATCACGTCGACCTGCACGAAGAGTCCGAGCGCGGCGATCGTGATGGTGACGAGGACGAAGACCATGGTGGGACGAAGGCCCGGCCACGTCACGTGGGCGAACTGGTGCCACCGGCTCGCGCCGTCCATGCGGGCGGCTTCGTAGAGCTCCTCGGGGATGGTCTGGAGCCCCGCGAGCCAGATGATCATGTGGAAGCCGACGGCCTGCCAGATCGACAGCACGATGATCGCGCCGAGCGCGGTGGTCGGGTCGTTCAGCCAGTCGGCGCCCTTCAGCGCTCCGAAGGTGACGGTGTCGATCATCGAGTTGATGAGCCCGTCGCTCTGGTACATGAAGCGCCACAGGATCGACACCACGACGATCGAGGTCACGACGGGGATGAAGAACACCACGCGGAAGAACGTGGTGCCCCGCAGGCGCTGGTTGACGAGGATCGCGAGCAGCAGACCGAGGCCGGCCTGCACCGGCACCACGACGAGGGCGAAGAGGAAGGTGTTCAGTGCCGACTGCAGGAACACCGGGTCGGCGGTGAACGCGCGGAAGAAGTTGTCGAGGCCCACGAAGCGCGGCGGGTTGGGCGAGATCAGGCGGGCGTTCGTGAACGACAGCGTGAAGGCCAGCAGCACGGGCACGATGAGGAACAGCAGGAGCAGGAGGGCGGCGGGGGCCATCATCGCCAGGCCCGCCCACGTCTCGCGCCCGCGAGAGGAACGGATGCGGCGGAGGGATCGGCGCGGCTGCTTCGCCGCGGCGACCGGAGGAGACACGGTCATCAGGATTCTTCTTTCCCGGGGGGGGGGGGGGTCCGACGCGCGGACCCCCACCGCGGACTGGGGCGTTACTTCGCGCCGTAGCCGTCGTTGGACGTGATGTTGGTGTCGATCTCGGTGACGGCGGCATCCAGAGCCGACTGCACGTCGGCGCCGTTCATGATGTCCTTGGCCGCCGTCTCGAACGTGGACGAGATCACCGCGTACGCGGGCGTCTCGGGACGCAGCACGGCGTACTCCTTCGAGAACTCCGCGAACGGGCGCAGCGCCCCGTCGGTGGAGTTGAAGTACTTCGACGCCTCGGTGGCCGCCTCGGTGGCGGGGATCACGAGCTGCTCGTCGGCGAACTGGGTGATGTACTTGTCGTTGAAGCTGAACTCGAGGTACGCGCGGGCGCCGTCGGCGTCGTTGCAGGACGACGAGATGCCCCACTGCCACGAACCGCCACCGATCTTGGGGCCGTTGCCGAGGTTCGGCGGCGGGAGGATCAGCAGGTCGTCACCGACGGCATCCACCGCGGCGAGACCGTTCCAGACGCCCGTGTAGCTCAGCGCGACCTTGCCGTCGACGAACTCCTGGTTGCCCACGGTGCCGCCGCTGTTGGCGTAGCCCTTCTTGAACAGGTCCTGGAACCAGGTGCCCCACTTGACGGCGTCGGGGCCGTTGAGGGCACCGTCCGCGGTGAGCATGGTGTCGCGGTTGATCAGGTCGCCGCCGAAGCTCTGCAGGAACGGCGAGTAGGCGTAGGGCCACCACTCGCCCTTGTCCTCGGCTCCGATGTCGATCGGGGTGTCGTATCCGGCGGCCTTCAGGGTCGCGAGGGCGGCGTCGAACTCCGCGGCGGTCCACGGCTGAGCCATGGTCGGGATCCGGATGCCGTTGGCATCCAGGACCGATTTGCGGGCGAAGATGCCGAGGGCGGCATCCCAGTATCCGGCGGAGTAGATCTGGCCGTTGTACGTGCCGACCGCGGTGGGAAGGAGTTTGTCGGTGATGTCGCTCGAGATGTTCAGCGGCTGCAGGTAGTTGGCCCACGCCCAGTTGGGCATGATCGGACCGTCGAGGTCGAGCAGACAGGGGAGGTCGCCCGAGGCCGCCGCCGCGACGATCGCGTCGTTGTAGGCGCCCTGCGGGAACGACTCCGTCTTGACCTCGTACTTGTCCTGGGAGGCGTTGAAGTCGCTGATGATCTGTTCGTAGACGGCGAGCTCGGCGGGGTTGCCGGCCGAGTGCGTCCACATCGTCAGCACGGTGCGACCGTCCTCGGTCGTCGTGCTGCCCTGACCTGCCTGACCGCAGCCGGTGAGCACCAGCGCGGCAGCGACGCCCGTTGCGGCGAGCGGGATGAAGGACTTCTTCATCGTGTTCCTTTCGGTGTGCGACGACATCGCTGTCGCCGTAGAGGGGGCCGCGTGTGCGGCGTCAGTCCGTGACCCGGGGATCCCGCGCGCTGCCGAGGGGCGCGGGAGGGCCGACGGAAGCCCGACGAACGATCGGGCAGTCCATGAGGTGGGGGGAAGCGGTGTCCGCCTCGCGGAGGCCGAGGGCGACCTCCATGGCCCAGCGGCCCATGGCCGCGTGGGGGAGCGAGACGGTGGTCAGCGGCGGATCGAGCTCCGCCGCGACCAGCTGCTGGTCGTCGTAGCCGACGATCGAGAGGTCTTCGGGGATCCGGATGCCGTGGCGGTGGGCCCACATGACCACTCCGGCGGCGATCCGGTCGTTGAAGGCGAAGATGCCGGTGGGGCGTTGCTCGGCGGGGAGGGCCATGAGCTCCGCCACGGCCAGTTGGCCGCCGGCCGCCGAGGTGGGGGCGAAGACGTGCAGGGCCGGGTCGGCCTCGATACCCGCCTCGGTCAGGACGTCGAGGTAGCCCCGAAGGCGCAGCTCGGCGGCGACCGGGCGGTCGTCGTCCCCGTCGTCGATGTACGCGATGCGGCGGTGTCCGGCGTCGACGAGCTCGCGCGTCGCGGCGCGCCCGCCCGCGTAGTCGTCGGGGACGACGGCGGGGTAGCCGCCTCCCTCGGGACGGCAATCGAGGAAGACCGTGCCGACCGGGAGCCCGGCGGGGGCGGGGAGCACACGGTGGTACATCGAGGCGTAGACCATGCTGTCGACGCGGTGATTGACGAGCGTGGCGATCGCGTCGGACTCGATTTCGGGGTGGCCGTCGGTGTCGACGAGGATCACGAGTCGCCCGTTCTCGCGGGCGACCTCCTGCGCACCGGCCAGCATGCGTCCGGCGAACGGGGTCGTGGCGATGCGGTCCGAGACGAGGCCGATCGTGCCGGTCACGCGAGTGCGCAGGCTTCGGGCGATCGGGTTGGGCGAGTAGCCGACCTCGTCGGCGACCCGGCGCACGCGCTCCTTGGTCTCATCGGAGATGCGCGATTCGGCGTCGTTGAGCACGAGCGAGACGGTTGCGGGCGAGACGCCGGCGGCTTTGGCGACATCCGCGATGCGCACTCGAGCCATGGCTTCACCCTCCGTTGGATAATCGATTTATCTTGCTGATAAACCGATTTATCAGCGACAGCAATCAGTGTGCGGTGTGGAGCACGCCGGTGTCAAGTAACGGTCCGGCAACGGTGGACGCGGTGAGCGGGCACCGACCCCGGGGGTGCCGTCACGCGGAGTCGCCCGCGACACGCCGGTGGAGGGCCGGCGCGAACGGCGCGTCGAACGCGGTCTCCGCGGGACGGGCCCGCGCCCGGCGGAGACCGGCCGGACGGGACGCGCTCAGCGCGGGCGGCGCCGCGCGGCGAAGAACGTCACGATGCCCTGTCCGAGCAGGTAACCGCTGGCCCCGGTGAAGAAGTGCGCCAGGGTGGGGGCGCCGTTGGCATCCCACCACAGCATCGCCGCGAGGCCGACGACCCCGACGGCGAAGATGATGATGCCGGTGCGGGCGGTCGGCTGGGTGGTCGTGGTCATGATTCCTCCGGGTGGATGAGGCGGGCGGATGCCGCGGGTCAGGACGGGTCGCCGCCCAGCGGGCCCACCGCGGGGATCGGACCGCCGTCGTCGGCCCCGGTTCTGCGGGCGCGGGCGATCGCGTTGCCGAGGTGGTAGATCACGAGCGCGGCCACAGAGCCGAGCACGATGGCGCCGAGCTGGAACTGGCCGATGTCCATCGTGAAGCCCGCGATCGCGAGCACCAGGGCCACGGCGCCGGTGTACTGGTTGACCGGACGCGAGAAGTCGACGCGGTTGTCGACCCAGATCTTGATGCCGATGATGCCGATCAGGCCGTAGAGGGCGGTGGTCACGCCGCCGAGGACCCCGGGCGGAATGGTGTTGAACACCGCGCCGACCTTCGGGGAGAGGCTCAGCAGGATCGCGGTGAGGCCCGCGATCCAGTACACCGCGGTCGAGTAGACGCGGGTGGCGGCCATGACGCCGATGTTCTCGCCGTAGGTCGTGGTGCCCGAGCCGCCGAACGAGCCCGCCAGGGTCGTGGCGAGGCCGTCCGCGATGAGGGCGCGACCGGTGGAGCGGTTGGCCGTGGCATCCGTCATCGCCGCGACCCCGCGGACGTGACCCACGTTCTCGGCCACGAGCACGAGGACGACCGGCAGGAACATCGCGATGACCGACCACGTGCCGGGGGAGACGAAGTCGGGGAAGTGGAACTCGGGCACGCCGACCCACGGAGCGGCGCTCACGGCGTCGAAGTCGATGAGCTTCTCGCCGGTGGTCACCTGGATCAGCACGGTCGCGACGTAGCCCACGATCACACCGAGGAAGATCGAGATGCGGCCCAGGAACCCGCGGAACAGCACGCTGAACAGGATGACGGCGACCAGGGTGATCGTGCCGGTGAGCGGCTGCTTCTGAAAGCTCCCCCAGGCGACCGGTGCGAGGTTGAACCCGATGAGCGCCACGATCGCCCCCGCCACGACCGGGGGCATGACCTTGTCGACCCACCCGAGGCCGGCGAACTGCACGATGAAGCCGATCGCGGCGAGCAGAACGCCGACGGCGACGATCCCGGCGAGGGCGGAGCCGGTCCCGGCGGTCGTCGTCGCGGCCGTGATCGGCGCGATGAACGCGAACGACGACCCGAGGTAGCTGGGGAGGCGGTTGCGCGTGATCAGCAGGAACAGCAGCGTTCCGACGCCCGAGAAGAGCAGCGTCGTCGAGACCGGGAACTGCGTCAGCACCGGCACGAGGAACGTCGCACCGAACATCGCGATGACGTGCTGAAGTCCGATCGCGACCGTCGCGCCCCAGTTCAAGCGCTCGCCGGGGCCGACGACGGCTCCCGGCGCGACGGTGCGTCCGTCACCGTGCAGCTTCCAGCGGAACATTGTGTCTCCTCGAGGGGGGTGGATGGATGCCGAGACCACACGATCGGCGCGAGATCACGCGCTCATTCGGTGCCGGAGCGCGTGCCCTCGACACGATCGTGTCATCTCGGCGACGCGGACGTGGGGGCGGTGAGTAGGAAGACGGGGGTCAGGACGTCAGCAGGCGCAGCAGCTCCGCGTAACGCTCGCGGGTGCGCTCGACGATCTCGTCGGGCAGGGCGGGAGGTTCGCCGTGCTTGTCCCAGTTCTCGGCGAGCCAGTTGCGCACGATCTGCTTGTCGAAGCTCGCCATGCGCTCGGCCGGAGTCGTGCCGGTGCGCCAGGCCTCGGCATCCCAGTACCGTGAGGAGTCCGACGTCAGCACCTCGTCGGCGAGGGTCAGCACGCCGTCGGCGTCGAAGCCGAACTCGAACTTCGTGTCGGCGAGGATCAGGCCGTGCGCCTCGGCGGTGGCCGACGCGCGGCGGTAGATCTCGAGCGACGCATCGCGCAGGGCTGCGGCGGTCTCGGCCCCGACGATCTCGACGGAGCGCTCGAACGTGATGTTCTCGTCGTGCTCGCCCATCGGGGCTTTCCATGCCGGCGTGTACAGCGGCTCCGGCAGACGGTCGCCGTCGTTCAGGCCTTCGGGGAGCGGGATGCCGCAGACCGTGCCCTCGGCCTTGTACTCCGCCCATCCCGAGCCGGTGAGGTAGCCGCGGACGACGCACTCGATCGGTTGCATGTCGAGCGAGCGGACCAGCATGGCGCGTCCGCGCACGGCATCCGGGATCAGCTCCACCGCGTCGTCGGCCACGAGCGCGTGGTCGGCGGCGAGGTGATTCGGGATGCCGCGTCCTCCGTCGGCGCCCGCGAGCTGGTCGAACCACCACAGGCTCAGCGTCGTCAGGAGCACGCCCTTGTCGGGGATGCCGGGGGAGAGCACGTGGTCGAACGCGCTCACGCGGTCGCTCGCGACGACGAGGAGGTGCGCCGGGGCCGCCCCTTCGGCCGTGTCGACGGGGATGTAGAGGTCGCGCACCTTGCCGGAGTAGGTATGGCGCCAACCGGGGAGCTCGAGCGGGGCAGCGGAGGTCACCCGCTCATTATTGCGGGTGCGGACGGCGGGCATCGGCGCGGATTGTGCCACACCGGCGTTCCTCGCGCCTGCCCCCCGGTCGAGGTGACGCCCCTGAGTACCGTTGATGGAATGACCGAGGCAGCCCCCGACACCACGGTGAACATCGATCCCCACCTCGGTAGTCGCCACAAGACCATTCGCGGATGGGTGTTCTGGCCCGCCGCCGCCATCGCCCTCGCGTTCATCGCGTTCGCGCTGTTCTTCCCCGCCGCGGCCGAGGCCACCTTCGACACCGTGCAGACGGCCATCGTGTCGACCTTCAACTGGTACTACGTGCTGATCGCCGCGTTCTTCGTCGTGTTCGCCCTGGCGATGGGCTTCAGCCGCTTCGGCAACATCAAGCTCGGCCAGGACGACGACGAGCCCGAATTCTCGACGATGTCGTGGTTCGCGCTCCTCTTCGCCGCCGGGATGGGGATCGGTCTCGTCTTCTACGGCGTGAGCGAGCCGCTCAGCCACTTCATCTCGCCGCGTCCCGGCGTCACGGGGACACCCGCGGAGCTCGCGCAGCAGGCGATGTCGCAGACCTTCCTGCACTGGGGCGTGCACGCGTGGTCGATCTACGTCGTGCTGGGTCTTGCGCTGGCCTACGCCTTCCATCGTCGCAAGCGGCCGCGCACGATCCGCTGGGCGCTCGAGCCGATCCTGGGCGCCCGCCTCGTGCAGGGCGGGTGGGGCAATGCGGTCGATGTCGCGGCTCTCGTCGGGACGCTCTTCGGGGTCGCGACCTCCCTCGGCCTCGGCGTCCTCCAGATCAGTGCCGGCCTCGACTTCCTCGGGGTCGTGCCGCCGAGCATCATCAGCCAGGCGATCATCATCGGCGTCATCACCGGCTTCGTCCTCTTCTCCCTGCTCTCGGGAGTCGGCAAGGGCATGAAGTGGCTGTCGAACATCAACCTCGTGCTCGCCGGCCTCCTGATGCTCTTCCTGCTGTTCGTCGGGCCGACCGAGTTCCTGCTCCGCGATGTCGTGCAGTCGATCGGCAACTACATCCAGAGCTTCGTCGGCCTGTCCTTCACGGTCAGTGCCTACGCCGGTGACGAGGGCGTGGCCTGGCAGGGGGCGTGGACGGCGTTCTACTGGGGCTGGTGGATCTCGTGGGCCCCCTTCGTCGGCATCTTCATCGCGCGCATCTCGCGCGGGCGCACCGTACGCGAGTTCGTCGTGGGTGTCATCCTGGTGCCCACGCTCGTCGGCATCCTGTGGTTCACCGTGCTCGGCGGGACCGCGATCTACGGCGAACTGACCGGCACGGCCTCCTACACCGACGCGGACGGGTCGGTCGACGTCTCGACGGCGCTGTTCCAGATGCTCGAAGGCATCCCGGGATCCGTCGTGCTGATCGTCGGCTTCCTCATTCTCATCGCCGTGTTCTTCGTGACCTCCGCCGACTCCGGCGCGCTCGTGATGAGCATGATCGCGACCGGCGGCGAAGAAGAGCCCAAGAACTGGGTGCGCGTCTTCTTCGCTCTCGCGACCGCCGTCATCGCGTTCGCCCTGCTCATCGCGGGCGGGCTCCAGGCACTGCAGACCGCGGCCATCAGCATCGCCCTGCCCTTCAGCATCGTGCTGCTCGCGATCTGCTGGGCGACGGTCGTCGCGTTCCGGAGAGAGATGCGCGCGTACGACAAGGCCGAGCGCGCGCAGCTGCGCGACGCGATCGGCGAGCACTACGGCCTCGAGGTCGAGGAGCCCAACCAGCGGGGCATCTTCGCGATCCCGGTGCGGTGGGCGCAGCGTCGCCCGACCAAGGTCGCGCCCGCCGCTCCCGAGACTCCTCCGTCCACTGACGCGTAGGTGTCCCGCGGCGCGGCCGTCACCCTCTCGTCCGGTGCCCACGACACGCCGTAACCCGCGCGAGCGTTGCGGCGTGCCGTGGGCACTCGGCGCTGTCCGCGGGCGGACTCGCGTGGGGGCGCGAGGAGGCGTATAGTCCACGTGGACTAGTCGAAACGGACCATGAGGAGGACGGATGCCGGAGACCAGCCGTCTCACCCCGATCGCCGTCATGATCCTCGCGACCCTGCGCGAGGCCGACATGCACACCTACGAGCTCGTGCGCCTGCTGAAAGAGCGGCGCGACGACCGGCTCGTCCCCCTGCAGAAGGGCACGATCTATCACACGGTCGCCCGTCTCGAGCGGGACGGCCTCCTCGCCGAGGTGGGCGTCGACCGGGAGGGCAACCGTCCGGAGCGGACCACGTACACGCTCCTGGATGCCGGGCGCCGAGCCGTCGAGGAATGGGTGCGCGCCGAGCTGCCCCAGGTCGACCGGCCGAGCGACTTCCGCGTGGCCCTCTCCGAGGCGCACAACCTCGAGCGCGACGAGGTCGTCGCCCTGCTCGATCGGCGACGCGCGATGCTCGCGGCGTCCATCGATGAGCATCGCACCGGTCTCGAGTACGCCGCCGAGCGCGACACCCCTGAGCAATTCATGGTCGAGATCCAGCGCCAGGCGGCGCTCCTCGACGCTGAACTCGCGTGGCAGGACTCCCTCCGCGCGCGTCTCGCCGATCGCACCCTGCCGTGGGGCGTCGCCGAGATCCCCGAACACATCAAGAACAAGCACCGCGTCTCGAGGGAGACATCCGCATGACCGACGCCCCCGCCGCCTCCACGGCATCCACCCGTACCGGGTCGCACAAGACCCACGAACGCAGCCCCTGGCCCGCCCTCTGGGCGCTCGTCATCGGCTTCTTCATGATCCTGGTCGACACCACGATCGTCTCGGTCGCGAACCCCGCGATCAAGGCGGCCCTCGACCCGAACACCAACAACCTCGACAACGTCGTGTGGGTCACCAGCGCCTACCTGCTGACCTACGCCGTGCCCTTGCTGATCACCGGTCGCCTCGGCGACCGCTTCGGCCCGAAGAACATCTACCTGACGGGCCTCGCGATCTTCACGCTCGCCTCGCTCGCCTGCGGTCTCGCCCCGTCGCTCGAGGTGCTGATCGCCGCTCGCGCCGTCCAGGGACTCGGTGCCGCTCTGATGACGCCGCAGACCATGGCCGTCATCACCCGCACCTTCCCGCCGCAGAACCGCGGTGCGGCCATGGGCCTGTGGGGTGCCACGGCCGGCGTCGCGACGCTCGTGGGCCCGCTCGCGGGCGGACTGCTCGTGGACGGCTTCGGTTGGGAGTGGATCTTCTTCATCAACATCCCCGTCGGCATCATCGGCTTCATCGCGGCCGTGATCCTCGTCCCGCAACTGCCCCGCACGGCACACAAGTTCGACATCCTCGGCGTCGTGCTCAGTGCGATCGGTCTGTTCCTCATCGTTTTCGGCCTGCAGGAGGGCGAGCACTACGCGTGGGCCGCGTGGATCTGGGGGATGGTCGCCGCGGGCGTCGTCGTCATGGCGGTGTTCATCTGGACGCAAGCGCGCAGCAAGGGTGAGCCCCTCGTGCCGCTCGACCTCTTCCGCGATCGCAACTTCTCCGTCGCGAACCTCGCGATCGCCGCGGTGGGTTTCACCGTGACGAGCATGGCGCTTCCCCAGATGTTCTACCTGCAGCTGGCGCGAGGTCTCACCCCGACCGAGTCGGCGCTCCTGCTCGTGCCGCTCGCCATCCTCTCCGGCGTGCTCGCCCCGTTCGCGGGCAAACTCCTCGACCGCACCGATCCGCGCTTCCTGCTCGTTCCGGGGCTGGTGCTCGTCGGCGGCTCGCTCGGCATCTACGTCGCGCTCATCCTGAACGACGCGCCGATCTGGGCATTCCTCATCCCTTCCGCGCTGATGGGAGTCGGAAACGCCGGCATGTGGGGTCCGCTTGCGACCACCGCGACACGGAACCTCCCGCCGCGCCAGGCGGGTGCCGGTGCCGGCATCTACAACACGACCCGTACCGTCGGATCGGTCATCGGCTCGGCATCCATCGCCGCCTTCATGCAGGCGCGCCTCGAGGCCAACCTGCCCGGAGCGGCGGATGCCTCGGCGAGCTTCGGGGGTGGAGCGTTGCCGCCGCAGGTGGTCAGCGGGTTCTCGCAGGCCATGGGGGAATCGCTCACGCTGCCGATCATCGTGATCGGCGTGGGCCTCGTCGCCGTCCTCTTCATGCGACGGCCCTCGGTGATCCGCCCGCACGGCGCTCCGCGTGACGCGGCTCCCGTCGCGCAGGCGCAGGCTGCTCCGGCCGCGGCGGGCGAGTAGGACCCGAATCCGCAGAAGCCGTCGCGTCCTTCGGGGCGCGACGGCTTCTGTCGTCGCGGGTCGTGCGCCTCGTCGAGCTGTACGAGAGGCGGATGGTCGGTTAACCTACCTTTCGTTTCCTGGCTGCCGCGACTCGCCCTCGACATTCGACAGGGCGCGGCAGCCTGCCCGCTACCGCGACCTGAGAGGCGGTGAGGACACCGTGCCGCTCTTCGAGTCGAGACGGACGCCGGAGGCGCGCCGTGCGCGGGCCGCGCACGCGCAACTCCCGTTCTTCTTCGGGCTCGTCTACGTGGCGGTCGTCGTCGCTGTCGCGGAGCCGTCCCTCCTGGCGATGCCCATCTCGATCGCCGGTTTCGCCATCGGTGTGCTGGCGACCGTCCTCGCGATGTTCGTCCCCTGGGAGAGGTTCGCGCCGATCGCGATGATCACCGTCGCAGCCCTGGACGTCGTCGCGGTGACGCTCGTCCGAGCCGAGATCACCCAGGTGTTGCCGGGGGTCATCCTGCTCGCGATCTTCCCGATGGCCTGGGCGGGCTACGCGTTCGGTGCCGCGGGACTGACGCTCGTCGCGGCGGGTTCGGTCGCGATGCTGGTGTTCCGTTTCCTCTACGACGGCGCCATGCCGCAGACGTTCGCGGGCTGGGCGAACGTCACGAGTCTGCCGCTCGTGATGGTCGCCCTGGCGGTCCTGTCCTTCTTCGCTGCGCGGCGGCTGGGGCACCGGGGGCTCCAGCTCACTCACGCCAATCGGGCGCAATCCGAGGCCCTCGCGAATGCCCGCGACGCCGAAGCCCTCCTGACGGGAGTCCTCGACACGGTCGCCGCGGGAGTCGCCTTCTTCGATGAGCACGGACGCCTCGAGGTGGCGAACGCGGCAGCGCACGAGATCGCGCGGGCCTCCGGATTCCGCCTCGACGAAGCCCCGTACGCCGGCGAGAACGTGCTCGCCGACGATCGCGTCACGCGGGTCGAGCCCGACGAGCAGTTCATTCCGCGAGCCCTGCGCGGCGAGGGCATCCGCGGGCACCTGGCGTGGATCGGTCCCCCCGAGGCGCAGATGGCCGTTCTCGCGTCGTCCACTCAGCTGCGACGGCAGGACGGGTCCGTGCAGGGCACGGTGGTCGTCGCGCATGACGTGACCGAGCTGGCCGACGCGATCGAGGTGCGCGAGCAGTTCCTGCGCACGGTCTCCCACGAACTCCGTACCCCGCTCACGAGTGTCACCGGGTTCCTGTCCCTCATCGACGACGCCGTCGGCACGCACGATCCGAAGCTGCGCACCTACATCGACGTGGTCAACCGTCGCGCCGCCGATCTCGTCGACCGGATCGAGGACCTCGTCTCGGCGACGCAGGTGGAGGAGGCGCTGCGCCTCTGCGTCGTCGACATCCGACAGGTCGTGGATGCCGCAGCGCGGCGCGTCAGCAGGCTCGCGGAGCAGCAGTCCACCCCCGTGCAGGTGTCGGGTACGCCCACGGCATGCGCTCACGCCGACCGCGAGAAGCTCGAGAGCGCCATCGCCGAGCTGCTCACGAACGCCGTCAAGTTCGGCGAACCCGAGGCTCCGGTCACCGTGACGTGCCACGCGGGCGACGATCGCGTGCGTGTGAGCGTCGCGAACGATGGTCCGGGCCTCTCCCACGCCGAGTTGCGACGGGTCTTCGACCGCTTCTACCGCACGGCCCACGCGCGTTCGCGCGCGGTGCAGGGGTTCGGGTTGGGTCTCACCCGGGTGCGCGCGATCGTCGACGCGCACGGCGGACGCATCCACATCGAGAGCGCGCCCGGTGCCCGAACCACGGTGACGGTGGACCTTCCCGCCGCGGCGGGGGCGACCGCGTCCTGACGCAGCGCGCGCTGCCGTGAGGGTCAGTCGACGCGCGGCCCTTCGGCGCGCCCGCGGGGCGGGCCGGCAACGTGGACGCCGGGTGAGTCGACGAAGCTCGTGGAATCGACTATACGACGATATTGCGAAAATGCGCAGATGTCGACAAGGTCCGCTTGGATGTCATTTTAATGCGGTTTAAGGCGTACCCAATTCGTCTATACGTATGTATAGTGAATAGCGCGCGGGGATGACTCGCGCCCCGCGCTTCCGCCGCCTCGCCTCTCGAAGGAGTCACCCATGACCGCTCCGGCCACCGCCGTTCCCCCGTCCGCCGCCGTGACGGCGCGCCCCTCGTGGCCCCGGGCCGCCGGCATCCTGATCCTCACCGGAGGTGTCCTGCTGACCGCCGCCACCGCCCTCGAGATCGGCACCGACGTCTCCATCGAGACCGGACCGGCGGCGGCGTTCTGGGTGCTCTTCCTCGCCAGCACACTCGCGCATGCGGCGGCGATGTTCCCGCTCGCCCTCGGTCGCGGGGATGGCCGCGGCGCGGTCGGCTCGTCGCTCGTCGGCAAGATCGCGCTGCTCGGTTTCGGCGCCTTCTTCCTCGCGAACCAGAGCCTCTACCTGGCGGCCGCCTACCTGCTGCCGACGGCCGAGCCCACGGGCGGGGCGGTGGCGTTCCTGTTCGGCATGAGCGCCGTGCAGGGTCTTCTCCTGCTCGTCGGAGGCATCGTCATCGTGCGTGCCCGGGTGCTGACGGGCGCGGCCCGCGGGGCGATCCTCGTCCTCGCTCTGATCGGCTTCGCGCTGGGCGTCGTCGTGAACAACAGCTCGATCGAGGCGTTGACGAACACGATGTACTTCGTGTCCACCGGTGCGCAGATCGTCGCGGGGCTCCTCATCGCCCGGGCCGGCCTCACCGCAGCGAAGTAGCGTGTGGGACGTGCCCCGCAGCTATCAGTCACCCAAGCGACAGGCCGAGGCCGCCGCCACGCGCGCGAACATCGTCGACACGGCAGGCCGCCTCTTCGTCCGCGACGGCTACGTCGCCACCTCCATCAAGGCCATCGCGGCCGAGGCGGGGGTGTCGATCCCGACGGTGCACCTGAACGGTCCCAAGCACGCCCTGCTCATCGCCGCGTTCGAGCGCACGTTCGCCGGCGACGAGGGGCGGCACTCGCTCGCCGAACGGCCCGAGCTCGTCGCCATCATGAGCGAACCCGACACCGACACCGCGATCGGTCGGTATGCGGACTTCCTCATCGACGCCAACCGTCGTTCCGCGGCGATCGCGCGGGCCATGCTCGCCGCCGCCGACAGCGACGCCGAGGTGCGCGCCGCCTACCTCGACCTCGAGATGCGCCGCCACCGCGACATGACGATCGCCGCCGGCTGGTTCCTCCAGCGCGACCGCATCCGCGTCGACCAGGTCGCGCTCGCCGCCGACGTCCTCGGCCTCATCACCGGCCCGGACCCGTGGACGCACTTCATCGTCGCCCGCGGATGGGACCTCGCCGCGTATCGGTCGTGGCTCACCGCGCAACTCATCCACCTCGCCGACAATCTCGCGTAGACACGCGGCGGGGACGTCCGGAAAGAACACGAAATGACCTCCTCCGCCCTCATCTGCAGCATGCCCGCCGTCGGTCATGTCGGCCCTCTCCTCGTCGTCGCCACCGAACTGCAGCGCCGCGGCTGGGACGTGCGCCTGCTCACGGGTGCCCGATATCGGTCGATGGTCGAGGCCGCCGGCATCCGATTCCTTCCCCTGCCGCCCGAGGCCGACACGCTCGACGACATCGGAACGGGGGACGACGAGCGCGAGCGGGGGCTCGCGACCATCAATCGCGGCGTCGAGCGGGCGTTCCTCGACCCCGCCGCCCCCGCCGCCGCCACGCTCGAGCACCTCCTCGCCGAAGAGCCGACCGACGTGGTGCTGCACGACATGCTCTTCCTCGGGGTGCAGACCTTGTTCGGCCGGTCGCCTTCCGCGCGCCCGCTCACGGTCATGTGCGGCATCACGGCAGCGGGGTTCTCGAGCCGGGACACGCCCCCGTACGGTCTCGGCATCACGCCTCTTCGCCGGCCGGTGCTCAACCGCGTCCGCAATCGCGTGCTCGGGGTGACGGCGAAAGCCGTGCTGCGCCCGGTGCACCGCTCGCTCGACCTCTTCCTCGCCGGCGTCGGCGCCCCGCCGCTGAACGGAGCGTTCTTCATGGACGTGCTCTCGCGCAGCGACCTGCTCGCGCAGTTCACGGTCGAGGAGTTCGAGTACCCGCGCAGCGACGCCCCGCGGAACCTGCGTTTCTACGGCCCCATGCCCACCGCGTCCACTCGGCCGACGCCCGCCCCGGCGTGGTTCGACGACCTCGATCCGGGCCTCCCTCTCGTGCACGTGACGCAGGGCACCGTCGCCAACACCGACTACAGCGAGGTGATCGAGCCGACGCTCACGGCCCTCGCCGACCTGCCGGTGCAGGTCGCCGTGACCACGGGCGGTCGCCCGGTCGACACGCTGCCGGCGCTCCCCGCCAACGCGTTCGCCGCGAGCTACCTGCCGTACGACGAACTGCTCGCCCGCACGCGCGTCCTCGTGACCAACGGCGGCTATGGCGGGCTCCACCACGCGATGCGCCACGGCGTGCCGATCGTGATCGCGGGCGATTCCGAGGACAAGGTCGAGACCGGGGCGCGCGTGCACCACGCCGGAGTGGGTGTGAACCTCCGCACCGGGCGACCGACCCCGGATGCCGTCCGCGTGGCCGTTCAGCGGATCCTCGCGGATCCGTCCTACGCGGCGAACGCGCAGCGCGTCGGTGCCGCGATCGCGGCGGCGCCGGGGGCGGCGGGGCTCGTCGACGATGTGGAGGCGATGCTCGCGGCCCGCGGCTGACCTCGGCGGGCGCTTCGGGCAGGCGGGCACCGACCCGCGCCACAGACCGCCCGCTAGGTGCGCGGCGGGGCGGTCGATCCGCGGACGATCAACTCCGACGGGAGCACCGCGATCTCGTCCGGTGCCGTACTGCCCATCGACTGCAGCAGCAGCTCCACCGCCAGGGCGCCCGACCGGGCGATCGGCATCCGGACCGTGGTCAGGCTCGGGGTGACGGCCCCGGCGAGCTCGATGTCGTCGATTCCGACGATGCTCATGTCGTCCGGGCAGACCCGCCCGAGCTCGCCCATGCCGGCCTCCAGGCCGAGCGCGACGAGGTCGTTGTAGGCGATCACGGCGGTGGCGCCGCTGGCGATGGCCGCGGCGGCGCTCGCGCGACCGCCCTGGATGGACGCGGCGTGATTGCTCAGGCGGGTGAGGCGGATGCCGAATCGCTCGCACGCCCGGGCGACGGTCCGGGCGCGCTGGTCGTCGGCCCACGAGCCGTGCGGCCCCGAGGCGTACGCGAGGTGCGCGTGGCCGAGGGCGGCGAGGTGCTCGACCGCCTGGCTCGGGCCCCGCTCGGCGTCCATGATCACGCAGACGGCGCCGGGGATGAGGCGGTTGATCACGACGTGCGGGGTGTCGCCGATCAGTGCGAGCACGTCGTCCTCGGGGAGGCGAGGGGAGCACAGCAGCAGGCCGTCCGCCTTGCCGGCGAGTTCGATGGACTCGCGCTCGCGGCGCAGGTCCTCGTCCGCGTCGTAGAGAACGATCCGGTGGCGCCCGTGCCACGCCTGCCCCTGGATGGCCTTGAGGAGGGTCGCGTAGACGGGGTTGGCGGCATCCGGGACGAGGACGGCGATCGTGCGCGCCCCCGTCGGCACCTGCGACGCGGCATAGCCGAGTTCGGCCGCGGCGACGCGCACGCGCTCGAGCGTCGCCGGGGCGAGGCGGTCGGGCTCGCCGAAGGCGCGCGAGGCTGTGGCGATCGAGACCCCGGCGTGCCGGGCCACGTCGGTGAGAGTGGCCGCCATTCGTGCTCCTTCGTGCAGTCGTTCCATCTTCCTGCATACCGCAGTGAAAACAGTTGACAAGTTTGTACAAACACATCACACTGCTTGTATGCCGATCATCGACGATCCCTCCGGACCGACCGCGCGCCTGCGTCGCACCCCGTCGTCGGTCGCCCTTCCCGCGGTCGCGGGTGCCGCGGGAATCCTGCACCTCGGCCTCGGCAGCTTCCACCGGGCCCACCAAGCCGTCTACACCGCTGCGGCCCTCCGCGCCGAGGGAGGGGACTGGGGCATCGTCGGCGTCGCCTCCCGCTCGCGCCGGGTCGTGGACGCGCTGCACGCCCAGGATCACCTCTACGCCGTCGCGACGATCTCGCCCGAGGGGGCGACGCTCGACATCCCCGGGGTCCACACCGACTCCTACGTCGCCGCCGATGACCCGGCCCGAGTCGTCGCCGACCTCGCCGCCCCCTCGACGCGCGTCGTCACGCTCACCGTCACCGAGAACGGCTACAGCTACTCGTCGGCGACGCAGCACCTCGACGTGACCGACCCGCGGGTGCAGGCCGACCTCCGCGGCGGGGCGCCGACCTCGACCATCGGCCAGCTCGCCCGGGGCCTGCAGGCGCGGGCCGCCGCCGGCGGTGCGCCCCTCTCGATCCTGAGCTGCGACAACCTGCTCTCGAACGGCTCGCACGCCGAGAAGCTCGTCCGCGAGTTTCTCCAGGAGCTCCCGGATGCCGAGGGCGCCGACGTCCTGTCCTACCTCGACCGCGCCGTGACCTTCCCCTCGAGCATGGTGGACCGCATCGTCCCCTCGACCACGGCCGAGCTGACCGACCGCGTCGCCGGACTCCTCGGTGTGCGCGACGAGGTCCCCGTGCCGGCCGAGCCCTTCACCATGTGGGCCATCGAGGACCGCTTCGCCGGGGGTCGCCCCGCCTGGGAGGCCGGTGGCGCCGTGTTCACCGACGAGGTCGGGGCCTACGAGCAGCTCAAAGTCCGCCTGCTCAACGGCACGCACTCGCTCATCGCCTACCTCGGCGCGCTGCGGGGGGTTCCGACGATCCCGGATGCCATCGCCCTGGCCGACATCGAAGCCGCCGCCGCGGCGGTCCTGCGCGGCGAATACGAGCCCTCGGTCACCGCTCCGGCCGGGGTGGACATCGAGCAGTACGAGCGCGACCTGTTCGCCCGGTGGGGGAACAGCGCGCTGGGGCACCGCACGAGTCAGGTGGGCTCCGACGGATCGGTGAAGCTCGGGCAGCGCATCCCGGGGCCGATCGCCCACGCCCTCGACCGCGGGGAGTTCCCGCACCTCATCGCGCTCACGGTCGCCGCCTACCTCGCCTGCGTCGCCCCGCCGGCCGGCTTCGACCCCGGCCCGCACGCCGAGGCGATGACCGACCCCGCGCGCGAACGGCTCACCGCGGTCCCGACGCGCGACGGGCGCGACCTCGCGCACCGCGCCGTCGTCGACCTGCGGCTGTTCGGCGACGACGTCGCCCATCGGACGGCCTTCGTCGACCGGGTCGGCGACCTCGTCGACACCATCGTGCGGCGCGGCGTCGAGAGCGCGATCGCCGACAGCCTCGCGGCGGCCGGCAGCCTGGCGCACCCCGCGACCTGACCCCACCCCCGGTGCTCCCCGAGCGCCCCACCACCCCGGCGCTCCCGAAGCGCGAGACGACAGGAAAGAGACGCGATGAAGCTCCTCGCGATCCACGGCGCGGAAGACATCCGCTGGGAAGACCGCCCGACGCCCGAGCCGGGCGAGGGCGAAGTGCGCCTGCGGGTGCGCTACGTCGGCATCTGCGGGTCGGACCTGCACTACTACTTCCACGGCAAGAACGGCGAGTACGCCGTGCGCGAGCCCCTCACCCCGGGCCACGAGCTCGCCGCCGAGGTCGACCTCGACCCCTCCGGCCGTCTCGCGCCGGGCACCCCGGTCACGGTCCACCCGGCCCGCTTCGGCCCCTCCGTCGCCGGTCTCGAGGACCGCCCGCACCTGCGCGCGGGCGGCGACTACCTCGGCAGCGCCGCGGGGTTCCCGCACCGCCAGGGCGGGGCCGCCGAGATGCTCCTCGTCGAGGAGCACATGATCCGCGTCCTCCCCCCGGGGCTGTCCCTCGAGCGCGCCGCGCTCGCCGAGCCCCTCGCCGTCGCCATCCACGCCGTGGGCCTCGCGGGAGATCTGACGGGTAAGCGCGCTCTCGTCATCGGCGCCGGGCCCATCGGCCTGCTCGTCGTCGCCGCGGCCGTGAACGCGGGCGCCGCGATCGTGGGTGCCGGCGATGTCCGGCCCGAGCCTCTGGATCGGGCGCGCGCTCTCGGCGCGACCGAGACCTTCCTCGTCGGCACCGACGCGATCGCCCCCGAGTCGTTCGACGTCGTCTTCGAGTGCTCGGGAGTCGGCGTCGCCCTCACACAGGCCGTTCGCGCGGCCCGACGCGCCGGCACCGTCGTGCAGGTCGGCATGCTCCCCGACGCCGAGATCGGGGTGAACCTCGCCCCGATGCTCGCCAAGGAGCTGACGCTGCGTGGCGCGTTCCGCTTCTCGACCGAGATCGACGACGCGATCGCCCTGCTGGCATCCACCGACGCCCTCGACGCGGTGGTGTCGCACGTCATCCCGGCCGCTGACGCGGTGAACGCGTTCGCCACGGCGCGCGACTCCTCGGCCTCCGCCAAGGTCCTCCTCTCCCTCTGACCCGCTTCACCGAACGACCATCATCACTACGAAGGAGTAATCCAATGAGCAGCTCTTCCGCCCCCGGCGTCGACGCGTCGTCGTCGACGCCCGTCGCCAAGAGATCGGTCGGCGACCTCGCCCGCGCCGCCGTCTCGGGCTGGCTCGGCACCGCGCTGGAGTTCATGGACTTCCAGCTCTACTCGCTGGCCGCCGCCCTCGTCTTCAGCCAGATCTTCTTCGCCGGAGGCGACGCCGCGATGGCGGTCGTACTGGCGATGGCCACCTACGGTGTGGGCTACGTCGCCCGTCCGGTCGGTGCGTTCTTCTTCGCCCGCATCGGCGACAAGATCGGCCGTAAGCAGGTGCTGTTCTACACGATCCTGCTCATGGGCGCCGCGACGACCCTGATCGGTGTCCTGCCCACGTACCAGCAGGTCGGCATCCTCGCCCCGATCCTCCTCGTCGTCCTGCGCCTCGCCCAGGGCTTCGGCGCCGGCGCCGAGATCTCGGGCGCGGGTGTCATGCTCGCCGAGTACGCTCCCGACAACCGGCGCGGCATCGTCGCCTCGCTGGTCGCCCTCGGAACGAACTGCGGCACGCTGTTCGCCTCGGGCATCTGGGCGATCCTGCTCGCCGTGATGATGGAGAGCGACGTCATCGCGTGGGGGTGGCGCATCCCCTTCATCGGCAGCGCGATCATCATGCTCTTCGCCCTCTGGGTGCGCTTCAACCTCAAGGAGAGCCCGGTCTTCGAGGAGCGCACCGATGTCGTCGACGGCAAGGCGCTCTCGCGCGCCGAGCTGCAGAAGGTCGCCACCGAGACCAACGACATCCGCACGCTCGAGTCGCTGCAGAAGAAGCCCCTCAAGGCCGTGCTCGTGTCGTTCTTCCTCCGCTTCGGCCAGGCCGGCAACTCCGGCATCGTGCAGACCTACCTGATCTCGTTCATCACGATCACCCTCGCCATCTCGAAGGAGGTCGGCCCCGAGATCGTCATCGTCTCGTCGCTGATCGGCTTCGTCACCATCCCCGTGGTCGGCTTCCTCGGCGACAGGTTCGGCCGCCGCCGCATGTACGTCGTCATGTCGGCGCTGTCGCTGCTGTTGATCGTCCCGACCCTGCTGCTGATCAACTCGCGCGAAGTGGGTGCGATCTTCGTCGGCTACGCGCTGATCCACAACATCTCGGTGCTGGGTCTGGCGTCCATGGAGAACATCTCGATCCCCAGATCTTCGGCGCCCGCAACCGCTACACCCTCACCGCCGTCGTCCGCGAGATCGCCGCCATCATCGCCACCGGTATCGGCCCCGTCGTCGCCGCCGCGTGGGTGGCCGCCGCCACGGGCAGCATCGTCCCGATCATGGTGCTCATGGGGGTCTTCACCGCCTCGGCCCTGGTCGCCGCGATCGTCGCCCCCGAGTGGACCGGTCGCGACCTGACCGACCCGCGCGCCGCGATGTGACCGCGGGGCGCGACGCCCCGCACCCCGGGCGGGCTCGTGACGGCGAGTCCGCCCGGCATCCCTCTTCCCTCCTCGAGAAAGACCCCGCATGAGCATCGAGTCCGTCGACGTCATCGTCACCAGCCCCGGCCGCAACTTCGTCACCCTGAAGGTCACCACCAGCGACGGTGTCGTCGGATGGGGGGATGCCACCCTCAACGGCCGCGAGCTGTCGGTGGCGTCGTACCTCTCCGACCACCTCGCCTCGATGCTCATCGGCCGCGACGAGGACCGCATCGAGGACACCTGGCAGTACCTCTACCGCGGGGCGTACTGGCGCCGCGGACCGGTGACCATGGCCGCGATCGCCGCGGTCGACATGGCGCTGTGGGACATCAAGGCGAAGAAGGCCGGGATGCCCCTGTACCAGCTGCTCGGTGGGGCCAGCCGCGACGGTGTGCGCGTCTACGCCCACGCCTCCGGCACCGACTTCGAAGCCCTCTCGAACGCGATCACCGGCTACCGCGAGCTCGGTTTCACCGCCGTGCGCGTGCAGACCGGCGTCCCCGGCCTCGGCCAGATCTACGGCGTCTCGTCCACCGGTCCCGGCGTCCGCTACGACTACGAGCCGGCGAAGCGCTCGGGGGACCGCCCGTCCGAGGAAACCTGGGACACCCGCCAGTACCTCAACCACATGCCCGGGGTGTTCGCGAAGATCCGCGAGGAGTTCGGCACCGACCTGCGGATCCTCCACGACGGTCACCACCGCATGTCGCCGATCGAGGCCGCCCGCTTCGCGAAGGACGTCGAGCCCTACGACCTCTTCTGGCTCGAGGACGCCACCCCCGACGAGGATCAGACGGCGCTGCGCCTCATCCGCCAGCACTCGACGACCCCGCTCGCGATCGGCGAGATCTTCAACACCGTGTACGACTACCAGACGCTCATCACCGAGCGTCTGATCGACTACGTGCGCTCGGCCGTCACCCACACCGGCGGCATCACCGCGATGAAGAAGCTGCTGGACTTCGCCGCGATCTACGGCATCCGCTCCGGCATCCACGGCCCCACCGACATCTCGCCCGTCGGCATGGCCGCCGCCCTGCACCTGGATCTGGCGATCCACAACTTCGGCATCCAGGAGTACATGCCGCACAACGAGCAGACGCTCGAGGTGTTCCGGACGAGCTTCACGTTCGACCAGGGCTTCCTGCACCCCGGCGACCAGCCGGGTCTCGGTGTCGAGCTCGACGAAGAGGCCGCGGGAGCCTTCGAGTACGCGAAGGCGTACCTGCCGGTGAACCGCCTGCTCGACGGGACCGTCCATGACTGGTGAGCTTCCCTCCCGGACGCTCGCGTCGAGACTCGTCGTCGTCGCCCCGGCGTCCGCCGCGTCGGATTACGCGGCGGTGCTCGCCGCCCTGGCCGAGGCGGGGGTGCAGAGCGTCGAGCTGACGCTCACCACCCCCGGCACCTTCGACGCCTTCGCGGATCTGCGCTCGTCGTTCGACGGCGACCTCGGCATCGGCACGGTCACGAACCTCGATCAGCTCGAGCGAGCGATCGCCGTCGGCGCCGACTACATCGTCACCCCGATCACCTCGACCGCCCTCGTCGAGCGCGCGGTCGCCGCGGGCATGCCGATCGTCCCGGGCGGCCTCACCCCCACCGAGCTGTTCGCCTCGTGGTCGGCGGGCGCCTCGGCGGTGAAGGTCTTCCCGGCTGGACAGGTCGGCCCCGAGTACCTGAAGGACCTGCGCGGTCCGTTCCCCGACATCGCCGTCGTCCCCTCCGGGGGAGTGGATGCCGACTCCGCGGCCGCGTGGCTCGCCGCCGGTGCCGTGGCGGTCAGCGTGGGCGGGCCGCTGCTCGGCGACGCGTTCCGCGGCGGCGACCTCGGCGCGCTCCGCGATCGGGCGAAGCGGTTCGTGGAGGTGTGCGCGTCGTGACGCGCGTCGTCACCCTCGGCGAGACCATGGCTCTCGCCCGCACGACCGAGATCGGCTCGCTCCGGCACGCCTCGGGGCTCGCGCTCGGCGTCGGCGGAGCGGAGAGCAACGTCGCGGCCGGGCTGCAACGACTCGGCGTCGATGCGTCGTGGCTCGGCCGCGTCGGTGACGATCCCCTGGGCGAGCGGATCGCGCGCGAGCTGCGCGGGGAGGGCATCGACGTCCACGCTCTCGTCGATGCCGGAGCCCCCACGGGCCTGATGATCAAGGAGCGTCCGTCCGCGGCATCCACCGCCGTGCACTACTACCGCCGCGGCTCGGCGGGATCCCGCGTGAGTGCGGCCGATGTGCCCGACGGGTGGGTCGAGGAGGCGGCGCTGCTGCACGTCACGGGCATCACGCCCCTGCTGTCCGACACCGCCCGCACCACGGTGCTCGCGGTCGTCGAGAGGGCCCGCGACGCGGGCGTGCCGGTGAGCTTCGACATCAACTACCGTTCGGCGCTCGCCGCTCCCGAAGTCGCGGGACCGATCCTGCGCGAGATCGCGGAGCGCGCGACCCTCGTCTTCGGCGGCATCGAGGAGCTCGACCTCCTTGGTCCGGATGCCACGACCTCACTCCTCGCGGCGGGAGTCGCGCAGGTGATCGTCAAACGCGGGCCGGAGGGCGCCGCCGTCTTCACGCCCGACGGCGCGACCGAGGCGCTCGGCTTCGTGATCGACCCCCTCGACACGGTGGGGGCGGGCGACGCGTTCGTCGCCGGCTACCTCAGCGCCTGGCTCGAGGACCTGTCGGCCGCGGACGCCCTGGTCCGGGGCAATGCCTGCGGGGCGATGGCCTGTCTCGTGCCCGGCGACTGGGAGGCGGCCCCGACGCGGCGCGACCTCGAGCACTTCCTCGCCGGCGGTGGGGATCCGGTGCGCCGCTGACCGACGGGCGGGCTGCGGGTCAGTCCTCGACGACCCGCAGCGCGATGTCGCTCCGGTACTGTCCGCCCTCGAGACCGATGAGCTCGAGCCCGGCGTAGGCGGCGGCGCGCGCCTCGCGGAAGGTCGAACCGAGCGCGACGACGCTCAGCACGCGGCCACCCGTGGCGAGGAAGTGGCCGTCCGGGGCCGCCGTCGCGGCGTGCGCGAGGTGGACCCCGTCGACCTCCTCGGCCTCGTCGATCCCCGTCAGCACGCGGCCGGTCACCGGCGCTTCGGGGTACCCCTCGCTCGCGAGCACCACGGTCACGGCGGCGGCCTCGGCGAAAGCGGGACGCGGGTGGTCTTCGAGCGTGCCCGATGCCGCGGCGAGCAGCAGCCCCGACAGCGGGTCGATCAGGCGGGGGAGCACGACCTGCGTCTCGGGGTCGCCGAAGCGCGCGTTGAATTCGATGACCTTGATGCCTTGTTCGGTCAGGATGAGGCCGGCGTAGAGGAGTCCGATGAACGGTGTGCCCTCGGCATCCATCTGCCGGATCACGGGCTCCGCGATCTCGCGCGTGACCTGGTTGACGAACTCCGCCTCACGGCCGAAGCGCTCGTCGAGCCACGGCAGCGGCGAGTAGGCACCCATGCCGCCCGTGTTCGGGCCGTCGTCGCCGTCGCGCAGACGCTTGAAGTCCTGCGCGGGGCTGAGCGGCAGCACGTGGTCGCCGTCGCTCAGGAAGAACAGCGACACCTCGGGGCCGGAGAGGAACTCCTCCACGAGGACGGCTCCGGTCGCCAGATAGGTGGCGGCGTGCGTGACCGCGGCCTCGCGGTCCGAGGTGACGATGACACCCTTGCCCGCGGCGAGCCCGTCGGCCTTCACGACGTACGGCGCGCCGTACTCGTCGAGCGCGGCCTCGACCGTGGGGAGGTCGCTCGCACGCACCGCCCGTCCGGTGGGGACGCCCGCGGCATCCATGATCCGTTTCGCATAGGTCTTCGACCCCTCGAGCTGCGCCGCGGCCTTGCCCGGCCCGAACACCGGGATGCCGTGCTCGCGCAGGGCGTCGGCGACACCGGCGACCAGCGGCGCCTCGGGCCCGACGACGACGAGGTCGATCGCCTCGCTCTTCGCGAAGGTGAGCACCTCGGCCGGATCGTTCGGGTCGAGGCCGACGAGGTGCGCGTCGCGCGCGATACCGGCGTTGCCGGGGGCGGCGAAGATCGCGTGCGATGCCTCTTCGGAGCGCAGGGCGAGGATGATGGCGTGCTCGCGCGCGCCCGAACCGAGGACCAGGATTCTCACGCGGCCAGCCTACCGAGCGCTCTCTCCGTGCGTCGCCCGCCCGGTGCGGCCGCGGTGGCGCGGTGTGGCGCGGACACTCGCCCCGCTCGCGTGCCCCGCGAGTACCGTGGATGCCATGCCTCCACGCCGTATCGAGACCGGTGACGGTCGGGCCGCCCTCCACGCGGTGGCCGCCGGAGACGCCCCGCGCCCCGCGCTCGCGACCGCCGTGCGCTATCTACTGCAGCTGCTCGCCGAGAAAGCTCCGGGCAACTCCGTCGAGATGCGCGTGCCGCCGTTCGGCGCCGTGCAGGTGATCGAGGGGCCTCGCCACACGCGCGGGACCCCGCCGAACGTCGTCGAGACCGACGCCGCGACCTGGATCGCCGTCGCCACGGGAGCCGAGGCCTGGACGGATGCCGTGACCGCGGGCCGCATCGTCGCCTCCGGCGTGCGCGCCGACCTGAGCGCGCTGCTGCCGTTGCGGCCGTAGGGCGGGGCGTCGTCGTCCGTGCGAGATCAATCCTGACGTGGTCCGACAGTCTGATCTCGAGCGTCCCGCGTGCTGGGCGAGGGACGCGTCGATTGGCAGCGGATAGCCGAGTATTTCGCGGACCGCAGCGCAGGGCTAGCCGGCAGGCGAATTCGCCGCGCGGGAACCTGCGGAGCCAAGGGGCGGACGAGTGGGCGCTCCCCGCTCATGTCGAGTTGTCATCCCTTGACCTCCATCCCGCGCGCGGTCGGGGGCTCACCCGCTATCTGCTGAGCCGAGCTCGGGAGCAGCGGCTGTGGTCTACGCCAATGGTCGATGAGAGCGTCGCGCATGTGGCGCTATCGACGACCGGGGGCTGCCGATGTCTTTGCTTTCATGCCGTATTTCTGGGACGGGCGTGTCCTTGCCGTCGCGTGTGGTTCACACCGAGGAGGTCGCGCGACTGTGCGGCATCACGACCGAGGAAGCGATACGACGTTCGGGCGTCGTCACTCGTCACTGGCTGAGCGAGGGAGAGGACCCACTCGATCTCGGTGTCGAAGCCGCGCACCGTGCGCTGGAGTCCGCGAACCTTTCGGTGGCGGATGTCGATGTCATCATCAACGCTTCGGGCACGCCCCTGCAGCCGATTCCCGATGGTGGCTCGATCATCGCGGCTGCTCTCGGTCTGACGATGGGCGGGTACGCATACTCGATGAACGGAACATGCCTCTCTTTTCTTTTCGCGCTGCGCGAAGCGGCATTTCTGGTCAGTTCAGGCCGTGCCCGAAATGTCCTTGTGGTGTCGATGGAGGGCGGCAGTCGAGGGTTGAACTTCGACCAGCTCGAAAGCTCATTGCTGATCGGGGACGCTGCGGGCGCGGTCGTCGTCAGCCGATCGGTGCACCCTCGGCAAGGCGTGGTCTCGTCGCAGTTCCTGCTCGACACGAAGGGCGTCCAGTCGGCAGAGATTCGGGGAGGTGGCTCGCGCCTCCCCGCCGGATCCATCCAGGGGAGCGCAGCGGACTACCAGTTCGACATGGACGGCATGAAGCTCATGGGGGGTGCGCTCAGGGTCCTTCCCCGGTTCCTGGAGAGTATCGAACCGAAGTTGAGCAAGGGGGCGCCGAGCGTCGACAGGGTCGTGCCACATCAGACCAGTCGCGCGGGCATCGAGCTGATGGCGAAGCTGTGGTCGCCCGAGAAGGTCGTCGTGACGCTCCCCGAGCTCGGAAACACCATCGCGGCGAGTATTCCCGTCGCGCTCCACCGTGCGCAGATCGCCGATGGCGAGCGTCTGCTCCTCGTCGGCACAGGGGCGGGCACGCTTTATGGCGGCGCGATCTACCAGCACTGAAGGACAGAGCGGATGGCATCCGGAACAGGACTGCGCGCCACGGCGCTGTCGCGCGAGTACGGCACGGGAGCGACCAGGGTGGTAGCCCTCGACGACGTCTCCGTGCACCTGCGCAGGGGCGCGCTCGCGGCGATCGTCGGATCATCGGGGTCGGGCAAGAGCACTCTGCTGAACGTGCTCGGTGGGATGGACACACCCGACTCGGGCCATGCCGAGCTCAACGGAGCCATCTTCACGGACGCGGGCCCGCGAAAGCTCACGGAGTTCCGTCGCGACCGTGTCGGGTTCGTGTTCCAGTTCTACAACCTGCTCCCGCAGCTCACGGCGCTCGAGAACGTCGAGTTGGCGCGACGCCTCCCGTCTCCGCGCCGCGCGGACGTGCCGACGTCGATCGACCTCCTCGAACGCGTGGGGCTGGCTGATCGTGCAGGCCATTTTCCCGCGCAGCTGTCGGGCGGGCAGATGCAGCGGGTCTCGATCGCGCGGGCGCTGGCGAAGGGGCCCGACGTGTTGCTGTGCGATGAGCCGACGGGAGCCCTCGATTCGACATCAGGGGTCGAGGTGATGGCCCTGCTGACAGAGGTCGCCCGTGAGGGGCGCACGATCGTGGCCGTGGTCACCCACGACCCCGCGATCCGCGACCTCGCCGATCACGTCGTCGAGATGCGCGACGGGCGGGTCGTGGCCGACTCCCGCCCTCCCGTCTCATGAGCGTGGCGGCCCTGCTGCGCCGCAAGCTCCTGCGCGATCTGCGGCTCCGGGCGGCGCAGTTCGTCGCCGTGTTCGTCATGAGCGCGCTGTGCCTGGCCGTGTACGGCGGACTCGAGGGCGGGTGGCGGGGGATGCAGGTCGAGCAAGAGCGGATGGATGCCGAGGCCCACCTCGCCGACGTCTGGATCACCGCTTCATCCGTGTCGCCCGGACAGCTCGACGCGCTGCGGAGTCTTCCGGGGGTCTCGGATGCGGAGACGTCGGGTCTGCTCGATGCGGCCGTCGCCGGGGGCCGAGGAGACCTCGTCGTGAGCGCGTTGCCGGAACGGATCGACGTCCCGGAACCGGTCGACGGACGCCTGGACGGTCTCTCGGACGACCAGATCGCTCTCGACGCCGCATTCGCCGCGGCGCACGCGCTTCGGGTGGGAGACACCGTGCGGCTACGGATCGCGGAGACAGATCACTCCTTCACCGTCGCGGCGTGGGTGCGGGCGGCCGACAGGGTGTCGGACACCGGCGTCGATGGTCTCTACGCGCCCGATCCGTCGGCGTACGGGTACGCGTACATCTCGCCGCAGCAGATGCAAGCTCTCGGGTCGAGTCGCGTGTCCGTCGCCCTGGCGGGCTCGCCTGAGCAGATCATGGCGGAGGCGCCCGGGTTGCTCGGGACGGAACGCCTCGCCATGTACAACCGCTCCTCCCAACCGGCAGTGGTGGGGCTGACCGATCGCATCCAACAGATCCGCAGTCTGTCGCTGTTGTTCCTCAGCCTGTTCCTGGCGGTCGCGATGCTCGCGATGTTCACCTCGATGCGGCGCATGGTCGACATGCAACAGCGCGACATCGCCACGCTGAAAGCGCTGGGCGTCACCGACGCCCAGCTGCGCCGGCACTACGCCCAGTACGCCCTCGTCGTCGCCGTGGGTGCCCTCGTCGGCTTCGCCTTCGCCCCGGTACTCTCGCTCTTCGTCCTGCAATCGCAGCGGTCGAGCTTCGGATTGGTCGCCTGGATTCCGGCATACACCCCCGCGCCCGTAGCACTGGCGGTCGCCCTGGTTGCAGGCGCGTCGGTCGTGTCGGTCGTCGCCACTCGCGCGGCGCGGCGCACGGAGCCCGCCACGGCGATGCGCGGAGGGGTCGCGACGACCCGGCGCGTCTTCCCGCAGCTCCGACGATTGTCACCGCTGAACGCGTGGGGCTTGCGCGAGATCGCGACAGCGCGCGGGCGCCTGCTCACCGCCCTTGCCGCGACGGTCGGGGGGACCACTCTTCTCATCGCGGGCTTCGGGATGCCGGATTCCTTGCACCATCAGGTCGCCCGGTCGTTCGACTCGCAGTACCTCTTCGACGCGCAGGCGCGGCTCTCTCCGGGCGCGTGGTCGCAGCAGGGCGAGGCCCTGGCATCCGGAATCGCCGACGTTCAGTGGCAGATGTCGTTCCTCGCGCCTGGCGACGGCCTCTCCGGGGGAGAAGCTGTGAATGTCTTGTCGGACGGCGACCTCTACCGCCTGCCGGACGGTGATGCCGCTGTCGCGTTGCCCGCCGACGGTGCGCTCGTGAGCGCCGCGCTCGCCGACGCACGCGGGATCGCGATCGGCGATGAGGTCACGGTGCTTTCGCCTGGCTCCGCGACGGGGGTTGCCGTCGTCGTGCGCGGGGTCACGGACGCGGGAGAGCCGCAGGGACTCTTCCTCTCGCGATCTGCGTGGGAGCGCGCGGGCGGCGTCTTTTCGCCGAACGCGCTGCTGGCGCGCGGGGCTGAGGCCGCCGAGGTGCTCGAAGACCGTCCCGGGATCGCGAGTGTCCTGACACATGACGACCGGCGGGCGAACGCTGAGCAGGTGATCGACGGCCTCGGCGACGTTTTCGCGCTCATCAAGGGGTTCGGGCTGTTGCTGACCATGGTCGTGCTGGTGAACCTGGGTGCTCTGGCGTTCGCAGAACGAACCCGCGATTACGCGACACTCGCCGTGCTGGGGGTGCGTCCGCGCGAGATCCGTGCCCTCCTCTTGCTCGAGAACGTCGCCATCACCGTCACCGGCGCGCTCCTCGGCATCCCCGCCGGTATGGCCTTTCTGTCGGCGTACCTCGCGGTGTTCCGCACAGATCGCATCGTGTACGCGTCGGCCGCGTCGCCGGTCGCCACCGTGTTGTGCGTCGTCATCGTCGTGGGGTGCGGCCTGAGCGCATCGTTCCTGCTGGCGCGCCGTCTGCGTCGGGTCGACGTGCTGGGGGCGTTGAAGGGCGCCGAGTAGACCGGACCACCTTGATCCCCGCTCCACGAGGTGAAAGGCGTCAGCGTGGAGGTTCGCCACTCGAAGCGATCGCTGCTCGATGCGTAGGCACCGCGCCCCTCCAGCCGCGCGGTGGTGGGACAATGGACCCATGGCCGAGCAGCCCGCCCCCGAACGACCGTCCCTCTCGCGCGACGACATCGAGACGGTCAGCGTGCGCCGCGCCCCGAAGTACGGCGTCTTCTTGGCCGCCGGTGCGTTCGTCGGCATCCTGGTCGCCCTCATCCTGACGTTCGCGATCGACGGAACGGACGTGAGCCCGTACACCCAGGTCGTGTACTCGCAGCTGCAGGTGTTCGGGTTCACCGCGTTGATCTGCGTCGTCGTCGGCGTCACGGTCGCGGCCATCGTCGCGCTCATCTTCGAGCGCACGCTCGGCGGACGCACGCGCCAGGTGATCGTCGACCACGAGCAGCACGGGGTCTGACCTCAGGCGAGCTCCGCGATGATCGGATGGATCGCGGAGTCGAACGCCGCGACGTCGCCGCGCAGACCGTCGGTGACCGCGACGGTGAGTGAGCCGATCCACCACACCCCGCGCTGAGCGAGCGGCAGGACCTGCACGTTCAGCTCGAACGAGTGCGCGCGCCGGCCGACGATCCGCTCGTGCGCCGCGATCGCGCTCGCATAGGCGCGGTACGACACCCCGGGTCGTGCCGCCGTCTCTCTCGCGTACCGCGTATGGGCGTGCTGGGCGAAGTCCGTGGCGTCGTCGGCGAAGGGGGCGACCGCCTCGCGGAGGGCTTCCGCGCCCTCGACCGGCAGGGTGACGAGCGCGTCGAATCCCTCGACCAGGTCCAGCGGCACGGGGGAGGGGTGCGCCTGCGGCTCGACCGTCATCGCCCAGTACGCGCGCCACTGTCGCTCGAGCTCCGACTGCGCGGCATCCGATCTCTCGGTCGGCGGCGCGGGCGGCACACGTCGGAGGGACGGCAGCTCCTCCGGAGAACGGATGCCGAGAACCTGGCGCAGGTAGAGCGCGACGAGCACGGGTGCGGCGGCGTCCTCGCGGATCACCCACTCGGGCTGGCCTGCCGTCATGGCGTCATTGTAGGGATGGGCTCGCGCGGGTGGGACGGGCCTTGCGTACGGCGCGCGGCGTCGCGCGGAGGGGATGCGGGGAGGGGAGGACGCCTCAGCCCCGGCGGATCCTCCCTCGGCCGAGTCTCCTCCCGCCGCGGGTGTCCCGCTCGCTCACCCGTCCGCCCGAGGGGAGGTCATTTCGGGAGGGGAGGATGCCAGTGCCCCGCAATCCCCTCCCGTCAGCGGATCTCCTCCCGAGCGTCGGGAGCCCCGCTCTCGACGCTGCTCCTCCCCAGCGCCACTTCTCCACAGATTGCGAAGCCGTTTCCGGGGCACGTCCCGCGAGTCCGGCACGCTACCCCGATGAGTGCTCGACTACCCCACCGCATCGAGGCTCTCCAGGCCCGCGTGCGCGCCCTCGGAGGAGTCGTCGCGGCGGCTCGCCTGCAGCGAGAGGGAGCCTCCGTCGACACGATCGCAGCGGCCGTCCGCAGCGGCGCTGTGCTGCGCGTGCGTCGCCAATGGATCGCCCTCCCCGACGCCGACGCTCTCCTGCTCGCCGCTGCCCGCGGTGGGGTGACGCTCGCCTGCTCCACCGCTGCGGCTCGGCACGGACTGTGGGTCTTCGACCAGCATGATGTCCATGTCGCGGCACCGGCTCACGCGGGGCGAATCTCCGTGTCGGCCGGGACGCGCGTGCATCGCTCGCGCCCCCTCCTCGCGCGGCATCCGGAAGAACTCGTCGACGGCGTGGTCAACGTGCTCGGGGTGGTGAGCGGGTGTCTTCCATCGGAGCAGGCGCTCGCCATCTGGGACTCGGCACTCAACAAGCGGCTCGTCACCGTGGACGAGATGCGTCGGTACCCTCTCACGGGGCGTGCGCGCGAGTTCGCGGAGCAGGCGACGCCGCTCGCGGACTCGGGCCTGGAGACCTTCCTCATCGTCCGCCTGAGGTGGCTTCGCGAGAGGCTGTGCCCGCAAGCGTGGATCCTCGGACGTCGTGTCGATCTCCTCATCGGAGAGAGGCTCGTCGTCCAGGTCGACGGTGGGCACCATGTCGGCGCACAGCGCGAAGCCGACATCCGGCACGACGCCCTCCTCGCGCTGAACGGGTATCACGTCATCCGCGTCGGGTATCACCAGATGGTCGATGACTGGCCCTCGGTGCAGCTCATGATCGTCCAGGCGATCGCGCAGGGCCTGCACCGCGCTCGTTGACCGGGAGGGGAGGTGATCCCAGGAGGGGAGGATACCGAGTCCCCGGGGAGTCCTCCCGTCGCCGAATCTCCTCCCGTCGCGGGTGCCCCGCAGCGGGTGCCCCGGCACGCATCGCTTGCCGAGCCGTCTGGCCGGGCCGTCTACCCCGGCAATCCCGCCCGGGAGGGGAGGTGATTCCGGGAGGGGAGGATACCGAGTCCCCGCGGAGTCCTCCCGTCGCCGAATCTCCTCCCGCGCCGGGTCTCATCGACCGCCCGGCCGCGCACCCCCGCCCCGCAGGGGCACCCGCACACACCCACCCCGGGTAGTCTGTTGCGGTGGCCTCCGCTCCCCACGAAAACCCGTACTCCGCCGCAGGCGTCGATACCGCCGCCGGAGATCTCGCCGTCGAACTGATGAAGTCCGCCGTGCGTCGCACGCATGGCCCCGAGGTGCTGGGCGGGGTCGGTGGATTCGCCGGTCTCTTCGACGCCTCCGCCCTGCGTGACTACGCCAAGCCGCTGCTCGCGACCAGCACCGACGGCGTCGGGACGAAGGTCGCGATCGCACAGGCGATCGACAAGCACGACACGATCGGCGAAGACCTCGTCGGCATGGTCGTCGACGACATCGTCGTGGTCGGCGCGCGTCCGCTCTTCATGACCGATTACATCGCGTGCGGCAAGGTCGTGCCGCAGCGCATCGCCGACATCGTCGCGGGCATCGCGCGCGGCTGCGCGATGACCGGCACGGCCCTGGTCGGCGGCGAGACCGCCGAGCACCCGGGTCTGCTGGGCGTCGACGACTACGACGTCGCGGGAGCGGCGACCGGCGTCGTCGAGGCCGACCGCGTCCTCGGCGCCGACCGCGTGAAGAACGGCGACGTCGTCCTGGCCCTCGCCTCCAGCGGTCTGCACTCCAACGGCTACTCGCTCGTGCGCCACATCATCACCGGCGCCGGCATCGCCTACGGCGCCGCCTCCGCCGATCTCGGCGGCACCTGGGGCGAGGCGCTCCTCGAGCCCACGCGCCTGTACACCTCGCCGCTGCTGCGTCTGCTCGACGACGCGGCGGTCGGCTCCGGCATCCACTCGCTCAGCCACGTCACCGGCGGCGGCATCGCCGCGAACCTCGCGCGCGTCCTGCCCCAGAACACGTGGGTCGACGTCGACCGATCGACGTGGAGCCCCTCGCCGGTGTTCCGCGTGCTCGCCGACATGGGCGGACTCGAGCTCACCGCGACCGAGGGCACCTGGAACCTCGGCATCGGCTTCCTCGCCGTCGTCGCCCCCGAGATCGCGGATGCCGCGACGGCGGCGCTCACGGCCGACGGCATCGCCACGTGGCAGGTCGGCGTCGTCCGCGACGGCGCGCGCCCCGAGGGCGACTACGAACAGGGCGCGAAGGGCGTCGACGGCGGCGCCGTCCGTCTCGTCGGAACCTACGCGGATGCCGGTCACCCGGCGAACGGAGCGAAGTAACACCCCATGTGCGGCATCGTCGGCATGGCCGGGCAGGGCCCGGTCAACCAGGAGATCTACGACGCGCTCCTCCTGCTCCAGCACCGGGGGCAGGACTCCACGGGCATGGCCACGGCCGAGGCCAGCGGCGTGTTCCACATCCACAAGGCCCGCGGCCAGGTGCGCGAGGCGTTCCGCACCCGCGACATGCGCGCCCTCCTCGGCGACATCGGCCTCGGCCACGTGCGCTATGCGACGAAGGGCACGGCATCCAACGAAGAAGAGGCGCAGCCCTTCTACGTCAACGCGCCCTACGGCATCGTGCTCGTGCACAACGGCAATCTGACGAACACGCGCGAGCTCACGACCGAGCTCTTCCATAAGGACCGTCGTCACCTCAACACCAGCAGCGACACCGAGCTGCTCGTCAACATCCTCGGGTCCGAGCTGCAGTCCGAGATCACCGGTCCCGACCTCGACCCCGCGCAGGTCTTCCGCGCGGTCGGTCGCGTGCACGAGCGCGTCGAGGGGTCGTACGCCTCGATCGCCCTCATCGCCGGCTACGGGCTGCTCGCGTTCCGCGACCCGTTCGGCATCCGTCCCCTCATCCTCGGCAAGCGCCCCGCGCCCGAGGTGCCGGGCGGCGAGCCGCGCGACGAGTACATCGTGGCGTCCGAGTCCCTTGTGCTCGAGAACGCCGGCTTCGAGGTCGTGCGCGACGTCGAGCCGGGCGAGGCGGTGTTCATCAGCCTCGACGGCACCCTCCACGCCCAGCAGTGCGCGAAGAGCACGATGCTCGCCCCGTGCTCGTTCGAGTACGTCTACCTCGCCCGCCCCGACTCGGTCATGAACGGCGTCTCGGTGTACGAGACGCGCCTGCGCATGGGCGAACGCCTCGCCGACACCGTCGCGAAGTACACCCCGGCGGGCTCGATCGACGTCGTCATGCCGATCCCCGACTCGGCCCGTCCGGCGGCCATGCAGGTCGCCCGCAAGCTCGGCATCGAGTACCGCGAGGGCTTCTACAAGAACCGCTACGTCGGCCGCACGTTCATCATGCCCGGGCAGGCGGTGCGCAAGAAGAGCGTGCGCCAGAAGCTCAACGCGATGTCGACGGAGTTCCAGGGCAAGAACGTCCTCCTCGTCGACGACTCGATCGTGCGCGGCACCACCAGCCGCGAGATCATCCAGATGGCCCGGGATGCCGGGGCCAAGAGCGTGACGTTCGCCTCGGCCGCCCCTCCCGTGCGTTACCCGCACGTGTACGGCATCAACATGCCCTCGCGTCACGAGCTCGTCGCCCACGGTCGGACGATCCCGGAGATCGCCGAGGAGCTCGGGTGCGACTACCTCGTCTACCAGGAGGTCGAGGACCTGAAGGCGGCGATCATGGAGGGCACCGACCTGGTCGACCTCGACATGAGCTGCTTCGACGGACGCTACGTCACGGGCACCGTGTCGGAGGAGTACCTCGCCTGGGTCGAGGGCAGCCAGGAGTCTTGACTCCCCGCCGCGCGGGGACCGTCGCGCTCGCCGCGTCGGCGATCGTCCTGCTCGCGCTGACGTTGCGCATCGCGGTCGCCTCGCTGTCGCCGCTGCTGATCGTCATCGAGCGCGACTTCCCCCTGCCCGCCGCCATCGTGGGGCTGATCGGCATGGCGCCGCCCGTGGCCTTCGCGATCTCGGGCTTCGTGACGCCCGCGATCGAGCGTCGGGTGGGGCTGGAGCGGCTGGTGCTCCTCGCCGCCGTCGTCGCGGCGGTCATGCTCGGGATGCGCGCGGTCGCCGTCGACGCGATCACCCTGCTCGCCGCGACGGCGGGGATCTTCGCGGCGGTCGGGGTCGCCAACGTTCTCCTGCCCGCGGTCGTGAAGAAGTACTTCCCCGCCCGCATCGGTCTGATGACGACGATCTACACGACCACCATGGCGGTCGCGACCTTCATGCCGCCGCTGGTGGCCGTCCCGCTCGCCGAGGCCGTCGGGTGGCGCGGCTCGTTCACCCTGTGGGCGGCGGTCGCCCTGGCCGCGGTGGTGCCGTGGGTCGCGATGAGCCTGCGTGCCCGGGCGGCGCGCGCCGACATCATCGAGCAGCCGAAGACGTCGGTGCTCTCGCGCGTGATCCGCGTGCCGCAGACGTGGGCACTGGCGGCGACGTTCGGGGTGAACTCGTCCGTCGCCTACGGACTTTTCGCGTGGTTGCCGCCGCTGGTGATGGGCGTCGCCGGGGTGGACGCCGCCGAGGCCGGCGGGCTGCTCGCCCTGTTCTCGTTCATGGGCTTGCCGGTCTCGCTCGTCGTTCCGCTGCTGGTCGTGCGGGCGCGCAGCGTCGCCCCGTTCTACATCGTCGCGGTGGTCGGCGGTCTCGCCGGGGTGGCGGGGCTGCTCTTCGCCCCCGCGGCCGCGACGACGCTGTGGGTGGTGCTGATCGGCATCCCGCCCCTGATGTTCCCCATGGCACTCGTGCTCTTCGGCCTGCGCACGCGGTCGCACGACACCGCGGTCGCCCTCAGCGGGTTCGTGCAGAGCGTCGGCTACGGGATCGCCGCGCTCATGCCGCTCGCCATCGGCGTCACCCACGAGGTGACGGGCGGATGGACGGCGGGATTGATCGTGCTCGGCGTCGTCATCGCGTGCGTGATCCCCGCGGGAATCGTCGTCTCACGCGGAGAGACGATCGAAGAAGCCTGGGAGCGCCGCAACGGCACTGCCTGGTGACAGCCGCGGACGCGGCCGGTGCAGGGCGCTGAAGCCCTACGCCTTCTCGTCTTCGTACTCGTCGGAGTACTCGTCCGCCCACTTGTCGACGTACGCGTCTTCACCCGGTTCGGGTGCGCCGAGTTCGCGCTCGAGCGCTGCGTAGTTCACCGAATAGGTGTCGTACTTCAGCTCACGGGCGATCTTGGTGTGCTTCGCCTTCTGACGGCCACGCCCCATGCGAGACCCCCTCACGATCGACATCGCAGGCCGTGCTCAGGGCCCTGCGTATTGCGGTTCCGGACCGAGCCGGTAAGAGTAACACCCAGGATATCACGGTGCCCCTCGCCCCCGACCTTCGGCGGTGCCGAGGGGGTCGTCGGCGACGAGAGGAACAACGGCATGAGCGACCACGAGGCTCAGGCGGCGGCATCCGGAGCCGTCATCGCGGGAGTCGTCCCGGGGCAATCGCCCCGTGTGGTGCAGGAGGCGGCGCGCTATGCCGGGCTGGCGGGAGTCGAGCTGATCGTGGCTCACGTCGACACGACGCGGTTCGTCGCGTTCGAGGATCCGGACGGTTATGTGAACTCAGCGACGCTCGACGTGGCCGGCGAGGTGGCGCGGGCCGCGCTCGCCGAGGTCGAGAAGGACGCGACCGCGGCTTTGGCGGGCCGGGACGTGCGCTGGAGCGCGCGTCAGGTGATCGGCGATCCGACGCTCGCGCTGATCCAGCTCGCCGACGAGGTGGGGGCCTCGCTGCTCGTGGTCGGTACGCGCAAGCGCGGGCTCGGCGAGTCGCTCCGTGAGTTCCTCACCGGCTCGGTCGCCGCCCGGCTCTCGCACCGGCAGCACCGTCCGGTGCTGGTCGTTCCGCTGGGAGAGCCGGTCGGCGCCCACGAGGAGCTGCCCTGGGAGTGACGGATCAGCCGCGCATCGCGCGGGCGACCGCCTCGGAGGCCTGACGCAGCGCCGTCTCGATCTCGTCGACTTCGGATGCCGCGAGCTCGCCGCCGCGGGCCACGTGCGACCGCAGCTCGGAGCGGACGCGTCCGCGGAACTCGGTCAGGGCGGCATCGGCGCGGTGCAGCTGCTCGCGCGTGCGGGAGCGGGCGTCGTCGACGGGGGCCGTCTCGGCCTGTTCGCGCTCCTCGCGGGACGCGGCCGCGAGATCGGCGCGGAGGCTCCGCATGGCATCCCGCACACTCCCGCGCACCTCGTCGGCGATCAGGCGCACGCTGTCCGCAAGATCCGCCTGGATGCCCTCGAGGTCACCGGTGCGGGCCGCGACCTCGGCGCGCCCGGCATCCGTGATCTCGTAGACCGTCTTGCGGCCGTCGACGGTCTTCGTGACGAGGCCTTCGTCTTCGAGCTTCGCGAGGCGCGGATAGATGGTGCCGGCCGAGGGGGAGTACGTCCCTCCGGTGCGGTCGGACAGGGCCTGCATGAGGTCGTAGCCGTGGCGCGGCGCCTCATCGAGCAGGCTCAGGATGTACAGGCGCAGACCGCCGTGTGAGAAGACCGGACTCATCACCACTCCTCTTCGTTCGCGAGTTCTTCGGGACGCAGGCCCGAGATGCCGCGGCGCAGCACGGTGATCTCGCCGGAGACCGTGTTGGCCCGGACGTCGACGAACTGTCCCGCCAAAGCTCCCGTCGAGCCCGTGAAGTTCGTGGGGCCCGATCCGGAGCGCACGTGTCCGTCGATCTGCACGCGCCCGCTGACCGAGCGGGACACGTAGTTGGCCGGGAGGCCGCGATCGAGGCGGATTGTGGCGGCGCCGTTGACCGAGTTGAGCGCGATCGACTGCACCGGGCCGGTGGAGTCGACGAGCATGGCTCCCGAGACCGTGTCGATCGATGCCTTCGTCACGGCGCCGGTCACGGTGACGTCTCCGGAGACGCTGTTCGCGCTCAGGGACCCCTCGAGCTCGCGCACCTGCACGTCACCCGAGACGGCGTTCGCGTTGACGTCGCCGACGAGGCCGTCGACGATGATGTCCCCCGAGACGGTGTTGAGCTTCGCGTCGGTGCGCAGGCCCGAGACGAGAGCGCTCGCACTGACGACGCCGAGGGTCAGGGCGACCGCGCGCGGCACGGCCACGCTCACCTCGGCTTTGGGGCCACCGGCGCCGAAGTTGCGGAACACCTCGAGGAAGTTGTCCCACCGCAGCTGCGGGTGGTCGATCTCGAGGCGGCCATCGTTCATCTCGATGCGCAGGTCTTTGACGGTGACGCCATGCACCTCGATGCGGGCGCTCGGCTCATCGTGGGCGATCACGTCGATCTGCCCTCCGACGAGGCCGATCTTCAGCTCGCGCACGCTCTCGAGGTCGATGACGCGCGTCTCGCCGGGGTGGACGATCCATTTCTCCATGGTGGGCTCCTCACTCGCGATATATCGCGTTAAGGACAGTATCGAGATATATCGCGAGTTCGTCAACCCCGCGCACAAAAGCGGATGCCACGCGCTCGCTGAGCACGTGGCATCCGAGGCGGGCGAACCCGCCGAGGGGGGAGGCGACGCGCACCCGAAACGCGTCGATCTCCGAGGGGGTCAGACGGGCTTGCGACCGCTGATCAGGCGGAACAACAGCACGATGAGGGCGATGAGGCCGACGATGATCGCGACCCAGAGCAGGAAGCTCGCGGCCTGGCTCATTCCGCTCACGATGGCGATGACGATCGCGGCGACGATGATGATGATGAGGAAGATGTTCATGGGGGGCTCCTTGCTGTTCACCGCGTCAGGACACGGACCCGGGTGAGTGGTCCTTCAACGGTGTCACTCCGTCGAGGAAACGGCAGGGGGTTGACGTTGCTGGGAAAACGCTGTTAGCCGCGCTCGCCCGGGTTAGCACGACCGTGATCCGTGCGACGGCGACCGCGGGTGGTGTCAACCCCGCGAGAGGGGGCGACGGACCGCCGTACCGTCGATGTTCCGGCGGAAGGAGACGATCATGCCCCAGGGGCGAGGATCCAACAGTCTGAAAGACCCCGAGCTCTACGAGGAGCTGCGCAAGCAGGGCGACTCCAAGGAGAAGGCGGCGCGCATCTCGAACGCCGCCGCCGCTCAGGGGCGTGGTGCCGTCGGGGAGAAGGGCGGGCACGCCGAGAACTACGAGGAGCGCACCGTGAGCGAGCTCAAGAAGCGCGCGAAGGAGCTCGGCATCACGGGATACTCCGGCAAGAAGAAGGCGGAGCTGATCGACATGCTCCGCAACCACTGACGCATGGCGCGTCTGATCCGCGTCCGTCCGTACGAGGACCCGGGCTATCGTCGTGTCCGATCCGGTTCGGGGTATCGCTTCGTGGATCACACGGGCGCCGCGGTTCCCGAGCGGGAGGCGGAAAGGGCGCGTGGTCTCGTCATCCCTCCTGCATGGCGCGAGGTGTGGATCGCCCGCGAGCCGAACGCCCACATCCAGGCGGTGGGGACCGACGAGGCCGGCCGCCGTCAATACACGTACCACGCCGACTGGTCGAAGCGGCAGGACAAGGGGAAGTTCGCCCGGGCGCTGCAGCTGGCTGAGGCGTTGCCGCGCGCTCGCGCCCGCGCGACGCAGTCGCTGCGCCGTGGTGACATCGACCGCGAGCGGGTGCTGGCGGTGTCGTTCCGCCTGCTCGACCTCGTCGCGCCGCGCGTCGGCAATGCGCGATACTTCGTCACGAACGGCAGTCGCGGCCTGACGACCCTCCAGCGGAGGGATGCCACGATCGAGGGCGATCTCATCCGGCTGTCGTTCCCGGCGAAGAGCGGCAAGCGCGCCGACCTGCGCGTGCACGACGCCGAATTGGCATCCCTCATCGAAGAACTCGCGCTCGGCCGCTCGCGGGCGGCGCTGCTCAGCTACAAGCGCGGGCGCCGGCGCGTGCCGCTCACGCCGGGTGACGTCAACGCCTACGTGCGCTCGCTCACCGGCGGCCCGTTCAGCGCGAAGGACTTCCGCACGCTCCGCGGAACCATCATGGCGGCGGAGTCGCTCGCGAAGGTGGGGGCCGTCGGGGGCAAGAACGAGCGCAAGAAGGCCGAGGTGGCCGCCGTGCGCGCGACCGCGGAAGCGCTCGGCAACACCCCCGCCGTGGCGAGGTCGAGCTACATCGACCCCCGCGTCTTCTCGCTGTACCGCAAGGGCCGGACGATGGAGCTGGGCGGATCGAAGGATGCCGCGATCAGGCGGTTGATCCTCGGGGAGTGATCGCGTCGACGACGTCGGGCAGTTCCGGGACGGGCACGACGACGACGTCCTGGATCTTCCAGTCCAAGCTCACGCACCCCTCGCGGGCGGTCTCGATGTCGACGAGCGCGACCTTTCCGCGGCGTGGGACCATGAGAGCGTAGATCTCGCTGCCGCTCGGGCTGTCGCCGTCGAGGCGCACGAAGTCGCCGTTAGGGGAGATACCGGCGTGCAGGACTCCCCCCTCGACGCGGTCGAGGGTGCCCTGCGGGTCGGCCGGGATCCGGATGCCGCAGCCCGCGAGCAGGAGAACGCTCACGGCCGCGGCGACGACGGCCACGGGTCTCGATCTGGGCATGTCGCCGCCTTCCGTGTGGGGACGCCGGGGATTCTGCTCCGCCCGGGGTCGGGTGTCGCGGGGGTTGCGCGTGTCGCATCTGTCTCCCTCGCGCTCCGCGCTGGGCCCCTGCGGTCCGTGCTCTGCGCGTCCGGCGTCGTTCCTTGCGTCGCTCGCGCACTGAGTGACCAAAACACCCGGACGCCGAGAAAAATCCTCCGGGTGTTTTGGACACTCAGGGGGGATTTGAGTGCGCGAGCGGGCGCGAACGTCGCGGGGAGGGGCGGGATGCGTCGGGCGGCGTAGGGTGGCGCGGTGAGCATGTGGCGTGACGTCGTCCTGGTGGCTGTCGGCGGCGCGATCGGTACCGCCGTGCGCGCGGGCCTGACACTCGCCCTCGGTGACGACCTCGGTCCCGCCCTCGTCCCGCTCATCAACGTCGTCGGGGCGTTCGCGATCGGCATCGTGTTCGGCATCCGGGCCCGGATGCCGGAGTCCTCGCGGGCGCAGCGGGCGCAGCTGTTCCTCGGCACCGGGGTTCTCGGCGGCTTCACGACGTACAGTTCGCTCGCGGTCGAGTCCGCCGATCTCGCGCAGCTGTGGTGGGGCGTCGCGACGGTGATCGTCGGGACGGCTGCGGCGTGGCTCGGCGTGGTCCTCGGGCGCGGGAGCGTTCGGCCGCGCTGAGGCGGGGGAATGCTTGTCCGCGCGGCGAGAAAATGGTACAAATGTGCCACTTACTCCGCGCGGGACGTCTGCGCGGTGACCTGACCCGGAGGTTCAACGATGACCGCCGCCCCTCGCATCGTCACGCTCGGCGCCCACGTGCTCGACACGATCGTGCAGCCCGTCGATGAGATCCCGGACGGGCAGGGATCCCTGCTCGTCGACGAGATCGTCATGTCGGCCGCCGGCCCCGCGGGCGGGACGGCGCTCGTGCTCGCACGACTCGGCGCCCGCGTCGTCACCAGCGGGTCCGTGGGCGACGACGTGACCGGCCGTGTGCTGGTGGGCCTGCTGGCAGACGAGGGGATCGACGTGGAGAACCTCCGCGTCGGCGAGCTCCCGACGTCGGCCTCGGTCCTGCCGATCCGCTCGGACGGGTCGCGTCCCGCGCTGCACGTCGTGGGGGCGAACGCGCTCGCCGCCGATGTCGTCCCGTGGGAGGCGCTCGCCGCGGCCGATCACGTCCACGTGGGTGCCCCCGAGCTCCTCGGGCCCGAGAACGTCATCGAGATCCTCGACCACGCGCGAGAGCACGGGGCGACCACGTCGCTCGACTTCCTCATCGGGGGCGAGCAGGCGTTCTACGCCCTCATCGAGCCGTTGCTCGCGCACGCCGATTACGTCCTGCCCAACGCCGAACAGGCGCTCGGATGGACCGGCGCGGCCGATCTGCACGCCGCGGCGCGCGCGATGGCATCCGCGGGTGCGCGTGTCGTCGCGATCACCGACGGGGGACGCGACATCGTCCTCGTCGAAGTCGGGGAACTGCGCGAGATCCCCATCGTGCCGGCCGAGCCCGTCGACACCAGCGGGGGCGGCGACGCGTTCTCCGCCGGTTTCGTCTTCGCGAAGCTCCGCGGGCGGAGCTCCGTCGACGCCGCGCGCTTCGGCTCGGCCACGGCCGCGCAGGTGGTCGCGGGCGTCGGCACCTCGTACGGCAGGTACGACGCGGCATCCATCGACGCTCTGCTGGCGACGGTGCCCCGATGACGGACGTGGCGCCCGACGCGACGGCGACCCGGTCCGACGCGTCCGCCGCCGACGCGCGCCTCCACGTCGCCGCGGTGTGCCGCGCGCTGGCCGCGGACGGACTCGTCAAGGGGACCGCGGGCAACGTCAGCGTCCGCGTGGACGGGGGGATCGCGATCACGGCGACGGGAGTCGTCTTCGCGGACGCGGTCGCCGACGACGTCGTCATCGTCGGCGACGATCGGCGCCTCCGGCACGGCGCTCTCGCTCCGAGCTCGGAGCTCGACCTGCATTTCGCCGCGTACGCCGACGAGGCGGTGGGCGCCGTCGTGCACACCCACGCCCCGGCCGCCGTCGCGGTGTCGCTCGTCTCCGATCGCCTGCCCTGCGTGCACTACCAGCAGCTCACCCTCGGCGGCGAGATCGAGGTCGTCCCGTTCTCGGTGTTCGGCTCGCGCGCGCTCGCCGAGGGGACGGGAGACGCCCTCTCGAGCGCGAACGCGGTCATCCTCGCGCACCACGGTGCCGTGACGACCGGCCGCGACCTCGCCGAGGCCGTCGCGCACACCGCGCTGTTGGAATGGGCGTGCGACATCTACCTGCGGGCCCGCGCCGCGGGGGAACCGGCCGAGCTGAGTCCCGCGCAGCAGGCCGACGTCATCGCCGCGGCGGTGGCCACCGGGTACGGGCACAAGCACGAGGTGTGAGATGACTTTCGATTCCGTGAGCCCCCTCGACGGACACGTCGTCGGGACGTTCCCCGTCGACGACGACGAGGCCGTCCGCGAAGCCGTGCTCCGCGCCCGTCGGGGCGCGCGGGGGTGGCGGGCGCAGGGGTTCCGCGGCCGCCGCCGCGTCCTGGACGCGTGGCGCCGCCACATCGTCCGGCACCTCGACGAACTGATCGCCGTCGTCCGCGCCGAGACGGGCAAGCCCGCGGGGGACGCACGGCTCGAGATCATGCTCGCGCTCGACCACCTCGCGTGGGCCGCGGCGCACGCGCATCGCACGCTCCGCCGCCGCCGGGTGCGGGCGGGCCTGCTCATGCTCAACCAGTCCGCGAGTCTCGGCTACCTCCCCTACGGGGTGGTCGGGGTCATCGGTCCCTGGAACTACCCCGTGTTCACCCCGATGGGCTCCCTCGCGTACGCGCTCGCCGCGGGCAACGCGGTCGTCTTCAAGCCGAGCGAGTACACGCCCGCCGTCGGGCACTGGCTGCGGAGCGCTTTCGTGCGCGCGGGTGGCGACCCCCAGGTCTTCGAGGTCGTCACCGGTCTCGGCGACACGGGTGCCGCCCTGTGCCGCGCGGGCGTCGACAAGGTCGCCTTCACGGGATCGACCGCGACAGGCAAGCGGGTCATGGCCGCCTGCGCCGAGACGCTCACCCCCGTCGTGATCGAGGCGGGCGGGAAGGACGCCCTCCTCGTGGACGAGGATGCCGACATCGAGGCCGCCGCCGAGGCGGCGGTGTGGGGCGCGTACTCGAACGCGGGACAGACCTGCATCGGCATCGAGCGCGTCTACGCGCACACCCTCGTGTACGACCGCGTCGTCGAGGCCATCTCCGCGCGCGTGCGCGAACTGCGGGCGGGCACCGATGACGCGGCTCGCCTCGGGCCGCTCACGATGCCCCGCCAGGCCGACGTCGTGCGCGCACACGTCGCCGATGCGCTCGCCGCCGGCGGCGTCCTCCGCGAGGGGGCGGTGGTCGAGACCGGGCAGACGCTCGCGCCGGTCCTGTTGCTCGATGTGCCCGAGTCGTCGGCGGCCGTGCGCGAAGAGACCTTCGGTCCGACCCTCGTCGTCAACCGCGTGGCATCCTTGGACGAAGCCGTCGCGAAGGCGAACGCCGTCCGGTACGGCCTGTCCGGCGCGGTGTTCTCGCGCCGGCGGGGACGCGCGCTCGCGGAGCGCCTTCGCGGGGGCATGATCGCGATCAACTCGGTCATCTCGTTCGCTGCGGTGCCCTCGCTGCCGTTCGGCGGGGTCGGCGATTCCGGGTTCGGGCGCATCCACGGTGCCGACGGCCTGCGCGAGTTCGCGTACGCCAAGTCGATCACGCGCCAGCGTTTCCGCCTCCTCACCCTCACGACGATGCGGCGCACGCCCCGGGTCGACGCGCTCGTGCAGCGGATCATCCGCCTGCTGTACGGGTGAGGGCTCAGCGCACCGAGCGCACCCGCATGACGGCGGCCGCGCCGAGCAGCCCGGTCACGCCGCTCGCGATGAACAGCCCGGGGAATCCGCCGAAGAGCACCACGGCGCAGGCTCCGAGGAGCGGTCCGAAGGCCTGGGGGCCCGCCATGGCGATGTTCATGATGCCCACGTCCTTGCCGCGCGTCTCGGCGGACGGGAGCACCTGGGTCGCCAGCGCCTGATCGACCGCGAAGAAGCACCCCTGCCCGAGCCCGAGCAGGACGGCCCCCACGATGGAGGTGCTCTCGGCGGGAGCGACGGCCAGCAGGAGCGCGGCCAGCGCCTGAGCGACCCCGGACGCCAGGACGAACACCCGCCGCCGCCCCAGCACGTCGCTGAGCTTGCCGAGCGCGATGGAGGCCACGATGGTGACCACCATGTAGATCACGGTCGTGAACACGAGGAACCCGGTCGGGTCCGCGAGTCCGAGGGCGAAGGTGAAGAAGTACAGCAGCATCGTGGTCGCGATCGCGTTGCCGAGGTTGATCAGCACGCGGCTCACCACTGTCCAGGCGAAGTCGGGGTGCCGGCGCGGATCCACCCAGATGGATGCCAGCACCGACCGCGCCGTGAGCGGACCCAGCCGGGCGGCATCCGACGTGCTCAGCGGTGCGTCGCGCAGGCGCAGCACGAACGGCACCGCGAGCACGGCCACGCTCACGGCGAGGGCGAGATAGCCGGAGGGGATCGTCGTGAACACCGCCGTCACGAGCACGATGCCGAGCAGGATGCCGAGCGCGTTCGGCGCCGAGATCCATCCCGACACGAGCCCGCGCTGGTTCTCGGGGACCTGATCGGCCATCACGGCGGTCAGGGCGGCCGAGGCCATGCAGAACCCCAGCATGACGACGGTCCACATCAGGATCGTGCCGACGGTCTCGGTCTGGATGCCGAGGAGTGCGAGGCCGACACCGGACGTGAGCGATCCGCCGAGGATCCAGGGCCGGCGGCGTCCGAACCGCGATCGCGTCCGGTCGCTGAGCGCACCCACGATCGGGTACGCCACGACGACGAACGCCCCGGCGACCGCGCTGACCAGGCCGTAGGAGACGAGGGAGGTGAGCCACTCGTCCGAGGAATGCTGCGCGGCGATCTGCAGAGGGAGGAGCACCTGCACGGGCACGAGCTGCGCCATCCACAGGCCGAGCCACGCCCCGGCGAAGGCGGCGATCCACCCGGCGCGGACCGGACGGGTGGGCTCGGCGTACACCGCGACCGGGACCGTCCGGTCGTCGGACGTCACCGACGCGCCCCGTCGGCGCGGGCTGACAGACGCTCGAGCGCCCACGTGCCGGCGTCGCTCACGGCATCCCGAGCGTCCTTCAGGGCGCCGCAGGCGTTGAAGAAGCCGTGGATCTGTCCCGTGTGGGTGACGAGCGTCGTGTCCACCCCGGCCTGCTCGAGGCGGCGGGCGTACGCGACGCCCTCGTCGCGCAGCACGTCGAAGCCCGAGACGGCGACGTAGGCCGGGGCGAGCCCGCCGAGGTCGTCGGTCTGCAGGGGGGAGACGAGGGGATCGTCGGCTCGACCCCCGCCGCTGAGGTAGTGCTCGGCGTACCAGTCCATCTGCGCGTCCGTGAGGAAGAACCCGTCGGCGAAGAGCTCGTAGGAGCGGTGCTTGCGCGAGAGATCCGTGACGGGGCAGAAGAGGATCTGGAAGGCCGGCGCGCCCTCGATGTCGTCGCGCGTGACGATCGAGGTGACGGCCGCCACGTTGCCTCCCGCGCTCTCTCCGCCCACGCCGACGGTCGCGGCCGCGCCGCCGTAGCGGGCCGCGTTGTCGCGCACCCAGCGGAAGGCGTCGATGCAGTCCTCTAGCCCCGCGGGGAAGGGGTCCTCCGGCGCGAGGCGGTAGCCGACCGAGACCACCGTCATCCCCGTCGTCTTCGCGAGGGTGCGGGAGGTGGCATCCGCGCTGTCGACGGACCCGAGCACCCACCCTCCGCCGTGGAAGTACACGACCGTCCCGGGGGACGGGCGGTCGAGGCGCGCCCGGTACACGCGACCGGGGACGCTGCCCGCGCGCGTCGGGATCGCGATGTCCTCGCGCTGCGCGAGGCGGATCGTGCCGGCGAACGTCCAGGCCTCGAGCTCGATGTGCGCGCGTGCCTCATTGAGGGGGAGACGCTCGAAGTGCGCGCCCGGGGAGTCGTTCATCACCCGGAGGGAGGTCTGCACCGCGGGGTGGAGGGTGTTCCCGTCGATGACGACGGGACTGCCGCTCACGGAGCGGAGGACCGCAGGCGGCATCGACCCGAGGGCGCGAGCGCCCCAGCGAAGCAGATGGTCCTGGGGGCGGGGACGGATCATCGCGGAACCCTTCTGTCGATCACGGCGATGTGATCGACTATCGGGTCACTTTATTGCACAGAAGTACCGCTTTGTGTATCGAGGATGTGAATTCGCCGGGGGAGATGCGGTGATCGGCGCACAAACATGTACATTTGTGCCAATTAGTCGCCGGGGCGCTCCTCGCCGAGAGAAGACGTGGCCGCCAGGGTCACGAACCCGACGATGGCGGCGCGCAGCGCGTGCGCCAGGGACTGGAACTGGACCTCTTCAGAACGGGCGATGCGATGCAGGGCGAAACCGTCGATCAAGGCGACGACCGCCGCCGCGGCGTGCGGATCGGTCACGCCGTTGCTGCGCAGGACGGCCGCCGCCAACGACCTCGTCTCGTCGAGGATGTGCTCCACGTGCGCGCGCAGCGCCGGGTGGCGCGAGGCGAAGAGGTAGATCTCGAACTGCGCGACCGTGTTCTCCTGCGACTGGTTGCGCACGATCTCCACGAACTCGTCGATCGCCGCACCCGCGCGGTTGCCGCTCGTCTCCAACACCGCGCGGAACTGCTGCAGCCGCTCCAGCTCCGCCGTCATCGCGTGGGCGACGGCCTCGCCGATCATGTCGTCGAGGGAGTCGAAGAAGTAGGTCGTCGACGAGTGCGGGACCCCCGCCGCGGCGGCCACCGAGCGGTGCGTGACGGCCGCGATCCCTCCCTCGGCGATGATCCGGAGCGTCGCGTCCAGCAGCAGTTCCCGTCGTGCGCGGCCCTTCGCCCGCATCGATCGGCTCGTCGTCTCGCTCACGCTGTCCTCCTCGCCGACCGCGCCGGTCGGTGCCACACCAGAAACGGAGCAAGCCTATGACCGCTTCCTCGAACGTCGCGGATCGCGTCCCCGCCGCGGAGGTCGACGTGATCGTCGTCGGCGCAGGTCTCTCGGGCCTGACCGCCGCTCACCGTCTCCGCCAGTTCGGCTCGACCGTCGCCGTGTTCGAGGCGGCGCCCCGCGTGGGGGGACGAGTCTCGTCGGCGGATGTCGACGGCGTCCACGTCGACCTGGGCGGCACCTTCGTCGGTCCGGGGCAGGACCGCATCCTCGCGCTCGCCGAAGAGGTGGGCGTCTCGCGGTACCCGACCTACGCCGCCGGACGCAACGTCATCCGATGGCGCGGCGAGCGTCGGCGCTATCGCGGCACCGTGCCCCCGATGGGGGCGAGCCTGCTCGACGTCGGCCGCATCCAGCTCACCCTCGATCGCCTCGCCCGAACGGTGCCGTGCGGCGACCCGGCCGCCGCCCCGCACGCGGCGGAGTGGGATGCCGAGAGCCTCGGGTCCTGGCTGCGTCGCTCGCGCGCCTCCTCGGCGGCGCGTGATCTGATCGCGATCGCGGCCCGGACGACGTGGGGGTGCGAACCCGACGAGATCTCGCTCCTCCACGCCCTGCACTACATCCATCAGGCCGGCGGCCTGTCGTCGATGCTCGACACCGAGGGGGGTGCGCAGGAGGAGCATTTCGTCGAGGGGTCGCACGAGATCGCGCTGCGCCTCGCCGCGTCGCTCGGGGAGGCCGTGCGCCTGGACGCTCCCGTGCGGCGCATCGAGACGACGGAGGCCGGTGTGCGGGTCTCCACCAGCGAGGAGCACGTGACGGCCCGCGCCGTCATCGTCGCCGTTCCGCCGTCGCAGCGAACGCGGATCGAGTTCTCGCCCGCCCTTCCGCCCGCGCACGCGCAGATGGCGCAGCGCTGGCCCGCCGGGGTGCTGTCGAAGGCGTACGCCGTGTACGAGCGTCCCTTCTGGCGCGATCACGACCTGTCCGGCCAGGGCCTCTCCGACACAGGCCCCGCATTCATCACCTTCGACGCCGGCCCCGCGGGCCCCGACGCCCCCGGCGTCCTCCTCGGCTTCGTCGGCGGGGTGTACGCCCGGGAGTGGGACGGCCTGCCCGAGCCGGAGCGCCGCGCGCGCGTGCTCTCGTCTTTCGCGGACCTCTTCGGCCCGCAGGCTCTGGATGCCGTCGGCTACATCGATCAGCGCTGGGGAGCCGAGCCGTGGGTCGGCGGAGGACCGACGGCCGCTCCGGGGCCGGGGGCCGTCGTGCCCTACGCCGCCGCGGTCAGTGCTCCCGTGGGGCCGATCCTCTGGGCCGGCACGGAGACAGCGGATCGCTGGACCGGGTTCATGGACGGCGCCGTCCGTGCCGGTGAGCGAGCCGCCCTCGATGCCCGCCGCCTCCTGACCTCCTCTTCGACCGATCACGAGCAGACGGGAGCCGCCCGATGACCTGGCGCCGCGAGTACACCCACCTGACCACCGCCACCCCGGAGGCCGTCTGGAAGCGATGGACGACGCCGGCGGACTGGGCCGTCGACGACCCCGACCTGCGTGAGGCGACATTTCCCGTCCCGCCCCGCGTGGGGGCGGCGGGGCGCGTCGTCAACCACGGGACGCCCGCCCAGCGGTTCGTCTTCACCGAGCTGCAGCCCGGGGTGGCGATGAACTTCCGCATCGGGCTGCCGGGGGCGGTCCTGTCGTTCCCGCACAGCATGCGACAGACCGCGAACGGTCTGTCGGTGACGCACGCGGTGGAGATCACCGGCCCTCTGGCCGCGGTGTTCGGGCCGCTGGTGGGGCGCAAGATCGCGGCGGGTCTTCCCGCCGTCGTGCGACTCGTCACGACGAACGCGCTCGCCGACATGGCGGCGGGAGGGTGAGCCCGTGTCGATCGCGATGACGCTCACGTCGGCGGCGATGTGGGTCACTGCGACGGGCATCCGCCGCGCCCTCGCGCGCGACGACTACCTCGCGACGCTGTCGCCGGATCGCGGTCCCGTGGAACCGCCCGCGCGTCTGCGCCGCTCGGGCCGCGTCGTGGTGACGCGGCGGGCGGGCCTGCCCGTCGTGCGCTACGAACCTGCGACGCGAACCGCGGGGGTCGAGCTGATGTACCTCCCGGGCGGCGGACTCGTGAATCCCCTCGTCGCCGAGCACTGGTGGATCGTCGAACGCCTCGCGCGCAGCACGGGGGCGGCGATCACCGTCGTCACCTATCCCCTCGCCCCCGAGTACGACGCCGAGGAGACGGCGGCGGTCGTCGATGCGGAGTACGAGCGGCTGGCGACGCGAGCGGGTGCGTCCCGGCTGCTCGTCGCGGGTGACTCCGCGGGAGGCACGGTGGCCCTGGGGCTCGCGGGACGGGCGGAGCGTCGCCCCGATGCGCTGGTGCTCTTCTCTCCGTGGCTCGACCTCGAACTCGAGAACCCGGCGATCGCGCGGCGGGTGCGCCGTGATCCCTCGTTGAGGGTGCCGGGCCTGCGCGCCGGCGCCGTCGCGTGGGCGCGGGGGAGGTCTCTGAGCGACGGCGCGCTCAATCCGATCCGCGCCGATCTCGGGGACCTGCCGCCGACGCTGATCTTCCAGGGCGGTCGCGACATCTTCTTCGACGACGCGGTGGCGTTCGCGGCGCGAGCGCGTCAGGCCGGGTCCCCGGTGCGTCTGGTCACCGCGCCGGGCGGCTTCCATGTGTACGTCGGGGCCTTCTGGACGCCGGAAGCCCGCGCGGCCTTCGCTCTGGTGGGCGAGCTCGCGCGCGATCCCTCCCGCGTGATGACGTAGTGGGACAAATGTGCAACAATCTGTGCAGGGTGACGACGGAGCACCCGTTCAAGGAGGAACCCCCATGGCCGCTCGGTACGACCTCGCCAAGGTGAAGCTCGGCAAGCTCATGACGGACCCGGATGCCGAGGCGATCATCCTCGACGTGATCCCCGACCTGAAGAAGAGCCCGACCTACCTCGTCGCAAAGACGCTCACCGCGAGTGCCGCCCTGCAACTCGCTGCCGCGCAGATCGGCGCGGAGAAGGCCTCCGAACTGCGTCGCCGGGTCGAGGCGCTCGAGGCCTGACCCCGCGGAGACGGGCGCGTAGATTAGCCCGCGTGACCCCGCTCGTCTTCGCCGCCGTCGCTCTCGCCGGGGGAGTCGGCGCGGGCGCGCGTTACCTGCTCGACGTCGGCATCCGACGCCGGACGGGGGAGAGCTTCCCCTGGGGCATCCTCGTGGTGAACCTCTCCGGGGCGCTGGTGCTCGGCATCCTGAGTCGTCTTCCCTCGGACGAAGCGTGGCGCTGGATCCTCGGGACGGGGCTGCTCGGGGGATACACGACCTTCAGTGCCGTCGCGGTGGCGACCGCCCTGTTCGCCGAAGAGGGCCGGACCCGCACGGCGACGGTCTACGCCATGGCGTCGTTCGTCGGGTCGGTCGTCGCAGCGGCCGTCGGTATCGGCATCGGTTCGCTCCTCTGACGCGACCTTCCGCGCGGTGGCGCGTGGGATACTGAGCGTCGATACATTTCTGTATCGAATGGTGCTCCCGAGAGGTCCTTCGTGTCGTATCTGGCCGTCCTGAGCCTGAAGAACCGCGCTCTCATCGCCCTCGTCACGATCGTCGCGGCGATCTTCGGCGGCCTCGCGCTGACGAACCTGAAGCAGGAGCTGATCCCCTCGATCCAGTTCCCGCAGCTCGCCGTCGTCACCACCTACCCCGGGGCCTCTCCCGAGGTGGTCGAAGCCGACGTGTCGACGCCGATCGAGAACGCGATCCGCGGCGTCGACGGGCTCGAGTCCACGACCGCCACGAGCACGACGAACTCCTCCATCGTCTCGGCATCCTTCACCTACGGCACGGACCTCGCCTCGGCGCAGCAGAAGATCCTCGCGGCGATCGCGCGGATCAAGGACCAGCTCCCCGAGTCCGCCGACACCACGGTGGCCTCCGCGAGCATCGACGACTTCCCGGTCATCCAGCTCGCCGTCACCGGGTTCAGCGACGCCGAGGCTGTGCAATCGACCCTGCAGACGAGCATCATCCCCGACCTCGAGGACGTCGACGGCGTCAACGGGGCGCAGATCGTCGGCGGCACCGCCCAGCGCGTGACGATCACACCCGACGCCGGCAAGCTCGCCGAGCGCGGGTACACCCAGCAGGCCATCACCGACGCCCTGGACGCGAACGGCGTGCTCTTCCCGGGCGGGTCGATCACCGAGGGCGACCAGACGCTCACAGTCCAGACGGGCGCGAAACTCACCAGCGTCGACGAGATCTCGGCCCTTCCCCTCGTCCCCTCCGACGCCGCGCAGTTCCGCGCCGGCGCGACCACGATCGCCGACGTCGCGAGCGTGGCCCTGCAGTCCGACCCCACCACGACCCTGTCGCGCGTCGACGGCAAGCCGGCCCTGACGATCGCCGTGACCAAGCTCCCCGCGGCGAACACCGTGGACGTGTCGCGCGGGGTCCTCGCGGCACTCCCCGGCCTCGAATCCACGCTCGGCGACGGTGCCACCTTCACCGTCGTCTTCGATCAGGCGCCGTTCGTGGAGCAGTCGATCGAGGCGCTCGCGCAGGAGGGCCTGCTCGGCCTCGTCTTCGCGGTCATCGTCATCCTCGTCTTCCTGATGTCGGTGCGCTCGACGCTCGTGACCGCGATCTCGATCCCGACGAGCGTGCTGATCACCTTCGTGGGGCTCCAGGCGTTCGGGTACTCGCTCAACATCCTGACCCTCGGTGCGCTCACGATCGCGATCGGTCGCGTCGTCGACGACTCCATCGTCGTGATCGAGAACATCAAACGTCACTACGTCGGCGACGCCGAGAAGATCCCGACCATCGTCCGCGCCGTGCGCGAAGTGGCGGCCGCGATCACGGCATCCACGATCACCTCGGTCGCGGTGTTCCTGCCGATCGCCTTCGTCGGAGATGTGACGGGCGAGCTGTTCCGTCCCTTCTCGCTCACCGTCACGATCGCGATGGCCGCGTCGCTCCTCGTGTCGTTGACGATCGTGCCGGTGCTGGCGTCGTGGTTCCTCAAGCCCGGGAAGGTGATCCGGGATGCCGAGGGCAACCCGATCGATCCCGAAGCCCCCGACGCGCCGCCCTCGCGTCTGCAGAAGGCGTACGTGCCGGTGCTGAGCTGGACGCTGAAGCACTCGTGGGTCACGCTCACCGTCGCCGTGCTCGTGCTCGGCGGCACTCTCGCGGCCGTCCCCCTGCTCAAGACCGACTTCCTCGGCGACTCGGGTCAGAACACGTTCACCGTCACCCAGAAGATCGGATCCGCTCCGAGCCTGGATGCCGAGGACGCGGCGGCGCAGAAGGTCGAGGCCGTGCTGCTCGACATCCCGGGCGTCGAGACCGTGCAGACCTCCATCGGCTCGACCGGCTCGGCCCTGCGCGACGCGTTCTCGGGCGGCGGGTCGGGCATCACCTATTCGATCACCTCGCAGTCGGGCGTCGATCAGGTCGACCTGCGCGACCGCGTGCGCACCGAGCTCGAGGGGATCACGGATGCCGGAGAGATCGAGGTCGCCGCCTCGGGCGGGGGCCTCGGATCCACCGACATCACCGTCGACGTGAGCGCCGCCGACGGGCAGGCGTTGCAGCAGGCGAACGACGCCGTCGTCGCGGGTCTGCAGGGCCGCGACGGCATCGGCCAGGTCACGAGCAGCCTCTCGGCGTCGCTGCCGTACGTCTCGGTGCGCGTGGACCGCGCCGCCGCCGCCGAGCGCGGTCTGTCGGAGCGAACGGTCGGAGCCCTCGTGTCGAACACGATGCAGCCGCGTCAAGCCGGCACCGTCGAGATCGACGGCCGCGGGGTCACGGTCTACGTCGCGGCCGACAACCCGCCCGCGACGGTCGACGCGCTGCGCGCTCTCGAGATCCCGAGCGCCGGCGGCACGGTCCGTCTCGACGAGATCGCGACGGTCGAGCAGAGCCAGACGCCTCCGTCGATCACGACGGCCCGAGGCCTGCGGACCGCCACCGTGACGGTCACCCCGACCACCGACGACCTCGGCAGTTCGTCGGCCAGCGTCAACGCGGCGCTCGCCGACGTCCAGCTGCCGGAGGGGGCCACGGCGAAGGTCGGCGGTGCCGTGACCTCCCAGCAGGACGCCTTCGGTCAGCTCGGGCTCGCGCTGCTCGCGGCCATCCTCATCGTCTACGTCGTCATGGTGGCCACGTTCAAGTCGCTGCGTCAGCCGCTCGAGCTTCTCGTGTCCGTGCCGTTCGCGGCGACCGGAGCGATCCTCCTGCTGCTGGTGACCGGGGTGCCGCTGGGCGTCGCCGGAATGATCGGCGCGCTGATGCTGGTCGGCATCGTCGTGACCAACGCGATCGTGCTCATCGACCTCGTGAACCAGTACCGCGCTCGCGGTCTGAGCGTCTACGAGGCCACGATCGTCGGCGGCTCACGGCGTCTGCGGCCCATCCTCATGACCGCTCTCGCCGCGATCTTCGCGCTCGTGCCGATGGCGCTGGGCATCACCGGGCACGGCGGGTTCATCTCGCAGCCGCTGGCCGTCGTGGTGATCGGCGGTCTGGTGTCGTCGACGTTCCTGACCCTGCTGGTGCTGCCGACGCTGTACAACCTCGTCGAGGGAGCCCGGGAGCGGCGCCTCGCGCGACGCGCGGCGCGCGACTCGGTCGATGCCGGTGCAGCGGGGGGAGCGGCCGAGGCCGTCGCGGAGGACGGGCATCCGTTGAGCCGACGAGAGCTGCGCGACCGGCACTGAGGGACGTCGGGCGCAGTCGTGCGGCGGGGCGGCATGTCGCCGTGCGCCGCGCCGGGAACCGCGGCGTCTCGGTCGGTCGCGCCCCGCCCATCAGCGCCCCGCTGAGCTGCGCCGTGACCAGCGGCGCCGTGACCAGCTGCGCCGCACCCAGCGCCGCCGTGACTGGCGGCGCCGTGACCAGCTGCGCCTCACCCAGCGCCGCCGTGACCAGCTGCGCCCCACGCAGCGCCGCCGGGACCAGCGGCGTCACGACGGGCAGGAGCACGATCGGCTGCTGGCAGGCCCGTGCGACCGCGGTCGTGGTCGGCGCCGCGGTGCCTGCGCCGATCGCCCCCGCCGTGCGCGCGGCATCCGGCAGCGCGGTCGTGGCGACGCCCGCCCGCGAGAGCATCCCCGTGAAGATCCCGGACCAGCCGAACATGGCCGTGAAGGCGATGACCTCGAAGAGCGCGAGGTTGATCGTGGCGGTGACGAACAGCCACCCTCCGGCGAAGAGGAACACGAAGACGAGAGCCGTCGAGATCACGAGGCGTCGGTTCAGGCGGTGGAGCAGGATCGGCGTGGTGATCAACAGCGCGGCGAAGCCCAGCACCATCATGCCGGCGACCTTGTCGTGCAGGTCCTTGTTGCTGTTCAAGGGCACGCAGCCCACGAGCGCGAGATTCACGCCGATCACCGTGAGGCAGACGAACGCGACCGTCGCTGCTCCCCGCCGGCCCGCTCGCGAGCCCAGTCGGCGCAGTTCGCGACGCACCCGCACGGCGTAGACGACGACGAGCGCCCCACCGACCTTGAGGGTGGTGTTGAACAGCGCGCCGGATACGTCGTGGAAGGTCCCGAGCTGGCTGAAGTGCAGCTGCCACCACAGGGGATCGGTCGTGGTGACGATCGACGCCAGGATGCCGCCCACGAGGACGACGAGGACGAGCGCCGCCAGCTGCATGGTCGACAGAGAGCTCCATCGACGCACCAGACGGCGGGAGGCCGCGAGCATCGCGCGCGAGGAGGGGAAGGAGGACGAGGGGGAAACGGCTGGTCGGACCGCGATGCTCATTTTCGGGCGCTTTCGCTGGGGGCGGACCGAAAGTCCCCCGGCGCCGCGAGACCCTCGGCCTCCGTCGGCTTATTCGGGTTATGCCGAGAATCGCGTCGCTTTGATCCCCGGCGTCGACGGAGACCGTCAGCAGAATGCTAACTTTTCTGTCGCCCCAAAGGGAAAGCCTTGCCTGAAAAGAAGCCCAGGTCGTAGCGGGAAAATATGTCCCCCTTTTGGGGGACATATTGGCTGATTAAGCGCTAAACCGAATTCCCCATTCACGCGTGATCGTCTTTCCGGGCGTCAATACCTGCACATCGATTCCCGAGGCGAATGCATTCGCCGGTGCCGTCATGGGCTCGATGGCGACGGCGAGCGGCTGCCCGGGGTAGCGATCGGTGGTGAAGACCTGCGCCCACCCGAACCCGGCGTCCTGCCAGAGCTCGAGGATGCGACCGTCCGGGGCGGTGAGGGTGTGGACCGCGCGGCCCTCGGCATCCCTCTCCATTCCGCGGTAGCCGTTGTCGAGCGAGGCGTCTCCGAGGCGCCGGCCCCCGCGCAGGTCGGTGCGATCGTCGACCGGGACCTCGTCGACGGGGATGTTGCGGTCGTCTAGCACGAGCGTGGTCGTCCCGGTGGAGTGGATGACGAGGTCAGCGGTCGAGGCCCCGCCGATCTGGAGATACGGATGGACGCCGAGCGCGACGGGTGCGGTCCTCGCCCCGACGTTCTCGAGGTGGTGCGCCACGTGCAGGCCGTCGGGGAGCAGCGTGAAGGTCACCCGGGTGCGCAGGTGGAACGGGTAGCCCGTCTGCGGCACCACGTCGGCGCCGAGCACCAGGCGTTCGGCGGTGTGCTCGATCGGCTGGTAGGTGCCGAAACGCAGCAGGCCGTGGCTGGCGTTGCCGAACTTCGGCTCGCTGATCGCGAGCTGCAGCTCTTCGCCCTCGAAGGTGTACTTCCCGTCGCGGATGCGGTTCGGCCACGGAACGAGGACGACACCGGATGCCGCGGGCGTCGGCTGGTCGTCGGGATAGGGTGGCACCAGATCGACGCCGTCGACGGTGAGAGCCCGGAGGGCGGCGCCCACCTGGGTGATCTCGGCTGAGGAGCGGGGGCCGCGCAGGGCGAAGCGCTGGCCGGTGGGATCGGCGGTCATGACGAGGCCTTTCGTGAGCGGGGCGGGCGTTGCAGCCACGGGTGCAGCAGGCGGGTGACCCACGGGAGAACCGCGTAGGTCATGACGGGGGTGAGCATGAGGGTCGTCGCGAGCACGCGCACGACCAGCGGGATCTCGGCGAACCCCGGGATGAAGCCCAGGAGCCACGACGCCAGGAGGTTGGTGGGGAAGAAGCCGACCCAGATGGTGACCGCCTGCTTCCACCGGGGTGGCGCGGGCGGCACGGGTTGTTGGACGGGTGAGGTCGTGGCATCCGTCGCCTCGAGGACCGAGCCGAACGAGGCGTCGAACCAGCCTTCGATGCCGGTGCGTCTCTCGACGCGCTCCTCGCGCGCGAACGGGCGACCGGAGTCGAGCCACCACTGGCGTTGCGACGAGGTCTCCCACCCCTCGAGCGTGGCGATGTCGCGGAAGCGGTACAGCATGTACCAGAGGTCGCTCTCTTCGCCCGCGCGCACCCATCCCGAGCCGAGGAAGCCCGGGAAAGCGGTCGCGAGGTCGGTGCCGGCCTGCATCCAGGAGGTCGCTTCGGCGGTGCGCGTCGGGTCGATGCGCCGCTCGATCGCCACCGTGATGGGGTGGGCGTCGGTGTCTGCCATGCGTCCATCTTCCGTCAGCCGCGCCGGGTCCGTCGGCGCCGGCCGCGACGAGAACAGGGGATGTCACGAGAACAGGCTGTTCGGCGCTGAATCGCCCTGTTTTCGCTGAGTCCCCTGTTCTCGTGCCGCGCGGGGCGTGAGTACCTCTCAGGGGCCGGCGCGGCGCGGACGGCTGACTCTGGTCGGGCCCGCGATGAGAACAGGGGATGCCACGAGAACAGGCCGTTCGCCGCTCGATCGCCCTGTCGTCGTCGCATCCCCTGTTCTCGTGACAAACAACGGGGAACGTGGATGCCATTCCCAGGCGCGGGCTGTAACGTGGGGCGGTCGGCTCTGGACACCGCGTGTGATGCGCGGATGGGTTTGTGAGTCCAAGGGGCCGATGGACAGGACGCGATCGCGGCCTCGACCATCATCAGTGAATGGCCCCCGGCCGACGACAGTCCGGGTTTTGCACCGCCGTGCGGTGCTGCTGTCTCGCGCGAAACAGAACCCAGAAGGACATCGTCATGCCCAAGAACAAGAAGCCCGCCGGCGGCCGCCCCGCCAAGAACTTCGAGCCGCGCTACGGCGCGCAGACCTCGTTCCAGGACCGCAAGCGTCGTCCCGGTGCCGAAGGTCCCGCCAAGCCCGGCAGCAAGAGCCCCAACCACCGCGGCTACCGCGCCGAGACCGAGGCTGCTCCCGACAAGGGCCGCTGGAACGCGGCCGACCGCGCAGGCCGCACAGAAGCCCGCAACATCCGCACCTCGGCGCGCGACGACCGTCCGGCGCGTTCGTTCGACCGCAGCGATCGTCCGGCGCGTTCGTTCGACCGTAGTGACCGTCCCGCGCGTTCCTTCGACCGTGACGAGCGTCCGCGTCGTGACGCGGGTGAGCGCCCGGCTCGTTCGTTCGACCGCAGTGACCGTCCCGCGCGTTCCTTCGACCGTGACGAGCGTCCGCGTCGTGACGCGGGTGAGCGCCCGGCTCGTTCGTTCGACCGCAGCGATCGTCCGGCTCGTTCGTTCGATCGCAGCGATCGTCCGGCTCGTTCGTTCGATCGCAACGACCGCCCCGCGCGTTCGTTCGACCGTGACGAGCGTCCCCGTCGTGACGCCGGTGATCGTCCGGCTCGTTCGTTCGACCGCAGCGATCGTCCGGCTCGTTCGTTCGACCGCAACGATCGCCCGGCTCGTTCCTTCGACCGTGACGAGCGTCCGCGTCGTGACGCGGGTGAGCGTCCGGCGCGTTCGTTCGACCGCAATGATCGTCCCGCGCGTTCCTTCGACCGCAACGATCGTCCGGCTCGTTCGTTCGATCGCAACGACCGCCCCGCGCGTTCCTTCGACCGTGACGAGCGTCCCCGTCGTGACGCCGGTGATCGCCCGGCTCGTTCGTTCGACCGCAGCGACCGCCCCGCCCGCTCGTTCGAGGACCGTCCCGCGCGTTCCTTCGACCGTGACGAGCGTCCCCGTCGCGACGCCGGCGACCGCCCGGCTCGTTCGTTCGACCGCAACGACCGCCCCGCCCGCTCGTTCGAGGACCGCCCGCGTCGCACCGACGGTCCGAGCCGCAGCGACTGGAACGCCACGCCGAAGCGCTCCGCCGAGCACGAGCAGCGCGTCGACGTCGTCCACGAGCGTCTGCAGGCCGAGGCTGTCGACGCCGCGACCGTGACCGATGCCGGCTTCGCCGACCTGGGCCTGGGCGACAACCTCGTCCGCGCTCTCGCCGGCCTCGGAGCCGCGAGCCCCTTCCCGATCCAGGCGGCCACCGTCGCGCCGATCCTCGAGGGCCGCGACGTCCTCGCCCGCGGCCGCACCGGCTCGGGCAAGACCATCGCCTTCGGTGCGCCGCTCGTCGAGAGCATCCTCCGCTCGCAGGCCGGTCAGCGTCGTGAGTTCGCTCGCGCTCCCAAGGCGATCATCCTCGCCCCCACGCGCGAGCTCGCTCTGCAGATCGACCGCACGGTGCAGACACTCGCGCGCAGCGTGGGTCTCTTCACCACGCAGGTCTACGGGGGCGTCCCCCAGGCTCGCCAGGTCGGCGCGCTCAAGAAGGGCGTCGACATCGTCATCGGCACCCCTGGCCGCATCGAGGACCTGCTGAACCAGGGCAAGCTCGACCTCTCGCAGGTGCAGATCGCCGTTCTCGACGAGGCCGACCACATGTGCGAGCTCGGGTTCCTCGAGCCCGTTCAGCGCATCCTCCGCGCGACCAAGGAGGGCAGCCAGAAGCTCCTCTTCTCGGCCACGCTCGACCGCGAGGTCGCCGCTCTCGTCGACGAGTTCCTCGTCGAGCCGGCCGTCTACGAGGTCGCCGGCGAGGACCAGGACTCGAGCACCATCGAGCACCGCGTCCTCGTCATCGAGCACCGCGACAAGGCGCAGATCCTCGATTCGCTCGTGGACCGCGAGGGCAAGACGCTCGTCTTCGCCCGGACCCGCGCCTACGCCGAGATGCTCGCCGAGCAGTTCGACGAGGCCGGTATCGCGGCGGTCGCCCTCCACGGCGATCTCAACCAGCAGAAGCGCACGCGCAACCTCGAGAAGCTGACCTCGGGCCGTGTGAACGTGCTCGTCGCCACCGACGTCGCCGCCCGTGGCATCCACGTCGACGACATCGACCTGGTCATCCAGGCCGACGCTCCCGACGAGTACAAGACGTACCTGCACCGCTCGGGCCGTACCGGCCGGGCCGGTCGTAGCGGCACCGTCGTGACCCTCATCACGCGTCAGCGTCAGCGTCGCATGACCGAGCTGCTCGACCGTGCCGAGATTGACGCGCCCTTCGAGTCGGCGCAGCTCGGTGACGACCTGATCGAAGAGATCTCGGGGCGTCAGCTGGCCGACGTCACCTCGTAATCCGCTCCGCGGATCCCCGGAACCCCCGTCGCGTCTGCGGCGGGGGTTCTCGCGTTCAGAAAAGGGTCGGCTCGCTCGCGGGAGCCACGCGGGGACGAGCGGATGCCGCGCCCCCGGTCGTGCGCAGCGGGCCGAGGCTGCTGGTCGGAGGGGTTCGCGCGGCCAGGCCGGGTTGCGGACGCCCGCGCGGGTGGTCGTCTTCGTCCCATCCGTCGAGTCGGTGCATCCGCAGCAGGGGGCGCATGCGCTTGCCGAGCCACGTGCGGTACGCCTTCGGCGCCGAGACGGAGACGCCCGGATACAGCCCCCGGTACGACGACACGAGGTGCGGGTGCTCTCGCTCGAGCCATCCCAGGAACCACTGTTTGGCTCCGGGGCGCAGGTGCAGTGCCCCGTAGACCACGCGCGCCGCGCCGGCCTCGCGGATGCGCGCGAGGGCGTGGTCGAGGGCCGCGACCGAATCGGTGAGGTGCGGCATGATCGGCATCAGGAACACCGTCACTCGAAAACCCGCCGCCGTCGCCGCCCGCACGGTCTCGAGCCGTGCCTCGGCGCTGGGGGTGCCGGGCTCGATGGACTGCTGCAGGGCGTCGTCGAAGACGGCGATCGACATCGCGAGAGACACCTTCACCTGTCGGGCGGCTTCCGTGAGCAGCGGCAGGTCGCGCCGGATCAGCGTGCCCTTGGTGAGGATCGAGAACGGCGTGCGGTTCTCCGTCAGCGCCCCGATGATCTCGGGCATCAGACGGTAGCGGCCCTCCGCGCGCTGGTACGGGTCGGTATTCGTCCCGAGCATGACCGGCTCGCGGGCCCACGACCCGCGGCGCAGTTCGGTGCGCAGCACCTCGGCGACGTTGACCTTCACGACGATCTGCGAGTCGAAATCGCGGCCGTAATCGAGGTCGAGGTATTCGTGCGTTTTCCGAGCAAAGCAATAGACGCATTGATGATTGCAGCCCCGGTAGGGATTCACCGTCCAGTCGAACGGCATCGCCGAGACACCGGGAACGCGGTTGAGGGCGCTCTTGCAGAGCACTTCGTGGAAGGTCATGCCGGCGAACTCGGGCGTCGTCACCGACCGTACGAGGCCGTCCATCCGTTCCATCCCCGGGAGCGCCGCGGTGTCGTCGACGCCGAGCTGCTGACCTTGCCACCTCATGACCTCAGTCGAACACACATTCGATACTGAGGCAAGTGCAACGACTGTTGCGTCGTAGAGGAGATCGATTCAGGGGTGGTAGGACGCGCCGAAGTGCGTGTGGACATGGCCGACCTGGGGTGCGGCATCCCCTCCCCGTGCGCCCAGGAGGAGCCGCGTGAGCGCGGCCCCCGACGACAGGAGATCGTCCAGGGCCGTCCCCAGGTCGGCATCGGTCGCCCCCGTGCCGTCGCCGCGCACGGCGGCGATCAACACGGTGCGGCGGATGAGCTCCTTCGCGAACGAGCCGGTGGTGCCCTCGGCGCGGTCGGCGGCGGCATCCAGAGCCTGATCCGACAGGCCGAGGCCGGCCGCGTAACGACGGAAGAGCCGCCGTCGCGCCTCCTGTCCCGGGAGGGGGATCTCCACCCCGAGGTCGACGCGACCCGGCCTGGCGGCCAGGGCCTCCTCGAGGATCTGCACGTGGTTCGTGGTCATGACGAACGCCACGTCGGCGTCGCCCTCCAGCCCGTCGAGCGCGTCGAGAACCTCGAACAGGATGGGCTGGGGCGAGTAGCCGCGATCGGCGGCGACGAGGTCGATGTCTTCCAGCACGACGAGCGACGGAGGGAAGGTGCGGGCGATCTCGGCCGCCGCGGCGATGAAGCGGATGCTCGATCCGGTGAGGACGACGGCCGTCGTGTCGGGGGTGCGCGACAGGAGGTGTCGGACGGTGAGGGTCTTCCCCGTTCCGGGCGGCCCGTACAGCAGGACCCCGCGCTTGAGGTGCTGTCCCGCCGCGCGGAGGGCCTCGCGATGCTCGCCGACGCCGACGACGTGCTCGACGACCCGCTCGAGGACCCCGTCCTCGAGCACGATGTCATCGGCGCGCACATCGGGGCGATCGAGGAAGGTCGCGCCGGCGTCGTGTCCGTACTCGGTCGGGACGAACGAGAGCACGCGTCCTTTGAGCACGCTCTTCTCGACCATCAGCCGCTGCAGCTCGGTGAGGAGGGAGGTCGCGGCATCCTGATCCGCGCTCAGGACCTCGAGGCGCGCGCTCTGCTCGCCGTGGCGCGGGGAGGCGCCGCGCTGCACGATCGCGACCGGGTGGCCCGCGAACACGAGGAGGCGCACGCCGAAGGCCACGACGCGGCGCTCGGTGTGCGGGCCCGTGGCCCGCATCTCGTACGACACCGGCCCGGGAGCGAAACGGGTGTGGGCGTTGCTGATCAGGTCGGCGACGGAGGAGTGATGGCGCTGCTCGCCGCCTGTCACGCCCAGCAGGGTGCCCTCGCGCTCCGCGGTCAGCTCATCGAGTGCGACGTCGGCGTCGACGAGCCGGTGCGGGGGCACGGACTCGGTCAAGACGGGGACCGAGGCGGCATCGACTCCCAGGTGCTCGCTCAGCGCGACGCCCAACGGGGTGCGCTCCTCCGCGGCGTCGGCCGCGGCGAGGCGATCGACGCGCTGCAGGTAGCGCTTGACGACGCGCATGAGCTCTCGGTCTTCGTCCTCGAGCATGATCGCTTCCTTCCGGGGCTCGTGACACGGTCTTCCTCAGCGTGCCTCCGGCGGCGCCGGGTCGCAACCGAGAATGAGCCGAACGAGCCGGTGCCCCGGGTCGACCCGAGGGACCGCGAGGGAGACAATGGGAGGAATGACTTCCTCCGATCCGACGTTCCCGACCCGTCGCGCCGCGCGCGCGGAGGCCGAACGTCGGGCGACGGCGGCCATCCCGCTCCCCGACGCCGAGCCCGGCGCGCGCCGCTCCACCTTCGAAGAGCCGGAGCCCCGCGACCACCGCACCTCCCGCGTGTCCCTCGGGGAGCGCGGGGCGGGATCGGAGGCCTCCACGCGCCGCTCCCTGCGTGCGCGGCCGCGCGTCGCCCTCGGCGCCCTGCTCCTGCGGCGGCGCCTCGCGGTCGCCGTCGCGGGGATCGTCGTCGTCGCGGCATGCGCCATCGCGGTCGGAGCCGCCGCATCCGGTGGGTCTCAGGATGCCGCGGGACCGGCCAACGCCGCCGGTCCCGACGCGATGGCGGTGGTCCAGGGGCCTCCGGCCGTTCCCGCCGAGGGTCTTCCCGTTCCGACGCTGGCCGCGGCGCCCGCCGCCGCGACCCCGTGCGACAACCCCGCGTTCACGGCCGCCCTCGCGGCGAAGGACGACGGAGCGGCGATCGCCGCGGCCGGAGGCGGGGCGGCATTCCGTGACGCCGTGGCATCCGGAATCGCTCCGTGCGTGTCGCTCAGCGATCCGACGCACCAGTGGGTCGTCGTGAACAAGCAGCGCCCGTACGACCCCGTCGATTGGCGCCCGGACGACCTCGTCATGCCCGACGGCGTCCGCGCGCTCGAGCAGAGCGCGATGCGGTCCTCGGCGGCGAAGGCCCTCACCACCCTCGTGCGGGCGGCCGACGATGCCGGGGCCGGCGAGATCGGGTACCTCAGCGCCTTCCGTTCGTACGCGACCCAGCAGGAGACCTACGCCGGTCGCGTCGCGGTGGGGGGAGTCGCCGCCGCCGACCGCGAGAGCGCCCGAGCGGGTTTCAGCGAGCACCAGTCCGGCCTCGCCGTCGACATCGTTCCGTGCCGCAGTTCGTGCGGGTCGCTCGACGACATCGCCGGGTCGTCGCAGGGCGCGTGGGTGCGCGATCACGCGTGGGAGTACGGCTTCATCGTCCGATACGTCGACGGGCAGGAGAGCGTCTCGGGGTACGAGCCCGAGGCCTGGCACCTGCGTTACATCGGCCCCGAGCTCGCCCAGGCCTACCACGACGGCGGATACGAGACCCTCGAGGCGTTCTTCAACCTCCCGGCGGCACCGGGCTACTGACGTCCACGCGTCAGTTCACGACCCCGTTGCTGCAGGTCTGCTGCGCCGCGCTCGATCCGGTGATCGACTCGGGCAGGGCGACGGCTCCCGTGGTCGGATCGACCGCGCCCGCCTCGACCTCGGGCGCGTCGGTCGGCGCGGCCGTCTCGTCGGGGGAGGGCTCGGCGATGACGCCCCCGTTCGCGCCCACCTCGCCGGTGACCTCGATCGCCTGGTTGGCCGAGAGCGCGTCCCAGAGCACCTGCGCCGCCGCGTAGTTGGGCTCGACCCGGTTCGTGTCGGAGCTCGCCGTCACCGTCGGGTACTGCACGAAGACGATGTCCTCGAACGGCACGTCCTTCACGGCGGAGGCGATCTGCACGAGGGTCAGCGGATTCGTGAGGCTTTGGGTGGGCGTGACGTTGCGCAGACCCGTGGATGCCAGGCGGAACACCGTCGCGGGATTCGACAGCACCTCTTCGCTGACGAGTTTGCGTGCCAGACGAGACATGTACTGCTGCTGGTTGCTGATGCGCGCCAGGTCGCTGCCGCCGACGCCGTAGCGCGTGCGGAGGAACTGCAGGGCCTCGTAGCCCTGGATCGTTCGGGGTCCGGCGGGCCAGTCGATCGCGGTGTTCGCGTCGCGCATGGGACTCGCGAGGCAGATCTCGACGCCGCCGATCGCGTTCGTGACCTCGATCACCCCACCGAAGGTGACCATGGCGCCGAACTGCACCTGCTGCTCGCTCAGGTCCGAGATCGCCGTCATGACGCACGACAGGCCGCCGTAGGAGTAGATCTCGTTGATCTGCACGAAGCCGCCGCCCCACCGGTCCCCGTCGGGGGTGTCGCACGCGGGGGCTTCGAAGAGCAGATCGCGCGGGAACGACACGACGGTGACACGACGCGGCGCGTCGGAGATGTGCATCAGGATGTTGACGTCGTTGAGCTGGCCCTCGGCATCCGGCCCCTCGCACCGCTCGCCGAAGAGCGCCTTCAGATGCTCCTCGCACGCGTCGATGCCGACGACCATCATGTTCACTCCGCCCTCGAGCTGTCCGAGATCGGGCGGAATGGCGGGCTGGTTCTCGACGACGACGGCTTCGGCCACGTAGTCCGACGTCAGGTCGACCGCCGTGTAGGCCGTGACGCCGACGACCGCGACGAGCACGACCGTGGCGGCCACCGCCAGCAGCTTCGCCATTTGCGAGAGCGGATGAGGGGAGCGCAGACGAGCGTGTTGCGCGACGGTGCGACGGCGCCGGGGCATGGCTTCTCCTCAGGTTTCCCCGAGTCTAGGGGGACGGATGCCGCCGCCCCGGCGCGCGAATCGCTCAGAACGGGCGCACGATGACGAACACCATGATCGACACGGCCCAGAACACCCCGACGAACACCGAGTCGCGCCGACGCCAGGGGACCAGGTATCGCTCCGTGCGGTCGCGGTGGGCGCCGAAGGCCCGGGCGTCCATGGCGAGGGCGACCCGCTCGGCGTGGCGGATCCCTCCGGCCAACAGCGGCACGACGTATCCCGCCACCCGCGCCGGTGCCGACCACGCCCCGCCGCGGGCACCGCGCACGCGGTGCGCCTGACGGATCACGGCGAGCTCGTGTCCGAAGCGGGGGACGAAGCGGATCGCTGCGAGACCCGCGTACCCGATGCGATACGGCACCCGGAGCTGCTGCACGAGCGCGCGGACGAGGTCCGCCCCCTCGGTCGTGAGCCCGCCGATGAAGGCGAGCGCCATGATCGCCGCGAGGCGCAGGCCGGTGGCCAGCCCCACCTCCGCCGCCCCCGCGGTCACGACCACCGCCCCGATCCGCACGAGCTCGGGCGAGCCCTCGACCCGGGCGGGATCGACCCAGAGCGCGAACCCGGCGGCGACCACGACGATCGCGAGGGGGATCACCCCGATCAGGATGCCGAGCGCGCGGGGCGCGAATCGGGTGCCGAGGAGCAGGACGGCGTAGGCGAGGCAGAGGAAGACGAGCGGCGTGGAGAGGTCGCGCACGAAGACGAGGGCGATCATCGCGGGGGCGGCGCCGGCGATCTTCGCGAGCGGGTTCAGGGCGGCGAGCCCGCGCCGCGGCACGGCTTGCGCCGTGGTCTCGACGACAGCGGTCATCGCGCGCCGCCGGGAAGGTCGCGCAGACGGGCGACCGTCGCGAGCCCGGGGTGCCGGGCCAGCCCCGCGAACGCCTCGCGCAGAGGCGGCGTGCGAAGGCCCGACCGGGCGATGAGCGCCGCGTCGGAGAACACGTCGACGACGGGCCCGTCGGCGGCGATGCGTCCGTCGTCGACGACGACGAGCCGGTCGGCGTGCTCGGCGACCACTTGCATGTCGTGCGTGACGACGACGATGGTCGTGCCCTCCTCCCGCAGATCGTCGAGCAGAGCGAGCAGCTCGTCGGCGCGAGCACGGTCCTGGCCGAACGTCGGCTCGTCGAGAACGAGCAGTCGTGCACCCCCGATGAGCGCGGTCCCCACCGAGAGTCGCCGCTTCTGGCCCCCGGAGAGCAGGAACGGATGGACGTCGGCCTTGTCGATGAGGCCGAAGCGGGTGAGCAGGTCCTCGGTGCGCCGGCGCACCTCGGCGTCGCCGAGACGCTGGGCGCGCAGACCATGCGCGATCTCGTCGAACACGGTGGTCGTGACGAACTGGTGCTCGGGGTTCTGGAACACGAACCCGACGTGGCGCGACAGCGTGCGGGCACCGGCGCGGCGCACGTCGATACCGTCGATCCGCACCGTCCCTCGCGGGGGACGCAGAACCCCCGCGATCGCCTGGACCAGCGTCGTCTTCCCGGCGCCGTTCGCCCCGACCACAGCGACGAACTCTCCCGCGGTGACCGCGAGATCGATCCCGTGGAGAACGGGGGTACGCCCCTGCGAGAGGCGCAGCCCCTCGACACGCAGGAGCGGCATGTCGGCGTCTCGCTCCGGCGAACGGGGGACGGATGCCGCACCCCGGGCGGGCATCGCCTCGAGTGCCTCGCGCAGCTCGGCGGGGGTGAGCGGCAGACGCGCGAACGGGTAGCCGGCGTCCCGCAGGCGCAGGGCGGCGAGGGTCGCGGTGGGGAGCCAGACGCCGAGCGCGTGGAGTTCGGGCGCGCGAGCGCGCAGCACCTCGTCGACCGGGCCGTCGGCGACGAGGCATCCCTCGCCGTCCAGGACGACGACGCGTTCGACGAGTCCCATCGCCGCGTCGAGATTGTGCTCCACGAGGACCAGGGCCCGGTCGCCCTCGGCGACGATCTCGCGCAGGGCCGCGTACACGTCGTCGACGCCGCGCGGGTCGAGGTTGGCGATGGGCTCGTCGAGGACGAGGACCGGCGAGCCCATCGCGAGCGCGCAGGCGATCGCGAGGCGCTGGCGCCCGCCGCCGGAGAGGACGTCCGGGGATTCGTGCCGGCGCTCCCACAGCCCCATGCGGCGCAGGGCCGCCTCCGCGCGGGCGAGCACGACGTCGACCGGCAGCCGGAGGTTCTCGGGACCGAAGCAGACCTCGTCGAGCAGCGTGCCGGTGATCAGCTGGGCGTCGGGGTCCTGGAACACCATGCCGACCGTGAGCGCGAGCTGAGCGACCGTCGCGGTCGCGGCATCCTGTCCCGCGACCCGTACCGTGCCCTCGACCGCGGCGGGGACGGCGTGCGGGACGAGACCGTTCAGGGCGAGGGCGAGCGTCGACTTGCCGGAGCCGCTCGGGCCGAGAAGCAGCACGACCTCGCCGGGGCGCACGTCGAGACTCACGGCGGACGGCGTCGCGCGCGCGGCGTCGAGGTGTGTGATGCCCACATCGCGCAGGCTCAGCAGGGCCGCGGCGTCCGCCGCGGCGGAGGCGGCGACGGGGTGGGGGCGAGTGGTCACGGGCGAGTCCTCGGAAGCGCGTACGCCCCCAAACTTAGTGCACCCTAACTCGGGTGATTCGCGCTCATCTCGGCGTCGAGAGACCGCGCGCCACGCCCGCGCCGCGCAGTCCCGAGCCGATGCCCAGGCCCACGGCCGTCCACGCCACCGGGCCCAGGATGCTGATCGCCACCGCCGCGACCCGGGCGATCGGTGCGAGGCTCGCGATGTCGCCCGCGAACCACACCGGGACGGCGATGACGACGCCGACGATGACCGCCGAGATGAAGAAGCGGGCCGGCGCCCACACGCGGTAGCGGGTGAGGGCCGCGACCCCCTCCTGGATGCCGCCGATCAGGATCGCCGTGCCCAGGAAGCGGAAGGTCCACTGCGGTGCCATGGCGCTCGCGACGAGCGCCGCGAGCACGTGCGTGACGAGCGCGACCCAGGGGCGGCGGACCACCTGCTGGGCGATGATCCCGGGCAGGACGTGCGAGCCGAGCACGAGACCGTAGGCCCAGGGCGCCCCGGCGAGCACCGCGAGCGTCAGCCACCCGGCCGCCCCGCCGAGGATCCCCGTCCCGACGCCGATCGCGGCGCAGACGAGCAGCACGCGGGTGGAGAGGACGGATGCCGAGGCCATGGCCTCAGCGTATCGGGCGTCCTTTCCGGCCCCTCCCGCTTATCTCGCCGGTTGAGTGTCCAAGAAACCCGGGAACGAGCCGCCCCGTTTCCGGGTTTCTTGGACACTCGATGAGGTCCGCGCGACCCGGGACGGGGTGGAAGGCAGCGGGGCTACCGCCGGCGCCGGGGCGTCAGGCGTACCGCGGGCAGCGGTGGGGCGGGGATGCGCTCGGGCCCGTGGTCGATGACCGCGCCGAAGCGGGGAGCGTGCGCCTCCCAGTCCTCGCGGGCCTCGACGATCTCGTCGTGGGTGCGGCCCACGAAGTTCCACCACATGACGATGTCCGCCTCGAACGGCTCCCCGCCGAGCAGGAACACGCGCGCGCCCGCGGGGCTCACGAGGTCGATGCGGTCGCGCCCCTTCCCGAGATACAGCAGGCGGCTGCCGTCGACCGTGACCGCGCCGTCGGCGGTGTCCGCGAGGGGCTCGGTGCGTCGTGCGGCGTCCGCGTCGACGGCATCCATTCCCGTTTCGACATCGACGGTTCCGATCATGCCGTAGAGCGCATGCTCCCAGTCCGGGCGGAGCGGGAGTCGGACGCGCACGCCCGCCGGGACGCGGATCTCGGCCCCCACGATCGGTGTGTGCACGGTCGCGGGGGAGTGCACGTCCGCGAGCTCGCCCATCACGACGACGGCGTCGGCACCGTCGCCGAGGTCCAGGACGGGCAGGTCCTCGTGGCGTTCGAACGCCGGTCCGCCGTGGCGCCGCGACTCCGGGAGCGCGACCCACAGCTGCAGGGCGTCGAGGGCGACCGGTCCCTCGCCGAGCGAATACTCCGAGTGCGCGATGCCCTCGCCGCTGGTCATGAGGTTGAGCGCGCCCGGACGGACGACGACGTCGCTGCCCACGGCATCCCGGTGTCGCACCTCACCGATGATCGGCCAGGTCACCGTCTGCAGCCCGATGTGCGGGTGGGGTTCGACCCGCATGGTGGTTTCCTGGGGGCCGAACCGGTCCAGGAAGCACCACGCTCCCACCATCGGCAGTGCGCGGTGGGGGAGTGTGCGGTGCACCTCCATCCCGCGGACGCCGCCCAGGGGCACCTCTCGCGCCTCGACCACGAGGGCGCGCGGACCGTCGCACGCGATCGGGCCCTCGGATGCCTCGGGAGCGACGTCGAGACGGGTCATGCCGGTTCGCTGGGATCGGCCGAGTCGGCCGCGTCGCGGTCCTCCGGCCACTCGATCACAAGGCCGGGAACGTCGTGCTCGCTCAGGTAGTGGGCCACGAACGGGCACGAGGGGATGATGCTGTCCCCGCGGCGGGCGAGATCGGCGAGCGCGTCGCTCGCGAGCGCCGAGCCGAGGCCACGCCCCTTGAAGGCGGGGTCGATCTCGGTGTGCGGGAGCACGACCCGGCCTTCGCCCGCCGGGCGGAACTCGAGGAACCCGCCCAGCTCATCGCCCGCGTGGATCTCGTAGCGGCGGGCCTCGTCGTTGCGGGTCACGGTCAGTGCGTCGGTCATGGCGCCTCCTGTCGTCGGTCTCTGCAGCAACGTAGGCGGGACCCGCGGTGTTCCGCCATCCCCTGCCGCCACCCCGTCGCCCCTGGTAGCCCCCACCCACCCCCACCGACCCCACCGCTCACCGCACCGATCACGCCGCTCACCGCACGATCGGTGGATGCCGCGGCGTCGAGCCCGCGGCATCCGGTTCACTGTCCGAGTCCGCAACGCCGCGAGCAGGAGACAACATGAGCGCTTCCGTCGACGACGACGTCGTCACCGACCCGAACCTTCCCCCGGTCGCCGTCCCTCCCGACCGGCTCCGCAGCAGATGGACGCCGGCGAAGATCGCGCTGTGGGTCGCGATCGCCCTGCTCGGCGGCCTCGCGTGGACGATGCTCGCGATCGTGCGGGGCGAGACGGTGAACGCGATCTGGTTCGTCTTCGCCGCGATCTGCACCTACCTGATCGGCTACCGCTTCTACTCGAAAGTCATCGAGCGCTACATCACGCGCCCCGACGACCGCCGCGCCACCCCCGCCGAGCGCAAGGCCGACGGCAAGGACTTCGTCCCCACCGACCGCCGCGTGCTCTACGGCCACCACTTCGCGGCCATCGCCGGTGCGGGCCCGCTCGTCGGCCCCGTGCTCGCCGCCCAGATGGGCTACCTCCCCGGCACGATCTGGATCATCGTCGGCGTGATCCTCGCCGGCGCCGTGCAGGACTACCTCGTCCTCTTCTTCTCGATGCGCCGGGGTGGCCGCACGATCGGCCAGATGGCCCGCGACGAACTCGGAAAGATCGGCGGGACCGCCGCGATCCTCGCGAGCCTGCTCATCATGCTGATCATCGTCGCGATCCTCGCCCTCGTCGTCGTCAACGCCCTCGGAGAGAGCCCGTGGGGTGTCTTCAGCGTCTCGATGACGATCCCGATCGCCCTCTTCATGGGGCTGTACCTGCGCTACATCCGCCCGGGCCGCATCACCGAGATCTCGATCATCGGCTTCGTGCTGCTCATCGGCGCGATCGTCGCCGGCGGCTGGGTGGCCTCGACCGAGTGGGGCTACGCGGCCTTCCACCTCGACCGCTCCGTCATCGCGTGGGGCATCATCATCTACGGCTTCGTCGCCGCGGTGCTGCCGGTATGGCTGCTGCTCGCTCCCCGCGACTACCTCTCCACCTTCATGAAGGTCGGCGTGATCGTGATGCTCGCCGGGGCCATCGTGCTCGTGCGCCCCGAGATCTCGGTGCCCGCGTTCAGCGAGTTCGCCGGCGGACAGACGGGTCCGGTGTTCAGCGGCCCGATCTTCCCGTTCCTCTTCGTGACGATCGCCTGCGGTGCCCTCAGCGGGTTCCACGCGCTGATCGCCTCGGGGACGACCCCGAAGCTCGTCGAGAAGGAGCGCCAGACCCGCTTCATCGGCTACGGCGGAATGCTCATGGAGTCGTTCGTCGCGATCATGGCGCTCGTCGCCGCTCTGTCGATCGACCGCGGCATCTACTTCGCGATGAACGCCTCGCCCGCCGCCACGCTCGGCACGGTCGAGGGAGCGGTCGCCTTCGTGAACGGACTGGGTCTGGCCGGGGTGAATCTCACCCCCGACATGCTCACGACCACCGCCGCGGCGGTCGGCGAGAGCTCGATCGTCTCGCGCACCGGCGGCGCCCCGACCCTCGCGCTCGGCCTCGCGCACATCATGCAGCAGGCCCTCGGCGGCCAGGCGATGATGGCGTTCTGGTACCACTTCGCGATCATGTTCGAGGCCCTGTTCATCCTCACGGCGGTGGATGCCGGCACCCGCGTCGCCCGATTCATGCTCCAGGACTCGATCGGCACCGTCGTCCCGAAGTTCAAGGACCTCTCGTGGCGCCCCGGTGTCTGGATCTGCACGGCGATCATGGTCGCCGGCTGGGGCTCGATCCTGATCCTCGGTGTGACCGACCCGCTGGGCGGCATCAACACGTTCTTCCCGCTGTTCGGCATCGCCAACCAGCTGCTCGCCGCGATCGCGCTCGCCGTGGTCCTCGCGATCGTCGCGAAGCGCGGCCGGTCTTCCCTCCGCTGGCTGTGGATCGTCGCGCTGCCCCTGGCGTTCGCGGCCGTCGTCACCATCACCGCGTCGATGTACAAGATCTTCTCGCCGGTTCCGGCGGTGGGGTACTGGGCGAACCACTTCGCGTTCCGCGACGCGCTCGCCGCGGGCAAGACCGAGTTCGGCACGGCGAAGACCGTCGCGGCGATGGAGGCCGTCGTCCGCAACACCTTCGTCCAGGGCGTGCTGTCGGTGATCTTCGTGACGCTCGCGATCGTCGTGATCCTCATGGCCGTGATCGTGACGGTGAAGGCCCTGCGAGACGGCGGCGGTGCCGACCTCGAGGACGCCCCCGTGGCATCCCGTCGCTTCGCCCCCGCGGGCTTCCTCGCCACGAAGCCCGAGCGCGAGATCGAGAAGGAGTGGGAGGCCCTGCCCGCCGACCACCCCGACCGTCCGACGGCGTCGGCGCATCACTGAGGCCGCGATGGCTCTGTCGCGTGTGGAATCCGGGTCGGCCCTCGTCCGCTGCGGTGTGCGCCTCGCGCGTGGCATCCGGTGGTACGTGACGACGCTCATGGGCGACCGCGCCTATGACGTGTACGTCACGCACCACCGGGTGCACCACCCGGGCGAGGAGCCGCTGACCGAACGGCAGTTCTGGCGGCAGCGGGCGGCGGATCAGGATGCCGATCCCGGCGCACGCTGCTGCTGACTAGGCTGCGAGCATGCTCGACGCACCGCTGCTCGCCGGGGCGGCGGGGGTCGTCGTCGGTGCGGCGCTGACCCTCGCGCTCGTGTTCGCGCGTCGGTTCGCGCTGGCGCCGCGCGATCTCGGCAGCGACGCGGAGCGGGCGACGCACCGGACTCTGCACCTCGCCGCGGCCGCGGCATCCGCTCTCCGCGGAGGACGGGACGAACCGGATGCCGCCCGTGCGGCGAAGCATCTGCGTACGCTCCTCGCGGCGGACGCGGTGGCGATCGTCGACGCCGACGAGGGGCGCGTGGCGCTGGACGGTGCGGAGGCGTTGACCGCGTCGGCGCGGCGCATCGCCGTACGCGTGCGCGAGACCGGGCGACGACAGGTGTTCACCGAGAGCGACGGAGACGCGGTGGGGGCGCCGATCGTCGTCGACGGGCGGGTCTGGGGTGCGGTGATCGCCTTCGCCTCGCCCGTGCGCTGGCCGCTCGTGCGGGCGACCGGCGACGTCGCCCAGTGGTGCGCGGCACAGCTCGAGCTCGCCGGTCTCGACGCTTCACGCGCCGCGCTCGCCGAGGCCGAGCTGCGCGCCCTCCGGGCGCAGATCAGTCCGCATTTCATCTACAACGCGCTCACCGCGATCGCCTCGTTCATCTCGACGGACCCGCCGCGTGCCCGCGACCTCGTCCTCGAGTTCGCCGACTTCACCCGGTACTCGTTCCGACGCCAGGGGGAGTTCACGACCCTCGCCGAGGAGCTCCGCAGCATCCACTCGTACCTCGAGCTCGAACGCGCGCGGTTCGGGGACCGCCTGTCGGTACGGCTGCGGATCGCGCCCGAGACCCTCGCGACGGTCATTCCCTTCCTGTCGGTGCAACCGCTCGTCGAGAACGCCGTGCGGCACGGGCTCGAGCCGGGGGAGCGCGGCGGAGTCATCACCGTGACCTCGATCGACGACGGCACGCACACCGAGGTCGTGGTCGACGACGACGGGGTGGGGATGGATCCCGACGAGCTCGCGGCGCTCCTCGACCTCGATGCGGCCTCCACCCACGTGGGGCTGCGCAACGTCGACGCGCGCCTCCGTCAGCTCTACGGTCCGGCCGGCGGGTTGGTCGTCGAGACGAACGTCGGCTCGGGTACCGCGGTGCGCTTGCGGGTGCCCAAGTCCCAGCCCCGGCACGAGACGGCGCCCGCGTGAGCGTCGACGTCCTGGTCGCCGACGACGAGGCGCCCGCGCGCGCCGAACTGGTCGCGCTGGTGTCGGCCGATCCGCGGGTGGGTGAGGTGCACCCCGCGGCGAGCGGGGCCGAGGCCCTGCGGATCCTGGAGCGGGTCGACGTCGCGGTGGCGTTCCTCGACATCCACATGCCCGGGCTCTCGGGGTTCGACCTCGCCCGTGCGCTCTCGCGCCTGCGCGCCCGGCCCGCGATCGTGTTCGTCACCGCGGACGACACGGGCGCGGTCGAGGCGTTCGACGTCGAGGCCGTCGATTACGTGCTGAAGCCCGTCCGCATCGAGCGCCTCCGCCGCGCTCTCGACCGTGCCATCGACGCCGGTCCCGCTCCGTCCGCCGACGAGGCGATTCCGGTCACGGTCGGCGGCGTCACGCGGATGGTCCGCCGCGCCGACGTGCGGTGGGTGCAGGCGCAGGGCGACTACTCGCGCCTCTACACCGCGGCATCCGCTCATCTCGTCCGCGTGCCGCTGTCGGAGCTCGCCGAGCGCTGGGCCGAGGCCGGGTTCGTGCGCGTGCACCGGTCGACCCTCGTGCATCGGGATGCCGTCGTCGAGGTGCGCCTGTCGGGTGCGGCGCCCTCGGTGGTCCTCGCCGAGATCGAGCTGCCGGTCAGCCGACGGCTGGTCCCCGCCGTGCGGGACGCGCTGTTGCGCTGAGGGGCGGTGCCGGCGCTGCGGCCGCGCGGGGTGGTGCCGGCGCGTCGCGGGGCGGTTCCGGCGAGGGGAGGGGATTCCGCGAGCGGAGGACGGCCGAGGGCTTTGGCATCCTCCCCTCCTCGGATCTCCTCCGCTGCGCTACCGCCGCGCGCGATGCCGCCGCACGGCCGCGCGGTTCGCGCACCGCACCGAGCAATACCTCTGTCGCCCGTTGCGCGTGATGTCGACGACCACGTTCCGACACGGTTCGGCCGCGCAGCGGGCGAGGCGGTCCTGTCCGCGCGTGACGAGGTGCAGGGCGGTGCCCACCGAGATCACCGCCGCCAGGACGCGGGGGAGTGCATCGTTGTCGTCTCGGTAGTGGAGGTGCCAGCCTTCGCCGTCGTGGTTGGTGAGCCGCGGGTACGCGGTGACCCCCGCCATCTGCGCGTTGAGCAGGGCGGCGCGGGCGTCGGGATCGGCCTCGTCCACGACGCGGAGCCAGTCGTCGATCACGTCGCGCGTGCGTTCGCGATCGTCGGATGCCACCGGGAACGACATCGTCATGCCCATCTCCCGCGTCCGCGCCTCGATGCCCGCGCGGTCGACGGGCCAGTCGTTCGCGAGCGAGGCGGCGAGCAGGACCGCGTACTCGCCGTAAGGGTTGAGATGCATAACGGCATTACAGCACGCTGGCCCCATGAGTGCCCCCGAAACCCTGTCGCCGCCCGCGACGACCCCGCTCCACGAACACGCGTGGCTCACCGAATCCACGCACGCCACCAGCGAAGGGCGCGTGCGGTACGTCCGCTGCACCGGATGCCGCGCCCGCCGCGTCGACCTCGATCCCGCCGCCGCCGCGCCCCCGGTCCCGCTGTCCCGCGAGGTGTGAGCGAGGGGCGCATCGACGCCGGCCACCCCGGATGCCACGATGGGAGGCCATGACCGACGAGTCGCCGCGCCTGCCGCGCGTGCGGGTCACGGCATCCGGATCGCCTCGGATGCCGCGCCCGTCCACGCGTGGGTTCGCGCTGCCGGGGCGCGCCCCCGACGAGGCCGACGACGTGTTCTCGCGTGGGCTCGTCCGTGCGCAGCTGCGGCTCGCGATCGGTTGCGTCGCCGCGTTCCTCGTGGTCGCGGGGGCGCTCTCCGTCGTGATCGCGGTCCTTCCGCGGCTGGGCGACCCCGTCCTGTTCGGTGTGCCACTGTCGTGGCTCGCACACGCCTACGCGTTCTACCCGGTGATCCTCGTCTTCGCGCTGATCTTCGTGCGGGCGGCGGCGCGCAACGAACGGCGTTACCGCCATCTCGCCGACCCGGAATCCGAGGCGTGAACCCCGTCTTCGACCTCGCCGCGGTGGGGCTGCTGATCGTCGTCACCGCGATCCTGGGGTTCTCGGGGGTGCGCCTGTCCCGCACGACCGGTGACTTCTTCGTCGCCTCGCGCAGCGTCGGAAGCGTGTGGAACGCGTCGGCGATCAGCGGCGAGTACCTCTCGGCCGGGACCTTCCTGGGGCTCGCCGGACTCGTGCTGCTCTCGGGCGCGGAGGGATTCTGGTTCCCCATCGGATACGCCGCGGGGTATCTGCTCGTGCTCCTGTTCGTCGCCGCGCCCCTGCGTCGCAGCGGGGCCTACACGATCCCCGACTTCGTCGAGGCGCGGCTCGAGTCGCGGACGGCCCGCGGGGTGACGAGCGTCGTCGTGCTCGTCATCGGCTGGCTGTACATCGTGCCGCAGCTGCACGGGGCGAGCCTCGCGCTCGGCGTCGTGGCGGACGTCCCCGGGTGGGTGGGCGCCGTGGTCGTGGCGACGCTGGTGGCCGCCATCGTCGCGGCCGGAGGGATGCGCGCCATCACCGCGGTGCAGGCGTTCCAGTACTGGCTCAAGCTCACGGCGCTCCTCGTTCCCGCCGTCTTCCTGCTCGTCGTGCTCTCGCAGGGCGGGCGGGACCTCGATCCGGCCGCCGTCTTCCCCGCCGAGTACGGACCCGCCGCGGTCGACACATACGCCACGGTCTCGTTGTTGCTCGCGCTCCTTCTCGGCACGATCGGCCTTCCGCACGTCCTCGTGCGGTTGTACACGAGCCCGAACGGCGGGTCGGCGCGGCGCACCACCGTCGTCGTCATCCTGCTGATCGGCGCGTTCTACGCGGTGTCGTCGACGATGGGGCTGATCGCGCGCGTGGTGGCGCCCGACCTGGCGGTGCGCGGCCTCGCCGACACCGTCGTCCTGGCCCTTCCCTCGCGGCTCCTCCCGGGTCTGGTGGGGGAGCTGCTCACGGCGCTCATCGTGGCGGGGGCGTTCGCCGCTTTCCTCGCGACCTCGTCCGGCCTGATCGTCTCGCTCGCGGGAGTCGTCAGCCAGGACGTGTTCGGCGGCAGCGTCCGCTCCTTCCGACTGTCGGCCGTCCTCTGCACGGTGGTGCCGCTCGCGGTGGCTCTGCTCACCGAACCGGCCGGTCTCGTCTCGAGCGTCGGCGCGGTCTTCGTCTTCGCGGCGTCCACTCTGTCGCCCGTGCTGCTGCTCGGCGTCTGGTGGCCGCGGCTGACGGCCCGCGGTGCGGTCGCCGGCATGGTGGTGGGCGCGGTCGCGTGCGGCGCCGCGTTCGTGGGCGCGGGGACGATCCCGGATGCCGGCCCCTGGGCCGTCCTCCTCGCCCAGCCCGCGGCCTGGACGATCCCGCTGACCACCGCCGTGATCGTGGGGGTGTCGCTGCGCGATCGGGCGGGTGTGCCGTTCCGGGTGGAGCGCTACCTGGCGCGTCTGCACACCCCGGATTCGTGAGCCCTCGTCCACAGATACCCGGACGCCCCCGCGCGGGTGTCGGAACCGCGGGTTACCGTGGACGGGTGACTTCTTCCGGCGCCGCCCCCGAGCCCTACGCCGACGCGCCGCCCGAGCCGTTCGGCGGCTACGACGACCCGTATGCCGACATCGACTGGGACCCCGATCTCCTCGCCCCGCCCGAAGACCTCGACGCGCCGCCGCCGCCCGTCGACCCCACGTCGGCGTTCGCGCGCGCGGTCGCCGCGACGGGCACCGCCCGCGAGCTCCCGGCGGTGCGTGACTTCACCGGCCGCGACCCGCGCGAGGTGCTGCACGAGGTCTACGGATACGACGCCTTCCGCGGCGACCAGGCCGATATCGTGCAGCACGTCGTCGACGGGGGCGACGCCGTCGTCCTCATGCCCACCGGTGGAGGCAAGAGCGTCACCTATCAGGTGCCCGCTCTCGTCCGCCCCGGGACCGGGCTGGTCGTCAGCCCGCTGATCGCGCTCATGCACGATCAGGTCGAGGCGCTCATCGCCAACGGTGTGCGCGCCGGGTACCTCAACTCCACGCAGGCGCCGGCCGAGCGCCAGGCGGTCGAGCAGGCCTATCTGTCGGGCGAGCTCGACCTGCTGTACGTCGCTCCCGAGCGCCTCAACGGCGCACAGACCCTCGGCCTGCTCTCGCGCGGGCGCCTCAGCGTCATCGCGATCGACGAGGCGCACTGCGTGTCGCAGTGGGGCCACGATTTCCGCCCCGACTACCTCGCCCTCGGCGACCTCGCCGACCGCTTCCCCGGAGTGCCGCGCATGGCGCTCACGGCCACCGCGACCCCGGCCACCGCGCAAGAGATCGTCGAGCGGCTGCGCCTCCGCGACGCCCGCGGTTTCGTCGCGAGCTTCGACCGCCCCAACATCCAGTACCGCATCGACGCCAAGGTCGATCCGCGTCGCCAGCTCGTGCAGTTCATCAAGAGTCAGCCCGAGGGGGCGGCCGGCATCGTCTACGCGCTGAGCCGCAAGAGCGTCGAGCAGATGGCGGCGTACCTCTGCACGCAGGGTCTCGACGCGCTGCCGTACCACGCGGGTCTCGACACCTCCGTGCGCGCGGCCAACCAATCGCGCTTCCTGCGGGAAGACGGGGTGATCATGGTCGCCACCATCGCGTTCGGCATGGGGATCGACAAGCCCGATGTGCGTTTCGTCGCCCACATCGATCTGCCCAAGTCGGTCGAGGGCTACTACCAGGAGACGGGTCGCGCGGGGCGCGACGGCGATCCTTCGGTCGTGTGGATGGCGTACGGCCTCGGAGACGTCGTGCAGCAGCGTCGCATGATCGACCAGTCGCCGGGCGATCGCTCCTACAAGGTGCGCCTGGGCCAGCATCTCGACGCCATGCTCGCCCTCTGCGAGACGGTCGGATGCCGCCGGCAGAACCTCCTCGACTACTTCGGGCAGAAGTCCGAACCGTGCGGCAACTGCGACACCTGTCTCACGCCTCCCGAGACCTGGGACGGACTCATCGCCTCGCAGAAGCTGCTCTCGACCATCGTGCGTCTGCAGCGCGAGCGCGGTCAGGCCTTCGGCGCGGGCCACCTGATCGACATCCTGCGCGGCGCGAAGACCGAGCGCATCTCGCAGCAGGGCCATGATCGGCTCAGCACGTACGGCCTCGGCGCCGACCTCTCCGACCAGGACTGGCGCAGCGTCATCCGTCAGCTTCTGGCCCGGGGGATCATCGTCGCTCAGGGCGACTACGGCACGCTCGCCCTGAGCGAGGCGTCGGCCGGGGTGCTGCGGGGTGAGACGCCGGTGCCGCTGCGACGCGACGTGCTCGGCCGCACCGGTGGGGGCGGGTCCTCGCGTCAGCGGAAGTCGAGCGCCGACGACGTGGCGCCCGGTGACCGCGACCTCTTCGAAGCGCTGCGCGCCTGGCGCGCCGAGAAGGCCCGCGAGCAGGGGGTGCCCGCCTACATCGTCTTCGGAGACGCGACGCTTCGCGCCATCGCCGCCGCGCGGCCCGGCTCGGTCGACGACCTCGACGGCATCACCGGGATCGGTGCGAAGAAGCGCGAGGCGTACGGCGACGGCATCCTGACGGTGGTCGCCGCGAACTGACGGCTCGCGCTGCGCGCCCCGGCCGCGCGCCGCGACCGCGCCCGGCCGCGCGGCCGGGGCACTCGTGGCCCGGCCGCGCGTGCGCCCGCCGCGACCGCAGCCGCGCCGCCGCGACCGCGGCCGCGCGTCGGCGAGACTGCACCCGGCTGACAACTCTGCTGCAGGCTGCAACAGGTTTGTCGGCTCGGTGAAGTCTCGCGGTCCCGCGCGGGCGCGTGGCCCGGGCCGCGCGGGAACCGCCCTCGCGGCCCGGCCCGGCCCGGCGTCCGCACGGGAATGTTGACCCCCCACAACGACTCCGCCGTTCGCGGCCCGAGCGTGTTGTGGACACCGCACACAGCGTTTGCCCGCGCGTTGTGGGACTTCTACCGTGGTGGCATCCCTTTGCAACGTCGAAAGGTGCCGAAATGACCGACGCCGCCGTCCGTCCCACCACGCCCGCCACAAGCACGCGCACGCCCGTCGGGGGTGCCCCGTCCGCTCCGCACTCCGCCGCCGAGGCCGCCGAGGCGCGCATCGACATCGACCGGGTCACCGACCTGCTGCTCGGCACCTGGGGCGACACGCGTCGCCAGGCGCGCGAGATGCTGAAAGACCCCGCGCTGTGGCGCGACGACAGCCTGGGCATGGATGCCCACCGTGAGCGCACCCTGAGCCAGCTGCACCTGCTGGTGCAGAACAAGGCCGTGCACCGCGCCTTCCCGAAGCGTTTCGGCGGCGAAGAGAACAACGGCGCCAACATCGCCGGCTTCGAGGAACTCGTCGCCGCCGACCCGAGCCTGCAGATCAAGTCGGGTGTGCAGTGGGGCCTCTTCGGCTCCGCGGTGCTCCAGCTGGGCACGGCCGAACACCACGACAAGTGGCTTCCCGGAATCATGAGCCTCGAGATCCCCGGCGCCTTCGCCATGACCGAGACCGGACACGGTTCCGACGTCGCCGCGATCGGCACGACCGCGACCTACGACCCCGAGACCGAGGAGTTCGTCATCCACACGCCGTTCCGCGGCGCGTGGAAGGACTACCTCGGCAACGCGGCGCTGCACGGCAAGGCCGCGACGGTGTTCGCCCAGCTCATCACCCACGGCGTCAACCACGGGGTGCACTGCTTCTACGTGCCCCTGCGCGATGAGGACGGGAACTTCCTCCCCGGTATCGGCGGCGAGGACGACGGCCTCAAGGGAGGACTGAACGGCATCGACAACGGCCGCCTGCACTTCGACCACGTCCGCATCCCGCGCACGAACCTGCTCAACCGCTACGGCGATGTCGCCCCCGACGGCACGTACTCGAGCGACATCGCGAGCCCCGGTCGCCGGTTCTTCACGATGCTCGGGACCCTCGTCCAGGGACGTGTCTCGCTCGACGGCGCTGCCGCCTGGGCGTCGGCCATCGGCCTCATCATCGCGATCACCTACGGCAACCAGCGTCGCCAGTTCGACTCGGGCAGCGGCACCCCCGAGGTCACGCTGCTCGACTACGGCAAGCACCAGCGTCGCCTGCTGCCGCGCCTGGCCACCACGTACGCCGAGATCTTCGCGCACGACGAGTTCCTGCAGAAGTTCGACGGGGTCTTCAGCGGCGAGCTCGACACCGACGCCGATCGCGAAGACCTCGAGACGCTCGCCGCCGCCCTCAAGCCGCTGTCGACCTGGCACGCGCTCGACACGCTGCAGGAGGCGCGCGAGGCCTGCGGTGGTCAGGGCTTCCTGTTCGAGAACCGTCTCGTGGGGCTGCGCGCCGACCTCGACATCTTCGTCACGTTCGAGGGCGACAACAACATCCTTCTGCAGCTCGTCGGCAAGCGCCTGCTCGCCGATTACGCCCGCCAATTCAAGGGCAAGGATGCCAAGGCCCTCGCCGCCTTCGCCGTCGGGCAGACCGCGGGCAAGCTCTTCCACGGCGCGGGACTGCGTCAGCTCGGACAGGCCGTCACCGACCTCGGGTCCACGGCCCGCTCGGTCGAGCGCGGACTCCGTGCCGATCAACAGCACGAGCTGCTGGCCGGCCGTGTGCAGCAGATGATCGCCGATATCGCGGGGCGTCTGCGTCCGGCATCCAAGCTCTCCCGCGAAGACGCGGCCGCGCTGTTCAACGCGAACCAGGCCGAGCTGATCGAGGCGGCGCGCGCCCACGGCGAGCTCCTGCAGTGGGAAGCGTTCACCGACGCGATCAACCGCATCGACGATCGCGGCACCCTGCAGGTGATGACGTGGCTGCGCGACCTGTTCGGCCTGCAGCTCATCGAGAAGCACCTCGCCTGGCACCTCATCAACGGGCGCCTGTCGACGCAGCGCGCGGCCGCGGTCTCGAGCTACATCGACCGCCTGTGCGCTCGGCTCCGCCCGCACGCGCAGGATCTCGTCGATGCCTTCGGCTACGGTCCCGAGCACGTGCGCGCCTCGATCGCGTCGGGTGTCGAGGACGACCGACAGAACGAAGCCGCGGCGTACTACGCCGAACTGCGGGCCTCGGGCAACGCGCCCGTGCCGGAGAAGAAGCCGGCGAAGTAAGCGCGCGCGGGCGGCGGCCGTGGGGGACTGCCGCCCGCGCGCTTCCCGCGCCGCGGGGCGGTACCAAAACAGGCGATGCGTCGAGAACAGGGCGATCCGCGAGGATCCGGCCTGTTCTCGACGCATCGCCTGTTCTCGTGACACGGGGTTGGCGCGTGTCACGGCATCCGGGCGTACCGCTGACACCGGTGTGCTGCGGGACGCGGAACGGTGCGTGCCGGCCCGCGCGCGAGAAGGCCCGCCCCACCCCGAAGGGAGGGACGGGCCTGCCGTGAACGTCAGCGCAGGGTGAACGTCACGGTCGTGCTGTTGCCGGCGACGTCGGAGACGACAAGCGTGTTCTCGCCCGACACGGCCCCGAAGACTCCCGGCGCGACGAAGTTCACGTCGGACCAGGTGTTGTCGACGAGATCCTTCACGACGCCGTTGATGACCGCGCGGTCGACCTTGCCGGCGTCGTAGAGCTTGAAGCTCACCTTGTCGTAGGCGTCGGCATCGCCCTGGGTGAACTCCGCGCCCTGCTTCACCGTCACCGTCGGAGCGACCGTGTCGCCCGGCTCGGTCTCCGCTGCCACGACACGGACGTCGTCGACGAAGCCGGTGTTGTCGCCCTCCGTGGTCGTCGCCACGAACGAGATCGTGTGCTCGCCCTCCGTCACCGTGAACGGCGCGGTCTCGTAGTACTGATAGTCGCCGCCCACCGGGACGTAGTGTCCGAGCGTCTGGCCGTCGACCTGCACGTCGAACTCCTGCTGACCGCCGAAGCCGACGCGGTTCGCCGCGGCGAATGTGATCGCGTAGGTGCCGGCCGGGAACACCACGGTCTGGTCGATGCGGCTGGCCAGCCCCGAGTCGCTCTTCAGGTACGCCGTGCGCTCACCCTGCGGGGCGGGCGAGGCGGGGACGAAGACGCTGTTGTTGTGCTGGATGCCGGCGCGCGCGCTGAAGGTCCAGCCGTTCACCATCGGGCCGTTCGCCGTCCCGCCGGTGGCGGGGCGCTCGAACCCGGCGTTGAGGATGCTGACCAGCGGCGGCTCCTCCGACACGTCCGGGTTGACGAAGCAGCGGTTGTCGCCGCCCGGGTTCGGGTTCGAACCGAACGAGGCGACCGTGCAGTCCACGCCGTCGGTGAAGGTGCCGAAGACGAAGAGTCCGTTCGATCCGAAGGCCACGTTCGCCTCCCCGTCGAAGGCGCACTCGCCGCCGTCGGCGTACTGGCAGAAGGTGTATCCGTCGGGCGCGTTCTGCACGTCCTTCACCTTGTACAGGCGGGACGTCACTCCCGACGCGTCCGCCCCGGGCGCGACCGCGACGGCCCGCAGGTACGTCGTCTTGAGCGGCTCGAGGAAGATCTGCCCGGAGTACGGGGTGGAGGATGCCGTGGGCTCGCTGCCGTCCGTCGTGTAGAAGATCTGCGCGTCGGGGGTGGCGCTCGTGATCGTCACGGCCTCGATCGAGTCGTAGACGCCGCGTTCCAGGCTGAACACGGGGGCGTCGGTGACACCGGCCGTGCTGGCCGGGGCCACCTCGACCTGGGCGACGCCGTACTCGCCGTCGGGGAGGGTCGCCCGCACCGCGACGGTGCGCTCGGTCGTGACCGAGGGCGCGGTGAAGAGACCGTTCGCGTCGACGGTGCCGTTGCCCTCACCGACCACCGACCAGGTCGGGGTCCCGGTGCCGTCGATGACGTTCGCCCCGAGCTGCACCTGCGCGCCGCCGGCGACCGCGGTGCGCACCGGGGTCATCTCGACCTGGGTGGCCGCGGGGGCCGTGGTGTAGATCGCATAGGTGTGCTCGTCGCCGATCTCGGTGTCGGTGAAGGCGTCGGCATCCGGGGTCAGCGTTCCGCTGGAGGCCGGCAGAAGCGCGTTCTCTCCGGGCTGTGCGATCGCATCCGTGTAGGCGATGCGGGTGAAAGCGTCGGTCGCGTCGCCGCCCTCGAACTGCACGCGGACGTCCTTCGGTGATCCCGACCGAGTTTCGACGAGTACCGTCAGTTCGCCGTCCGCTGCCCGGAACGCCGTCGCCCGCACATCGGCATCCGAGACCTCCGTACCGAGCACCGTGCTGTGCGTGGGCACGTAGCGCATGAGCGGACCCGCCTCGGAGAATGCGGCCGTGGGCTCGAGGCCGAGGATCAGCGAGTCCCACAGGTTGTAGGAGCCGTTCGTGTCGCCCGCGGGGTCGCCCGTCATGACGCCGTTGAGCTGCCAGATGAGGTTGGAGTGCACCCCGTCGTTCGCGCTGCGGATGATGTAGTTTGCGTAGCCGGTCTCCCAGACGCTGGTTCCGGGGTTGGTCCAGCCCATCTCGGAGAGGTTGAGGGGAGCATCGCCGATCACCGCGCGGCGCTGGGCGATGGCATCCCCCATCGCGTCGTAGGACTCGCCGTACAGGTGGAACGAGTACTGGTCGAACACGTCGCCGGCGTTCTCGGCCATGTACTGGGTCCAGGCCACCGCGTTGACCTCTTCGGGTCCCCAGATCTGCACGTCGTCGCGCAGGCCGTCGGCCGTGAGACGGTCGCTGACCGCGCGAGCCATGTCGGCGTAGTAGGCCTTCTCGTCGCCGGGTGCCCAGAAGTCCCAGCTGCCGTTCGGCTCGTTGTAGAAGGTGAGGTGGTCGACGTTGTCGTAGCCGCGGTCGAAGAGGTTCTGCAGCAGGGCGGACGCGGAGGCGCCGTACGCGGGCAGGTCCGCGGGGGCCGAGATGTAGGGGTCGGGAGCGCCCGGGATGGTGAACCAGTCGTGGACGCGCGCGCCCACCTTCCACCCGAAGTTCAGCTCGATCTCGGTGCCCGCGTCCCTGAACGCGTCGAGGTAGCGGTAGAACGCCTTCATCTCGGGGCTCTCGAAGTCGTACTGCCCCTTCTCGAGTTCCATCCAGTCGATCTGGAACCAGATGCGGGCCACCTTCGGCTGGAGCGTGTGGATGCGCTCGACGTCGACCACCCAGTCGGCGTCGTCGTAGCCGTACTTCGTGGTGCCCTCGAGCAGGCTCCACGGGATGACGTTGACGCCGACGCCGAGGTAGTCCTCCTGCACGGTCTGGTCGAGGTGGACGGTCACGGTGCGCTGTTCGTCGGCCGCGGACGCCGCGGTCGCGGGGACGAGCAGGGCAGCAGCGACGACGCTCGTCGTCGCGGTCACGGCGAGGGCTGTACGCCGTCGTCTCATGAGGTCTCCTATCGGCGGTGATGGGAGGCGTCGCGGTGATTCATCGCTGAATCTGTAGTAATGCTACGCCGGGGGGTGTATCAGCGAGGGTATGCGGGGTGGCGAAGGTTGCGCAAGCGCGTTTTCCCGGGAGGCCGCACCCGGGGCGCGAGGTAGTTTCGGTAGTGCAGCTACAGATTGTGAGTGTCGAAGGGCGCGCTCGCCGTGCCGTCGTGCCGTCGTGCGGAGTCGAGGATCGGCGCGCCGTGTCGGGATGCCGGTGGCCGGCGTGTCGGGCCCGGACTCCCCGGGGCGGCACATCGGATGCCGGGGCGGCGGGGTGGTGCCGGGCCCGGACTCCGCGGAAAGGTCGCTCAGACGGGGCGGACCGCGGCGGAGGCCTCGGCGGACAGGGCGCGGACGGTGTCGGCATCCCGTGCCGCGAGGGCGGTGGACGGCACCATCCACGATCCGCTCACCGCGAAGACGTTGCCCAGCGCGAGATACTCGCCGGCGTTCGCGGCGGACACGCCGCCCGAGGGCAGGAATCGCACGTCGGGGAACGGGCCGGCGAACGCCTTGAGCGCGGTCGCGCCGCCCACGGCGCCCGCGGGGAACAGCTTGAGGCGATCCAGGCCCGCAGCGATCGCCCGCTGGATCTCGGTCGCGGTCGCGACCCCGGGGAGGAACGGGATGCCGAGCTCCGCCGCCCGCTCGACGACGGCGTCGTCGAAGCCCGGCGAGACGAGGTAGGTCGCTCCGGCGTCGACGGCGGCCTCGACCTGCGCGACCGTCGTCACCGTACCGGCACCGACGGCGAAGCCGGAGCGGCCGGCCACCGCGCGGATCGCGTCGAGGGCCGCGGGGGTGCGGAGAGTGATCTCGGCGGTCGGGATGCCGCCGGCCGCGAGCGCGTCGGCGAGATCGGGCGCGAAGGACGCGTCGTCGATGACCACCACGGGCACGATGCGGCTGCCGTGCAGCACGTCGACGCCGCTCATGCGTCTTGCGACGTCGGGGCGACCACGATCTCGCGGAAGCTCACGTGCTGGGGCAGCTGATACGCGGCGAGGATCGCACGGGCGATGTCGTCGGGGACGAGCCCGCCGCCGATGCTCTGCTTGTACTCGCGGTACCCGTCGAGGACATCGCCCTCGCCGGTGTTGCTCAGCAGGGCGGTGTCGACCATCCCGGGGGCGACGAGGAGCACACGGACGCCGTGCGCGGCGTTCTCGCGCCGCAGGCCCTCTGTCATCGCGTGCACGGCGTACTTCGTGCCGTTGTAGACGACGTGGTTCTCGTAGAGCTGCTTGCCGGCGATCGAGCCGATGTTGACGATCGTGCCGTGACGGCGGGTCTGCATGCCGGGGAGGACGAGCTGGCTGTTCTTCACCAGGGCGACGCAGTTGACGTCGAACTGCTCCTGCACGAGGGCCGGGTCCTGCTCCGCGACCGCCGAGAGGGCCATCAGGCCGGCGTTGTTGACGAGGAGGTCGACGGGACCGAAGCGCTCCTCGGCGCGCGCGATCGCCGCGGCCACCGCGGCGGTGTCGGTGACATCGGCTTCGGCGAGCTCGGCATCCGGGAGTCCGAGGGCCTGCATCGGGGCGAGGCGCCGCGCGATGAGGAGCAGCGGGTGGCCGGCGGCCGAGAAGGCGCGCGCGGTCGCGGCGCCGATGCCGGAGCTGGCTCCGGTGATGACGACGAGGGGAAGGGAGGTCATGCGTTCTCCTGGGAAGGGGTGGATCGGGCGAAGAGCACCGCGGCGTCGGCTGCGGCGGAGTAGCGGTCGCGCAGGGCGGCATAGGCGCGCACCCCGTCGGGGTCGGGTTCGAGGCGTTCGATCACCCGGTGGGCCTCGTCGGCGACGTCGAGCGAAGACCACACCCCCGAACCGGCGAACACGAGCGCCGCGGCGCCCAGCGTCGCCGCCTGCTGATCGACGGTGGTACGCAGCAGGGCCGTGTCGAGCACGTCGGCGTAGATGCGGTTCCACACGCCGGAGCGGCTTCCCCCGCCCGAGATGAGCAGGTCGGTGTCGGCGGGGAGGCCACCGAGCGCGCGGATGTGGCGCAGGCTCCGGTCGAGGGCGAAGGCGATGCCCTCGAGGCACGCGCGCACGAGGTCCTCGGCCGCGGCGCCGAGCTCGATTCCGGTGAGGGTGCCGCGGATGTCGCTGCCCCCCTCGAGCGGAGTACCGCCGGCCAGCGTCGGAACGAACACGGCCCCGCGGGCTCCGCGCGGGCTCGCCGCGGCGCCGTCGATGAACGAGCCGATCTCGGTTCCGGGACGCATCACGTCGTGCAGCCACGTCAGGGTCGTGCCGCTGCTGAAGGTGGAGAGCGCGCTGATGTACAGACCCGGCACGGCGTGACGGAAGACGTAGGGGCGCGTCTCGACGTCGAGGACCGGGGCGCTCGAGGTCACCGTCATCCAGCTCGACGAGCCGAGCGCGGCGTAGATCCGACCGTCGGTGGTGCCGCGCGAACCGAGGGCCATCGCGGCGTTGTCCACGGCGCCCGCGTGCACGGGCACGCCGACGGGGAGGCCGAGGGCCTCCGCGGCCGCGGGGCGGAGTGTACCGACGACATCGGCGGACTCGCGCGGGACCGGCAGGAGGGCACGGTCGAGCTCGGCCGCGTCGAGGATCGCGTCGTCGTAGTCGCCGCGGGTGAGGTCGTAGGCGCCGGATCCGGATGCCATCGAGTGATCGGTTGCGATCTCTCCGGTGAGGCGCAGGGTGATCCAGTCCTTCGACCCCAGCAGCGCGCGGGTGCGCGCCCATCCCTCGGGGTCCTCCGCGCGCATCGTCTGCGTCTTGAAGACCGGGTACAGCGCCGCGCCGAAACCGTTGCCCGTGCGCAGATACCACTCGTCCTCGTCGATGCGGTCGAGGATCCGGCGCGTGCGACCGCGGGTGTCCGACCAGATCGGCGTGTCGCGGGCGACGAGCTCTCCGGCGGCGTCGACCTGCACGACACCGAGGCTCTGCCCCGAGAGGGCGATCCCCACCACGGCATCGCGTGCGCCGGGCACATCGGCGACGACGGTCCGGGTGGCCGAGACGACGGCATCCCACCAGTCGTCCGGTCGCTGTTCGGCGCGACCGGGGCCGGGATGCCGCGTCGGATACGACACGACCGTCTCGGCGACCGCGCGACCGTCAGCCGACCAGAGCGAGGCCTTGCAGCCGCCGGTGCCGAGGTCGAGGGCGAGAGCGAGAGGTCCCATCGGTCAGCGGGTGGCCAGGGCGAGCTCGCTCAACCGCTCGAAAGAGGGACCCGAGGTGGGGATGTCGATGGCGAAGACCTCGGCGATCACCTGCGTCCACCCGTGCACGAAATAGATCCAACCATCCTCGACCTGCAGACGGCGGTCGGCGCTCTGCGCCCGCGCCTGATCGAGGAAGACGAGGTCGCCGCGGTAGTTGAGGTCCCACGCGACGCCGTCGAGAGGGAAGACGGCGTCGTCGGGGAGGGGGGAGCCGGGGGCGTCCTTGCCGAGGCCGGTCGCGTTGACCACGACCGAGCGCGGGGCCAGGTCCGCGAGCACGCGGGCGTTGTCGGCCGGGGTGGGGGTCAGGTGGTACTCGAAGAGCGTGTCGGTCGGCAGCGACGCGTGGATCTCGCGCAGGTGATCCAGGCGCGCGGCCGAGCGGTTGGTGACGATGATGCGCGCGGGGCGGTCGAGACCGCGCTCCTGTTGCGAGAGGTACCAGCTGATCGCGATCGACGACCCGCCCGCGCCGAGACACAGGGCGTCGGCGGGACCGCCCGCCCAGAATCCGGCGGGGAGGAACGCGTCGAGCGCGAGGCCGCTCGAGATCGGGTCCTTCGCGTGGCAGATGAGCCGACCGTCGCGCTTGGAGATGCAGCTCGTCTCGCCCATGAGCGCGGCGAAGGAGTCGATCTCGTCGAAGAGGTCGTGGCACGCGGCGAAGAGGTCGATCTTGTGGGTGGTGACCAGGGCGCCCAGGCTCAGCGGGTCCTCCGCGATGAACCGGACGACGGTGCGGTAGTCCTCGGCCGGCGCGTGCAGGGGGAGGTCGATGCCCTGCAGCACGGCATCCTGGAGTCCGAGGTGAGCCGCCCAGCGGGGGAAGACGTGCTGGATCGAGGAACTCCCGGTCGTGACGCCGATGAAGTAGAGGGTGGGGGCCGTCGCCGGACGCAGCGTCGCGGCGGTGAGGGTGGGGAAAGTCATCGTCGGTCCTTCGTGGCGTCGACCGCGGCCAGCGCGGCGGTGGCGTTCATGCCGAATCGGGTGACACCGAGCTCGGCCATCGCGCGGACGGTCTCGAGATCGCGGATGCCGCCCGCGGCTTTGAGGGCCGCGCGGCCGGCGGCCCGGTCGGCGATCAGGCGGATGTGCGCGATCGAGGTGGGGACGCCCGACCAGCCCGTGCCGGTCTTGATCCAGGGCACGCCCGCCGCGAGGGCGGCATCCACTCCGCGTCGGATGTCGTCGTCGTCGAGGCGTCCGACCTCGAGGATCGCGCGCAGGGGAACGCGGCCGTCGACGACCTCGACGATCGCGGCCAGTTCATCGGTCACGTAGGCGTCGTCGCCCGAGCGCAGGCGTCCGATCGCGACGACGACGTCGAGTTCTTGGGCGCCGAGAAAGAGGAGCTCGGATGCCTCGGCCACCTTCGTCGCGGTCGTGGCGCCGCCGCTCGGGAACGACACCGGCGACCCCGCGAGGACGCCCGTGCCGTCGAGCCGTTCGCGCAGGTAGCCGAGCCACTCGGGGAGGACGTGCGCGCTGACGAAGCCGCCCGCCAGCGCCTGCCGGACGAGCTCGTCGATGTCGTCGCGCGCGTGCTGCGCCTGCACGCAGCTGATGTCGATGTGCCGCGCGAGGTCGGCGAGGACGGGCCCGGGATCAGGCACGGTAGCCTCCGTGGTCGGGGTTGGGACGGGTCGTCCAGTCGGCGCCGTCGGCCACGACGAGCTGTCGCATCCCTCCGGCATCGGAGATGATCCCGTAGTCCTGCCCGGCCTCCGTGGCGTAGGTGAACAGGGTGACGAGCGTATCGTCGCCGACGTTCACGCTGCGGTGGATCCAGCCGCCCGGGACGTGCACGACCACGCCGGGGGCGATGGGCAGGGCGCGGGATTCGCCCTCGACCGATTCGAGCAGCATCACGCCGGAGCCGGCGACGCCGTAGTACAGCTCGGCGAACTCGGACTGCGCGTGGAGGTGCCCGCGGGTCATCGCGAACTCGTCGCCGACCCGGCCCGGCCGCAGGACGCTGAGGCCGATGGTGAGCGCTCCGCGCCCGGTCTCGGGGGTGCTGCTCTCGACCCAGTAGACCGGCTCGCCATCGTCGCGGGCGACCGCTTCGGCGTAGGCCTCGTCGTCGCGGTAGACACCGGCGAGATCGGGCAGGTGCTTCTCGTAGCGCTCGGATCCTCCCGCAAGGAGGCCGCGGGCGATATCGACGGTCATCCGGGCCGGTTCGGCCAGTCGTGCAGCGGCGCACATACAGTCGTTTCCCTTCGCCGACGACCGGGGTGCGTCGTCGTGCGTAGTAACACTACAAGAAGTGGGGAAGTTTGGGCAATCTCCGGCACTCCGGTGCCCATAGCACCGCTCTGTGCGTAGTTCGGCTACTTCGCTGGGGCGTGCGGCGCTGATCGGGGGAGAACGGAGGACACGCGGCGAGCGGAGGACGTGTGAGCGCTCCCGCGTCCTCCGCTCGCCAGATCTCCTCCCGTCGCCGCGCGCTGAGCGCGCGCGGGGCCCAATCGACTCGCGGCGCGGGTCGCGCACAGCCCCGGGGTGCGCACGGCCGGGGGCGCGATGCCCGGCGCCTCGCCGTGCGTCGGCTCGCGGCGCCCCCTCCTCAGCGCCAGGTGAGCCAGGCGGCGGGGTTGCGGCGCAGGACGGCGTCGGCGAGGTCGTCGCCGCCCTCGGCGCGCAGGCGCGGCACGAACCGGTCACCGAGATACCGCAGTCCCGGCATGCCGCCGTAGGCGATGTACCGCGTGCGGCGAGCCACGTCGCCGCCCAGCAGGATGCGGTCCGCCCCGCCGGCCGCGGCGGTCGCGACCAGGCACGACAGCACGACCGCGTCGGGGTGCTCGCGCGCGCGGGCGGGTCCGTCGTACCCGAGGAACGCCCCGGTCGCCGCGAGATCGGCATGCAGTCCCGGGTCGGGGTTGCGGTCGATGTGCGCCAGCGCCACGCGGTCGGCGGGGACGCCGGCGGCGCCGAGCGCGTCGAGCGCTTCGAAGGCGGCGGTGCCGTGCTCGAGGTGGACCATCACCGGTGCTCCGGTGGCCGCGTGCGCGCGTCCGATCGCATCGATGCTGCGCCCGGCGATGGCATCCAGTCGCCAGTACCCCATCCCGGCCTTGAGGACGCCCGCCCGCACCGCGGGGTCGCGCTCGCCGCCGGGCTCGGCCGCTCCGCTCACCAGGTCGTCCTCGAACGCGGCGGCGAGCGTGTCGACGTCGGCGACGAGGAGCGGGTGTCCGTCGCGGTAGTGCTCCCGTCGATGCAGGCCCGTCGTGAGGACCACATGCACCCCGGTCGCCTCGGCGATCCGGCGGGCAGCGGCCGGGCGCCGACCGAGGCCCAGGGGAGTGGCATCCACGAGGGTGTGGAATCCGGATGCCGCGAACTGGCGGGTCTCCTCGGTGCTGGCCCCTTCGTCGTCGAGGTCGTCGCCCGGCAGGAGCGGTGAGACCTGGAAGAGGTGCTCGTGGTAGTCGACGTTGCCGAGGGTTCCGGGGTCGAGGTCGCCCGTGACGCTGCGGACGAAGCCTGTCATGCGGGCACGGGATGCGCGGGCGCGTCTCCGCGCAGCAAGGCCACCATATCGGTGGTGGCCATGCGTCCCATTCCGTCGACGCCCTCGCGGGTTTGCGCGCCGAGGTGCGCGGTGACGACGACGCGGTCGGCGAGGTCGTCGGCGAGGAGCGGTGACGCCGCGTCGCCGGTCGTCTCGATGGCGAGGGTGTCGGCGGCGTACGCGGCCACGCGGCCCCGCCGCGCGGCACGGGCGATCGCTTCCTCGTCGACGAGGTCCGCACGGGCCGTGTTCACCAGCAGCACGGGGCGGTCGGCGGCGGCGAGCCAGCGCTCGTCGATCACCTTCTGACCGCCCGGCGCATGTAGTGTCACAACATCACACCGGGTCGAAAGCGTCTCGGTGTCGGCGCGCTCCACGGTCTCGAACAGCGGATCACGGGCGTCGACCCACGGATCGGCGCCCAGGACCGTGGCGCCGAAGGCGCGCAGGCGCTCCGTCACGAGGCGTCCGATGCGGCCGAGGCCGACCACTCCGACCGTCAGTGCCGACAGCTCGCGGGCGGGTTTCCCCGACCAGTCGCCGGCCCGTACGCGCCGGTCGGCGGCGGGGATCCCCCGCAACGCCGTCAGCAGGAGCGCGAGCGTGTACTCGGCCACCGCGGCCGAGTTCGCGCCCGGGGTGTTCGTGACCGGGATGCCGCGCGCCGCGGCCGCGGCGAGATCCACGTTGTCGACGCCGACGCCGTAACGGGCGATCCCCCGGAGCTTCGGGGCGAGGTCGAGGTGCGCGGCGGTCACCGGCCCGGTGCCGGCGATCCACCCGTCGGCGTCGGCGAGCAGGGGCGCGAGCTCGTCGAGGTCGTGCGCCGATCCGGCGCGCACGACGCGGTATCCCGCCTCCGCGAGGACCGCCTCGGGGTCGTACTCGCCCGACCCGAACGAGCGGGAGGTGACCAGCACGACCCCGGTCACGAGTCGGCCTCGGAGGCGTCGCCCTCGGCGTGGCGCATGGCGGCGAGCTCGCTCTTCATGCGGCGGATGGCCTCGGTGTGCGCGGGGGAGCGGCGGAGGGCGACCCCTGTGGCGAGGATGTCGATGACCACGAGCCCCGCGAGGCGACTCGTCGACGGCGTGTACACGTCGGTGTCTTCGAATGTGCGTACGATCAGGGGAATATCCGCCAGCTCCGACAGGGGGCTCACGCGACCGGTGAGCGAGATCACCGTGCCGCCGGCCTTGTGGGCGGCGCGCGCGACGGTGAGCGTCTGCTCGGTGTGCCCGGTGTTGGAGATCGCGACGGTGACGCTCCGCGGCCCCGACATCGTGGCTGCGATGAACTGCTGGTGGAAGTCCTCGGGCGCCTGGCAGGGCACTCCGAACAGGGGGAACTTCTGCTGGGCGTCCTGCGCGATGATGCCGCTGGCGCCGAAGCCGACGAAGAGGATGTCGCTGGCATCCAGGATCGCCTCGATCGCGCGCTCGACGGCGGCCGGGGCGAGGGTGCGGCGGGCGCGGTCGAGGCTCGAGATGGTGTGGTCGAAGATCTTCTCGGCGACATCGCCCGACGAGTCGGACGCGGTGATGGTGGAGTGCGTGACCGGCAGTCCGAGCGCGAGCGTCTGCGCGAGCTGGATCTTGAAGTCCTGGAAGCCCTCGCACCCGACCGAGCTGCAGAAGCGCATGACGGTGGGTTCGCTGACCTCGGCGGCCTCGGCGAGGCCCGCCATCGTGTACTGCGCGGCGCCGACCGGGTTGTCGAGGACGATCGCCGCGACGCGCTGCTCGGAGCGGCGCAGATGCGGCAGCTGACGGGTGATGCGCTCGAGAAGCGTGTCGGTGGACTCTTCGCTGGCCTGCTCGACGTCGAGGGTCATCGCGAGCTCCTTCCATGTAGTATGGCTACATCTTAGCCGATGCGGGCTCTCCCGCACAGCGCGACAGCACAGGAGGACGAAGATGTACCGACAAAGGCTGGAACTCACCGATCGGGTGGCGGTCGTGACGGGAGGATCCCGCGGGATCGGGCTCGCGGTGGTCACCGCCCTCGAGGAGTTCGGGGCGATCGTCGTCATCGCCGACGTGCTCGACGAGGCCGGCATCGCGGCCGCGAAGTCGTTCGAGAGCGGGCGGGTGTCGTACGTGCACCTCGACGTCACGGACGCCGCCGAGGTCGAGCGCGTCTTCGCCGACGTGGCCACCCGTCTCGGGTCGGTCGACGTCCTCGTCACCTCGGCCGGCATCGCCAACCACCAGCCGTCGCTCGACCTCGAGCGCGAGACGTGGGACCGCGTCCTCGCCGTCAACGCCACGGGGACGTTCTGGTGCGCGCGCGAGGCCGCGCGCCACATGCAGGAGCGCGGCGGCTCGATCGTCGCGATCGGCTCCATGTCCGGCGAGCTCGCGAACGCACCCCAGCGTCAGGCCGCCTACAACGCCTCGAAGGGGGCGGTGCACCTCGCCGTGAAATCGCTCGCGATCGAGTTCGCGGAGCAGGGCATCCGCGTCAACGCCGTCGCCCCCGGCTACGTCGGCACGGAGCTGACCAAGGAGGGCGTTCCGGGCGACTGGTGGGACGACTGGGTGCGCCGCACGCCGATGGGCCGCCTCGGTGCTCCCGAGGAGATCGGTTCGCTCGTGGCATTCCTGGCCTCGGACGCGGCTTCGTACATGACCGGCTCGGTCGTGCTGATCGACGGCGGCTACTCGGCCTGGTGAGCGCGGGGCCTCGGCCCCGCGGCCCCGCCGCGCCGCCGCGCCGCGGCCCCGCGGCCCCGCCGCTCCGCCGCGCCGCGGCCCCGCCGTGCCGCCGTGCCGCCGTGCCGCCGTGCCGCCGTGCCGCCGCGCCCCCGCCCCGGTAAACGCTTCCCGCGGGGAGAAACGCGCGGAGAGAGGGTTTCTCCCTGCAGGAAGCGTTTACCTGTCCAGTCGATGGTGCCGCGTCACGGCAGGAACGACACCGGCAGAGCGGCGACGGGCAGACCCGAGTCGGCGATGAGCCGCTCGATCGCCCCACTCGACGGCATCCGACACTCGACCCCGTCCTCAACGGAGAGCCGCCCGCACCTCGTGCCTCCCCGCCTCGACCCGGCGGCGGAACCCCGGCAGCTCGATCTCGGCGCGCACCCCGATCGGCACTTCGCACGACAGCGTCACCTCGCCGTCCTCGACGCGCCACTGCACGGACAGTTCGCCGTACGGGGTCCGCACGGCAGCCGATGCCGATGACAGCGCGGTGCCGAGCACCCGCGGGGCGACCCGCGCGTCTCTCCACCCCGGCGAGACCGCCTGCAGCCCGGCCACGTCCGCGTAGAACCAGTCCTCGATCGTGCCGAGGAAGTAGTGCCCGCGCGAACGCGACTCCTCCTTCCAATGCTCCCAGAGCGAGGTCGCGCCGCGCTCGACCCAGAAACCCCAGCTCGGGAAGGTCGTCTGCAGCGCCACGGCCACGGCGACGTCGGCGTGACCGAAACGCGTCAGCTGAGGGAGGAGGTGCTTCGTCGCGAGAGCCCCGGTCGACAGATGGTGTCCGCGCTCGACCACGTCGGCGGCGAGGCGGTCGGCCGCGCGCTGTCGGTCGGCCGCGGGGAGGATGTCGAAGGCCAGGGCCAGAGCGGTGTGCGCCTGGCGGTAGCCGGCGTCTCCCCGGCCGCGCAGCTCGGCGGTCTCGGCATCCCAGAATTCCGCGACGAACGCGGCGCGAGAGGCCGCGGCGGCCCGCTCCCACTCGCCCGGATCGTGGCCGAGCACGCGCGCGATCGCGGCCGCCGCGCCGCACATCGCGATGACGAACGCCGTAGCCGCGACCCGGGAGTCCTCGGGGGCGTTGCCGCCGCCGGGATCGGTCTCGGGGCTCACCCAGTCGCCGAGCGTCGTGTCGAAGAGACCGTCGGCACCGCGCGCGAGCTCGAAACGCAGGTAGTCGCGTGCGTCGGGCCAGACGTCGGCGAGCACGCGCGCGTCACCGCGCAGCTCGTAGATATCCCACGGCACGAGGAGCAGCGCGGAGTGCCACGTCGGCGCGGGCGTCCAGCCCATGCTCCATCCGCCGTGCGGGGCGATCACCTCGGGCGCACCCTCGCCGTGCCGGGATGCCGCGATGTCGGCGACCCACTTCGCGAGCAGCTCGTGCGTGTCGAGGTTGAGCAGCATCATCCGGGCGCCGACCATGCCGTCGCCCGTCCACCCGTTCTTCTCGTACTTCGGCGTATCGGTCGGGATGCCGTGCAGGTTGTTGAGGATCGTGCGCACCGTGAGCTCGTGCAGGGTGTTCAGCATCGGCGACGACGTCTCGAAGCGGCCCGTACGCGGGGCCTCCGTGTGGACGACGCGCGCGCGCAGGGTCGGGAGGCGGCGGGCGCGCACCTCGACGTGCTGGAACCCGTGCCAGGTGAATCGCGGATGCCACCGCAGCGGCCGATCCGCCAGCGTCACGCGATCGGTCTGGAAGCGGCCGTCGAAGTACCCCTTCTCGTCGTCGGCGTTCGGCGTCCCGTCGGTGCGGAGGCTCTCGCCGAAACGGAGCTCGATCTCGGCACCTGCATCCGCATCGGCGTCGACCTCGACCCACCCCGCGATCACGCGGGGGAACGAGACGACCCAGCGCTCCTCGTCGAGCTGCGTCACGCGCGTCGGCTCGAGCAGCTCGCCCTCGACGATCGGCGGTTGCCGCTGGGGCACGGGCGCGCCGCGCGGTCCCTCGACCTCGCGGGCCGCGGCCCACGCGCCGTCGTCGAACCCGGCGGTGCTCCACCCGGGTTGTTCGAGGCGGGCGTCGTAGTCCTCACCCGCGTAGAGATCGTCGAAGCGCGTCGGGCCGGCGGCGGTCCTCCACGCGGAGTCGCTCACGATGACGCGCTCGCCGCGGGCGTCGCGCAGGACGAGCAGAAGGCGTACGGACGGATCGGCGTGCCAGGGCGCGGTCTCCCAGTTCCACGTGTTGCGTCCGCGCATGCCGAAGAAGCCGCGGCCGAGCTCGACGCCGATCGCGTGGCGGCCGGGGGTCATCCGGGCGGTGACGTCGACGACCGTGTACTGCGCGCTCACTTCGTAGTCGGTGAAGCCGGGCCCGAGGACGCTCGCGTCGGGCGTCGCGCCGTCGATCTCGACGTGGGCGAGGCCCCCGGCCCCGACCACGAGGTAGGCCTCGTCGGGGCTGGCATCCACCTCGAACTCGGTGCGCAGCAGGGGAGCGGCCGCACCGTCGTCGGCGGCGCCGATGAAGGACGCACCGTGCCACTGGTCGTCGAGGACGGCGGTGACGAAGGTCCCCGTCGCGACCGCGTCGCCGACCGTCGTGGTGACCACGAGGCTCCACTCGTATCGACGCAGCGACGCCAGCGGCGGGCCGTCGTAGACGACGTCGACGCTGCGGTCCGACGCGACGAGACCGCTCTGCCAGAGCGTTCTGCCGCCCGCCCGCACGCTCAGGCGATACGAGAGCTGCCGCACGCCGTCGGCGTCGGACCGCAGATTCCACCCGAAGCGAGGGGACGCCGGCCCGCCGACCGGGTCGACGGTGTGCTCGACGGTCAGGTCGGTGACGGCGATCACGCGGCGTCCCGCAGCGCGCGGAGTTCGGGAGCATCGCCCCAACGTCGGTCGAGGGCGGCGTCGACGTCGGGATGCTGCGCGAGGAAGGCGGCCAGGCCGACGGGGCGATCCTGCGGCCGAGTCTGCTTCTGGTTGATCTCGCCCAGCAGGCTCCACCGGCGATCCCCGCGCTCCGCGGGCTCGGCGAAAGCGCCGGCGTAGGAGGTGAAGTCGAACACCTCGACCGTGTCGCCGACCTGGACGACGCCGAGGCGGAAGTCGGCGCACATGAACCACGTCACCGTCTCTCCCGCGCGCGACGCCTGGACCCCGCTGCCGCTCTGCTGCAGGAGGTAGGCGAGGTCCTCGTTGTCGGCGTGCCGGGCGCGCCATTCGTCGCCGAACCGGGCGATCGTCGTCACCTCGAGGTCGCTCCACCGCTCCCGAAGGCCCCCGAGCCAGCCGGCCCAGGCGTCGAGCGTCGTGGGATCGTGCTCGAGCCCGCGCGCGACCTCGCTGATCTCGTAGTTGACCGTCAGCCATCCGAGGCCGTTGCGCGCGACGTTGCGGTCGTTCAGGTGCGCCTCGCTGGTGGCATCCAGTTCTGTCAGCGCGTCCGCGCGCGGCAGGCGGTGCAGGGTCTCGATGGGGCCGAGCCCGAGCCGCGAGTTGTACTCGGACGACATGCCCGCGGTGCGGGCGGCGACGAGGTCGACCGTCCAGCCGTCGAGCTGCACCGCGTCGATGCGGTCGTCGCCCCGGCCGGGCACGAGGAAGTGGTTGCGGGACGGGTAATAGGGGTACGCGAGCGAGCCGTCGCCGTCCTGCAGGTCGATGTCGAACTGGCTCCAGATGTTGCCCTGGACGGTGCGGATGCCGAGATCGCGCGCTCCCGCGATGTTCGCGGCCGAGAGGAACCCGGCGACGAGCGCCGTGGTCGGGCGGTCGAAATGGCTGTGCAGCAGGTCGACCGCGTCGGAGATGTCGCGGGCGACCTCGTCGCGCGAGCCGTAGAGGTTGGCGAAGAATCCGCCGGGGACGAAGGTGATGTCGTCGCCGTGCTCGGCGGCCAGGCGCGCGAGCGTCCGCCGGATGTCGCGGTAGCGCGGGGAGTCGTCGGTCAGGGCGCCCCAGGAGAGGGCCCACGTGAGAGAGGCGTCCGGGACCGCGCCGCGCACGGCGTCGGAGAACCGCTCGACGAGGCCCGCGGAGTGCAGCGCGGTCTCGTCTTCCCAGAGGGAGGTGTCCCTCGTCGCCTCGATCTGGTGGCGGCGGACGATGGTGTTGACGGTCAGTCGTCGGCCGAGGGGCGGGCGTGTCTGCATGGGGCCTCACCCTAGCCGTCACGGTCCGCATTCGCGTAGTTCCACTAGCAATAAATGCCTTCGAGGCGCCCGTTATGTATTCGATATGGGCTAATGAACCGATTTTGTGTAGTCTTGCTACCGACACCACGTTCCGCGGAATGGACCGCGCGACGATCGACGGAGATAGGGAGTGGCCATGACGAAGTGGCTGAGGCACACGGCGGTAGCGGCGGTCGCGTTGACCACCGTAGGCGCGCTGAGCGGCTGCGCGGGAGGTGCCGGCGGTGGTCCCACCGAGCTCAGCTTCTTGATGTGGGGCGACGGCGGTGACACGCAGAAGGCGTACCAAGACGTCATCACCGAGTTCGAGGCGGCGAACCCCGACATCACCGTCAACGCCGAGTTCTTCAACACGAACGACTACGACAACATCCTCAAGACGCGCCTCTCGGGCGGTGCCGGTCCCGACATCTACGGCTTCGACCTCGGCAACATCGACACCTTCGTCGCCGACGGCTTCGCCGCCGACCTCTCCGACGGGGGCGAGAGCTACCTGTCGAAGCTGACCCCCGAGGCGGCGAAAGACAGCCAGCGCGCCGGCGGCACCTACAACCTGCCGATCTCGCTCTCGGGCAACGGCATCATCTACAACAAGGCGCTGTTCGAGAAGGCGGGCATCGCCGCGCCGCCCACGACCTACACCGAACTGCTCGCCGACTCGAAGAAGCTGTCGGACGCCGGGGTCATCCCCTTCGCGATGAGCGCGCAGGACAACTGGTGGCCGCAGTTCATCGTCTACTACGCCCTCGCCGAGCACGGCGCGAACGAAGAGCTCGGCGCCGAGATGGCCGCGGGCAAGACGACCTTCTCCGAGAGCACGGCCTGGGCCGAGTCGCTCGACGTCGTCAAGGATCTCACGCCGTACTACATGCCCAACCCGGTCGGCACGAGCCAGACGGCCGCGCAGTCCGCCTTCCTCGGCGGTCAGGCGGCGATGTTCCCCGCGACGTGGATCCTGTCCGACGCGCGCGAGGCGGGCCTCGACCTCGGGTACATGAACTTCCCGACCGTCGACAAGCCGTCGAACGACCTGTGGGGCACGTACCAGGTGCGATTCGGTCTGAACCCGAACAACGGGGATGCCAAGCTCGCCGCCTCGCAGAAGTTCCTCGATTTCTTCCTTCAGGACGACACGTACAAGGCGTTCCTCGACAAGGTGAAGCTGTTCCCGACCACCAAGGACGTCGAGATCGGCGCCGACGTCGACCCGCTCTTCCCCGAGATGCAGGCCGCCTGGGAGGGCAAGACCTTCGTCGCCGCGTTCTCGCCCACCGACCCGAGCATCCAGGACGCTCTCCTGGTCGGGCTGCAGAACATCATCAGCGGACAGAAGAACACCGAACAGGTGCTGAGCGACCTCGACGCCGCCCTCGCGCAGTACCGCGCCAACAACGGTTGACCCATTCGAACCGCCTCGCTCGGGAATGCCCGGGCGAGGCGGTTCCCTTTTCGAAAGACGGATCCCCCATGCCTCGTTCCCTCGCCCGGACAGCCGCGACCGCGACCGCGCTGAGCGCCCTGGCCCTGGCATCCCTCACCGGATGCCAAGCCGCCTCGAGCGACGCGACCACCCTCAGCTTCCTCATGTGGGGCGATGGCGGTGACACGCAGAAGGCGTACGAGAAGGTGATCGACGCGTTCGAGACCGAGAACCCCGGCATCACCGTCAACGCCGAGTTCGTCAACACGAACGACTACGACAGCGTTCTGAAGACGCGCCTCTCCGGGGGAGCCGGCCCCGACGTCTACGGCTTCGACCCGAAGAACCTCACCGACTTCGTCCGCGACGGCTTCGCCGCGGATCTCTCGGGCGCCGCCTTCTTCTCGCGCCTCGACGACGCGGCGGCGCAGGAGGCCCGTCGGGGAGCGGACGGGGATGCCGCGTACTCCGTGCCCATCTCGCAGTCGGGCAACGGCATCATCTACAACACCGCCCTCTTCGAGAAGGCGGGCATCACCGAGGTGCCGCAGACCTACACCGAGCTGAAGGCCGCGGCCGAGAAGCTCTCGGCGGCGGGGATCACGCCGCTCGCGATGAGCGCGCAGGACAGCTGGTGGCCGCAGTTCGTCGCGTACTACGCGATGGCGCAGCACGTCTTCCCCGACGATCCCGGCGCGATCGAGGAACTGCTCGCCGGGGAGAAGACCTTCGCGGACATCCCCGGCTACGCCGCGTCGCTCGAGGTCGTGAAGGATCTCGTCCCCGCGTACATGCCCGATCCGCTCGGCACGAATCAGTCCGCCGCGAAGTCCGCCTTCCTCACCGGTCAGGCGGCGATGTTCCCGGCGACCTGGATCCTCTCCGACGCGCGCGCGGCGGGCGTGGAACCGGGCTACATGAACTTCCCCACGCTCGACGCCGATGTCGCCGACATGTGGGGCAGCTACCTCGTCGCGTGGGGGATCAACCCGGGTAACGACCGCGTCGAGGCCGCCGAGAGCTTCATCGACTTCTTCTTCCAGGACGAGGTGTACACCGACTTCCTCACCTCGGTGAAGGCGTTCCCCACGACCGAGGGCATCGACGTCTCGGCCAACGACCCGCTCTTCCCCGCCATGACGGCGGCGTGGGAGGGGAAGACCTTCCGCCCCGTCGTGATCCCGGCTCACCCCCAGCTGCAGGAGACGCTCCTCGTGGGGATGCAGAACCTCATCGCGGGGCGGAGTGACGTGGACACCGTGATCGGCGACCTCGACGCGGCCCTCGTCGAGGTCCGCGCGAACGCCGACTGAGCCGCGGCGGGGCGCCGGTCGAGCCGGCGCCCCCGGCATCCACCTCGCCCGCGCCTCGCGCCCCGCGTCGCGCCCTCGCCCCGCCCCGCGCCCCGCCTCTTCCCGGCTCCCGCCGCCCCGTCGGGAGGTGACTTGCGTCTTATGGACGCGACGGCACCCCTCACGCAGGCATAAGGCGCAAGTCATCCCCCATGTCGGGGACGCGCCGAGGCGGCGGCAGGGGGAGCGGGAGCGGGGTAGCGCGGCTACGAGAGAAGCGGGCTGAGGCGCGATATTTCGGTAGAGCGTGCGCGTTTTGCCCCCATATATGTAGTATGGCTACACAACGAGAACGAGGATGTGCTTGTGACCTCCCTGCTGACGATCGCCGACGATCGCACCACCGCGACGTTCGACCCCGAGACGGGCGGATTGCGCGCTCTCGACGGCCCGAACACCGGTCTCGCGCCCCTCGCGGGCGGGAGTCCGTCGCTGTTCGTGATCGAGATCCCGCGGGGAGGCGACCGCACGGTCGTCGTCGAGACGGCCGCGCAGACGCTGACGCACGTCGAGCGGGAGGGTGACACGGCGCTGCGCCTGGTGTGGCGCGATCCCGTGACCTCCGCCGGGGAGCGGCTGACGGGCGAGATCGTCGTCGGGGCACGCGTGCGCGACGGGGTGCTGCGGCTGTCGCTGTCGTTCCACCTCGACCAGGGCGGCGTCGAGGCCGTCCGCTTCCCCTCGCTCGGCGGCATCCGTCCGGTCGAGGGTGCGCTCGAGCTGCGCGGCGTCGACTACTCCACGGGCACGCGCGTATCGCTGCTGCCGGTGTTCGACTCCAACGCCCCCTACTGGGGAACGCTGTACCCCGACTACGCCAGTGGCAACCTGCGCCCCGAGCTGGTGGGGACGCCGACGTCGCCCTTCGTCGTGCTCGCGAGCGAGACGGGCGGGCTCACGGTGCAGCCCGCTGCCCGCACCCTCGACTTCATCGGCTGGCGCGCGAGCCTCGTCCCGGGCTTCGCCGACAGCCTGCGCCGCACCGCGGCCGACGACGCGGCCGTCACCCTCGACGCCATCCACTTCCCCCAGGGCGACGGAACCGAGGCCACGCTTCCCGAAATGGCTCTCGCGCCGTACGCGGGGGAGTGGCAGGACGGCCTCGCGGCCTACCTGCCCACGCAGGAGCCGACCCGGTGGAGCGCGGCATCCTGGCTCCAAGAGCCGCGCTCGTGGCTGCAGGTGCAGCTCATGTCGACCGAGGGCGAACCCCGCTACGACTTCGACGCCCTCGTCGACATCATCGAGGAGTGCGCGCGCGAGGGCATCGGCGCGATCCAGATCGTCGGCTGGAACGAAGGCGGTCAGGACGGTCTCGTGCCCCGGCACCGGCCCGCCGCGAAGCTCGGCGGCGAGGAGGGTCTGCGCCGCGCCCTCGACCGCGCGCGCGAGCTCGACGTCGCCACCGTGCTCTACGTGAAGTACGTCTGGGTCGAGAAGCCCGGCCCGCTGTGGGACGAGCTCGAGCCCTTCGTCTCGCGCGACGTCAACGGGCAGCCCTATGCGCAGCCCGGTCCGGTGTACCACTCGTCGCGCAAGCGCTACGGCATCGCGACCCCCTGGTACGTGCCGCTGTGCTTCGGCGTCGAGGCGCTGCGCCGCCGCTTCGCCGACGAGGTCGCCGAGATGGCCGCGTGGGGGGCCGACGGCATCCTGGCCGATGAGTCGCTCTATCACGGTCGTGCGCTGCTGTGCTTCGCCGACGACCACGGGCATCCGGTGGGCGCAAGCGCGTTCACGTGGGATGCCGACGTCGTCGAGGAGATCCGCGCGGGGCTCGGCGACCGCGCCGACACCTTCGTCATCGCCGCCGAGGGCGCGTACGACGACCAGTTCGCGCACTACGACGTGTCGTACTTCCGCAGCGCCTCGCCGACGCACCGCCCGCTCGGCCGTCAGCTGCGCCCCGATGCCCGCATCGTGACCGCGCTCACCGGGTTCGACGACCGCTCGATGGTCGCGCAGTGCCTTCTCTACGGGTACGCGATGAGCCTCGAGCCCTACAACTTCAAGGGACGACCGGGCGACATGCCCGCGACCGTGGCCCTCGCCCGCGCGGCCGACGCCCTGCGCGAGCGCCATCGCGACCTGCTCTGGAACGGGCGCCTCGTCGTCGACCACGACGTCGTCGCCCACCGCCCCGACGGCACGGTCCACGACCTCCTCACCGTGTGGGAGGGGGCCGACGGCACCCGCGCCGTCGTCGTGGCCACCTACGACGACGAACCCCTGTCGCTCCATCTGACGGGTCTCGGCGCGGCCGAGACCGACGACCTCGACGGGCGCCGCGCCCCGATCTCGGACGGGCGCATCGACGTGCCCGCCCGGAGCGCGACCGTCGTCATCCCCTCTTCCGACTCGATTGGATCGCTATGAGCAGCACACGCGTCGAGGACCCGCGGGTCCTCGCCCTGGACGACCCCACCGCCACGCAGGCGGTCACGACGCGCTCGCTGAAGGCGCGCCTGTGGACCGGACGCTCCACCGCGGGCACCTTCTGGATCGCCGTCGCCCCCGCGCTGATCCTCTACACCGTCTTCACGGTGTACCCGATGGGGCAGGTGATCGTCGCGAGCTTCACCGACGCCCGCGGGTTCAACCGCGCGTGGGAGTTCGTGGGCGCGAACAACTTCGTGCGCATCTTCTCGGGCGACCCCGTGCTCATGGAGGCGATCGGGAACACCGCGATCTACGGGTTCTTCAAGATCATCGTGCAGACGATCCTGGCGTTCCTCATCGCCGTGCTGCTGCACCGCCAACTCCGGCTCGGCAACATCTACCGCGCGATCTTCTTCGCGCCGATGGTCATCTCGCCGGTGGCGATCGTGTTCACGTGGAGCTTCATGTACGACCCCACCACGGGGACGTTCAACACGCTGCTGCGCAGCATCGGGCTCGGGGGCCTCGCGCAGGACTGGCTCGGCAACTACGACCTCGCGCTGTACAGCGTCATCCTCGTCGACCTCTGGAGCGGTCTCGGCTTCAACGTCGTCATCTTCCTCGCGGGCCTGTCGACCATTCCGGGCGAGATCCTCGAGGCGGCCAAGGTCGACGGCGCGCGGGGGTGGAAGGCGATGCGCTTCATCACGATCCCGCTCATGATCCCCTCGATCGGCCTCGTGCTCGTCCTCTCGATCAACGGCGCGCTGAGGGCCTTCGACACCGTCTACCTGATGACGAGAGGCGGGCCGGGCAACTCGACCCAGCTGTTCATGACCCAGGTGTTCCAGGAGGGCCTGGTCAACAACAACTTCGGCTACGCCTCGGCCATGGCCGTGCTCGTGCTGATCGTGCTGATCGCGATCGCCGCCGTGCAGAACAGACTCAACAACCGCGTCGCCGCCGAGGAGGGCAACCGATGAGCACGCAAGCCACCCCCCGCGTGAACACGCGGTCCCTCCTGCGCCTGGCCCGCCGCATCCCGATCAACCTGCTGCTGATCGTGCTCAGCATCGCGATGATCTACCCGATCGTCATCATCGTCATCACGGCGTTCAAGCCGAACCTCGAGGTGCTGACGAACCCCACCGGCCTTCCCCAGGCGCCGACCTTCGACAACTTCGTCACCTCGTGGCAGGATGCCGGCTTCACCAACCTCTTCTTCAACTCGGTGCTACTGACGGTCACGAGCATGACGATCGCCACCTTCGTCGCGGCCCTCGCGTCGTACGCGATCGTGCGCCAGGCGACCCGCATCGGCTCGGGCGTGTACCTGCTGCTCGCGGCGGGCATCTTCCTGCCGATGCAGCTCGCGCTCGTACCGCAGTTCCGCGTCGTGCGCGACCTCGGCCTCATCAACAACTACGCCGGCGTCATCCTCATCTACATCGCGGGTGCGCTGCCCTTCGGCGTCTTCCTCATGGCGGCCTTCATGCGCCAGGTGCCGAAGGAGATCGTCGAAGCCGCGGTCATCGACGGCGCGGGCTACTTCACCCTCTTCCGCCGCATCTTCCTCCCGCTGGCCCGCCCGGCGATCGCGACCTTCTGGGTGCTGCAGGGCGTGGGCGTGTGGAACGACTACCTCGTCCCGCAGCTGCTGCTCACCGACCCGTCGAAGCGCACCCTGACGACGGGCGTGCTGTACTTCAAGGCGCAATACCTCGCCGACTGGGGCAACATCATGGCGGCCGTGCTCATCATGAGCCTGCCCATCCTGCTGCTCTTCGTCTTCGCGCAGCGCTTCTTCGTCAGCGGTCTGTACGCCGGGGCGGTGAAGTGACGGCATGACCTCGCTCGACGACCGGGAGAGGGCGCGGTCGCTGGCCTCGCCGCTGTACGGCGACCGCTGGGTGCAGGATCATGCGACCCTGCCCGTCTCCTCGCCGGTCGTCTCGCCCGGCGGCGGGCCCGCCGCGAGCACACCGGATGCCGGGACCCCAGCGCCGAGAGAAGACTCCCCGCCCCCGCGCGAGACGGTCTCGCTCGACGGGGAGTGGCTGCTGGCCGGAGCCCCCGCCGGGCGCGAGTTCGCGATCGAGCGGTGGTTCGCCGGACACGCGCCGCCCGCGCCCGTGGGCTGGCACCGCCCCGACACCGACCGGTCGTCGTGGATCCCCGCGAGCGTCCCGGGCACGGTCCAAGCCGCGCTGACGGCGGCGGGCGAGATCCCCGACCCGCTGCTCCACGATCACACGCACGCCGAACTCACCGCGCACGGCGTCCCGCGCGAGTGGCCCTGGTTCTTCCGGCGCACGCGTATCGAGGAGCAGCAGTGGTGGTACGCCCGCCGATTCGACGTGCCGGCGTCGTGGCTCGGGCAGCGCGTGCGCCTGTCGTTCGACGGTGTCGACGACGCGGCATCCTTCTGGCTCAACGGCGAACCGATCGCGCGCCACTCCGGCATGTACGGCGGTCCCGACATCGACGTGACGGCCCTGCTGCGCGGGGACGGCACCGATGAGATCGTCGTCCGCCTGGATGCCCCGCCGCGGGACTGGCACGGCGTTCTCAAGCCCTCCCCGGGGTGGGGGTGGCACTACGGACACCTCATCTCGATCGGCATCTGGCGCGGGGTCCGCCTCGAGCGCGTGCCCGACCTCGAGCTCAAGGACCTGTTCGTCTCGACCGTCCGAGCCGCGGAAGGCGCCGCGCGCCTGCGCGTGCAGTGGGATCTCGTGCGCCACACCGAGGGCGACGGTCCTGCTCCGACGAGCGTGCGCGTGCTCGACCCCGGGGGCGCGGTCGTCGTCGACGTCACGGCGGGGGCCGTGGCATCCCGTGGCACGTCGCGGCACGCGGTCGAGATCGACGTGCCGGACGCGCGCCTGTGGTGGCCCTTCGGCTACGGGGAGCAGCCGCTGTACCGGGTCGAGGCGCTCGTCGACGGGTCTGCGCGCTCGGCGACGGTCGGCATCCGCACGGTCGAGATGCGAGCGCTGCCCGAGGTGTCGGGCGACGACGTGTACGACTGGCAGTTCGTGGTCAACGGCCGGCCCCTCTTCCTCAAGGGGGCCAACTGGTGCTTCACCGATCCGATGGCGCGTCGCGGATTCGAGATCGACCGGCACATCCTCGACCTGTGCGTGCGGGCGAACCTGCAGATGCTCCGCGCCTGGGGCGGCGGCACCGTCGAGAGCGACGCCTTCTACGACGAGTGCGACCGCCGCGGCATCCTGGTCCTGCAGGAGTTCCCGCTGAGTTTCGGACTGGATGCCACGGGGGCCACGCTCGCGACGATCGATGAGCAGGCCTCCCGCATCGTGCGTCGACTCCGCTCGCATCCCTCGCTCGTGATGTGGGGCGGGGGGAACGAGAATCCCGAGACGATCTCGGGCGACGACCTGCTCACGGTGATCGGCACGCGCGTGCGGCAGTACGACCCGACGCGTCCGTTCCACCGCACCGATCCGTGGGGCGGCAGCGAGCACTACTACGGCGTCTACCACGAGGGTCAGCCCGTTGAGGCGTACGCGACGCACGTCCCGCCGGTGTTCGGAGAGTACGGGCTGTCGAGCCAGTGCGACCTCGACAGCATGGCCCGCTTCCTCGACCCCGCCCTGCTGGACGAGTGGCCCCCGCCCGCGCACGGCGCGATCCTCCAGCACCAGGCGCAGTTCTCGCTCTTCGACCTGTTCAAGCAGGCCCGCTACGCCCATTACGGTCCGCTCACCGATTGGGCGACGTTCGTGGAGTACTCCCAGCTCGCCCAGGGCGACGCGCTGCGGTTCGCCTCGGAGCGCCTGCGGGCGCACGCGGGGACGCGGACCGCCGCCTACTGGTTCTACAAGGTCGGCGAGGTCTTCCCCGGCGCGTCCTGGGCGATCGTCGACTACTACGGCCGCGCGAAGCTGTCGTACTACCGCGCGCGCCAATTCGGGGCCGCCCAGTCGGCGTTCGCGGTGTACGACCGCACCGCGCTCGACGCGGGCGCGGTGTTCACGGCCGAGGTGCACGCGTCGAACGACACTCCCGATCCGTTCGTCGGCGCGGTGACGGCTCGGCTGTACGACGCCCGCTTCGGTGTGATCGCCGAGCGGTCGGCATCCGTGGATCTGGATGCCGACTCCCACGCCCTCGCGTTCACGCTCGAGGCCGAGGTGCCCTCCGCCGATGTGCTCCTTCTCGCGGTGTATCTCCGCGACGAGCGGGGCGAACGCCTCTCCTCGGCCTGGTACGCGCTGAACGCGCAGCCGAAGAGCGCCGAGGTTGAGGCCCTCGAGGCGGAGCCGCTCGACAGCCTGACCGAGCGCCCCATCGCGGAACTCCTCGCGCCGTACGCGACGGGATCGGCTCCGCTGAAGGAGCAGCCCCGCACGCGTCTGGAGGCCCGCTTCGACGAGGGCGTGCTGCACGTGCGCAACGTCGGCGACGTTCCGGCGCCGATCGTGCTCATCGACGGATTCCCCACCGCCCCCGGTGCCTGGCTCGACGACAACGCCTTCGGCCTCGAACCCGGTGAGGAGCGTCTCGTCGCGTTCGACCTCGCCGGGGCCTCCTGGGTTGCCCCGCGCGTCCGCGCCTGGAACGCGGATGCCGTGGCGGTGCTCGGTGCGGAATCTGCGGCGGCGCGCGGCGCAGACGCCGTGGGGGAGGTTCGCTCGTGAGCGTGCCGCGCATCCTCGCGACGTGCGGAGGCTGGGCCGATGCCTCGTGGGGCGACCTCGCCTTCGGCCCGCTGCTGCGGCACGCCCTCGACCTCACCGGTGTCGAGGGCCGGCCCCGGATCGTGTTCCTCGGCACCGCGGGCGGCGATCAGCGCATCGACGAGGGGCGCGAGGTCGCAGCGGCGATGGCGGCGGGAGTGGATGCCGTGCACCTGCGCCTCTTCGGCCGCACGGCGCTCGACCTGGCCGAAGTCGTGCAGTCCGCCGACCTCGTGTGGACGGGCGGCGGCAGCGTCGTGAACCTGCTCGCGGTGTGGCGCGCCCACGGTCTCGACACCGTGCTGCGTGCGGCGTGGGAGAGCGGCATCCTGCTCGCCGGGACGTCGGCGGGTGCGCTCTGCTGGCACGAGGGCGGTCCCACGTCGGGCTTCGGCGAGGTCCGCACGATCACCGACGGCCTCGGCTTCATCCCCGGGTCGCTCGGGGTGCACTACGACTCGCAGGCGGAGAGGCGGCCCGCGCTGCACGCGGCGGTCGCCTCGGGCCGGCTCCCCGGCGGGTTCGGCCTCGACGAGGGTACGGGCGTGCTCTACGAGGGGGACCGGGCGGTGGACTTCGTCACCGAGCTGCCCGGGGGCGCCGTGCATCGGGTCGACCGCGTCGGCGACGGCGTGGTCGAGGAGGCCGTGCCGACGCGGGTGCTGTGACGCGCCGATTGCTGCGTCGAGAACAGGGCACGCTGCGAAAACAGGGCGTCTGCGCGCGTTGCGGCCTGTTTTCGTGGCATCCCCTGTTCTGGTGACGTCGGCGGGGGGTGCCGGTGCCCGACTGCCGGGGGCGGTGTCGGAGGGCACCCGTAGCCTGTGGGCATGAGTGATCTGGTGACCGGGGCCGACGGTGTCGTGCGGTGCGCGTGGGCCGGCTCCGACGCCGAGTACCAGCGCTACCACGACGAAGAGTGGGGAACGACCCTGCGCGGCGACCGCCCCTTGTTCGAGAAGCTGAGCCTCGAGGGCTTCCAAGCGGGTCTCGCGTGGATCACGATCCTGCGCAAGCGCCCGCGTTTCCGCGAGGTGTTCCATGGCTTCGAGCCGGCCGCCGTCGCCGCCTTCGGCCCCGACGACGTCGAGCGACTGCTTCAGGATGCCGGCATCATCCGCCATCGCGGGAAGATCGAGGCCGTGATCGGCAACGCGACCATCGTGGCCGACATGGCCGAAGGAGAACTCGACACCCTGATGTGGTCGTTCGCCCCCGCGACGCACGAGCCGCCGCGCACGTTCGCCGAGGTCCCCGCGGTGACGCCGGAGTCCACGGCGATGAGCAAAGAGCTGCGCCGTCGCGGCTTCCGTTTCGTCGGGCCGACCACGATGTACGCGCTCATGCAGTCCTCCGGCATGGTCGACGACCACGTCGCCGGGTGCTGGCGTGCGGCCGCCTCGGGCCCGGGCGTGTAGTGACGGGCCGCCGCTCGCCGGCTGCCCCTCCGCGCGCCCGACCCTCCGGCCGGCCGGCGTCAGGCGGGGAGCACCGGGTCGCCCCCCCCGTCGGCCGATCAGCGCGCGGCCGATCAGCGCCGGGCCCCCGCGCGGGGCGTCTAGCGTTCCGTCGTCCCCTGCCCGGCCTCCCCGGCTTCCGCCGCGGCGTGGGCGTCGATCTCGCGGAGGCGGCGCATCTGCGCCCACGGATAGAAGGCGATCCAGGCGATCGATGCGATCGCGCCGCCCATGATCATCGATGAGACGTCCATGTCCTCGACGCTACGAGCGCCGATGCGCTCGCGGATCCCCCGCGCGACGGAGATGGCGCCTCACCCGCTAGACTGGTCCGCGGAGCTTTCGCTCCCAGCGTCGTCGAACGCACCGGCCCCTTTCTCTCGGGCCTTTGACCTTCACGGCGAACGGATGCGCCACCCGGCGCCTTCGCCCACTTGGCCGCAGCATCGCGGCATCCCGAACCGCCGTGCGCGCGTGCGCCGCGGCAGGAGTATTCATGACGTCCCAGACTTTCGCCGACCTCGGCGTGCCCGCCCCCCTCATCGACGTTCTCGCCGCCCAGGGCAAGAACGAGCCCTTCCCGATCCAGGCCGACACCCTGCCCGACACCCTCGCCGGGCGCGACGTGCTCGGCCGCGGCAAGACCGGCTCGGGCAAGACCCTCGCCTTCTCGCTGCCGCTGGTCGCGCGTCTCGCCGCGTCCACCGATCGCCGTCGCGGCCGCAAGCCCCGCGCGCTCGTGCTCGCGCCGACCCGCGAGCTCGCGAACCAGATCGACGAGGTCATCAAGCCCCTCGCCCAGCCCTTCGGTCTGGTCACCACGACCGTCTACGGCGGCGTGAACCAGAAGCGTCAGGTCGACGCGCTGAACGCCGGCGTCGACATCCTCGTCGCGTGCCCCGGTCGCCTCGAAGACCTCATCGGTCAGGGCTTCGCGAACCTCGGCGACATCGAGATCACCGTGCTCGACGAGGCCGACCACATGGCCGACCTCGGCTTCCTGCCGGGCGTCACACGTCTGCTCGCCCGCACCCCCGCCGACGGCCAGCGCCTGCTGTTCTCGGCGACGCTCGACAACGGCGTGGACAAGCTCGTCAAGCGCTTCCTCCGCAACGAGGTCCTGCACTCGGTGGACGAGGCGCACTCGCACGTCGCCGCGATGACGCACCACGTCTTCGCCCCGGCCGATGCGGATGCCAAGAAGGACCTCGTCCAGACCCTCGCCTCGGGCACGGCGCGACGCATCCTCTTCATGCGCACCAAGCACCAGGCCAAGAAGCTCGCGAAGCAGCTGACGGCCTCGGGCATCCCCGCCGTCGACCTGCACGGCAACCTGTCGCAGCCCGCCCGTGACCGCAACCTCGCCGCCTTCGGCGACGGCCGCGCGAAGGTGCTCGTCGCCACCGACGTCGCCGCCCGCGGTGTGCACGTCGACGGCGTCGAGCTGGTCGTGCACGTCGACCCGCCCGTCGAGCACAAGGCGTACCTGCACCGCTCCGGCCGCACCGCGCGCGCGGGCTCGGCCGGAGACGTCGTCACGATCATGCTCCCCGAGCAGCGTCGCGACACCCTCGACATCCTCCGCAAGGCCAAGATCTCGGCCACGCCCACCGCGGTGACCTCGACGTCGCCCGAGGTCGTCGCCCTCGTCGGCGAGGTGGCCCCGTACGTCAAGCCCGAGCCGGTCGTCGCGCAGCCCCAGGGCGGCGGGCGCTCCCAGGGCGCCAACGCCCAGCGCAAGCGCGCGGCCCGCGGCGAGGGCCAGCAGCCCGCCGGCCGCTCCGGTGGTCAGGGCGGCGGCGGTCGTCGTCGTGGCGCGGGTGCCCCGGCATCCGACGCCCCGGCCGCCGGTCGCGCTCCCCAGGGAGGCCGCGGCGGTCAGCGCTCCGGCGCGGGTCGCGGTCAGGGTGGTGCGGGCGCGTCGCGTTCCGGTGCCGCCGCCGGTCGTCCGCAGGGCGCCGGCCGCTCGGCATCCGGGACTCCCACGACCGGCATGGTCGTCGGTGCCCGCACCCCCCGCACGAATCGCCGCGCCCAGGGCTGAGCCCGTTCTCCCGGTGCCCCCGCAGATGCGTCTGCGGGGGCACCGTCGTCTCCGGAGAGACCGTGTCGCTCTGCGGCGTGTGCTGTCAGGATGCCGCGGGCCCGGCGTTTCGGCCCGGACTCCGCACGGCGGCACTCTCACGCAGCTGCAACCCGCGCGAACCCGCTCCAGACTCGCACGACGGCTCGGCCGGCGGGATCGCGGATGTCGGAGGTCTCCGTCACACTGAGACGATCCGAGGAGGAGCGCATGACCGAACCCGACGCCCACGACGTCATCCGCGTGCGCGGCGCCCGCGAGAACAACCTGCAGGACGTCGACCTCGACGTCCCCAAGCGCCGGCTGACCGTGTTCACGGGCGTGAGCGGCTCGGGCAAGTCGTCGCTGGTGTTCGGCACGATCGCCGCCGAGTCCCAGCGGCTCATCAACGAGACGTACCCCACTTTCGTGCAGCAGTTCATGGGGCAGCTCTCCCGCCCCGACGTCGACGCGCTCGAGAACCTCAGCGCCACCATCCGCGTCGATCAGGAACGGATGGCCGCCAACTCCCGCTCCACCGTGGGCACGGCGACCGACGTGCACGCGATGCTCCGCGTGCTCTTCAGCCGCCTCGGGCGACCCCACGTGGGCTCGTCGCAGGCGTTCTCGTTCAACGTCCCGTCGATCTCGGGCGCCGGCGCCGTGACCATCGCCACCGGGGCGCGCAAGGGGCAGAAGGAGCGGCGGTCGTTCGAGATCACGGGCGGCATGTGCCCCGAGTGCGAGGGCCTCGGCCAGGTGAGCGACATCGACCTCTCGCAGTTGCTCGACGAGAGCAAGTCGCTGAACGACGGCGCCATCACGGTGCCCGGCTACACCGCCGACGGGTGGATGGTGCGCGTCTTCAGCGAGTCGGGGTTCTTCGACGGCGACAAGCCCGTCGCCGAGTTCACCGAGCAAGAACGCCACGACCTGCTCTACAAAGAGCAGGTCAAGGTCCGCATCGCCAACACGAACATGACCTACGAGGGACTCGTCCCGAAGGTCACCAAGAGCATGCTGCAGAAAGACCGTGACGCCCTGCAGCCCCACATCCGCGCCTTCGTCGACCGCGCCGTCACCTTCATCGCCTGCCCGGCGTGCGGGGGAACCCGCCTCAACGAGGGTGCCCGATCGTCACGCATCGGCGACGTGAACATCGCGGATGCCGCGGCCATGCAGATCACCGACCTCGCCGCCTGGGTGCGCACGGTCGACGACCCCTCGGTGGCTCCGCTCGTGCAGGGTCTCCGCGACACTCTCGACGCCTTCGTGCGCATCGGCCTCGGATACCTCTCGCTCGACCGCGCGAGCGGAACCCTGTCCGGCGGCGAAGCGCAGCGCACCAAGATGATCCGTCACCTGGGCTCGAGCCTCAGCGACATCACCTACGTGTTCGACGAACCGACGGCGGGCCTGCATCCCCACGACATCCAGAGGATGAACGACACGCTCCTCCAGCTGCGCGACAAGGGGAACACCGTCCTCGTCGTCGAGCACAAGCCCGAGGTCATCGACATCGCCGATCACGTCGTCGATCTCGGCCCGCGCGCGGGGCGCGAGGGCGGAACGGTGCAGTACGAGGGCGATGTCGCGGGGCTGCGCGCCTCCGACACCCTCACCGGCCGTTTCCTGGACCACCGTGCCGACCTCAAGAGAGCGGTGCGCTCCGCCGCCGGCGCGCTGGCGATCCGCGGGGCGACCCGGCACAACCTGCGAGACGTCGACGTCGACATACCCCTGGGCGTGCTCACGGTCGTCACGGGCGTCGCCGGATCCGGAAAGTCCTCCCTCATCCACGGCGCCCTCCCCGCCTTCGACGACGTCGTGGTCGTCGACCAGACGGCGATCAAGGGCTCACGGCGCAGCAGCCCCGCCACCTACACCGGCATCCTCGATGCGGTCCGCGCCGCCTTCGCGAAGGCGAACGGCGTGAAGCCCGCTCTCTTCAGTGCGAACTCCGAGGGCGCGTGCGCCGCCTGCAAGGGTCTCGGCGTGATCGTCACCCAGCTCGGCTTCCAATCGACCGTCGAGACCGACTGCGAACTGTGCGATGGAACCGGCTTCTCCGACGAGGTTCTCGAGTACACGCTCCACGGCAAGAACATCGCCGAGGTCCTCGCGATGTCGGTCTCCGAGGCGGCCGCGTTCCTGACCACCGGCCCCGCTGTCGCGGTCCTCGGGCGATTGGTGGACGTCGGTCTGGGGTACCTCACGCTCGGCCAGGCTCTCAACACCCTCTCGGGCGGCGAACGCCAGCGCCTGAAGCTCGCGATCTCCATGGCCAAGTCGGGCGCGGTCTACGTCCTCGACGAACCGACCACGGGTCTTCACCTCGCTGACGTCGACAACCTCCTGGGTCTGCTCGATCGACTCGTGGATGCCGGCAACACCGTCGTCGTGATCGAGCACCACCAGGCCGTCATGGCGCACGCCGACTGGATCATCGACCTCGGGCCGGGGGCGGGGCATGACGGCGGGCGCGTCGTGTTCGAGGGGACGCCCGCCGACCTCGTCGCCGCACGATCGACGTTGACCGGCGAGCACCTCGCTCGCTATGTCGGGGGCTGAGAACCCGTCCCTGACGTCCCGACCGCGAATCGGGGCGTCAGAGCGGTGCCACCGCGTCGTGCAGGTGGCGCTCGCCGTGCGAGAGCACCTTCACGATCACTCCGCGCCGGCGCAGGTCGGCGATCGCGCGGTTCTCGTCGTCGCGCGTGAGGCCGAGCGAGTGCGCGCTCGTCACGACGAGCACGTCTCCCCGGGTGAGTGTGCCGAAGAAGCGGTCGAGACGAGCCGCCCACCCCTCGAGCGTCTCGGGAGCCGGATGCCGGAAGCCCTCGATCGGGACACCGAAGCGGGTGAGGTCCTCACGCTGCTGGACGACGCTGGGCATCCCGGGGCGCGAGACGACCAAGCCCACGAGACGGGACCCGGCGGGCCGGGCGCGCCACCAGTCCCGGTCGCTCTGCAGTTCGGTGAAGCACTTCGGGCACTCGGCCGCGGCGTGCTCGACGGGGACCGCGCCGGTCCCGGCGGCATCCGCGGGTGACGTCGTCGTCGGGATCGGATCGCTCATGGAAACCTCCGTCTCCATTGTGCCGCACGGGGCGTCGGGCGAGATGTCGCGTCCCCTCTCGGGCGGTCGGTCAATCGTCGTCCTCGTCGTCGATGCGCAGTTCGAGGCTGATCTGGTCGGCGTCGAGCTCGGCGAGCGCGTGGCGCAGGGCCGCGGTGCTGTACCGTCCGTCGTTCGCGAGGTCGTTCAGACGCGAGCGCATGACCTCGATCGAGGCGAGACGCAGCTGCAGCAGATCCCGCACGCGCGCCGTGGCGTCCTCGTCGGGCGGCTCGGTCAGTCGTGTGCCGGCTCTCTCGATGACGTCCGGGGGGAAGCTCGCTCCGTCGCGCCGGGTCAGCGAGCCCTCCCGGAGCGCCGCGACCGCGGCATCCCGAAGCTCGGCATCCAGGGACCGCTGCTCCTCACGCGAAGGTCCCTCCCCGCCCTCGCCGCCCAGGCCGACGGCGCGCACGACGGCGGGAAGGGTGACGCCCTGCAGGACGAGGCTGAGCAGGGCGACCAGGAAGGCGACGAAGATCAGCAGCGGCCGATCGGTGACGCCGTCGCGCGGGAGCGTCTGTGCCGCGGCGAGGGTGACGACTCCGCGCATCCCCGCCCAGACGATCACGACGCCGTGGCGCCACCCGAGCGGGGTGTCGCGGTAGTAGTCGAGGTCGGCGACCGTGCGGGTGATGCGCGAGCGCATCCAGCCGATGCGGCGAGCGGCTCGGGCCGGGTCCTCCACGGGCCGCGACAGGCGGGACGGATCGTTTCGGACGGCGTCCTCGAAGCGGTCGAGGCGTTCCTGCGCGGCATCCATTCGCGACCGGTGCCGCGCCATCGTCCGACTTCGCCTGCCCTGCACCCAGATGAGTCCCGCGACGTAGACGGCGCGGACAGCGAGGGCGATCCCCAGCGCCGACAGCGCCAGCCACGCGCCGTGCCAGAGCCCCTCGTTCTCGCGGAGGTTGCTCGTGACGATGTCCTTCAACTCGAGGCCGAAGACGAGGAAGACGCCTCCCTCGAGGAGCAGCTCGATCGTGCGCCAGTTGACGCGATCGCTCAGTCGCTGTTCGGGAGTGAAACGTCGGGCGGCGCCCTGTCCCGTCACGATCCCGGCGACGACCGCGGCCACCAGGCCCGACCCGCCGAGGTGCTCCGTGGGCAGGTAGGCGATGAACGGAACGGTGAAGCTGAGCGCGGTGTTGGCGGCCGAGTTCGTCACCCGTTCGCGCAGCCGCAGGTTTCCCCACCCGACCAGGGCGCCGAACACCAGCGCGAGCAGTACGCCCCACGCGAAGTTGCCGACGGCGTCGCCGAACGCGAATCCGGATGCCAGAGCCGCCACCGCGGTACGCAGGAGCACCAGCGCGGTGGCGTCGTTCAGCAGGCTCTCGCCCTCGAGGGTGGTGACGACGCGGGGAGCGATCCCGAGCCTCTTCGCGATCGAGGTGGCGACGGCATCCGTGGGACTCAGGATGGCCCCCAGCGCGATGCCGAGGGCGAGGCCGACATCGGGGATGACGGCCCAGAAGAACAGCCCCAGCACCACCGAGCTCAGCACCACGAGCAGAACCGACAGTCCGGCGATCGGCGCGAAGTCGCGGCGGAACTCGATGGCCGGGAGTTGCACCGCCGCCGAGTAGAGCAGCGGGGGGAGCACGCCGACGAGGATGACCTCCGGGTCGAGCACGAACGGCGGGAAGAACGGCAGCAGGCTCACACCGAGCCCGATCGCCATGAGCACCAGCGGGCCCGCGACGTTGAATCGGGGCGCGATCACCGTCACCAGCGCCACGACGACGACGCCGGCCACCACGATGAGGAGGGGTTCGGTCACGGTTCGAGGCTAGTCCCGGCTCGGTCCCGGTCCCGCCCGAGCGGCGGGGCCGTCGAGCCGCGGACGATCAACTGCGGCGGGGGTGCCGTCGTGACCGGCTGCGGGTCGTGACCGAGCGTCTGCAGGATCGCCGTCGCCGCGCGTTCCCCGAGGGCGGCGACGTCGCGGGCCATCGCGCTGAGGGGTGGAGTCGTGGATCGGCAGAGCACGGAGTCGTCCCACGCGAGGAGCGAGACGTCTCCGGGAACGTCGATCCCGCGCGCGGTGAGAGCGGATGCCGCGGCGGCGGCCATCACATCGTTGTCGAAGACGATGGCGGTCGGGGGATGCGGGGCGGCGAGAAGCCGCTCGACCGCGGCCACGCCGCCAGCGCCGGTGAAGTCGCCCACCTCGACGAGCGCGGCGACCCCGCACTGTGCCGTGGCCGCCTCGAAGGCGGCGGTCCGGCGGCGTGTGTGCGCGAAGGCGTCCGGTCCCGCGACGCGTCCCACCCGCGTGTGCCCGAGGTCTCGGAGATACCTCACCGCGGTCTGCATCGGCGCCTCGTCGTCGACCCACACGACCGCGTGACGGGGTGCGTCATCGGGGTGCGCGAGGGCGACACCGGCGAAGCCGAGCCGGTCGACCAGCGACAGGCGGGGATCGTCCCGATCGAGGATGTCGACGAGCACCACTCCCGCGACGCGCCCCGAATCCGCCCAGCGCCGATACGCGTCGAGCTCGTCGTCGAGATCCGGGACGACCTGCAGCACGAACGGTCGTCCGTGCGCGGCGAGGATCTCTTCGAGCCCGCCCATGAAGTCGCTGTAGAAGGCCTCGACGCCGAGCTGCCGCACGGGCCGGCGCAACACGAGACCCACGGAGCGCCGCAGGGCCGACGGGGGCGGGGACTCGGGCATCATCGTCGCCAGTATCGTCTACCGCGCGCCGGCGCGGGCGACCAGGTCGTTCGCCGTGCGCAGCACGGACCGGCTCGCGAACGCCGACGGGTCGATCCCCGCGGGTGCGCTCACCCGGAACACGTGCTGCTCGCCGGCCGTCAGGGTGATCATGCCCGAATCCACCCGTGCCTCGGGGGTGACCAGGTCGACGAGCAGCACGGCATCCTTCACCAGCGTGTGCGCCGTCATCGCGACCTCGTAGCCGTCGGCGACGGCCCGGGCCTCCACGGACAGGGCGTCCTCCAGGGCGAGGGCGGTGTCGTCGGCGAAGTAGTGGAAGCCGCGTTCCCCGCTCGACGCCTCCGCGATGAGCACCTCATGCGCCGGATCGACGGCCGTCGCCAGGTCGGGAGCGAGGGGCGCAGTCCACGCGGAACGCGCCGCCACCTGGACGTCGAGGCTCACGGATGCCAGGACGGTGCCGTCCCGGAGTTCGCGGCGCAGCTCCACGCGACCGACGATCTCGTCGTCGCTGTCGTTGTGCAGGACCACCCGCAGCCCGTCGCCCTCGAGCGCGGGCTGGATCGTCAGCAGCCGGGGCGCCGAGACCCGGCGCAGCTCGTACCAGAGCGGCTTGCGGTGACGGTGGCTGTCGACCGCCGCCCACGAGACGACGGGCCAGCAGTCGTTCAGCTGCCAGACGATCCACCCCCGATTGAGGGGGTACAGGGAGCGGAACCACTCGATCCCGAAGGACACCGCCCGTGCCTGGTTCAGCTGCATCGTCCAGTGCCAGTCGGCGTAGTCGCCCGGTTGCGGCAGGTGCGTACCCAGACCGCGCTCGAGCTTGTCGTTGCCCTGGTTCGCCTTCTGGTGCGCGAGCATCTCGGTGCCGAACGGACTGCGCGGCTCGTCGCGCACGACGCTCTCGAGCGTCGAGAAGGCCGGCGGCCCCTGGAAGCCGAACTCCGAGACGAAGCGGGGACGGTAGGCGCGATAGCCGTCGTAGTCGCGGGTGTTCCACACGTCCCAGATGTGCATCGTGCCGTGCGCATCGTCGTTGGGGTGCACGTAGGAGCTGAACGAGAACGGGCTCCCGTCCGAATAGAACGTGGTCGGTGCGAGCTCCTCGACGATCCGGGGGAAGAGGTCGCGGTAGTACCCCTCGCCCCAGCTGCGCCCGTTCAACCGCGAGCGCCAGTTCCAGTCGACGTAGCCCCAGATGTTCTCGTTGCCGCCGTTCCAGATCACCAGGCTCGGGTGGCTCGTGAGACGGGTGACGGCTTCGCGCGCCTCCGCCTCGAACTCGTCCCACAGCTCCGCGTCCTCGGAGTAGGCGGCGCACGCGAGCAGGAAGTCCTGCCAGACGAGGACGCCCTCGCGGTCACAGATGTCGTAGAAGTCGTCGCTCTCGTAGAGCCCACCGCCCCACACCCGCAACAGGTTGAGGCCCGCGTCCGTGGCATCCGCGATCGACGCCGCCAGGCTCTCGGGGGTGATGCGGGTGACGAAGACGTCGTCCGGGATCCAGTTGGCGCCGTGGATGTAGACGTCGCGTCCGTTGATGCGCACAGAGAAGGGGCTGCCCTGCTCGTCGGGGGCGATGTCGACCTCGACGTGCCGGAACCCGATCGCCCGCGACCACCGCGTCGACTCGTCCGCGCCGTCGCCGACGCGGACGGTGAGGTCGTAGAGCCGTGCCTCGCCGTAGCCTCGCGGCCACCAGGGCTCGGCATCCGGAACGTCGAGGTCGACGACGACGGACTGGCCGGGCCGTGCCTCGACCCGCGTGGACGAACCCGCGACGCTGACGTCCACGGTGACGGGAGGGGCGTCGTCGCCCTGCCACTCGAGATCGATGTGAGCCGTGAGGTGAGGGATGCCGTCGACGATGTCGACCACCGGACGCACCGCGGCGATCCGCACGTGCGCCCACTCCTGGAGGCCGAGCGGACGCCAGATGCCGGCGGTCGCGAAATCGGGGCCCCAGTCCCAGCCGAAGTTGCACGCGCTCTTGCGGATGGCGTTGAACGGGTGCGCGTAGGAGTGCGGTCGTTCTCCGAGCACCGCTTCGCGCTCGCGGGCGTACCGGACGGGGGAGCGGAAGGCGACCTCGATCGTGTTCTCGCCCGCGTGGAGCACGCGGGAGAGGTCGGCCCGATAGGCGCGGTGCTGGTTCGCGGTCTCGAGTACGACCTCGCCGTTGACGCGCACCGTGGCCACGGTGTCGAGGCCCTCGGCGACGAGGTCGACGCGGGCGTCCGCGATGGTCGGGCTCCACGAGAACGCGGTGCGGTAGGTCCAGTCTGCCTCGCCGATCCACGCCAGCTCCGCCTCCTGGGCTCCCACGAAGGGATCGTCGAGGAGCCCCGCGGCGAGCAGGTCGGTGTGCACGACCCCGGGCACGGTCGCGGGGATGCCTTCCTCCAGCGCCGCGAACGCGTCGGGGCGGTCGCCGCGGGCGAGGGTCAGGGTCCAGTCAGCGTCGAGGGGGTGGTCCATGAACGTCGGTGTTCCTTCCGCCGGTCCGCGGTCGCTGCCATCCGCCGGAACCGGTCTCGGCGATAGGATCGAGGCAGCGGGGATCTTATTCAAGGTACTAAAATAAGTGCGCGGGGGAAAGTATGCCGGAGGAGACCACGGGCGTCTCGACGCCCGCGCGGGTGCTCGACGTCATCCGCACCCGCGGGCCGATCAGCCGGATCGAGCTCGCCGCGGCCACGGGGCTGACCGCGGCGACGATGACGAACGTCGTGCGCCGCCTGGTCGATCAGCGCCTGGTGATGTCGGTGGGGCATCGGGAGTCCACCGGGGGCAAGCGCCGCGAGCTCCTCGACGTCGATCCGACGACCCGCTTCGGTCTCGGCGTGCAGGTGGGGCCCGACTCCGTGCAGGTCGTCGTGGCCAATCTCTGGGGAGCGGTCGTCGGGCGCCTCGGCGTCGCCACGTCACCCGGCGCGGCGCCCGAAGAGACCGTCGCGTCGATGTCGGCGGCCGTCGAGGAGCTCCTGGCGGCGACCGCGCTCGCCGACGGACGGGTCGAGGGGCTCTGCGTCGCGGTGCCGGGTCCCCACGACTCGTCCGGCGCGATCGTGGACACCCCGAGTCTCTCCGCGTGGGAGGGGTTCCCGCTCCGTTCCGCGCTGGAGGCGGCGACGGGCATCGGGGTCCGTCTCGAGAACGCCGCCCTGCTGTCCGCGGCCGGCGAGGTCTGGACGGGGGCGGCGGGCGACTCCCGCGCTCTCGCCGCGATCCACGTCGACGGTGAGATCGGCGCGGGCGTCGTCGTCGACGGGCGTCTCGTCCGCGGCTCGCGCGGTCGCGCGGGAGACATCCGGCACCTCCCGATCGACCCGGCCGGGCCCCTCTGCCGCTGCGGGCAGCGGGGGTGTCTCGCCGTGACCGGAGCGCCCGAGGCCATCGCCTCGCGGTACCGGGACGAGACGGGGTCCCGCCTGACGCCCGGGCGCATCGCCGCGCGCGCGACCACCGATCCGCGCGCGACTCGTGCCGTGGACGACGCGATCACGGCATTCAGCCGCGGAGTCGTCGCGTTCGCCGACGCGCTCGACCTCGACCGTCTCGTGCTCTCCGGCCGCGGCTACGGCCGTCTCCTCGACCGCTACCTCGACGGGGTGCGCGACCACGCTCACGCCCTCGGTCGGACGCATCTCGCGGTGGCCGTGTCGGCGAACCAGCGCGATGCGGGGGCGGTGGCCGCCGCCGGTGCCGTCCTGCGCGCGCACGTCGACGCCCACTGACCCGCCCCGAGCACACCCGCACCGCTGCTCGCCACCCGCCGCGCCCGCGCCCCCGCCCCGCCCCCGTTGAGTGTCCAAAACACCCGGGCGGTTTCGAGAATCGTCCGGGTGTTTTGGACACTCAACGCCCCGCGGGATCCCGCGGGATCGCGCGCGATCGCGCGGGAGCGCGGCGGAGGGGGCGCGCGGGAGGGAGCGCGCGGTGCCGACGGGCTCAGAGTTCGGCGCGCAGCGCGGCGGCGACCGCGTCGAGGCCCGTGACCACCTCGGCGAAGCTCGTCGACAGCGGCGAGAGCCCGATCCGCAGGCCGCCCGGGTCGCGGTAGTCGGGCAGCACGTCCTGTGCCCACAGGCGGGCGGTGACCGCGCGCATCGCGGGATGCGAGAGCGTCACGTGGCCGCCGCGCTCCGTCGCGTCGCGGGGAGACGCGACGCGCACGCCGAGAGGAGACAGGATGCCGTCGCTCACGCGCAGGGCGAACTCGGTGAGCGCGACGGACTTGCGGCGTACCGCGGTGATCCCGGCCGTCTCGAGGAGGTCGAGGGTGTCCTGCATCGCGACCATTCCGAGCACCGGCGGCGTCCCCGAGAGGAAGCGGCGCATCCCCGTCGCGGGCCGATACTCGGGGCCCATCGAGAAGACATCGGCCGCGCCCATCCACCCCTGGACGGGTTGAGCGAGGGTGGCGTGGTGACGCGACGCGACATAGGCGAACGCCGGGGATCCCGGTCCGCCGTTGAGGTACTTGTAGGTGCACCCGACGGCGAGGTCGGCACCCCACGCGTCGAGCTCGACCGGCACCGAACCCGCTGAATGGCACAGGTCCCACAGCACGAGCGCTCCCGCGTCCTGCGCGATCCGCGTCAGCTCGGCGCCGTCGGCGAGGAATCCCGAGCGGTAGGACACGTGGCTGAGGAGGACGACCGCGGTGTGCGGGCCCACGGCCGCGCGCAGCAGCGCCGCGTCGACCCCGCGCGCCGTATCGACCTCGACCCACACCACGCGGGCGCCGCGCTCGGCCGCGATGCCCTCGACCAGATAACGGTCCGTGGGGAAGTCGTCCCGACCGACGACGATCTCGACGCGCTCCGGATCCCTCGTCATCCGATCTTCGAGCGCCGCGCGCAGGAGCTTGTACAGCAGGACCGTGGTCGAGTCCCCGATCACGGTCTGCCCGGGCTCCGCCCCCAGAGCCAGCGCGCCGATGCGGTCGCCGATCTCGAAAGGCAGCTGCATCCACGATTCGTCCCAGCCGCGGATCAGCCGGCCACCCCATTCATCGGTGACGAAGCGCGCGAGACGGTCCGCGGTCGCCCGCGGGGGACGCCCGAGGGAGTTGCCGTCGAAGTAGATCAGCGGTGTCTCGGTGCCGACGAACGCATCGCGATGGTGCGCGAGCGGGTCGGCGGCGTCGAGTTCGGCTGCCTCGGCGGCGAACGCGGCCGTCAGGTCGGTCGACAACGCGTCAGATCAGCGACAGCTCGCGGAGCTTCGCCTCGACGTCGGCGTTGCTCGGCTCGACGTGGTGGCTCGAGTCCGGGTAGACGACGACGGGGATGCTGGTGCGGCCCGAGATCTCCTTCGCCACGTCGGCGGCGGCGGGGTCGGCCACGAGGTCGACGTACTCGTAGGCGATGCCGAGCTCGTCGAGCTGCTTCTTCGTGCGGATGCAGTCACGGCACCAGTCGGCGCCGAACATACGGATGGGAGCGTCAGAGGACATGCCTCCAGGGTACGCCGCCCCGCGGTGACGCCGGCGATCCGGAGCTCAGGCGGCGAGCTCGTCCTCGAGCGGCTCGCGCACGGGCGCCACTGCCGCGGCGGGTGCCTTCTTGGGGGCGTACACGACGAGCGCGTGGAACACGAAGCGGATCACGAACGCCGCGATCAGGGTGAGCGCCGCCGCGAGCACGCTCTGGATGTGCGCCTCGTTGACGAGCAACCAGATGACCGGGATGCGGACGATGGCCTCGATGCCGTTGAACGTGAACGACTTGACGAAGCGGTGCCGCATGAGGCCCGACTCCTGGCGCATGTCAGCGAAGACGAGGTACTCGAGCGCGATGAAGTTGGCGATGATGGTCAGCACGCTGGCGATGACCGCGGCGACGAGGTACTGGACCCCGAACATCTGCAGTCCCCACATGATCGCCAGGTTGGCGAGCGCTCCGAGGCCGCCGACGACGGCGAACGCCGACATGCGTCCGAACCGGAGCATGGTCAGCTGCGTGAGGAAGCGCATGCCCTGGCTGAACGAGGCCTTGCTCTCTCCGGCGAAGCGCGGAGCGAAGTCGAACGGCACCTCCGCGACACGCATCTGCTTGCGGGCCAGGATCTCGAGAAGGATCTTGAAACCGCGCGGACGCAGCTCTTCGATGTCGAGGGAACGGCGATCGATGAGGAAGAAGCCCGTCATCGGGTCGGAGCAGTTGTGCAGCTTCTTCGGGAACATCGCCTTGGTGAGCATGGTCGATGCGCGCGAGACCATCGTGCGCACGGCGTTCGCCAGCCCGTCCGACGTGCCGCCGTCGACGTAGCGCGAGGCGACGACCACATCCGCGTCGCCGATCTCGGCGCGGGCGAGCAGATCGGCGATGACCTCGGGCGGGTGCTGCAGGTCGCCGTCCATGACGACGCAGAAGTCGGATGCCGCGGCCTTGATGCCCTCGACCACCGCACCGCCGAGGCCCCCGAGAGGCTCGTCGCGGTGGATCAGGCGGACGGGGACCGGAGCGTTCCCAGCGACCCCGCGGATGATCTCGGGGGTGTTGTCGGTGGAGTCGTCGACGAAGATGATCTCGATGTCACGACCGGGAAGAGCTGCCGCCGTACGTCGAACGAGTTCGGCGACGTTCGGACCCTCGTTGAAGGTCGGAACGATGACGGAAAGGATCATGGGCGCTCGCGTTTCGAAAGTGAAGCCAGGATTACACAGCGTAGACCGGCCGACGCGTGCTCAACTTGGTATTGTGGATCAGTTACCTGGGAGGTAGCAGGTGTTCACCCCCATTACGCCCTGGTAAGACGCGTTATCCGGCGAGACTCAGCCGATGGCGTCCTTCAGATCGTCGACGGTCATGCCGTAGTTCATCCGGATGACCGGCAGAGCCAGCTTGTCCGTCCCGATGCGCACGTAGCCGTGCTCGATGGTGCGTCCCAGTGCGAATCCGGCCTCGCGCACGCCCTCTTTGGTCGTGTCGTTGTAGTGCCCGAACGGGTAGGCGACGACTTCCTTCGCGCCGAGGATCTTCGCGGACTGCTCGAGGTCGGCGGCGATCGTCGCCGCGTCCTCGTTGACCATCCGGCCTTTGCCGTTGTCGCCCGCGCGGTGCATGTCGTGCGTGTGCGAGCGCTGCAGGACGAAGCGGTTCGGCGTCGGCTCGGTGCGGGCGGAGGTGATGACGAACGACGTCGTCAGCAGGTGGCGCTTGTCGACGACGGGGGCCGCGAGCTCGAGCCACGTGCTGTCGGCGTCATCGTCCGTGATGATCACGGAGTGCTTGGGCAGGAACACCTTGCCGTCGATGAACGCGCTCAGCTCGTCCCACGTGGGCAGGTAGAAGCCCGAGTCCTGGATGTGCGCCATCTGCGCGTCGAAGTCGCCGATGTAGGCGTAGTTGAGCCGCAGCCAGTTGTCTTCGCCCTCGGGCTTCGTCGTGAACTGGTGGTACATCAGGATCGGGATGCTGGCGTCCTCCGCCGCATTCGCCTCGGGCGTCGTCCACCCCGCGTACAGCGTCTTCTCCTGCGCCGTGCACGCCACCAGGTCGCTGCCGTTCACACGAGCGGGAAGCGTCATCGCCGCCGCGTCCGCCGCGGTCTCGTACCACCCGGCGAAGACGCGACCGTCCGCCTGGGGCAGGGGGAGCGCCGCGTACAACGCATCCTGCGTCTCGAGCTGAGGGGCGAGAGCGATGCCCTCGCCCGAGAACGACACGGCGCACGCCTTCGGATCGCTCGTCGTCGCCAGAAGCTGCTCGGACGCCGTCTTGGGCGTCGGAGTCGGCGTGGGCGTGTCCTCGACGACCGGAGCGGGCGTCGCGTCGGCCGACGGGTCGGGGGCACCGCGCGTGAGGGCGAACACCGTCACCCCTCCGGCGATCGCCACGATGGCCGCGGCCGCGACGATGGTTCGGCGAAGTCGCACGTGCCGGGTGGCGCGGCGACGGTGCTGGGCACGTGTCGTTGTCATGGTCCCTCGGGTCGGATGCGATCGGCAGCGATCATCGCGATCCTAGCCGGACGATTCGCGCACTCCCTGGCCACGCCGCGGGACGGCGAGCGGGTGAGCCGCGATGATGGAGGCATGATCCGCATCGGCATCGTCGGCACCAGCAGCATCTCCGAACGCTTCGCCGAGGCGGTCGGCCACGTGGACGGAGTGGAGGTGAGCCGCGTCGCCTCGCGCGACGCGCAGCGGGCGCGGGCCTTCGCCGAGAAGATCGGGGTCGAGGGCATCGCCGTGGGACTCGACGAGCTCCTCGACGCCGACGACGTCGACGCGGTGTATCTCGCGAGCCCCAACTCCGCGCACGTCGCGCAGGTGCAGACGGCTCTGGATGCCGGCATCCCGGTCCTCGTCGAGAAGCCGGCGACGCTGACCGCCCCGCAGTGGGAGGAACTGGTCGGACGGGCCACCGCCCGGGGTGTGGTGCTGCTGGAGGCGATGCGCACCGCCTACGACCCGGGGCTCGCGGCCGTGGCCGACATGCTGCCGCGGCTCGGCACGGTCCGTCGCGTCTCGCTCCGCTACGAGAAGCGCTCGGCGCGGTACGACCACGTGCTCGCGGGCGAGCAGACCAACATCTTCGACCCCGCCCTGGGCGGGAGCGCGTTGCGCGACCTCGGCGTGTATCCGCTGCATGCCCTCGTGCGCCTGTTCGGTGTGCCGCGGGCCGTCCAGGGCGTGCGGATCGGGATCGCCTCCGGGACCGACGGGCTCGGCAGTGCCCTCGCGGTCTACGACGGGTTCGTCGCCGACATCGCCTGGTCGAAGATCACCGACACCGCTCTGTCGAGCGAGATCCAGGGCGAGGAAGCATCACTGCGGATCGACGCGATCGACGCTCCGCGCTGCCTCGAGCTCACCCCGCACGGCGGAGTCGCGGAGACGATCCGGGTCGAGGCGCCCGAGAACGTCATGGTCGGCGAGGTCGAGCGGCTGCGCGACGCGATCGGGGGCGCCGACCTCAGCGCCGACCACGCCCGCACGACCGCCACACTGCGCCTCGTCGATGCACTGCTCGCCGAACCCCTGCGCTGACGTTCACCTGCCGTTCTTCCGGGGTTGTTAGGACGGACCGATGCGCAGAACAGGGAGCCCGTGGGAGGTCTTCCGGGCATTCCTCCGCCTCGGGCTGACCTCGTTCGGTGGTCCGGTCGCCCACCTCGGATACTTTCGCGACGACTTCGTCGTCCGACGGAAGTGGATGGACGACCGCGCGTACGCCGACCTCGTCGCTCTGTGCCAGTTCCTCCCGGGACCCGCGTCGAGCCAGGTCGGTTTTGCGATGGGGCTGCAACGGGCCGGGTTCCTCGGCGCGATCGCCGCGTTCCTCGCGTTCACCCTTCCGTCGGCGGTGCTGCTGGTCGCGTTCGCCGGCGGAGCCGCGATCTTCGGCGGCCCGATCGGTGCCGGCGTGCTCGAGGGGCTCACGATCACCGCCGTCGCGATCGTCGCGCAGGCCGTGTGGGGGATGGCGCGGACGCTGACCCCCGACGCGCCGCGGGCGGGAATCGCGTTCGTCGCGGCGGCCCTGGCGCTGCTCGCTCCGGGCGCGGTCGGGCAGCTCGGCGCCCTCGCCGTCGGCGTGGCGGCGGGCCTCGTTCTGTTGCGCGGGGTGACCGAGGCCGCGTCGGCGCCGCTGCCCTCGTTCGGGGTGCCGCGGGGGATCGCGATCGGATGCCTCGTGCTCGCGGGAACGGGACTGATCGGTCTCCCGGCGCTCGCCGCGGTCAGCGGTTCGGGGGCCGTGACGCTCGCCGACGCGTTCTTCCGCTCGGGTGCCCTCGTTTTCGGCGGCGGACACGTCGTGCTCCCGCTCCTGCAGGCCGAGGTCGTGCAGACGGGCTGGGTCTCGCCCGAGACGTTCCTGGCCGGTTACGGCGCCGCCCAGGCGGTGCCCGGTCCGCTCTTCACCTTCGCCGCGTTCCTCGGTGCGGCCAGCACCGTCGGGCCGGGCGGGGTCGCGGGAGCGGCGATCGCCCTGGCGGCGATCTTCCTCCCCGGATTCCTCGTTCTGGTCGGAGTCCTCCCGTTCTGGGATGCCGTGCGCGAGAGGCCGCTCGTGCGCGCGGCGATGCGCGGGGCGAACGCGGCGGTCGTCGGCATCCTGGGCGCAGCTCTGTATACGCCGGTGTTCACGACGGCCGTGACCGGACCTGCGTCCTTCCTGTTGTCGCTTCTCGGCTTCGTGCTTCTGACGAGGTTCCGTGTGCCCGCGTGGGCGGTGGTCGTGGCCGGTGCCGTCGGCGGGGTGGCGATCCAGCTGGTCGCCTAGACCGCGATTCCCGGTCTCGTGATCCGTGACACCGCGTCTCAAGGGTGCCAGGATGGGCGAACGCCGCCCGGTTTCGAAGGAGAAGCCCGTGTTCCAGAGCCCGTATCCGCGTATCGACATTCCCGACGCGAGCATCTACGACGATCTGTTCGGTTCGCTTGACGAGGCTGACCTCGACCGCGTCGCCCTGATCGACCCGACCAGCGGAGCCGAGACGACCTACGGCGCGCTCCGCGCCCAGGTCGATGCGTTCGCGGGGGCGCTCGCCGCTCGTGGCGTCGACACCGAGACCGTGGTGGCCGTGCTCTGCCCCAACGTGCCCGCTTTCGCGACGGTGTTCCACGGCATCCTGCGTCTGGGCGCGATCGTCACGACGATCAACTCCCTCTATACGGCGCACGAGATCGAGAACCAGATCCGGGATGCCGAGGCCACCTGGCTCGTGACCGTGTCGCCGCTGCTCGGGCCGGCGGCCGAGGCGGCCCGAGCAGCGGGCATCCCCGATGAGCGGGTGATCGTGCTCGACGGGGTCGAGGGGCACCCCGACCTGCGGAGCATGCTCGCGGAAGACCGCACGCCGCCGACGGTCAGCTTCGATCCGGCGACGCACGTGGCCGTGCTGCCGTACTCGTCGGGGACGACCGGCAATCCCAAGGGCGTCATGCTGACCCACCGCAACCTCGTCGCGAACGTCCACCAGTGCCGGGTCGTCATCGAGCTGCACCGCGACGATCGCGTGCTCGCCGTCCTGCCGTTCTTCCACATCTACGGCATGACGGTGCTGCTGAACCTGGCGCTGCGTCAGCGCGCGAGCCTCGTGACGATGCCGCGGTTCGACCTCGTCGACTTCCTCCGGAACATCCAGGACTACCGCTGCACCTTCCTCTTCATCGCCCCGCCGATCGCGGTCGCCCTGGCGAAGCACCCCGTGGTCGACGACTTCGACACCACGTCGGTGCGCACGGTGTTCTCGGGTGCGGCGCCTCTCGACGGGGAGACCGCCGAAGCAGCCGCCCGCCGGATGGGTGCCCGCATCCTCCAGGGCTACGGCATGAGCGAGCTCAGCCCCGTCTCGCACGCCGTCCCGGACGACCGCATCGACATGCCCGCGAGCTCGGTCGGGGTGCTGGTGCCGAACGTCGACGCGAAGCTCATCGACCCCGAGACGGGAGCCGAGATCGAGGAGCACGGCGACGACGGCCTCACGCTGCCGGGGGAGATCTGGGTGCGCGGACCCAACGTGATGCTCGGCTACCTGGGCCGTCCCGACGCCACGGCGGAGACCCTGGATGCCGACGGCTTCCTCCACACGGGCGACATCGGCGTACACCACGTCAGCGGGTATTTCTCGATCGTCGACCGGTTGAAGGAACTGATCAAGTACAAGGGCTACCAGATCGCCCCGGCCGAGCTCGAGGCGCTGCTGCTGTCGCATCCGAGGATCATGGATGCCGCCGTCATCGGCGTGGACGACGACGACAAGCAGGAGATCCCCAAGGCCTTCGTGGTCGCCGCGCCCGACTCGGGGCTGACGGCGGAAGAGGTCATGGCGTTCGTGGCCGCCGAGGTCGCTCCGCACAAGAAGGTGCGGCGGGTGGAGTTCATCGAAGCGATCCCGAAATCGACCTCGGGCAAGATCCTGCGAAGGGACCTCCGGGCGCGCGAGCGCGGGTAAGGGGGTCAACCTCGGAGGAACTCCAACAGCCAATGCGAAGCGATCGCGCTCGAGACTCCCCGCACGATGTTGTCGATTCCCTCGCGCACCCACGGGGCCGCCCGATCGAGGATGCGCTGATATCGAGACAGATTCTGGGCCGAAACGGGGGCTTGCGCCGTCGCTATCGAAGAAGCCCATCGGATCGCCTCGATAACCTCAGGCGAATGGTGGTCGGCCTCGGCGCGGTCGGCCAACTTCGCGAGCGCATTCTCGAGCTCGACGAGACTTGTGATCGTAAGTGGCTGAGGGGTTGCGCCGTCGGTGTTCGCCGATGATATTGCGAAACTGCCGCCCTCGGCGTTTGTCACGTTTCCTCCGACCTTGTCCCCGCCGACGACATCGCCGCCTACGAAGTCGCGACCTGCTCTCGAGCCGTATGTCGTGCTCGCGTCCACATCTCCGAGGACAACGGAACCCATGACTCTTTCGATGACGACCCTGCTCGAAGCCTGAGCGCCAACGACCCACTGAGAGACCACCACCCTCGTTCGAGTGGGCATCCATACGAAGTCCGAGACCGACGCAATGAAGTTCGCGCTGCCGTCACCTGTCCGTCGTTCGTACCACCCGAAGACATGCGACGAGACAAGTGATTCGACAACTCTCCGGCGGTCGGGCTCACGAAAACCGGAGCCTCGCCAGTAGCTCGAGAGATCGACCTCTTGCCCAAGGGTCAGACTGGCGATCCGAGCCTTCTCTGTGAGATCGACCTGCAGCTCGCGCAGCTGCTGCTCCGTGAGCGTCACCTGACCGAGATAGGCGGCGCGTGCTGTCCGCACCCCGACTCCGATGAGAGTGAGGGAAAGCGCGGTCGCTGCCAACGGCCAGAGAGCGAGAAGAGCGTCCACTCGGCGAGGGTACGAGCGACGGTGGACGTCCTTCGCTCTCTGAGCACGTGACACGGGGCCCTCGGTCACGCGGGCGATCGAGAGTTCACCTTCTGAGCCAACTCGAGGGCAGACCGACATCATCCTCAACCCCCGGGTCTCTGTCGGTGGGGTGACTCACTAGCGAGGCGGACGGGTTGGCGGGCTGCCGGTCGTCGATCCGATTCCGCCCGCCATGTGTGACCTCGCACGCGGGCGGAACTCACAATGCTGAAGGGCGGGGCGTCGTATCGACGGCCCCGCCCTTCGGCGTGTGCAGTATGGTTACGGCGCGATCAGGGCGCCGGCCTGCGCGGCGGACTCCTCGGCGCGCTTCTCTTCGTCGTCGCGACCGCGGCGCTCGTCGGCGGCCTCCTGCAGGGCCGACTTCGCACGCAGCGGCGGGGTGCGGAAGAACAGCGACAGGATGAAGGCGAGCAGCACGACGAACATCGCCACCCAGTAGACCGTCACGGCCGAGGAGTTGAACCCGACCAGGAACGGCTTGGTCAGACGGGCGTCCGCCCCGACGAGGAACGACGTGTCATCGAGGGTCGAGTCGCCGATCGAGGTGTTCTCGTCACCCGCCGAGAACTGGTCCTCGAGCGTGGTCGCGACGGTGTCGACGAAGGCCGCGCGCTGTGCGGGGTCGGAGAAGTCGAGCGAGACCGATCCGTCGGAGGCGACGCGCGCGACCGGGAACTGCTCCTGGATCTTCGTCGTGGCCGCGGCGATGGCCTGCGACACAGCGGCCTGGGTCGCCTGAGCCTGCGCAGCGGCCGGGATCTGCCCCGCGGCGACCTGTTGCGCGACCGCCTGGGTCGCGGCATCCGTGGCCTGCTGGACACCCTGCTGCACCTGCTGGGTGATGGCATCCGAGGTCTTCGAGACGATCGGGGCGTAGATCCCGGTCATGATCTTCTCGTTCGCCGGTGCCGACGAGACCGTCGGGTCGAAGGCCGCGTCGAGAGCGTCGGTCAGGGTCGTCCGGTCGCTGAACGAGCCGATGATGTTGGACGGCATGAGCGTGAAGAGCAGCGACAGCAGGACCGCCGTGCCGAGCGTTCCACCGATCTGGCGGAAGAACGTCGAGCCGCTGGTGGCCACACCCATGTCGCGAAGGCCGACCGAGTTCTGGCTCGCGATGGTCAGCGTCTGCATGAGCTGGCCGAGGCCCAGGCCGATCACGAGCATCGACACGGCGACCTGCCAGTACGGGGTGTCGTACCTCAGGAACGTCAGCGTGAAGAATCCGAGGGACAGCAGCGCGGTGCCGAGGATCGGGAACATGCGGTACCGACCCGTGCGGGCGATGAGCTGACCGCTCACGATCGAGGCGATCATGAGGCCGAGGATCATCGGCAGCATCTCGAAACCGCTCTGCGTCGGCGTGGAACCGAGCACCAGCTGCAGGTACAACGGGAGCGTCAGCATGGCGCCGAACATTCCGAACCCGACGAGCACACCGATGATGGTCGCCATCGAGAAGGTCGAGGAGCGGAACAGCTTCAGCGGGATGAGCGCGTCGTCCTTCATGTAGGTCTCGGCGATCACGAAGGCCAGGATGCCGAGGGCCCCGACGACGTAGCAGGCGATCGCGATCGGCGAGCCCCAGCCCCACTCACGGCCCTGCTCGGCGACGAGGAGGAGCGGGACGAGCGCGACGATGACCGTCGTGGCGCCCCACCAGTCGATCCGCACGGAGTGGCGCGGCTGCTTGGGGATGTGCAGGAAGCGCCAGACGATCGCGAGCGCCGCGATGCCGATCGGGACGTTGATGAGGAAGACCCAGCGCCACCCGGTGATGAACAGGATCTGGCTCGCGCCGGCGAAGACGCCGCCGACGAGGGGGCCGATGACGCTGGAGATGCCGAAGACGGCGAGGAAGTATCCCTGGTACTTGGCGCGCTCGCGCGGAGCGAGGATGTCGCCCATGATCGCGAGCGGCATCGACATGAGGCCACCGGCACCGAGACCCTGGATCGCGCGGAACGCGGCGAGCTCGATCATCGAGGTCGAGAAGCTCGCAAGGATCGATCCGATGATGAAGATGAGGATCGCGATGAGGAAGAGCGGACGGCGTCCGAAGATGTCGGAGAGCTTGCCGTAGATGGGCGTCGAGATGGTCGACACGATGAGGTAGGCGGTCGTGACCCACGCCTGCAGGCTGAGTCCCTGCAGGTCGTCGCCGATCGTGCGGATCGAGGTTCCGACGACCGTCTGGTCGAGGGCGGACAGGAACATGCCGGCCATGAGGCCGAAGATCACGAACATGATCATGCGGTGGGTCATGACCGTGTCGTTTGTCGCGGTGTGCGCGCGCCGGGTTCGGGTGATGTCTGACATCGGGGCCTCTTCGAGAGAAGGCCTGGCGGACGGCTCGGGATGGCTCAGTCGAGCGCCAGGTGTTTGCTAAAAGTCAACAAAGTGTAGCGCGTCTGAGAGGGGCCGTGGTCGTCCATCGGATACGCAGAGGGCGGCCAGGACGATCGGCGGGAATGCGTCTCGCTGCACGAGAACAGGGGATGTCACGAGAACAGGGCGATGACGCCGCGGATGGCCTGTTTTCGTTGCGCCGCCTGTTCTCGGTGCGGGGGCCGCGAACCTTCGCGCTCAGAGTCGCGACTTGAACAGGGCGAACAGCCGACTCTCGCGTGCGAGCAGAGCGGGGACCGTGGCGCCGCACAGCGCTGCGCCGATGGCCAGAGCCAGTGTGACGGCAAGTGAGGGCAGAAGTCCCGGGACGTGTTCTCCGAGAAGGAATCTCGTCGCCAGGCGCGTGAGGCCGAAGGCGGCCGCGGCGGACAGGGTCGCCCACAGGAACGCTTCGATCGCCGCGATCCGCACGAGGTCGCGGCGACGGGCGCCCGCGTGGAGGTTGCTCGCGAACTCCAGGCGGCGCCGGTGACCGCCCGCCAAGGCGACCACCGCGAAGAGAGCGATCACGCTCGGCGCGGCGAAAGCGGTGAGCCGGGAACGGTAGTCCCGCGCGAAATCGAAGAGCTGGCCCACGGTCGGGTTGAGGGGCGCGATCTGCGGTGCCGCGTCCGTCCTTCCGCTGGCTACCGCGGCTCCGTAGGCGAGGGCGTCGGTGGCCGTCGTCGCGGGCCACACGCTGAACCAGCACTCGGACGATCGTGCGGGGCTGTCGCCGATCACGACAAGGGCGTTCGTGAAGCGGGGATCGCGCCCGTCGTCCGGGTAGAGGAAGGTTCCGTTCACCGTGAGCGGTCCGTTCGTCGTGGCGAGCACGCTTCCCTCCTGTGCCGACCATCGCCCGGCGAGGTCGTCGGACAGGTAGACGCCGCCGGGCGTCATCGACGGTAGGCGGAGCATTCGTGCAACCCCCGAGCTGACCTCGAACACGGGCACGTTCACGCGCGGGAGTGCGACGAGCTGAACGGCGTCCGTCTGCCGGATCGCGCCCGCGTCGTCGACACCGTCGAGGCGCTCGAGAGCCGCGCACGCGCGCGGGTCGACGGCATCTTTCGCCACGAGGACGCGAACGTCCCCCGCATGGTCGCGGACACTTCGCGCGCGGTCCTGCAACGCCCCGATCGTCGCGACATCGGTCAGCAGGAGTGCCGTCGATGCGACGACGAGGAGTAGGGCCAGGATGCCGGCCCCCGCGGCGCCCGTGCGAAGGTTCCGCAGCGCTTCGCCCACGGCATCCGCGATCCGCATCATGCCGCCACGCGAAGGTCGACGGCCCGGTCGCACGCGCGGATGGTGTCGGCATCGTGAGAGGCGACGAGGACAATGGCCCCGGCCTCGGCGAGTCCCGCCAGGACGCCGTTGACCGTTTGCGCGGAGGCGCGGTCGAGCTGGGCGGTCGGCTCGTCGACGAGGAGCAGGTCGGGCGCTGTGGCGACGGCGCGAGCGAGCATCAGGCGCTGGGCTTCGCCGCCGGAGAGCTCGGAGAACGCCTGTTCCGCTTTGTCGGCGAGCCCGAACCGGCCGAGCGTCTCGTCGGCGCGGCGATCGGCCTCGCGTCGGCGGGTGCCGCGCACCAGGAAGGGATAGGCGACGTGGTCGCGTGTGGACCGTCGGGGTTGGCCGTGCGGATTCTGGAACACCCAATGGATGCGACGGATACCGCGTCGTTCCACGGTGCCCGTCGTCGGCGGGAGCCATCCCGCGACGATCGACAACAGCGTGGACTTCCCCGAGCCGGACGGCCCGGTCAGGGCGACGACGTCGCCGCGATGAAGCTCCAGGCTGATGTCCTGGAACAACGCGGGACCGGTGCCCCACCGGTGGCCGACGTCGGTGAGCGTGAGGTGCACGTCGTCAACCGGCATCGCAGCTCTCGTGATGCGGCTGCAGAAGGACGCTCGTGGGGGTCGCCGCGTCGAACGTGACGAGCGACATCCCGAGGCTCGCGCTGACGACCGTGACGGGGTAGTCCGCGTGATCGTCGACGACGCACGCGTGCCCGCCGGGACCGCCGACGACACTCGACACCGGGATCGGGGCGACGCGCAGCGGCGTTGCCAAGGCGCTCGTCCCGGACACCATGGCCGCGTCGCCGGTCTTGGTGCCGGTCAGCTGTTGGCGGCCCTCCGACGAGGAGGCGATTCGAGCGAGCATTTCGGCATCGGTGAGGACGCCGCTCTCGGGAATCGTCGCGTCGACGCCGAGCACCTGGACGGTTCGTTCGCCCGGAACGAGCGCGCCCGCCGCCTGCCCGGACACCGTCAAGGACGTGAGAGCGACGACGGTGGTGGCCGCCGCGCTTCCCGACGTGAACGCCTGGCCCACCTGAACGTCGCACGTGGCGACGACGGGGGCGGGGCTCGGCATCCACAGCACATCCGCCAAGACGAAGTCGCCGTCGGCGTGCGCCATCTTCTCGCGATGCTGGAGAGTCGACAGGGCGCGGCTGACATCGCGACTAAACGCTCCGGTGGGGGCCACGTCGAAGTCCAGCGCTGCGAGAGATGCCCGCAGGGCGTCGACGTCACGGCCGGTGTCGCCCCACGAGAGGTCGCGGAAGAAGGGGGTGTCGGCCGCGAGGGCGATGATGGGCTGATCGTCGACCCAGAACGCTGCTTCACCCGGGGCGAGCGGCCGACCCGGGGTGCACGCAGTGGCCGTCACGGTCCCGTTCGCGATGGCGCGCAGAGTGGTTCCCGACGAGAAGGTGGGGGAGAGGGTGAGCGCGCGCTGATCGCGGAAGTCGGTCATCGTCACGGGGTAGCGCGTCTCGCTCGGAACCTCGGCGAGCGCGCCGGACGGCCCGGGCAGCATGTCGTACGCGACGACGGCACCGACCACCACCCCGCATCCGAGGGCGAAGGAGACGATGACGGAAAGGGCGCGCTTCATAGGAATGTTTTCCGCCTTCGCAGGAGGGGGCGGTGCGGATGCATTGACAGCTTGTCTGCGAGCAGGAGCACGAGGAGTCGGACGTTCAGTCGGGTCGCTCTACTTCGCATCGGTCACGACCGCGTATCCCAGGGAGTAGAGGCAGGTCTGAGCCCGGGGATCGGACACGTCGAACGGCCAGTCGGCGACTGGTGAATCGTGTGCCCCGACGACTTTGTCGAAGTCGTCCGTGGTGAAGTCGTCATCGACCACCGCTGCCTTCTTCAGGCAATTGACCGCGGCCAAGGAGAAGTCAGCGAGCAACTCGGGATTGGCTTGCTGGAGGCCGAAGAAATCCTGTGTGTACGCGTATGTGGACTGGTAGCACTGTGCCTGGATCAGGGCGGCGTTGTCGTCGGAGCCGGTCGCCCCCGAACCTGGCGGTGGCTGAAACTCGACGACTCCGTTGAGAAGTCTCGTGCGCGTCCAATGCAGACCTGCGGAGTTCAGGCAGGCTTCGAAATTGTCCGCGCCCTCGTCGTAGTCCGCCTGTGAGACAGTCCCCGTCCGGCTGGCCTTCTCGATCACGGCGCGATCCCAGTCGGACAGGTCGTCATGACCGAGCTGTTGCTGTGCGTAGGCCTCCAGGGAGGGGGCAAGGCGCTGCTCCTCAGTCGCGATGGATGGGCTCGCGCAGCTCGACGTGACGAGTGCGAGCAGCGCGAGCACGATGAATGCCTGTGAATGCGACCGTGTTGATGCCGTCGCGCGCCTGGTGAGGGGACGCGCGACGGTGTAGGTACTGTGTGTCTCGCGCCGCTCGAGTGCGATGGCCACCGATTACCCGCTCTTCCAGACGCGACCATTCTGGAAGAGGACCGCACTGTGGCTGAAGCTGAACCCGTCAACTTGCGCCTGCGTGTTGTTCGGCGAGTACCTGCCCCACTTGACGTTTCCACCCAAAGCCGCTTTGGCCTGGAAGTACCCGTCTCCGCCCGTGGAGGTCAGAGCTGCGTACGACTGGACCCAGCTCGAACTGACGTACCACATGCCGATTCCGGCGTGCGCGGGGGCGGCGGCGCCGACCGCGATGCCGAAGACCGCGACGAATGCCGACGCTGTAGCGAGGGCCCGTCGGCTCAGTCTGAAACGTCCTCTGGTGAGCGTTGCCGTTGTCGTCATTTCCCTGCCCCTTCGCTGCCTATGACATGTATGCATGCCTAGGAGTGAGGTTAGCGACCGGAAACGCTCGGACAGAGTTCTTCACCTGGTTCGCGCTCAAGCTCACCCTGTTCGAACGGCGTACGACGTGCAGAGTTACGAGACGCGGCGCAGGAGGGGTGCCCGGGGGTGATGGGGGGTCGGGAGCGCCACAAGAAGTCGGGCGGCTTCACCGACGATGGATGCCAGAGCAACGGCATCCGGAAACAGAAGAACCCCCGTGCGTAGAAGCCACACGAGGGTCCCAGTGGCTCCGACGGGCGTCGATCCCGTGACCTCACGATTTTCAGTCGTGCGCTCTACCAACTGAGCTACAGAGCCTCGCGGCACCATGGATGCCGCGACCGAAACGAAAGGCCCTTCGAAAAGGGCCCGTCGCTCAGAGCGACCCTGACGGGACTTGAACCCGCGACCTCCGCCGTGACAGGGCGGCACGCTAACCAACTGCGCTACAGGGCCATGCGTATTTAGTTGTTCTACCGGAAAGTGACCCCAACGGGATTCGAACCCGTGCTACCGCCGTGAAAGGGCGGCGTCCTAGGCCGCTAAACGATGGGGCCGGATGAGCCCGAAACCTTGCGATTTCGTCCTCGCTTGCCGACGACCGAGCCTACTTCATGATTCGCGAGATTGCCAATCGAGGGCGTGGCGTCCGTGTCGGAGGGGTTCCGAGGGCGGATGATGAGGCGCGACGGCGGGAACTCGCTCTGTTGCTCCTGTGACTCGTGTTGCTACTGTGTTCCGAGTTGCGAACCGGTGAGAGAAGGTATTCCCGTGACGCTCGAGCGCCCCGAAGATCAAGACGATTGCGGTTGCGCGCCCTCCCCGAGTGAGAGGCGCCGCCTGTGGCCGTCGCTCGACCGTCGGAGCGCGCTGAAGCTGGGAGCCCTGGGCGCCGTGGCCGCCGGTGCTTTCGGCGCGACGGTGCCGTCGTTCGGTTCGCCCGCCTACGCCGCCGACTATCCCTCGTGGGATGACGTCGAGGCGGCGCGTGCGAACGAAGCCGCGAAAGCGGGCGAGATCACGCGCATCCAGGGCCTCATCCAGCAGCTGCAGTCCGAGGTCGCGCGCACGCAGGCCGAGGTGGTCGCCCGCTCCGACGAGTACTACACCGCGCAGCAGGCCTACTTCGACGCGGACTACCGCGCTCAGCAGATCCAGTCGCAGGCCGATGCCGAGGCGCAGAAGGCCACGGATGCCGCCACCAAGGCCGGCAAGGTCGCCGCACAGCTCTACCGCGCCGGCGGCGACGACACCTCCCTCGACCTGTTCTTCTCCGGTTCGGCCGCGACCGCGGACGATCTGCTCGCCAAGCTCGGCACGATGGACAAGCTCGTCGACCGCAACCGCGCGGTGTACGCCGCGGCTGTGACGGCGCGCGACAACGCGAAGAACCTGAGCAACCAGGCCAACGACGCGCGTGCCGAGCGCGACCGTCTGCAGAAGATCGCCGAAGAGAAGATGGTGGCCGCCCAGCAGGCCGCCGCGGCCGCGCAGGACGCCCTCGCGGCTCAGCAGGCCAACCAGGCGACGCTCGAGGCGCAGCTCGCGGCTCTCCAGGACACGACCGCCAAGACCGTCGCCGACTACCAGGCCGGGGTCGAGGCGGAGCGCAAGGCCCGCGAAGAGCGTGAACGCAAGGCCCGTGAAGAGGCCGAAGCGCGCGACCGTGCCGAGCGCGAGCGTCGCGAGCAAGAAGCACGCGACAACGCCAACAACAACAGCGGCGGCGGCGGTGGCGACAGCGGCGGCGGCGGTGGCGGCGGTGGCGGAAACAGCGGCGGTGGCGGTGGCCCGGGCGGTTGGTCCCGTCCGTCGTGGGCCGGCACGACCTCGGGCTACGGTCCGCGCTCGAGCCAGTGCAACGGTAGCTACTGCGCCAGCTCGTGGCACCTCGGTCTCGACTTCGGCGCCGGCTGCTGGTCGCCGATCTACGCGGCTTTCGACGGACGCGTGACCTACGCCGGGTACAACGGCGGATACGGCAACTACATCCGTATCGAGCACCCCGACGGCTCCGGCACGGGTTACGCCCACATCGTCGACGGCGGCATCTACGTCTCGTACGGCCAGTGGGTCTCGTCGGGCCAGCAGATCGCGGCCGCCGGGCAGACGGGCAACTCGTTCGGCTGCCACCTCCACTTCGAGGTCTACCCGCCGTGGGGCGGGACGACCGACCCGGCGCCCTGGTTGCGCTGGCGCGGAATCGACGTCTGAACGAGAGAACCCCCCGGTCCGAGACCGGGGGGTTCTTCGCGTGAGAGCGGGACTCAGAGCGTGTTGGGCGCCTCGCCCGAGCCCTGCGTCTTGGTCTGCGCATCGTGCTCCTCGAAGCGCGCGAACGCCTCGCCCACCAGGCGCTCGGCCTCGGCGGCATCCGCCCACTCGTCGACCTTGACCCACTTGTTGGGCTCCAGGTCCTTGTAGTGCTCGAAGAAGTGCGAGATCTCCTTCTTGGTCCACTCGTCGATGTCGCCGACGTCCTGGATGTGGTCCCAGCGCGGGTCCTTCGCGAGCACGGCCACGACCTTGTCGTCGCCGCCGGCCTCGTCGCTCATCTTGAGCACGCCGACCGGGCGCACCTTGGCCAGGATGCCGGGGTGCAGGTCGCGGTCGAGCAGCACGAGCACGTCGAGCGGGTCGCCGTCTTCGCCGAGGGTGTTCTCGAAGAAGCCGTAGTTCGCGGGGTAGCCGAACACCGTGTAGAGGATGCGGTCGAGGTAGACACGGCCGGTGCCGTGGTCGACCTCGTACTTCACGCGGCTGCCGCGGGGGATCTCGATGACGGCGTCGTATGCGCCCATACTCGTGCTCCTTAGATCTGTGGATTTCCGCGCCCAGCCTAGTCGGGAGGCGCCCCGAGCCCGCGCCGGTGCGCCGCTACCGTGGAGGGATGGATCACCGTCCCGGACTCGACCCGTCCGTCGCCGAGGTGCGTCGCGCCGTGCGCGCAGCGCTGGAAGGAATCGACGGCTCCGTCGTCGTGGCGCTGTCGGGCGGGCCGGATTCGCTCGCCCTCGCGGCCGCCACCGCCTTCGAAGCTCCCCGCGCCGGCATCCGGGCCGAAGCGGTCGTCGTGGATCACGGGTTGCAGGAGGGGTCGGATGCCGTGGCCGCCGCGGCCGCGGACAAGGCACGCGTCCTCGGGCTCGAGGCACGCGTCGTGGCGGTCCGGGTCGGTTCGACCGACGGGCCGGAGGCCGCCGCACGGGAGGCGCGGTACGCCGCCCTCGCGCGCGCCGCGGCCGACATCGGTGCCGAGGCGGTGCTGCTCGGCCACACCCTCGACGACCAGGCCGAGACGGTGCTGCTCGGCCTCGCGCGCGGAGCGGGAGCCACGAGCCTGTCGGGCATGGCGCCCGCGCGACGGGATGCCGGCGGCCCGGCGTGGGTGCGCCCGCTTCTGGCCGTGCGGCGACGGACCACGGTCGCCGCCTGCGCGGGCGAGGGGCTCGACCCGTGGACCGACCCGCACAACGCCGACCCCGCGTACACGCGGGTGCGGGTGCGAGAGCGGGTGCTGCCTGTCCTGGAAGCGGAGCTCGGTCCCGGCGTCGCCGAGGCGCTCGCCCGCACGGCTGAGCAGCTGCGGGAGGACGCCGCCGCCTTCCAGGACATGATCGACGAGACGATCGAGGACATCGTCGAGCACGCCGAGGCGGGAATCTCCCTCTCCGCCGCGGCGCTGGCGGCGAATCCGGCGGCGTTGCGGAACCGCATCGTGCGGTACGTCGTCGAGAGCGAGTTCGGGGTCTCCCTCACGCGCATCCAGACCCTCGAGGTCGCGCGTCTGGCGACCGACTGGCGGGGTCAGGGGCCGATCGATCTGCCCGGATGCCTCGCGCGCCGCGTCGGCGGGCGGATCGAGGTCGTCGCGCGGGCGGCATCCTGAATCGGCCCGCGTAGACTTTCCGAATGCGCGCGGCCGACATTTCCGACGACATCAGCGAAGTCCTCCTCACCGAGGAACAGATTCACGAGAAGCTCGCCGAATTGGCGCAGCAGGTCGTCGCCGACTATTCCGGCAAAGACGTCGTGCTTGTCGGCGTCCTGAAGGGCGCGGTCATGGTGATGGCGGACTTCGCGCGCCACCTGCCCCGACACATCACCATGGACTGGATGGCCGTGTCGTCCTACGGCGCGAGCACGCGCTCGAGCGGTGTCGTGCAGATCCGCAAAGACCTCGATACCGACATCACCGGCAAGCACGTGCTGATCGTCGAGGACATCATCGATTCCGGTCTCACCCTCAGCTGGCTGCTCGAGAACTTCGCCTCGCGCGGAGCCGAGTCGGTCGAGGTGCTCGCCCTCCTTCGCAAGCCGGATGCCATGAAGGTGCAGGTCGACTGCCGGTACGTGGGCTTCGACATCCCCAACGACTTCGTCATCGGATACGGCCTCGACTACGCCGAGAAGTACCGCAACCTCCGCGATGTGGCGGTGCTCGCACCGCACGTGTACTCCTGATCTCCGGATACGCCCACGACGAACGCACAGGCCCGGCATAGTCCGCGCGCGTTACCCTGATCCCACCGCTTTTTCCGCAGCGGATCACGAAAGGGCTGGGCTCGCCCACCATGGATTTCAAGAAGATCACGCGCAACCCGATCATCTACGTTCTGCTGGTCGGTCTGCTTCTGGTCATTGGTTTCTCGCTCATCTCGAACCTGAGCGGCGCTCGTCAGATCTCCACCAAAGAGGGTCTCGACCTGCTCAAGGGCGGGACCGTCACCCAGGTGGTCACGAACGATCCCGACCAGCGCGTCGACCTCACGCTCTCGCAGCCGTTCGAGGGTGCGAACGACGTGCAGTTCTACTACAGCCAGGCTCGGGCGAACGAGGTCGCCAGCGCGATCGACAGCGCCGCCCCCTCCGACGGCTTCAACGACGTCGTCCCCAAGCCCAGCTGGTTCGACGGCTTCCTCGGGCTGATGCTCCCGCTCGTGCTGCTCGGCCTGCTCTTCTGGTGGCTGCTCTCGAGCGCCCAGGGCGGCGGCAGCAAGGTCATGCAGTTCGGCAAATCGCGCGCGAAACTCGTCACCAAGGAGACGCCCACCGTCACGTTCCAGGACGTCGCGGGCTCCGACGAGGCGATCGAGGAGCTCGACGAGATCAAGGAGTTCCTCAAGGACCCGAAGAAGTTCGAAGAGGTCGGTGCGCGGATCCCCAAGGGCGTGCTGCTGTACGGCCCTCCCGGAACCGGTAAGACGCTGCTCGCACGAGCCGTCGCCGGCGAGGCCGGAGTGCCGTTCTACTCGATCTCGGGTTCGGACTTCGTCGAGATGTTCGTCGGCGTCGGCGCCAGCCGCGTCCGCGACCTGTTCAACCAGGCCAAGGAGAGCTCCCCGGCCATCATCTTCATCGACGAGATCGACGCCGTCGGCCGCCACCGCGGCGCCGGCATGGGCGGCGGGCACGACGAGCGCGAGCAGACGCTGAACCAGATGCTCGTCGAGATGGACGGCTTCGACCCCAAGGTCAACGTCATCGTGATCGCGGCGACCAACCGCCCCGACATCCTCGACCCCGCGCTGCTGCGTCCGGGCCGCTTCGACCGCCAGATCGGGGTCGACGCCCCCGACCTCAAGGGACGCCAGCGCATCCTCGAGGTGCACGGCCGCGGCAAGCCGCTGTCGGACTCGGTCGACCTCGAGGTCGTCGCGCGCAAGACGCCCGGCTTCACCGGTGCCGATCTCGCGAACGTCCTCAACGAGGCCGCCCTGCTGACCGCGCGCTCCAACGCGCAGCTCATCGACAACCGTGCGCTGGACGAGGCCATCGACCGCGTCATCGCCGGTCCTCAGCGCCGCACCCGCGTGATGAAGGACAAAGAGAAGCTCATCACCGCGTACCACGAGGGCGGTCACGCCCTGGCCGCCGCGGCGATGAACCACACCGACCCCGTCACGAAGGTCACGATCCTTCCCCGCGGCAAGGCGCTCGGCTACACGATGGTGCTGCCGCTCGACGACAAGTACTCCGTCACCCGCAACGAGCTGCAGGATCAGCTGACGTACGCCATGGGCGGTCGTGTCGCCGAAGAGATCGTGTTCCACGACCCCACCACCGGTGCCTCGAACGACATCGAGAAGGCGACGAGCATCGCCCGCAAGATGGTCACCGAGTACGGCATGACCAACGATGTGGGTCCGGTCAAGCTCGGCTCCTCGTCGGGCGAGGTCTTCATGGGCCGCGACATGGGCCACGGCCGCGACTTCTCGGAGCGCATCGCCGAACGCGTCGACGCCCAGGTGCGCGCGCTCATCGAGCAGGCGCACAACGAGGCGTACCAGGTGATCAACGACAACCGCGAGGTGCTCGACCGGCTGGCGCTCGAGCTCCTCGAGAAGGAGACGCTCGACCACCTCGAGCTCGCCGAGATCTTCAAGGACGTCAAGCGTCTTCCCCCGCGTCCCCAGTGGCTGTCGTCGGGTGACCGCCCGGTCTCGACCCTGCCCCCGGTCGACGTGCCCCGTCGTCCCGCTCCCGCCGGAGTGGCCGCTTCGGTGGAGGCCGAGTCCCAGACCGCGACGCAGGCGCAGCGCCGCCCGAGCGGACAGACGCGACCGGCCACGGCCTAAGGCGCCGTGGCCGTCGACCGGGAGCGCGTCGCCGCGCTCGTACGTGAGCTGCTGGAGGCGATCGGGGAGGATCCCGATCGCCCCGGCCTCCGTCAGACCCCGAGCCGCGTCGCCGAATCGTGGAGCGAGTTCTTCGGCGGAGTGGGTCAGGATGCCGCCGCCCCGCTGCAGCACACCATCTCGGTGACGCGCGGGCCGGCGCCGGACACCCTTCCCTCCGGGGCCGTGATGCTGCGTGACATCGCGTTCCGCTCGATGTGCGAGCACCACCTCCTGCCCTTCCGCGGACGCGCGCACGTGGCGTACCTGCCGGGTGAAGAGGTCGTCGGTCTCGGGGCGCTGCCCCGCGTGATCGACATCCTGGCGGCACGCCCCCAGGTGCAGGAGCGCCTCGGCGAGCAGGTCGCCGACACCGTGGCATCCGCCCTCGACGCCCGAGGCGTCCTCGTGGTGCTCGACGCCGTGCACGAGTGCGTGACCATGCGCGGCGGCCGCCAGCTCGACGCGTCGACCGTCACGATCGCGGCGCGCGGGGTCTACACCGACGCGGTCGCCCGTGCCGAGCTGGTCGCCCTGATCGGGGCGCGCGCGTGACCCTCATCATGGCGATCGTCAATGTGACGCCGGACTCGTTCAGCGACGGCGGACGCTACCTCGACCCCGACGCGGCGATCGCGCACGCGCGCTCCCTCCGCGCCCAGGGAGCGGACCTCCTCGACATCGGGGGAGAGTCGACGCGTCCGGGGGCCGAACGCGTCGCGCCCCGGGTGGAGCAGGAGCGCGTTCTGCCCGTCGTCGAGGCGCTGGCATCCGAGGGCGCCGTCGTCAGCATCGACACGATGAACGCCTCGACGGCGCGCGCCGCGATCGCCGCGGGTGCGCGGCTCGTCAACGACGTGTCGGGCGGCCTCGCCGACCCCGAGATGCTCGCCGCGGTCGCGGAGACCGACGCCGAGATCGCGCTGGGGCACTGGCGCGGTCCGTCCACCGACATGTATGCCCGCGCCGAGTACGCCGACGTGGGCCGAGAGGTCGCCGACGAGCTCGCCGAACGCGTGGCGGCGGCCCGTGCCGCGGGGATCGCCGCCGGCCGCGTCATCGTCGATCCGGGCGTGGGCTTCGGCAAGCGAGGCATCCAGAACTGGCAGGTTCTGAACGCGATCCCCACCCTCTCCGCGCTCGGCCCCCGCGTCCTGATCGGGACGAGCCGTAAGCGCTTCCTCGCCGAGGTGCTCGGCGACGACGCCGACCTCGCCCGCCGCGACCTCGCGACCGCCGTCACGAGCGCGCTCGCCGCGCGATCCGGGGCATGGGCCGTCCGCGTGCACGATGTTCCGACCACCCGCGACGCCCTCGCCGTCGCCCGCGCCTGGGAGGCCCGATGAATGCCGTCGACGAGATCACCCTGACGGGGGTGCGCGCCTTCGGTCATCACGGGGTGTATGCCGACGAGAAGCGCGACGGGCAGGAGTTCGTCGTCGACGTCACGCTCCGTCTGCCGTTGCACCTCGCCGCGGTGACCGACGACGTCAGCGACACCGTGCACTACGGCGAACTCGCGGAGCGCATCGTCGACATCGTCGAGGGGGAGCCGGCCGATCTCCTCGAGACGGTGGCGCAGCGGATCGCCGACGACGTTCTCGCCGACCCGCGTGTCGAGTCGGTCACCGTCACGGTCCACAAGCCGGCCGCCCCCATCACGGTTCCCTTCGGGGACGTCGCCGTCACGATCCGTCGCGGTCGCTCATGAGCGTTCGTCTGGCCCACGGGATCGGCGACCCGCCCCGGGATGCCGAGGTGCCGGCGGTCGTGGCTCTCGGAGCCAACCTCGGCCACCGCGCCGAGACCCTGGCCGCGGCCGTCGAGGCCCTGCGCGCTCTGCCGCTGACGACCGGGGTGCGCGTGTCGAAGCCGCTGGAGACCGTCGCGGTCACCGTGCACGGCGAAGACGTCGACGCCCCGAGGTACCTCAATGCCGTCGCGCTCGTGTCGACCCGTCTCGCCCCGCGCGCCCTCCTGCGCGAGCTCCATCGCATCGAGGCCGAGCACGGCCGTGTGCGCCGCGAGCGCTGGGGAGACCGCACGCTCGATCTCGACCTGATCGCGTACGCCGACGAACGTGTCGACGACGAGGAGCTGACCGTGCCGCACCCGCGGGCCCACGAGCGCGAGTTCGTGCTGGCGCCGTGGTTCGAGGTGGATCCGGATGCCGAGATCCCGGGCCGCGGGCGCGTCGAGGATCTGCTGCGCGAGCTGCGGGGAGGCGCACGATGAAGCGCACGGGCGCGGGGATCCTCGTCATCGCGGCCGTGGTCGGCGCGGTGTGCGGTTTCATCCTCGACACCGGCCTCGTGGCGATGGGACGCCCCACCTTCTCTCCCGCCGCGAGCCTGCCCACGATCCTCGTTCTCCTGGGCGCGGTCATCGTCGCTCTCGCCGTCCCGGTCGCGCGCGCGACGCGCGGGCACTCGACGCGGCGCATCGATCCGTTCCGCGCTCTGCGCATCGCGATGCTGGCGAAGGCGTCGTCGCTCGTCGGCGCCGCAGCGACGGGTTTCGGTGCGGGGTTGTTGTCGTTCCTCTTCACCCGCCCGGTGACTCCGTCGGTAGGCTCGATGGGATCGATCATCGCGACGGTCGTGTGCGGAGTCGTCCTCGTCGTCGCGGGGCTCGTGGCCGAGCAGCTCTGCACCATCCGGAAGGACGACGATGACGAACACCCCGGACTTCCCGGAGCGGACGCCGCTCCCCGCTGAGCTGCCCGCAGACGAGCGCCCGGACGGGACGGCCGCGGGCGGGGCGCGTCCCGTGACCCCCGAGCCGGCGACGCCGCGCGATGCGCTGGTCTGGGACGAGGGCACGTACCCCCGCATCCTGGAGCCGCGCGGTGCGGGTCGCCTCCCGCTCGGCGACGGCACCTGGCATCAGCTGGCCCGCGCCTACGTGCGGGTGCAGGTGATCTCGCAGGGAGCGTTCCTCCTCCTCGTCCTCGCTGTCGCTGCGGGCCTGCAGGTCTTCCTCGGCCTGCAATGGCCGTGGATCCCGGCGGGCGTCCTCGCGGTCATCACGCTCGTGGGGCTCGTCATCACGCCGCGCCAGGCGCGGTCGTTCGGCTACCAACTGCGTCGCGACGACCTCGTCTTCCGGCGGGGAATCCTGTGGCAGCGTGTGGTGGCCGTGCCCTACGGCCGCATGCAGCTCGTGGACATCACCCACGGTCCGCTCGATCGCGGCTTCGGGATCGCGCAGCTCAAACTCGTGACGGCCGCGGCGTCGACCGGCGTCACCATCCCCGGTCTCACCCAGGCCGCGGCCGAGCAGCTGCGCGACACCCTCATCGCCGTCGCCGAAACCCGTCGGACCGGCCTGTGACCGACGCCATCCCCGAATCGGCCGGAGCGGCGGGGCGGATCGCGACCCGCTCGCCGATGAGCGACGGAGAATGGCACCGGCTCCACCCCCTGACGCCGCTTCTGCGCGGGGGGCTGTTCTTGCTCGTGATGATCGGCATCCTGATCGCGAATCTGCGGGAGCGTCTGTTCGAGCTCTTCTTCCCCGTGTTCACCGACCTGCCCCCGGGCGTGATGCCGCCGGATCCCGTCGACTTCCTCTTCTCGAACAACCTGTTCCTCATCGCGGCGGGTGCGGTCGTGGTGGTGCTGGTGATCCTCCTGGGGGCCTTCCGCCTGTCGTGGCGGTTCCACACCCTGCGTATCGGCGACGACGTCGAGGTGCGATCGGGCGTGCTCTTCCGCACGCACCGTCGCGCGCCTCTCGACCGGGTGCAGGGCGTGAACCTGACGCGCCCGATGGTCGCGCGGCTTCTCGGACTGGCGAAGCTCGAGGTGGTGGGTGCGGGCCTGGATGCCAACGTCAGGCTCGAGTACCTGTCGGCCAAGGACGCCGATGCCCTCCGCGGCGACATCCTGCGTCTGGCGTCCGGTCGACGCCTCGCGGAGGCGGGTCCCGGGGCGGCCGTCGGGGGATCGTTCGTGCGAGCGACCGCCGAGGCCGTGGGCTCCGGCATCCAGGGTCTCGTCGATGGGGAGGACTTCTCCGACGCGGAGCCCGAGAGCATCGTGCGCATTCCCCTGGGGCGGCTGGTGGCCTCGCGGATCCTGAGCGGCTCGATGGTGTGGCTCCTCGTGCTCGTCGCGGCCATCGTCGTCGCCGCCTCGATCTCGACGGTGTGGTTGCTCTTCACCGTCGTGCCGACCTTCCTGGCCTACGGGGCGTACTACGTTCGCTCCATCGCCCGGGGGCTGCGCTACTCGATCGCGCCGACGGCCGACGGCGTCCGATTGACGTTCGGACTCTTCACCACGATCAGCGAGGTGGTCCCGCCCGGCCGCGTGCATGCCGTCGAGGTGCGGCAGCCGCTGCTGTGGCGCCCGTTCGGCTGGTGGTCGATCTCGGTCAACCGTCTGTCGGGCCGGTCGTCGACCGATTCCTCGACCGACCAGCTCGCCGCCGTCCTCCCCGTGGGAACGCGCGACGACGTCGAACGCGTGCTCCGGATCCTCGCGCCCGGCCTTCCGCCGGATGGCTGGACCGACGTCGTCCGCGACGGTCTTCTGGGACCGGGGGCCGATGATCCCTACGTCACGACGCCGCGCCGGGCGCGGATCCTGCGCCCGCTGTCGTGGCGCCGGAACGGGGTGCTGCTGACGGCCGACGCCTTGTTCCTGCGTCGCGGATGGATCTGGCGATCGCTCTCGATCTTCCCGCTCGCGCGGCTGCAGTCGATCGGACTGCACCAGGGTCCGCTCGCGCGGGCCATGCGCACGGCACGGCTGGCGGCCCACGTGATCTCCGGAACGGTCCAGACGTCGGTCGCCGTGCTCGATCGGGACGCGGCCCTGACGGTGATGGAAGAGACCGCACGCGCGACAGTGGCCGCTGCGGCGGAGGACAGGACCCACAGGTGGGCAGGATGAGTGGAATGCGAGACGGGCGACTCGGGGTCGGGATCATCGGAGCGGGTCGCGTCGGGCCCGTCATCGGCTCGGCGCTGGCCGGTGCGGGTCACGCGCTGACGGGGATCACCTCGGGATCGGACGACGACCGCGTCGAGGCCATACTCCCCGGGCTCCCGGTGCTGTCCCCTGAGGAAGTCGTGCGGCGAAGCGAACTGGTCGTCATCGCGGTACCGCACGATCAGCTCGAGGGATTGGTCTCGGGGCTGGCCGACCTCGGCGCCTGGCAGCCCGGGCAGCTGATCGTGCACACCGACCCCGCGTACGGTGTCGGCGTTCTCGCGCCCGCGGTCAAGAGCGGTGCGATCCCGTTGGCGATTCACCCGGCGATCACCTTCACGGGCGCGTCGTCACTGGACCGGCACCAGCTCGCCCAGGCGTACGCCGCCGTGACGGCCCCGGCTCCCGTGCTCCCGATCGCGCAGGCGCTGGCCGTGGAGCTCGGGTGCGAGCCGGTGGTGGTGGCCGAAGCCGATCGCGCCACGTACGCCGAGGCCATCGCGACGGCGACCGAGTTCTCGCGCTCGATCGTGCAGCAGTCCGCCGCACTGCTCTCGCAGGTCGGCGTGCCGAACACCGGCGGGTACCTGTCGGCTCTCGTCCGGTCGAGCGTCGATCACGCGCTCGCCGAGAGCTCGGGACCCGGTCCGGAGGGGCGGAACCCGGACGCTACGATCAACGAATGATCCGCACCATCGACGATCTGCGCTCCCGTCTGGCGGAAGTGCGCAGCGCCGACTCCTCCGAGAGCGCCACCCGTGTCGCCCTCGTCTCGACTCTCGGAGCCCTTCACGAGGGGCACGTGGACCTCATCCACGAGGCACGACGGCGCGCGGATGTGGTCGTGGTCTCGACGTTCGTCAATCCGCTGCGGTTCCGTACCGCCGAGGACACCGCGGCCTACCCCCGTTCCCCGCAAGCGGATGCCGATCTCCTGGCCGATCTGGGCGTCGACATCGTCTTTGCCCCCACGGCCGCCGAGTTCCTGCCCGCGGGTACCGCCACGACGCGGGTCGCCGCGGGAGACCTGGGCTTCCGGTACGAGGGGCGCTCGCGTCCCTTCTACTTCGACGGGGTGTTGACGGTCGAGGCGAAGCTCTTCCACCTCGTGCGCCCCGACGTCGCGATCTACGGGGAACGCGACCTCCAGAGGGTCTTCCTCGTCCGCCGCATGATCCGCGATCTCGATTTCGCGATCGACACGGTCGTGGTCCCCACCGTGCGCGCCGAGGACGGCCTGCCGGTGTCGAGTCGTGTCGCCCTTCTCGACGACGCCGACCGGCGCGCGGCGGCGAAGCTCCCGCGTGCCCTCGAAGCCGCCGCGTCCAACGCCGACCTCGGTGTCGATGCCTGCATCGCGGCGGCGCAGTCCTCGCTGATGGGCGAGCAGCGCATCGCCCTGGAGTACCTCACCGTCGTCGACCCGGCGACCTTCCTGCCGGTCGAGGAAGGCCACCGCGGCCGAGCGCTGGCGCTGATCGCGGCCACCGTCGGAGGCCATCGCTTCATCGACAACGCCGAGATCTCGCTGCGCTGAGTCGGCGCGTCCTTCCGTCCGCGCACGTCGCGGGGGCGGGACGGCGGCCGACGAGCCGGCCGCCCGCCCGGCCCGCTCAGCGCAGGGCGCAGACGACGTGATCGTCGAGGTAGCGCCAGACCGTGTCGACTTCGCGGAACCCGGCGCTGCGAAGCGTCTCGAGGTGGAAGCCGAGCGTGACCTTCGGTGGGGCGACATGCAGCTCGGGTCCCCAGACGCGAGATCGCTCGGCCATCGCGGCCGCGAACTCCGGGTGGGCGCCCAGGGCGTCCCACCACCGATCCCAGTCCTCGATTCCCGCGGCCTGCGCCTCCGCTTGCGTCTGCGCGTCGTCCTCGGCGGCGATCGCGCGCAGGGTCGGCGCGGAGACGGCGTCGTAGAGGAGGTGATCGCCGTTGAGGAAGACCCCGCCCTCCGGCAGGATCTGGGCGAGAGAGCGGTAGGTGCGCACGAGGGTTTCGGGCTGGAGCCAGTGCAGCGCGGTCGAGCTCACCACGGCGTCGAATGGCGCGGCGGCGATGCGCGGGTGGTTCGTCCACGAGGGGTCCTCGAGGTCGATGCGGGCGACGTCGACGCGATCATCGTCGGCGAAGACGGATGCCGCCAGCGCGAGGAGCGCTGGATCCTTGTCGGCGACGACCACGTGGGCGTGCGGGATCGCGGCCAGCACGGCCGCGCCGAGCGAGCCCGGGCCTCCCGCGAGATCCAGGATCCGAGGTGCCGCGAGGCCCTCGAGGGCGTAGGAGACGACGCGGGCGATGGTGCGGAATCGCTCGGCGCGATGACGGATGTACCGCGTCTGCTGGGCGTCCCATCGCTCGACGAGGTCTCGAGCGAGGTGGGTCGGGGCGGGAGGAGTCGTCATCGGGAGGATCCTTCGGGTCGAGAGGGGGCGAGGTCGAAGTGCAGGTGGCGGATGCCGTCGATGTCGGCGGTGCGCGAACGCACGCCGTACACGGGGTCGAGGTGGACGGGTCGCAGGACCTCGGCAGGAGGGCCGCTGGCGATGACCCGGCCTCTGTCGAGGAGGACAAGATGATCACAGGTGCGCGCAGCGAGGTCGAGGTCGTGGAGGACGACCAGGACCGTCGGCGCGACCTGACGGAGGCGGGCGGCGAGCTCCAGACGGTGGCGTACGTCGAGATGGTTCATCGGCTCGTCGAGCAGCGCGTGGTCGGCGCCGTGCAGGAGGGCGCGCGCGATGGCGACGCGCTGCCGCTCTCCGCCGGAGAGAGCGGAGACGGGTGTCTCGGCGAGGTCCGCGAGGCCGATCGTCTCCAACGCGGCACGCGCCGCCGCGTCGCCGCGGGGTCCGGCCGCGCGGGCTCCTCGGCGGGCCAGGCCGCCCAGGGCAACCTCTTCCCGCACCCGGAGGGAACCCCCGTCCCCCACATGTTGACCGACGAAGGAGATGCGGCGGGCGATCTCGCGCCTCCGGAGCCGCGCGAGGTCGTGCCCGTCGACCGTGACCCGTCCGGCGGCGAGTGGGATGACCCCGAGCAAGGCGCGCAGGAGGGTGGATTTACCGGACCCATTCGGGCCGATCACTCCCACCACGTGGCCGGTGCGGACGGCGACGTCGACACGGTCGAGCACCGTGCGGTTCCCGAGCCGCACGACGACGCCGTCCGCGGTGATCATCCGAGAGCCGCGAGCTCGTCGGCGAGGACTCCGGGTCCTCGCGTCGACAGGATGCTCGGCGGGTCGGTGTACGGGAAGGGCAGGACGACCACGCGGTTGTTCTTCACCGCCGACAACCCGGCCACGCCGGGCGAGGACAGGAACGCGTTCCGCGTGGTCTGCGGGTCCGCCTCCGACGACAGCAGCACGATGGTGGCGGGGTCGCGCGCGATGACGTCCTCGACGTTCGCGTCGAACACCCGCTGGGAGGTATCGGCGTAGACGTTCGACAGTCCCGCCGCGGCGAAGACCGGTGTGACCATGCTGGGCCCCCCGTAGGGCGAGAGCACCGCTCCTCCCGACGACACGTAGAGGGCCGCGGCGGTTCCCCGGTCGACCGATCCGGAGTTCGCGACCGCCTCTTTCGCCGAGGCGATCACCGTCGACGCGAGATCGGGTACGCCGAGGATCTGCCCGTACGTCGTGACCTCGTCCCAGACCCGCTGGAAGGTCGCGGTCTGGGTGTACGCGGCCGGGGGATCGGCGCAGTACGCCGTGGGGCTGTACACCGGGATGCCGACCGCGGCGAGGGCGGCGCGGTTCACCGCCTTCTCGGGCGCGATCACGAGGTCAGGTTGCGCGCCGAGGATGCTCTCCTGCGACACGACGGACCCGCCGGTGGCGTTCTTCTGCGTCGACAGGACGGAGAGCGGGGCGAGGGTGTCGTAGGTGCTCTGCTCGTACAGTCCCGCCTGCGGGGTGGCGGTGACCGCGACGATCCTGTCGACGGCGTCGAGGGCCTCCAGGTTCGAGAGGGCGTCGTTGTTGACCATGACGATTCGCTCGGGGCGGTGCTCGATGGTCACGGAGGTGCCGCAGTTCTCGACGGTCACCGGGAACGCGGCATCGGCGGTCGCCGCCGAGGTCGGATTCGCGGCCGGTGTCGCGGGGCCTGCGCAGCCGGCCAGGACGGCGAGGGCGCCGACGGCGACGGATGCCGCGACGAGACGGGCGGAGAGGTGGGACATGCTTTCCTTTCGGTACGAGCCTCGGGTGGCTCAGGGGGTGCGGGTGGTGCGGCGCAGCAGCAGGAGCAGTGCGGGCGCGCCGATCACGCCGGTGACGACGCCGACGGGGATCTCCTGCGGAGCGAAGGCGGTGCGGGCGACCGTGTCCGCAATGACGAGGAACAGGGCCCCCAGGGCGGCGGAGGCGGGGATGAGGACTCGATGGCGGCCGCCGACGAGCGCGCGGGCGAGGTGCGGGACGGCGAGACCGATGAACCCCACGCCACCCACGCCCGCGACGAGGACCCCGACCATGGCGGACACGGCGCCGATGACGACGAAGCGGAGACGCTCGGGGTCGAGTCCGGCGGAGAGGGTGGAGTCGTCTCCCGAGGCCAACGCGTCGAGGTAGGGGCCAGCCCACGTGAGCGCGACGATGCCGATCGCGCTCACGCCGATGCTGGCGACGAGGGCGGGCAGCTGGACGCTGGCGAGCGAGCCGAGCAGCCAGAACAGGACGGAGCGCGACGCCTCGGGCGAGTCCGACCAGAACAGGAGGAAGCTCGTCGCAGCGTTCAGGGCGTACCCGACGGCGAGCCCGGCGAGGATGACGCGCAGCGGGCCGCGCGTGCGCGCCGGCCCGGCGAGGAACAGGACGAGCATCGTCGACGCGAGTCCGCCGAGGAGAGCGGACCCGGACAGCGCGAGGCCGGTGGCTCCGCCGGCGACCAGGACCACGAGGGCGACGGCCGTCGAGGCCCCCGCATTCACGCCGAGGAGGTAGGGATCGGCGAGATCGTTCCGGACGACCGACTGGAGCGCGGCGCCGGCGATGCCGAGGCCGGCACCGGCGACGAGGGCCAGGGCGATGCGCGGGGTGCGCGTCATCCACACGATGCGATCGGCGATGTCGTCGTCGCCGCCGCCCGCGAGATGGCGGCCGAGCACCTCCAGCACCTGCGCCGGGGGAATCCACACGGGACCGACGGCCAGGGCGATGACCGCCGCGAAGAGGACCAGCGCCCCGAGGCCGCCGAGCACGACCGCGGTCGGTGTCGCCGGGAGGCCGAGCGCGCGTGCGCTCTTCGGCGCAGAGGGGGAGGTCATGGCCATCGATTCTTATTGAGAACAATTATCAATAACCATAGGGGGTCCGAGCGGCAGCGACGGACCGGCCCGGGCGGGCGCGAATGCGCGCCGACTCCCGTCGATAAACTGGGGGAGACCCCGAGGAGCCCTCACGATGACCGACGCGCCCGCGAACGACGCTGCCGAACCCACCGAAGAAGACGTCTTCGAACAGAAGGCCGTCCGTCTCGGCAAGCGGGAGCGCCTCCTCGCCGAGCGCACCGATGCGGCAGGGGGCCCCTACCCGGTCGTCGTGCCCGTGACCGACACGATCCCGGCGCTCCGTGAGCGCTACGGCGACCTCGAGGCGGGGGCCGAGACCGGCGTCACCGCCGGCGTCGCCGGACGGGTGGTGTTCAGCCGCAACACCGGCAAGCTCTGCTTCGCGTCGTTGCAGGCGGGCGACGGCAGCCGTATTCAGGCGATGGTGTCCCTCGCCGCCGTGGGCGAGGAGTCGCTCCAGGCGTGGAAGGAGCTCGTCGACCTCGGCGACCACGTCTTCGTCTCGGGCGAGGTCATCTCCAGCCGCCGTGGCGAGCTGTCGATCATGGTGGCGGAGTGGCGGATCGCCGCCAAGGCGGTCCTGCCGCTGCCGAACCTGCACAGCGAGCTGAGCGAAGAGAGCCGCGTGCGCAGCCGCTTCCTCGACCTGATCGTGCGAGACCGCGCACGCGAGACGGTGCTCGCGCGGGCCAAGGTCAACGCGAGCCTGCGCCGCACGTTCACCGAGCGCGACTTCGTCGAGGTCGAGACCCCGATGCTGCAGGTGCAGCACGGCGGTGCGAGCGCGCGTCCTTTCGTCACGCACTCGAACGCCTTCGACGCCGAGCTCTACCTGCGCATCGCCCCCGAGCTCTTCCTCAAGCGCGCTGTGGTCGGCGGCATCGACCGGGTGTACGAGATCAACCGCAACTTCCGCAACGAAGGCGCCGACTCCACGCACAGCCCGGAGTTCGCGATGCTCGAGGCGTACCAGTCCTACACCGACTACAACGGCATCGCCGATCTGACGCAGACGCTCATCCAGAACGCCGCCGTCGCGGTGGCGGGGTCGACCACCGTCACCTGGGCGGACGGGACCGAGTACGACCTCGGCGGCGACTGGGACCGGATCTCGATGTACGACTCCCTCTCGGAGGCGTCGGGCCGTGCGATCACCCCGCAGACCTCCGTCGACGAGCTGCGTGCCTTCGGCGCCGAAGCCGGTGTCGAAGCCCCCGCCCACGAGACGCACGGCAAGTGGGTCGAAGAGCTGTGGGAGCACTTCGTCAAAGGCGGCCTGACCCGCCCCACGTTCGTGATGGACTTCCCCGTCGACACCAGCCCCCTGGTGCGCGAGCACCGCTCGATCCCCGGCGTGGTCGAGAAGTGGGACCTGTACGTGCGGGGCTTCGAGCTCGCGACCGGGTACTCCGAACTGGTCGATCCCGTCATCCAGCGCGAGCGTTTCGTCGAGCAGGCGACGCTGGCGGCGCGCGGCGACGTCGAGGCCATGTCGATCGATGAGGAGTTCCTGCGCGCCCTCGAGCACGGGATGCCGCCCACCGGCGGCATGGGGATGGGTATCGACCGGCTGCTCATGGCCATCACGGGTCTCGGCATCCGCGAAACCATTCTGTTCCCGCTGGTCAAGTGAGGCGGTCCCGCGCTCCGCGCGGGGTGTGTGCGAAGAGCCATTCCGGCAGCCGACCGTGGTCGGCGAGGGTGAGGACGATCCCGCTGAGCCCGTGCGTCGGATCGATCTCGAGCGCGGATTCCGCGTAGGACGCCGCGTGCGTCGACCGCCCGGTCGCCCACGCGAGCCACCCGCACGCGGCGAGGGCTCCCGGCCGACGCGAGCGCGGTGCCGTCGCGGCGACTCGCCGGCAGCGATCCAGAGCGACGAGGAGTCGGTCGAGGTCGGGGTTCGCACCCTCTCCCCACATCGGTCGGGCGATGTCCTCCGGATACCCCTCGCCGTCGGGGAATCGTGTCTGCGCGTGAAACGCCGCGTCCCCGGCGGCGATGTCGCCGACCCACTGCATGAGGGCGACGTCGCGCAGCAGGGGACGTTCGAGGGCGAAGGCGAGGCTCGCGAGTCGGTGCCGGCCGGTCGCGTCGGTCAGCGGCTCCAGGACGCTCTCGAAGAGCGCGGGTGGATCGGCGAGCTCGTCGAGGATCGCCTCGGCGGAGCGCCGTCGTGACACGCTCAGGCTCTTCCGGCGGCGCGGAACGTCGAGAAGGAGATCGACGTCCTCGAGGGCACGCGCCATGCGCTCCGTCTCGGCGAGGTCGACGACGGGCAGCGCGGCCGCGGCCACCTGATCGTGTTCGGGGAAGGACTCGGGAACGTGCGGACCCGCGGCGGTGATCTCATCGAGGGTGTGCGCCCCGCCGACGGACGGATCCCGGTAGCTGCCCCACCCGTTCGCCCCCGCGACGAGCGCTTCGACCACGCGGAGTCCGCAGATGTGCGCGCGCTCCAGGACGGCGTCGACGAGAGCGCCGTGGGGGAGCGTCCCCCGATCGGCGACGTCGTCGTCGGTGTAGATCACGACCGTCACGGCATCCGTCAGCGGGACTTTGCAGGCCATGCCGATGAGGGTGGATGCGATGCGGGGGAGGTCGGGGTTGTCGTCGGCGGGAAGGTCGACCCGCAGGGCGGCGAGCGATCGCGACTCCGCGAACGGGACGAGGACGAGGCTGCGTCGCGGTGTGCAGCCCAGCAGGCGCGGCACGAGGGCGAGGAGGGACAGGGGCGAGGAGGCTCGGATGACCGTGGACATGACGACGAGCGTCGTGGATTCTGCTCTCGTGCGAAGGCCGCCGGGGGCGAAATGGGGAGGGATCCGACGCAATGCCCGCTGTGCGGGAGGAGTACCGGGCCGGAGGCCTCGGGACCGCGGGTATCCTTGGGGGATGGAGAGTTCCTGGCTGCCGGTGTTGTGGGCGATTCTGCCGACCATCGTCGTGTCGGTGACGTTCTTCCTGATCCTGCGCGGCGCCATCCGCATGGACCGCACGGAGCGCAAGGCCTACGCGCGCATCGAGGCGCAGGAACGCGCGAAGCGCGGGCTCCCGCCCAGTAACCACGTCGTCCGCTGACGTCGGTCCCGTCGCGTGTCGGGGGTACTCACTACGCTGAGGGGACAACCCGCCCAGGAGGACCCGTGATCGACGCCACGTTCGAAGCGAGCTGGCTCGTCATCGCCTTCTTCGTGATCGATCTGGTCGTGCGCATCGCCGCGATCATCGTCGTCCCCCGCAACCGCCGCCCCACCGCCGCGATGGCGTGGCTGCTCGCGATCTACTTCATCCCGTTCGTGGGCGTGTTCCTGTTCCTGCTGATCGGAAACCCCCGTCTGCCGCGCCGACGTCGCCGCAAGCAGGCCGCGATCAACGAGTACATCCACGACACGAGCGCGTCGCTCGAGTTCGGCACCCTGCGGCCGAATGCCCCGCACTGGTTCCGGGCGCTCGTGCAGCTGAACCGCAATCTCGGCGCCATGCCCATCGCGGGGGACAACAGCGCGACCCTGATCTCCGACTACCAACAGAGCCTGGATGCCATGGCCGACGCCATCCGTCAGGCTCGTCGTTACGTGCACGTCGAGTTCTACATCCTCCAATCCGACGACTCGACCGACAACTTCTTCCGCGCCCTTGAAGAGGCCTCCGAGCGCGGGGTGGTCGTGCGGGTGCTGCTGGATCACTGGGCCAATCGCGGGAAGCCGTTCTACAAGAAGACCCTCCGCCGGCTCGACGCGATGGGCGCGCACTGGCACCTGATGCTCCCTGTCCAGCCCCTCCGCGGCCGGTGGCAGCGTCCCGATCTGCGCAACCACCGCAAGCTCCTCGTGATCGACGGCGATGTCGCCTACATGGGTTCGCAGAACGTGACCGACTCGTCCTACAACCTCCGCAAGAACATCCGCCGGGGCCTGCACTGGGTCGACCTCATGGTGCGCGTCGAGGGGCCGGTCGTCGCCAGCATCAATGCCGTCTTCCTCTCCGACTGGTACAGCGAGACCGACGAGACCCTGCGCGACGAGATCGATCTCTTCAGCGTCACGACCGGACCGGGCGAGCTCGACTGCCAGATCGTCCCCTCCGGGCCCGGCTTCGATTTCCAGAACAATCTCAAGCTCTTCCTCGGCCTGCTCTTCGCCGCCCGGGAACGCATCATCATCGTCAGCCCGTACTTCGTTCCCGACGAGGCGCTGCTGCTCGCGATCACCACCGCCTGCCAGCGTGGCGTGCACGTCGAGCTCTTCGTCTCCGAAGAAGGCGACCAGGCGATGGTCTACCACGCGCAGCGCAGCTACTACGAGACGCTCCTGCGTGCCGGCGTCGTGATCTGGATGTACCGCAAGCCGTTCATCCTGCACAGCAAGAGCGTGACGATCGACGACGAGGTCGCCGTCATCGGGTCGAGCAACATGGACATGCGCTCGTTCGGTCTGAACCTCGAGGTGTCGATGCTCGTCCGCGGGCAGGAGTTCGTCCGCGACATGCGCGCGGTCGAAGACGTCTACCGCGGTCTCAGCCGTGAACTGACCACCGAGGAGTGGCAGCAGCAACCGCTGAGATCGACGATCCTCGACAATCTGGCCCGTCTCACCTCGGCGCTGCAGTAGGCCGGCCGCGGTCTTCGCCGCTGGCATCCAGGATTCTCGGCCACGATGGGGCGACGAAAACTCGCCCCGGAGGTCTCATGTCTCGTCGTCTCTCGTTTCTCGGGCTCCTCGGAGCCGGGCTGATCGTCCTGGGCGCCGCGACCGGGTGCGCCTCGGGTGCGGCGTCGGCGCCGTCGTCGGCTCCCGCCCAGCCGGATGCCACGGCCTCGGCCGAGCCGTCCCCGGTCGAAGCCGGGTGGCTCAACGGCGGCGCCTCCATCGCCCTGGTCACGTGGGGGAGCTCCTCCTGCGTGGCGCGGACCACGGACGTCCCGACGGTCGCCGACGGGGTGCTCACCGTCGACCTGACCGAGCGCCCGGGGACGACGTGCACGCGCGACATGGTTCCCCGCCCGACGCTCGTCCCCCTGCCCGAGGGGCTCGATGCGTCGAAGGACCTCGAGATCTCGGTGACCGGAGTGGTGACCGGGCGGGCGAGCCTGCCAGGGCTGACGGATGCCGTGGCACCCCCGGCCGCGACCGACTTCGAGCCGAGCGCCGGCTGGGTCGGCGACTCGCTCGTCGCCATCCTGACCTACGGCAGTTCGAGCTGTCCTCCCGCCGTCGAGACGGTCTCGGCGCAGCAGGACGCGATCGCCGTGGGCTTCGCCACCCCGCCCGCCGATCAGGTGTGCACCCTCGACATCGCGCCCCGGTTGAGCGTGGCCGACGTGTCCGGCCTCGGGGAGACGAGCGCCACGACCCTCGTCCTCTCCGGCGGCGACGTGAGCGTCGACGGGCCGGTGTCGATCCTCGGCACGCGTTGAGCTCGCGACCCGCTGACGCGCTGAGCCGGTGACCCGCTGAGCCGGCGAGCCCGAGCGAGCGCGGGCGTCGCGCGGACTCAGCGGTCGATCACCAGGAGGTCGCCGACCTCGCACTCGAGAGCGCGGCAGATGGCCGACAGGGTGGAGTAGCGGATCGCGCGCGCGCGATCGTTCTTGAGCACCGACAGGTTGACGACCGAGACGCCGACGATCTCGCTGAGGCGGGTGAGCGTCATCCCGCGCGCCTCGAGGAGCTCGTCGAGGCGGCAGTGGATGCCGGTCGGTTCGTCGTCGGCTGCCGGGCTCATACGAGGCCCTCCGTGTCGCGCTGCAGGCGGGTGCCGTAGGTGAACACGACGGAGAGGGCGAGGACTCCGAGTCCCACCAGCATCCAGGCCGGGTCGAACGAGAAGCCGATCACGAAGACCCCGCCCGCGGCCGGGTTGAGTTCGTCCGCGGCCATCATTCGTCCGAGGCCCCCGAGACCCGCCGAGAGGATCCCGCCGATGAGCAGGGCGGCGCCCGCGACCTGAGTGGCGGTGATGAGCGCCCGGTGGAACGGGCGGCGCCACATCAGCAGAAGGAAGAAGAGCACCACGGCGCTGACCGTCAGCAGGGTCGTCAGTGCGCCGAACGCCGTGCCGAGGGCGAGGAGCGCGCGAGTGCTCCCGCTCAGTCCCTCGGCGACGATTCGAGCCGAATCGAACGTCGCGGAGGCGAGCGTCGCACCGTCCGCTCCCGACGTCCGGGGCACCTCGGCCTCGGTCAGGAGGCTGATGGTCGCGCTGCCTCCGGCGATGTCGATCGCCGCACGGATCGCGGGGAGCGCGAGCGCGAAGCCCATCACGAGCCCGGCTGCGACGAACAACAGGACGGTGCCGCGCTCCATGCGGACCGACACCCAGGACGGATTCGTCATCACACGAGCCCTTCCGTGTCGCGCTGCAGGCGGTCGCCCACGGCGAAGACGGTGCCCGCGAGGCCCGCGACGAAGGCGATGCCGATGAGGGAGGGGACATCGATCAGCTGCACGGCGCCGCGATCGAACGTACGGTCCGACAGATACGCGATCGCCCCGTTCGCGACCATGTTCTGGAAGAACGGCACGCCGGCGACCCCGACGAGCGTCACGACGCCGGCCGCCGAGACGAGGCCGGTGTTGCGACGGCTGAAGATGCGTCCGCGGAGGATGTCGGAGGTCAGCAGCAGGAGCAGCGTGACGACGGTGACGACGACGGCGGCGAACAGTCCCTCGGCGATGAACAGTGCGCCCAGGGAGGCGGGGGGAAGGCTGGGGGCCGTGATCACGCCGCCGGTGAGCTCGACGGGGACGGGGGCGCCGTCGGGCCCGAGGGGCGCTTGCGCCACGGTGTCGAGGAAGGGCGCGGCGACGCGCACATCCCGGTTCGGAACGGCGGCCGCGATGTTCGCGATGCTGCGCACGACGGCCCAGATCGCGATCGCGACACCCGCCACGACGAAGAACCAGAACGAGGCCGTGTCGCCGCGGGAGAGGACACGGGAGGCCGGACGGGGGGAGGTCATGACAACTCCTTATCGATGATCGTTGTTATCGTTCCTCGATAAGTTAACGAATATCGATGGGTCGCACAAGACCGCCGCCGCTTCCGGTATGCCCACGGCGAACACGGGGCTCTGGCATCCGGCTGCTGGTTACTCTCGATGTACGGCGCGCGGAGGCGTGCCTGTCAGCCCATTTCTGGAGGGACTGAGATGTTCGAGAGATTCACCGACCGTGCCCGTCGTGTGGTCGTCCTCGCCCAAGAAGAGGCGAAGATGCTCAACCACAACTACATCGGCACCGAGCACATCCTGCTCGGGCTGATCCACGAGGGCGAGGGTGTCGCTGCCAAGGCGCTCGAGTCGCTCGGCATCTCGCTCGACGCGGTCCGCGAGCAGGTGCAGGACATCATCGGCCAGGGTCAGCAGCAGCCGACCGGCCACATCCCCTTCACTCCGCGGGCCAAGAAGGTGCTCGAGCTGTCGCTGCGCGAAGCGCTGCAGCTCGGTCACAACTACATCGGCACCGAGCACATCCTCCTCGGCCTCATCCGCGAGGGCGAGGGTGTCGCCGCCCAGGTGCTCGTCAAGCTCGGCGCCGACCTGAACAAGGTGCGCCAGCAGGTCATCCAGCTGCTCTCGGGCTACCAGGGCAAGGAGCCCGCGGGTGTGGCATCCGGAGCCGGCGAGCAGAGCCAGGGGGCCGCCCAGGGCGGTTCGGCCGTGCTCGACCAGTTCGGTCGCAACCTCACCCAGGCCGCGCGCGACAACAAGCTCGACCCCGTGATCGGGCGCGAGAAAGAGATCGAGCGGGTCATGCAGATCCTCTCGCGTCGCTCCAAGAACAACCCCGTCCTCATCGGCGAGCCCGGTGTCGGAAAGACCGCCGTGGTCGAGGGCCTCGCCCAGGCCATCGTGAAGGGCGACATCCCCGAGACGCTGAAAGACAAGCAGGTCTACTCGCTCGACCTCGGCTCCCTCATCGCCGGTTCCCGCTACCGCGGTGACTTCGAAGAGCGCCTGAAGAAGGTCACCAAGGAGATCCGCACGCGCGGCGACATCATCGTCTTCATCGACGAGATCCACACCCTCGTGGGTGCCGGTGCCGCCGAGGGCGCGATCGACGCGGCATCCATCCTCAAGCCCCTCCTCGCCCGCGGTGAGCTCCAGACCATCGGTGCCACCACGCTCGACGAGTACCGCAAGCACTTCGAGAAGGATGCCGCTCTCGAGCGCCGCTTCCAGCCGATCCAGGTGGCCGAGCCGAGCCTGCCCCACGCGATCAACATCCTGAAGGGCCTGCGCGACCGCTACGAGGCGCACCACAAGGTGCAGATCACCGACGGCGCGATCGTCGCCGCGGCGAACCTCGCCGACCGCTACATCAGCGACCGCTTCCTGCCCGACAAGGCCATCGACCTGATCGACGAGGCCGGCGCGCGCCTGCGCCTGTCGATCCTGTCGTCGCCGCCGGAGCTGCGCGAGTTCGACGAGAAGATCGCCAAGGTCCGCGAGCAGAAGGAGCAGGCCTCCGAGGAGCAGGACTTCGAGAAGGCCGCATCCCTGCGCGACGAGGAGAAGTCGCTCCTCGCCGAGCGTCTGCGCCTCGAGAAGCAGTGGCGCTCGGGTGACGTCGCCTCCCACGCGGTGGTCGACGAGGGCCTGATCGCCGAGGTGCTCGCCCAGGCGACCGGCATCCCGGTGTTCAAGCTCACCGAGGAGGAGTCCAGCCGCCTCATGTTCATGGAGAAGGCCCTGCACCAGCGGGTCATCGGCCAGGAAGAGGCGATTGCGGCCCTCTCGCGCACGATCCGTCGTCAGCGCGCGGGCCTCAAGGACCCCAAGCGCCCCTCGGGCTCGTTCATCTTCGCCGGCCCGACCGGTGTCGGAAAGACCGAGCTCGCCAAAGCGCTCGCCGAGTTCCTCTTCGACGACGAGGGCGCGCTGATCTCGCTCGACATGTCGGAGTTCGGTGAGAAGCACACCGTCTCGCGTCTGTTCGGTGCCCCTCCCGGGTTCGTCGGGTTCGAAGAGGGCGGCCAGCTCACCGAGAAGGTGCGCCGCAAGCCGTTCTCGGTCGTGCTCTTCGACGAGATCGAGAAGGCCCACCCCGACATCTTCAACTCGCTGCTGCAGATCCTCGAAGAGGGTCGCCTGACCGACGGTCAGGGTCGCGTCATCGACTTCAAGAACACCGTGATCATCATGACGACGAACCTCGGTTCGTCGGCGATCGCCGGTGGTCCCGTGGGCTTCCAGGTCGAGGGCAGCGCCCAGACCTCGTACGAGCGCATGAAGGGCAAGGTCGACGAAGAGCTCAAGCGCCACTTCAAGCCCGAGTTCCTCAACCGCGTCGACGACGTGATCGTCTTCCCGCAGCTGAACAAGGACGAGCTCCGTCAGATCGTCGGCCTGTTCGTGAAGCGCCTCGCCGACCGTCTGCTCGACCGCGACATGACGGTGGAGCTGTCGGACGACGCGAAGGACAAGCTCATCGAGATCGGGTTCGACCCCACGCTCGGTGCGCGTCCGCTGCGCCGCGCCATGCAGCGCGAGGTCGAGGACCGTCTGAGCGAGAAGATCCTGCACGGCGAGCTCGAGTCGGGCGACCACGTGAAGGTCGGCGTCGAGAACGGACAGTTCACCTTCGACACCGCCCCGCGCGGAGAGAAGGTCGCGATCGGCGTCGGGACGGCCGGCGAGATCGCCGCGACCCCCGACACGCTCGCGGGCAGCTGACGCGTAACAGACAGGGACCTGGATGCCACGGCATCCAGGTCCCTTCTGCGTTGCGGCGTACGCTGGTTCGATGACCTCTCCCGCGCCGTTCGTCGTCCGCCCCGCCGCGACCGCCGACGTCCGACGTATCCACGAGCTGCTCGAGCCCTTCGTGCAGAAGCGCATCCTGCTGGGCAAGGACCTCGTGGTCCTCTACGGCTCCGTGCAGCAGTTCGTCGTCGCCGAGGCCGACGGTGTCGTCATCGGCTGCGGGGCCCTGCACGTGATGTGGGAGGACCTCGGTGAGATCCGCACGCTCATCGTGCACGACGACTGGCTGCACCACGGCGTGGGCCGGGCGATCGTCGAGACGCTCGAGGACCGGGCGCGCGAGCTGGGTGTCTCGCGACTGTTCTGCCTCACCTTCGAGGTCGACTTCTTCACGCGTCGCGGCTTCGCCGAGATCGGCGAGCAGGTCGTGGACCCCGACGTGTACTCGCAGCTCGTGCGCAGTCCCGACGAGGGCGTCGCCGAGTTCCTCGACCTGGCGCACGTGAAGCCCAACACCCTCGGCAACACGCGGATGCTCAAGCAGCTCTGAGCGTGCCGTGGGCTGAGGGCACAGCGAGGCCGCATACGCTGGAACGATGACCGATGCCCCCCGCAGGCGGAGGCAGTCCCCGGCGGTCTACCGTCGTCGCCGTCTCGCCGCCGCGCTCCTCGCGCTGCTCGTGATCGGCCTCGTCGTGTGGCTCGTCGTGGCTCCGCCCTGGCGATCCGCTCCCGCCTCCGACAGCGCCCCCGCCCCTGTCGCCTCCGCCCCCGCCGCCTCGCCGACGCCGGCGGCCGATGCGACCACCCCGGCGGCCACCCCCGACCCGACCCCCACCGCGAATGCATCGGACGGTCCCGCGGAATGCACGCCCGCCGACATCAAGGTCGAAGCGCTCTCCGACAAGAGCGAGTACGCGCAGGGTGAGAACCCGCAGCTGTCCATCCGGCTGACGAACTCCAGTGCGAACCCCTGCACGATGAACGTGGGCACGAGCGCCCAGTCGTTCACCGTGACCAGCGGTTCCGATGTCTGGTGGCGTTCCACCGACTGCCAGTCGGAGCCGAGCGACATGGAGGTCACCCTCGCCGCCGGGCAGACCGTCACGAGCTCCGCGCCGCTCACCTGGGACCGCACCCGTTCCTCGGTCGGCTCGTGCGACAGCGAGCGCGCCTTCGCTCCCGGCGGCGGGGCGACGTACCACCTGAGCGTGTCGATCGGCGGCATCCCCTCCACCGGAACGGCCTCGTTCATCCTGCAGTGACCTCGGGGTGGGAACGAAGGAGGGGCGGATGCCGTGGCATCCGCCCCTCCGCATGTCTCAGGATCGGGTGTCTCCGAACACCTCGCCCTCCATGGCGTCGTACCCCTCCTGCTGCGGGTCGCCGTGCAGACCGCCGGACAGGGCGTACTCCTCTTCGGGCGACAGCACGAGGCGATGCCGGCCGTAGATCGCGAAGGCGATGAAGATCACGGCGTAGACCACGATGATGGCGACGATCGCGAGCAGGTAGGCGGGATTCAGCAGCAGGCCGAAGAACACGACCGCGGCGATGATCGCTGCCGAGTAGGCGCCGAACAGACCCCACGGGCTCTTGTAGGGGCGGACGGCGTTCGGGAACTTCTTGCGCAGGACGATGAACGAGACCATCTGCAGGAAGTACGCGAGCACCGCACCCCACACCGCGATATTCAGCACGATCGCGCCGGCGGGGCTGGCGTCGCCACCGGCCGCTTGCACGATCACCAGCGCGAGGAAGCCGAGGACGGCACCGAAGACAAGAGCGACCCACGGGGTCTTGCGGGCCCCGGTGAGCGAGAGCCACCGCGGGTAGTAGCCCGCGCGCGAGAGCGAGTACATGTTGCGGCCGTAGGCGAACATGATGCCCATGAGGGATGCCAGGAGGCCGATCAGCGCGAGGAGCGACAGCAGCGCGGCGGCCTGATCGCCCACCATCGCGCGGAAGCCGTCGAGCAGAGGCTCGACCGACGAGCCGGTCACGTCGGCGCCGAGCACGCCGGTGTTCAGGAAGAGGACGATCAGACCCGTGACGATGAGGGTGCCGCGGGCCCAGAGGCCGGCGCGGGGGATGTCGCGCGCGGGGTTGTGCGACTCCTCCGCCGCGAGCGGGAGCTCCTCGATGCCGAGGAAGAACCACATCGCGAAGGGCAATGCGAGCAGGATCGCGCCGACGCCGTGGGGGAGGAACTCCGACTGACCCGGGTCGGGGACGATGTTCCACAGCGAGCCCCAGTCGAAGGCGCCGGTGGCCAGCGACATGACGCCGAAGACCACGATGATGCCGATGGAGATGACCGAGACGACGATCGCGAAGCCGAACGAGATGTTCGCGCCGGCGGCATTGAGGCCGATGAAGACGGCGTACAGGATGATCCACCAGACGAACGAGGGCAGGCTCACCCCCGTCAGCAGTTCGAGCGCCGAGTCGGCGTACTGGCCCGAGAAGTAGACGACCACGGCGGTGGTGGCGACGTACTCGATGGTCTCGGCGAGGCCCGTCGCCAGGCCGCCCCACGGTCCCATCGCGGAGCGGGCGAACGAGTAGGCGCCGCCGGTGTGCGGCATCGCGGCCGCCATCTCGCCGATCGAGAAGGTGAGTCCGTAGTACATGATCACGAGGACGACGAAGGCGATCAGCATGCCGCCGAAGCCGGCGTTGGCGATCCCGAAGTTCCATCCCGAGAAGTCGCCCGAGATGACGGCGGCGACGGCGAGGCCCCACAGGCCCCAGACGCCGGCCGAGCGTTTCAGGGTGCGTTTCTCGAAGTACGTGGAATCCGTCGCCGTATAGGTGGCACCGGCGACCTTTTTGCGGGAACTGCTCGAGGTGGACATGAGACCTCCAGAGGGATGCGGGCAGGCGGCGGGCTCGCCTTGCGGGAAATCATGGCCTTCTATTGGTCGACCTGTCTACCTTTGACGTGTAAGTTCCTCGTTACGTCCTCCATACACGGGGACGACGACCACCCGAGAGGGAGACCATGGCGGGCAATCTCACCACCGCAGAATTGGATGCCGCGATCGACAGCGGCGAGATCGACACGGTCATCGTGGCGTTCCCCGACGCGCAGGGTCGCCTCGTCGGCAAGCGCGTCGCCGCGCGATTCTGGCGCGATGAGGTCCTGCCCCACGGCGCCGAAGCGTGCAACTACCTGCTCTCGGTCGACGTCGACCTGAACACCGTCGACGGCTACGCGATGTCGAGCTGGGACAAGGGCTACGGCGACATGCTGCTCGTCCCCGATCTCGACACCCTTCGGCGCGTGCCGTGGCAGGAGGGGACCGCTCTCGTCATGGCCGACCTCGCGTGGGAGGACCGTGAGCACGTCGCGCCGTCGCCGCGCGGCATCCTGAATGCACAGCGCGCCCGACTGGCCGAGCGTGGGCTGACCGCCTACGCGGGCACGGAGCTGGAGTTCATCGTCTTCGACGACTCGTTCCGCGAGGCGTGGGCAAAGGGCTACACCGGGCTGCGGGCCTCGACCGACTACAACGTCGACTACAACCTGCTCGCCACCACGCGGCTCGAGCCGTTGCTGCGCGACATCCGCGTCGGCATGGACGGCGCCGGCATGTACTGCGAGGGCGTGAAGGGCGAGTGCAACTACGGCCAGCAGGAGATCGCGTTCCGCTACGCCGAAGCCCTCGAGACGGCCGACAACCACACGATCTACAAGAACGGCGCGAAGGAGATCGCCGACCGCCACGGCAAGTCGCTGACCTTCATGGCCAAGTTCAACGAACGGGAGGGCAACAGCTGCCACATCCACCTCTCCGTCCGCGGCGACGACGGATCGGCCGTGATGGCGGGCGAGGGGGAGCACGGCTTCAGCCCTCTCATGGAGCACTGGATCGCCGGCATCCTGGCCACCCTCCGCGAGTTCACGCTGCTGTACGCCCCCACGATCAACTCCTACAAGCGCTTCGCCCTCGGTTCCTTCGCCCCCACGGGCATCGCGTGGGGTGTCGACAACCGCACCTGCGCGCTGCGCGTCGTGGGCCACGGCTCGTCGCTGCGCGTCGAGAACCGGGTGCCGGGCGGGGACGTGAACCCCTACCTGGCGATCTCCGCGATCATCGCGGGTGGGCTGCACGGCATCGAGAACGAGCTCCCGCTTCCCGCCCCGCTCACGGGCAACGCGTACACCTCCGGCGTGGGCACACTGCCGACGACCCTCCGCGAGGCGGCGCGACTCTTCTCGGAGTCGACGATCGCCCGCACAGCCTTCGGCGACGACGTCGTCGAGCACTACTTGAACCAGGCGCGCATCGAGGTCGAGGCCTTCGATGCCGCCGTGACCGATTGGGAGCGAGTGCGTGGTTTCGAACGCCTCTGATCCGAGCAGAACCCCCGTGGTGGGGCTGACGACCTATCTGGAGCGCGCGAAGCAGGGCGTCTGGGACGTGCGCGCGGCGTTCCTCCCGCAGCAGTACTTCGACTCCGTCACCGCCTCGGGCGCCACCGCCGTGCTCCTGCCGCCACAACCGCGTCCCGAGCAGGCCGCCGCCGCGGTGCTCGACGGTCTCGACGGGCTCATCCTGACCGGCGGCCTCGATGTGCAGCCCGAGCTGTACGGCGCGGAGCGCCACCCGCTGACCGACCCCGCTCGCGCGGACCGCGACGCGTGGGAGCTGGCCCTTCTGGCGGGAGCCCGGGAGCGCGGCATCCCGGTCTTCGGCATCTGCCGCGGGCTTCAGCTCATCAACGTCGCCATGGGCGGGACGCTGCACCAGCACCTGCCCGAGGCCCTCGGCACCGAGCGGTACCGGATCGGCGGGGGCGTCTTCGCCGAGAACGTCGTCGATGTGGATGCCGACACCCGCCTCGCCGGCCTCGTCGGGGCCGGAGCGCTCACCGTCCACAGCTATCACCACCAGGGTGTCGATCGGGTGGGCGAGGGGCTCGTCGTGACGGCGCGCACCGACGACGGTCTCGTGCAGGCCGTCGAGATGCCGGGCGAGGACTACCTCGTGGCCGTGCAGTGGCATCCGGAGGAGAACGCCGAAGACCGGCGGCTGTTCCTCGGACTCGTCGCCGCCGCAGCACGCTACCGGGCCTCGCGTTTCGAGGGCGCGAACGCCGTCGGCGGCTCGCCCGCCTCCACCTCCGAGCACCAGGGAGTCCCCGCATGAGCACCTTCACCGTCATCGACCCCTCGACCGGATCGCCGATCACGACGCTGGAGCGCGCCGAGATCGATCAGGTGGATGCCGCCGTCGCCGACGCCGTGCGCGCGCAGCGCGCGTGGGCAGGGCTCGCCCCCGTCGCTCGCGCCGACGCCTTGCGGGCCTTCGCGCGGGTCGTCGAGGCCCACGTCGAGGAGCTCGCCGCCCTGGAGGTGCGCAACTCCGGGCACCCGATCGGCTCGGCCCGGTGGGAGGCGCAGCACGTCGCCCAGGTGCTCAACTACTACGCCGGCGCCCCGGAACGCCTGATCGGGTCGCAGATCCCGGTCGCCGGCGGGCTCGATGTGACCTACCACGAGCCCTACGGGGTCGTCGGGATCATCGTGCCGTGGAACTTCCCCATGACGATCGCCGCGTGGGGCTTCGCTCCCGCGCTCGCCGCGGGGAACGCCGTGGTGCTCAAGCCCGCCGAACTCACGCCGCTGACCGCCGTGCGTCTCGGGGAGCTCGCCCTCGAAGCAGGTCTCCCGGAGGGGCTGTTCCAGGTGATCGTGGGGTCCGGCTCGGTCGTCGGCCAGCGGTTCGTCAGGCACCCCGACGTGCACAAGGTCGTCTTCACGGGGTCCACCGAGGTGGGCACCGAGGTCGCCGCCGGGTGCGCGCGGATGCTCAAGCCCGTCACCCTCGAGCTGGGCGGAAAGAGCGCGAACATCGTCTTCGCCGACGCCGACCTCGAAAAGGCCGCGGCGGGGGTTCCGGGGTCCGTCTTCGACAACGCCGGCCAGGACTGCTGCGCCCGCAGCCGCCTCCTCGTCGAGCGGAGCGTCTTCGACCGCTTCCTCGAGATGCTCGAACCCGCGGTGGCCGCGTGGAAGGTCGGCGACCCGCACGACGAGTCGACCCAGATGGGGCCGCTCATCTCGGCATCCCACCGCTCCACCGTCGAGGGCTTCCTCAACGGGGTCGACGTCGCGTTCCGCGGCTCCGCTCCCCAGGGTGACGGCTTCTGGTTCGCGCCCGCCGTGGTGCTCGCACAGCCGGGCGACCGCATCGCGCGCGACGAGGTCTTCGGGCCCGTGCTCGCGGTGATGCCGTTCGACGACGAAGCGGATGCCATCCGCCTGGCCAATGACACGGCCTATGGGCTCGCGGGCTCGATCTGGACCGAGAACTTGGGCCGTGGCATCCGGGTGTCCCGCGGGGTGCGCAGCGGCGTGCTGTCGGTGAACTCGCACTCGTCGGTGCGCTACGCGACGCCCTTCGGCGGCATGAAGGCGTCCGGGCTCGGCCGCGAGCTCGGTCCGGATGCCGCCGAGCACTTCACCGAGGTGAAGAACGTGTTCTACGCCACCGAGTGACCCCTCCTCCCTCTCCACCCCCACGCATAAGGAACCACATCTCATGACCATCGACCTCACCCAGCGCCTGCGCGACCGCGTCGCCATCATCACCGGCGGGGCCAGCGGCATCGGCCTCGCGACCGCCCGCCGCTTCGCCGCCGAGGGCGCGCGCGTCGTCATCGCCGATCTCGACGAGACCACCGGCACGGCCGCCGCCACCGAGGTGGGCGGGGTGTTCCGACAGGTGAACGTCGCCGACGAGGCATCCGTCGACGCCCTCTTCGACGGCGTCGCCGCCGACCTCGGCAGCGTCGACATCGCCTTCAACAACGCCGGGATCTCGCCGGCCGACGATGACTCGATCGAGACGACCGAGCTCCCCGCCTGGGATCGCGTGCAGGACGTCAACCTCAAGAGCGTGTACCTGTGCTCCCGCGCGGCGCTGCGGCACATGGTGCCCGCGGGCCGCGGCTCGATCATCAACACCGCCTCGTTCGTCGCGCTGCTCGGGTCGGCGACCTCGCAGATCTCGTACACCGCGTCGAAGGGCGGCGTGCTCGCGATGACCCGCGAGCTCGGCGTGCAGTTCGCGCGTCAGGGCATCCGGGTGAACGCCCTCTGCCCGGGGCCGGTGAACACCCCGCTGCTGCAGGAACTGTTCGCCAAGGACCCCGAGCGGGCGCAGCGCCGACTCGTGCACGTGCCGATGGGCCGGTTCGCCGACCCCGCGGAGATGGCCGCGGCCGTGGCGTTCCTGGCATCCGACGACGCGTCCTTCATCACCGCGACGGCCTTCGTGGTCGACGGGGGGATCACGAACGCGTACGTGACGCCGCTATGAGTCCCCGATCTGCGACGTCCTGCGGCTGCGCGGCACGCCCGGCCGAGCGGCCGCACGCGCCGCGGGCGTGACAGGCTGAGACGATGACCGACGCGCCGCTCGACGACCTGCGCCGGGCCGTCTATCGGCCCGTGCGCAGCGGCAACGCGCTCGAGGACACGACGGCGCGGATCGTGCAGACGGTGCGTCTCGGCCTCGTCGCGCCGGGGGAGTCGCTGCCCGCGGAACGCGAACTCGCCGCGCTGTACGGCGTGAGCCGCGACACGGTTCGCGAGGCGCTTCGCGAGCTCGCCGACGCCGGATGGCTCGAGACGCGACGCGGCCGCTACGGCGGAACCTTCGTGGTCGACCCCGTGCCGCGTCCGTCCGAACCGGCCGTCGTGTCGGAGGCCGAGCTGAGCGATGTGATCGCGCTGCGCGGTGTGCTCGAGCCCGGCGCTGCCTGGGCCGCGGCCGCGCGATCGCTGTCGGCCGACGAACGCGACGTTCTCTGGGCCCGGCATGAAGCGGCCGCGCACGCCGAGGGCGCCGATTACCGTCGACTCGACACGCTGCTGCACCTCACGATCGCGGAGGTCGCCGGCATCCCGTCGCTCGTCCCTCTCGTCGCGGAGAACCGCGCGCGCATCAACGCGTGGCTCGACACGTTCCCGCTTCTGCCCCGCAACATCGACCACTCCACGTCGCAGCACGCCGCGATCGTGTCGGCGATCCTCGCCGGGAGACCGGATGCCGCCCACGCGGCCATGCGCGACCACCTGGCCGGGTCGGAGGCGTTGCTGCGCGGGTTCCTGGCGTAGCGCTGTCGGTGCCCGGCGGGTCTTCGCGGTGCCGGGCGGAGGAGTCGTGGCGCGGGGAGGACGCCTGTGAGGGGTTGGGTCCTCCGGTCGCCGCATCTGCTCCGCTGAGCACGCGACGCGTCTCGTTCGCGCTCGCGAGGGGGCCGGTGGCGAGGGGCCATTGCGTTTGCGGCGGTCGGCTGTCTTCGCGGAGGTGAGCGGGTTGGCGGTGGTTGCGGCTGTGGTTGCCGGGGGAGGAGATTCGGCGGCGGGAGGACGCTCGCCTGCATGCGGGTCCTCCGCCGGGCGTATCTCCTCCGCTGAGCAGTGGTGCGGGCGCGCGGATAGGCTCGGAGGATGGCCGCGGGCAAGAAACGCAAGGGGAAGAGGGTCGAGGTGGAGTTCAAGAACACCGCGTTGACCGACGCGCTGCAGACGCAGGACATGGCGGCGATCGCCTTCGCGCTCCGGCACGGCCCCACCGTGGTTCCGCTGATGCGGGCCGGGGACGCCGGCAACCCGCTCGACATGGGAGAGGTCTGGACCTACCGGGACCCGAACACCGGGCAGCTCGCCCTGCTGCTGTTCAGCGATGCGGCGCACAAGCCCGCAACCCTGCCGCCGCACGTCGCGCTGCAGTCGCCGCAATGGCTGCGGACCTTCCTCGGCATGCACGAGGAAGAGCTCACGACGGTGTTCATCGACATCGCCGGTCCGCACCCGATCCAGGCCAGCCCGGCCGACCTGATCGCGGCGCTCGACGCCTGAGCGCCGCCGGGGGAGGTTCTCGGCGTTGAGTGTCCACAACACCCGGATCTTTCGGAAAAGCGCCCGGGTGTCTTGGACACTCAATCGGGCTGCTGGGCCGCGAGCGGCGTTCGGGCGGGGAGGTGGCGCGCCTGCGCGGGGCGGACTCCGCGAATGTCAGGGAGAACGTGGGTCGTGCAGGCCGCATGTGTCGGGAGAGGCCGCTCCGGAGCGCGGGTCATGCGTGCGACGTTCCCACGGGCGGCCCGCGCGGCGCCGACGCGCAGGACGCGTCGGCGATAGCTCGCGGGTGAATGACGCGGGTCGCGCGGGTGAGATGAGAGTGACAGACTCGGGGACATGGAGTACGTGATCACCGCGGCCGTGTGTGCCGCCGGACTCGTCATCCCCGCAGTTCTCGGGATGACGTCACCGCACCGTCGCCGGCGGTCCGCTCCTCCCGGCCGCTGATCGGCGGTCTCGCCGTGGACGGTCGCGGCGTACCCGACCGCGGTGTCTCAGAACCCCGGTTCGCTGTCGTCGCGCGGCATCCCGCGCACCTGTAGTTCGTTGAGAGCCTGCGCGAGCTTGCGCGAGGAGGCGTCGAGCACCGTGTGGTAGCCGAGGCGCTTGGCCTCGGACGCGCGCTGTGCCGCCTGCGTGACGTTGCGGATCTCGCCCGTGAGCGTCAGCTCGCCGATGGCGGCCAGGCGCTTCGACACCTTGCGGTTCTTCACCGCGTTGGCCACGGCGATCGCGATCGCGAGATCGGCCGCGGGCTCCACGAGGCGCACGCCGCCCACCGTGGACACGTAGACGTCGCGGTCGGACAGCGTGAGTCCCATGCGGCTCTCGAGCACCGCCAGCACCATCGCCACGCGCGACGAATCGACGCCGTTGACGATGCGGCGCGGATTCGGCGCGGTCTGCCGCACGGCGAGGGCCTGGATCTCGACGGGCAGCGCGCGCCGGCCCTCCATCGCGATGGTCACGCACGTCCCCGGCTCGGGTTCGCCGTGACCGAGGAAGAGGGCGCTGGGGTCGGCGACTTCGGCGATGCCGGTGCCGGTCATATCGAAGCAGCCGACCTCGTCGGTCGGGCCGAAACGGTTCTTGAGCGCCCGGACGAAGCGCAAGGACGTCTGCCGGTCGCCCTCGAAGTGGCAGACGACGTCGACGAGGTGCTCGAGGATGCGGGGACCGGCGATCGACCCGTCTTTCGTGACGTGGCCGACGAGGATGATCGGCAGGCCCCGCTCTTTGGCGACGCGGATGAGAGCGGATGCCACCTCTCGAACCTGCGCGGGCTGACCCGCCGCGCCGTCGCTGTGGGCCGAAGAGATGGTCTGCACCGAGTCGACGATCAACAGACCGGGTTCGACCTGATCGACGTGGCCGAGGATCGTGGCGAGGTCGGTCTCGGAGGCCAGGAACAGCTCGTCATGCAGCGCACCCGTGCGCTCGGCGCGCAGCCGGACCTGCGCCGCGGACTCCTCGCCGCTCGCGTACAGCACACGGCGACCGGCGTGCGCGCTCTTCGCGGCGACCTCGAGCAACAGCGTCGACTTGCCCACGCCGGGTTCGCCGCTGAGCAGAATCGCCGCCCCCGGAACGATGCCTCCACCGAGCACGCGGTCGAACTCGCCGACGCCGCTCGTCCGACGCGGGGCGTCTTGCGTGTCGATCTCGGTGATGCGCCGAGCCGCCCGCGCGGCGCCCGGGGCCACCGGAACGATCGAGCGGACGATCCCGGTCTGCTCGGCGGCCTCGACCACCGTGCCCCACGACTGGCACTCGCCGCAGCGGCCGACCCACTTCAGCGTCGTCCATCCGCACTCGGTGCACCGGTACGGAGCAGGGGCGGAAGCGGGACGTCGGGATGCCATGCGCCCAGGCTACGCGGGGCCTCCGACATCACCCCGCCGGGGCGTGGCATCCGGGGTCGGACGAGGGATCCTCCGGATGGCGGGTCTCAGTCGCGCAGGGACTCCGCGACGGTCGTCAGGGCGTCGGCGGAGCGGCGGAGCAGGGTGAGCTCGCGCTCCGAGAACGGCGTGCCGGCCAGCGGGACAGCGCCTCTCGCGCTCACGATCGACGGCACGGAGAGCGCCATGCCGCTGATGCCGTGGAAGTCCTCGAGCACGGTGCTCACGGGAAGGATCGCGTGCTCGTCGCGCAGGATCGCCTCGACGATGCGGGCGCTCGACAGGCCGATGGCGTAGTTCGTGGCGCCCTTGCCCTGGATGACCTTGTAGGCGGCGTCGCGGACGTCGACGGCGATGGCATCCAATTCCTCCGGGGTGAAGAAGGTGCCGTCGGGGAGCTCGAACTCGGTGATGGGGACCGAGCCGATCGTCGCGGTGGACCACAGGGGGAACTCGGTGTCGCCGTGCTCGCCCACGATCCAGGCGTGGACGCTCGAGGTGGCAACACCCGCGCGCTGCGCGAGCTTCCAGCGCAGGCGCGAGGTGTCGAGCACGGTGCCGGAGGCGAAGATCCGTCGCGTCGGGAGGTTCGTCGCCTCCTGCGCGAGCACGGTGAGCACGTCGCACGGGTTCGTGACGATCACGTAGACGGCGTTCGGTGCGACCTCGAGCAGCTTCGGCATCATGTCGCGGATGATGCGGGCGTTGGTGGCGGCGAGCTCGGTGCGGGTCTGGCCGGGGTTCTGCTTGGCGCCCGCGGTGATGACGACGACGTGCGAGCCCTCCGCGACCGAGACGTCGCTGCCGCCGACGATGTCGCTCGAACCGGTGAACTGGGTGCCGTGCGCGAGGTCGAGCACCTCGGCCTCGACCTTGGCCGCGGCGATGTCGTACAGCGCCACGTGCCGCGCCGACCCCCGGATGAGAGCGGCGTACGCGACGCTCGCCCCCACGCTTCCCGCGCCCACGACCGTCAGCTTGGAGTTCTCGATCACGCTCATGCCTCGATCCTGGCAGCGGTGTGGGACCGGTGCCAGGGCGGTCTTTCGACGGTGGATGAACGGATGCCGGCGGGCGGCGTCGCGAACCGGTCGGGTGGCGTGGGAGTCGGCGTCGGGCGGCGAGGCGGTGATCGGGTGTGGGCATGAGCGTGTGCCGAACTCCGGAGATTCTCACCGCAGCAGGGCCGACGGCGGCATGCAGACTGCCGGGCGCGTGATCTCTCCGGAGTCCGGCACGCTCGGTGCAGGTTCTCGCGGCCAGCCGGATTCGCGGCATCCGGTCATCTGTCGTAAGCTGGTCGGCGGTGACGTGTCCGAGCGGCCGAAGGTGCAACACTCGAAATGTTGTGTAGGTTCACCCCTACCGTGGGTTCAAATCCCACCGTCACCGCCACCACGAAGGCCCCGATCTCTACGGATCGGGGCCTTCGTCATTTCCTTCGTGCGTCGGCCGCGGGGCACACATCGGCCGCGCTCCCGTTGATCGCGATCGCGCTCACCCTCCGGTGTTCCGCCTTGCGGTGAAGAAGCCAATGAGGATGGCCGACGCGGAAACGAGGGCCCACGCGGCGACGAGGAGAATGTGGGAACCCGCGCTCGAGCTCGTGGCTGCAGCTCCCCCGGGTCGTGGATCGGCGATGGCGGTGTCGACCTCAACCGGGTTTGATGCGTGGAACGGTGCGATGACGCGATCGAGAACGCCTCGATCGCGGATGGGGCCGTCGGCCCGTGTCGGCCCCCCGTCGATGAAAGCGACTACCGCTGTGACCAGCAAACTGACAGAACCGACGATCAACGTGGGCAGAAAGGCCTCTCCCGGAGCAGCTGCAGCGCTCAACGACACCAGCCCGCTGCCAGCGCCGAGCGTCAGAAGCGCGAACGCTACCGTCCGCACTCCGGTGGTTAGGTCTCGTAGCGCTGGCGTAGAGATGGTGTAGACGACACCGGGGAGCGCGACGAGGATCACCGGTACCCATGTGGACGACTCGTCGTCCGTCAGCAGCTGGTAAGCGATGGCGAGTCCGGCGACCTCGACCAGGATGGCTGCTGCCATGTAGACGAGGGCGCGGATGTTGTTTTTCCACGCGGTTCGGCTTGTGATGCGACGGGGCATATCTCTCTCGTGTCTTCGGCTCTCTGGGAGTGCGTGATGACGGGCGGCTTGGCCTGCGGGCGGCGAGGAGCCCGTCGCCTTCTTATCGCCCGTCGACGAACTCCCGCACCGCCGCCGCCGCGTCCGGCGCCGCACGATACGTGTGCTCCGCCGCGGGGAAGACGCCCTCGCGCACCTCGCGCGCGTACGTCTCGACACCCTCGACCATCGCGTCGCCGAGGGCGGCGTAGCGCTTGACGAAGACGGGAGCGCGGCCCTCGGTGATGCCGAGCAGGTCGTGCTGCACGAGCACCTGCCCGTCGGCAGCGCCCGCGCCGATGCCGATCACGGGGATCCGGAGGACGCGGCGGATCTCGGCGACGACCTCGGCGGGGACGGCTTCGATCACGATCGCGAACGCTCCGGCATCCTGAACCGCGAGGGCGTCGCGGGCCACGCGGATCGCCTCCTCGTCGGTGCGTCCCTGGGCGCGGAGGCCGCCGAGCGCCGTCGCGGTCTGCGGGGTGAGCCCCACGTGCCCCACGACGGGGATCCCGGCCTCGACGATCGCTCGGAGCCGGGACAGGCGGGCCGGGTTCGCCCCCTCGATCTTGACGGCGTCGGCGCCGGCCTCGTGGACGAAGCGGACGGACGTCGCGACCGCCTGCTCGTCGCTCAGCTCGGTCGTGCCGAAGGGCAGATCGCACAGCACGAGCGGCGTCTGCACCGCGCGGCGCACCGCTTTCGAGAGCATCATCATCTCGTCGAGGGTCACCGAGGTGGTGTCGGGGAGGCCGAGCACCACCTGCGCTCCGGAGTCGCCGACGAGCACGATGTCCGCCCCCGCGCGTTCCGCCACCCGGCCCGACACGAAGTCGTAGGCCGTGACCATGACGATCGGCGTGCCGGCGTCGGCGAGTTCGCGCAGGCGACGCAGCGTGATCGGGGGACGCGTCACGGGCGTCTCCTTTCGAGGGGGATGCGATCGTCGAGACCGGGGACGAGCGCGACGTTGTCGATCAACCGGACCTCGCCCACCCGCACCGCGAGAGCGAGCAGCGCCGGGCGCCCGACGTCCGCGATCGGCTCGAGGCTGTCAGCGTCGACGATCTCGACGTACTCGGGGTCCAGGCCTGCCGTGGCGAGTTCGTCGCGGACCACACCCGCGAGGCTGTGCGGATCCCGGATGCCGGAGGCGAAGGCATCCTGTGCCGCTCGAAGCGCCCGCGGGATGACGGAGGCGAGGTCGCGCTCCCCGGGCGACAGGCGGGTGTTGCGGCTGGACCGCGCGAGACCGTCGTCGTCGCGGGAGGTCGGGCGGGCGACGATCTCGACGGGGATGCCGAGGTCGCTCACCATGCGTCGGACCACGACGACCTGCTGCGCGTCCTTCGCCCCGAAGTAGGCGCGGTCGGGCTGAACGGCGAGCAGCAGCTTGGCGACGACCGTGGCGACACCGTCGAAGTGGGAGCGCCCGCGGAGAGCTCCCTCGAGGGTGTCGGTGATCGCTCCGCCGACCGACACCGTCGTCGCGAAGCCCGCGGGGTACATCTCGGCGGGCGAGGGGGCGAAGACGAGGTCCGTGCCGGCTTCAGCGGCCAGCGCGACATCGGCTTCCTCGGTGCGCGGGTAGGCCGCGAGGTCGGCGGCCTCGCCGAACTGCGTCGGGTTCACGAAGATCGACAGGACCACGGTGGAGTTCTCGGACCGGGCGGCACGGAGGAGCGAGAGGTGGCCCTCGTGCAGGGCGCCCATGGTGGGCACGAACCCGATCGCCTCACGGCGGAGCGGGGCGAGGGCCGCGCGCAGCTCGGCGACGGTGCGGACGATGCGGATGCTCACGGGGCGGTCTCGATTCCGGCTCGTTGGGTGGCGGCGAGGTCGCGGGTGGCGTCGACGAGTGCGTCGAAGAGGGGCAGGCGCTCCGGCATGCGCTCACTGATCGCTCGGCGCTGCCGATCGATCGTGGCGGCGTCGCCGCGCGATACCGGTCCGGTGAGCGCGGCCGCGGCGCCGCGTTCCGCCCAGTTGTCGACGGCGGCCCGGACGAGCGGGACGAGGGCGTCTCGCTCCACTCCCGCGGTCGCCGCGAGCTGCTCCGCCATCCCCTCGAGCGTGACCAGGAAGTTCGCCGCGATGGACGCGGCCGCGTGGTACGCCGCGCGGTCCTCGTCGAGGACCTCGACGCCCGTCATCCCCAGGACGTCCGCGACCGCCGATGCGACGGCGTAGGCCGCCGTCGAGGTCGCCGAGAGCGCGGCCGTGACTCCCGCGAACGACGTTCCCGCTCCCGTGACCGTCATCAGGGGATGGACGCTGAAGGCGTCGTGCGGATGCAGGACCGAGAGGTCGAGCGAACCCGAGAGGTGGCCGACGGTCCGGCCCGGCGCGATCGCGCGTGCGGCGGAGGCGATCTCGGCATCCGGTACCGCGAGGAGGACGATCCCGGCGTCGGCACCGGACTCGCCCCGACCCGCGGGCCCTGCGACCGAGACTCCGGCGGCCTCGAGAGCGGCGACGAGTGCGCGGCCCATCCGACCGTCGCCGACGACGAGGACGGGCCCGGCGAGCGTCAGGGCGGAGGGGAGGGGCTGCGGTGTCATGTGCGTGGGGCGACCGCCGCGGAGGCGGCTTCGCCGTTGTCCACCGTACTCGCTCGCGCCGCAGGCGGTGCCGCGGGTGCCGGGCGCAGACGCGGAGGTGCGAAGAACAGCGAGGAGGCGGGCGTTCGCAGCAACGGGTGAAATGGAGTGCGGTGAGAGCGCCTCGCCCGTACGCTGTTTGTATGCAAACACTGATCTCGGAGCGGGCGTACACGACCCCGATCTACACGCTCTCCGAGGCCGCTCACATCATCCGGGCTCCCTCGTCCTCCTTCGGTCGATGGGCACACGGACACGCGTTCCGACAGCGCAACGGCAGCGACCGGGGGTGGAGCGATCCCCTCCTCCGCGGCGTGAAGAGTGGTCGCGGGTACACCGTGCCCTTCAACGCACTCGCGGAGGGCTACATCGTGGAGTCTTTTCGGCGCGCGGGTCTTCCGCTGGCTCGCATACGCCCCGCCGTGGATGTCCTGCGCAACGAGCTCGGCCTGGAGAATGCGCTCCTCAGCGAGAAGCTGAAAACGGATGGCGCGGAGATCCTCATCGAGAACGGCGACCATGACCTCGTTGTCGTTCGCAATCGACAAGGGGTTTTTCGCGACGTCGTCGATCAGTACCTGCGAACCATCAGCTACCGCGACGGCTACATCGATTCTCTTCGTCTGCCGACGTACGAACGGGCAGAGGTCGTCGTCGATCCTCTGCGGAACTCGGGTCAACCCACGATCGCGCGTCTCGGCGTGCGTGTCGAGGATGTTCTGAGCCGACTACGCGCCGGGGACCGGATGGCGGATGTCGCAGAGGATTTCGGCCTCGAGGACGAGGAACTGAGTTCTCTGCTTCTGCAGGCAGCCTGACCGTGCAACGCGCCCGGTTCCTGCTCGATCGATCGGTGGGTGGACGCGTACTCGTATCCCGCTTGCGGGACGCCGGGTGGGACGCCGGGTGGGACGCGAGGACGCTGGCCGAGGAGTACGGGGATGCCGCGGCCCAATCGATGCGAGATGAGGACTGGATCGAGGCCGGCACACGCGCCGGCTACATCCTGCTCGCAAAGGATCATCGTGTGGCAATGCGCCCCCTCGAGGCGTTCGCGATCTATGTGAATGACGCGCGTGTCATCGCATTCGTCCACGGCGACCTCACCGCGCAGACGATGGGCGACCTCTGCCTGGCCCACGAGACGGGTATCCACCGATTGGCGAATGTGCAGGCACCGTTCGTGTTCTCCCTGGGGGTGGGAGGTCTGAGAAGAAGGAAACTCTACGCACCGTGACAACCTGGCCAGATGTCGCCGGCCGACGGGCCGGAGGGCCGTTGATCGCGACCGGCGAAGCCCGGCCCGGCCCGCGTCAGCGCGCCGTCGAAAGACCCGCGACCAGCAGCGCGGGCTCGACGTGCCGCCCGGGGGCATAGGCGGTGCCGCCGATGACGTCGGCGAGGTAGTTGGCCGCGCGATCGCCGAGGGCGCTCAGGCGGAGATCGATCGTGGTGAGGCTGTTGTCGTCCTGGCCGGTCAACCCGGCGATGTTGTCCATCCCGGTGATGGCGACATCGGTGGGCACCCGGATACCGGCCTCCGCGAGCACGCCGGCCACCGCGGTGGCCATGGTGTCATTTCCGCAGCACACCGCGTCGAACGGCGTGCCGGAGGCGAGGAGACGCTGGGCGGCCTCGCGCCCCCACGCCTGCGACCAGTCGCCGCGGAGCACGAGGGCGGGGTCGAGGGTGAGACCCGCGTCGGACAGGGCGTCGGCGAGACCGGTGTAGCGATCTCGCGCGGAACGGTCCTCCTCCGAGGCGGTCACGTGGGCGACCCGGCGGCATCCGATCGACACGAGGTGCTCGCCGGCGAGGCGGCCGGCGCCGTAGCCGTCGTGCAAGAACGACGCGTCCTCGGCGTCGTCGGAATGGCCGTAGGCGTAGACCACCGGCACCGTGAACCCGGCGCTGACGGAGTGGATGTCGGAGCTCGATCCGTCGCCGATGACGAGGAGGCCGTCGATGTTGCGGGCGCGGAGCTTGCGCGCCGTCGCGGCGAAGAGCGCGCGGTCCAGGTGCGCGTCCGAGACCAGCACCGACAGGTCGCGTGCGCCGAGGGCCGTCGTCGCTCCGGTGAGCACCGGCATCGTGAAGGCGCCGGGGGCGTTGACGGTCAGGACTCCGACGGTGGCGCTGCGTCCCTGCGCCAGGAACTGGCCCAGGGCGTTCGGCTGGTAGTCGAGGCGCTTGGCGACGGACAGGATGCGTTCGCGCGTGGCATCCGACACCTTGCCCTGTCCGCGCAGCACTTTCGACGCCGTGGGGACCGAGACTCCAGCCAGCGCCGCCACGTCGCGGAGAGAGATCGCGTCTTTCGCCATTGCGGATCGAGTTTAGGGGGTCGGGCCGTCGATGCCGCGGACCCGGAGGACCACGCGCGAGCGCACCGTCTCCCCGGGAGCGACGTCGATCGAGCCGAGGGCGTCGTGCGGATGGGCATAGGGGTCGGACGAGGGCTCGAGGCCGACGGCATCCACCGCTCCCCACCAGGGGAACCCGGTCGACCCGCGCCGCTCGCGCCACACGAAGAGGCGAGGGAACAGGCTCGGGTCCCAGGTGAGATCCAGGCGCAGCTTCCCACTGATCCGGAGGGAACCCGCGGCTCCGGAGATGTCGTCGAAACCGGCGGAGGGTGCCGCGGGCACGGCGATGTCGCGCTCGCCGCTGCGCACCGCGCTCGGACCGTCGAACAGGTCGCCCGCGAAGGCCGGGTGCTCGGCCCAGCCGACGCGCACGAGGGTCGCGGAGGCGTTGCGCACGACGGTGTCGAGCCGGAGCTCGTCGTCGACCAGCGTCGCGGTCCGCTCGATGTCCAGAGGGACTGTCCGCAGGGAGACGCGCGCGCGGCACGACGACTCCTCGGCCGAGAGCTCCCACGTTCGCCACGCCGCCTCCCCGTGGAAAGGCTGGCGTGGCTCGACCCCCGCCGGCGGATCGCCGGCGCGCGGGAGCAGCACATGCCACCCGCCCGGGTAGCGCCGGTGCCACTCTCCGCTGGAGTCGGGCAGCGTGAAGGCGTCACGCGGATCGTCGGCCCACGGGGTGGTGGCGAGCACCTCGCGCCCGGTGGGCAGGTGCGTGAGCGAGGCGATACGCGCCCCCTCGGGATCGATCTCGGCGCGCAGGATGCCGCTCGCGATGACGACGCGACCCCCGTTCATGCCGCGACCTCGTCGAGCCGCGCGCGTGTCGGGAAGCCCGTGTGGTCCCCGGGATCCGCGACCACCTGCGCGGCGCACCACGCTCCGCGCCCGAGAGCGCCGTCGATCGACAGCCCCTCGAGGACCGCCGTGATCCACCCGGCGGCGAAGGCGTCGCCCGCGCCGACGGGGTGGTGGGGCGGCGGGATCTCGACGGCACGGACCCGGTGCACCCCGTCGGCGTCGGCCGCGAGGGCACCTCGGCGACCGAGCTTCACCACGACGGTGCGCGGGCCGCGCGCGAGCAACTCCGCGATCGCGCGCTCGGGGTCGTCGTGCCCCGTGATCACCCGTGCCTCGTCTTCGTTGCACAGCAGCGTGCCGACGTTCTCGATGACGTCGTCGACGGCGTCACGGAGACCTGCGTCGTCGATCAGCTGGGGTCGGTGATTGGTGTCGAGCGACACCGGGATGCCGCGCCCCGCGGCCTCGTGGATCGCCCGCTCGAACATCTCGCGGGGTCCCTCGCCCAGCGAGGGCGTGATGCAGGACGCGTGCAGCCAGTCGACGTCGTCGAGTCGGACGTCGTCCAGATCCGCGGGGATGAGCCCCGCAGCGGCGGAACCCGTGCGGTAGTGCTCGCTGCGCACCACCTCGTCACTCAGGCGCTGCTTGACGATCAGCCCCGTCTTGCCGCCGGGCACGTCGCGGATCGCCGCGGAAGAGATGTCCTCGGATGCCAGCGTCTCGCGCACGAGGGAGGCGAAAGCGTCGTCGCCCAGGCGTGACATCCACGTCGCCCGGTGCCCCAGGCGAGCGACCCCGACGGCGGTGTTCAGCTCGGCCCCGGCCACCGCGACCGCGGAAGGGTGGCCCCCGTCGACGAAGAACGTCGCGAGGGCCTCCCCGAAGGTGAAGACGTGCGCCATCAGCCCGCGTCCGGGGCGAGGCCCCGCACGACGTACAGGGCGTCGCCGGGGAACTCGGGCTGCTCGAGCCGCACGCCTCCGGCGACGGCTGTCCAGCGCGCGGCGTCCAACCGGCGGGCGGCGAGGTCGTACACACGCACGTCGAGGTCCGGGATCGCCCGGCCGCGCAGGGTGAGCGCGAAGGCCGAGGGGGCGTAGACGGCGACCACGCCCTCCGGCGTCCGGCCCGCGATCGCGCCCGACGGCTCGGCGTGGAGCAGGTCGGCATCCCCGTCCAGGCCCCACAGCTGCTCGTTCTCGACGACGCGGCGCAAGAACGACACGTCGTCGGCGCCGGGGAAGGCCGCGGCGACCGAGAAGGGGAAGGGATGGCCGTGCACGTCGCCCGCGGCGAAGTCCTCTCCGCGGCGGTGCCACGACCACACGCCGTGCGCGCCGTAGCCGAGGCCGGCCGCGGCTCCCGCGACCACGCCGGTCCAGCTCGCGCGCCGCACGTCGGCGGCCGAGTGCCGCTCCCGCCCGGCGAAGCGGCCGAGCCCCTCGTAGCAGGGCTCGAGGTTGAGGATCGGGCGGTCGACGTCCATCGCGCGGTAGTACCGCGTCAGGTCGGCGGGGAGGGTGTCCCAGGCCTCGTTGTGCCCGGACTGCAGACCGTGGAAATCGAGCAGTTCGCCGTCGGCGATCGCGGCGGGCATGCGCGCGGTGGGGGTGTCGTGCCAGGTGATGAGCTGCTCGGGCGCGAGTTCGCGCACCTGCGCGGCGACGGCGCTGTAGCGCGCGAGAGCCGTGTCGTCGTTGAGGTCGTCGTCGCCCGAGACGATCCAGATCGGATCGAAACGGGCGAAGCGCGCGACGGCGTCGGCCACGTACGACGTCGTCTGCTCGGCATCCATCACGTGATCCGGGGTGAGACCCGCCCCCCACGTGCCGGGCACGAAGTTGTTCCACAGCAGCACGAGCATCGGGGTGAAACCGTGCGCGCGGGCCGCGGTGAGCACGCGTTCGGCGTCATCCCAGTAGGCGGGATCGCCGGCGGCGAAGTCGATGCGCCCGTCGCGGATCGCGTACGGCGAGCGGGTGCCGCTGGAGCGGTCGTGCTCGATGGGCAGGATGCTGAACAGCAGCGCGTTGAAGCCCTGACGGCGGCGTCGCTCGAGGTGATCGAGCCATTCGTCGGGGCTCGCACCTCCGAAGGCGGCCCACACGGTGTCGGCGAGCAGGAACGTGGGCCGGCCGTCGCGCAGCAGCCAGCGCCGCGACGGAGCGAGGGTCCAGGACATGCGGGTTCTCTCCTCGAGGGGGACGGGGGTGGTCACGGGGCGATCAGCGCTCCGTCGGGCGCGCGCACTCTCGCGGCCCAGGCGTCGTGACCGGACAGCCCCGCGGGGAAGCGGGCGGCGGCTCTCTCGTCGACCTCGATGCCCCAGCCGGGGGCGTCGTTGGGGGTGAGCCAGCCGTCGACGATGTCGATCATCCCGGGGAAGACCTCGTGCGTCTGCTCGTTGTAGACGTGTCCCTCCTGGATGCCGAACGCCGGCGAGGTGACATCGAGCGCGACCGCGGCCGCCACCGCGAAGGGCGAGGCGTCACCGGGGGAGTGCCACGCGGTGCGCACGCCCTCGATGTCGGCGAGGACCGCGAGGCGCCGGGCCGCGCTCACCCCGCCGACGTCGGAGAGGTGCGCACGCAGGTAGTCGACCTGGTGCTCGCGCACGAGCCGGGCGGCATCGGTGAACGAGGTGGCCAGCTCGCCGACCGCGATCGGCACGGGGGAGGCCCGACGCACCTCGCCGAGGCGGTGCCAGTGCTCGGGGGCGAGCACGTCCTCGACGAAGAAGGGGCGGTAGGGCTCGAGACTGCGCGTCAGCGTGACGGCCTGGCTCGGGCTCAACCGCGAGTGCACGTCGTGCAACAGCTCGACGCCGTCGCCGAGTTCCTCGCGCACGTGCGCGAACAGTCGCGGCGTGGCGACGAGGTAGTCCTCGACCCGCCACCCCGCGGCGTGCTTCGCCCAGGCGAACTCCCCGGGCAGCGGCGGCGCGCCGTAGTGGCCCGTGCCCTGCTGCCCGACCTGGATGCGCACGTGGCGCTGCCCGGAGGCGATCAGCTCGCGCGCGTGGTCGGTCGTGGCCTCCGCGTCGGCGCCCTCGGCGTGCAGATACGTGTCGGCCGCCGCGCGGACCCGTCCGCCGAACATCTCGTACACCGGCATCCCGGCTCTCTTGCCCGCGATGTCCCAGAGGGCCATGTCCAGACCCGAGAGGGCGTTGTTGCCGACCGGGCCTTCGCGCCAGTACCCGGTGAAGCGCACGAGGCGCGTGAGGTCGTCGATGTCGCCCGGGTACCGGCCGACCACGAGCGGCCGCACGTGCTCGAGGAACGCCACGACCGCTTTCCACCGCTGCGTGAAGGTCGCACAGCCGTAGCCGTACAGGCCGGGCTGGTCGGTGTCGACGCGCACCACCACGAGGGGGATCCCCTCGGGGGCGGTCACGATCGCGCGGAGGTCGGTGATGCGGACGCCCTCGCGCGGCAGCCAGGGCTGCGCGAAGGCGGTGTCGGTCTCGGCGAGGGTCATCGTTCGCTCCTGATCAGGGACGCTCGTTCGGTGGCGGTGCCGTCGTGGATGGATTCGCTCGGCGCGAAGCCGAGCAGGTCGCGGGCCGCGCTCGTGTCGACAAGGGCTTCGCGACCGCTGACCGGACGCGAGAGCACCGTGCCGGGGGCGTACCGCGCCACGAGTTCAGCCGAGTCGATCGGCAGCAGCGTGTCGGCGGCGCTGAGGGGGATGACGGGTGCGCCGACCACCTCTGCCTCGAGCGCGCGTGCCACCGCGCGGGTCGCGTCGTGCATGGTCAGGTACGCCCACCCTTCGCGGGCCAGCCGCGCCGGGTCGGCCTCCGCGTCGTGGGCCGCATCGCGGAGCACATCCGGCCACTTCACGAGGGGGAAGCGCAGGGCGACGACGTCGAGGCCGTAGCGGCGGTGGGCGTACGCCGCGGTGCGCTCGTCGACGAGCTTGGACAACGAGTAGGCGTCGGCGATGTCGGGTGGAGTGCGGGCGTCCAACGGGAACGCGGGGGGCAGGGCGCCGTGGGGGTTGTTGGGGTACCCGATCGCGTTGATGCTGCTGGCGATCACCGCCCGGCGTACTCCCCGTTCTCCCGCGGCGGTGAGCACGGTGAAGGTCGCCGCCGTGTTGACGCGGAAGACGTCGACGGGGGTGCCGAGGCTGGGGTGCGGGATCGCGGCGAAGTGGGCGACGGCGTCGACGTCGTCCATGGCGCGATCGACCACCTCGGGGACGGTGGCGTCCCCCTCGATGAGGCGGTCGGCCGGGTGGTGCGACGAGAACGACAGCGACAGGGCGGTGACGGAGTGCCCGGCGGCGACGAGGCTCTCGCTGACGGCGCGGCCGATCTCTCCGTCGGCCCCCGTGACGAGGATGCGGCTCATCCCTTCACCCCGCCCGCCATGCTCGCGCCCCGCAGGAACTGGCGCTGGAAGATGAGGAACAGCGCCACCGGGATGATGAGCGAGAGGAACAGGGCGGCCATCTGCACGCTGAGCTCGGTCTGCTCGGCCAGACGCGGCAGCGCCACCGAGACGGGCTGGTTGTCGGGGGTCGGAAGAACGAGCAGCGGCCAGAGATAGTCCTTCCACGACGCCACCACCGTCAGCAGCCCGACCACGCCCAGGATCGGTCGCGCCAGGGGCAGGACGATGCTCCACAGGATGCGGAGCGGCCCCGCGCCGTCGATACGCGCCGCCTCGTAGAGGTCGGCCGGGATGGCCTCGAGGAAACGCGAGATGATCAGCACGTTGAACGCCGTGGCGCCCGCGGGGAGCCAGACCGCCCACCACGTGTCGATGAGCGAGAAGCCGAGGATCGGCAGTTCGCGGACCGTGAGGTACAGCGGCACGAGCGAGACGATGCCCGGGATGAAGAGGGTGGCGAGGATCGCGCCGGAGAGCACCTTGCCCCAACGCGGGCGCAGCACCGTGATGACGAAGGCGGCGGTCGTCGAGACGAGCAGCGTGGTCACGACCGAGCCGGCCGCGAGGATCGCCGTGTTGGTGAGGTAGTGGCCGATCCGGCCGCGCTCCCACGCGATCCCGAGGTTCTCCCACTGCACGACACCGCTGGAGAAGAACGAGAACGGGCCGCGGATGAGGTCCTGCGTCGGGGATATCGCCGCGAGGGCGAGCCAGAGGATCGGGCCGAGACCGGCGACGATCAGCGCCACGAGCACGAGGACGTGTCCGATCGTCAGGCTGATCCGTACCGAGGGGCGGGAGCGGTCGGCATCCGAGATGTTGGTGCGGGTGAGGGGCTCGGGGGCGTCGACGGGGCGGCGGCGGCCGAGGGTGAGCAGGCTCATGAGCGGCTCCAGCTGCGCGTGAGGCGGAAGTAGGCCAGCGAGAACAGGCCGAGGACGAGGGCGAGGAGCACGCTGAGCGCGGTGGCCGCGCCGTAGTCGACGCGGGTGAAGGCGTAGTCGTAGATCGTCATGAGCAGCGTCTTCGTCGCGCCCTGCGGTCCCCCGCCGGTGAAGAGGAACGGCTCGGTGAACACCTGCATCGTGCCGATGATCTGCAGCAGCAGCATCGTGCCGATGATCCCGCGCATCTGCGGGAGGGCGACGTGCCAGACGCGGCGCCAGATCCCGGCGCCGTCGAGCTCGGCGGCCTCGTACAGTTCGCCGGGGATGCTCGTGAGCGCGGCGATGTAGATGATGACCGCGGTGCCGGCTCCCGCCCAGGTGGTCTCGAGCACGATCGAGGGCATGGCGCTCGCCGGGGAGTTGAGCCAGGGCAGGGGACCGATGCCGACCCAGCCGAGCACCGTGTTGAACAGGCCGTCGGCGTCGGGGGCGTAGAAGAACTTCCACAGGAGGATCGCCACGACCGGCGGCACCATCACGGGCAGATAGGCGAGGGCGCTGAAGTACCAGGCGCGCGAGCGCATCTCGGAGATGAACACCGCGAGGGCGAGAGGGATCGGGAAGCCGAAGACGATCGCGAGGACCGTGTACAGCACGGTGTTGCCGGCGGCCTGGGGGAGGCCGGGGTCGCTGAGGACGTACGCGAAGTTGTCCCACCCGACGAAGTCGCTCTGACCGGTGAGCACCACCCGCTGCACGCTCATGACGAGCGAGCTGAGGATCGGTCCCCACGAGAAGTAGGCGTAGACGAGGATCGCCGGGGCGGCGATGAGCAGGGCCGTGAGGCCGGGGCGCCAGGGGCGTCGCCGGCGGGCGGGGCGCGCGGGAGTGGCGGCGGTTCGCGCGGCGGTGCGCGGACGCTCGTCGAGATCGGTCATGGACGTCTCCGGGGGAGGGAGGGGCGGGCCGTCGGACGGCCCGCCCCGAGTGGGGTGATCAGCGGCCGAGGCGCGACTGCACGTCGGTCTGGGCGGTGCTGAGCAGGGAGGGGATGTCGGCGTTCTGGTCGGTGAGGACCGTCTGCACGACCGTGTCGAGGGCGCCGTACACCTCTTGCGCGTTGTTCACCGGCTCGGCGACGACGGGGATGGATGCCGAGGCGTCGAGGTACGGGGTGAAGTTCGCGCTGGGCACGTTGATGTACTGCGTGATCCAGTCGAAGTACGCGGAGTACTGGTCGCTGTTGACGACGGGGAGACCCGGGAGGCCCGTGACGGAACCGGCTTCGTTCGACGCCTTCGCGTCGTCGACGGCCGTGGTCTCGTCGAGGAAGCGCTGCAGGTAGAAGAACTTCACCCACTTGACGGCCGCGGCCTGCTGCTCGGCGGTCGCCTTGGGGTCGACGATCTGCACCGTGCCGCCGCCGAGGGTGCCCTCGGCGCCCTTGAGCTGCGGCATCCCGCCGATTCCGAAGCTCTCCGCGGGCAGCTTCAGGTTCTGGACGATGTTGTAGTACGAGTCGCTCGCGCCGATGATCATGCCGATCTTGCCGGCGGCGAAGTCCTGACCCTGGGTCGGGATGTCGTAGAGGGTGTTCTCGGGCATGGTGCCGTCCTTCCACCGCATGTCGCTGATCAGCTGCAGCGCCTGGGTGGAGGGCTTGTCGTCGAAGGTGGCCTTCGAGCCGTCCTCGTTCTCGACGGTGCCGCCGAACGAGTAGGTCATGCCGGAGAACTGCCACCCGCCGGTGTTGGCGGTGGTGAGGACGGAGAAGCCCGCGGCACCCGTCGCGTCGTGGATCTTCTTGGCGGCGGCGCGCACCTCGTCCCACGTGGTGGGCGGGGAGTCGGGGTCGAGACCGGCCTTCGTGAAGAGCTCGCGGTTGTAGACGAGACCGAACGAGTAGGCGTTGGTGGGGATCGCGTAGGCGCGCCCCTCGCTGTTCTCGGCGAGCTTGAGCACGGTGGGGTTGAGGCTGTCGAGGAGGCCCTCGTTCTTCAGGGCGTCGGTGAGGTCGGCGGCCTGTCCCCGCTTGATGAGACCCGCGGGCTCGGTGAGCGGCACGCTCATGACCGTGGGCAGGCTGCCCCCGGCCGAGAGGGCCTGGAAGGTCGACGCGTCGTAGCTCGTCTCGACCGGCTCGAGCGTGATGTCGGGGTTGGCCTGTTCGAAGGCTGCGACACGCTTGTCGAAGTAGGCGCGATCCTCGGGGCGGTCGGCGCTGGGCCGGTCGCCGATCTGGATCGAGACCTTGCCGTCGGTGGTCCCCGTGGAGGGGGAACTGCAGCCGGCGAGGGCTGCGGCCGACAGGCCGCCGAGTGCGATCACGGCGGCGACGGAACGGACACGTTTCGTCATTGAAACTCCTTGGCGAAGAGCGGAAGCAAGAGGGAAATCGCTTGCCCTGAGATGTCTAGCACCTCCCGGGGCGAGCGTCAAAGCCAAATTTCCGTCGTTGATATTTCTGTGGTTTCTCTGTTGACAGAACACCGGACGTCTCTCAAACTACTCAGGGCAAGCGCTTGCCTCATTCCGAATCCGCTCAACGAGGAGAAATTCGTGTCCTTCCCCCTCAGATCCCGGTCCCGGCGTGCCTGTGCGGCGGCCGCCGTCCCGGTCGTCCTGCTGACCGTCGCCCTCGCGACCCCGGTGTCCCCGGCCGCCGCAGCCGCCCCCGCCGTCTCCCTGGCCCCGGTCGTCACGGGCAACCTCTTCACCGCCGGCGACACGCCGCGCGTGGACTACCGGACGGACGCACCCGAGCTCTCCTGGCGCGTGTCCGACCCGTCCGGTGCCGTGGTGGCCGAGGGCGACGAGCCCGCCGACGGCACCCTGGATCTCCCCACCACCGCGCTCGGTTGGTACCGTCTCGTCGTTTCGGTCGACGGGGGAGCCGCGAGCGCCGAGACGAGTTTCGCCGTGCTCCCGGATCGGGATGCCGCGGAGTCCGCGACCGGACGCTTCGGCGCCGCGACGCACTACGGCCAGTCCTGGAGCACCGACTCGCTCCCCACGCTCGCGACGGGCGGGTTCGCGCAACTGCGCGACGAGGTCTACTGGAGCGAGGTCGAGACGCAGAAGGGCGTCTACGACTGGGCGCGTCCCCGGGCGGAGTTCCTCGACGCGGCACGCGACGCGGGCGTGCGCCCGCTGCTCCTCGCGGGCTACGGCAACCCCCTCTACGACGGGGGCGACGGTCCCGTCAGCGACGAGGCCGTCTCCGCCTACGCCGCGTACGCTGCCGCGATGGCGACGGAGTTCGGCGACCAGGCGACCGGGATCGAGCTGTGGAACGAGTGGGATCTGGGCCTGGGCGGCAACACCCACACCTCGCCCGAGGACTACGTGAACCTGCTCGATGCGGCATCCCCCGCCGTGAAGGCCGCAGCTCCCGACCTGCCGGTCATCGGTCCCGCCGTGGCGAACCTCAACACCGACTGGCTCGAGCAGACCTTCCGCCTCGGGGCGCTGAAGTACGTCGACGGGATCGTGCTGCATCCCTACAGCTACCCGGTCTCGGCTGATGCGCTCGACGACACCCTCACGCGCATCGACGCGCTCGTGCGGAAGTACAACGGTGGCGTGAGCAAGCCGCTGTGGATCACCGAGCACGGCTGGCCCACGGGCACCGATGCGCGCGCGGTCTCGGAGCGCGAGCAGGCGGCGGACATCGCGCGGTCCGCCGTCATCGCCGCCGCGCACGATGCCGCCCGGTACTACGTCTACGACCTCGTCTCCGATGGCGCGGACCCCGCTGAGACGGAACAGAACTTCGGCCTCCTCCGGGCGGCCGACGACGCTCGGGGGGCATACACCCCGAAGCCGGCCTTCGCCGCCTACTCGATCGCCGCCGCGCAGCTGGACGGCGCGACCCCCGCCGGCCGCGACGACACGGTCGACGGCGTGAACCAGTTCCTCTTCGACACCGCGGGCGGTCCGCTGCGCGTGCTCTGGTCGGACACCCCGCGGACGCTCCGTCTGGACACGGACGCGGCCGTCACGGTGACCGACGCGTACGGCCGCAGCGACCCCCTCGACGGCTCGGGCGGCGATGTCTTCGTGAGCGTCGGCGAGGACCCGCTCTTCGTGGGCGGGCCTGTGACGGGGGCCACCGCATCCGAGACCGCGCTGCAGCTGGACGCGGGAGTCGTGGGGTCCGACGTCACCGGGCGATGGAGCATCGCCGGTCGTTCGGACGGCGCGCCGACGCAGTGGCGACTGACGATGCCCGACGGACGCGCGTTCACCCAGGCGACCACCGGGGCCGCCTCGGCCACGGTCGCCGTCACCGCCCCCGAGCCCCGTGAGACCGGGACGTACGAGACGGTGGCGCGCGTGTACGAGGGCGATCGCGCGGCCGGCGTGCTGCGGGCTTCCGCCGACATCGCGGAGCCGGTCACGCTCTCGGGCATCCAGGCCGTCTCGGCGGACGGCGTGGACGTGCTGCGGCTGCGCCTCGCGAACGCCTCGACACACGACCTGCCGGTGGCGGGATTGTCGTACACCCTCGCCGGGACCTCGGCGGAGGCCGATGTCCCGGCGACCCTTCCCGCATCCGACGCCGTGACCGTCGACGTTGCTCTCCCCGACCTCGCCGAGCGCCAGACGTTCTCGGCGGAGGCCGTGGTCGACGGGACGACGGTGCGGGCCGAGGGAGGCGTGGCGCCCCTGACCGTCGCCGAGGCATTCGGCGCGGCGAAACGGGGCATCACCGTGGATGGCACGCTCGACGATCTCGGCGACCTCGCCCCCGCGACCTTCGAGCCGGAAGGGACGACGACGCCGCCGACGGCCGACGACCAGTCGGCGCGCGCGTGGCTCACCTGGGACGACGACGCCCTCTTCCTGTCGGCCGACGTCGTCGACGACGTGCACGACCAGCCCGCGACGGGGGCGAACATCTGGCAGGGCGACTCCGTGCAGTTCACCGTGGCCGGAGGAGCCCCGGGGGCGGCGAGCACCTGGCACGAGTTCGGGGTCGCGCTCACGTCGGAGGGGCCGCAGCTGTACCGGTGGCTGTCCGTGGGGCAGGGCGCCGGGACCGTGCCGGGTGCCCAGGTCGCCGTCTCGCGCGACGAGGAGACCCACCACACCGTGTACGAGGTGTCCGTGCCGTGGAGCGCCCTCGCGGGCGTCGACCGGGACGCGGCGCTGCTGTCGAGCGCGATCATCGTGAACGAGGCCGACGGCGCCGGGCGCGACGGGTACCTCGCGTGGGGCGGCGGGATCGCCGCCGAGAAGGACTCCGCCCAGTTCCATGCTGTCCGGCTGCTCGCCGCGCCGGATCCGGAGCCGGGCGACGGCGGAAGCACGCCGGATGACGGCGGGAGCACCCCCGTCGAGTCCCCGACGACCGCTCCGCCGGCGGGCGGCGCCGCGACCCCGGACCTTCCCGCCGCGGCACTGGCTCGCACGGGCACGCCGCCCGTGATCGGCATCCTGTTCCCCGCTCTCGCCGCCGTGGTGCTCGGAGCCGGAATCCTGATCCGACGTCGCCGCCCAGCCCGACGCTGACCACGACCCGGCGCCGCCCCCACGGCGGCGGCGCCGGGTCTCGAAAGGATCACATGAGGGACCCCTCCCGCGTCGCGGGCCTGCGCATCGGCCGCCGCCGCGACCTCAGCGTCGCGAGCGACCCCCGCCCCCCGGTCTCGTGGCTCGTCGACGCCCCCGCGGGGTGGACGGCGACCCGCGCCGAGATGCGTCTCGATCACGCCGAGCCGGTGACGGTGCCGGCGAGCGGCGTGCTCGTCCCGTGGCCGTTCGCCGACCTCGCGGCGGGAGCGCGCCACGACCTGTCCGTCCGCGTGGCCGGTGCGGACGGCGAATGGATGCCGTGGAGCCCGGCGCTCACCGTCGAGGCGGTCTTCTTCCCCGGCGCGTGGACCGCCCCGCTGCTCGGCATCCCCGATCCCGACAGCGTGGCCGCGCCCTTCGCCCTCCGCCGGGAGATCGAGGTCGGCGCGACCGTGGTGTCGGCCCGCCTGTGGGCGACGGCGCACGGGGTCTTCGACGCCGCACTCGACGGCATCCCCGTCGACGATTCGGTGCTGGCGCCCGGCTGGACCTCGTACCAGCACCGTCTGCCGCTCGTCACGGTCGACGTCTCCCCGCTTCTGCGACCGGGGCGCGTGCAGGTGCTGTCGCTCCGCGTCGCCGGCGGGTGGTTCACCGAGCGGTACGGCTTCGGCGCCACAGCCGCGCGCTTCTACGGGGATCACGCAGCCGCGGGCGTCGTGCTGCTCCTGACGCACCTCGACGGGCACGTCGAGGAGATCGGCCCCGACGATCGATGGCGGCTGAACCGTCGCACCGAGATCGTGTCGAGCGGGCTGTACGCGGGCGAACGCCTGGACTACCGCCGAGAACAGCACGGATGGAGGATGCCGGGATTCGACGCCGCATCCTGGGAGAAACCGGCGCGGATACCCCCGCGGAGCACTCCCACGGTGATCGATGTCGAGCCGGTGCGACGCGTCCGCACGATCCGGCGGATGCGCGAGCTGTCGGCATCCCGTCCCGGGGTCGTTCTGCTCGACGTCGGCGAGAACGTCGTCGGCCGTGTGCGCCTGGTCGCCGACGGTGCGTCCGGGACCGTCGTGACCGTGCGGCACGCCGAGCTGCTCGAGAACGGCGAACCCTGCGTGCGTCCGCTGCGCGCCGCCGCGGCCACCGACGCGTTCGTCCTCGACGGCGCGGGGGAGCGCTCGTGCGAGACGGCGTTCACGTTCCACGGCTTCCGGTACGTCGAGATCGACGGCGGCGAGGTCGACCCGGCGCGCGTGGAGGTGGAGGTGCTGCGGAGCGATCTGCGGCGCACCGGCTGGTTCTCGTGCTCCGACGAGAGGCTGAACCTCCTGCACGCGAACATCGTCCGCAGCTTCGAGGGGAACGCGCTGGCTCTGCCGACGGACTGCCCGCAGCGGGACGAGAGACTGGGGTGGACGGGCGACGCGCAGGTGTTCGCCCCGACGGCGGCGACCCTGTTCGATGCGGACGCGTTCTTCACCTCGTGGATGCGCGACCTGCGCGCCGAGCAGGCGCAGCGCGACGGACGGGTTCCCACCGTCGTCCCCGACACGCTCGGCGCGCTCGGCGACGTCGCGGCCGCCGGCTGGGGCGATGCGGTGACGGTCATCCCGGACGTCCTCGCGCGACGCTTCGGCGACGACGCCGTCCTCGCCGAGATGCTCCCTGCGATGCGGGCGTGGGTCGACGCGGTCGCCGACCTCGCCGGGCCGGGACGCCTGTGGGAGACGGGGTTCCAGTACGGCGACTGGCTCGATCCCACCGTCGCGCGTCCCGACAAGGCGCGAGCCGATCCGGGGCTCGTGGCGACGGCGTACTTCTTCCGCTCCGCCGATCTCGTCGCGTGGGCGAGCGATCCCCTCGACGCCGAGCGGTACGCGACGCTGGCGGGGGAGATCGGCGAGGCCTTCCGCGCCGCCTACCTGACGCCGGCCGGGCGCCTCGCCTCGGACGCCCCGAGCGCCTACGCCCTCGCCCTGGCGTTCGGCCTCGTCCCCGACGCCCAGCGCGCCGCGGCGGCCGACCGCCTCGCCTTCCTCCTCCGCGCGGGGGGATACCGGATGGCGACGGGCTTCCTCGGGACCCCGGTCGTCCTGGACGCTCTCCTCGACAACGGGCACGAGGCGGCGGCGGAGAGCCTGCTGCTGCAGACGATGTGCCCGTCGTGGCTGTATCCGCTCTCGATGGGCGCGACCACGATGTGGGAGAGATGGGATGCCATCCGGCCCGACGGAACGCTGCATCCCTCGGGCATGACCTCGCTGAACCACTACGCGCTCGGATCCGTCGGCGAGGTGCTGCACCGCCGCGTGGCGGGGCTGTCCCTCGAGAGGGGCGCCGTTCAGGTCCGCCCGTGGTTCGTGGAGGCCCTGACCTGGGCGGAGGCGGTGCACGACACCCCGCTCGGACGAGCACGCGTGCGCTGGCAGCGCACCGGCGAGACGATCGCGGTCACGGCCACGGTCCCGCACGGTGCCGTCGCGCGCATCGACCTGGGCGATCGTCCACCGTTCGACGTGGCATCCGGGGTCCACCGCTGGATGGTCGACGCGCCGCTCGCGCCGCCGCGGCACGCGCTCGACGTCGACAGCGACCTGGCGCTCATCGCGGACACCCCGGGTGCCTGCGCCGCGGTTTCGCGCGCGATCGGCGCGCACGCGACCGAGATGCAGGTCGAGTTCGACGCGTACGTCCGGTGGGTGCCGGGCCGACGGCTACGCGACGAGCTCGCGGCGGTCTCGGCGCCTGCCGAGCTCGTCGACGACGTGCGTGCCGCGCTCGCCGCCGTCTCCCCCGGAGGGGGCCCTCGTCACGTCGCCTCGGCGTGAGCGGCGGTGGAGCCTCCGGCGGGCACCACGCACATCGGACGATCCAGGCGCCCCACCAGATCCCACCCCACGGAGCCGAGCAGGCTCCCGGCGACGGCACCGCGCCCGTGCGAGCCGATGACGAGCAGGCTCGCGTGCGCGGCGGCACGCGTCAGGGCGGAGGTGGGATTGTCTCTGACGAGCTCCGTCATGACCGACAGGGCGGGGAACCCGTCTCGCACGCGTTCGACGGCGGCATCCACGATGCGCGCGTGCGTGTCGGCGGTCCGGCGCGAACTCGGCCGCAAGGCGACGGACGCGGTCGCGCGGGGCGCGCCCATGAGCCAGGCGTGCAGCACGTGCAGTGGCACCTCCGCCGACGACGCCGCGGACGCGGCGAACAGAAGCGCCGCGCCCGAGGAGTCGTCGTCGTCCAGGCCCACCACCACGGGAGCGTCGACCGCCGTCCACCCGGCGGGGACGAGCGCCGTCGGCACGCCGGCGCTCAGCGCCGTGCGCAGCGGCATCCCTCCGCCCCGCATCGTCCGTGTCCGCGATCCCGCGTCCACCCCCAGGACGAGCAGGTCGGCGCCGTGAGCGGCGCTCGCGAGCGTCCCGGGCAGGAGCCCGTCCACCCGCAGGACGTTCGCCCACGACCCCGGAACGAGATCGCGCCACCGGCGGGCCGCGGCATCCAGGACGCGATCCGCCTCCACCCGGTCGGAGAGGAACATGTTCGTGACGAGGACGACATCGAGGTCGATTCGCGTACGCCGCGCCCGCTCGGCGATCCATTCCAGCGCGGACGCGGACGCGGTGCTGCCGTCGTACCCCAGGACCACTCGCTGCATGCCGCGACTTCCTCTCCAGACGTGCCGAGCGTAGGAGCGCCGCGGTCGCCGCGGCGGGTCGAAGGTCCTGCGATCAGCGGTCCGGGTGTCCGAGCCGCAGGACGGCGGCCTGCGTGCGTGACTCCACACCCAGCTTCAGCAGCAGCGACGACACGTAGTTCTTCACCGTCTTCTCGGCGAGTCCCAGGCGTTCGCCGATCTGGCGGTTGGTGAGACCGTCCGCGATGAGGGCGAGCACCTGCCTCTCCCGGAGCCCGAGGGATCCCCAGCGCGGGTCCTCGTCGTCGCGGGAGCGGTCCCGGAGGCTCGCCGCGGCGCGGGCGGCGGCGTCGGCGTTGACGAGGGTACGGCCGGCCGCGACGGCGCGGATGTCTTCGAGCAGGCGCATCGCGGCGATGTTCTTCAGCACGTACCCGGATGCCCCCGCGAGGACCGCGGCGGACGTCGCGGCGTCGTCGTCGTACGCCGTGAGGATCAGGCACGCGACCGAGGGCATCGCCGAGCGGATCTGCCGGCACAGGTCGATGCCGCTCCCGTCGGGCAGGCGCAGATCGAGCACCGCCACGTCGGGACGAGCGGCTTCCACGCGGGCCAGCGCCTGACGCACGGTGCCGGCCTCGCCGACCACCTCGAGGCCCTCCGCGCCGTCGATGAGGTCGGAGAGCCCGCGCCGCACGATCTCGTGATCGTCCACCAGGAACACGCGCGTCATCGTCCTGAGCCCCCGTCGTCCAGCGGGACGCGCCACTGCGCGCGGGTCCCGTCCGTCCCGGTGTCGAGCGTCAAGGCCCCGCCGCGGGCGATCGCGCGCGCGGCGAGGTTCGCCAGACCGCTGCGGCGTCCGTCGCGGATCCCGCCGCCGTCGTCGGTGACCACGACCGACACGTCGTGCCCCGCGATCCCGACCTCGAGGGAGATGCTGTCGGCGCCCGCGTGCCGCACGCTGTTGGTCAGCAGTTCGCGGGCCACGCCGACGACGTCGTCCGCGAGTCCGTCGCGCACGCTGTGGTCGACGGCGCCCGAGAATCGCAACGCCGGAGGCCGGGGGAGCGCCCCGGACGCCTCGGCGACCACGTCGATGAGCCGGTGGCGCAGGGAGCTGCCGTCGCGGGCGGACAGGGCGAACACGACGGTGCGGATCTGCGCGATCGCGTCGTCGAGCTGGCTGATCACGCCGTCGACGCGGTTCCGGTCGTGCTCGTCCACGGTCGCGGACAGGGACTGCAGGGTCAGCCCTGCCCCGAAGATCTGCTGGATGACGTGGTCGTGCAGGTCGCGCGCGATGCGGGCACGCTCGTCGCTCAGGATCGCCTTCTGCTGCGCGGCGCGGGCGCGGGACAGCTCCATCGCGATGCTCGCCTGCGAGGCGAGGTCGCCGAGCACCTCCAGCTCGACCGTCGAGAAGCCGCGCTCGCCCGGCACCCGCGCGACGCACAGGGCGCCCCAGGTGCGCCGCCGTGTGCGCAGGGCGACGGCGATCGCGGGGCCGGTCTCTCCCGCGTCCTCGAGGAGAGCCGGGTCGCGGCGGCCCGGGGAGGGGGCAGTGCCCACCCGTACCCCGTCGCCCTCGAGCGCGGTGCCCGCGAGCGTCTCCGCCTCGGCGACGGTCGCGCCGAGCAGCTCCTCCTCACCGGGTCCGCGCGACGCCGCGACACGGAGCGTCTCCGTCGCGTTGACGGGGGTGAGGACGGAGACGGCGCTGCCGTCGACGAGATCCGCCACGCGGCCGGCGAGCAGATCGAAGACGTTGTCGGGTGCGGTCGAGAGGATGGCCGCCGACAGCTCGGCGGTCGCCGCCGTCCACCTCGCGCGGGTGCGCGCCTCGTCGAAGAGCCGGGCGTTCTGGATCGCGAATCCGGCGGTGGATGCCAGTGCGCGCACCAGCTCCTCGTCTTCGGCCGAGAACGTCCCACGGCGGGCGTTCGTGAGGTACAGGTTCCCGAACACCTCCCCCCGCACCCGGATCGGTGCTCCGAGGAACGAGTCCATCCGCGGGTGATGCGCGGGGAAGCCGGCCGCGCGCGGATCCGCCCCGAGACGGTCCAACCGGATCGGCTCGGGATCGGCGATGAGCGCGCCGAGGATCCCGCGCCCGCGGGGGAGCGCGCCGATGGCATCCGCATCCGCGGGGGCGAGCCCGACGTGGATGAACTGGTCGAGCGAGGATCGATCGGCGGCGATGACCCCGAGCGCCCCGTACTCGGCATCCACCAGGTCGACGGCCGCCTCGACGACCCGGCGCAGCACGACGGGCAGCTCGATCTCCCCGACCACCGTGTCCACCGCGCGCAGGAGTCCCCGCAGGCGGTGGTGCGAGGACGCCGGTCCCGCGGCATCGGCCGACGGCACGCGTTCCCTCCCCGACATCGCCACGCCCCTCTCCCCGGACCTCACCCTACGACCGCCGCGGGAGCCTCGCCAGGGCCGGGGGACCTTCGGCCCGCCGGTCGCGCCCCGCGTGCGCTGGACTGAGGGCAGGAGGTATCCCATGACCCGCGACCCCCATCCGCGCGCGTCCGTCGTCGAGCTGACCACGTCGGACTGCTGGCGGCTCCTCGAGGCGGAGAGCCTGGGGCGTCTGGCGCTCGTCGACGCGTCCGGCGATCCCGTGATCTACCCGGTGAACGTCGTCGTCCGCGACGGCGTCCTCTATCTCCGCAGCTCAGGAGACGCCAAGCTGCGGCTCCTTCGTTCTCGCCCGGCCGTCGCGTTCGAGGTCGACGGGCGCGACGGCGCGGACCGGTGGAGCGTCGTGGTGCGCGGACACGCGGCCCTCGTGGAGACGGATGCCGAGCTCCGCCGCGTCCGTGACAGCGGCGCGCGCTCGATGAGCCCGATGCCCACGCCGTACGTCGTGCGCATCGTCCCCCGCGCCGTCACCGGCCGTCGGTTCGCCGAGCGGATCGAGCCCGGGCCGGACGATCCGCTGCGCTCGCGCATCTTCCGGGCCCCGGACGACGCCCTCCCCGAGGGTGCCCGGCCGCCGCACCCGATCCCGGGCATTCGGCCGCTCGCCGACGCCTGAGCCGCGCGGCCGGGCGGAGGACGTCCGTCCGGCCCGGCGTCGGAGGTCACCGGACGATCGCCGTCACGGTGGGCAGGTGCGTCAGGACCGCCTGGCTGGTCGAGCCGAGCAGGAACCGCGCGAGCGCTCCGCGTCCGTGGTTGCCCACGACGAGCATCCGCGCCCCGCGCGACTCGCGCAGGAGCACGATGGTCGGATACCCGGACTCGACCACCGTGGTCACGGAGAGGTCGGGGTAGTCCTGGCGGATCCCCGCCAGCGAGATCGAGAGCTCCTCGGTCGTGAGGGTCTGCATGCGGTCGAGATACTCCGGGGGGTACTCGTCCAGCTCGTACGGCACCGGCACCGGCGACCAGGTCATCACCGCGGTGAGGCTCTGCCCCGAGCGGTCCGCCTCGGCGGCGGCGAACGCGACAGCCTTCGCCGACGCCGCCGACCCGTCCACGCCCACGACGACGCCCGAGAGGTCCCTCTCGGCGGTCTCGGGGACCACGACCACCGGGCAGTGGGCGCCGGCGGCGATCCGCGCCCCGCGGATACCGCGCAGGCGCGAACCGTCGCTCGCGAAGTCGCCGCCGAGCACGAGCAGGTCGGCCCGCTCCGAGACATCGATGAGGCGCGCCACGGGGTCTCCCCGCTCGATGAGGGTCTCGGCATCCACCCCGGCGGCGCGCGCGAGATCGGCTCCGTACTCCAGAGTGGCGTTCGCCCGGGCGAGCGCCCGCTCGACGAGGGTCTCCTCGCCGACGACGCCCCAGGCCGAACCGACGACGCTGACCAGCAGCAGACGTTGCCGGTGGGCGATCGCGCGGTCGATCGCCCACCGGAGGGCGCGGCGTGCCTGTGTCGCTTCGGTGACCCCGACCACAATCGTCCCGTTCATGATGGCTCCTTCGTTCGCGCCGGAGATCGGCCTTTTCCGATCGTCCCGCCGCGCGGCCGCCCCCCACGGGACCTTCGACCCGTCACCCGGAACCTGCGCGGCGAAGACTGACAGCCGTACACGCCATCGAAGGGGGCATCATGCATGCAGCAGTCGTCGAACAGTTCGGTTCGCCCGCGGCCATCGAGGAGCGGGCCATCCCGCAGCCCGGCCCCGGGCAGGTCCTCGTGCGGCTCGAGACCTGCGGGCTGTGCCACACCGACATCCACGCGATGAACGGCGACTGGCCGGTCAAGCCCGGTCTCCCGCTCGTTCCCGGCCACGAGGGCGTCGGGATCGTCGAAGAGCTCGGCGCGGGCGTCACCGGCCGCACCGTGGGTCAGCGCGTCGCGATGCCGTGGCTCGGGTACGCCTGCGGCGACTGCCGCTACTGCGTCGACGGCCGCGAGAACCTCTGCGAGCAGCAGTTCAACAACGGGTACGGCGTCGACGGGGCCTACGCCGAGTACATGCTCGCCGACGCCCGCTTCGCCGTGCCGGTGCCGGACGGCGTCACCCCGCTCGATGCGGCGCCGTTGACCTGCGCGGGGGTGACCACGTACGCCGCGGTGAAGAACGCGCGGGTCGTTCCGGGGGAGACCGTCGCGGTGTTCGGCGTCGGCGGTCTCGGGCACCTGGCGGTGCAGTACGCCCGGCTCGTGGGAGCCCGGGTGATCGCCGTCGACGTCACCGACGAGAAGCTCCAGCTGGCCACCGAGCTCGGCGCCGACCACGTCGTCAACGCCCGCACGACGGACCCGGTCGAGGCGATCCGCCAGCTCGGCGGGGCCGACGCGGTCATCGTCCTCGCGGTCGCCCCCACGGTGTTCCGCCAGGCGTTCGACGCGCTGAACCGCGGTGGGCGGCTCATGCTCGTCTCGCTCCCCGCTGGCGGCGAGCTGACCATCCCCGTCTTCGACACCGTGCTGAAGGGCATCAGCGTCATCGGGTCGATCGTCGGCACGCGGCAGGACCTCGCCGAGGTGTTCGCGCTGCACGCCCTCGGGCGCACGCGGGTGATCACCGAGACGCGTGATCTCGCGGACGTGAACCGCTGCGTGGACGAGGTGCTGGCCGGAAGCGTCCCGGCCCGACTGGTGTTCGCGTACCACACCGCCGACCTCGTGCCGGTGTGAGCGGAGCGGGGCGCCACCGGGTCGGTTAGGGTCGGGCTGTCGCGCTCCCCGCGCGGCGGGAGGGGGACGTCCCGATGGAGAAACCGGCCGCCTGGTACGACCAGGGAGAGGGCCTGCGCTGGTGGGACGGATCCCGCTGGACGGGCATGCGCGTCAAAGACGGTCGGCCGGGGGTCGATTGGATCACGGCGGAGAAGCCCGCGATGGTGTTCGTCTCGAGCGGCGTCTTCTTCTTCGCCGGGGCGGTGCATCTCGCGCTCGCCGTCATGTTCCCGCTCTATCTCGTCTCCGGTTCCCTGTTCATCGCCGTCGCCGTGTTCTGGTTGGTCGGCGGCCTGCATGTGCGACGTCTCGCGCGAACCCCCGCACCCACGACCCCGCCCGTCGTCGAGGACATCCTCCGCCCGCTCCCCGGTGAGCAGGAGGGGCCGGGCGCCGGATGGTTCCCGGTCTCGTCGACCGTCGGCCGGTGGTGGAGCGGGACCCGGTGGTCCTCGTACACGTGGACCCGATTCGGCATCCGCCCGACCTTCCACGGCGAGCGGTCCTTCCGCACCCTGCTGGGCGTCGCGTGGGGCTTCGTCGGGCTCGGCGCCCTGGTGGTCGTCGCGGGGATCGTCGTCGTGGCCGTGGCGATCGAGGCGATGGCCACCGGCATCGGCGTCATCCTGATCGTCATCGGGGCGGTCCTGCTTCTTCTCGGGGTCCTGCTGCTCGCGCTCTCCCCGATATCGCGGCGCACCCTCGTCGTCCCGTCGACGCCGCCCCCGCCGGTTCCGCCCGCCGGAGGCGTCCCCTCGCCGTGACCTCGGGAACAGCCCGACCGACGATCTCCGCGCGGTCGCGTCAGCGCGGCTTCGTCACCTGGTAGACGGAGGGATCGAGGACGGACAGGCCGTCGAGCGGGGGCTGACGCACGAGTTCGAGAATCGGCCGGAACGGCTCGCCATTCCCCGCGTTGAAGGCCCGGATGCTGGCGGTCAGATGCTCACGGGAAGTGACATTGCGCCAGGCGAGCCGACGGTCCGACACTCGCGCGACCTGATCGAGGAAGGCGCGCTGTGTGCGACCGTTCCCTTCGCGGAACGGGTGGATGTAGTTCATCTTCTCGAGCAGATCGCTGGCCCGCACGACGAACGTGGACTCGTCGATCGTCGGCTCCAAGAGACCGGATGCCGCGAGCCAGTCGAAGGTGCTTTCGGCAGCGGCCGGGATGAGTGACGACGCGTGGAAGTGCGACGAGCCTTTGCTGATCTCGACCGTTCGGATCCGACCGGCCCACGCGTACACGTCCTGGAACAAGCGACGGTGGGTCTCGGCCCATCGGGCGAGGTCGAACGGCCCGGCGATCGGAGCGGCCTCGAGCTCCATACGACGCGCGAGGGTGAGCTGGTACTCCTTTCGTTCCAGGCGGCTCCGGTCGCGTTCGTCGAGGAGGTTCTTCAGGATCGTCGTGCCCGGGTAGACGTACGGGTCGACGAAGCTCTCAGGCACGGTAGCCCCCGCGCTTGACCTTCGCGATGATCTCGGCGGTCGACATCTTCCCCTCGACGTACAGAGCGAGATCTTCCACCATCTCCGGGGTGGGTTCCATGTCTTCGAGGGCCCAGCTCGCCATGGTGTCGATCACGAGCTCACGACGTGCGTCCCTCGAATCGAGTGCGGCCATCAGCGGTCTCCTTCTCTTCGGTTCCATTCTCTCAGCGATGAGCTCCCCGACGACCCTCGCCCACGTTCCACCGCGGAGTGCTCGCGAAAGCGGATGCAATCCCTGGCTGCGCGGCATCCCGTCCTGCCAGCATGCCGGAATGGATGCCACACCGATCGACGCCGTCGCGCCCCGGACCGTCACCGCGGACGCGCGCCGCACCGTCGTCCTCGTCGCCGGTGCCCTGGCCACGGTCGCGTTCGTCGCCCTGCGCCTCGCCGTCGCGCTGAACGGGCACACGGCCCTCGACATCGACCTGTGGTGGGATGCCGCGATGGCGGCGATCGCGACACCGGTGGGCGTGATCATCGCCTGGATCCCCGCGACCGTGGGCGGCACGATCGGCATGATCGTGATCGGGGTGGCGACGACCATCGTGTTCGCGGTGCGGCGGCGCCGATGGGACGCGCTGACGGTCGCGGCATCCATCGCCCTGGTCGTGGTGATCGGAGCGCCGATGGCCGCGATCATCGCGCGACAGCGTCCCGCCGGCTCGCTGGCCGAGACGATGGCGACGTCCTTCCCCTCGGGACACACGGCGGTCGCGACCACCATCGCGGTCGTTCTCGGTCTGATCCTGCGCCGTCGATGGGTCTGGGCCGCCGGGGTCGTGTGGGTGCTGCTGATGATGTGGAGTCGGACGTACCTGCACGCGCACTGGCTCTCGGACGTCGTGGCCGGGGCTCTCGAGGGGATCGCGGTCTCGACCTTCGTGTGGGCGCTCATCCAAGTGGTCCGCGAGCGTCGCGCGCAACGCCTCGCCGCAGAAAGCGCCTGACGGCTACGGTTCCGAGATGACTTCCCCCTCGGCTGCCGCGAACAGGGCGCAGGACTCGACCGCTTTCGAAGTCGCCGCGCGCGTCGGATACGTCGTCCTCGGACTCCTCCATCTGCTGATCGGCGTGATCGCGATCGCGATCGCCACGGGATCCGGCGGCGAGAGCGCCGACCAGAGCGGTGCCGTGCAGAAGATCGCGCAGGCTCCCGCGGGCATCGTGCTGCTGTGGGTGATCGTCGTCGGTCTGGCCGCACTCGCGGTGTGGCAGATCGCCGAGGCGATCGTCGAGCAGGATCCGGATGCCAAGAAGCGGTGGGCGCACCGTGCCAAGTTCGCGGGGACCGCCGTCGCGTACGCCGCGATCGCTTTCACCGCGCTCACGGTCGCGCTGGGCGGGAGCTCCAGCTCGTCGGAGTCGTCGCAGACGATGAGTGCGACGCTGCTGTCCAGTCCGGCGGGCGTCGTCCTGCTCGTGGTCATCGGTCTGGGTGTCGCCGCGGTCGGCGTCGCGTTCGTCGTGCGCGGATTCACCAAGGCGTTCGAGAAGCACATGTCGATTCCGGGCGGAACGGCGGGGCGCGGCATCCGCACCTTCGGGATGATCGGCTACATCGCGAAGGGCGTGGCGGTCGGGGTGGCGGGTGTGCTGTTCGTGGTCGCGGCGCTGACCCATGACCCGTCGGCGGCCGGCGGCCTCGATTCCGCGCTGCGGTCGCTCGCGGCCCTGCCGTTCGGCCAGGTCGTGCTCTGGCTCGTCGGGGCCGGGCTCATCGTGTACGGACTGTTCTGCTTCGCCCGCGCGCGCTACGCGCGCATGTGAACGTCATCGACCCGCGAAGTAGTGCGCCCGCACCTCGGCGGCGGTGAGGGCGCGCGTGTAGATCGCGGCGTACTGGATGCGACCGGTGAAGTGATCGGGACCGCTGTAGTCGAACAGCCCGACGGCGGACCCGTTGCTCCAGTACCGCAGTTGTCCGCACCCGATCTTCCACGTCCCGGTGTAGTTCTGCGCGGTCGTGTAGCCGGATCGGGAATCGACCAGGGTGCCGTCGACGTAGAGAGCGATGCCGTCGCTCGACAGCGTCGCCACGACGTGATGCCACCCGCCGTCCGCGAAGTTCTGCCCCGCGGGACTGGCGACCGTCACCGTGGTTCCGGGGTAGATCCCGAAGACCACCCGGCCCGTCGCATCGAGATAGACCAGGCGGTCCCAGGAGGTGTCAGTGGCCGAGAGGGTGCCGTCGCTGAAGCCCACGATGCGACCGTTGCTCGTCGACGACGTCTGGAACCACGCTTCGACCGAGAAGACGTTCGGATTCGTCTGCGCCCCCGGAACGTACAGGCATTGCGAGCCCGTGAACGACCCCGATCGCGGGGGAGTGTCCCTCGTGCAGCCGATCCCGGAGGACGTGGCGAGCGACTGCGCGTATGTTCCCGTGCGTCCGTTACCGGAGAAGTCCGCCTCCGAGAGGGTCCCCGTCCCCGAGAGGGCGTATGCCGCCCAGGTCGACGCGGAGCCGACGTACGACTCCGCATCGCGGCAGCTGAAGAACGGATTCGTCCCCGCGGTGTCCGCGCTGTTGCGTACCGTCGCGCTGAAAGCGGCGGTCGAGGTCGAGACGGTCACGAGCACGACCACCGCGACGACGGTCACGAGCGAGGCGGGGAGAACGACCCGGCCGCCGCGTCGGTCGGGCCTGAGACGCAGGCCGGTGGGTGAGGGCTCGGGGTCGGAGGGGCGCACGAGCAGCGCTCCGAGGAAGGGCAGCAGACACGCGGCGATCAGGAGCAGCCGGACAGGCCAGGACGGATCGGGCACCGGGGTGAGCGTGAAGGCGCCGTTGGGCAGGCGATCGGTCGAGAGGACCGAGGCATCCTGCCCGCTGACGAGCCGAGTCGCGCTCGCGAGAACGGGGAGGATGCCGGTGTTCACGATGTGCATCAGCGCGCCGTCGTCGCCGGGTGCCGGGCGGTAGTCCAGCAGCCGCACGTTGAACCAGGGGCGAAGCCAGAGCGTGACGGCCGTCGTGACCACGGCCCACCCGATGAACCGCACGCTCCACAGCCAGCCCGACCGTGCGCGTCGCAGCCACGTCACCGCTTCGGTGAGGATCGCGCCGAGGAGGAGCCACGGGGCGGCGGTGAGTGCGAAACCGATCCCGGGGGCGATGAGCACCGCGCGTCCGACGATGGCGTCGGGCGACAGCGACCACCCGTCCGCGGACCCGTTGAGGTCGCCGCGGGTGGTGAACGATTCACCCGACGCCCCGACGATGCGATGGGTGACGGTGTGATCGTCGACGGTGAAGGTGACGATGTCGCCCACGTCGTAGTGGGTCCGCGGTTGCGTGACGACGAGGGAGCCGACCGGAGCCGTCTCGCCCATGCTCGGCGTCTGGATCGAGAACAGACGGATCCCCGTCACGGCGGACGCCGCGGCGACCGTGAGGGCGAGGATGCCGATCACGATCGCCGCGGCGATGAGGAACCGACGTCGGTCCCGGCGCGCAGGCGCCGCGATGCCGTCGGTCACGAGGAAGGACGTCGGCTCAGGAGCCGGCGCCGAAGTTCCAGGTGAGGGGCTGCGAGACCTGGAGGCCGGCGTAGGAGTTGCCCAGTCCCGACGGCAGGGTCACGGCGAAGGTGAAGGGGATGCTGGTTCCCGCGGGCACCGACGTCGTGGTGAGCTTCGTCAGGACGTTGATCGCCGACGAGTTGAACGCCGCGAGGGTGCCCGAGTAGATCGTGCTCGAGCCGGAGGTGACGAGGACCGTCATCTTGCTGCACAGGTCGCTCGCGGACCCGTTGGGTGCGCCGTTGTTCGCCGCGACGCAGGCACCGGGGGTCAGCGTGAACGAGCTCGCGTCCGCGGTGCCGATGTTCTTGATGTTGATGGTCGTCGACACGGTCTGCCCCGGCGTCATCGTGAGCGTGCCGCCGTACTTGTTGATGTTCGAGCAGGTGGCGCTGTTCGTGTCGATCGTGGTGTTGTCGGTGCTCTTGCAGGTGACCGTGCCGCCGCTGTTGGTCTCCTGCATGATCAGGGTTCCGCTGCCGGCGGTGTCGACGGTGTTCTGGATCTGCGCGGTGAACGCGGCGACGGTCGGCGAGAGGCCGAGCGCCAGGATCAGCGAGGCGACGCTTCCCGCCAGCACGACGGGCAGGGCGAGCCGGCGACGACGTGTCGCCGGGGAAGTGGGGGTGGACACGGTTCTCCTCATCACGCGCCGCCGGGCGCGGACGCCCCTCGGTTCTAGTGGAGGCGCGAGGGAAGATCGTGCTCGGCCCGGTGCCGCGCCCCGGGGGTGAAGCGCGGGGGTCTGGGCTCACGAGAGGACCGTTCGGGGCGGATCACCTCGCGGGTCACCTGACACATCGCGAATGTCACCTCACGGCCGCGGGCGCGCCCCCGCGATGAGCAGCGACAGGCCGAGCTCGAAGGCCCGCGTCGCGACCGGGTCGGCCGGATCCTGGTCGACGAGCGTGGCGTAGGCCGCGGCGAAACGCGGGACGGTCTCTTCCTGACCGGTCGGGTCGAACATCACCGTGGGCCCCGACATGTCGAGCACGCTGCCGAGGATGAAGGACTCGAACGCCGTCAGCAGCGGGAGGATGTCGTCGCTCGTCCAGCCCACGCGTTCGGCGGCGACGGCGAAGTCCTCGTACTGCGACATCAGCGACGGCACCGAGGACCGGTGCGACATGAGCAGAGGGATCGTCCGGGGGTGTCGGCGGAAGGCGTCGCGGTACGACCGCGCCCATCGGCGCAGGCCCTCCTCCCATTCCTCGTCGCGGAGGGGGGACGAGTCGATGCGCGCCGACACGAGCGCCCGGATGTCTTCGATCAGTGCCGCGAGGTTCGGCACGTGGTTGTAGAGCGAGGTGGGGTGCACCTTCAGGCGATCGGCGACGCGGCGGATGCTCGCGCCGTCGCTGCCGTCGCGATCGACGAGGGCGAGGGCGGCGCGGGCGATCGCCTCGCGAGACAGCTTGGGGTGCGACGGCCGGGGCACGGCGAGGCCTTTCGGTCGGGGGTCCGACAACGCTACGCGATGCGCGCGTTTCGGCCGTGTATCGAGCTCGTGACGAGTCCGCGAAACGGCGGGTGCCCGTTTGTGGAACGTCGTAGCGTTCTTAAAACCTACGCTGTATGTTTCTCTCAGCGTGGTCTCGAGGAGGTTTCCATGGCGGTCGTGGTGTTCACGAACGGGGCGATCCGGGTCGACGGGTCAGTGCCCGATGTCGACCGACTCGTCGTGGTGGACGGGGTCGTGGCATCCGGTGACCTCCCGGTGCCGGCGGATGCCGAGGTCGTCGACCTCGAGGGAGGGCTGCTTCTCCCCGCCTTCCGCGACGGGCACGCGCACCCCCTCCTCGCCGGACGCGAACGGCGCGGCCCCGAACTGCGCGATGCGACCACCGTCGCCGAGCTCACGGCGCGCGTGCGCGGGTGGGCCGAGAGCTGCGATGACGCGTGGCTCATCGGCGGCAGCTACGACGCCACGATCGTGCCCGGCGGGATGTTCGACGCCCGCTGGCTCGACGAGGGGGAGGCCGGGCGCCCGGTCGTCCTGCACTCGTGGGACTACCACACGGTGTGGGTCAACACCGCAGCGCTGCGCGCGGCGGGAGTGGATGCCGAGACCCCCGACCCCGCGCTGGGGCGCATCGTGCGTCGGCCCGACGGCTCGCCGCTCGGCACGCTCGTCGAGCGACCGGCGATCGACCTCGTCCTCGACCGCGCCCCGCAGCCCTCGGTGGAGGCGGACGTGGAGGCATTGGCCTGGGCGACCGCGCGCCTGGCGGAGCACGGCATCGCGTGGGTCCAGGAGGCGTGGACCGAGGTCGTCGACATCCGCGCGTGGACCGCGGCGGCGCGTCGGGGGCGCCTCGCGGTCGACGTCGACCTGGCTCTGCGCGCCGACCCCGAACGGTGGCCGGAACAACTGGTCGAGCTGCGCCGCGCCGCCGACGAGATCGCCGGCGTCGACGGTCTGACGGCGCGCACGGTGAAGTTCTTCGTCGACGGCATCCTCGAGAACCACACGGCGCACCTGCTCGACTGCTACCACGACGCCCACACGCGCGGCCTGCCGAACTGGCAGCCGGATCAGCTCGAGGGCGCCGTCGCCGCGTGCGACGCCGCCGGGTTCGACATCCACCTCCACGCGATCGGCGACGCCGCCGTGCGCGCCGCGATCGACGCCGCCGAGGGCATCCGCGAGAGCCTGCGCGGCGGGCGTCGCCTCACCATCGCCCACGCGCAGGTCGTGGACCCCTCCGATCTCGCGCGTCTCGCCGACCTCGACGTCACCTTCTGCTTCCAGCCGCAGTGGGCCGTCCCCGACGCGGTGATGACCGAGCTGACGCTGCCGCGCCTCGGACCCCAGCGGGAACGGCAGTACCGCATGCGCGCCGCGCGAACCGCCGGCGCCCGACTCAGCTTCGGCAGCGACTGGCCGGTCACCTCGCCGGACGTCCTCCTGGGCCTGCGCACCGCGGTGACCCGGCAGGACGTGGACGGCAGGCCCGCCGGCGGCTGGCAGCCCGAAGAACGACTCACCCTCGACGAAGCCCTGGACGCCGCCACGAGCGGCGTCGCGTGGCAGGCCGGCGACGATGCCCACCGCGGCACCCTGCGCCCCGGCATGGTCGCCGACCTCGTCTGGCTCGACCGCGACATCCGACGCGGGCCGACCGACCGCATCGCCGACGCCCGCATCCGCGGAACCTGGCGACGCGGCCTCCGCACCTTCGCGGCACCGGCGCTCGCCGGATCCGCCTCCACTCGCCCTTTCTGACCCGAACAGGAAAACCGTGACCTCCTCCGACACCTCGCTCCGGCGAGTCATGGGAGTCCCCTCCCTCGTGATCTTCGGTCTCGCCTACATGGTGCCGCTGACCGTCTTCACCACGTACGGCCTCGTCGCCGTCACGACCGGCGGCCACGTGCCGACCGCCTACCTCGTCACCCTCGTGGCGATGCTGTTCACCGCCTTCAGCTACGCCGCCCTGGTGAAGGCGTTCCCGCGCGCGGGCAGCGCGTACACCTACGCCCGCCGCGCGTTCGGCGGTCACGTCGGCTTCCTCACCGGCTGGTCGCTCATGATCGACTACCTGCTGCTCCCGCTCATCAACTACGTGCTGATGGGGATCTACCTCAACGCCCAGCTGCCCGGCATCCCGCCGTGGGTGTTCGCCCTCGCCGGCGTGCTGTTGATCACCGGGCTCAACATCGTCGGCATCACGGTCGTGCGCAACGCCAACCTCGTGCTGGTGGGCCTGCAACTCGTGTTCGCCGCGGTGTTCGTCGTGAGCGCCGTGCTCCACACCCTGCAGAACCCCGGCGTCTCGCTGCTGCAGCCGCTCTACGACGCCGGGCTCACCTTCCCCGGCCTGCTCGCGGGCGCCGCGATGCTCGCCCTGTCGTTCCTCGGCTTCGACGCCATCTCGACCCTGTCCGAGGAAGCTCGCGACCCCCAGCGCACGGTGCCGCGCGCGATCATCCTCACCACGATCATGGGCGGGCTCATCTTCACCGTGATCGCGTACGTGTCGACCCTCGTCATCCCGAACGTCGCCGACATCGAGAACCCGGATGCCGCCGCCAATCAGATCATGGAGGTCGCCGCCGGCCGCTGGCTCGAGCTGTTCTTCCTCATCGCCTACATCGCCGGCTGCATCGCCGCCGCCCTCGCCTCGCAGGCGAGCGTGTCGCGCATCCTGTTCGCGATGGGACGCGACGGAGTGCTCCCGAGCTTCTTCGCCCGTCTCAGCACGCGGTACCGGACGCCGATCGGTGCCGCGATCTTCGTCGGGGTCGTCTCGCTCGCCGCGCTGTTCGCGGACCTCAACACCGTGGCATCCCTCATCAGCTTCGGCGCGCTGGCCGCCTTCTCGCTCGTCAACCTCTCGGTGATCAAGCACTTCCTGATCGATGAGGGTCTGCGCGGCGGGGCCGCGATCCTGCGGTACGGCGTGCTGCCCGCGCTCGGCTTCGCCCTCACCGCCTGGCTGTGGTTCAGCCTGTCGCCGCTGGCCCTGACGGTCGGACTGGTGTGGATCGGCGTCGGCGTCGTGTGGCTCGCGGTCCTCACCCGCGGGTTCCGCCGTCGTCCGCCCGAGGTCGAGTTCGACGATGAAGCCGAGACGCCTGCGCGCATTCCCGCGTGAGCGTCGGCGACGCGGCATCCTGGACGAGTCCGGATGCCGCGTCGCCTCCCCGCACGTCCCCGCTGTTCCCCTGTTCCGCACCTGAGAGCCCCACATGACCTCGTTCGACTACTTCGCCCACGGCGAGCTGCCGACCCCCACCCTTCCCACCGATGAGGCCCGCGCGCTGATGAGCGAGGTGTACGGGGTCGATGTCGACCTCCGCTCGCTCGGCAGCCAGCAGGACCAGAACTTCCTCGTCACCCCCGTGACGGGCGGCGATCCGCTCGGCGTGCTCAAGATCAGCAACCCCGTGTTCAGCGAGTCCGAGATCGACATGCAGGATGCCGCGGCGGCGGTCGTCGCGCGCGCCGAACCGACCCTGCGCATCCCGCGGATCGTCGAGGGCCCCCGCGGGCCGATGTCCGGGTGGTGGGAGAGCTCGCAGGGGCGCCTGCACGCGCGCGTCATCTCGTACGTGTCGGGGCGGACGCTGATGGGGTCGGCGTACCTGTCGCCGAAGGTCGTGGAGCGGCTCGGCGAGTTGTCGGCCGCGGTGAGCCTCGCTCTCGCGAACGAGACGCACCCCGCCTCGGGGCGTGTCCTGCAATGGGACCTCCGGCACGCCGAACGCGTGATCGCCGAGATCTCCGAGACCGAGCCGGATGCCGACGTCCGCGCGTTCACCGCCGAGGCCACCGCGCGGGCGCTCGCTGCGCTCGCCCCGGTCGCCGAGGCGTTGCCGCGCCAGCTCGGGCACTACGACGTCACCGACGACAACGTGCTCCGGCCCGACGGCATCCTGACCCTCCCGGACGCCGTCATCGACTTCGGCGACGTGATCGACTCGTGGGCGGTCGGCGAGATCGCGGTGACCGTCTCGTCGGTGCTGCACCACGCCGGCGGCTCGTATCGGACCGCTCTCCCCGCCATCGCGGCCTTCGACCGTCGGCGCCCCCTCTCGGACGACGAGATCACCGCCCTCTGGCCGCTCGTCGTGCTGCGCGGGGTCGTCCTCGTGCTGAGCGGCCGTCAGCAGGTGCGCCTCGATGAGGCGAACGACTACGCCAGCGGCGCGCTGGATCGCGAGTTCTCGATCCTCCGCCGCGCGACCGCCGTGCCCATCGAGGTCGCGACCGCGCGCATCCGCCATGCCCTCGGGCGCCCCGCCGCAGCGGGCCCCGAGTGGACCGGCGCGGCGCTTCTGCCCGCGCCCGGTCGGGCGGTGATCCTGGATGCCGGGACTCTGTCGCCGCTGGCCGACGAGGGCGCGTGGCTCGAGGACGACGCCGTCGACCGCGCGGCGCAGCGCCTGCTCGACGAGGGAGCCGAGGTCGTCGTGCTCCCGGCGCTTCGCCCGGTGCTTTTGGGAGCGCCGTCTCGCACGCCGAACGCGCCCGCGACCGTGCCGACCGCCGCGTCGGTGTGGTTCGCGCAGCCCACGTCGCTCCCGGTGCCGGCAGGGCTGAGCGTGCGGCAGGGAGAGGACGAGGTCGACGGGCAGGTCCCGGCGCGGGCCCGCATCGACGTCCTGCTGGCGACGCTCGATCCGGCCGAGGTTCCCGCGACGATCCCGGCCGCGGACCTGGCGGGGTGGCGCGCCGTCGTCGGCGACGCCACGCGCGCTCTCGGCGTAGACGTGCCCGTCGAGGACGAGGGCGACCTCCTCGACCGCCGCGAGGCCGTCGTCGCCGAGGTGCAGGAGCACTACTACGCCCGCCCGCCCCGCATCGAGCGCGGGTGGCGCGAGTACCTCGTCGACGTCGACGGTCGCGTCTACCTCGACATGGTCAACAACGTCGCCTCGGTGGGGCACGCGCACCCCCGCATCGCCGCCGCCGTCGCCCGCCAGACGCGCCTGCTGAACACGAACTCGCGCTTCCACTACGCCGCGATCACGCGCTACGCCGAGCGTCTGGCATCCACCCTCCCCGACGAGCTCGACACGGTGTTCTTCGTCAACTCCGGCTCGGAGGCGGTCGATCTGGCGATCCGCCTCGCCCTCGCGGCAACCGAACGCCGCGACGTCGTCGCCATGGCCGAGGCGTACCACGGCTGGACCTACGCGAGCGATGCCGTCTCGACCTCGATCGCCGACAACCCCAACGCCCTCGAGACGCGTCCCGACTGGGTGCACACCGTCGACGCGGCGAACTCGTACCGCGGTCGTCACCGGGGAGCGGATGCCGCGGCCTACGCGCCGGAGGCGGCGGCCCGCCTGCGGGAGCTCGCCGCCGAGGGGCACGCGCCCGCGGCGTTCCTCAGCGAGACCTTCTACGGCAACGCCGGGGGCGTCGCCCTGCCGGACGGCTACCTGCGGGAGGTCTACGCCACGGTGCGCGAGCTCGGCGGCCTCGCCGTCGCCGACGAGGTGCAGGTGGGCTTCGGCCGCCTCGGCTCGTGGTTCTGGGGCTTCCAGCAGCAGGGCGTCGTCCCCGACATCGTCGCGGTCGCGAAGTCGATCGGCGGGGGCTTCCCGCTCGGCGCGGTGATCACGCGTCGGGAGATCGCCGACCGCTACCGGACGCAGGGATACTTCTTCTCCTCCACCGGTGGATCGCCGCTGTCGTCCGTGGTGGGCCAGGCCGTCCTCGACATCATCGACGAGGAGCGGTTGCAGGAGAACGCGCGGGTCGTCGGCACGCACCTGAAGGCGCGACTCGCGGCGCTGGGGGAGCGGCATCCGCTCGTCGGCACGGTCCACGGGTCGGGGTTGTACCTGGGCCTGGAGTTCGTGCGCGACCGCGAGACGCTCACCCCGGCGACGGAGGAGACCGCCGCGATCTGTGATCGCCTGCTCGAGCTCGGCGTGATCATGCAGCCCACCGGCGACCACCAGAACGTGCTGAAGATCAAGCCGCCGCTGTGCGTGACGCAGGACTCGGCCGACTACTTCGTCGACATGCTCGACCGGGTGCTGTCGACGGGGTTCTGATCGCGGCGCGCGTGTCACCGGAACAGGGGATGCCACGGGCACAGGGCCGCGCGAGCGGATACGCCCTGTTCTCGGCGCATCCCCTGTTCTGGTGGCGCGCACGGCGCGACGGTGACCTGTCCGCCAGCGGATGCCGCACGGTGCCGGTCCGGCACCTCCGTCACCGCGTCGCCGTGTCGGCATCCGGATCCGAGAACGGTCCGCACGCCGCGATCACCCGCCGCAGACTCACCGCCGCCTCCCACGCGTCGAGAGGCTCCTCCGGGGCGGCGAGAGCGCGGAGGCGATCGGTGTAGGCGGTCAGCGCCCGCTCCGCCTCCCGCAGCTGCTCCGCCGTCGCGTCGGGGTCCGGGGGAGTGGTGACCAGGTACGAGACGGCTTCGATCGCCCCGGCCAGCGCGCGGCGGGCGTCGTCGGGGATGCGGGTCTCGACGTCCGGCCCCGCGGTCAGGCGGGAGAGCGATGCCGACAGCTCGCGCGTCGCGTCGGCGGTTCCGGTCAGGGCGTCCAGGCGTCGCCGGTTGAGGTCCCGGGGTGCGCGCAGACGCCGCCCGCGGGGGTTGTAGCGACGGCTCTCGTCGGCGAGCTCGACCTCTTCGCGCACGTCGGCCAGCGTCCCCATCAGACCCGCGGTCGCGGTGTCGGCGGCATCCGAATCGAAGGCGTGCCCGGCCAGGGAGCCCCCGATCCGGTGCAGTGCCGCGCCCAGTTCGTCGCGGAGCTGCGCGAGCCTGTCGTCGGCGCGTTTGGTCCGCAGGGGAGGGACCGCGACGAGGTTCACCACGACGCCGACCAGCACGCCGAACGCCATCGTGATGAGGTAGGACGACGAGTACCCGTCTGGATCGGCGCCGCCCAGGAGCAGGACGAAGAGCCCCGCGATGGCCACCCAGTCGCGGCCGACGCCGAGCGCGCGGACCCCGGCGAGGAGGACGCCGATGAGGATGACGATCGCGACCGCCACGATGCGGGAGAGTCCCAGCCCCACGACCGCAAGACTCCCGAGGCCGAGACTGATCCCGAGGGCGAGGCCGACGAGGGCTTGGACGCCGCTGGAGGCGGAGCGCGCGACGGTGGGATACATGCTGACGAGCACACCGAGCGGCGCGTAGTACGAGTACTCGCTCTGCGCGAAGGGCACGAAGGGCGCGAGGTACCACGCGAGCGCCGCGGCGGCCGCGGTCTTGGCGGCGAGCAGGAGGCGGTCGGCGGTGATCGCGTCGGTCCACCACCGCCGGGGATCCAGTGAGGGAGACAGCCTCATGCAGGGCACGGGCGGGGCGGGAACAGCATCACCCCATGCTCCGGGCGGCGAGCCGGTCGGCCGCGGGGGTTGCCGTCGCGCTGCGCGCGAGGTAGCTATCGGCCGGGCCGGTAGGCCTCCCACAGCACGCGCGTGTGCTGCGCCTTCGCGCGTTCGACCCCCGTCTCGTCCTTGCGGAGGGCGCTGATCCACTCCGCGAGCCGGCTCGCCACGGCACCGAGCACCATGCGCACATCCGCGTGTCGCGCCGGAGGGACGGCGGCCTCGGCGGCCGGCATCCGTCCCTTCGCGGCGAGTTCGTCGCGCACGTGCTCCATCGTGAGGCGGGCGACGCCGACCGCGTGACTGTTGACGACGCAGTGCGCGGCCCCCTCGATCTCCCATCGTCGGGCGGAGCGCGCGCGGGCCACGAGGCGCGAGTGCAGACGGCGCGGCGACGGGCGGTCGTACTCGCCGCGGATGAGCAGCAGGTGCGCTTTCGCCTCGACGACCCGATCCGAGATCCGGTACCGCAGCATGTGCGGCAGCGTCTCGAAGAAGTAGAGGAACCCGCACAGCAGGTAGGCCGAGACCGCGAGAAGGGCGATGTGCAGGGACTCCCGAGCGGTGGACTGGACGAAGCGGACGGCCTGCAGGCCCATCCGCGCTTCCCCCTCGTCGACGACGGGGCTGACCAGCACCGCGTGCGAGAGCTGTCGGCGGGTGAGGACCTCGGTGACGACCTGGGTCCCCATCGAATGGCCGATCAGCACGGGGTCGCGCAACCCGTAATGATCAAGCACCCCCTCGACCTGGTCGGCGAAGAACGCGGCCGTCGGCTGCTCTCCGGATGCCGGGACCCCGGCGAAACCGGGGAGGTCGAGCGCGTACACCTCGCCCTCGGACGCCAGCAGCGGCGCGAGGAACTCGAAGTAGGTCGACGCGACCCCGATCCCGGCCACGAGGACGAAGGAACGCCCGGTGTCCGCCCCCGTCGACACGTGGGTCACGCGCGTGCGTGCGCGCCCGCGCCGACAGGTCTCGACTTGGACGTCCGCGGGAGGAGGATCGCTCGTCATCGATCCAGGATGCCGCACCCGGCTGGGCGCCCTGTCAATCCCGCAGCCGGTGTCGGATCCCCCGCATAACCTCGGGGCCATGAGCGATTCCTCCCGTGAAGAAGAGACCCTGGGTGCTGTCCGCGACGGAGACAACCCCGCCGAGAAGGACCCCTCGGACTGGGTCACCGGCGACGAGCCGATGACCGCGCCGCAGCGGAGCTACCTCGACACCCTCGCGCGCGAGGCCGGCGAAGAGATCCCCGCCGACCTCACCAAGGCCGAGGCGTCCGAGCAGATCGACCGTCTGCAGTCCGCGACCGGTCGCGACTCGGCCTGACCGCGCCGCGTCCCGTTCGATCTGCTCGTCAGCTCGGGCGGGACGCGACGTCCGCCGAGGCCATGCCGTCGACGTGCTGCTTCTCGACGCGCGCGATCTCATCGAGGAAGTCCGCCACGATGCGGCGCTCGGCCGCACCGAGCTTGGACGCCGCAGCGGCGACCGAGGCCCGGCGCACCGACAGGACGTGCCGCGCCGGCGACTCGGGGTCGATGGTCGCGCGCACGACGATGGATCGGCGGTCGCCCGGGTACGGCTCGCGCTCGACCCATCCCGCTTCCGCAAGGCGGTCGATGAGGGTCGTGGTCGCGGCCGAGGTGATGCCGAGCATCTCGGCGAGCAGCCGGGGGGTCACCGGATCGTCGTCCTCGCTGCGCTCGAGGAGGAAGCGAAGGACCTTCGCGTCGTTGGGGCCGATCCCCAGGGACTGCAGGGCGGCGCGCTCCGAGATCGCGCGAGAGTCGGTGAGGTCGCTGAGAGCCTTCACCACATCATCTGCCGTGGCCGTGCGCCGCATGTCACCTCCCGCGAACCCTTGACGAGCTATTGTCTCGATTTCCTATCAACTAGTCAGCCGATGTATTTCTCCATGCTACCCGTCCGTCTCGTGCAACGGCAGGGGCCTGGACAACCGCGCTGACATAGGATGCGGGGGTGGAAGACGGCTCGCAGTCGTCGCGCTATTGGTACGGCGCGACCGAGGAAGATCGTCGGCGTCGTGCCGTCGAGGTCCTACAGGCGTTCCGCGTCTATCGCGCCGCAGAAGTCGCCATGCGTCGCCGCACGCGTGAGGCGATGTCCATGGGTGAGAACGACCTCCTGGTCCTGCGCTACCTCCTTCGCGCCGCGGGGCAGCAGCGTCACGTCACGCCGGCGGAGCTCACGCGCTACCTGGGCGTGTCGACCGCGTCGACCACGGCGATCATCGATCGCCTCGAGAAGTCCGGCCACGTCACCCGCGTGCCGCACCCCACGGATCGTCGCAGCATCCGGATCGTGTCGACGGCGGCCAGCGACGAAGAGGTGCGCGCGACGCTCGGCTCGATGCACGCGCGCATGATGTCGGCCGTGTCCGACATGACACTCGAGGAATGCGACATCGTCATCGCGTGCCTCGGGCGCCTCCAGGATGCCGTGGATCAGGTCGACCCGGTCCCGGAAGCGACGCACTAGCGAGAGCGCCGCGCCCGCGGTGGCTCAGGCGTGCGGGTTCTCGGTCCCCGGTTCGGGGACGATGAGAAGGCCGCCCGAGGAGTTCGCCGAGTTCGCCAGCTCCTCGACCCAGGCGCGGCTCAGCAGCGCCGGCTCCGGCTCGTCGAAGACGAACCGCAACGGGATGGACGGGTGCAGCCAGACCGTGCTGCGTCCCACCTCCTGGCCCGGGCCATGCGTCCACGACAGGGTGAAGCTCTCTCCGCGGCGGAGCTTGGTCGCGATGACGACCTTGACGTGCGCCAGAGCGCGGTCTTCCATTTCGATCGGCGTCGCGACGTCGCCGTAGTAGAGCGTTCCCACACAGCAACGCTACCGACGTCGCGAAACCGCGATCGAAGGGGTTGATTTCCGCTCCGCGGGCGTGGCACGCGTCAAACGGTCGATCCTGCGTTCCTCGGATAGGCTCGACCCCATGGGCAGATTCATCTACGACACCGTCGCCAACGCCGTCGACATCGATGACCGCACGCTGGCTCACCTGCGCATCGTCGTGATGAACAAGCTGCGCCGCTCGGAGTCGTTCATGTTCGACGTCGAGGTCGGTGACGGCAGCGGTCGCCGCAGCTTCTGGATGCACCCCTCGGTGCCGATCCAGTTCCACTTCTACGGCAGCCGTCAGCCGCGCATCAACCGCGTGTGGGTCGAGGACCTCATGCTCGCGGCATCGGGTCCCAACGGACTGGCGATCACGCCGGAGCCGAGCGAAGACAGCACGCCCGACGAGGGCTGAGCCTCAGCGGGCCGACGAGTCGCTCGTCGTGTCGCGCGACGGCGCGATGTCCTCGGCGACGAGCATGATGCCGCCCGAGGAGTTCGCCGACTCGGACAGGCGCTCGATCCACTCCCTGCTCAGCTTCGTGGGCTCGGCGTCGTCGAAGACGAAGCGCAGCGGGATCGCCGGGTGGAGCCACAGCGTGCTGCGGCCGCGCGGCTCGTCGTCGAGGTGACGCCACGAGAGCGTGAAGCTCTCACCCCGGCGCAGTTTCGTCGAGATGACGACCTTGAGGTGCGCGAGAGCGCGATCCTCGATATGAACGGTCGTCGAGCTTCCGTAGATGATCGTCCCCATACGTCCACACTAATCGCGCGCCCTCGCGAGGGATACGTCGTCTGTCCGAACGTGTCAAGCCACCCCGGGACGACGACTCCTGCTGTCACGGTAGACACACCCCACGGAAGGACAGCGCCGTGAACGATCGACACCCCCCGTCGCCGCTCGAACCCGCTGAGGAACCCGCCGACCTCCCCGACGTCTTCGACGGTCTCATCGGAATCGATGTCGTCGACGGCGAACTCGTCCCGCGAGAGTCCGAGCCTCCGCGCGCCTGACGCTCACAGGACCCTCGTATCTGCCGTCGCTACCGTCGAGGACATGGCCGATTCGCTGGACGATCAGCAGATCACCGTCTCGAGTGCTGCTCTGCGCGCCATGCGTGACGAGTTCCAGAGATTCCTCATGGAGTACCGGTTCGGTCTCGCCGAGGTGGACACGAAGATCGCGATCCTTCGCGAAGAGTTCCAGGAGATGCACGACTACAACCCGATCGAGCACGTCTCGAGCCGGGTCAAGACGCCCGACAGTCTCGTTGACAAGGTGCGGCGCAAGGGCGTCGACACCGACTTCGACTCGATCCGCGCCGCGATCACCGACATCGCCGGCATCCGCGTCACCTGCAGTTTCATCGACGATGCGTACCGGCTCTCCGATCTGCTCACGCAGCAGGACGACATCACGGTGCGCGACGTGAAGGACTACATCGCGAACCCGAAGGCCAACGGGTACAAGAGCCTGCACGTCATCGTCGAGGTGCCGGTCTTCCTCTCGACGGGGCGGGTGCAGGTCCCCGTCGAAGTGCAGTTCCGCACGATCGCGATGGACTTCTGGGCCAGCCTCGAGCACAAGATCTACTACAAGTACGACCGTCTCGTTCCCGCCGAACTCCTCGATCAGCTGAAGGATGCCGCCGACACGGCCGCCGAGCTCGACACGCGCATGGAGCGCCTGCACCGTGAGATCCGCGGACCCCGCCCCGGGGTGGTCTCCCTCTGACGCGAGGGTCAGAATGGAGCAATGACGGGCGCCGGGCGAAGCGACGACGACGCGTTCCTCGATGAAGCGGCGGCCGACCTTCTCGCGGTCCCGCCCGCCCGGTTCACCGCCGCCCGCGCCGAGCGGGCGGCCGCGGCATCCGGGACCGTCGGACGCCGCATCGCGAAGCTGCGCAAGCCCACCGTCGCCGCGTGGGCGGTCAACCTCCTCGTCCGCGACGGGCGGCTCGGCGAAGCCGTGGAGCTCTCGAACGCCCTGCGGGAGGCGCAGGAAGACCTGGATGCCGCCGAGCTCGCGCGCCTGGGAAAGCAGCGGCGGAACCTGGTCGCGGCCCTGGCGCGGCGCGCGGGAGAGCTCGCCGCCGAGGCGGGGACTCCGCTCAGCGCGGCGATGGCGGAAGCGGTGCAGAAGACCGTCAACGCCGCCGTCGTCGACCCGGACGTCGCCGCGGCGGTGCTCACGGGGCGGCTGATCTCGCCCATCGACCTGTCTCAGGTCGACGGGGACGGCCTCGGCGACGTCGTCGCCGGGTCGATGCCCGAGGCCCTGGCGCCGTCGGCCCCACGCGACGACCTCGCCGCCCGCCGTGCCCGCAAAGCCGCCGAACGAGCGGTGCGGGAGGCGGAGCGGGCGCACGCCGACGCGGCCCGCGAGAACGCGGCGGCCGACAGACGGGTCGCGACGGCGCGGGAGCGTGCGGACCGGGCGCGCGAACGCGTCGACGGGCGGCGGGCCGATCTCGCGCGCGCCGAGGCCGAGGCGACCGCGGCGGACGCACTCGTCGCGCAACGTGAGAAGGATCAGGAGAAAGCGGTCGCGGCGACCCGCGCTGCTCGGCGCGCGGTCGAGCGCGCCGAGGCCGCGCGAGCAGAGGAGCCGGGCGAATGACCGCGGGTGTGTGGGACGACGTGCGCGCGCGCCTGGCCGACGCGCCGCGCGAACGGCTGGGCGAGCTGCAGGAGGGGCGCCGGGTGCTCGGCATCCCGCGACCGGCGCGTATCGTGCCGCGCGGCACGGCGTGGCACCTGGGTGTCCTCCTCCTGACCGAGGAGGCCGTGATGGCCACGGGCGACATCGTGCGCTCGCGCGCCGAGGTGCGCCGCGGGTTCGCCGCCGAATCGCAGCGCCGACGGGCTGAACTCGCGGCCGCTGCCGCCCGGGGAGGCGTCCCTGAGGGGGAGACCGTGCACATCGGCTGGCATCCGATCGACCTGTCCGCCGTCGACGAGCGGTCCTCCCCGCTCGCGGTGCGCGGGGGAGAGGCCCTCGTGCGCTGGAGCGCGTCGGGCGGGTTCATGCCGCTGACGCGGTATCTCGACGAACGCGTCGGGCTGTTGCGGCATCCTCCCGAGCGCGCATAGTCGGGGCCGCCCCGAGTGTCAACGGCGTCCGGACGACGGTCGGCGGTAACAACGCTGGTCTATCGTGAGCGACGTGCAGCAGGTATGGCCAGGATCCAGTTATCCCCTCGGGGCCACTTACGACGGTAACGGGACGAATTTCGCCCTGTTCAGCGAGGGAGCAGAGAAGGTCGAGCTCTGTCTCTTCGACGAGGACGGGACGGAGACCCGCTACGACCTCATCGACGTCGACGCGTTCGTCTGGCACGCCTACCTCCCCAACATCCTCCCCGGGCAGCGGTACGGCTACCGCGTCCACGGCGAGTACGACCCGGCGAACGGCAAACGCTTCAACCCGAGCAAACTCCTGCTCGACCCGTACGCGAAGGCCGTCGAGGGCCAGGTCGACTGGGGTCAGGCGGTCTTCAGCTACGAGTTCGGCGACCCCGACTCGTTCAACGACGAGGACTCCGCCGCGCACATGATGAAGGGCGTGGTCGTCAACCCGTTCTTCGACTGGTCGGGCGATCGCCAGCCCAAGACCCCGTACGCCGAGACGTTCATCTACGAGGCGCACGTCAAGGGCCTCACCCAGCTGCACCCGGACGTGCCCGAAGAACTGCGCGGCACCTACGCCGGCATCGCGCACCCCGCGGTCATCGACCACCTGCGCAAGCTCGGCGTCACCGCCATCGAGCTCATGCCCGTGCACCAGTTCGTCAACGACTCGACCCTCGAGGAGAAGGGGCTGTCGAACTACTGGGGCTACAACACCATCGCGTTCCTCGCCCCGCAGAACACCTATTCCTCCACCGGCGACCACGGTCAGCAGGTGCAGGAGTTCAAGGCCATGGTCAAGGCTCTGCATGCCGCCGGCATCGAGGTCATCCTCGACGTGGTCTACAACCACACCGCCGAGGGCAACCACATGGGCCCGACCCTGTCGATGCGCGGGATTGACAACGAGGCGTATTACCGCCTCGAAGACGACGACAAGCGGTATTACACCGACTACACCGGCACCGGCAACAGCATGAACGTGGGCAACCCCCACACGCTGCAGCTGATCATGGACTCGCTGCGCTACTGGGTGCTCGAGATGCACGTCGACGGTTTCCGCTTCGACCTCGCCTCGACCCTCGCCCGCGAGTTCTACGAGGTGGACCGCCTCGCGGCGTTCTTCGAGCTCGTGCAGCAGGACCCGATCGTGTCGCAGGTCAAGCTCATCGCGGAGCCGTGGGACGTCGGTCCCGGCGGCTACCAGGTCGGCAACTTCCCGCCCCAGTGGACGGAATGGAACGGCAAGTACCGCGACACCGTCCGCGACTTCTGGCGCGGCGAGCCGCAGGCGCTGGCGGAGTTCGCCTCGCGCCTCACCGGTTCGGCCGACCTCTACGAGCACTCGGGCCGCTTCCCGGTGGCATCCATCAACTTCGTCACCGCCCACGACGGCTTCACCCTCCGCGACCTCGTGTCGTACAACGAGAAGCACAACGAGGCCAACGGCGAGGACAACAACGACGGCGAATCCCACAACCGCTCGAGCAACATGGGCGTCGAGGGGCCGACCGACGATCCCGAGGTGTTGAAGCGCCGGGCGCAGCAGCAGCGCAACTTCATCGCGACGCTGCTCCTCAGCCAGGGCGTGCCCATGCTCCTGCACGGTGACGAGCTGGGCCGCACGCAGGGCGGCAACAACAACGGCTACGCCCAGGACAACGAGATCACGTGGGTGGACTGGTCGAGCGTCGACCACCCGCTCATCGAGTTCACCGCTGCTCTCGCGCGCCTCCGCAAGCAGCACCCCACCTTCCGCCGCAGCCGGTTCTTCGACGGCCGCCCGGTCAAGATGGAGGAGGGCGCGCCGATCCCCGACGTGGTGTGGCTGCGCCCGGACGGCTCGCTCATGCAGCCGGAGGACTGGGACAGCGGGTTCGGCCGCGCCGTCGGCGTCTTCCTGAACGGCCAGGGCATCCGCGAGCGCGACCGTCGCGGCGAGTCGATCAGCGACGACCACTTCCTCGTGCTGTTCAACGCGGGCGACGAGCCCGTCGACTTCGTCCTCCCGGCCTTCGAGTACGCCCCCGAGTGGGACGCGTACGTCGACACCGCGGGCGAGCGTGCGAACACCGAGCCGCTCAACCCGGGCGAGACGATCGCCCTGGAGCCGAAGTCGCTCATGGTCCTGCGCGAGCATCACCTGCCCGAGCCCGAGGTCGACCACTCCGTCGCCGCCTCGCTCACGGCCCAGATCCAGGTCGTCGGCACAGACGACCTGCCCGGCCAGGCACCCAAACCGGAGCTGTGAGCGACATGCGGTCTCCGCTCTCGACCTACCGCCTGCAGATCCGCGAATCGTTCACCCTCGACGACGCTGCCGAGGTCACGGGATACCTCCGTGACCTCGGGGTCTCGTGGGCGTACCTCTCGCCGATCCTCGAAGCCACGCCCGGCTCCGACCACGGCTACGACGTCGTCGACGTTTCGCGCGTCGATCCCGCGCGCGGGGGTGCGGAAGGTCTCGACCGTTTCGTGCGTTCCGCGCGCGCTGACGAGCTCGGCATCCTGATCGACATCGTCCCGAACCACATGGGTGTGTCCGAGCCGCGCAGCAACGCGTGGTGGTGGGACGTGCTGCGCCAGGGCCGCGCCTCTGCGCACGCGGAGGCGTTCGACATCGACTGGGAGTTCGGCGGCGGCAAGGTGCGCGTGCCCGTGCTCGGCGACGACCTCGCCGCGGTGATCGACGAGATCTCGTACGACCCGACGCCTGCCGACGACGCCCCCGACGGCCTGATCCGGTACTACGACCACGCGTTCCCGGTCGCGCCGGGAACGGGCACGGATGCCGCGGCCTCGGGCTCGCGGGACGCGATCGCAGCTCTCCTCGACGCCCAGAACTTCGAGCTGCGGTTCTGGCAGGACGAGGCGGACGACCTCAACTACCGGCGCTTCTTCGCCGTCACGACCCTCGCGGGCGTGCGCGTCGAGCTGCCCGAGGTGTTCGACGCCACCCACGCCGAGATCCTGCGCTGGGTGCGCGAGGGGCTCGCCGACGGCCTGCGTGTCGACCACCCCGACGGTCTCGTCGACCCGGGCGGCTACCTCGACCGGCTCGCGGTCGCTCTCGAGGAGGCCGGCGACGGCGACGTGGGCTACGTGCTCGGCGAGAAGATCCTCGAGCACGGCGAGGCCCTGCCGTCCTGGTGGAAGACCGCCGGCACGACCGGCTACGACGCCCTCGCCGAGATCGACCGCGTGCTGGCCGACCCCGCGGGCGAGGCGGCGCTCGACGCGCTCGATGCGCGCCTGCGCGCCGACAGCGACCTCGCGCCGCTCACCGGGTGGCACGACCTGATCCACGACACCAAGCGGAAGATCGCCGACTCCATCCAGGTGTCGGAGATCCGCCGGCTCGTGCGCGGCCTTCCGACCGCGCTCCGTGACGAGTTCGAGGCGGATGTCCTGCAGGACGCGCTCGCCGAGATCCTCGCGTGCTTCCCCGTCTACCGCTCCTACCTGCCCGCCGGACGTGCGCACCTCGACGCCGCCGCGGGCGAGGCCGAGGTGCGCCGCCCCGAGCTCGGCGACGTCATCGAGAAGCTCGTCCCGGTGCTCGCCGACACGAGCCTCGAGGTCGCGTGGCGGTTCCAGCAGACGACCGGGCCCGTCATGGCCAAGGGCGTCGAGGACACGGCGTTCTACCGCTACACGCGGCTGGGCTCCCTGACCGAGGTGGGCGGCGACCCGGGGGAGTTCTCCCTCGACGTCGCGGGTTTCCACACCGCCCAGGCGCTGCGGCACGCGTCGTGGCCCACCGCCATGACGACCCTGTCGACGCACGACACCAAGCGCGGCGAGGACACGCGCGCCCGCATCGCGGTGCTCGCGGAGATCCCGGAGCGCTGGGCCGAGGTGCTGGCGGAGTTCCGGGGCATCGCCTCGACCGGGCACGGTCCCTTCGATGCCCTGCTGTGGCAGGCGATCATCGGCGCGTGGCCGGCCTCGGCATCCACGTCCGAGGGCCTCGAGGTCTACCGCGAGCGTGTGCACGCCTACGCCGAGAAGGCGGCACGCGAGGCAAGCGAGGTCACCGGGTGGTGGGAGCAGGACGAGGCCTTCGAGGAGCGCATGCACGCGGTCGTCGATGCGGCCACCGGTCCCGCCGCCGAGCGCGTCCGTGCCTTCGTCGACGAGATCTCGCCCGCGGGCTGGTCGAACGGCCTCTCGGCGAAGCTGCTGCAGATCATAGGCCCCGGCGTCCCCGACGTCTACCAGGGCTCGGAGCTGTGGGAGCAGTCGCTCGTGGACCCCGACAACCGTCGTGCGGTCGACTTCGCCGAACGTCGGCGGATGCTCGCATCGCTCGACGCGCCCGGAGCGACCCCGCCGGCGGTGGATGCCACGGGCGCGGCGAAGCTGCTCGTGACCTCGCGCGCGCTGCGTCTGCGCCGGGAGCACCCGCTGGAGATCTACCGTCCGCTGGAGGCCGCGGGAGTGGCATCCGATCACGTGGTGGCGTTCGACCGCGGCGGCGTCTTCGCCGTCGCGACGCGTTTGCCCCACGGGCTGGAAGCCGCGGGAGGGTGGCGCGACACGGTCGTGCTGCTGCCCGAGACCCCGGTGATCGACGTGCTGACCGGTCGCGCCTTCGCCGGTGGTCCCACGCCCCTCGCCGACCTGCTGGGTGTGTACCCGGTGGCTCTGCTCATCTTCTGACCCCGACTCACGCGTAAGGACACACACATGAGCATCGACGTCTGGGCACCCAAGGCGACGCGGGTGCGGCTGCGCCGCCTCGACGACAGCGGCGACACCGTCGTCGAAGACGTCGAGATGACCTCGGCCTCGGGCGGGTGGTGGACGGCTCCCGTCGACCTCGCCGACGGCGAGCGCTACGGCTTCGTCCTCGGCGACGGCGACGACCTGCGTCCCGATCCACGGTCGCGCCGCCAGCCCGGCGGCGTGCACGAGGCGTCGGCGTGGTTCGACCCCTCGGTCTACGCGTGGAACGATGCCGCCTGGACGGGCAAGCAGCTCGCCGGCGGACTCATCTACGAGCTGCACCTGGGCACCTTCACCCCCGAAGGAACCCTGGATGCCGCGATCGGGCGCCTCGACCATCTCGTCGACCTCGGCGTCACCCACGTGGAGTTGCTGCCGGTGAACGGCTTCAACGGCACGTGGAACTGGGGCTACGACGGGGTGCTCTGGTACACCGTGCACGAGGCGTACGGCGGCCCCGAGGCATATCAGCGCTTCGTCGACGCGGCGCACGCCGCGGGCCTGGCCGTCATCCAGGACGTCGTCTACAACCACCTCGGACCCTCGGGCAACTACCTGCCGCTCTTCGGCAAGTACCTCCGCGAGGGCAGCCGCAACACGTGGGGTGATTCGGTGAACCTCGACGAGGACGCCGTGCGCTCCTACATCGTCGAGAACGCCCTCATGTGGATGAGCGACTACCACGTCGACGGTCTGCGCCTGGATGCCGTGCACGCGCTGCTCGATCACCGCGACCCGCACGTGCTGCAGGAGATCGCGGAGCGTACCGACGCCCTGTCGGCGCACCGCGGCATCCCGCTCACGACCATCGCCGAGAGCGACATGAACGACCCGAAGCTCATCCTCCCGCGCGAAGCGGGCGGCTACGGGCTGACGGCGCAGTGGTCGGACGACTGGCACCACACCGCCCACGTCGCCCTCACCGGCGAGACGATCGGGTACTACGAGGACTTCGCCGACCTCGACGCGTTCCGCAAGGTGAACGAGGGTGGCTTCTTCCACGACGGCACCTACTCGTCGTTCCGCGAGGAGAAGCACGGAAAGCCGATTCCGGATGCCGTGCCGAACTGGCGCCTCGTGACCTTCGCGCAGGACCACGATCAGATCGGCAACCGCGCCGCGGGTGACCGGCTGTCGCAGTCGCTCGACTACGACCGCCTCGCCGCGGCCGCCGTGCTGACCCTGACCGCTCCCGGGACGCCGATGCTCTTCATGGGCGAGGAGTGGGGCGCCACGACCCCGTGGCAGTTCTTCACCTCGCACCCCGAGCCCGAGCTCGGCAAGGCCACGGCCGAGGGACGCATCGCCGAGTTCGCGAAGATGGGCTGGGACGAGTCCACCGTCCCCGACCCGCAGGACCCCTCGACCTTCGAGAACTCGAAGCTCGACTGGGACGAGGTCGGCGAGGGCGACCACGCGCAGCTGCTCGGTCTGTACCGCGAGCTGGCGAAGCTCCGGCGCGAGCGCCCCGAGCTCACCGATCCCTCGCGCGACGGCCTGTCGGCCGCGGCACGCGAGGCCTCCGGCGGCCGGGTGTACGAGCTGCGTCGCCGTGACCTCGTGGTGGTGGTGAACCTCTCGGATGCCGAAGCCTCGGCATCCGTCGTCTCCGGGGCCAGAGTGCTCCTTGCGACCGCGGAGGGCGTGACGTTGGCCGACGGCACGGTGGCGGTGCCCGCCGGTACGAGCGCGATCGTCGCGCCGGTCCTCTGAGGTGACGTCGATGGCCCCGCTCCTGGCGTGAGCGGGGCCATCGGTGCGTCAGGCGGAGATGGCGAAGAGGCCGCCGATGCCCACCGCATACAGCACGAGCACCGTCAGCGAGTCGACCCCCAAGCCGATGATGCGCCGCTGCGGTCGGAAGATCAGCCCGACGACGTAGACGAGGGTCAGGAGGGCAGCGAGCGCCGTCAGGTAGATGTCCGCAGCGTTCGCGCGGGGAAGCACCGCTGAACCGGAGATCACGGTCGCGAGGAGGAACAGCACGGGCAGGAACGCGTTGCCGCCGAAGATGTCGCTGATGGCGAGTTCATCGTCGCCCTGGCGAACGGCCTGAAGACCCGTAGAGATCTCGGGGAGCGATGTCGCCAGCGCCAGCACCGTCGCGCCGAACAACACGCCCGAGAGGCCGATCTGCGAAGCGGCCGCGTCGCCCGCGCGCTCGAGCACGACACCGGCGACGAGCGTGGCCAGCGCCGAGATCGAGAAGACGACGACCGCCTTCCTCGTACTCATCGTGTGCTTCGTCTTCTGCGGCTTCGAATTCCTATCGGGAGCGCGTCCATCCTCGTGCCACGGCAGGTGCGAACCCGCCCGCTGAACCAGGAGCAGCCCGACGATCCACAGCGCGGCGATGAGCACGACGTCGGGTGTGAGGCGGAGCACCTCGAGACCGTCGGGCAGCTGGCTGCCGGCGATCACCACGGCGAGGACGGCGACGACGACGAGACCCTCGAGCACGAGGGTGAGGGAAGCCGCGCGGTAGGTGATGGGCTTCACCCCTCGCCCGCGCTTGCCGAACGCATCGAGGACGACGAGCACGACGGTCTGCAGGGCGATGCCGCCGAGGATATTGCCCACGGCCACGTCGAGGTTGCCCGCGACCGCGGCGGAGACGGTGATCGCGATCTCGGGCAGGTTCGTGGCGACCGCCAGCACGATGAGCCCGCCCAGGGCACTCCCCAGATGCAGGCGCGCATCGAGCACGTCCGTCGCCTTGGACAGCTGAATACCCGCGATCCACACCACCGCCGCGGCGGCGGCGAAGATCACGATGAGCAGGGCGAGAGGGAGGGAGTCCACGTGCTGATTACACCGCCATCGTCCTCGGCATCACGCGCTCTTGCGAGAGGCCGTCCGGAGGATTAGGGGTGCGGGGCTGCCCCTGCTCGCGTCCCTCAATCCACGTTCGGTCGCACCAGCCGCAGGACGCGGACGACCGCCGGCGGCACCAGCACGAAGACCGCCACGATGATCGCCATCACGCCGATGCCGGTGCTTCGCGGCTCCCCGGAGAAGCGCTCCACCGCGAGCCAGCTCAAGCCCCACGCGAGAGCCAGGGCGGGGGTGATCCGCCAGGAGCTCCGCCAGGCGATCGCCAGGCCGATGAGGCCCACCACGACGAGGACGCCGATGCCGATGGCATCCGCCGCCTTCTCCCACGACGCGGGGGCGATGGTGGTGAGCCAGGCGGCCGTGTTGGCGACGGTGGCGAGGGTGACCCAGCCGAGGTGCAGGCCCGTGACGCCGTCGATGAGGACCGAGTCGACCGCCCCACCGCGCGGTTCGCGCGTCGTGACCGCGATGTGGAACGTCCAGCCGAGGGCGGCGAGCAGCAGCACGATCACGACGACGGTGAGGAAGAGGGTGCCGAAGCGGGCGGCGACCAGCCACAGGCCGTTCAGGGTCATGGTCAGGGCGATGAGCCAGCCGAGGGCGCGCTGGCGCGGGTTCGCGCGTTGGCGGGGGAGGGCCTGCCAGATCGCGTAGGCGATGAGGCCGAGGTAGATCACCGACCAGATCGAGAACGCGGGTCCTGCCGGGGCGAGATACGAGCCGTCGGTGTTCAGGGCGCCGCCCTGCTGATCCTCGACCGCGGTGTTGCCGAAGGCCCCCGCGCCGATCACCGCCGCGATGAGCATGAACGACACCGCGGAGAGGACGACGATCTGGCGCGCGAGGTCGTTCCCGCGCCACGGAGCTGTGGAGTTCTCGACTGAGGCGTTCATACGTGAAAGCCTAGATAAGCTAGCGAGATTCGGGTGGCGGGCTTGACATCGCGGCATCCCGTTCCTTCGCCGCCCGGCGCAGGAGAGTGCCCACGCGAGCCGTCGCGCGGAGGATGGGCCGGACACGCCGCCGGGGCGCCCCCCGACGGCGCGTGTCGTGCGCCGACTCCGCGGGACGGTCCGCGGGCGCTCGCGGCGTCAGGCGGAGACGGAGCGCGCGGCGAACGAACGCAGCAGGAGAGTGGGCTGCTCGACCGAGACGGTGCGCACGTGCGCCGAGACCTGGTCGAACGCTTCCGCGTCGAAGTACCCCGCGTCGCGGTAGACCTCCATGCGCGCGACGAAGGCCTCGGCGGTCGGCTCGGGGTGGAACTGCGTCGCCCAGAGTCCGACGCCGGCCCGGTAGGCCTGGACGGGGCACGCGTCGTTCTCGGCGAGCAGGGTCGCGGTCGGCGGCACGCTCGCGGTGCCCTCCTTGTGCGCGGTCAACGCTTCGAACCGCGGGCTCAGGATGCCGAAGAGCTCGTCGGCGCGGCCGGCTTCGGTGAGCGAGATGTCGGCGGGACCGGTGCCCTCGGGGTGGAGGAGCGTGACCTCGCCGCCGAGCAGACGCGTGACCACGCCGATGCCGAAGCAGGTGAAGAGGGCGTTCGTGCGGCCCTCGATCGCGGCGGCGGCGAGGCGCTCCAGATCACCCTCGAGGCGGCGCTGCTCCTCGGTCTTGGCGGGATCGGTGACGTTGAAGGGGCTCCCACCCACGACGACCGCCGCATACCGGTCGAGGTCGGCGGGCAGGGGCTCGCGCACGAGATCGTGATGGACCAGGTCGTCGTCACGCACGCCCAGGCCATCGCGGAACGACGCCCACTCGGCCGCGGCCGCGTCGCGCTGCGGGCGGGCGCAGACGTAGAGCAGGCGACCGGTCATCCAGGGATTCTATGCGGAGGCGGCTGCGGGGCGGCGCGCGTGCGACGCGGGAGGACGCACAGGGGTCAGGACCGCGGTCCGCTTCCGCCCGCCGCGGTTCGTCGGGCGACGGCGACGCCGCCGCGTGACCGTCTGACCGCAACGAGCAGCGCACCCGCGAGGAGCGCCGCGACGCCCCCGAAGACCAGTCCGGGGCTCGACGGCATCCCGGACTCCGCGAGCCGCGCGGGCGGAGTCGGGGATGCCGAGGGGATCGGGGAGGCTTCGGTCACCGTGAAGCTCGGCGTCGTCGTGATCGGGACGGGCCAGCGCGCGTCCGCGAGGTAGGTCGCCAGGAAGGGGGACGGCTGGCCCTCGGTGGATTCGTCCCCGGCCGTCGCCTGCAGGGGGAGCGTCACCTCGCCGCCCTCGATCGTGACCGTCTGCCCACTCGGGGAGGGCCGCCATGCGAGAGAGTCGGTCGTCCCCACCGTCACGAGCAGCGCATGTCCGGGCTCCAGGGTCCACTCGACGTTGCGCAGGTGCATCCCCGTCGTGCCCGAGGCGTCCACCGGCGCCGCCTCCTCGACGATCAGCGTCGGCACGCCCCCGGGATCGACGTCCCAGAGTCGCGCGTGGGCGATTCCCGTGCCCTGGGTGCGCAGAGTCAGGGACGCCCGCCCGGTGAGCCGGGTGGGCACCTCCACCGGGGTCGAGAGCGTCTGGGAGCCTCCGATGCTCTGCGCGTCGCGGGGCGCGGTGCCGAAGAGCGAACCGTCACCCTGGTCGTCGGCAGGAAGGGCACCGGCCCCCACGCCGGTGTCGACGTACGAGCCGGGGGTGAGCGCAGCGGTCAGCTCGCGCGTGGCGCCGGGCCAGGACGTCTGCAACCGCCAGCGCCCCTCGTTGTCCTGCAGGGCCCAGACCGGGGCAGGGGCGGGGGCGCCGAGCAGATGCGCGTCGAAGAACGCCCGGACCTCATCGACCCATCCGGCGCGGCCCATCTTCAGACGCCCCTGGTCATCGACATCGTTGCCCGAGTAGTGGTCCCACGGCCCCGCCCACGCGCTCACTGGCCCGGCGAGGGCATCGAGGAACTCCGCCATGCCCTCCGGGCGGGTGTTCTTCTCCGTCCATCCCTGCGTCAGGAACAGCGGGACCGTCGAGCCCTCGGCGCGGTGCGCGGTGTTGCGGGCGCTCCAGAACGACGACGCGGGATCGGATGCCAGGGTGTCGGTCAGGATGCCGGCGGCGCACTCGGGGTGCGTCTGCTCGTACGCGGCGTTCGTCCGGTAGCGCTCGGTGTCCGGCGGGATCACGACGCCGTCCACGGCTCCGGGGTGATCGATGCCGGGAAGGGCCGCGATGCCGTTGTACGCCTCGATCGTCGTGCGGTTGTTCTCGGCCGGGATGCCGTTCGCGTAGAGGTAGTCGTAGAGGTTCCAGGACGGCTCCTGCGCGACGACCGCCGCGAGCCCCGCGGGCCGGTCGGCGAGACCGATGAGGCCCGTGACGGCGTCGTACGACTTCCCGTACATCCCGACGCGGCCCGTCGACCACGGAGCGGATGCCGCCCACTCCACGAACGAGCGCACGTCGGCCTGCTCGCCCGGGCCGGCGAAGTCGTAGCAGCCGGAGCTCCCACCGAAGCCGCGCAGGTCGCCGAGCACCACGGTGTAGCCGGCGGCGAAGAGGCCGCCGTCGTCGATGAAGGCGCGGTGACGCAGCGACGGACCGGTGAAGGACTTCCCCTCGTCGGCCTGCTGACCGGCGTGCGACAGGTACGGGCCGGCGATGAGGATCACCGGCGTGCGGGCGTCCGCCGGCAGCCCCGCCGGTCGGAGCACGTCGGCGTGCAGCTCGACGGGATCGCCGTTGCGGTTCGCGACCGACGACGGCAGGTAGTGCTCGGTCCACACCGCGCCCTCGGGAACCGAGGGGTTCTGCGCGTGGGTGACGCCGGAGGAGACATCGGGGTCGGCGGCTGCTTCCGCGGTCGCGTCCGGGGTGAGGACGTCGGCGGGCGCGGGGGCGTCCACGGAGAGCCCGACCGACCCCGGGAGGGAACCGCTCGCGTCGGAGGCGACCGCGGGAGCGGCACCGATCAGGGTCAGCACGACGGCCACCGCCAGAACGTTCGTCGCGGTGCGTCCGTGCATTCCGTCTCCCCTTCGCGGTGCGTGACGATCGCACCCTACCGCGCGGCCCCCTCGTCAGCGCGAGGAGCGGGTCGTGCGACCCCGCACGATGCCGACGAACGCCTCGACGTCGGGTGTGGTGCGGTCGCGGATCCACGCGAGAGCCACGGGCGAGATGGGACCGTCGCGCAGCACGCGGTACTCGACGTCGCGTCGCTGATGTGCGCGCGCGAGCGACATCGGAACGATCATGACGCCGACCCCCGCGGCCACGGTCGCGATGGCTTCGGCCGTGTCGACCGGGGGCGCGAACGCCGGGGCGACGGCATCCGGAATCCGTGCGTTCAGGACGTCGTCGCCGGGGACGATCACGACCTCCCCGGCCAGATCCGCGGTGTCGAGTTCGTCGGCGACGGTCAGGGGGGAGTCGACCGACATCACGACGACGGGCTGCTCCTCGTAGAGCGGGATGAGGTGGAGATCATCGGATGCCGCGACGGGGAGCCGTACGAGGGCGGCGTCGACCTCGTCGAGGTGCGACCGCTGGCCGGCGACATCGATCTCCCGCAGTTCGAGGGAGACGTGCGGCATGCGCTCGCGCCACAGCCCGATCCACTTGCCCGGGGTCGCGCCGGGGACCGCACCGAGGACGAAGGTGCGCGGCGGCTCCGGCGGAACGGGGGTCGGGCGCGGTGCCTTCGCCCGCGCGGGGCGCTTCGGCGACGACGGCCGCGCCGCTCCGCCCTTGCGGGCACCGCCGGTGGGACCACGTCCCCGGGACCCGCTGCCGCTCGCCATGGTCCCAGGCTATCCGCGCGAGTAACGTGGAACCCATGATCGGCATCCTGGCGCTCGTCTTCGCGGGCCTCGCGGCCCTGCTGCACGTCTACATCTTCGTGCTCGAGAGCGTGCGCTGGTCGCAGCCGAAGACGTGGAAGGTCTTCGGGATCGCCGATCAGAAGACGGCCGATGCCACGAAGTCCATGGCCTACAACCAGGGCTTCTACAACCTGTTCCTCGCGATCGGCGCGATCGTCGGCATCCTGTTCTGGATCGTCAACGGTGTGGGCGACGTCGCCGGACGCACGCTGCTGATCTTCTCGCTGGGGTCGATGCTCGCGGCCGCCCTCGTGCTCGTGACCTCGGGGAGCAAGTACCTGCGTCCCGCGACGATCCAGGGCACGCTTCCGCTGATCGGTCTGGTGCTGGCGATCTTCGCGTGACGATCGACGCACGACGCCCGTGAGCCGCGGGGCGTGACGCCCGCGGGCTCAGCGACGGGACACCGGCCGCTCCGCCCCCCACTCTCCGCGGGAACGAAAACCCGCACGCTCCGAGGAGTCGTGCGGGTCGTGAGGCCGGTGAGCGGCCGGTTCACGCGGCCAGGCGGAGTCCCCGCTGGTCGGTGGCGACGGCTTCGCCGTCGTTGATGATCTCGTCGTCGCCGATGAGCGACCCCGTCGCGACGCGGGCGTTGTGCCCCACCTGCGTGCGAACGCCGATGTGGGCGCCCGCCCCGATGACGGCCCCCGCGCAGATGTGCGCGTGCGGCTCGATGCGTGCCTCGGGTCCGATGACGGCGTCGGACTCGATCCACGCCCCGCGGCCGACATGGACACCCGCGGCGATCTGCACGCCGGGTTCGACGTAGGCGCCGTTCTCGACCAGCGCCGACGGGTGGACCTTCGCGCCGTGCGCGACGAGTCCTCGACCGTTGACGTGCTTGCGGTAGCGCAGCGTCTCGCCGTGGTCGTTCTCGATGTCGATGTAGTTCTTACCCACGATCCCCTCCGGTCGACTCTCGGATTCAGCCGACATGTATGACAACGGGTGAGGAATGACCTTCATTCCCTCGAATGATTCTTCGTCGCCCGTGCCGCCATCGGTTTGCTCGACGTCGAGAGAAGTGCGGCGAGACTCCCGACGGTGTTGCGTCCTCCTGTTCTCGCACGCTCACCTGGTCGGACGAGCCGGGTTGACAGGGGCGCACCGGAGGGGCGTCTATCCGGCGGGCCGGCGGAGGGTCACCCGGGCTGGCAGGTGGGGCACCAGTAGACGTTGCGCTCGCTCGTCGCCGCAGCCCCGAGCGTCGTCGCACGGATCGGTGTGCCGCAGCGTCGACAGGGGGCGCCCTCGCGACCGTAGACCCAGAACCGACGGCCCGGTCGCGTGTCTCCGGTGAACGTCCGTTCGGGGCGGGGCAGGTTCGCGCGGATCATGCGCTCGCCGAGCGCGATCGTGGCCGCGGCGTCGATCTCGGTCGCGGGCGTCGTCGGAGCGATGCCGCGCACGAACAACAGCTCGTTCGCGTAGACGTTGCCGAAGCCCGCGACGTTGCGCTGGTCGAGCAGAGCGACATGGGCCTCGCGGGTGTCGGCCGCGACGCGGCGAACGGCCTCGGCCTCGTCCCAGTCGTCGGCGAGCAGGTCGGGACCGAGATGGCCGATGACGGTGTGCTCGTCGGTGGTGCGGAGCACCTCGACCATCGCGAGGTCGAAGCCGACGGCATCCGCGCCCGCCACACCGACGATCGCGCGCGCCTTGAAGGCGGGTCGACGCCAGCGCTCGCCGGGGCGGTAGACGTCCCAGCGGCCCTCCATCTTGAGGTGCGAGTGAAGGGTGTAGCCGCCGATGCGGTGGAGGAGGTGCTTGCCGCGGGCGGCGACCTCGTGGACGGTCTCGCCGCGGAGGTCGGCGGTCGCGCTCCCGGGCACGCGGATGTCGAAGCGCGTCACGACCCGGCCGGCGAGGGCCGCGTTCAGCTTCGCCGCGGCGCGGTAGACGGTGTCGCCCTCAGGCACGGGCGGCCTCCGTCCGGTCGGAGGGCGCGGTGGCGCGCGGCCGTGGGTCTTGCGTGACGGCGAAGCCCCTAGGCACGGGCGGCCTCGCGCAGGGCGTCGCCCGCGGTGAGCTTGCGCAGCGTCAGACCCTTCGGCGATTCGACGAAACCCGCGGCGCGCAGCGCGCGCCCGACCGCCGTGCCGTAGACGAACTCGCCGTTGACCTGTTCGATCGTCAAGGTCTCGAGCCGTCGACGTTTCGCCGTCTCGGCCAGGTGCGCCGTCGCCGCCGCGAGCCGGGCCTCGTCATCGGTGAACGCCAGGGCGGTGCGACCGCCGCGTTCGAGGTACAGGGTCAGCTCCCCGTCGACGATCACGACCACCCCTCCCGCCTTGCGGCCCGGCCGATGGGTGACCCCCTCGATCGCGGGCCAGCCCAGCGCCGCGCCGTACGGGTTCGCCGGGTCGGTCGCCGCGAGGGTGACGGTGCGCAGGGGCGGGGGATCGGCGACGGCGGCGAACTCGCGCAGCCGATCGACCGTCGCCGAAGCGGCGAACTGCGCCGCTCCGAGCTTCTCGATGACGTACCCGCGTCGGCAGTGCCCCGCTTCTTCGAAGCCCGCGAGGATGCGGTAGACCTGGGCGAAGCCACCCGGGACGCCCTCGGACTGCACGGCCCCTCGTGTCACGACGCCGTACCGGTCGAGCAGCAGGCTCGCCGTCGCTGTGGCGCGGGCGGCGGCATCCGGTTCCCTCTCGGGGAGGAGCGACCAGCGCCCGCCGAGGGACGGGGGGCGTGGAGCCGAGGTCGCCCGCGGCATCGCGGCTCCGCGGTACATGCGTGCGCGCGGCGCCCGGCGGGCGACGCGGTGCGATTGTCCGCCGCCGCTCAGGAGCGCGCGCACGGGCGCGAAGGTGTCGTTCGTGACGCGCCCCGCCCAGGTGAGAGCCCACAGGGCGTCGTTGACCGACTGCTCGTTCTCCGCGCCGGCGAGCTGCGTGAGCTGCGGGGCGAAGTACGCCCCGCCTCCCGCGAGAGCGGCGAGGATCCGCGCCTCGAGCGAGTCGGGAGCCGGATCGTCGGGGTCATCGGGGTCTTGCAGGGTGAAGGGTGCGGCCTCGGCGGGGTGCAGGGCGATCCAACCGTCACGACCCGGAAGGGTGCCGTGGCCGGACCACACCACTTCTCCCGTCGCCGTGAGCTCGTCGAGCAGGGCCGGGGAGTAGTCGCGGATGCGCGACGGAAGGACGAGCGATTCCCACGCGCTCGCCGGGATCGGGACGCCGGCGAGCTGCTCGATCACCGCGAGCACCCCGTCGATGCCTTCCAGGGGGCGCCCCAGGTGCTGCCACACCGGCAGGAACCGCGCGTAGGCCGCCGGCGAGACCGGTTCGACGCTCCCGCGGATCGCGGCGAGAGAGCGCATGCGGAGGCGGCGGAGGACCTCGACGTCGCACCACTCCGTGTCGTCGCCGCGGGCGCCGCCTCCGGACCCTGAGCCTGTCGAAGGGTCGGGGAGGAAGAACCCGCTCGCCAGCCGCCCCTGCGATTCGAGCCGCTGCAGCGTGAGCCGCGCGACGGCGATCCCCACGCCGAGTCTTTCGGCGACCGCGTCGGTCGTGAAGGGTGCGTGCGTGCGGGCGTAGCGCGCGACGAGATCGCCGAGCGGGTCGGCGAGAGGCTCGAGGAACGCGTTCGGGATGCCGACGGGCAGCGCGGCGCCGAGGGCATCGCGGAGCCGCCCGGCGTCTTCGATCGCGGCGACGCGCGAGACCCCGCCGATCGTGACGCGGATCGCACGGCGGTCGTCGACGAGGGTCGCGAGATGCTGCTCGGCTTCGGTGAGGGCCTCGGTCTCGGCGTCGAGGCGGGCCGCGACCTCGGTCGCGTCGAGCGGGCCGAGGATGCGGAGGAGGTCGGCCACGCCCTCGACCCCGCGCGCACGACGGTCGGGGGCGAGGCGCTGCGCTTCGCGCTCGACCTGCGCGATGACCTCCGGGTCGAGGAGCTCGCGCATCTCGACCTTGCCGAGCAGTTCGCTCAGCAGCGCCGGGTCGACCGAGAGGGCCGCCGCGCGACGCTCGGCGAGGGGCGAGTCGCCCTCGTACATGAAGGCGCCGACGTACCCGAACAGCAGGTCGCGCGCGTACGGCGAGGGCTGCGAGGTGGTGATCTCGACGAGGCGGATGCGGCGTTCGCCGATCTGCCGGGTCACGCGGAGCAGCGCGGGCAGGTCGTAGACGTCCTGCAGCACTTCGCGGAGGGTCTCGAGGATGATCGGGAAGGACGGATGCCGCTTCGCGACCTCGAGCAGCTGAGCGGACCGCTGGCGCTGTTGCCAGAGCGGGGAACGACGATTCGGGTTGAGGCGGGGGAGCAGCAGGGCCCGCGCCGCGCACTCCCGGAACCGCGAGGCGAACAGTGCGGATCCGCCCACCTCGTCGGTGACGATCTGCTCGAGCTCGTCCGGCTCGAACACGAACAGGTCTGCGCCGGGCGGCTCGGCCGCGGCATCCGGGACCCGGGCGATGATCCCGTCATCGCTCGCGACCGCGGCCCCCTCGACGCCGAGACGCTCGCGGATGCGCGCGTTCACCGCGAGAGCCCAGGGGGAGTGCACCTGCATGCCGTAGGGGGAGTGCAGGATGATGCGCCAGTCGCCGACCTCGTCGCGGCTGCGCTCGACGGTCAGGGTGCGGTCGGTGGGGAGGCTCCCGGTCGCCTCGCGTTGCTCGGCGAGATAGGCGAGCAGGTTGGTGATCGCGTTGTCGTCGAGCCCCGACTCGCGCAGACGCTCCTCCGCCTTGGCCTGTTCGGCTCCCGCGAGATCGCGAGAGAACTTGCCCAGCGCTTCGCCCAGCTCGGCCGGGCGGCCGATGCCGTCGCCGTGCCAGAACGGCAGCTTGCCGGGCTGCCCGAAAGCGGGCAGGACGTTCACGCGGTCGTGCGTGATCTCGACGATGCGCCAGCTCGTGGTGCCGAGCGTGAACACGTCGTTGACGCGCGACTCGTAGACCATCTCTTCGTCGAGCTCGCCGACGCGGGCGTTCTGCGATTCGCCCGCGACGAAGACACCGAAGAGCCCCCGGTCGGGGATCGTTCCTCCGCTCGTCACCGCGATGCGCTGCGCGCCCGGCCGGCCGGTGAGGGTCCCCGCGTCGCGATCCCAGACCAGGCGCGGGCGCAGCTCGGCGAACTCGTCGGACGGGTAGCGCCCCGCGAGGAGGTCGAGCGTCGCCTCGTACGCCGAGCGCGGCAGCGAGCGGAACGGCGCGCTGCGCTTGACGGTGTCGAACCACTCTTCGACGTCGATCGAGCCGAGTGCCGCGGCCGCGACGGTCTGCTGCGCGAGGATGTCGAGCGGGTTCTGCGGGACGGCGATCGCCTCGATGCGACCGGCGAGCATGCGCTCGGTCACGACGGCGGTGTGCAGCACGTCGCTGCGGTGCTTGGGGAAGAGGGCCGCGCGGCTGACCTCGCCGACCTGGTGTCCGGCACGACCCACGCGCTGGAGACCGGATGCCGCACTCGGCGGGGCCTCGACCTGGATGACGAGGTCGACCGCGCCCATGTCGATGCCGAGCTCGAGGCTGCTCGTCGCCACGACGCAGCGCAGCGCCCCCGACTTGAGTTCGTCTTCGACCTGGGCGCGCTGCTCCTTGGACACCGAACCGTGGTGGGCTTTGGCGAGGATGGCGGATACCCCGGCGGACGATCCCGCCTGCGCCATCATGGTTGCCGGGACCGTCGGCTCGGGCACGTCGATCCCGACCCGTTCGGCATAGATCTCGTTGAGGCGCCCGGTGAGGCGCTCCGCCAGGCGTCGGGAGTTCGCGAACACGATGGTCGACCGCCGCTCGAGGATGCGATCGACGATCGCCTCCTCCACGTGCGGCCAGACCGACCCGGCCATCTCGGTGCTCTCGGGCCGTTCCGAGAACCACTCGCCGTCGGCGGCCTCGTCGGGTGCGGGGGAGCCCGGCGGCGGGGGAGGGTTCAGCATGTCTTCGATCGGGACGACGACCGAGAGGTCGAAGGCCTTCGTCGCTCTCGGGGCCACGATGTCGACGGGCTGCGCGCCGCCGAGGAATCGCGCGACCTCGTCGATCGGCCGGACGGTGGCCGAGAGCCCGATCCGCTGAGCGGGCTTCTCGAGCAGGGCGTCGAGCCGCTCGAGGCTCACCGCGAGGTGCGCGCCGCGCTTGGTCGCGGCGACCGCGTGCACCTCGTCGATGATGACGGTGTGCACGCCCCGCAGCGTCTCGGCCGCCTGGCTCGTCAGCATGAGATAGAGCGACTCGGGGGTGGTGATGAGGATGTCGGGCGGGTCGGTCACGAGCTTTCGCCGGTCGCTCGAACTCGTGTCACCGGAGCGGACGCCGACACTCACTCCCGGAACCTGGATGCCGAGGCGCCGGGCCGACTGCCCGATCCCGACGAGGGGGGAGCGGAGGTTGCGCTCGACGTCGACGCCGAGGGCCTTCAACGGCGAGATGTACAGCACGCGCGTGTTCGTCGAGGGGGCCTTCGCGGCCGTCTTCTTTCCGCGGCGCGGGGGGTCGGCATCCGGAGTCTCGGGGGCCTTCTCGCGGAAGATGCGGTCGATCGCGAAGAGGAAGGCGGAGAGGGTCTTGCCCGAGCCGGTGGGCGCCACGACGAGCGCGTTGCGCCCGGACGACACCGATTCCCACGCGCCCTTCTGCGCGTTGGTGGGGGCCGAGAACGCGCCGCGGAACCAGTCCTGCGTCGCAGGACCGAATCTGTCGAGGACGTCAGCCATGCCGACATCTTCTCTCGGACCTCCGACATCGGGCCGGGGTTGACGTTCGCCCGGCGCGGAACGGCCGGGCGAACGCCTCGAGATGACACGTTCGTGCCGAGGTCACGCGTGCTGTGCCGCCACCGCCCGTGACCTCGGCACGATCAGGTGATCTCGGCGGATGGCCTTCCCTCGGCTCCCCCTCGCGGCGGAGGCGGTGAGGTGCGCGGCGGCCTAGCGTGACCGTATGAACAGCGCATCGTCGTCCCCGCGGGCCGCCGTCGCGGTCGTGTCCGTCTCCGTCTGCCTCGGTCTCGCGATCGGTGCCGCCCTGTGGTTCGGCTCGCAGAACCTCCTCATGGGTGCCACGATCGGTGGCATCCTCGCCCTGTTCTTCGGCGGTTTCGCGGTCTTCTCTCTGCGCCCGGCGCATCCGTCGCAGGGCGGCGCGGGAACCGACGGTGGAGCCGCGATCGTCGCCGGCTTCGGCGACGGCGGCTGCGCGGACGGCGGAGGCGGGGGTGCCGACGGCGGCGGCGCCTGCTGAGCTCACGGCTCCCGCTCGATGAGCCTCCCGTCCTCCAGCTCCAGTCGGAGGTCGAGATCCAGACGCGCGAGGAACGCATCGTCGTGGCTCACCACCAGGACCGCGCCCCGATACGCCTGCAGCGCCGCGACCAATTGATCGACCGTGTCGAGGTCGAGGTTGTTCGTCGGCTCGTCGAGCACGAGCAACTGCGGCGGGGGATCCGCGAGGAGCAGCCGCGCCAGCGTGACGCGGAAGCGCTCGCCGCCGGACAGCGTCCCCACGGCGCGACCGACGGCGTCGCCGCGCACGAGGAACCGTGCCAGTCGATCGCGCACGAGCGCCACGGGAACGCTCGGAGCCGCCGCGCACACGGTGTCGAGGACGGATGCCGTGTCGTCGAGTCCGTCGAGACGCTGCGGCAGGTAGCCCACGTGCTCGACGCTCGCTCGGGCATGAATCGGCCCCGCGGGGTCCACGGCGCGGACGAGGCTCTCGAGCAGCGTCGTCTTGCCGATGCCGTTGCGACCCACCAGCGCGACGCGCTCGCGACCCGTGACGATCCACTCGCGTTCGCCGTCGCCGAGGGACAGGATCCGTCTCCCGGCCGCGTTCCCCGGATCGGGCAGGTCGATGCGCACCACGTCGTCGTCGCGCACCCGGGCCGACGCCTCGCTCAGCGCCGCGCGCGCGGCATCCTCCTTGCCTTTCATCTCCGTGCTCAGTCGCCCGGCGCTCACCTGCGCCGCGTTCGCCCGACCTCCGGCGATGATCTTGGGGACGCGTTTCTCGACCTGTGCCTTGTGCGCGACGCGCGATCGGGTGGCGAGCTTGTCGTACGACTCGATGCGCTGCCGACGCTCGCGACGCAGGGACTGGGCCGCGTCGCGTTCGGCGCGCACGGCGGCCTCCTGTTCCGCGTCGCGCTGCGCACGCCACGCGCTGTACGGACCGCCGACGACGCTCAGCGTGCGGCCGTAGAGCTCGGCCGTGGCATCCATCAGCTCGAGCAGCCCGACGTCGTGACTGACGACGACCAGCGTGCCGGGCCAGCTCTGGACGAGCTCGCTCACGCGCGCCCGGGCGTCGCGGTCGAGGTCGTTGGTCGGTTCGTCGAGGAGCGTGATGTCGGCCGCGCGGGCGCGGAGCCCGACGAGCGCGGTCAGCATCGTCTCCCCTCCCGAGAGCTCCCCGACGGTGCGGTCCAGGGCATCGGATGCCAGGCCCGCCTCGGCGAGCAGGGTGTGGGCGCGCGCCTCGACGTCCCAGTCGTCGCCGACCGCGTCGAAGTGGTGCGGCGCCACGTCGCCCGACTCGATGGCGCGCAGGGCGGTCAGCGCCGTCTCGACGCCGAGGAGTGCCGAGACGGGGCGGTGCGGATCCGCCGCGAGACGCTGCGCGAGCATGACGACGTCACCGGATGCCGAGACCGTGCCGGACGTGGGGGCGAGGCGCCCGGCGGCTAAGCGCAGGAGCGTGGACTTGCCGGCTCCGTTTCGGCCGACGAGACCGGTGCGGCCCCGGCCGAGGGCGCCGGAGACCTCGTCGAGGGCGACGGTTCCGTCGGGCCACACGAGGCGGACGCGGTCGAGGACGAGGGAAGGGGAAGAAGCTGACATGACGGGACTCCGGGAACGCGGGATTCGCGGACACCGGACCCGTCCGCGTCAGCGGAGGGCGGCCGAGAAAACGGCGGGTCGACGGGTCAGCGCGCGGACAGGGGCGCGGAAGCGTCGACGTTCTTCACCGGAGGAGACCTCGTTCTCGGGGACAGGGGTGTCCACGTTAGCGGACTCGGGGTCGATGCGTAACCCCCGCGGACCGGTCGCCGTGGTTACGATGTCGGCGTAGTCACCTCCTCGCCTCTCGACCGTCAGCGAGCAGACGCTCGTCGGCGTCGGCTCCTGTTCGCGTGGGCGGTGACGTTCCCCGCGTGGGTGGTCGCGTTGCTCGTCGTCGGCATCTTCCTCGGCGACGTCGTGGGCGGCCTGCGCACCGGTGCGCTCTTGGGTGCTGTCATGGCCGCGGTGGGCTCGATCCCTCCCGGTCGAGGCGGCGGCTCGGTGTCCTCGTCGAACGACGTCGACAGCGGCCCCGCGTCGGACACCTCGTGCGGCGACAGCGGGGGAGGCGACAGCTCGCACTGCTGAGTCATCCCGCCGCCTCGCGGCCCGCGAGACGCGCGTCGAGGAAGGCGCGGACATCGTCGAGCTCGGCCTGCGAGATCGAGTGCGTCAGCCCCGGGTAGACCCGACCGCTCAGCTCGCTGTGCCCGGGGAGCCACTGCGCCGTCGCGTCGATCAGGTGCGTCGGGATGACGTCGTCCGCGGCGCCACGCCCCCAGAAAACCGGGGGACGACGTTCGGCGAGGACGGCGTCCCCGGGGAGTTCGCCCCCTGCCGCGTAACCGGCCAGCACCACGACGAACGACACCGCGTCGGGAGCGACCCGCAGCGTCTGGAGGGCGACCGCGCCGCCCTGCGAGAAGCCGAGCAGTCCGACGGGCGCCGTGCCGGCGGCATCCTGGATCCAGGCGAGCACGGACTCCGCCGCGCGGGTGACGGCGTCCGGATCGCGTCCGTTCAGCCCCTCGATGGGGTACCACGAGGCCCCGGGCATGGGCCAGGGCGGGGTGAGCGGGGCGCGCAGACTCGCGATCACGTAGTCGACGGGGAGGTACGGGGCGAGCCCGAACAGATCGTGCTCGTCGGAGCCGTACCCGTGGAGGAGGAGCAGGACCGGGCGATCTCCGCGTTCGTGCGGAGGCACGGACCACCGGACGAGGGCGGGATCGAGGGAGAAGGGCGTGCTCATGCGGCCATTGTGGCAAAGGCCTCCGACATCCGGCCGCGGCGGCGCCGGACCCCGCGGCGGTGTGCGGTCCGCGGGGCCACGCGGAAGGAGGACCCCGGCTCGGAGGATGCTCCGCCGCGCGGTCCTCCTCCGCTCCCGAATTCTCCTCCGCCACGCGAAGGAACCCGCCGCGACCGCGCGGACACGCGGCATCGGCGGCGGTCGGTTGATATACAGGGAGCATGGCTGTCCGCACACCTGACCCCGAACCCGGCGACAACGGCGGAGAGCGCGAGCCGCTGTCCGGCCCCTTCTCGGGCGCACCCGGCGGCCCGAACACCAACCCGGGATGGCTCAGCGAGGTCGAGCTCGCCGAGGCGCGGCGACGTCTGCCGATGCTCTACGTCGAAGCGCTGCCCGTACGCACCGACGGCATGGGCATGGTGACGCAGGTCGGCATCCTGCTGCGGGCGACCCCGCTCGGCGAGATGACCCGCACCCTCGTCTCGGGGCGCGTGCGCTACGGCGAGACCGTGCGCGACGCGTTGTTCCGCCACGTCGAGAACGACCTCGGGCCCATGGCCTTCCCTCTGCTCCCGCCGCAGCCGGCGCCGTTCACGGTGGCCGAGTACTTCCCGCTCCCGGGCGTCAGCGCGTTCCACGACGACAGGCAGCACGCCGTCGCCCTCGCGTACGTCGTTCCCGTGACCGGCACGTGCGAACCGCGTCAGGACGCGCTCGAGGTCACGTGGCTGTCGCCGGAGGAGGCGGCCTCCGATGCGCTCGCCGCCGAGATGGAGGGCGGCCGCGGAACCCTCGTCCGGCAGGGCCTCGCCTCGGTGGGCGCGCTGCGCTGACCGGTCCGCTTCTGCACCGTTCAGGATTCCCGGCGGTTGTCCCCAGGCCGTTGCCCGGTGTCGGAGACCCTGCCTAGGGTCGGAGGATGCCGGATTCTCCCGTGGAACCCCTGACCCTGCCTCGCGACCTCGACGGCTGGCGCGTGTTCGCCGCCGAGCGTCCGCGCGAACGGCTCGATCGCGTCGCCGAGATCGACGCCCGGCTCGTGGCCGAGACGGGGGCGAGCGCCCGCGAGCGACTCGCCCTCTGGAACGAGGCCGAGCTCGCTCTCGCCGAGGCTGCCGCCCCCTCCCACCTGCTCAGCGAATCGCACCCCGACGCGGGCGTCCGCGACGCGGCCGAGGCCCAGGCCCAAGCGGTCGAGGCCCTGCAGGCGCGACGCCTTCTCGACCGCGACCTGTGGAGCGTCTTCGACGACCTCGACGCCGACGGGCTCGACCCCGATGAGCGGCGCCTCCTCGACCAGATCCGTCGGGACTTCCGTCGTGGCGGCGTCGATCTGGCGGATGCCGATCGCGAGCGCGTTCGCGAGCTCACCGACCGCGACACCGAGCTGTCGTTGACGTTCTCTCGGAACGTCCGCGAGGGTCGGCGCGAGATCCGGGTGCCCGCCGCCTCGCTCGAGGGGCTGCCCGCCGACTTCATCGAGGCGCACCCCGCCGACGACGATGGGCTCGTGACACTCACCACCGAGTACACCGACCTCATGCCCGTGCGCGAGTACGCACGCGATCGATCGGTGCGTCACGCCCTCGTCGGCGCGTACAACGATCTCGCGTGGCCCGTGAACGAGCCCGTGCTGGCGGAGCTGCTCGCGGTCCGCGCGGAGCGAGCGGACCTGCTCGGCTACGGCGACTGGGCCGACTACGAGACCGAGACTCGCATGATCGGCTCGAGCGCCGCCGTCGCCGCGTTCCTCGAGAGCGTCGCCGCGGCGGCGGCCCCCGCCGCGACCGCGGAGTACGAGCGCGTCCTAGCGCGCCTGCGCCGCGACGATCCCGAGGCCGACACCGTCACGATCGCCGACTTCTGGTACGTCCTGGGCGCCCTCAAACGCGAGGAGTACGACGTGGACGCGCAGCTCGTGCGTTCGTACTTCCGGTTCGACCGCGTGCTCGACGGCGTCCTCGCCACGACGGGTCGGTTGCTCGACGTCTCCTACGTGCCGGTCGAGACCTCGTCGTGGCACGACGACGTGCGCACGTACGACGTCGTCCGCGCGGGGGAGCGGCTCGGGCGCATCCACCTCGACCTGCACCCGCGCGAGGGCAAGTACAACCACGCCGCGTGCTTCGGTCTCGCGCCCGGCATCGCCGGTCGCGCGTTGCCCGAGTCGGTCCTGCTGTGCAACTTCTCGCGCGGCCTCCTCGAGCACGACGAGGTCGTGACGTTCTTCCACGAGTTCGGCCACCTCGTGCACGACATCCTCGGCGGCCACCAGAAGTGGGCGCGCTGGACGGGGGTGGCCACCGAGTGGGACTTCGTCGAGGCGCCGAGTCAGCTGCTCGAGGAGTGGGCCTGGGACCCCGAGGCGCTCGCGGCCTTCGCGGTGAACGACGAGGGCGAGTCCATTCCCGCCGATCTCGTCGCGCGCATGCGCACCGCCGACGCGTTCGGTCGCGGACTCGAGGTGACCCGCCAGCTCGGCCACGCGACGACCTCGTACCGCCTCCACGTGGACCGCCCCGCAGGTCTCGCGGCCGCCGTCGACGGGTACTACCGCGCCGCGAGCCCGGTGACTCCGCTCGACGGGTCGCACTCCTACGCCGGTTTCGGGCACCTCACCGGCTACGGCGCCTGCTACTACACCTACCAGTGGAGCCTCGTGATCGCGCGCGACCTGCTCTCGGCGTTCGGCGGCGACCTCTTCGACGAGGACACCGCCACCCGCTACCGGCGCGAGATCCTCGAACCGGGCGGCACCCGCGATGCGCGAGAACTCGTCGAGACCTTCCTCGGTCGCGAGACCACGTTCGACGCGTACCGGGACTGGCTCGCCGGAGCGTGAGACGGCGAGGGCCACGGCATCCCTCCCGGTCAGGTCGGATGCCGTGGCCTCCGGTCGCGTCTCGACACGGCCACCCCCTGCCGAGCGGTGTCGGCGGGAGAGCGCGACGTGCGCGCGGGGCGGCCGGTGCCGCGTCGTCCGTGGATGCGTCGCGCGCGGTCGGACTCAGCTCACGCGGTCGTCTCGCGGGCGATCGCCGAGACGAAGGCGTCGATGTCGTCTTCGGTGGTGTCGAACGAGCACATCCAGCGCACCTCGCGGCGCATCTCGTCCCAGTCGTAGAACCGGAAGCTCGCGCGCAGGCGATCGGCCACTCCGACCGGAAGGGTCGCGAACACGCCGTTGGCCTGCGTGGGCTGCGTGAACTCCACGCCCTGGATCGAGCCATCGGCGAGACCCGCCTCGACGCCCGCGCGCAGGCGCTGGGCCATCGCGTTCGAGTGACGCGCGTTGCGCAACCACAGGTCGTCCTCGAGCAGGGCGACGAGCTGCGCCGAGACGAAGCGCATCTTGCTCGAGAGCTGCATGTCCAGCTTGCGCAGGTAGGTCAGCCCCGTGGAGGCCTCGGGGTCCAGCACGACGATGGCCTCGCCGATCATCGCGCCGTTCTTCGTCCCGCCGAAGCTCAGCACGTCGACGCCGGCGTCGCGCGTGAACGCGCGCAGGGGCACGTCGAGGGCGGCGGCGGCGTTCGAGATGCGGGCTCCGTCCATGTGCAGGCGCATGCCGTGCCCGTGGGCGTGGTCGGCCAGCGCGCGGATCTCGTCGACGGTGTACAGCGTGCCGAGCTCGGTCGACTGCGTGATCGACACCACCAGCGGCTGCGCGCGGTGCTCGTCGCCCCAGCCCCACGCCTCGCGGTCGACGAGCTCGGGGGTGAGCTTGCCGTCGTCGGTGGGCACCGTCAGGAGCTTGATGCCGCCGACGCGCTCGGGGGCGCCGCCCTCGTCGACGTTGATGTGCGCGGTGGATGCCGAGATCACGGCGCCCCAGCGGGGGAGCATCGACTGCAGGCCGACGACGTTCGCGCCCGTGCCGTTGAACACGGGGTAGGCCTCGACCCCCTCGCCCAGCAGCGAGACGAACAGCTCCTGCAGGCGCGCGGTGTAGACGTCTTCGCCGTAGGCGACCTGGTGGCCCTCGTTGGCCGCGGTGATCGCGGCGAGGACGTCGGGGTGGATGCCGGAATAGTTGTCGGACGCGAAGCCGCGCACCGACGTGTCGTGGAGGGAAGTCACCCCACCAGCGTAACTTTTCCCGGCTCCTCCCCAGGGGTGATCTCCTCCACAGAACGCCCCGGACGCGACGGGGTGTCGGTGCCGCCGACGACAATGGGGGGATGAGGTTGGATCCCGAAGCGCTCAGCATCGCCGGCGAGATGTTCTCGTCGTCCGCGATGACCCGCGCCGATCGCCTCATCGTCTACGGCTCCGTCGAGGTGGGAGACGCGAGGGCGGTCGGCGACATGCTCGTGGTGACGGCGCAGTCCTTCGGCGCGGCCGGCTACGAACACCTCGAGCTGCGCGTCGCCGCCGACTTCTCCCGCCTCTCCGGGTGGTGTTCCTGCGGTCGCGGCCCCGAGTGCGAGCACTCGTGCGCGGCCGCGCTCGTCCTCCTCGACCGTCTGATCGCCTCCGGCCGTCCGCCGCGCCCCGAGTGGCAGCGTTCGCTCGACGAGCTGTTCGCGGCCGCGCCTCCCGCCGACGACGAGGCGCCGTTCGACCTGTGCCTCTTCCTGTCCGTCCGGCGGGGCGGCGGTCGCGGGTACGGCACCGCCTTGACCCTCACCGCGCGGCCCGGGGTGCGCGGCACGCGTGGCACCTGGATCAAGGGGCGCGCGGGCTGGTCGGCCCTCGCGGCCCTCCCCGCCGATCCGCGCGCTCGCGCCGCTCTCGACAGCCTCGGGCGGTTGGGGCGGTACGGCGCCGGCGCGTACCTCTCCGACGAATGGATGCCGCTGTCCGCCGTGCCCCCGCACTCGCTGTGGCTGCAGCTCGACGCCGTGGTGGCGGCGGGGGTGCCGTTGGTGTCGGGGTCCGGCGCGCACCATCCCGTGCGGATCGTCGAGGAGCCGGTCGCGGCCGCGGTGACACTGGACCGGCGGGGCAGCACGCTCCACGTGCGCGGGGGTGTCCAGGGTCTCGACGAGGACACCGCGGTCCTGCCCTCGTGGGTGGTCGGCGAGCCGGCGGTCGCCGTGGCCTTCGTCGCCGATCGCGACGGTCACGACGAGCGGATCACCCTCGCCCGGCTCTCCGTTCCCGTGTCGGGCCCCGTGCGCGGGTTGCTGGCGCGACCGGGGGCCCTGACGATCGACGAGGGCGGGACTCCGACCTTCCTGCAGGATTATCTGCCCCGGCTCCAGCTGGAGGCGCCGGTCGCGTCCCCGAGGGGCACCGTCGACGTGCCGCCCCCGCCCCTCCCGGTCCTCGAACTGCTCGTCGAGCACCGAGACGGGGGGACGTTCCTCTCCACGCGCTGGGACCGGTCGCCGACGCGGGGGCGTCGCCACGGCGAGCACGAGAAAGCGGTCTGGAGCACGGTCGAGACCCTCGCCGCCGAGATGCGCGTCGGGATCCCCGCTCCCTTCCCGACGGGCACGGCCCCGGCGCGAGCACTCAGCGCCGGCGACGCGGCGCTGCTCGTGGCGGAGGGGCTGCCCCGGCTGCGCTTGCTCGCGCACGTCCGCGTGCAGACCAGCGGGGACGACCCCGTCTACCGGGTGTCAGAGGACGCCCCGGTCATCCAGCTGAGCACGGGCGACGACGACGGCAGCGACTGGTTCGACCTGCACGCCCGCGTCACCGTCGGCGACGTCGAGGTGGAGTTCACCTCGCTCTACACGGCCCTGGCGCTGGGCGATCGCGTCCTGTTCGTCGGCGAGGGTGAGTACGTCCGGCTCGACACCCCCGAGTTCGACCGCCTCCGCGCGGTGATCGACGAGGCGCGCACGCTCGCCGACCGACCCGGCACCGACCTGGCCGTCAACCGCTACAACGTGGGTCTGTGGGACGACCTGTCCGAACTCGGCATGGTCGCCGCGCACGAGGCGGAGTGGTGGCTGCGCGTCCGCGGTCTGACCGACGACGTCGCCCTCGAGCCGGTCGATCCACCGGCCGGGCTTCGCGCGACTCTGCGCGACTACCAGCGCACCGGTCTCGATTGGCTGCACTTCCTCCGGGTGCAGGGGCTCGGCGGCATCCTGGCCGACGACATGGGTCTCGGCAAGACCGTGCAGACCATCGCCATGATGGAAGCCGCTCGCGCGGCCGATGACAAAATGGCGCCCTTTCTGATCGTCGCGCCGACGAGCGTCGTGGGCAACTGGGCGCGCGAGTGCGCGACCTTCGCCCCCGAGCTCGAGGTGCGCACCGTCTCGGCCACGCGCGCGAGACGGTCGTCGGAGATCGCCGAGGAGGCCGCGGGCGCGCACGTCGTCGTGACGAGTTACGCGCTCTTCCGTCTGGAGCAGGAGCAGTACACCGAGGTCGCGTGGTCGGGGCTCGTCCTCGACGAGGCGCAGCAGATCAAGAACCCCGCCTCGCGGGGCTATCGCGCGGCGCGCAGCCTCGCGGTGCCGTTCACGCTCGTCATCACGGGCACGCCCATGGAGAACAACCTGCTCGAGCTGTGGGCGCTGATGTCGCTCGTGGCGCCGGGGCTGCTCGGCACGAGGGAGTCCTTCACCGAGCTCTACCGCACCCCCATCGAGAAGCACTCCGATCGCGCGCGGCTCGATCTTCTGCGCCGCCGTATCCGGCCCTTCCTCCTGCGCCGCACGAAGGAGCTGGTGGCATCCGAGCTCCCGCCCAAGCAGGAGACCGTCATCGCGGTGGAGCTGCATCCCGCCCACCGCAAGCTCTACGACCGACGCTTCCACCGTGAGCGGCAGCGCCTGCTCGGTCTGCTCGACGACGATGCCGACGGCAACAGGTTCGCGATCTTCCGGTCGTTGACGATGCTGCGCCAGCTGGCGCTCGATCCCTCGCTCGTCGACGAGGGGGAAGCTCCCTCGGCCAAGCTCGACGCGCTGGAGGAACTCCTCGTCGAGGCGGCTGCCGAGGGGCACCGTGTCCTCGTGCTGAGCCAGTTCACGCGGTTCCTCCGTGCTGCTCGCGAGCGCGCAACCGACGCGGGACTCGCGTCGGGCTATCTCGACGGCGCGACGGTCGATCGTCAGGTGGTCATCGACGGCTTCCGCGAGGGAGATGACCCCGTGTTCTTCGTCTCGCTCAAAGCGGGCGGGGTCGGCCTCAATCTGGTCGAGGCCGACTACGTCGTGCTGCTCGATCCCTGGTGGAATCCCGCCGTCGAAGACCAGGCGATCGACCGTGCCCACCGCATCGGGCAGACGCGACCGGTGATCGTGTACCGACTGGTCTCGTCCGACACCGTCGAAGAGAAGGTCGTGGCTCTGCGACAGGCGAAATCCGAGCTCTTCTCGCGCGTGCTCGACGGGGGCGCCGACGACGGCGACGGCGACGTCACCTTCGCCGGGGGGCCGCGGCTGACGGCCGACGACATCCGGAGCCTCCTCGACTGAGCTGCGCGCGGGATGCCGCTCGGTCGCGGAGCCGGGTCGGTGCCGGAGCCTCCTCGACGGAGCCGCACGCGGGGTTTCGCGCAGTCGCGGAGCCGGTTCGGTGCCGGAACCTCGGGGGTCGCCCCGCCGACGGCTCGATCGCCCGCGACCCCCCGGCGCTCGCGAGAAGCCGTCGCTCAGGTCGCCGTCGCTCGCAGCGTCCGGGCGACGTGGCGCGCGACCCATTCCCGGCTGAACGGATGAGAGCGCAGGAGCCAGCGATGAAGGAGGGGGCCGACGAAGAGCTCGGCGCATTCGTCGGGATCGGCGGCGCCGGCATCCCGGAAGCGCCGCGCGATCGCCGCCATCTGCGGAGCCAGGAGCAGGGCGCGATACTGCGCGGCCAGCTCGGCGTCGGTCTGCACCTCCGCGGTGACCGCGCGCAGGAGGGGCCCCGTCTCCGCTCCCGTGAGCTCGGAGACCATCCCGGATGCCAGGGTGAACAGGTCGGCGCTCAGGTCGCCCGTGTCGGGGACGATGACGTCTCCGTCGGGACCCTCGCTGCGAGCGAGGAGGGCGTCGAACAGGATCGCCCCGGTCGTCGCCCACGATCGGTAGAGGGTCTGCTTGCTGACCCCCGCGCGCGCCGCGACGCCTTCCATGCTCAACGACCCCACCCGACCTTCGCGGACGAGGCCCAGGACGGCGTCATGCACGCGCCTGCGGGTCGACGATCTCGCCATGCGGGCCATCGTACGCGAGAAACGAGACGGCCCGTCCAGTTTCGCGTACCGTAGCGCCATGACCTCTTCGAAGACGTGGATGATCACCGGCGCGAGCGGCGGACTGGGGCGGGCTCTGGTGGCCCGCGTCCTGGCGGCCGGCCACACCGTCGTCGCGACGGTTCGACCGGGGAAGGAACTCCCCGCCCATGACAGGCTCACGGTCCTCCCGCTGGACGTGCGCGATCGAGAGGCCGCGCGCGCCGCGGTCGAGACGGCTGCCGCGCGAGGGGGTGGGCTCGACGTCCTCGTGAACAACGCCGGGTACGGCCTGATCGCGGGGATCGAGGAGGCGTCCGAGGCGGAGGTCCGCGCGATCGTCGAGACCGACATGCTCGGTCCGCTCTGGCTCAGTCAGGCAGCGGTTCCCCTGATGCGCGCGCGGGGATCGGGGCGCATCGTGCAGATCTCCACGGTGGGCGGTGTCGGCGTGATGCCCCTTCTCGGCCTCTACAACGCCGCCAAGTGGGGATTCGAGGCGTTCAGCGAGGCGCTGGCCGCCGAGGTGCGAGCGTTCGGCGTACGCGTGTCCATCATCCAACCCGGTGCCCTCGACACCGACTGGGCGGGCTCGAACATGCGCTTCGCGGAGGCTCTCCCCGCCTACGACGAACTCCGCACGGGGCTGTTCGGTCGCGCCGAGATCCCGTGGCCGACGTCTCCCGAACCGACCGGCGGCACACGACCGGAGGATGCCGCGGAGCAGATCTTCGCGCACGTGTGCGACGACGGCGATGAGCGTCTGCGCGTGCTGATCGGCGAGGACGCACCGGTACAGGTCCGCGCGGCTCTCGACGGACGTCTCGCCGACTACGCCCGCGACCCCCGCTTCCCGATCGTCTGAGCGGTGGTCACGGCGTCGGACCGGGGGCGAACGGGTCTGGCCGATGTCGGAGGCCGGGTCTACCGTGTGCTCATGTCCGCTCCACAGCCTCCCGACGCCCCCGCGGCTGTCGGCGCCGCGCGCGGGCAGCGCACGTTCCTGGCCGTCCTGATCAACACGGCCGCGGCGAACGTCACCACGAGCTTCCTCTGGTTCGCGCTCACCTTCTGGGTGTACCTCGAGACGCGGTCGGTTCTCGCGACGGGTGTCGTCGGCGGCGCCTACATGCTGCTGCTGGCGGTCTTCGCGATGGTGTTCGGCACGCTGGTCGACCGCCACCGCAAGCACCGGGTCATGATCGTCTCCGGCGTCGTGACGCTCGCGGCGTTCCTGCTCGCGGGGGCCTTGTGGCTCGCTCTCCCCGAGTCGGCGCTGCTCGATCTCGGCGGGCCGTGGTTCTGGCTGTTCTCGGGGGTCATCCTCGGTGGCGCCGTGATCGAGAATCTCCGCAACATCGCCCTGTCCACGACCGTGACCCTTCTCGTGCCGGTGGAGCGTCACGCGAATGCGAACGGTCTCGTGGGCACGGTGCAGGGCCTGGCATTCGTCGTGACCAGTGTCTTCAGTGGACTCTCGGTCGGATTCCTCGGCATGGGGTGGACGCTCGCGATCGCCGTGGTGCTCACCGCAATAGCCCTCGTGCACCTCCTCACCATCCGGATCCCCGAGGCTCCGCCGGCGGCCGGCGCAGAACGCGGTCCCGTGGTCGACATCGGCGGGGCCGTCCGCGCGGTGCGCGCGGCGCCCGGACTCTTCGCCCTTCTGGTGTTCTCCACCTTCAACAACCTCATCGGGGGCGTCTACATGGCGCTCATGGACCCGTACGGCCTCGAGCTCTTCCGCCTCGAGATCGACGGCCGGGTCTACGACGTCGAGGTGTGGGGCGTGGTGCTCGCGGTCACGGCGACGGGCTTCATCATCGGCGGGGGTCTCGTCGCCAAGCTCGGACTCGGCCGCAACCCGATCCGCACGATGTTGTGGATCGTCATCGCCATGGGGGTGCTCGGCGCGGTCTTCACCCTCCGCGACTGGTGGTGGCTCTACGCGATCGGCATCTGGGTGTACATGGCGCTCATCCCGCCCGTCGAGGCCGCCGAGCAGACGGTCATCCAGAAGGTCGTGCCCTTCGCGACGCAGGGGCGCGTCTTCGGCTTCGCCGCGGCCTTCGAATCGGCGGCCGCGCCCGTGACGTCGTTCCTGATCGCCCCGATCGCGCAGTTCCTCGTCATCCCCTACATGGAGGGCGACAACGGACGCGCCACCTGGGGCTGGCTCGTGGGTGAGGGGCAGTCGCGGGGGATCGCTCTCGTGTTCGTGTTCGCCGGCCTGGCCATGGTCGTCGTCGGCGTTCTCGCGTTCTTCTCGCGCTCGTACCGCGTGCTGTCGACGCAGTATCGAGCGGCGGACACGGATGTGTCCGGCGGCGCCCCGGTCGACGCGGAGACGGATGCCGCCGTCGACACCGATCCCGGAACCCGGGCATCCACCTCCTAGGCGCCCGCCCCCACCTCGATCACCACGTCGTTGAACGCGTCCGCGGTGTCATCCCAGAGCGCCACGAAGGCGGCCGCCAGTGCCTCCTCGAGCCCCTCCAGGCTCTTCACACGGAAGATCACGGCCGCCCCGGAGATCGCTCGGTCGGCGTCGCGCGCGTTCTTCGCGAAACCCTGCGCCACGGCCCTCGTCCACGCCTCGCTCGCCGCCTTGACCGCCGCGTAGTTCGCCCCGCCCGCCAGGGGACGAGCGACCGCCGTCGACGACACGATGGCGAGTCTGCCGGCGGGGGAGGCGCGCAGGTCCTCATCGAAGGCGCGGCTCACGACGCGCAGCGCCGTGAGCGAGCGCAGGAGGAACGCGAAATCCTCGTCGCTCTGTCCGGCCAACCCGCCGCCGCCGCGCCAGCCTCCGACCAGGTGGAGCACACCGTCCACCCGTCCGTGCGTCGCGTGGACCCGCTCACGCAGGGCCGACACGGCATCCTCGTCGGTGAGGTCGCATCGTTCCCCGAGCGCGCCCGGTGCGTCGCGGACCGCGTCCGCGAGCCGAGCGGCATCCGATCCCACGATCACCACCCGTGCCCCGGCATCGAGCAGGGCCCGTGCTGCCGCCCGCCCCGCTGCGCTCGTGCCCCCGGCGAGGACGACGAGTCGTCCCCGGACGAGTTCCTGCGTCTGGCTCGTGTCGCTCACACTGTCTCCGTCGTCGTCGTCCGGCGTGGTCCTCCGAGTGTCCTCCGTCGCGGATCCGAGCGCGACCACTCCCGCGTCTCCCGGCCACGACGGGCCTCCCCTCTGCGCCGCGTGTCCACGACACGTCGTCCCGCCATCGGGATCGACGCGCGTCGCGGATACGCGACGCGAGAAGGCGTGGCTCAGTCCGTGCCGCGGATGCCCTCGGTCGAGGCGATCACCGGGCGCATCTTCTTCTCGAGCGCCTCGAAGAACATCGACAGCGGGAACTCGTCGTCCAGCACGGCGTCGGTGTACCCCTTCGGCAGGCCCGCGAGCACATCGTCGGACAGTCCGCGCGCCCAGACCGAGGCGGGGTGAGGCGTCACGACCGAGCGCACGAGGTCGTAGGCGGCGAGCCAGTGCGCGGTCTTCGGCCGGTCGATGGAGCGCCAGTACAGCTCGTCGATGGCATCGGCGAGAGCGATCACCGCGGCGGGGACCTCGTCCCAGTCGAAGGCGAGCGACGTGTCGGTCCAGTGCAGCACCCGCCGCTGGTGCAGCCAGGCGAACAGCAGTTGACCGCCGAGGCCGTCGTAGTTGCGCACGCGCGATCCCGTGATCGCGAAGCGGAAGATGCGGTCGAAGATCACCGCGTACTGGACGAGCCCGGCGTGGTCGAGCATGGCCTGCTCCGCGGCATCCAGGTCGTCCCGAGCCGACAGCCGGGCCTGCAGCGCGACGCACTCGCGGAAGGCGGTGAGATCGCAGCGCAGCTCTTCGAGCGAGTAGAGGAAGAACGGCATGCGCTGCTTGATCATGAACGGATCGAAGGGGAGATCGCCGCGCATGTGGGTGCGGTCGTGGATGAGATCCCACATCACGAAGGTCTCTTCGGCGAGCACCTGGTCGTCGAGCAGTCGTGCGGCATCGGCGGGGAGCTCGAGCTTGGTGATGTCGGCCGCCGCTCGGGTGACGCGGCGGTAGCGCGCGGCCTCGCGATCCTGGAAGATCGCGCCCCACGTGAAGGTGGGGACCTCGCGCATCGCCACGGTCTCGGGGAAGAGGACGGCCGAGTTGGTGTCGTACCCGGGGGTGAAGTCGATCAGCCGCAACGAGACGAAGAGGCGGTTGGTGTACTCGGTCTCGAGTCGAGCGATGAACTCGGGCCAGATCGCCTCCACGAGCACGGCCTCGACGTGCCGGTCGCGCGATCCGTTCTGCGTGTACATCGGGAAGACGACCAGATGACGGATGCCGTCGACCCGATGCTCCTGGGGCTGGAAGGCCACGAGCGAGTCGAGGAAGTCGGGCACCCCGAGCCCCTCGGCGTGCCACCGGCGGAAATCGGCGACCGATGCCTCGAGGTAGGCGGCGTCGTGGGGGAAGAGCGGGGCGAGGGCTTCGATCGCCTCGACGACATCGTCGAGCAGGGGAGCAGCGGCCGACGCGTCGGCGATCGAGCCGTCACCCGCCTGGAGCTTCTGCAGGGCGATCGTGGCGTTCTTCAACTGCGCCCACGCGGGGGTGAGTTCGACCTCGCCGACGGGGCGGCCGTCGAGCAACTCGTGTGCGGTACGGGAAGGCGTCGCGATGGTCATGGCATCCTCCGGTCGTGGCGGTAAAAATTCCTGCTTGAACGCAATGCTAACGGAAAACTTACGGATGCCGCGAGGGTCGACATGGCGCTCCCTGGTACTGTCGACCCCATGACCGAGGCTCCTGCTCGCCCGGCGCGCCTCGATGACGCCGTCGACGCCGCGATCGTCCGCGAGATCTCGCTCGACGCGCGCGCGACGCTGTCGCACCTGTCCGAACGCGTGGGGCTGTCCGTCTCGGCCGTGCAGTCGAGACTGCGCCGGCTCGAAGCGCGCGGAATCGTGCGCGGGTATCGCCCGGTTCTCGACGCCGAGGCACTCGGTCGTCCTCTCGCGGCCTTCGTCGAGATCACCCCGCTCGATCCCGCCCAGCCCGACAACGCCCCCGAGCTGCTGGCGCACCTCACGGCGATCGAGGCCTGCCACTCCATCGCGGGAGAAGCGGCGTACATGCTGTTCGTCCGGGTTCCGACCCCGCGCGATCTCGAGGCGCTGATCCGTGACATCCGCGCGGCCGCTCACGTGAACACGCGCACCACGATCGTCCTTCAGACGTTCTTCGAGGCGCGCCCGATCGAGCCGGCCGACTTCCCCGCCTGACGCGGGACCCTTTCCTCCCCGGCCGCCGATTCCGGCAGCGCCTCCACGAATACATCGCAGGACGGATGCCGCCTCCTCCGCGGATCTGTAGCGTTGCCGCGATGCTCTCCCTCCGTCCGCTGCGCCGATACCAACTGGTGACCGACCTCGTCGTCGCCGGTCTCTTCGGGTTGCTCGCCTTCGCCTTCGAACTCGCCTCGGACGCCCCCTCCGTCCCCGCCGGCGTGGGGGCGTCCCTGATGGTCGTGGCCTTCGCCGCCGCCGCGGCCATGCGGCGATTGAGCCCGGGCCTTGCGCTCGCCCTCGCCTGGGCGGGCGCGTTGCTGCAGATGGGACTCGGACGACAGCCGTCACCCACCGACGTCGTGGTGTTCGCGGTGCTCTACACGACCGCCGCATACGGCTCGAGGCGGGTGTTCTGGGCCGGGTTCGCCTCCGCGGTCGGTGGCGCCGTCGTCGTATCCCTCTACCTGGTCGTGCGCACGCTCTCGTCTCCGATCCAGCCGAGCGATGTGGCCGCGATCGTCGGCATTCTGCTCGCGGCGGCCTTCGCCCTCATGCTGGCATGGGTGACGGGCGCCCTGGTGCGAACGGCGATCCGTGCCACCGAGAACGGCCGCGCCCAGCGCCTGGCCGAGGCTGAAACGGTGGCGGAGCAGCAGCGCGTGCGGATCGCCCGTGACATGCACGACGTCGTGGCGCACTCGCTCGCCGTCGTGATCGCCCAGGCCGACGGCGCCCGTTATGCGGCTGCCAGCGATCCCGCAGCCGCCACGGCGGCGCTCGCCACGATCTCGACCACCGCTCGCGGGGCGCTGACCGACGTCCGCCAACTGCTCACGCAGCTGCGCCATACCCAGGCCGAGGGACCTCAACCACGGCTCACCGACCTCGACGCGCTGTACGCGCACGTGCGTGCCGCGGGCGTCGACTTGTCGATCGACGTCGATCCTGTCCCGCCCGGGGAGCCGCCGGCGGCGATCCAGCTCGCGGTGTACCGCATCCTGCAGGAGGCACTGACGAATGCCCTCCGTCACGGCGCCGACCGCCGCGTCGACGTGCACCTCGGGTGGCTTCCCGATCGCGTCGAGGTGACGGTTCGCAACGCGCGGGCCGAAAACGGTCCGGCGCAGCCGATCGGTGGGCACGGTCTCATCGGCATGCGCGAGCGCGCGCACCTCGTCGGGGGCCGTCTGACGGCTGAAGCGCAGGGGCGGTTCTTCGTCGTGCGCGCGGACCTCCCCGTGCGGGCGTCGCTGTGAGACCCGCGGACCCGCGGAATACTCGAATGAACGACCCCCGAGAGGAACCGACCGCGTGAGCACCCCCGTACGTATCGTTCTCGTCGACGATCAGGCGCTGTTCCGCGCCGGCATCCGGATGGTGATCGACTCGCAGCCCGACCTCGAAGTGGTGGGCGAAGCGTCCGACGGACGCGAGGGAATCGAGATGGTGCGGGCGACCCGGCCCGACCTCGTCCTCATGGACGTGCGCATGCCCGTCATGGACGGACTCACCGCGACCGCGGAGATCCTCCGTGAGCCCGAGCCGCCCCGTGTCGTCGTCCTCACCACCTTCGACCTCGACGAGGCCGCAGCGCGGGCCATCCAACGCGGCGCGAGCGGATTTCTCCTCAAGGATTCGGAGCCCGAGTTCCTCCTGTCCGCCATCCGGACCGTGCACGCGGGCTCCGCCGTCATCGCGGCGGAGGCGACGCGAGAGCTCTTCGCGCACATCGCCGAGAACGGCACCGCGGAACCCGTACCGACCAGTTTCGGCGAACTGACCGAACGCGAGCGGGAGATCTTCCTCCTCGCGGCCGCGGGCCTCAGCAACGGCGAGATCGCGGCGCGCGAATTCCTCTCCGAAGCGACGGTGAAGACGCACATCAGCCGCATCCTCTCCAAGCTCTCGCTTCGGGATCGCGTGCAACTCGTCGTCTTCGCGTACCGGCACGGCCTGGTCTGAGGACTCCGCGCCGGGCGTTGCGGACGCCGCCCCGTCAGTCGGACGCGTCGTCCGCCGTCTCCGGGTCGTACGCCCACGTCGGGGCGAGGGCGCGGATGCGTCCCTCGCGCCACTGCCACATCGCCCAGAGTCCCGGCCACAGCACAGGGGCGGCGGCCCCGCCGATCGTCAGGCGTTCCCGCCACAGCGTCCGTCCGGGGTCGCCCGGGGCCTCCGACACCGCCATCTGGTGGTCCCACACATCGAGCGTGGCGAGGGGACCGGTCAGGGGCACGCCCCAGTCCCGGAACACGCGCACGCGCCCGTGCCCGTCCGTGGTCTCGCGGTCCGCAACCGAGATGAGCTGCCTGCCGAGGGGGAGGGCCCCGGCCAGGCTCATCTGGACGGGCACGTCGTCCCCGGAGGTGAACGAGGTCGGCATCTCCCCGAGCGCATCGACATCGAGGAGGGGACCGTACAGCTCGGCGACGGCGCGAGGCGAGTGCAGCGCCCGCCACGCGGCATCCGGATCGCAGTCGATCACGAACTTCAACAGAATGCGCATGCTGCGAATTCTGCCGCACGCGCCCGTTCCCCCGCCCGGGTTGACGGCGGGCGGACGCATCCCCGGCTTAGGCTCGAGGGATGCCGAACGACCACGCCCCCCATGCCCAGGCGAACTATCAGGTGCGTCTCGAATGGGGGAGTGCGGGCCTCGAGCGTCTCGCCCCCGCCGACGTCGTCGTCCTCGTGCAGACGCTCGGGCTCTCGGCCGACGCGCTCGCCGCCGCCGAAGCGGGAGCGGTCCTGCCCCTCGAGGGGCTGCCGACCGCGGCGATCGCGGGCCGCGCGTCCGGTGGCGCCGCGCACGTGCTGATCGGCGGCATCCGCAACGCGCGGGCCGTCGCCGACCGGATCCTCCGGCTCCAGACGGAGCGCGCGGAGCGGACCAGCATCGCGATCATCGCGGTCGGATATCCGGATGCCGAGAACCTGCGTTTCGCCGTCGACGACCTCCTGGGCGCCGGTGCCGTCGTCGCGGCTCTCGGCGACCTGGGCATCGACCACGCCTCGCCCGACGCGGCCGTTGCGGGCGAGGGCTATCGCGCTCTCCGCGGAGCGGCGCGCCACCTGCTCTCCGCGAGCGGAACGGGCCGTTCGCTGACCGACGCCGGGCGCGCGGAGGTCGTTCAGGCCGCGGCCGCGCGGGACGCGGCATCCGTCGTCCCGGCGCTCGCCGACGGAGCTTTCCGCGCCGCCTGACCCGCGCGGGTCCCTCCCGCGGCGCAGATCCAGAGATCGCTCGCAGATCCGGAGATCGCGCGCAGATCCGGACGAGACGCGCGTCATCGTCCGGATCTGCGCGGCATCTCCGGATCCGCGATGCCCCGCACCGTGACCCCGAGCCGTGTCAGCGCGGCGTCGCCGCCGCGAGGCGCGTGGCCCGACTGATGTCGCGGCGCTCCCACGTCAGGGCGAAGCGCGGATCGAAGTGCGGCGCGCACTTCGCGCAGGAGGTGGGTCGCGTCGCCCGGCGGTGGCGGTATGCGACGTGGCCCGCGGGGCACGTGCCGACCCAGGGGGCGAGCTCGTTGGCGGTCTCTCCGGCGTGGGTCGTTCCGCCCACGTAGCCGAGATCGCGTGCGGTGCGCTTCCACGCCGGGCCGTGTCCGGCGGCCCCGCCCGCGAGGGCGTGCGCGACCTCGTGCAGGAGCGTCTGATGGTTCGTGTCGTCGTCGTAGCGCGCGGCGAGGTACCGCGAGACGCTGATGCGCTTACGGCTGTAGTCGCAGAGACCCGCCCGGCGTTTGGCGTTGTCGAAGCCGAAGGTCCACGACGCGTCGAGGTGCAGGGCGATCAGCGCCTCGGCCCAGGTGCGCACGCGCTGCAGTTCGGACATGACCGGAATGCTAAGCCGGGGCTACGACACTCAGCTGGCGACGACCTCGCGCGGACGCCGACGGTCGGCGGCGTCGATCGCGAGCAGCGTCGATTCGAGCTGGGCGTCGGTGGCTCCGGCGTTCTGCCGGAGGAACAGGGCACGCTTGAAATCGCGGCGCGCGCTCTCGAAATCACCCTCGTCGTAGTGCACCTTGCCGCGGTGCTGCAGGGCGAAGGCGGCGATGCTCGCCCAGTTCTGCCCCTCGGCCTCTTCCGCGCACATCGTGAGTTCCTGCTCGGCGGCGGCGTAGGCCCCGCGGCACTGCATGATCGTCGCGTGCAGGATGCGGGCGCGCAGCAGATCGCGACGCGTGCCGGCCATGCGCGCGACGCGCACGGACTGCTCCGAGATCGCGAGCGCCTCGTCGAAGCGGTCCAGGACCTTGAGCAGCCACACGCGCTCCAGCAGGGCGGGGAGGCTGCGCTGGGAGCCGATCTCGTCGAGACGCTCCGCGCACTCACGAGAGTCAGTGATCTCGCGCAATGTGTCGGGGTCATACCCGCGGATATAGCTCACCGTCGCTCCTCCCGAATGGCCGATGGTCTCCAGTCTGCGTCGAGAACGCGGATGTGCCGAGTCGCCACGCGGTCAGCGCTCGAAGAGGGATGCCGAGGGCTTCGGGGAGGGTGTCGCGTCGGCATCCGTGGCCGGGCGCGCGCCGCGGACGAACTCCTCGATCTCGGCTCCCTGCGAGACCTTCGCGGGGTGGGGGCCGGCGGCCATGAGGCGCGGAAGCCACTCCACGGGGAGGGGGGCGGCGGAGGCGGCGATCACCAGGTTCCCGAAGCGACGGCCCTTGAGCACCTGCACCTCGGCCAGGACGATGACCTCCGGAAGGACCTCGCGCACGGTCGCGACCTGACGACGGGCGAAGGCGAGGCCGGGGCCGTCGGAGACGTTGACGAGGAGCACCCCGTCGGGGGCGAGCAACTGAGCGGCCTCGCGGTAGAACTCCACGGTCGTGAGGTGCGCGGGCGTCTGCGCGCCCGAGTACACGTCGCTCACGAGGAGGTCGACGGCGCCGGTGAGCCCGGCGGGCAATCGCGAGAGCCCGGCGCGGGCGTCGCCGATGCGCACGCGGACCGCCGCACCCCGGGGAAGGGGGAGGTTCTCGCGCACGAGGTCCCACAGCTTCGGCTCCAGCTCGATGACCTGTTGCCGTGAGCCGGGACGCGTGGCCTCGACGTAGCGCGGGAGCGTGAGGGCACCCGCACCCAGGTGCACGGCGGTCAGCGGCTGTCCCGGCATCCGGAGTCGGTCGATGACCGCCCCCATCCGCGCGACGTACTCGAAATGCAGATGCGTCGGGTCGTCGAGGTCGACGTGCGACTGCGGGGTGCCGTCGACGACCAGCTCCCAGCCGGAGACGAACCCCGACGGCGACACCCGGGCGAGGGAGCCGTCCGAGAGCCGAGCCGTGGGGGCGTCGTCGGGTTCGATGCGCATTCGAGCCATGTGTCCACGCTAGGCCCTGGTCTCGGACGCTCCCGATGCCGCCGCGCCGCCCGCGGAGGCGGCCGGCCCGCGCGTCGTTGAGCGAATCGCTGCGCCGTGCGTCGCCGGGCTGCGCGAAGTGGGTGTTCCGCGCCGTTTCGCCGCGGCATCCTGCCCTTCCGTCCGAAACACGATCGATACACAGAGGCAATGGGCAGCGGGCGTTGCGACCTGTACGGTCAGGGGAACAGCAAGCGGAGCGCGGCACGACGAAGTGACAGCGCCGTCGGGCTCCTCCTTTCCTCCCCCCGGAAGGTCAACAGAAAAATGCGACGAAATCTCCGTACCCGCGTGCTCGCGGTCGGCGCGACCATCGCCATCGGTGCGCTCGCCCTCGCCGGTTGCACGAGCCAGCGCGACGACAACGGCGGCGGCGGTGATGCCGGCGGTGACGTCGACTCGACGTTCGTCTTCGGAGCCTCGGGCGATCCCTCGAGCCTCGACCCCGCGTTCGCGAGCGACGGCGAGTCGTTCCGTATCTCGCGGCAGATCTTCGAGGGGCTCGTCGGCGTCGAGCCGGGGACGGCTGATCCCGCCCCCCTGCTCGCCGAGAGCTGGACGCAGTCCGACGACGGCCTGTCGTACACCTTCCAGCTGAAGCAGGGCGTGACCTTCCACGACGGCACCGAGTTCAACGCCGACGCCGTCTGCTTCACCTTCGACCGGCAGAACAACTTCACCGGCATCGCCCAGTCCGAGAGCCTGTCCTACTACTGGGGCAAGATCATGCGCGGCTACGCCGACACCGGCACCTCGATCTACGGCGGCTGCGAGGCCGCGAGCCCCACCGAGGCGACGATCACGCTCACCGAGCCGTTCGCCGGCTTCATCCCCGCACTCTCGCTCCCCGCCTTCGCGATCCAGAGCCCGACGGCCCTGGCGGAGTACAAGGCCGACGAGGTCGGCGGCACCTCCGAGGCGCCGACCCTCAGCGAGTACGCCCAGGCGCACCCGACCGGCACCGGGCCCTTCAAATTCGACTCATGGGAGCCCGGCGCCGAGGCGACCGTGAGCGCCTACGACGGCTACTGGGGCGAGCAGGGGCAGGTGCGGCAGGTCATCTTCCGCGTGATCGGCGACACCACCGCCCGCCGTCAGGCCCTCGAGTCCAGCTCGATCGACGGGTACGACCTCGTCGCCCCGGCCGACCTGGGTGCCCTTGAGAGCGCGGGCTACATGCTCACCAACCGCGACCCGTTCAACATCCTCTACCTGGGCATGAACCAGGCGAACCCCGCTCTCAGCGACATCCGCGTGCGTCAGGCGATCGCCCACGCCATCGACAAGCAGCAGCTCGTCACCCAGGTCCTGCCCGAGGGGACGACCGTGGCCTCGCAGTTCATGCCCGACAGCGTGATCGGCTTCAACTCCGGCGTGACGACGTACGACTTCGACCAGGACGCCGCCAAGGCCCTCCTCGCCGAGGCCGGCTTCACCGAGGCCAACCCGCTGACGATCACGTTCAACTACCCCGTGAACATCTCGCGCCCGTACATGCCGAACCCCGAGCAGATCTTCACCAACCTGCAGTCGCAGCTGCAGGCCGTGGGCATCGTGCTCAACCCGGTGTCGAACGAGTGGGGCGAGTACCTCGATCTCATCCAGGGCGGCAGCGACCACGGCATCCACCTCCTCGGCTGGACCGGCGACTACAACGACCCCGACAACTTCGTGGGCACGTTCTTCGGCGCGAAGTCGAACGAGTGGGGCTTCGACAACGCGGAGCTCTTCTCGGCCCTCACCGCGGCCCGCGGCATCGCGACCGAGGCCGAGCAGGACCCGGCCTACCAGGCGGTGAACGAGCAGATCGCGACGTTCCTGCCCGGCATCCCGCTGGCCAACCCCGTGCCGACGCTCGCCTTCGCGCCCCGCGTGAAGTCGTACCCGGCCAGCCCCGTGCAGGACGAGGTCTACAACGAGATCGAACTCACCGAGTGATCCGGATGCCGTGGGCTCCTCCGCCGTCGAGGTGAGGAGCCCACGGCACACGGATGCCGCGGGCCCGGCGCCGTCTCGGACGGCCGGCCGGCGGCATCCTGCGTCCCCCCGCTCCCGACACCCTGTGAGAATCCGTGCTCCGCACCATCGGCAGACGCCTGCTCCTGCTCATCCCCACCCTGTTCGGTCTTTCCGTCCTGCTCTTCGCCTGGGTGCGCGCTCTCCCGGGCGGCCCCGCCGTCGCGCTCCTCGGTGAGCGCGCGACCCCCGCTGCCGTCGAGCGCATCAACGAGCTCTACGGCTTCAACGAGCCGCTGTACGTGCAGTACTTCACGTGGCTCGGCCGACTGCTCACCGGCGACTTCGGATCCTCGATCCAGACGGGTCGACCCGTGCTGGAGGAGTTCGTCCGCCGCTTCCCCGCGACCCTCGAGCTCTCGATCGCCGCTCTCATCGTGGCCGTGGGCATCGGCATCCCCCTCGGCTACTGGGCGGCGCGCCGCCACGGCAAGGTCTGGGATCACACCGCGGTCGTGCTGAGCCTGATCGGCATCACGATCCCGGTGTTCTTCCTCGCGTTCATCCTCAAGTACGTCTTCGCCGTGCAGCTCGGCTGGCTCCCGTCGGACGGCCGCCAGAACCCGCGCATCGACGCGACGCACTACACGAACCTGTACGTCTTCGACGGGCTCATCACGGGCGAGTTCGACGCCTCGTGGGATGCCATCCTCCACCTGATCCTGCCGGCGATCGCGCTCGGCACGATCCCGCTCGCGATCATCGTGCGCATCACGCGGGCGTCGGTGCTCGAGGTGCAGAACGCCGACTACGTCCGCACGGGTCGGGCGAAGGGCATCGGGACGGGGACGCTGCGCAACCGCTTCATCCTGCGCAACGCGATGCTCCCCGTCGTCACGACCGTGGGGTTGCAGGCGGGCCTGCTCATCTCGGGGGCGGTGCTCACCGAAACGGTCTTCGCCTTCCCGGGCATCGGGCAGTTCCTCGCGCGGGCGATCTTCACGCGCGACTTCCCCGTGCTGCAGGGCTTCATCATCTTCATCGCGATCGCGTACGCGCTCATCAACCTGCTGGTCGACCTGTCGTACAGCGTCATCGACCCGAGAGTGAGAGTCCAGTGAGCTCTTCGATCCTCCCTCCCGCCCCCAGCGGCGGTCCCGTCGACGACAACGCGGTGGTGGACGCGCAACTCCTGTCCGCCCAGGCGCGCGGCGGCTTCTGGCACGACGTCTTCCAGCGCCTGCGGCGCAGCCCGGTGGCCTGGATCGGCGCGATCATCGTCGTCGCCTTCCTGCTCGTCGCGGCCCTCGCGCCGCTGCTGGCCCCGTACCCGGCCGAATCGCTGCCGGGGCAGCGCTTCATCACTCCCACCGACATCCCCGGTCCGGGCGAGATGGCGGAGTTCCCCCTGGGGCTCGACCGGTTCGGCGGCGATGTGCTGTCCAAGCTCATCTGGGGCGCCCAGGCCTCGCTGCAGATCGGTGTGATCTCCACGGCGCTGGGTCTTCTCGGCGGGATGGCGCTGGGCCTGCTGGCGGGGATGTTCGGCGGCTGGGTCGACGCCCTCGTCATGCGCTTCGTCGACATCCTGCTGTCGGTGCCGAACCTGCTGCTCGCCGTGTCGATCGCCGCGATCCTCGGGCAGAGCCAGCTCGCGATCATGATCGCGATCGGCGCCTCGCAGGTGCCCGTGTTCGCGCGGTTGCTCCGAGCCTCGATGCTGCAGCAGCGCGGCGCCGACTACGTCCTGTCGGCCCAGACGCTGGGCCTGAGCCGGCGCACGATCACGATGACCCACGTGCTGCCCAACAGCGTCGGCCCGGTCATCGTCCAGGGCACGCTCACGCTCGCCACCGCCGTGATCGACGCCGCCGCGCTGTCCTTCCTGGGCCTCGGCGGTGGTCTTCCGCAGACCGCCGAGTGGGGGCGCATGCTCACGTACGCGCAGGCGGAGCTCGCGATCGCCCCGTGGCTGGCATTCCTCCCGGGCATCTGCATCGCCGTGACGGCGCTGGGCTTCACGCTTCTGGGGGAGTCGCTCCGCGAGGCGATGGATCCGCGCACGCGGGCGCGGTAGCCCCTTCGGTCCCCGGTCCGCACGTGCGCGGGTCGGGCTGCGGCGTCGCTGCCCCCGCGCCGGGGCTGCGGCGTCGCCGCCGCGGCGCCCCCGCGGCGTCACGAGAACAGGCGATGCTGCGAGAACAGGGCGTTTGGTGCCGTTTCGGCCTGTTGCCGTGGCATCCCCTGTTCTGGTGACGGGTCCCGCCGCCCGTCCGAGCCGCCGCGTCCATACGCCGCTCAGCCGCACGCCGCGGCTCAGCCGCACGCCGCCGCTCAGCCCGCGGCGCGCCGCGTCGGCCCGCCGCGTCAGCCCGCCAGCCCCAGCTCGTTCCCCGGGATGGATGACAGCAGGCGCCGCGTGTACGGGTCGCGGGGGTTGGTGAAGACCTCTTCGCTGGATGCCGCCTCGACCAGGCGCCCGTCCTTCATGACGCAGACGTAGTCGCTGATCAGGCGCACCACCGCGAGGTCGTGCGAGATGAAGAGGTAGCTCAGGCCGTACTCGCGCTGCAGGTCGCCCAGCAGGTCGAGGATCTGCGCCTGCACGAGCACGTCGAGCGCCGACACCGGCTCGTCGCACACGATGAGCTCGGGCGAGAGCGCGAGGGCGCGGGCGATCGCGACGCGCTGCCGCTGCCCGCCCGACAGCTCCGACGGGTAGCGGCGGAGCATGGATGCCGGCAGAGCCACGTCGTCCATCAACTGGCGCACGCGCTTGGTGCGGTCGGCCTTCGAGCCGCGCTTGTAGAAGGAGAGCGGCTCCTCGACGATCCGCTCGACCGTGAACATGGGGTTCAGGCTCGAGTACGGGTCCTGGAAGATAGGCTGCACTCTCTGGCGGAACTGCCGGAGCGCCTCGCCTTTCAGCGCCGACACGTCCTGCCCGTCGAAGCGGATCGAGCCGCTCGTCGGGTCGACGACCTTCAACAGCATGCGAGCGGTCGTGGTCTTGCCCGACCCGGACTCCCCGACGATCGCGACGGTCTGGCCGCGCGGGATCGCGAGCGACACGTCGTCGACCGCGCGGAAGTCCTCGCCGCGACCGCGCACGGGGTACACCTTCGTCAGGTTCTCGATCTCCACGATGTTGTCGCGCGCGGGCGCCGCCGCCCGCTCGCCGCGGAAGTCCTCCGGCCGCAGACGCACCGCCGCGACCGAGGGTGCGGCGGCCACGAGCGACTTCGTGTACGCGTGCTGCGGGTTCTCGAGGATCTGCTTCGCCGGACCCTGCTCGACCATGCGCCCGCGGTGCATGACGACGACCTTCGACGCCCGCTCGGCCGCGAGCCCCAGGTCGTGCGTGATCAGCAGCACCGCGGCGCCGAGCTCGTTCGTCTGCTTGTCGATCTGATCGAGGATCGTCTGCTGCACGGTCACGTCGAGGGCGCTCGTGGGTTCGTCCGCGATGAGCAGGCGCGGCCGGCACGCGAGGCCGATCGCGATGAGGGCGCGCTGTCGCATGCCGCCCGAGAACTCGTGCGGGTACTGCGTCGCGCGCTTCTCGGCATCCGGGAGGCCGGCGGCCTCGAGCGCCTCGACGACCTTGCCCTTCACGGTCGACCGCTCGGCGAGGCCGTGGGCGAGCAGGGTCTCGGCGACCTGCGTGCCGATCTTGGCGACGGGGTTGAGGTTCGACATCGGATCCTGCGGGACGAGGCCGATCTGGCGACCCCGCACCTGTCGCATGCGCGCCTCGCCCAAGGTGGTGAGGTCCTCACCGTCGAGCAGGATCTGCCCGCGCGCGACGCGCCCGCCGGACGCCAGCAGGCCGATGATCGCCATGGCGGTCGTCGACTTGCCGGAGCCGGACTCGCCGACGATCGCGATGGTCTCACCCGCGTGGATGTCGAGATTCACTCCGTCGACGGCCCGCACCGGGCCGTCCATGGTGGCGAAGTCGACCGCGAGATCACGGACCGAGAGCAGGGGCTGGGGGGATGCCGGAGCGGGGGGACCGGCGACATCGGAGGTCATCCGTCCATCCTGTCCCGCCGGGCCTTCTCTGCCCACCCCCTCGCGCACATCGTCACGCGGCCGTAACGCGCGCACCGACCGGCGCTACCGTGGGCAGCATGCGCGTGGACCTCAACGCCGACCTCGGCGAGACCGTCGACGGGATGCCGACCGCCGACGACGAGGCCATGTTCGCCGTGATCTCGAGCGCGAACGTCGCGTGCGGCGGGCACGCGGGTGACGCCGCCTCGATGCGCGAGGCCGTCGCGCGCGCCCTGCGCTTCGGCGTCGCCGTGGGCGCCCACCCCTCCTACGACGACCGGGAGAACTTCGGCCGCATCCGCCGCCATCCGGCCGCCGTCGACCTCCGCACGAGCGTCGCCGCGCAACTCGCCGCTCTCGTGGCGGCCGGCGCCGACCTTCGTTACGTGAAGCCCCACGGCGCGCTCTATCACGCCGTCCGTGACGATGCCGCGCAGGCGCGGGCGGTCGTCGACGCCGTCGTCGACCTGTCCTCGCGTCTCGGTCGTGCCCTCCCCGTGCTCGGGCTCCCGGGCGTGATCGCCGAGGTCACGGCATCCGCGGGTCTTCCTTTCGTGCACGAGGCCTTCCTGGACCGCGGATACACCGCGGACGGCGGCCTCGTCCCGCGCGGCGAACCCGGCGACCTCATCGAGGATCCGGCCCGCGTCGCCGCGCGCGCGGTGCGGCTCGTGCGCGAGGGCGAGGTCGAGACGGCCGACGGCGGCCGCCTCGCCGTCGAGGCCGCCTCCCTGTGCCTCCACGGCGACACCCCCGCGGCCGTCTCGATGGCCCGGGCCGTGCGCGCCGCCCTCGACGACGCCGGCATCGAGGTGCGCGCGCCGTGGTGACGCTGCTCCCGATGGGGGAGTGCGCCGTCCTCGCCGAGGTCGCGGACCTCGCCGCCGTCCTGGCGCTGCACGCCGCGCTCGCCGTGGATCCGCCTGCCGGCGTCGACGACCTCATCCCCGCCGCGCGTACCGTGCTCGTCGCCTTCGACCCCTCGCGCATCTCGTCCGACGCGGTCCGCTCCTGGATCACCGCCGCCTCCCGCCGGACTCCGGATGCCGTCGCCCCGGGGCCCCTCGTCGAGCTCCCGCTCCGCTACGACGGCGTCGACGTCGCCTCCACGGCCGAGCTCCTCGGCATCCGGGTCGCGGACCTCATCGCCCGGCACTCCACCTCTGAATGGACCGTGGCCTTCTCCGGCTTCGCCCCGGGCTTCGGATACCTGGTGAGCGAGGACTGGCCGTTCGACGTGCCGCGACTCGCCCAGCCGCGCACCCGTGTGCCCGCGGGAGCCGTGGGCCTGGCGGGCGAGTTCAGCGGTGCGTATCCGCGCGAGACCCCGGGCGGCTGGCGCCTGATCGGGACGACCGACGCGGTCCTGTTCGATCCGGATGCCGAGAACCCGGTGCTGCTTCCTCCCCGCGCCCGCGTGCGCTTCGTGCCGCAGCCCGCCCGCATCGAGGCCGCCCCGGTCTCCGAGGCCGAGCCTCGCGCGGACGGGGGCTCCCCCGAGGGACCTGAGCCTGTCGCGAGGCCCCGGCCCCTCGCCGGTGCCGAGAGCGGAGGGGATCTGCCCAGCGGAGGACAGGATGCCGCGGACTCCTCCTCCCGCGCCGGAATCTCCTCCCGTCCCGCCTCCGCGCTCGCCCCGGCCCCGGCCCTGCATGTTCTCGTCCCCGGCGGCTTCACCACCGTCCAGGACCTCGGCCGCCCCGATCGCGCTGCCCTCGGCGTCGCGCGCTCGGGGGCTCTCGATCGCGCGGCGCTCCGCATCGCCAACCGCCTGGTCGGCAACAGCGAGGATGCCGCGGGCCTGGAGATCGCGCTGGGCGGCTTCCGCGCGCGGGCCGAGGTCGACACGTGGGTGTGCGTGACCGGCGCGCTCACCGAGCTGCGCGTCGGGGGACGGGCGCGCGACCTCTACGCGCCCGTCCGGGTTCCCGCCGGGACCGAGTTCTCGATCGCGCCTCCGCTCGCCGGGCTGCGCTCGTACCTGGCGCTGCGGGGCGGGCTGGTCGCGCCGGCCCCCCTGGGCTCGCGCTCCCGCGACGTACTGGCGGGCCTCGGGCCCGCACCGGTGCGCGCGGGCGACCTGCTGGACGCCGGGGTCCCGGCATCCGAGATCCCCGTCGTCGATGCCTTCCCCTGGTCGGTTCCGCCGGCGCTCATCGAGGTGGATGTCGCAGCCGGCCCCCGCGCGGACTGGTTCGCCCCGGGGGCGGTGTCGACGCTCATCGACGCGGAATGGGAGGTGTCGACCCACGCCGATCGCGTCGGCGTCCGTCTCGACGGGCCCGAGCTGCCGCGTCGGCGTTCCGGCGAGCTGCCCAGCGAGGGGATGCGACCCGGCGCGATCCAGGTGCCGCCGCACGGACGCCCTGTCGTGCTGTTGGCCGACGGTCCGGTGACCGGGGGATACCCCGTCATCGCGGTGGTCACCGATGCCGCCCTCGACGCCTGGGGGCAGGCGAGGCCGGGCGATCGCGTGCGATTCCGGCGCGTCTGACGCCCCTCGGAGAGGGAATGCTCGACGGGCGCACGCGGTTATACCGCAGGTCCGCAAACGCGTCAAGAATTGGACTGGACACGGCGAGTCCTCCCGCGTATGCTTGGACTTTGCGCTCCTCGATTCCCCCTGCCCTCATATGGTGGTCGGCTGAGCCTGTCCGTCCCCGCTTCACCGCGGTGTGTGACGAGCAGGTTATCGGGGCAGGAACGCACTCCACCTGACGACAAGGAATCACGAGCCCCTCGCCCGGGCTTCTGGAGGTTATTCCCTTGGCTGCTGCGAGCAACGCATCCACCACCACCCCGAAGAGCGGACGCGGCGCATCTCGCCTCTCGTTCGCGAAGATCTCCGACAAGCTGACCGTTCCCGATCTGCTCGCGCTGCAGACCGAGTCGTTCGATTGGCTCGTCGGTAACGACGCATGGAAGGCCCGCGTCGCCGAGGCGCAGGCCGAAGGCCGCACCGACGTGCCTGAGATCAGCGGTCTGGAGGAGATCTTCGAGGAGATCTCGCCGATCGAGGACCTCAGCGAGACGATGCAGCTCTCGTTCACCAACCCGTACCTCGAGCCCGAGAAGTACTCGATCGAAGAGTGCAAGGAGCGCGGCAAGACCTACGCCGCCCCGCTGTACGTCGAGGCCGAGTTCATGAACCACCAGACTGGTGAGATCAAGACGCAGACGGTCTTCATGGGCGACTTCCCGCTCCAGACCGACAAGGGCACGTTCATCATCAACGGCACCGAGCGTGTCGTGGTGTCGCAGCTCGTGCGCTCGCCCGGTGTCTACTTCGACAAGACCCCCGACAAGACGTCCGACAAGGACATCGTGTCGGCGCGCGTCATCCCCTCGCGCGGTGCCTGGCTCGAGTTCGAGATCGACAAGCGCGACCAGGTCGGCGTGCGCATCGACCGCAAGCGCAAGCAGTCGGTCACCGTCTTCCTCAAGGCCCTCGGCCTGACCAGCGAGGACATCCTCGCCGAGTTCTCGGGCTTCGACTCGATCGAGGAGACGCTGTCGAAGGACACGATCCTCACCAAGGAAGACGCGCTCCGCGACATCTACCGCAAGCTCCGTCCGGGCGAGCAGGTCGCCGCCGAGGCCGCGCGTGCGCTCCTCGACAACTTCTACTTCAACGCCAAGCGCTACGACCTGGCCAAGGTGGGTCGCTACAAGATCAACCAGAAGCTCGGCCTCGACAAGCCGCTCAGCGACTCGGTGCTGACCGTCGACGACATCGTCGCCACGATCAAGTACCTCGTCCGCCTGCACCGCGGCGACGTCTCGTTCGACGGCGTGCGCGGCGGCAAGCCCGCCGAGATCCGTCTCGACACCGACGACATCGACAACTTCGGCAACCGCCGTATCCGCGCCGTCGGCGAGCTCATCCAGAACCAGGTCCGCACCGGTCTGTCCCGTATGGAGCGCGTCGTCCGCGAGCGCATGACCACGCAGGACATCGAGGCGATCACGCCGCAGACCCTGATCAACGTGCGTCCCGTCGTCGCCGCGATCAAGGAGTTCTTCGGAACCTCGCAGCTGTCGCAGTTCATGGACCAGAACAACCCGCTCGCGGGTCTGACCCACAAGCGTCGCCTGTCGGCGCTGGGCCCCGGTGGTCTGTCGCGTGAGCGTGCCGGCGTCGAGGTCCGTGACGTCCACCCCTCGCACTACGGCCGCATGTGCCCGATCGAGACCCCGGAAGGCCCGAACATCGGTCTGATCGGTTCGCTCGCCTCGTTCGCGCGCATCAACGCGTTCGGTTTCATCGAGACCCCGTACCGCCGTGTCGTCGACGGTCGCGTGACCGACACGATCGACTACCTCACGGCGAGCGAAGAGAGCGACCACATCGTCGCTCAGGCCGGTGTCGCCCTCAAGGCCGACGGCCACTTCGTCGAGGACCGCATCCTGGCCCGTCGTGGCCAGGGTGGCGAGGTCGACCTCTTCCCGGTGGAGGAGATCGGCTACATGGACGTCTCGCCGCGCCAGATGGTGTCGGTGGCGACCTCGCTCATCCCCTTCCTCGAGCACGACGACGCGAACCGCGCCCTCATGGGTGCCAACATGCAGCGCCAGGCCGTGCCGCTCGTGCGCAGCGAGTCGCCCGTGGTCGGTACCGGTATGGAGGGCTTCGCCGCGATCGACGCCGGTGACGTCGTCACCGCCGAGAAGTCGGGTGTCGTCCTGGAGGTCTCGGCCGACGTCGTCACCATCCAGCTCGACGAGGGCGGCACGCAGGACTACTTCCTGCGCAAGTTCGACCGCTCCAACCAGGGCACGTCCTACAACCAGCGTGTGGTCGTCTCCGCCGGTGAGCGCATCGAGGCCGGCGAGGTCATCGCCGACGGTCCTGCCACCGAGAACGGCGAGCTCGCCCTCGGCAAGAACCTCCTCGTGGCGTTCATGACGTGGGAAGGCCACAACTTCGAAGACGCGATCATCCTCAGCCAGGACCTGGTGAAGGACGACACGCTCTCCTCGATCCACATCGAGGAGTACGAGGTCGACGCCCGCGACACGAAGCTCGGCAAGGAGGAGATCACCCGTGATCTCCCCAACGTCAGCCCCGACCTGCTCAAGGACCTCGACGAGCGCGGCATCGTCCGCATCGGCGCCGAGGTCCGCCCCGGCGACATCCTCGTCGGCAAGGTCACGCCCAAGGGCGAGACCGAGCTCAGCGCCGAAGAGCGCCTGCTCCGCGCGATCTTCAACGAGAAGAGCCGCGAAGTCCGTGACACCTCGCTGAAGGTGCCCCACGGCGAGCAGGGCACGATCATCGCCGTCAAGGAGTTCAACGCCGAAGACGGAGACGACGAGCTCGGCTCGGGCGTCAACCGCCGCGTCGTGGTCTACATCGCCCAGAAGCGCAAGATCACCGAGGGCGACAAGCTCGCCGGTCGCCACGGCAACAAGGGTGTCATCGCCAAGATCCTCCCGATCGAGGACATGCCCTTCCTCGCCGACGGCACGCCGGTCGACGTCGTGCTCAACCCGCTCGGTATCCCGGGTCGAATGAACTTCGGTCAGGTCCTCGAGCTCCACCTCGGCTGGATCGCCCAGCAGGGCTGGAAGGTCGAGGGGACGCCCGAGTGGGCCGCGCACCTGCCCGAGGTGGCTCGCGAAGCCGCCCCCGGCACCAAGGTCGCGACCCCGGTGTTCGACGGTGCGTTCGAGGACGAGATCGCGGGTCTGCTCGACTCCACGATCCCGAACCGCGACGGCGACCGCCTGATCGACCGCAGCGGAAAGACGATCCTGTTCGACGGCCGCTACGGGGAGCCCTTCCCGGCGCCCATCTCGGTCGGCTACATGTACATCCTGAAGCTGCACCACCTGGTCGACGACAAGATCCACGCGCGTTCGACGGGCCCGTACTCGATGATCACCCAGCAGCCGCTCGGTGGTAAGGCGCAGTTCGGTGGCCAGCGCTTCGGTGAGATGGAAGTGTGGGCGCTCGAGGCCTACGGCGCCGCGTACGCGCTGCAGGAGCTCCTGACGATCAAGTCCGACGACATCCTCGGCCGCGTGAAGGTCTACGAGGCGATCGTCAAGGGCGAGAACATCCAGGAGCCCGGCATCCCGGAGTCGTTCAAGGTCCTCATGAAGGAGATGCAGTCGCTCTGCCTGAACGTCGAGGTCCTCTCGGCCGACGGCACCGCGGTGAACCTCCGCGACACGGATGACGACGCCTTCCGCGCCGCGGAAGAGCTCGGCATCAACATCTCCAGCCGCTTCGAGTCCTCGTCGATCGACGAGATCTGAGCTCCCAGCTCAGCGACCCAGCTCAGATTTCAGAGAATTCCGACACAGGAGAACCAGTGCTCGAATCAACCACTTTCGATCAGATCCGTATCGGTCTGGCCACCGCCGACGACATCCGTCGTTGGTCCTTCGGTGAGGTCAAGAAGCCCGAGACGATCAACTACCGCACGCTGAAGCCCGAGAAGGACGGCCTCTTCGGCGAGCAGATCTTCGGACCCTCCCGCGACTGGGAGTGCGCCTGCGGAAAGTACAAGCGCGTGCGCTTCAAGGGCATCGTCTGCGAGCGCTGCGGCGTCGAGGTCACCAAGTCCTCGGTCCGCCGTGAGCGCATGGGCCACATCGAGCTCGCCGCGCCCGTCACGCACATCTGGTACTTCAAGGGCGTGCCCTCGCGCCTGGGCTACCTGCTCGACATGGCGCCGAAGGACCTCGAGAAGGTCATCTACTTCGCCGCCTACATGGTGATCTCGGTCGACGAGGATGCTCGTCACCGCGACCTCGCCACGCAGGAGAACAACATCCGTCTCGAGCTGAAGACGCTCGGCGACCGCCGCGATGCCCGCATCGCCGCGCGCCTGGCCAAGCTCGAGGAGGAGCTCGCCGCCCTCGAGGCGGAGGGCGCCAAGGCCGACCAGAAGAAGAAGGTCAAGGACGCCGCTGAGAAGGACATGACGGCCGCCCGCAAGAACGCGGACGAGCAGATCGCCAAGCTCGAGCGCGTGTGGGAGGACTTCCGCACGCTCGAGGTCGGCGCCCTGAAGCCCGAGGACGACGTCTTCCACGAGCTCCAGGACCGCTTCGGCCAGTACTTCGAGGCCCACATGGGTGCCGAGTCGATCAAGCGCCGTCTCGAGACCTTCGACCTGCAGGCCGAGGCCGACAGCCTCCACCTGCAGATCTCCGAGGGCAAGGGTCAGCGCAAGATCCGTGCGATCAAGCGTCTGAAGGTCGTCAACTCGTTCCTGCAGACCGGCATGAGCCCGGCCTCGATGGTGCTCGACGTCGTTCCGGTGATCCCGCCGGAGCTTCGTCCGATGGTCCAGCTCGACGGTGGCCGCTTCGCGACCTCCGACCTGAACGACCTCTACCGTCGTGTGATCAACCGCAACAACCGCCTCCGTCGCCTGATCGACCTCGGTGCCCCCGAGATCATCGTGAACAACGAGAAGCGCATGCTGCAGGAGGCCGTCGACGCCCTGTTCGACAACGGCCGCCGTGGTCGCCCCGTCACCGGTACCGGCAACCGCGCCCTGAAGTCCCTGAGCGACATGCTCAAGGGAAAGCAGGGTCGTTTCCGCCAGAACCTGCTCGGAAAGCGCGTCGACTACTCGGGTCGTTCGGTCATCATCGTCGGACCCCAGCTCAAGCTCCACCAGTGCGGTCTGCCCAAGCAGATGGCGCTCGAGCTGTTCAAGCCGTTCGTGATCAAGCGCCTGATCGACCTCGGTCACTCGCAGAACATCAAGGCCGCCAAGCGCGCCGTCGAGCGCTACCGTCCCGAGGTCTGGGACGTGCTCGAAGAGATCATCCGCGAGCGCCCCGTGCTGCTGAACCGTGCACCCACCCTGCACCGTCTCGGCATCCAGGCGTTCGAGCCCCAGCTCGTCGAGGGCAAGGCGATCCAGCTGCACCCGCTCGTCTGCGCGGCGTTCAACGCCGACTTCGACGGTGACCAGATGGCCGTCCACCTGCCCCTGTCGGTCGAGGCTCAGGCCGAGGCCCGCGTGCTGATGCTCGCCTCGAACAACATCCTGAAGCCGTCGGACGGCCGCCCGGTCACCCTGCCCTCGCAGGACATGATCATCGGCCTCCACCACCTGACCACCCTCAAGGAGGGTGCGATCGGTGAGGGTCGTGCGTTCGGTTCCGTCGGCGAGGCGATCCTGGCCAAGGACGAGGGCACCCTCGACCTGCAGGCCAAGGCGCGCATCCGCATCCCCGGCCTGACGTTCCTCGAGGGCCAGGCGCCCGAGGGCTACGACAAGCACGGCCTCGTCGACGCGTCGCTCGGTCAGGCGATCTTCAACGCCACGCTCCCCAAGGGCTACCCTTTCGTCCGCGAGCAGGCCGACAAGGGCAAGCTGTCGCAGATCGTCAACAAGCTGGCCGAGGAGTACCCCAAGGTCGAGGTCGCGGCATCGCTCGACCGGATCAAGGACGCCGGCTTCTACTGGGCCACCCGCTCGGGTGTCACGGTGGCGCTGAGCGACATCCTCACCCCGCCGAACAAGGCCGAGATCGTGGGCGGCTACGAGAAGCAGGCCGCGAAGGTCCAGGCGCAGTACGAGAAGGGTCTCACCACCGACGCCGAGCGTCGTCAGGAGCTCATCAAGATCTGGACCGAGGCCACCGACGAGGTCCAGAAGGCGATGCGGGACAACTTCCCCGCCGACAACACCATCAACCGCATGGTCTCGTCGGGCGCCCGTGGTAACTGGCTGCAGATCCGCAACATCGCGGGTATGCGTGGTCTGGTGAACAACCCCAAGGGTGAGATCATCCCGCGTCCGATCATCTCCTCGTACCGCGAGGGTCTGTCGGTCGCCGAGTACTTCATCGCGACGCACGGTGCCCGTAAGGGTCTGGCCGACACGGCCCTCCGTACGGCCGACTCGGGGTACCTGACGCGTCGTCTGGTGGACGTCTCGCAGGACGTCATCATCCGCGAAGAGGACTGCGGCACGTCGAAGGGCCTCGAGCTCCCGATCGCCGCTGTCGACTCGAGCGGCGTGCTGGTGAAGGACGCGAACGTCGAGAACTCGGTGTTCGCCCGGACGCTCGCGACCGCTGCCGTCGACGCCCAGGGCACTGTCCTGGCCGAGGCCGGCGACGACGTGGGCGACGTGCTCATCGACAAGCTGGTCGCGGGCGGCATCGAGTCCATCAAGGTCCGCTCCGTGCTGACCTGCGACTCCGCCGTCGGTGTGTGCGCGAAGTGCTACGGCCGTTCGCTCGCCACGGGCAAGATCGTGGACATCGGTGAGGCCGTCGGCATCATCGCCGCCCAGTCGATCGGTGAGCCCGGTACCCAGCTGACGATGCGTACCTTCCACACCGGTGGTTCCGCGTCGGCCGATGACATCACGCAGGGTCTTCCCCGTGTGCAGGAGCTCTTCGAGGCGCGTACCCCCAAGGGCGCATCGCCGATCGCCGAGGCCGACGGCCGCATCACGATCGACGAGACCGAGAAGGCCAAGAAGGTCATCCTCACGCCCGACAACGGCGACGAGCCCGTGGTCTACCCCGTCCTGAAGCGTGCGACGCTCCTGGTCGAGGACGGCCAGCACGTCACCGTGGGCGAGCCCCTCCAGGTCGGAACGCTCGACCCCAAGGAGGTCATGCGCGTGCAGGGTGCCCGCGAGGTCCAGAAGTACCTCGTGAACGGTGTCCAGGGCGTGTACCGCTCGCAGGGTGTGCCGATCCACGACAAGCACATCGAGGTCATCGTGCGCCAGATGCTGCGCAAGGTCACCGTCGTCGACCACGGCGACACCGACCTGCTCCCGGGTGAGCTCGTCGACTTCAAGCGGTACCAGAACATCAACCGCGAGACGGTCGGCGAGGGCAAGCGCCCCGCGTCGGGTCGTCCCGAGCTGATGGGTATCACGAAGGCGTCGCTCGCGACGGAGTCGTGGCTGTCCGCCGCGTCGTTCCAGGAGACCACCCGCGTCCTGACGCAGGCGGCCATGGAGGGCAAGAGCGACCCGCTCGTCGGCCTCAAGGAGAACGTCATCATCGGAAAGCTCATCCCCGCGGGGACGGGTCTGTCGAAGTACCGCAACGTCACCGTCGAGGCGACGGAAGAGGCCAAGAGTGAGCGGTACCCCAACCGCATCTTCGCCTCGGACGGCGCGTACTCCGACGCCGACCTGAGCTACGTCGATTTCGACAGCTTCACGACGGACGACTTCACGCCCGGTAGCTACAACTAAGGGACTCGGTTCCGCACGAAGGCCCTCGGCTCGCGCCGGGGGCCTTCGTCGTGTCCGCGGGGTTTCCACGGTGCGACGTCTCGCGTCCGCGGCGTGTCGCGAGACGGCCGCGCCGGGGGACTGCGCATACCGTGGACGGGGAGGAACGGATGGCACGAGTCGGTGGTCGGAACGCGTGGATCGCGTGGCCCGCGGGGATCGTCTGCGCCGTCGTCGTCGCCGTTCTCGTCGTCCTCGCCCTCCCCGGCATCCCCGGTGCTGTGACATTCGTGGGCGACACGCTCCGCGCCGCGCGGTCGACGCCGACGTCCACCCCGGAGCCGTCTCCGACGCCCGCGGCGACCTGCGGGGAGCTGTACACCCCGGAGCTGTGGTCGTCGCTGGTGTGGTCGCGCGACAACCTGCTCACGCAACGCCGGACGCCCGCTGCCTCGACGCCCGAGGCGGTCGCGGCATCCGGGGCCACGGTCGTCGTCACGTGTCACTGGCGCGGTCGTCCGGGGCAGTCCCTCGAGACCACGGTGTCCACCGTCACCCCCGAGGGCGCCGCCGCGGTCCAGGCGACCCTGTCGTCGCAGGGCTTCGGATGCCAGGTCTCCGGCGCCACGGCCCACTGCGAGCGGGCATCGGGTGGTGTCGTCGAGGTCCACGACCTGCGGGGAAACCGCTGGGTGTCGTCGACCCTCACGAACTGGATGCCGGACGACTACGCCGCGGTCGTGGCATCCCGTGCCTTCGGCGACGAGCCGGTCAGCCGAAGATCGACGTGATGATGCTCGCGGTGTACCCCGTCGGCGCGAGGTTGGAGTACTGCGTGTCGATGAGTACGTCGTCGCGGTAGAACAGCGTGCGTCCGTCGTTGACCGGGTACTTGTCGTTGATCCAGGTCTTCTCGCAGCGCGTGCCGTCGTCGGGGGTGTAGCAGCTGAACCCCTGCGTGGCGACGAGCTCGTTGAGCATGTCGAGGGCGGGCCCGCGATCCATGCGGGTGATGCGCGTCTGCAACTGCGTCGTGTCGGCGCTCGGATCGCGCCACACGCAGATGAGCGAGCCGTCGGACTGCGGACCGGACGGGCCGACGGACGGGTCGTTCAGGGGGACGGATGCCAATTGGGCCTGCACGTCGGCCGACAGCATCGCGCGGCAGTCGGTGGGGATGGCCACCGGGGCGACCGTCGGGGTGATCGTCGGGATCGGGGTCGCGGTGGCCGCCGGGGTCGATTCGGACGGGGAGGAGGAGGGGGCGGCGGACCCGTCGTCGTCGGGGGCGCACGCGCTCAGCGCGAGGACCGCCGCCACCGCGAAGACCGCGGCGCCGGCCGGGCGGAACACGCGACGGGGCATGCAGTCACCCTAGATGCCCCCGCCGACACGGTCGAGACCGACACACGACGGCACGCCTCCGCGGCGCGGGGAGATACGCGGGTTAGCCTGACGCCGCAGATACTTGCGCGCGTGAGGAGACCCCGATGAGCGACCCCCAGTCGTACGGCAACCCCGTCGACGAGCCCAAAGACGAGGCGCACGACGTGGTCGGGCAGGCCCACGAGGGACTCGCCGACGCCGAGGCCGCCCAGCGCGATGCCGTCGACCCCGCCGAGGCCGCCGCCGCGTGGGACGAGCGTGAGCAGGACCGTCACGTCACGACCGCGTCGGCCCCCGCTGAGGCGACCGTGCACGACGCCTCCCCGGTCGCCCCCGCCGCCGCCACCGACCTCGACGACGAAGACGCCCGCTGGGCCGCCTACGCCGCGTCCGCCGAGCCCGAGACGACGACGAGCGCGGCCACCACGGACGCGCACACGCAGCGTTACGACGTCGCGGACGACGCCGCTGCCGCCGGGGCCGCCGCGGCCGGAGGCGCCGTCGCCGCCGGTGCCGCGGCCGGGGGAGCCTCCTCGACCCCGGTGGCATCCACGACCGCGTACGACACGCGCACGACCGAGGGCGCGGCGACGGCCTCGTCGAACGCCTACGCGAACCAGCCCATTTTCGTGCAGGCCCCCGAAGCGCCGCGCCCGCGGGGCAACCGCGGAGCCGCGGGAGCGATCGGTCTGCTCGCCGCGCTCTGCTTCGCCGTCCTCTACCTCGCCGCCACCCTCGGCCTGCGCCTGCTGACGGGCGACATCCAGGTGTCGGGACTGGCGAACGCCGCCCTCTCCGCGCTGGCCACCTGGGGCCTGTGGGTGCCCACCGTCGCGTTCTACCTCGGCTTCTGGTTCCTCGGTGCCCTCATCAACCGCGGCCGCTGGGGGCACTGGGTGGTCTGGGGCCTGGTCGTCGGCGTCATCGCCTGGGGTGGACACCTGCTGGGTGCCCTCTTCGCCGCGCCGTTCTGGATGCTGACCGCGCGCGAGGGGGTCGATCTGCTCGGCGAGAACGTCCTGGCCCCGCTCGCGATCGTCGCGTTCGTCCTCGGTCGCGAGCTCACGATCTGGTTCGGCGCCTGGGTCGCACGCCGCGGCCGCCGGGTCTCGGAGCTCAACGACGAGGCCCAGCGCGAGTACGAGCGCACCCTCGAAGCCGGCCCGCAGGTCGCCGTCGTCTGAACGGGATGCCATGACCGATGCGTCGCGACCGGCGGGGGTGACCCCGTCGGTCGCTGTCGTTTTCGCGACCGTGACGTTCGTGGCGCTCGCGATCGGGGGACTCGGGGTCGCGAGCCTGGCCTTCGACAGCGACGTCATCCCCGTGACGGGGCTCGGCCCCATCCCGGGGGTCCTGGGACTCGTGATCGCGACGGCGTCGTTCGCCGGCATCCTGTTCTGGGGACTGCGGGCGGACCCGCCCGGATATCTCACGGCGGTCCCCTGCACTCTCGGTGTGTACGTGGGGGAGCTCGCCGGAATCGTGATCGGGGGGCTGTTCAGCGGGGCGGATCCGGCGCGGGCGGTCGCCGCGGCCGGTGTCGTGGCTGTGGGGTGGCCGGGCGCGGTGCTCGCGGTGGCGGGGCTGGTGTCGGGGCTGTTCGGGGTGTTCCTCGCGCGGGTGAGGGCGGAACGCCCCCGGTGGACCTGGGAGGACGAGGACGACGAGGCTCCGTGATCGTGACGCGCGGAAGAGCGCGGGTCCCCGCTGCCCGGGCGTGTCGGGCTAGCGTAGGGGTGTGGAGCGGTCGCTCGAGACCCAGGTCGGCCAGGCGGTGGACGCCTGGCTGAAATGGCTGCCCCGGTGGGAGCCGGCGAATCATCGCGGGCGCGTCGCGCCGTGCCGCCGCTGCTTCGGCTCGCCCGTCCTCTCCGCCGCCGGGCTCGGCGCCGATGTGCCGCACGGCGTCCAGCACGGGCTGTCGACGCGGGTGAAGGCGATCGTCGATCACGCGGTCGCCGAGTACACCGCGCGCAACCTCCCCATGCTGCAGGCCGAGCTGGACCAGCAGGCCGAGCGCAACCGGCGCCGTTCCTATCGGCCCTCCGAGGGCCTCGAGCCGGAGTTCGAGGGACTGCCGCTCGATCCGGAGCCGGAGCCGGGCGCTCCGTTCCTGTTCACACTGACCGGTCTGGCCGCCGAGGAGGACGCGGTCATCCCGGCGCTTCCCCCGCTGTCGGATGCCGCGAAAGCAGCCCTCCGGCAGGAGGTCGGTCTCGCTGACGACTACGCGAACATGATCGGGCGCGAGGTCTGCACGATCCTCCTCCATCACCGCCTGCGCATCCAGGCCGCCGTCGCGGAGTACGTCGAGCCGCAGGTCGCGGCGATGCTCGACGAGCTCACCCGTTCCCTCGACGCGCCGTTCGACCCGCGCGACCCCGGCGCCGCACCCGCGTGAGGTTGTCCACACCCCCCGGGGATCGAGAGGCGCCTTTGTTAGCATTGCCGGGTTGTCCGCCCGGTGCGATCGGGCGTGTGGTTCGGGAGGGGGCACCATGGCGCAGCGCCTGCCCTCGTCGCCCCCGATCCTGCCGGGACTCGCGTACATCCGCCCCCTCGGCTCCGGCGGTTTCGCCGACGTCTTCCTGTACGGCCAGGACATGCCCCGCCGCGAGGTCGCGGTCAAGGTCCTGCCGAGCGACGTGCGCGACCCCGACCTGCTCCGGATGTTCAACGCCGAGGCCGACGTCCTCGCGCACCTGTCGGCTCACCCCTCGATCGTCACCGTCTATCAGGCCGGGATCTCGGCGGACGGGCGGCCGTACATCGTCATGGAGTACTGCCCCGGCTCGCTCTCCCAGCGCTACCGCGTCGAGCGGATGCCCGTCGCCGAGGTGCTCGCGATCGGTGTCCGCATGGCGGGAGCGCTCGAGTCCGCGCACCACGCGGGACTCGTGCATCGCGATGTGAAGCCGAGCAACATCCTGGTCACGACGTTCGGTGCCCCGGTGCTCGCCGATTTCGGCATCTCCTCGTCGCTCGCCCGCCAGGATGCCGACGAGATGCTCGCGATGTCCGTTCCGTGGAGCGCGCCCGAGGTCATCGCCGAGCAGACCGCCGGCACCGTCTCGAGCGAGGTGTGGAGCCTGGGGGCGACGGTGTACTCGCTGCTCGCGGGGCACAGCCCGTTCGAGCGTCGGGAGCGCGGCCAGAACTCCCGCGAGCAGCTGCGGCGCCGGATCGCCCGTGCGTCGTACACCGAGATCGGCCGTCCCGACGTGCCGCCCTCCCTGCAGGCGGTGCTCGCGCGGGCGATGTCGCGCGGCCCGCAGGACCGGCACCCCAGCGCGCGGGCGCTCGGGGAGGACCTGCAGCGCGTCCAGACCGAGCTGGGGCTCCCGGCGACGACACTCGAGGTGCCCACGGCCGACTGGTCGCCGGCGGCGCAGGTCGTGGACTTCTCCGACACCGCTCTGCGCGGACCGACGCGCTCGAGGATCGAGCGCGAAGGGGCTCGCAAGCTCCGCGACCGCTCCGGGATGACCGGTCTCGTGCGCGACGAGGACACCGACATCTCGGCGCCGGGACCGGCGGCGCATCGTGTCCTGCCCTGGGCGCTCGCGGGGGCGACGCTCGTCGCCGCCGGTGCGGTGGCGGTCGCCGCGCTGTACGCCACGGGAGTGCTCTGATGAGACGGCGGACGATCGCCGGTCTCGCGGCCACGCTCGCCGCGGTCGCGCTCGTCGTCACGGCGAGCGTCGTCTGGCCCGGACTCGACGCGCAAGAGACTCCCGAGGTCGACACCTCGGTCTGGGCGCTGCAGACCGGAGAGGGCCAGCGCTACGCGCGCGTGAACACGTCCGTGGGCGAACTCGACACGGTGCGGTCCGCGGGCAACCCGAGCGAGGTCGCGCAGAGCGCGGACGGGGCGTACCTCTTCACCGACAGCTACAGCAAGCTGTCGCGCATCGACGAGGCCCAGCCCGTCAACCTGCAGGAGGACCAGCTCGCCGCCGCTCCCGACACCCCGCCCGGAACCACCTCGGTCGTCACCGCCGGCGACTTCGTCGTGTACCGCACCGACACCGGCACGCTCTTCGCGGGGCGGTTGAGCGAGGCCGGGCAGGCGGCATCCGAACTCGATCCGTTCGGCACCGCGGGTGGCGACACGCCCGCCTACACCGCGGACGCCGTCGCTCTCGACGATCGGGGCGTGCTGTTCGCCTACTCCTCGGTCGACGGATCGGTGATCCGCTACGACATCGCGGCCGACGAACTGCGCGGTCGCGACCCGCTGAGTGCGGACGTCGCGTCGCCGCTGCTCTCCGCCGCGGGCGATGCGTGGGTCCTCGTCGACGCCGAGGCCGGGCGGGTGTGGGTCCGCGGGGCCGATCCGGTCGACCTCGCCGCGGCCGACCAGTTGGTCCTCGCCGCGGCGGATTCCCGTGGCGGGGTCGTCTACGCGGCCGACGAGCAGTCCCTCTGGGCGATCCCCACCGACGGCTCCGGACCCGAGCGCCTGGTGGGCGCCGGCGACACCGTGCTCGGCCAGCCCGCCAGACCCCTCTCCCGCGGGGGCGTGGCGTACGCCGCGTGGCTGCTCCCGGGGGAAGCGGGAGGGACGCTGTGGCGCTCCGACGGGGGAGAGACCCCGCTCGACTACGCCGGCGGGACGCTGCCCGACCAGCGTCGTCCCGTTTTCGTCGCCACGGACCACGCGGTGATCCTGAACGAGACGCGCAGCGGATGGGTGTGGACGGTGCCCGACGGGGCGCTCGTCGCGTCGAGCCAGAACTGGAGCCTCGACGATCGGACCGAGCAGGCTGCCGTCCAGAGCGATGAGCAGCTCAGCGTCGTCCTCGATCCGAAGCCCCCGGTCGCGGAACCCGACGCGTTCGGCGTGCGAGCGGGCCGGCTGATCACCCTCCCGGTCCTTCTCAACGACCACGACCCGAACGAAGACGTGCTGAGCATCGTCGGTGAGAGCGTCACCGGCCTCGACCCCGGATTCGGCCAGCTGAGCCTCACCGACGACAACCAGCGACTCACGGTGCGCGTCCGACCGGAGGCGACGGGCACGGCGACCTTCTCGTACGCGGTGACCGACGGCACGACGCCCGACGGACTGACCTCGGCTCCGACGACCGTCACCCTCACCGTCTCGCCGGAGACCGCCAACGCCGCTCCCGTGTGGTGCGGGGTCGAGAAATGTCTGCAGCCCTGGCCCACGCCGGAGGTCGCGCGCGGCGGGACGATCACTGTCCCCGTCCTGCCGGGCTGGGTCGACCCCGACGGGGACCCTCTGCTCCTGCTGTCGGTCGACAACCCCGGTGGCGTGGGCAGCGTCACCTCGACACCCTCCGGAGAGGTCGTCTACCAGCATGCCGACGACGGATCGGGGGGCGAGCAGACCGTCCAGCTCGACGTCACGGTCGCCGATACGGCGGGGGCCGTGACCACCAAGCCCCTGCTCGTCCGCGTCGCGCCCGATCCGAAGCTCGCCGTGCAGTCCTTCGCGGTCGTCGACACGGTGGGCTCCGGGCTCACCGTCGATGTCGGCCCGCACGTGACCGGCACGGCGGGTGCCGTCTCGCTCAGCTCGGTTCGCGTCCTCGACGACGCGGCGGCGACGGCGGGCGTCGTCGGCGGCAGCACGACCTTCGATTTCAGCGCGTCCCAGCCCGGGGTGTATCGGGTGGACTTCACCGTCTCCGACGGGGGACGGGATGCCACGGGCACCGCCCGCATCACCCTCCTGGCGGCCGATGCGCCCGCGCAACTGGCGACAGCTCCCGTCGTGGCTTTCGTACGACCCCAGGAGGACGCGACACTCGACGTCTTCTCCGCCGTGTCGAATCCCACGGGGCGCGTGCTCCTGCTGAGCGACGTCGTCGCGGCCGCGCAGGAGGGAGCGTCACTCAGCGTCGACACCGTCGGCCAGAACGATCTCCGCGTCTCCGGCAGCACCGCCGGCGGGGAAGCGGGCCTCCTGGGGACCGTGACGTACACCGTGAGCGACGGCACGGACGACGAAGGTGCGCGCGTCTCCGGCGAGGCGACGGTCTACCTGCTTCCGCCGGCCCCCGAGATCGCCCCGATCGCCGTCGACGACACCGTCACCGTCCGCGCCGGGGCGCAGGTCGACATCCCGGTGCTTGACAACGACGTGTCGCCCGCCGGCGGGCGTCCGACGCTCGATCCCGCCAGCGTCAGCGCCCAGCCTGCGAGCGATGCCCTCGCCTTCGCCTCGGGCGGCGTGCTGCGGTATCTCGCCCCCACCGCGCCCGGATCGTACGAGGTGACATACCGGGTGTACACCACCGGCGCCCCCTCGCTGTGGGACGAGGCGACGGTCCACATCACGGTGCTCGGCGACGACGCCAACCGGGCACCGGTGCCCGACACACTGCAGGGGAGGGTGCTGAGCGGGGGAACCACCACGATCCCCTTCACCGGCTTCGGGGTCGACCCGGACGGCGATGCGGTGACGCTCGACCGGATCGTCTCACAGCCCGATCGGGGCACCGCGGCGATCTCTCCCGACGGGCTCTCGATCGTCTACTCGTCCGTGCCCGGCGACCGCGGCCAGGTGGCGTTCCGCTACCGCGTGGCGGACACTGCGGGGGCCACGGGGGAGGGCACCGTGCGGATCGGCGTCCTCGACGCCGAGGCGAACCCGAGCCCGATCACGTTCACCGACTACGTGCAGGTGCAGGCGGGGGCGGACAGCCGTCTCCGCGTGAGTCCGCTCGCGAACGACATCGACCCGACGCAGGGCCGACTGACGCTCACCGGGGTGCGTCCCGACCTTCCCCAGACGCTCGTCGACGGCGAGGACAACCCCGAGTACGCGCGGCTGGCGGAACGCGTCGAGTCGGTCACCGACACCGGAGTGGTCATCCGCGCCGGCGACGCCCCGGCGACGATGTCGTTCCTTTACGACGTGGCATCCGACTCGGGGAACACCGGGAGGGGGCTCATCGTCGTCAAGGTCGTGCGCGAGAGCGTGCCCGATTACCCGGTGGTGGCCGATACGGCGCTCACGGTCGAGGACCGGGACGACTTCCGCACGGGCGTGGACGTGCTCGAGGGTCGCGCCTCCTGGTCGGGCGGCGACGTCAGCGATCTCCGGGTCTCACTCTGGGGCGATCCCACCGATGTCCGTCTCGACGGACGACGCATCTCCGGCGACCTGCCGGCCACCCGCCGCATCATCCCCTTCGCCGTCACCGGCACCGTCGACGGATCCGAGGTCACGACCTACGCGTTCCTGCGCATCCCGGGCGACGACGACGTGACCCTCGCCCTCCGCCCGAACGCGGCGCAGCGCGTCGACGAGCTGGCATCGGTCGAGTTCGACATGGCATCCCTCGTCGCGGTTCCGCGGCGCGCGACCCTCGAGGTCGGTACGGAGGCCACGACGAGCGGAGCGCGTGCCGAGGCGCGCTGCACGATCGCGGGCACCCGCGTGAGGTACGACGCCGGAACGGGATCGCCGTGGAGCGACGTGTGCACCGTCCCCGTGCGCATCGCCGGAACGCAGGAGTGGACGCTCCTGTCGGTCCCGATCGGTGTGGTGGCGCGCGACCCGCAACCCGAGCTCCGGCCCGGATCGCTCACCGTCGGACCGGGCGAGACCGCGACCTTCGACCTGCGCAACATGACCTCGTGGCAGCTCGGTCGCGAGGACTGGAGCGGCATCCGCTACGCGCTCGACTACTCCGGCTCGGCGTTCTCGTCGGTCGCCCTCGAGGGATCGACCGTCACCGTCACGGGTGCCGATCGCGCGGTCCCGGGAACCGAGAACGCGGCGATCATCACGGTGACGAGTCATGACGCCGTCGCGCCCGCCCGCCTCGTGCTCCGGGTCGGGGCGGCGCCGTCCACCCTCCCGCAGGGCGGAACCACATCGCGCCAGTGCTCGCAGGCGAACGGGTCGTCGTGCCCGATCGAGGTCGTCGGTGCGGATGGAGAGGTGAACCCGCTTCCGCGCACGCCGCTCGAGGTCGTGGGCGTACGCCCGACGGGAACGTGCACCGGCGTGAGCTTCGCGGTGGCCTCCGCCTCGAGCATCACGGCATCCTGGACCGGCGACGCCCCCGGTGCCACGTGCGCGGCGAGCGTGACGCTGCGCGACGCGCAGGGACGCACCACCGCAGGTCCCCGCGACGCCCGCGTGGTGCTCGACCTGCAGGGGTTCCCGCGGACCCCCGCGAGCGTGCGCCAGTCCGCGTACGCCGACGGCTCCGTCACCCTCCGCGTCGATGCGGGCGAGGCGCGGCGCGCCTACCCGGGTCTCTCCGGTTTCATCGTGCGCTACCGCGGTGACGTCGTCGCTCAATGCGTGGCCGACGGCGGTTGCCCCACGATCGCCGCCCCGAACGGCGACCAGCGGGAGTACGTCGTGACGGCCGTCAACGACGTGGGCGAGTCGCGCGGTTCGGTGCGCACGACGGCCTGGGCGTACGACCCGCCTCCGCGCCCGGACAGCGTGGACTGGACGCCGACCGTGACCGACGACGGCTCCGGAAACGTCGTGGACATCACCGTCCGGGGAGTGGATGCCGCCGAGACCGGCTCCCTCGAGATCCGCAGCAGCACGGGCGAGACGCAGACCGTCTCGGTGGGGCGCAACCAGCGGGACGTCCCGATCAAGGGGTTCCGCATCGGGAGCAACTCCTCGACCGAGGTCCGCGTCACCCCGCGGTCGCGCTTCGACGTCCCGCCGGGGCTGGGCGGCACGGTCGAGGGCGGCGTCCTCACCTTCCGCGCCCACGGCGTCGGCAAGCCGACCGGCCTCGACCTGACCCTCACCTCGAGGGCCGCCTCGGACGGATCGACGACGATCGTGGCGCAGGCGACGGCCAGCCCGAACGGCACCGATTCGGATCTGCGCTACGGGATCGTGGAGGGGACGACCTGCCGCACGGGCGACGGGGGCGCGCGTCGGGAGTTCCCCGGCAAGAAGGACGGCGAGGAGTACACCTTCACGGCCTGCGTCGATTCCGTCTACCAGGGCAAGACGTACGGCTCCGCCGATCCGCTGACCAAGCCGCACCGCGTCGACCAGGACCGTGCTGCTCCGCGGGGGTACACGTTCCGCGTGAACGCCGACCCGATCCTCGACCAGGACGGTAATCGCGAGATCGCGCGGTGGCGTCTCAACGAGAAGATCGAGCCCGGGAACGAACCGCCTCGCAACAACGAGCCGAGGTACACGAACTTCGACGACAGCAGGTCGAAGATCTTCGACAGCGACCCCGACATCGGCGTCTACTTCCAGCACAAGTTCTGGGGCACGACGTCCGAGGTCGGTCGCGTGACCCCCGCCGACGGCAGCGCTCCGTACCAGGTGCAGGCGTCCGCCAGCATCCGTTCGTGCGTCGCCGGCGACGAACTCGACATCTCGAAGAGCTCCAGCAACGGCATAGCCGCGATGAAGTCCGACACCTCCAACGCCGTCTTCCGCGACGCCAAGGGCAACAAGCTCCCTCGCGCCGACGGCGACGACCGCGTCCCGGTCGGCGCGATGAGCGTCGAGAACGTGACGGTCACCGTCGACTGGTCGTCTCAGGGCTGGGGGCTGAAGGGGGCGACGCTGACTCTCTCCCGCAACTGCTCTCCCGGCACCCCCACGAACCCCTGACCCCGGCACCCCCCCCGATTCCCCGGCATCCCTCCCCGCCGGCATCCCCCAGAAAGAGACCACCGACATGACGATCACCCAGGAGCAGGCCACCTGGTTCGCGCAGACCTTCTCGCAGATCGCCGACAACGTCGAGCGCGCCGTGCTCGGCAAGCGGCACGTGGTCGAGCTGGTGCTGACCGCGATGCTCAGCGACGGACACGTCCTGCTCGAGGACGTGCCGGGGACGGGCAAGACCTCCCTGGCCCGCGCGGTCGCCCAGTCGGTCCAGGGGACGAACACCCGCATCCAGTTCACCCCCGACCTGCTCCCCGGCGACATCACCGGCATCACCGTCTACGACCAGAAGACCGGTCGCTTCGAGTTCCACGCCGGGCCGATCTTCGCCAACATCGTCCTGGCCGACGAGATCAACCGGGCGAGCCCCAAGACGCAGTCGGCGCTGCTCGAGGTGATGGAAGAGGGCCGCGTCACCATCGACGGCGTCTCGCGCGAGGTGGGCGTCCCCTTCCTCGTCCTGGCGACTCAGAACCCGGTGGAGCAGGCGGGCACGTACCGTCTTCCCGAGGCCCAGCTCGACCGCTTCCTCCTGCGGACCTCTCTTGGGTATCCGGACCACGCGGCGACCGTGCGCATCCTCGACGGAGCCGCCATCGCGACCGGGGACCTGCGCCCCATCGTCACCCCTCAGGCGCTCGTCGGCATGGCGGATCTCGCGGCCACCGTGTACGTCGACGCGCTCGTGCTCGACTACATCGCCCGACTCGTGGATGCCACCCGCTCCGCCGACGAGGTCCGCCTCGGCGTCAGCATCCGTGGGGCCCTCGCGCTCACCCGGGCGACGCGCACCCGCGCCGCCGCGCAGGGGCGCACCTACGCCACTCCCGACGACGTCAAGGCGCTCGCCGTGGCGGTGCTCTCGCACCGGCTGATCCTCCACCCCGAGGCCGAGTTCGACGGCGTCACGGCCGAGGCCGTCATCGGCCAGGTGCTGCTCGACGTCGCCCCGCCCACGCAGCGCGAGAGCGAACGCGCACGATGACGCCCCTCCCGGGGGAGAAGTCCCCATGCCCGAGGTGAACCTCACCGAGTCGCGGCTGACGCGGACGTCCGCGGGCACCGCGGGCACCGGCTCGCGGACCTCGATCACCTCGACGTCGACACGACGCGCTCGGCGCGTCGTGCGCGCGATCGTGCGCGCCGCCGAGGTGTGGCGTGCGATCAGCGAGGCCGTCCTCGCCGCCACGCGATGGGCCGGGCGCACCGTGCGCCCGGCGGGGACGGTGGTGACGATCGCAGCGACCGGGGGCCTCAGCCTCGGCCTCGTGTTCGGCTGGGTCGAGTGGATGGTCGCCGGCAGCGCCGCCCTGCTGCTGCTGGTCATGAGCGTGCCGTTCCTGTTCGGGGCCCGTGCCTACGCGGTGGATCTGACCCTCGCGCGGGAGCGCGTCGTGGCCGGTCACGGGGTGACGGGCCGGATCGTCGTCCGCAACGAGAGCGCGCGCGTCGCTCTTCCGGGTCGCCTCGACATCCCGGTGGGGCCGGGGCTCGTCGAGTTCGGCGTGCCGTTGCTGCGCCCGGGGCACAGCATCACCGAGGAGCTGGAGATCCCGCCGCTGCCGCGGGGCGTGGTCACGGTGGGGCCCGTCACGACCGTGCGGAGCGACCCCGTCGGTCTGCTCCGTCGCGAGCACGCCTTCGAGGACGAGCACGAGTTGTTCGTCCACCCCCGTACGGTGGCCCTGCCGTCGACGAGCGCCGGTCTCGTGCGCGACCTCGAAGGCAACGCGAGCCGACGTCTCGTCGATGCCGATATGTCGTTCCACGCGATCCGCGAGTACGCGCCCGGCGACTCGCAGCGTCAGGTGCACTGGAAGTCCACGGCCAAGACCGGTCGCCTCATGGTGCGTCAGTACGAGGAATCCCTCCGCTCCCGCATGGCCGTCGTCCTCGGCGCCGCGTCCCAGGAGTACCTCGACGCCGACGAGTACGAGCTCGCCGTGTCCGCCGCGGCCTCCCTGGGGCTGCGGGCCGTGCGCGACGCGCGCGACATCGACATCGTCACGGGCTCCGAGATCCCTCGCGTGGTGAAGGGGCGACTGCGCGCGATCCGCCGCGTCCCGACGGTCAGCCCGAGACAGATGCTCGACGGGTTCAGCGCCCTCCAACGTCACGACAACACCATGCCGGTCGCGGACGTCTGCCGCTTGGCATCCGAATCCAACGAACGACTCTCGATCGCGTTCGTCGTCGTCGGCTCGCGCGTCCCCCTCGCACGGGTGCGGCACGCCGCGCTCGCCTTCCCCGTCGACACCGCCGTGGCGGCCGTCGTGTGCGACGAGCGCGCGCACCCGCGCATGCAGAGCATCGGCGGACTGACGGTGCTGACGATCGGCACACTCGACGACCTGTCCGGACTCCTCGTGCGCGGAGCGACATCGTGACGGCGGCGCGGCACCCCGGGCGCGTGGTGGCGGGAGCGCTGTACACGGCGGTGACGGTCGCGCTCGCCGCGGTCGCCGCGTGGCCCATCTACGCCTCGTGGTCGTTCGTCGTGCTCGTGGCGGTGTCGGCGGTCGCGGCGACCCTGATGGTGACGCTCGTGACCTGGCGCCGCTGGGGCGGCTGGATCACCGCCGCCGCCACGGTCGCGGTCTTCCTCGTGCTGTGCGTCCCGCTGGCCGTGCCGTCGCGACTCGGGGGACCGTTCGAGATCCTGCGCGGCATCGGCGAGGCCTCGGCCGGGGTGCTCGTCGCGTGGAAGGACCTCGTCACCGTGGACCTCCCGGTGGGCACCTACCGCAACCTCCTCGTCCCCGCGCTCGTGGTCTTCCTCGTCGGAACGGTGATCACGCTCTCCCTCGCTCAGCGCGCCGACCGGCGGTCGGCGGGTGCTGTGGTGAGCGCGCTGCTGATGACGGGTTTCGGGCTGTTCTTCGGCCGGACCTCTCCCAGCGCCCCGCTCGTCTGGGGAGCCGTCACGCTTCCGGCGCCGATCGAGACCGCCGTGGGACTCGCCGCTCTGCTGTCCGCGGTCCTGTGGCTGGCCTGGCGGACGCACGATGAGCGGACCCGATCCCTCCGCCGCACCCGCGCGCTCGCCGCCGTCGCGCCGACCGCGCGGCGTTCCCGGACGGACCGGCGCCGCGCTCTCGCCGGAGCGGGCATGATCCTCGTCGCGGCGGTGGTGACCGTCGCCGTCGTGCCGTGGGCGGCCGGCGACGCCGATCGCCGTGTCCTCCGCTCGGCCACCGGCCCGGAGCGTCAGATCGCCGAGGCGGTCAGCCCGCTCACCGCGTATCGAGCGATGTTCTCCGACGCTCGGGTCGATGACGTGCTGTTCCGCGTGAGCGGGGAGGGGGCGCTGCCGGACCGCATCCGCGTGGCCACCCTCGACTCCTACGACGGCGAGATCTTCCGCTCCTCGGGCACGGGGGAGGGGCGGTTCGTCCGCGTCCCGTCCCGGCTCCCCGCGACGGAGGGTCGCGCGGTCGATGCCGAGATCGAGATCGGCGATCTCGGCGGCATCTGGATGCCGACGGCGGGAAGCCTCGTCCAAGCCGCCTTCGAGGGGGACCGGCAGAACCAGCTGGCCGACCGGTTCTACTACAGCGCCGACGCCGAGGCGGGGGTGCAGATCGCCGACGGGGGTCTCGTCCCGGGCGATCGTTATCGCCTGACGGCGACCGAGCCGACCGCCCCCGACCTCGCGACCCTCTCCGCCCCCGGCTCGCCCGGCGGGGTGTCCGGAGGGGAGAACCTGCGCCGCTGGGTCGACGAGCACAAGACGGGAGACGACGGAGCCGCGCTGGCCTCCCTCGTCCAGATGCTGCGCGAACGCGGCTACCTCAGCCACGGGCTTGCTCCGGCCTCCGGGGCCGCCGCGCCTCGGTGGGCCGCGGACCTCGCGGGATACCAGGTGCAGCCGAGCGCGTCCGGGCATTCCCTGGCCCGCATCGACACCCTGTTCCAGCGCCTCCTGGACCGGGAGGACGACCCTCGCGCCGCGGCATCCGGAAACTACGTCGCCGCCGTCGGCGACGACGAGCAGTTCGCGGTCGCGACGGCCCTCATCGCCCATCAGCTGGGCTTTCCGGCGCGTGTCGTGGTCGGTGCGCGGCTCACCTCCGCCGATCCGGACCTGCCGACGTGCGAGGCGGGGGCGTGTCGCGCCGCCGACCTGAGCGCGTGGACCGAGGTGCAGGGCGCTGACGGGCGCTGGACGGCGATCGACGTGACCCCGCAGCACGAGCGATCCCCGAGCCTCGAGGTCACCCAGCAGCGCGACCCCGAGAACGTCACCGAGGTGCGGCCCGACACGGTCGACGACGTCGTGCCGCCGGCTCCGGTGCAGGAGGACAACGCCCTCGACGACGAGAACCGCGCTCCCGACGGTCTCGACCTCGCCTGGCTGTGGCCGATCCTCCGGGTCGCGGGGGTCTCCCTGCTCGGCGTCCTCGTGCTCTTCGGTCCGTTCCTGGCGATCGTGATCGCCAAGGCGATCCGTCGACGCGGGCGCCGTCGCGACCCGGACCCGCGCGCGGCGATCGCCGGGGGCTGGGAGGAGTACGTGGATGCCGGCGTCGATTCCGGCCGTGAGCTGCCGCGCTCTCCCACGCGCCGCGAACTCGCGGCGGCCCTCGGAACGGACGGCGGATCGCATCTCGCCGACGAAGCCGATCGAGCGGTGTTCTCCTCCCGGACGGTGACCGCCGACGAGGCCGCGGCCTTCTGGCGCATCGTCGACACGGAGCGCCGTACCCTCGCGCGTCAGCGCGGCGGGTGGCGGCGGCTGCTCGCGGCCGTATCGTTGAGATCGTTCCTGCGGTTCCTCGCCCCGCGCCCCACGCGCCGACGGCCGCCGCACCGCGACGAGAGGGGAAAGCGCCCGGCCCGACGGCGGCGCGACACGACATGAACGATTCCACGGGCGTCATCCTCGGGCTGTCCACCGCGGTCCTCTTCGTCATCCTCTACGTCTGGTACGCCCTCGCTCTGTCGGCCCTGTTCGCCAAGGCGGGGGAGAGGTCGTGGAAGGCCTGGGTCCCGTTCGTCAACCTCGGAACCATCCTCAAGCTGGGCGGTTTCTCGCCCTGGCTCGTCCTCCTGATCCTCATTCCCCTCTTCGGCGTGATCGCGTTCGTCATCGTCTTCGTCGTCGCGGTGCACCGCATCAGCGCGGCGTTCGACCGCGGAGCCGGCACGACGGTGCTGGGCGTGCTGCTGCAGGTCGTCTGGGCGAGTGTGCTGGGCTTCGGGTCGGCGCGCTGGGCGGGGCCCGACGCGTCCCGGTCGCGCGCGGTCGACGAGAACTCCGCTCCGGTTCGCCGCGGCCAGGACTTCGCCGGTCCCTATGTGCCCCTGGTCGGCGGGTGGACGCCCGAGCCTCCCGCCGCCTCCGACGCCGAGCCCTCCTCGGAGCCGGTCGTGCTCCCGTTCGCCGCGCCCTCCGGCTCGCTCTCGGACGCGGTCCCGTCCTCGGTGGACTGGGCCCCGTCCCGCAGCGGCGACACTCCGCCCGTGCAGGGCGCACGTCCCCGGCGTCCCGAGGACGGGACTCCGGATGCCGCGCCCCCGACGTCCGTGTTCGACGTCCTCGACGCTCTCCGCGCCGACGCGGAAGAACCCGGTGCCCGCCGCTCCACCGCCGAGGCAGCCCCCGCGGTCGCCGACGCCGACGACAACGGGTTCCAGCCCACGGTGCCCCTGACGCCGGGGCTTCCCCTGCGTGGTCGGGGCTTCCCCGTCACGACGACCGGTTCGACGGGCGAGGAGGACGCCACCGGCGCCGTTCCCGCCGCGGAGGCCGTCTCGGAGCCGGAGCCGTGGACGCCGCCGCGCCGGGCCGACGCGCCCGCCCCGGTCGCCGAGGTGCCGCTCACCCGTCCCGCCGCCGACGCGGAGGCGGTGCCGGAGTCGCCGCTGCCCACCCCTCAGCCCGACGCCGACGAGTTCCCCGAACTCTCCGAGGCGGTCTCGGCGGTTCCGGGTGCGCCGGAGGCCGGAGCCCCTCGATCCGCACGGACGTCGGTCGCCGCGCTCTACACGCAGCCGGAGTTCGCCCCCGACCCGGATGCCGACGATCTCGACGCGCTGGACCGGACCGTCGTGGCGCGACGCCGTCGCATCCCGTGGGCGCTCGTCCCGCCCAGCGGCGACCCCGTCGAGCTCACCTCCTCCGTCGTCATCGTCGGGCGGCGGCCCGCGGCGGACAGCGCGTTCCCCGATGCGCAGCTCATCGCGATCGCGGACGAGACGCGCACGGTCTCGAAGACGCACGCGCGGCTGCAGCTCCGCGGCGACACCTGGTTCGTGACCGACCTGGACTCGACCAACGGCGTCCTCTTCGCCACCCTCATGGGTACCGAGATCGAGGCGCCTCCGGGCGAGGAGATCGAAGCCGGCGAGCGGTTCTTCCTCGGCGACGCGGAGGTGCGCCTCTCCCGGAGGGACGCGTGAGCGGTCCGTACGACAGGCCCGACGATCCGGAGGACGTCACGCTCTGGGCGGGACGTCTGCGGCCGTGGCCGGCGTCGCCCGTCTCGTCGCCCGCCGGCGACGACGAGGAGCCGGACGGGGACGCAGACGCGACCGTGATCGCTCGACGCGGCGTCGGACGACGCGGTACCGAGGGAATCGGCGGTGCGGTCGACGACGAGGCGGCCCTCGAGGACACCGTGATCGTGTCGCGCGACCGAGCCGACGAGAGCGCCGTGGATGACACCGTGATCGTTCCCCGCGAACGCGGCGACGACACCGTCGTGGTGCGGCGCGACCGCCCGGTCGATCGGATTGTCGCCGAGATCGACGAGGGGGACGACAGGCCGTCCACCGTCTCCGTGCCTCCCCTCGGGGAGGACGACACCGCACCCGGTCGTCGTGCACCCCACGACGAGACGGTCCCGTCGCCGCGGAAGCGATCGAGCTCGGGGGACCCGGGTGCGGACACGGACACGGAGCGCGACACGACTGTCCGATCGCCGCGCGCAGGCGGGCGGGCGGAGCGTCCGGAGCAGATCGTCGACGATACGACGACCGCCGCACGACGTGCGACGGGTCTCGCGGAGTCTCTCCCCGCCACCGCGCCCGGTCGTCGCCGAGCGCCCCGCGACGAATCCGATCGCGACGAGAGCGCCGGGGCCGCCGCGGGAACCGGCACGGCGCCCCGGGCCGACGCGCGCGCCAGGGCAGCGCGTATCCCCGGGACGGGTATCCCCGAGGCCTACGGGCCGCGGGGCGACGCCGCCGTGCGCGTCCAGCGCACCGTGCCCGCGCCGCGCGGAGAGCCCGAGCGCGATGCCGCGCTCGTGCGCGCGAGGGCGCCGCGCCGCGGGGCCGCCGCCCCGCTCATCATCGGGGGGACGACGGTCGTGGTCCTCGCCGGGGTGCTCGCGGCGCTCCTCCTGCTGGTCCGCTGACCCGGAGCGGAGGGGCTGTGCGCCCGACCGTACCCGTGAGGTCGCCGCACGTTTGCCCGTACCCCCGAAGAACACGTATCATTGATCGGGTGTGCGTTCACGCGCGCCGTGCGTCATGCCTCCGGGCAGGGAACACGGATCAACGCTCGCACCATCTCAGGGATCGATCTGCGAACAGGTCGCCCCCACGGCATATCCACCACGAACCGTGTCCGATCATTCTGACGCGCGGTGGATCACACGTGAGCCCGACACGTCACGAATCGCAAGATGAGCGACATGACGGGGGAGACACGACCGCTGTCACCGTGCAGCACCCCGGACGGTCCGAGAGGAACCGCCCGGCCAAACAAGGAGAGAACGTGCCAACCATTCAGCAGTTGGTTCGCAAGGGCCGCTCGCCGAAGGTCTCGAAGACCAAGGCTCCCGCGCTGAAGTCGAACCCCCAGCAGGCCGGCGTGTGCACCCGCGTGTACACCACGACCCCCAAGAAGCCGAACTCGGCCATGCGCAAGGTCGCCCGCGTCAAGCTGCGCAACGGCACCGAGGTCACCGCGTACATCCCCGGTGAGGGCCACAACCTGCAGGAGCACTCGCTCGTGCTCGTCCGCGGTGGTCGTGTGAAGGACCTCCCCGGTGTCCGTTACAAGATCGTCCGCGGTGCGCTCGACACCCAGGCTGTCAAGAACCGTAAGCAGGCTCGCAGCCGCTACGGCGCGAAGAAGGGCTGAGAACCATGCCTCGTAAGGGTCCCGCCCCGAAGCGTCCCGTCGTCAACGACCCGGTCTACGGCGCCCCCGTCGTCACCCAGCTCGTCAACAAGATCCTCGTCGACGGCAAGAAGTCCATCGCCGAGGCGATCGTGTACGACGCCCTCCGTGGCGTCGAGGCGAAGAACAGCCAGGATGCCGTCGCCACGCTCAAGAAGGCGCTCGACAACGTCCGTCCCACCCTCGAGGTCAAGAGCCGCCGCGTCGGTGGCTCGACCTACCAGGTTCCCGTCGAGGTCAAGCCGCACCGCGCCAACACGCTCGCGCTGCGCTGGCTCGTGAGCTACGCGAAGGGTCGTCGTGAGAAGACGATGACCGAGCGTCTGCAGAACGAGATCCTCGACGCCTCGAACGGCCTCGGTGCCGCGGTCAAGCGCCGCGAGGACACCCACAAGATGGCCGAGTCGAACCGCGCCTTCGCGCACTACCGCTGGTAAAACCCGCGGAGGGTCTGTGACCGAACCCGGTCGCGGACCCTCCGATGGGCCCGGCATCAACCTCCCAACAGGTAAGGAAGACACCCGTGGCACAAGACGTGCTCACCGACCTGCACAAGGTCCGCAACATCGGCATCATGGCCCACATCGACGCCGGCAAGACCACGACGACCGAGCGCATCCTGTTCTACACGGGCGTCAACCACAAGATCGGTGAGACGCACGATGGTGCGGCGACCACCGACTGGATGGAGCAGGAGCAGGAGCGTGGCATCACGATCACCTCTGCTGCTGTGACCTGCTTCTGGGAAAAGAACCAGATCAACATCATCGACACCCCCGGTCACGTCGACTTCACGGTCGAGGTCGAGCGCTCGCTGCGCGTGCTCGACGGTGCCGTCGCCGTCTTCGACGGCAAGGAGGGCGTCGAGCCCCAGTCCGAGACCGTGTGGCGTCAGGCCGACAAGTACGACGTCCCCCGTATCTGCTTCGTCAACAAGATGGACAAGCTGGGCGCCGACTTCTACTTCACGGTCGACACCATCGTCAACCGCCTGAAGGCCAAGCCCCTCGTCATCCAGCTCCCGATCGGTGCCGAGAACGACTTCGTCGGCGTCATCGACCTGGTCTACATGCGCGCTCTGGTCTGGCCCGGCGACGCCAAGGGTGATGTCACCATGGGCGCCAAGTACGAGATCCAGGAGATCCCGGCCGACCTCGTCGAGAAGGCGCAGGAGTACCGCGAGAAGCTCCTCGAGACCGTCGCCGAGTCCGACGACGCGCTGCTCGAGAAGTACTTCGGTGGCGAAGAGCTCACCCACGAGGAGATCAAGGGCGCCATCCGCAAGATGACGATCGCCAGCGAGGTCTACCCCGTGCTGTGCGGCTCGGCCTTCAAGAACCGCGGCGTGCAGCCCATGCTCGACGCCGTGGTCGACTACCTCCCCTCGCCCCTGGACGTGCCCGCCATCGAGGCGCACGACCCCAAGGACGAAGAGGTCGTCATCGAGCGCCACGCCGACCGTGACGAGCCCTTCGCGGCTCTCGCGTTCAAGATCGTGACGCACCCGTTCTTCGGTCGCCTCACCTACATCCGCGTGTACTCGGGTCACCTTGACTCCGGTGCCCAGGTCGTCAACGCGACCAAGGGTAAGAAGGAGCGCATCGGGAAGATCTTCCAGATGCACGCCAACAAGGAGATGCCGGTCGACTCGGTCACCGCCGGTCACATCTACGCGGTCATCGGCCTCAAGGACACCACCACCGGTGACACCCTGTGCGACCCGGCCAACCAGGTCGTCCTCGAGTCGATGACGTTCCCGGAGCCGGTCATCGAGGTCGCCATCGAGCCCAAGACCAAGGCCGACCAGGAGAAGCTGGGTGTCGCCATCCAGAAGCTCGCGGAAGAGGACCCGACGTTCCGCGTCGAGCAGAACGCCGAGACCGGCCAGACCGTCATCAAGGGAATGGGCGAGCTCCACCTCGACATCCTGGTCGACCGCATGAAGCGCGAGTTCAAGGTCGAGGCCAACGTCGGCAAGCCCCAGGTGGCGTACCGCGAGACCATCCGCAAGTCGGTCGAGCGTCACGACTACACCCACAAGAAGCAGACCGGTGGTTCGGGTCAGTTCGCGAAGATCCAGTTCGCGATCGAGCCCCTCGAGGTCACGGCCGACAAGACCTACGAGTTCGAGAACAAGGTCACCGGTGGTCGTATCCCGCGCGAGTACATCTCGCCGACCGACCAGGGCTTCCAGGACGCGATGAACGTCGGTGTGCTCGCCGGTTACCCCATGGTGGGTGTCAAGGCGATCCTCCTCGACGGTGCCTCGCACGACGTCGACTCGTCGGAAATGGCGTTCAAGATCGCCGGTTCGATGGGCTTCAAGGAGGCCGTCCGCAAGGCGAACCCCACCATCCTCGAGCCGATCATGGCCGTCGAGGTGCGTACTCCGGAGGAGTACATGGGCGACGTCATCGGCGACCTGAACTCGCGTCGTGGCCAGATCCAGTCGATGGAGGACGCCGCCGGCGTCAAGGTCGTCCGGGCCAACGTCCCGCTGTCCGAGATGTTCGGATACATCGGTGACCTGCGCTCGAAGACCTCGGGTCGCGCCGTCTACTCGATGGAGTTCGACAGCTACGCCGACGTGCCGAAGGCCGTGGCTGACGAGATCATCCAGAAGAACAAGGGCGAGTAACACCGCTCTCCGGATGCCGGGAACCCGGGTTCCTGCTCGGGTTCCCGGCATCCACTCAAACTCAATACCGACTCTCTAGTAACCTGAGAACCATCCCCGTGGAGAATCGGTCGCAATCCAGCGCCCGAGACTTCGCATCTACGTCCTGAGGAGGACCCAGTGGCTAAGGCCAAGTTCGAGCGGACCAAGCCGCACGTGAACATCGGAACGATCGGTCACGTCGACCACGGCAAGACCACGCTCACCGCTGCCATCTCGAAGGTGCTC